>Ga0265318_10000002_pt1 | contig 428208 bp, 364 predicted proteins | sample 4821metaG_FD_192431 | JGI IMG/M metagenome (GOLD analysis project Ga0265318, IMG submission 192431) | Rhizosphere microbial communities from Carex aquatilis grown in University of Washington, Seatle, WA, United States - 4-8-21 metaG | ecosystem: Host-associated > Plants > Roots > Rhizosphere...
AAGCGATCATCTGATTCGTAGTTCTCCTACATACGAGCACTACGAATCGGGTTGGTCACCAATTCGGTCCGCACCCACGTGCCAACTCCGACGGAAAGTCCGGGGCACCCGGAGCGACGCTTACGAATGATCATGCTTTGCCCTCACTATTCTCGGGCATGATTTTAATGGTGCGAGAGCGAAAGCGATCCTGCGTCGGGTTGGACGAGCCCATGAACCATTTGGAGCCGGGCGGCAATCATGTCGATTGGGGCAGCGGCGGCCAAACCTGATGGCACAGCCTGCCATCATCAACGAGTTTTGGGGAGCGTTTTGAATATGACCGGGTCGATTGCAAATGTGTCAACCTGCATTCGGACAAATTGATCGCTTCCCAAAGTAGAGTGGGCGGCACTCAAATGGTCGTGCTATGTTTGACGTTATCGTAAGCCTCTTGGGTTCGCGCCCATGCTTGACCAACCTTGTCTTTTTGCTGATTCCAAATTTCGGGAGTGGCGTTGTGTGTTTCCTCAGCCGTGGATTTCAAATAGGCTCGCGCATCGCCCATTTCCTTCATCGCGAAATCCCAGTTTTTTGTGTCCACCGTGCTATTCATGGTGGCTCGTTTGGCATTGAGTTCTTGGATCTGGGCATCCACCCGGGCTTCCAGTTTTTGCAGACCGGCGAAGAATTGGGCACGGGAGTCATAGGGATAGTCCTTGATGTCGATCCAACGAGTAGATGCCACCTCGGCGTCAGAGTAGGTGGTGCCTTGAAGCGTTGTTTGGGATGGGGATGGGCCGGCGGTTACGGTGGTTTCGTTTGCAATGATTTGAGCAGACGGAACGTTCTTACGACAGCCAATGGTCAGAACCATGGCCAGCGTGAGGATTACGATTGTGGGACGAATGAATGATTTTGTGTTCATGTGGGTGATAGGTTTAAAGATTATAGCCCGCTCTCGTTTGGCCCATTCGTCAGGGCAATAGCAAATGAGGTTGGTCAGTGGGTACTGGAATGATCAGGTTCGATCACTTCTGGCTTCAGTTCCAGTAGCCTTCATAAAATCGATACGCGTTCCCTTGCTGTTCCCAGCGTGGGGCGATCCAGACCGAGCCGGAACTTGGGGGCAATTCCCAATGGCCGGCCATCCATTCATATCGGCTATTGCGCCATGTCCAATAGCCGGCGATCCACACATGCTGTGATGAGGGTTGAGCCAGGACGACCTCCTGCTGCAAAGCCGGCGGGGCTTGGGTCACGACGATGGTGTTTCCGGCTGGTGCCGCAGTGGTGATCACCTGTTGGGTTGGCGCGGGTGGAGGAGGAGCGGAAACAACATGCGAATCGGGTTCGGAGGAACAACCGGCAAGCAAACCTACGACTCCGCAGCAGAGGAATGATGCGGTAAAAGGCCGGATCGCTTGAGCGATCGCCGAAGCTGAATAGCGGTCGAGTAGATAACGTTTCATAGAGATGACATGATAGCCTCGCTGTACCCTTGGCGCTATAGGGCTTTGTGCTACCGGGTGCATCAAGATAGCCTGTTTGTGAAGCGCACCACGGGTCAATGCCTGGCGGCTTCACATCAGAACAGCATTATGGGATTGCGCGCTTCGAAAGGAAGATGAAGTCCATTTCGTATCTGCAATCAGACATTGAAAAATACAAACCAAGTGTATCTGCAAAAACAAATATCGTCAGGCGCGTACCATTGCCCGAAAATAGCTACCGGAGGAACGTTCTGTGTCGACGTTCTCTCCCCTAACGCTCATCCACCTATCGATTTTTGCTCGGCTTGCTGGTAATCCCTGCGTCACGGCATTCAAATGCTGGGCGATTTTAGCAGATTCAATGCGTCCTGCATTTGCGCCCACGCTTGTCCGATCTTTTCTTTCTGCTCGTTCCAGGTGTCAGGGGTGGCAGCGCGTGAAGCTTCGCTCGCGAATTTCAGACGTAAACGCGCGAAGTTCAGTTCTTCCAGTATGAGATCCAAACTTTTCGAATCGAGGGAATTCTTCATGGCGGCGCGCTGGGAGCCAACCTCGTTCAACTGGGCGTTCGCGTGCGCTTCCAACCGATTCAGACCGGCAAAAAACGCTGCGCGTCTGGGGTAAGCGATATCTTTGATGTCAATCCATAGGGCGGAGCCAATCATGGTATTGGCCGGGTTCTCAGTCCCGCTGATGCGGGAGGGTCCGGACGCACCGTCACCGACATTGATTTGGACCATGGCGTCCGATGGCGGTAGAACGGGATTTGCGGGATTTTCAGCCCCGAATACTCTCACGCAAAAGGCAGCCACAGCGGGAATAAATAGAAAGAGGTGATTTGTTTTCATGTGATTGGAAGGACAAATGAATGGCATTGTTTCTTCGCGCCGCATTCATACAGCGTGTTTCTCAGGACGGAGGTTGAATCGAGCGTTGGCCGACAGAGGCTGAGGCGTTGCTCCGCCACAGCCGTGATCGACGGCGCCTGCGGCGAAAGATCATAGACAGGCCGCAAATGTGGGATGATGTCATCGGGTTGATCCTTGGTTCTGGCCTCGCAAATTTGCTAGGCCTGTTGCGCGTGCATTTCCTTTGCCACTGAACTGGGTTGCTCGGCCGCATCCTCCAAATTCTTCCGTTCGCCTGAAATTTCCACCGCGATGGCGGCAGCCTTTTCCACCGGCATGGTCTCGGCCCGTCGCTCATATTCCTGCTCGATGCGCGCATCCTCGCGCAGTTGTTCGATATCTTCAGGTTGGACTGTTTCACCCGGCAATTTCACCCGTAATTCTTCTATTACCATCAATACGGCGGCGGCAAGCGGGAGCGCAACCAGTGCTCCGACGATCCCAGCCAGTGCGGTCCCCAGAATGAGAGAGAAGAATATTACCGAAGAGGGGAGACGTAGCACCCGTCCATAGACGAGTGGCACTAGCACGCGACTTTCTATTTCTTCATAAACGAGGATCAATACGAAAACAATGGCCACAATGGTAGGTCCCTTGACGGACGCCGCAAGCATTGCGGGGATCAAGGTGAGGAGAAATCCGATGTACGGAAACAGGTCCATGATGCCTCCAAAAACAGCAATGGCCAGTGCGTTTGGCACGCCACATCCGAGCAGCACCACCAGGAGGAACACACCGGAAAAAACGCAGGTCAGCACTTGCCCGCGAATGTAGCTGCCGACGATTGTCCCGAGATTGAGCATCACGCGCGAAAGACGGATGTGATGTTCGCGGGGAACCAACGCAAACAGCGCTCCCCGCAGCCGGTCGCGATCAAGCATCATGTAGAAAGCCAAAAAAACTGCAGCGACACTCGAGGCGATGATCATAAACAACCCGGTTCCCATCGAAACAAGGCTCGTCTTGAATGATTTCACCAACTCAGCATAGCGGATATTGCGCAGCTCGTCGGCGAGATAGGAGGTAAAACGCGATTGTTCCAAACGGCTCGCGACGGTTTCACGAAAGCCGGCTTCATTATCAGACAAGTTTTTGAGCTGGGTGACAACAGTCGGGATGGTGAGAAGTGCAAGGGAGGCCGTCACGACGACGCCAATACCGAAAACTAGGCAAAGCGCGAAAACCCGGCCTGTTTTTCGCTTTTCCAAAGAAGTGACAATGGGGCTCAATGCGCCGACGATCATCAGAGCGATGACTAAAACGGCCATAACCGGCAGCACATGGAGCAGGAGCCAGATACTGCCGATGATCCCAATGATGATTAAAATCATCCGGACCGAAAGGGTGAAATTTACGGCACTAGATTTGACTGCGTTCGGATTGTCGTTTTGCATATAGCCTTACAACGTCACGGCCCGGCAAATCAGATGCACGCCGACGGGCGAAACAGGTTTATCGCATTAATTGAAGCAACGATTTCTGTCGGCGGCGTTTTAAATGTGCTCGCCCGTTTTTTCTATGTCCTTCCCCGCGCCTTTCACTGTTTGGCAGCCGTTGAAGAATATAAGTCCGACCAACAGCGTGATGGCCGCGACCAATTTTATTTTCAAGTGATTTGAGTTCATTCCTGCCTCTTCGCAGGCGATGTGCCATGCCCTTACTATTGGTCGCAATCCACTCCCGGGCAATGGATAATGCCGTGCCGGAAATTATTTGTGTTGGGCGCTCCGACGCTCGTTGATGCAAGTTGCAACCGCACACCAAACTATTCCCGCAAATTGCCGTGATCAGTGAGCTTTTTAGCCGCTCAGCCCATCCTGCGGAAGGGAAGAACGCGGTCGCGTAAATCCCTTCTCCAATGCATAGCGGATCAACTCAGGCGAAGTGCGAAAATTCAGTTTGGCCATGAGGCGGCAGCGATGATTTCGCACGGTCAATTCACTCAGGCCGACCTCTGCGGCAACCTCACCATTGGTGAGACCGCGTCCGAAAAGTCCCAGCAGGCCCTGTTCGCGGGCGGAGAGGATTTTGTCGAATGAATCGGGATTATTGCGGAGGCTCAGGTGCATCGCTTGGACAGCGGGAGAAAGATAACGCCGGCCGGCCAACACGGTGCGGATTGCTTCAGCCAAAGCTTCAACGGTCTGTTCATTTTTATCAACGAAACCGTGCAGTTTAGAATGCATGGCCCGATGCAGCGTGTATTCGTCGGAATAGCCGGAAATCCCGATGACTTTACTGCTCCGACACGCCGCAAACAGATCGTCAAGTGCCTCGAGTCCGTCGCGATCGGGCAGCGCCAGATCAAGAATGACAATGTCGGGTTGCCGGGCAGCGGATAACTGTAGACCCGACTTGGCATCCTTGGCGCCTAAAACCACCGAACCGGGTATAGCTTCGCCACAGGCTTTCACCAGCAGATCTCGCATCAGTGCATGATCCTCTATGACAATAATTATCACGTTGAAGCCACTTTACGTTGCGCCCATGGACCCGGGCAAGCATAGAGCCTGAAACCTGTGCAGGTTTTTGATTTTGTTCCCAATAGTCCTCCAATTGGTGTTTAAACACCAATCAACGATTTTGACTCGGTCGCGCCATCGTCCTGCATTTTGGAACTTTGGAAACCTCGCCCTCCGACATTGGTCCTTCCTGGTTGCAAACCTCTGGTTGGCGCCTAAGTGCGTTCATTGGTCTCATTCTCCTGACGGCGGGGGGCTGGGCAGCTGAGTCGGATACTTCCACGCTCGCATTGCAGAAGCTCAAGAGTATGAGCGTGGAGGAACTCTTGGCCCAGCAGGTGGAATCGGTATCGCGCAAACCCGAGGTTTGGAGCGAAGCGGCGAGCAATGTGTTCCTCATTCCTGGCCGAGCCGCGCAAGATATCGGGGCGACCACACTGCCAGATTTGTTGCGTCTAGCCCCCAATCTCTTTGTCGCCCAATCGACTTCGGCGCAATGGGGCGTCGACGCCCGAGGCTTTGTGCGTTCAAACGGTTTTTCAAACAAGCTGCTCGTCATGATTGACGGACGCACCGTTTACTCACCTCTGTTTTCCAATGTGTTTTGGGACTCGACCGCAGTCTTTTTGCCAGATCTTGAACGCATCGAGGTCATCAGCGGACCAGCGGGTGCAACGTGGGGCGCCAATGCCGTGAACGGGGTGATCAATATCCAGTCAAAATCAGCACACGAAACGCTGGGTGGGTTAGTTTACGGCGGAAGTGGCACGGATGTTGATAGTTTCGGCGTCCGCTATGGTGCAAAGATCGGCTCTACCGGCGCGATGCGGGCGTATGTGCAAGGCTCGAATCACGCGGCCACCCAATCGGCTGCCGGGACGGAGGATGGTTTTGATTCATGGAAGACATTGCAGGGCGGCTTTCGCGCGGATTGGGGAGACCCGACCGTGGGAGAACTGACTGTGCAAGGTGACGCTTTCCGTGGCCGCTATGACAACGGCACGTTGCCACAAACCCGGAGTGACGGGGCCAATCTGCTTGCCCGCTGGTCGCGCACAACATCTCCGGATTCCAGCTTTTGGATTCGAGCGTACCATGACTACTCAATGCGCGACAGCCAAGGGGCACTCACGGAGATCACCCGGACGAGCGACGTGGAGTTTCAGCACAGCGCAAAGATTGGCGACTTTCAGCAACTGCTATGGGGAGCGAACTACCGCCTGATGTCGGACTCGATGAAGACAGTGGGATTCGCCATCGTACCACCGAAACTCGATTTCGTCCTGGGCAGCATTTTTGCGCAGCATCAGGTGGTATTCGCCGGGAATGCTCTTCGCCTCACCACTGGCCTCCGGCTGGAGCACAATTATTTCAGCGGATGGGAATACCAGCCCAGCCTCAGGCTCGCTTGGCATGAGCCCGGCCAGACGGTGTGGATCGCTGCATCCCGCGCCACGCGTATTCCGTCCCGTTTGGAAACCGGCTATTTCGCACCGGAAAATCCACCTTACCTCGTAGTCGGCGGCCAAGACGTCGTCGCGGAGACGGTCGATGCCTATGAGCTGGGCTGGCGTTCCCAGCCGGCCAAAAATCTATCGGTGACCTCGACTTTCTATTTTAACGACTACGACCACCTCCGCAGTGTAGAGCCCACGACGCCTGTTACATTCGCGAATGGGGTGGCGGGGCGCAGTTACGGACTCGAAATGTTCGTGGATTGGGAGGTGACTCCATGGTGGAGGCTCCGAGCGGGCGGCTTCAGCATGAATCAGCAAACCTGGCTTAAGCCCGGCGGCGCCGATTTGGAACACGCAGGGGGAGAGTCGAGTTTCCCAGACTATCAGATCCAGCTCAGAAACTTCTTTCGCATCGGAAACTCAGTGACGTTTTGGTCGGCGCTCCGCCGCGTTGCTGAGGTTCAGGCAAATGATAGTGGTGGTGGCGTGGTTCCCGCCTATACCGAACTTGATTTGAATCTAGGCTGGAAAATACGGCCGGACCTGGAGTTTTCCCTCACAGGCCGCAACCTGTTGCACCGTTCTCATCCGGAAATCGGTGGTCTGGCGGTTCGCCGGGAAATCGGGCGGACCGTCCAGACGATGGTGCGTTTGGCGTTTTAGCCGACCAGAAACTGCCAGGAACAAGCTGGTCGTCAAAACTAGCCGGTCAGTTGGCTCAGCCATGCGGGCGGGAAACTACTGCTGGATTTGGACGCCGGACGCCGGATTGTGCCCTACGGACAGCGCCTCGTCCGAAAAAACTTTCCGGCAGGTCGAGTGTCGTCCGCTAAATCGAGAAGTGATTCGGGGCGTGGAAGACTGTGGCCTTCCTCAAGCCACTCAAAGGCGAGGAAGCAGGCCGAGAATAGTTCGCTGAGTTCTTCCTGTAATCCATGTTTAATCTGAGATAGAAAGTTCATAGGGTTTCGATTTGTTTTTTTATTGGATCAGGTCGGAAAGCCTGATGAAGGTTGCGCTTCTTCGTGCAAGATACATGGCCTGGCGGTAATTTGCCATGGGGCTCTGACCTACTCTGCAGTTTGTCGGGATCGGAGCCAGCCGGCAGAATGAAAATTTCCTCCTGGGGCGCGGTGTCGGAGGCAGGTTTCGTCGTTCCCTGTTGGTGTTTAAACACCAATCACATTCTTTGACCAGACACGTCCCTTTTACTTACTGGTTGGATGGTATTCGGGCGACGGCCTCCCGGTCTTTCTCCCCTCGCTCCAACCTCCACTCCATTTGAATTCCGAACACTCCAGCACTGCCCGCCCCTTTCATGCCATGAAACCGGCGGCCACAATACGAGCTTTGCTCGTATTGTGGCTGGGAATGAACAGGACGTGGCTGAGTGCGGATGAATCGGCTCCTACGAAATATGTGCCACCATCCAGCACTCCGGTTCAGTTCGAATCGGCTGCGAACCCAACCGGTTGCTCCCCCGCGCAGAAACCACGCATTGAGGACACAAGAATTGCAAATCTGGTAAACATTCCCCTCGAACTTAAGAAGCTTAGTTTGGAAGAATTGATGGCGATACAGGTTACCTCGGTTTCGCGTATGGCTGTATCACTCGCTGATGCGCCTTCGGCTTTGCAGGTTCTGACCGACGACGATGTCCGGCGGTCTGGCGCGTCCAGCATTCCGGAGGCATTACGTCTGGCGAATAATCTGAACGTGGCGCAAAAAAACACTCATGATTGGGGTATCAGCGCTCGGGGCTTCAACACCGATCTTGCCAACAAGCTTTTGGTGATGATCGACGGGCGGACCGTATACACACCGTTGTTCTCGGGTGTCCGTTGGGACGTTCAGGATATCTTGCTGGAGGATCTCGACCGCATCGAGGTAATCAGCGGTCCCGGAGGCTCGGTTTGGGGGGCGAATGCCGTCAATGGTGTAATTAATATCACAACTAAAAATGCCAAGGACACCCAAGGATTTTACGGCGAAGCCGGAGTTGGAAACCAATTGAAAAATTTTTCCAGTCTGCGTTACGGCGGCCGGTTGGGACCGGACGTTTATTTCAGGGTCTATGGGAAATTCACTGATCGGGCCGGTGAAGCGCTGGCCTCTGGCGCCGCCGCCCAGGATGACTCGCATCTGCGTCAGGGAGGTTTTCGGTTGGACGGCGAGACACCCGCCGGTGCCAGGCTGACCGTGCAAGGTGACTATTATGAGGGAACGGAGGGCATGCCGGCAGCCGGCGATTCCCGTGTTGGCGGAGGCAATCTGCTGGGACGGTGGTCTCAAGTATTGCCGAACGGTTCAGATGTCAGTTTGCAATTCTACTACGACCGCACGTATTTTCGGCAGCCGTTCGCCGCCGGACTTTTCGGTCCTGCCGGATTTTTCAGCGATGACCTAGATACCTATGATGTAGACTTTCAGCAGAAGTTCAGTCTCGGCCAAAGCCATAAAATGGTCTGGGGTCTCGGGTATCGCCTCACAGATGACAAAACCAAGGATGCACCAGCGCTTGGGTTTGATCCCCCGTCCCTTAAACAAAGTCTTTTCAGCAGCTTTGTTCAGGACCAATTTTTGATCGAATCCCGGACGTTCCTAACGGTGGGCACGAAACTTGAGCACAACGATTACACCGGCTTCGAATTCGAACCGAGTATCCGGCTCCAAAGGGAAATTGAAAACCATCAGATGATCTGGGCCGCCATTTCACGAGCGGTCCGCACGCCGTCCCGGATCGATCGCGACATTCTGCAACCGAGCCAGGGTCAAACCATTCTCGGAGGAGGCAAGGATTTCCAATCGGAAACAGTCCTCGCCTTCGAGGCCGGATGTCGGGCCCAATTAGGCAAGCATCTGCTTGGATCGGTTTCTTTCTTTTACAATGAATACAACGACATCCGCAGCCTGCGCCCAACTGCCGGAACATTTCTGCCGCTGCTTTTTGCCAACGATCTCGAAGGAGAGACGCACGGCCTCGAAATGGCGATCAAATGGGATCTGCAAAAATGGTGGCGAATTAATGCGGGCTACACCCTGCTCAACACGAACCTTCACGTCCGTCCGGGAGGAGTGGATCTCAACAATGCTTTGAACGAGAACTCGGATCCGCAGAACCAGATCGCCTTGGGTTCATCCATGGATCTGCCCGGTGGCCTGGCACTCGATACTCAGTTACGGTGGGTTGATACCCTGCACAACAATAACAGCGGCACAGTCGGCACCGTTCCCAGCTACCTCGATCTCAACGTCAGGATTGGGTTTCATCTTTCGGACAACATCGAATTTTCCTTGGTAGGGCAGAATCTCCTGAACGGCCATCATGTCGAATTTGGCACGCCGGGGATCAATCGGGTGGAAATTAGGCGCAGCATATTCGCGAAAATTGCCTGGCGCTACTAATAGCTTGCAGACCTTCCAATCCATTCACTCCTAATCGCTGCTTCCCATGAACACATCCTCCCGCGGGATGAAATTTGCGACGATTTGGAGGGCCATCGCCCTCACATTGATTCTTGGTCTTCCGCCCATGATAAAGGCGGAGGGAAAGGCTCCGGGCGAATACGATGTTAAAGCAGCGTTTCTTTATAACTTCAGTGCTTTTACCGAATGGCCGGCGACGGCTTTCGAAACGCCGACCAGTCCAATTGTCGTCGGTGTGGTCGGCAAGGACCCGTTTGGATCGGCGCTTGACGCGATGATGAAAGGTGAGCGGGTGAAGGATCGTCCGTTGATCGTCTGGCGTGTGACACGGCCGGAAGACATGAGTCGTTGCCATATTCTCTTTATCAGTGACTCCGAAACGAAACAGTTGGGTGAGATTCTCAGCCGGCTAAAATCCCAGCCCGTACTAACGGTGTCAGATATTCCCGGATTTGCCGAGCTGGGTGGGGCGGTCGGCTTTACCACCGCCGGCAGTGTTCAGCTCTCAATCAATCCTGCGGCGGTACAATCGGCACATCTCGCCATGAGCGCCAAGCTTCTCCGTCTGGCCCGATTGGTGGAAGAAAAGGAAACTGTACGATGAACTGGCTCAATGATCTGCCGGTCCGCCGGAAGCTGGGGTACGCCATGCTGCTCACCAGCACGATTGTGGTCGTGATCGCCTGCGCGGTCTTCCTTACCGTCGAATACTTCGGTTACCGCAGCAGTCTGATCCACACCGTAACGACGTTGGCTCGAATCACTGCGGACAATAGCACGGCTGCCATTGCGTTTTCTGACAAGAAAGGCGCAACCCAAAATCTTGAGGCATTGCGAGCCGAACCGCAGATTATCGCGGCCGTTCTCTATGACGCCGAGGGGCAGATTTTTGCTCAGTTTTCCACTCGACCTGATGAGGTGTCGAAGAGCAGCCCGACTGATCCGGCCGGTGTGCGGATGGAGCGGGGTTATGTTATCGGGGTGCAACCGGTGACTGAAAGTTCCAGACAGCTTGGCACGCTTCATCTCCAGGCCAGTATGGACCAGATCTACGCCCGTATGCGGACTTATACCGCAGGTGTGCTGGGCGTGTTGGTCCTATCCTTCGCGCTGGCGTGGCTGATCGCCTCCATGTTGGGCCGGGTTCTGGCTCGCCCCATCCTTGAACTGGCGCACACGGCGGATTCTGTCTCAACCCGGCAGGATTATACGCTACGCGCCCAACAATATGGCCGCGATGAACTGGGCCGTTTGACAGTCGCATTCAATGACATGCTGGGCAAGACCCACTCGGCCATCGGTGCGTTGCAAGAGAGCGAATGGAGCCATCGACAATTAGTGCGCGCCCTGCCGACTGCCGCCTACATGTGCGATGCCCAGGGCAAGCTTACCATTTACAACGAAGCCGCAGTTACCTTGTGGGGTCGTTCTCCGGAAATCGGGTTGGAATCCTGGTGCGGTTCCTTTCGCATTTTCCGGCCTGATGGCAGTCCTCTGCCCCTTGATGAATGTCCGATGGCGGTGACGCTGCGCGAACGGCGGGCGGTGCGTGGTCAGGAAATTATCATTGAGCGACCGGACGGTGCTCGGCGCAACGTCATGCCGTGCCCGGATCTGATTCGCGATACGGGGGGGAAAATTGTCGGCATTGTGAACATGCTGCTCGATATTACAGAGCAAAAGCAGGCCGATGCCGCCATGCGCCAGCTTGCGGCGATCGTGGAATCGTCGGAAGACGCCATCATCGGCAAGGATCTCGAGGGCACGATCATGACCTGGAATCGCGGGGCAGAACAGCTCTATGGCTATACCGCCCAGGAAATCATCGGCCAGCCGGTTACCCGGCTGATCCCCGCTGACCGCAATGACGAGGAACCCTCCATTCTTGAACGCATCCGTCGCGACGAGCGTATTAAGCCCTATGAGACAGTGCGATGCCGTAAGGATGGCACAAAGATCGAGATTTCCCTCTCGGTGTCGGCGATCAAGGATGCGAGCGGGAAAATTATTGGTGCCTCGAAAATTGCCCGGGATATCACGGCGCGAAAACGCACGGAGCGGCAGGCTCGATTTCTCAGCCAACTGAGCCAGACGTTGAGTCAGATGGGAGACCCGGATGAAATCATTCGCACCGCCTCCCGCGAGGTCGGTGTTCACCTTGGGGCAAATCGCTGCTATTTTGGCGAATTTGACGAAGGGATCACCACCAGTAGAGTGAGGATGGATTGGGCGCAGGACGGGCTGTCCAGTCTTAAGGGAACTTATAACGTGCGGGATTTTGGCCAACCGGAAATGTATCAGGCCATGGCAGCAGGCCCGCTGATCATTGCCGACGTGGCAAATTATCAGCCATCGCGAGAATTTTACTCCAGTTACGAACAACTGGGCATCCGGTCGCTGGCGGCCACCCCCTATTTTAGCGATGGACCGGGCCGAAGTGTGCTTGTGGTCACTTCCGGGCAGCCGAGGATTTGGCGGGAGGATGAAATCGATCTGTTGGAAAACGCCGCGTCCCGCATCTGGCCCTTGATTGAAGAGGCGCGTGGACAGAGGGCTTTGCGCGAAAGCGAACAACGCCAGCGCGAACTCATGCAGTCGCTCCCCGTTGCCTGCTATACCATCGACGCCCAAGCCCGGCTGACCTTTTTCAACGAAGCGGCCATTGAGCTTTGGGGACAGCGACCGGAGCTGAACCGGACGCTTTGGTCCGGTGCGAGCGCGTTGCAGGCTATCGATGGTACGCCGCTCAGCCCTGAAGATTCTCCCATTGCTGTCGCGCTGAAAACGAATCGCCCGGTGCGTGGACAGGAAATCTATGTCGTGCGACCGGACGGCACGCGTCGTTGGACTGTCCACCACCCTGATCCCTTGGTCGATTCGGCGGGCGAACGCAAGGGCGTGATCAATGTTGTGGTCGACGTGACGGAGGAACGCACCTCCCACGAGAAAATCCAGAAAGTTGCCGAGCATTTGAACCTAGCCATGGCCTCCGGCAACCTCGGAGATTGGAACTGGGATGCAGGGACGGATCTCATCACGCTTTCACCCCGCACCAGTGAATTGTATGGCGTGCCCCGTACGCCCGATCTTACCCGTTCAGAAATGAGGAAATTATTGCATGGAGAAGATCAAGAGCGCGCACGTCTGGCTTTGCAGCGCTCAATGGAAACCCACACAGATTATGACATTGATTATCGGGTCGTCCGGCCAGATGGAACGCAGCTTTGGGTGGCCGCCAAAGGCCGGTGCATTATTGACGGCAATGGCAAGGTGACCGGCATGGTCGGAGTGGTTCAGGACATCACTGAACGCAAAATGCAAGTACAGGCCTTGGAAACCCTCTCCCGGAAAATAGAGGTTCAGGCGCAGCTTTTCGATGCCACACTGTCCAATATAACCGACCTCGCCTATTATTTTGATCTTAAGGGACGGTGGATCTACGCCAATCGACCGCTCCTGGAGATTTGGGGCCGGTCCTTGGAACAGATCACCGGCAAGACTTGCTTGGAACTCGGCTACCCTCCGGAGCTCGCCGCCCGCCTCGAGGGGCAAATCCAGAAAGTCATCGAGACCAAGAGTCCAGTCCGCGGCGAGACTCCCTATGCCAGCGCGTCGGGACAAGTGGATGATCACGAATATATCTTTAGTCCGGTGATGGATGGCGGCGGGGAAGTTACTGCGGTGGTCGGAACCACCCGACTCATTACGGAGCGCAAAAGGGCCGAGAATGAACTCAAGCGGATTCGGGATGAGGCTGTGGCCGCATCGCGGGCCAAGGACGACTTCCTTGCCGCGCTCTCACACGAATTGCGCACGCCACTCAATCCGGTGCTCTTGCTCGCGAGTGCCTCCGCAAACAATCTTGAGTTGCCGCCCGCGATTAGGGATGACTTTGAACTGATCCGGAAAAACGTGGATTTGGAAGCCAGGCTAATCGATGACCTGCTTGATCTGACACGCATCACCCGGGGCAAGCTTCAGTTGGATCTGCACCAATGCGATTTGCACGGGATACTCACGGATGCTTTGGGGAACGTGGGGTCGGAAATATTGGAAAAGCGTCTGGTGCTGATTTCTGATTTTGACGCAATTGAAAGCAGCGTTTGGGGCGATTCGGTCCGGCTCCAGCAAGTCTTCTGGAACATCTTGAAGAATGCCGTAAAATTCACGCCGCCAGGGGGCAGGATTGCCATCGAAACACAAAATGTCGAAAACCAGTTGACGGTCAAAATCACAGATACGGGGATTGGCATGATGCCACAGGAAATTGACCGGGCGTTTCAGGCATTTTCGCAAGGCGAACACGCTGTCCCCGGGGCAAATCTGCATCGATTTGGCGGCTTGGGGTTGGGACTGGCCATTACGAAAATGCTCGTGGAATTGCACGATGGACAGATTGGTGCGTCGAGTGCTGGACGGGACCAAGGCTCCACTTTTATCGTAGTGCTTCCGTTGGCGCGGGGAAAAATGAGCGAGCGTACTGAATCGCGGGGGGAGCCCGATGCGTCCAGATCCAACTCTCTCCATCCTTTGCCGCCGACGCCCACGCGAAGCCCGATGCCAATGAATCGACGGCGGATTCTGCTCGTGGAAGATCACTCCCCGACGCGCCTGACTCTGCTGCATCTACTCAAAAGCCGGCATTTCGATGTATCCGCCGTGGGGACAGCCAGCGACGCCCATAAATTGACGCTCACGAATGAGTTTGATCTGGTAATTTCCGATGTCGGCTTGCCAGATCGGAACGGATATGAACTCATGGGGGAATTACGTGCGATCCAGCCTCGGTTGATTGGTATTGCATTGAGTGGTTACGGCATGGAGGAGGACTTGGCCCGTTCGCAGGCGGCAGGGTTTTCGTTCCATCTGGTCAAACCGATAACCATCGGATTACTGGAGGAAGCCATTGCCTCGCTTCTCCCTGCCCCAAACGATGCGCCAACCCCGGATGGCAATCACCCATGAATATCCTCGTCGTTGATGATCACCTCAATCTCGCGAGGGTCACCGCCCTGGCGCTGCGCGCGCTGGGCTGCCGGACCTTCATGGCCGGTACCACTGCCGCTGCCACGCAATTGTTGAGGACGGAGAAAATCGACGGCATATTTCTTGATGTGAATTTGGGTGCGGAATCGGGGCTCGAGTTTCTCTCCCAACTGGGCGCACAATCTGCCCGACCGCCGGTCATCATGTTTACCGCTCAGGCGAAAGATGAAATCGTCGTGGAGGCTCTGCGGCGCGGAGCCCTGGGCTGCCTGGCCAAGCCGTTCAATATAGAGGATCTCAGTCAACAAATGAGCCGCATAGAACAGCATCGGCGCGAGCGGCCGCTTGGCTAAGCCAAAGGTTTCATGAGAAATATCAGAATATCTCTAGTGCAGCTTCCCTCGTCCGCCCATGACATTGCTTTGAGCGCTGCGCACGAAGCCTTTCCCCGGGCCGATATTGTCGAATCAGCCAAAATGGACGGCATCGTAGGTGGTGAAACGCTCCACGGACTCGATCTGTTGGTGCTGAGTGATGCCAACCCCGATCTGATAAGTCAGGCGACTCAGGCTGTGGACCAAGCAGGGTTGCCCCGGTGGGCTGTGGTCATTCTAGGTCGCGATACGTCCGAACTGGCCGAGACTGTTCCGCCCGAGGAATGGAATCCGTGGCTGCTTGCCCGTGTTTTTCGCTCCGCGCTGCTCCAGCATGAACTTCTTCGGGAAAATTTTCGCATGCGGGGCGATCTGAAAACTGTCGCCCGTCGCTTCAGTCACGATTTGGTCACACCGGTAGGATGTATCAACACCAGCGCCTGCGTATTGAAAGTCATGCCCGCTGAGGATACGCAATCGATTGCAGCGATTATTCAGAATATCGAGGACTCATCGGCTGAAATTTCCCAGCTTATCGAGCGTGTGAGTTTCGTCGTGAGGGCGTCAGTTGATCCGGGTGTGCCAATCGCGCTGGATACGGGCGAAGTGGTGGCCGCTGTGCTGAAACAGCTTAAAGCCGAAATCGAGAAGGTCGGCGCCACAATAATAACGCCTCCGGTCTGGCCTAAGGTATCGGGGATTTCAAAATGGGTGAATGTTATTTGGTGGAATCTCATCAGTAATGCACTCAAACATGGAGGCACAGGCGTGCATGTGCGGATCGGCTGGCAGCCCGAAGGCGAGGGAGTCTTGTTTTCAGTTACGGACAACGGTACGGGAGTAACCCCGATGATTGAGCCCGGGCTTTTTCGTTCATTCGATCAGTTGCATGCAACGCAAACTGCCGGTCTGGGCCTGTCTATTGTTCAACGTCTGACCCTACTGCAAGGGGGGCGTTGCGCTTACAAAAGCATAGCGGAGCGGGGTGGGGCATGCTTTTCTTTCACTCTGCCTTCGTTCAAATCATAAGCGCGTTTAGGGAAGCCGTGAGTTCACAGGAAGGAATTGTGCGAATGCCGCACATTCTCTGCTGAAAAGGCGTGTTGTTGGTCGCGTTTTGCAAGAAAAGTTCGGTGCGTGCTGGCATTTTGCACTTTGTGCCGCGCAGGCAGGCAAGAGACAAAAACCGCATCTCAATGCGCCCCAGTATCAAGTGATTGGGACGGCTGTCTGGCACATACCTTGCAAAGCTTATAATCTGTAGTTGGCCAATTTCTTGGTCAAATCCTCAACAATCCATTGTTCTCAAATTGTTCCTTCCAATGAATAAACTCTTCTCCGTTGCCATACTTGTTGCCGGCATTGTGCTCTTGATTTTCGGAATCAATGCACACGGCTCCATTGTTTCGAGTACCAAAGAGGCCGTTACCGGTACGCCCACTGACAAAAGCCTCTGGTTTATGATTCTTGGAGTCGTGGGAATTATTGTGGGCGGGCTGGGGGCATTTTCCCGTCGCATCAGTGGCTAAGCCGATCCCCGTATTCCATTTCACCCGAATTCTGCCTGTCCTGAAACCTCCTAATATGCGCAAGGCACGTCCTCGAAACATTCCTGCCAAGCAGGTGAATTCACGAAAGCACCAAACAACCCATTCCTCGTCATCCAACCATAAATTCAACCTCCCTTATTCCATGTCCGATACCACAAAGTCTTCCGAATCCCACACCAGCGACGACCTCAAGGCCCTTCTGCAAGAGGCCGAACAGGCGCTTAGCAGCACGGCCGGTGAAGCCGGTGAAAAGTTCGACGAGTTGCGCAGCCGCCTGCGCTCCGCGATCGACAGCGGCAAATACTCCATGGAACGAATGCGCGCCGAAGCCGTCCGTCGGGCCCAGCAGGCCGACAAGCTGGTCCGTGAGAATCCCTATCATGCCATCGGCGTGGCCGCTGCGGTGGGTGCCATCGTCGGCCTGCTCGTGGCGCGCCGCTGCCACAGTTCCGAATAAGAAACATGAAACAGTCACGCAGCTCGCGTGAGGCCGGTGCCGGCCAAGCTATGTGATCTCTCACCCTCTCTCCACTCATGCCTCTTTATCATCGACCCGAACCGCTCCCGCTGCGTTCTGCGCATGCTGTGATGCCGGATTTCTATTTTCGGAAACCAATTCCCTTTGTCCCCAAGGCTGGCACTTCGCGGCCCGAATCCAGCAGGCTGACGCGGTCCACCCCGACAGAACCTGTTTTCTACTCTAGTTTGCTAGCGGGTGTGGCGTTTGGTATGTTGGTTTTCACCGGATTTTCGCTTACGTTACTGATGGCGAGTCTGGTATGGACCAGTCCCCACCGCGATTGGTTCTTGAGTGGTCTCGTTCTTGCCTATCTGAGCTGTACCTTTGCAACGACCCAGGCGCTGGGACGCCGTTTGCGCGCTTGGCTGCCTTTAAAAGATATACAGATGAGACTTCGCCAAGGTGGACGCGATTTGGGCAACCTACTTGAATCCGTCCATCAGGGCCGTATGCCCAGTGCGAGCGATCATTGATCGCTTCTGTATCTGTCGTCGCTGGCAAAAAACTTCCCGTCGACTTTGATCAGGAGAACTTACCTATGATTATTCGCTGCGGTTACGATATAGCCTATCAGCTGAACACGCCCACAGTATTGCTCGTGATGTTGCAGCTTCGACCGGAGTTGGATTTCCGGTTGCGTTCTCAGGAAATCTTTAACGTCACGCCAGACGTTCTTGCGGTGCCGTTTCTAGATACGTTCGGCAATCGTTGCGTACGACTTACTTCGCCCCCCGGTCTCCTGGAGTTCAGGGGTGATGTTCTGGTGGAGGATTGTGGCTGGCCGGCTCCCGTGATGGTGCATGCCTGCGAACATGACGTCGCGGATCTTCCGGCGAATATTCTGCCCTATCTTCTACCGAGCCGCTATTGCGAAGTGGATCTCATGGGCCAACTGGCGTGGAATTTGTTTGGTTCGGTCCGGCCGGGCTGGAGTCGCGTCATGGCGATTTGTGACTGGGTCCACGCCCGCCTGCGCTTCGATTACGGGGCCGCCCGGGCTACGCGCACCGCTTGGCAAACCTGCCAGGAACGTGTCGGCGTCTGTCGGGATTTCACCCATCTTGCGATTACGCTTTGCCGCTGCCTCAATATCCCGGCGCGCTATGTGAGCGGATACTTGGGCGACATAGGCGTGCCGCCCGATCCCGCGCCAATGGATTTCGCCGCCTGCATGGAAGTCTATCTCGGCGATGCCTGGCACATCTTCGATGTCCGGCACAACGCCCGCCGCATCGGCTATCTGCCCATAGCTTACGGGCGCGACGCCGCGGATGTGGCGTTCACGACCAGCTTTGGACCGCACCAATTGAGCCGATTCATCGTGAGGACTATGGAGGTTCAAGCGGAAGCTGCCGTCGCCTGAGGACACGCTTTATGGGTTTTGCGTGTGCTATTGAATGCTCCATGCGGTCGGAATCCGTCAGGCGGATCCTTACCTCCTGGGGTCGATACGAACTGCAATATTTGTACCGTTTCCCAGGAGTGCGAGTTCCGACTGCTGGGTCTGCAATTTGGTCAGCATGTGTTCGCACTCGTCGCGGCCCACTTCGAGGAGTTCGCGCTGATCGGAATTTAACGCGCCAAGCTTTTCCTCCAGTAGCAAAAGAAGTGAGAGACGGATACTGGTCAGAGGCGTCTTCACCTCATGGCTTAGCGTGCTCAATGTCTTTGCCTTCGCCTCAAGGTTTTCGCTCAAGCGGCTCACGTTCACGAGCAACACGGCCCAACCCTCTTGGCCGCTGAAAATACCCGCGAGGCGGAAGATTTGCGTGAGGTAGGTTTGCCCGTCGGATAAAGACACAGTGCGACTGAGGTCATTACCCGCCACGTCCTGATTTTGAACGATAGCTGCGCTGATCAAACTCCTCACTTCACGGGGCAAATCATTCCCGAGAGCCAGTTTGGTTCCGAGTTCCACTGCGCTGGAATTGGCCTGACGCACTATGAAATCCCGATCAAAGACATAGAGCGGAAAGGGAAGGGCGCTGACCAAGGCCTGGTCAATGGGACTTGGTTGTGGCGAAGTGCTCATTGGCAGTCCGAGGGAAGTCATGTATCTGATGACGCCAATCGTTAGGCGTCGGTAGCGCCTGAGCAAGAGCGGCGTTTCATGGGGTGGCCTCACCGACCGGCTCGTTCGCCCACCGCTTGCGCTTGCGATAGATGGTCGCGGCATCGATGCCGAGCACCCGCGCTGCCTCCTCCAGCGTGGCGGTACGTGCGGTGACCAGACGGACATGCACCTGCTCGACAGCCTCGAGCGGAACGAGTGCGCCGAGCGCAATCTCAGGCCCGCCAGTCGCGGGGAGGGCCAGTTCGCTTGGCAGGTCATCCAGCTCCACCTTTTTCCCACGGGCAAGGATCACGGCGCGCTCGACGGAATTGCGTAGCTCGCGCAGATTGCCGGGCCAAGGATGGCGACGGACGGCCGCCCAGGCCTCGGGTGAAAAATCCTTAACCACTCCACCCGATTCTTCCGCAAAAAAACGCAAAAAATCCCGCGCGTGTCGCTCAAGGTCGCGCGGTCTCGTCCGCAGCGCGGGCACTGTCACGCTGATGACATTCAGGCGGTAGAAAAGATCTTCGCGAAAAGTGCCAGACTTCACCGCAGCCGCCAAGTCGCGATTGGTGGCTGCGACTACCCGGACATCAGCTAGGCGGGTCTTGGTGTCGCCCACCCGTTCGTAGGAGCGCTCCTGCAGGAGACGGAGGAGTTTTGGCTGCAACTCAGGGGGAAGTTCACCGATTTCATCGAGAAACAGGGTGCCACCGCGGGCGGCTTCAACCTTGCCCCAAGTATCTTTGATTGCGCCAGTGAAGGCTCCTTTGACGTGACCAAAGAGTTCGCTCTCGAGCAGCTCGCGGGAAAGACTGGGGCAACTGACCGTGACGAACGGTCCTGTGGCGAGCTGGCTGGTTTGATGAATATGGCGCGCGAGCACGCTTTTCCCCGTACCGTTTTCCCCCAGGATCAGAATGCTCGCCCGACTGATGGCGGCACGTTCAACCACCGAGATCACTGCCGCCATCTCGGAATCCTCGGATGTAAAGTCCATGGCGGGCTGGGTCTGGGCGACCTGCTCCTCGAGTTCGTCCACGCGTTGGCGCAAGCGGCGAGCCTTCTCGACGCGAGCCAGCAATTGTCGCAATTGTTCGGGCGTATATGGTTTTTCCAAGTAGTCTTGCGCTCCGCGGCGCATCGCCTCAACGGCCGTTTCGATGCTCGCATGCGCGGTGCAGATGACCACGGGCAATCGGGGCGAAATTTTTTGGAGGCGAGCCAGATAGTCGAGGCCGTCAGACTCGCTATCCATTCGCAGGTCAAGCATCACGAGGTCGTAATGCTCCTCCTGTAATTTCAAGAGAGCGACTTGGCCGCTGTCCGCAGTCTCCGCTTCATGACCTTCCGCCCGCACTGCGTGCGCAGAGGTAAGGCGGACACTACGCTGATCGTCAACAATGAGAATTCGCATGGATAATACAGTGGATGACCGACTTGGCAGGCAGAAGTGGCACGCTCTATCAAGATGAAGCCTCGTTTTTCGCATACAAGACAGGAAGCGGACCAAGGTTGATTTCATCAGGAAGCAATGAGCCTTTGCAACGTGCGACAAATTCTGGAGACGATCTTGCAAAATGCTAGACGGCGGGAGGCCTCAAAACAAAGAGCGAAGCCCTATCCCTTTTGTCTGCAATGAATTGCTGTTTTCGGGCTGAATCCGGCACGGCGCTGGCAATAAGATATGATCACCTGACACGAACTCTAACTCCCAAACTCACTCCAATGCTGCGCTTGTCCCTCCTATTTCTCGTTTTCGGCCTGATTGCCGGACTACTCGGTTTCAGCGGTATTGCCGGCGCTGCTGTCGGTATCGCGAAGGCGTTGTTTATTCTGTTTCTGATACTATTCAGCATTTTTTTGCTGCTCGGGATTTTTGCCAACGAACAACCCAGGCGCTAGCTCGCTCCTTTTCCATATCCTGCACGAAACAGAAACCTGTGAATCTACGCATCCGTTGAAAAGCCAGCGGAAACGCGAAATTAAAACCTCAGTACAATCCTGAAAAAATCGTTACCATGCCCTCCCACTCCAATCTGGCCTGCGATAACCTCTGCGAAATGTTTCTGAGAGACGTCGCGATGCTTCTTGTCACCGGCCAACTGATTAAGCGTTCGCTGGCCACGCTTCGTACGAAATGTGACCACTCAACCGAACTGGCTGGAAGTATAGATTCCATTGTGGCCATCAGTGATGCAGGTGAGATTAACCTTCGGGAACCCCTGTTGGAGGCGGGTGCAGTATTGCCGGCTTTGTCGGAAAGCACAGCGAGTGCTGTTGTAGCCGGGTTTATCGCCAGCATTCCAGGGGACGCACCGCCGGCGGTGTTTGCTGCCGAAGTGATTTCTACTCTCCGGCAACTCGTCCAGCATATCGAATTGAAAGCATTGCTGGCTGCCGAGACAGCGCTCTTGGTCGGACAGGCCAGCTTAAGTCGTGCCCTGCTCAAGTGGTCCGGAGAATGGCGGGCCTGTGCTCAGAGCCTGCGTTCGGTCACGGTGAGAGTGAGAGCAAAAGCCTACATCGCGGATATGGCGGGCAATACCATGACACCACAATTTGCGTAGAAAAAATCTGACCGCTCATAAACCTTCCCGCTGAACTTCAACCCAATCATACCATGAAAACTATTACCGTATTGTTAGCCGATGACCACCATATCGTGTGTGAAGGTTATCGGCACTTGTTGGGCATTGTGAAAGATATCAAGGTTATCGGTGAGGCCCATAACGGACATGAGGCGGTCACAATGGCGAAAAATCATCGACCGGATGTTATCGTGATGGACCTCTCAATGCCGCAACTGAACGGTTTGGAGGCCACCCGCCAAATCCTGATCGAAAATTCCTGCGCTCGAATCATTATCCTTTCAGGTCACAATGACGACGAACATATAAACCGAGTAGTCGAAGTAGGGGCCGCAGGTTACCTCTTCAAGCAAACGTCGGCACAATCGCTTACCCAGGCAATTCGAGAAGTGTGCGCCGGGAATAAGTTTTTTAGTCCTTCCATTATCAAACGCTTGGAGAACCGTTTCCAACGAGCAGATAGATCGGGAGAGTGGCAACTCAAGAATTCCCTGACTTCGCGGGAGCTTGAGGTCCTCCAACTGATCGCCGAAAGCAACGCCAACAAAGTAATAGCCGATGTGCTGCAAATCAGCAAAAAGACTGTGGAGAAACACCGGCAGCATTTGATGAACAAACTGAACATCCACGACGCTGCGGGTCTGACCCGCTACGCGATTGATCAGGGTATCATCGAGAGCCATCGGAAGCTGGCGAGCGGCTAGCCGCGAGTTATCGACGAAATTAGACTGCATGCAACAGCGATTGTGCTCCACACCACCAAACCTCCACCACCTCCTTATGAACCTGTCGAAATTTTCACCACCCGACCTCACGCTTGAACTTATTCCAGCACAGTACGCATGCGGTGAGGCAGCTCATCGGCCCCGTGCCATCCTCTTTGTTAACGACAATGCATTTGCCGGAGTATGCGCGTGGTGCGCCGACAAAGCAGAGGCAGACAAGTGGTGTCGCGAACAAGGGCTCCAGGCGTCCCATGGGATCTGCCCGGCTTGTCGCGCTCGCTTGAAGAGCGAGAATGATCTGGCGTGTGCTCGCCAAGTAGCCTGAACCAACTATCCGCTTGTGCGCATAGTAGCTTCAACCTTCCTTATCCATGGCCATGAAGAAAAAATCTTTTGACGCGGTGGCGAAGTCCCGCCGTTGGCGAATTTCAACGGGCAAACGTCTGGCTGCGATTACACCCAGGAACGCCGTGAACACTTGCGGCGTACGACCGGGGTGTTTTTTGCCCAGAAGCCGGCCCGCCGTTCCCCGGCTTTCGCACACCGCTAAAGTGCATTATTTCGTCCCGATTACACGCCGTCACGGAGCCGGCTCCGGGCGGCGTTTTGCTTTGGGCTGAAAGGTGCTCGCCCGTTCGCCATACGCGACAGGAGGTAATAAAAAAAGGGGCTGCAAATGTTATAATTGGCGTTGAAGCAGAGTTGGGATGGTCGGGGCAGGGCGAGAAATTGTGGTGGGAACTTCCCGGGGCGAGCCACTACCAAAAACAAAACATAACATCGTCAACCGGTCCCCATTTTCTGTCCCTCCCCGTGGATGGCCCTTTGGCCACGCAATCACCGGGCTTTCCGGCTGGCAAATGGTGCCGATGATAGAGCAAACGATGCGAGGTATTTCCCAAGGCTAGGGTTATAGTAAGGCATGACCAAGATGTCTCATGCGATTGCGGGACGCCTCAGTCACAAGCCACTGGGCTTGCCCGTCCAACCCGGAACAGTTGATACCCACAGTATCAACCATTGGCGGAAAGTGCGGAGGATGGAGAGGATGGCGCGCTGGACGCGGCGACATGGACTCCTGCTTCTCTCAATGGGGATTTCCCTCGCCCTGCATGGGCTGATTCTTTTCGGCTTCAACCGCAAGGCCGCGCCGGTCCGCGTGGCCGTGAAAGAGGAGGCGGCGCTGATCCAGATGGCCATGCCCGATCTGAAGGACCCGGAGGAAAACAAACCCGTGGAAGAATTGCGCGACGATGAGGCGGTGCCCGATCCCGGGATCATGGTGCCGACGCTGGTCGACATGCCGACGGTCGTGCCGGTGGATGCTTTCGTGCAGTCGCTGGAGGCTCCGCCTCCCGCCCAGACCGATCTGAACGCGGAGAAGCTGGTGATCATTCCGGTCCGCATTTCCCGCAGCGGCGGCGTGGCGATGGATAAGCTTGGCAAGATCTTTGATCTTTCACAGCTCGACCGGGTGCCCGAACCCCTGGTCCAGATCCCGCCGGTTTTTCCGCCCAATCTGAAAAAGGAATATTCCGAGGCGACCGTGGAGGTGGGGTTCGTGGTCAACTCGAACGGTGAGGTGGTCGCCCCCTACCTCGTCAGGTCGGGGGAGCATTACGGCTTTGATCAGGCGGCTCTGGCCGGGGTGGCAAAATGGAAATTCCGCGCCGGGCTCAAGGGGGGCCGCAAGGTCAACGCCCTCATGCAGGTGACCATTCTTTTCCGGCTGAAAGAAGGTGGCGATTAACCCGGAAATTGCACCCTCACACCAAGAAATTCTTGGGACACAGGGGCGGAGAGAGACGCACGGAGGTCACAGAGGGGAAATACAAATTCAAGCTGCGGATTTGACGTTCGCGCCAGCTTAGCCGCGTGAGAACCTCCCACAACCTTGTACACTCCTTCTTCCTCTGCATCGGCCTGTATAAACCTAAAAAGCTTGGATGAGAAACCGCTCATTGACGCTCATCAAGACATGGAAAAACAACCGAGCCCAAACCTGGTTCGCCTGATCGGTGAATTGGAAATTACCGGATGAAAATTTGTGGAAATTTAAGCAGTTGGCTTAAATGAAGCCTGCTCAGTCGCCTGTCGTCCGATCGAGCAGCTTCGAGCCTTCGGTGCCGGCGCGCCAGAAGAGGGCGGTGTGGCCGACGGTGCCGACACACAGGGCGGGAGCGGCGGATTCCACCTGCATGCAGAGGGCGGCGCGTTCGTGGCGATCCTGACCGCCGCTGAAACGGAGCTTCACGAGCTCGCGGGTATCGAGCGCTTTGTTCAGTGCGGCCAGGAAGGCGGGCGTCACGCCTTCCCGGCCGAGGAACGCGGTGTCGGTCATCGTCTGGCCGAGTCCGCGCAGCTTGGTTTTTTGGGCACCGGTGAGGGAAGGAAGAGTCATTTGATTTAACCACAGATGAACACGGATGCGCACAGATAAAAGATAAATCTCTGATCAGCGAAGGTACTTTCCGGGGAGCTCTGACCGCTCTCCGTCTGTGACTATTTGTGTTAATCTGTGGTCGAAAACTCGTCCAGCGGCAGTTCGCGCCAGCGGCCGGCGGGGAGATCGCCCAAATCCAGATGACCGAAACGGTGGCGGTGCAGCGTCAGCACTTCGCAGTCCTGGCTGGCGAGCATCCGCCTGACTTGGTGATAGCGGCCTTCCGTGAGAGTCAGCTCGGCTTCGCGCGGGCCGAGGATTTTTAGCTCGGCCGGGGCGCAGGGATCTTTTTCTCCCTTCAACCGCAAGGTACCGCTGGCGAAAAGGGGGATCAGCTCCGGCGACAAATCATGGTTCACGACGGCGCGGTAAACTTTCGGCACCTTGTGCTTTGGGGAGGTGAGCCGGTGCACGAGTTCGCTTTGATCGGTGAGGAGAAGCAGGCCGCTCGTGTCTTTGTCGAGCCGGCCGATCGAGGTGATCTGCGGATTGCGCTCGCGCCAGCGCGGCGGGAGCAGGCTGTAGAGGTTCGGGCCTTCATGGGCGTCGTGCGAACAGACGAGGCCTGTGGGTTTGTGGAGCAGCAGCAAAATGCCTTCCACATGGTCGAGCGGCTCGCCATCGACCCGCACCGTGGCCGGGCTGACTTTCTCGCCGAAGTAATCGGCGACCTTGCCGGCGACAGTCACCCGGCCCCCGGCGATCCAGGCGCGCGCATCGCGGCGGGAGCAATAACCGAGATTGGCGAGAAGTTGATCGAGACGGCGCATGCAGAGGGTGAAACCACGAAACCGGGGAAAGACACGAAAATTCCGGGGAAATAATTTTGCTCCTGTGGCGCCGTTCTGCGTTCATGACAAACAACCTTCCAGCATGAAATGTCTGCTTCTCTTCCTTGCGGGGTGCCTCGTGCTCGTATCATCGCTCACCTATATCCATGCTCCGGATTGGATGTGGGCGTGGAAGCTGGCGATCCTTGCCGGTGAATTTGGCCACTGGCTCGCGATTTTGTCACTCGGACTGGCGGGTCTGGCCTGGGTTGGCGCTGCGGGTGGTTGGCGGATTTTGATCTTGTTGCTCTGCGCGACGGCGACGGCCGGTTTCCTCCGGCCTGTTTATAGCGCGTGGGCCATGGCCGGAAGGTTGCCAGGGGAAGTGCACGTTGCGTTCGGGGGTGGTGATTCCTCCCGATCAGTTTTCAATTTTGGCCGGCTGTATTTCGGTTCCCATCCAGGCGAGGTCAAGGTGACGACGGAGATTTTCGCCCGGCCCGAGGGAATTGAGCTCAAACTCGATTGCTATGCGCCACCGCTGGCGAAGGACACCACGCAGCGTCCGCCCTGCATCATCGTGATTCATGGCGGCGGCTGGGACAGTGGCGACCGGACGCAGTTGGCTGACTGGAACAAACATTGGGCAATGCGAGGCTACGCGGTGGCGGCGGTGAGCTACCGGCTCGCACCGCGCTGGATCTGGCCCGCGCAACGCGACGATGTGCTGGCCGCAATCGCCTGGCTCAAAGCGAACGCGGAGCGACTGGGCTTCGATCCAACGCGGTTGGTTCTGCTCGGGCGCTCGGCAGGAGGGCAGATTGCCACGGCAGTTGGCTACGGGGCGAATGATCCGGCGATTCGTGGGGTCATTGCGCTCTATGCGCCCCACGACATGCTGTTTGCCTGGTCGGTATCGCGCGAGGACGACGCGCTCAACTCGATCGAGCTCCTGCGCCAGTTGTTTGGCGGACCGCCGGAAGGCGAACGCCGCATGCTCTACGAATCGGCGAGCGGCCAGTTGCTGGCGCACACGGGTTCGCCCCCCGCGCTGTTGATCCACGGAGCCAACGACACCCTGTCGTGGTTCCGGCACAGCGAACGTCTGAACGCCCGCTTGCAGGAGTTGCGGGTGCCGCATTATTATCTGCGCCTGCCGTGGGCCACGCACGGCTTCGATTTCAATCGCGACGGTCCCGGCGGTCAACTGGCGGATTATGCGATCGATTGTTTTCTGCAAAGTGCGTTGCGGTGAGGCCGGCAGGAAAGGCTTTATGCCCCGGTTCGAAAGTTTCGTTGCCCTCGTGCGTTTATATCGCGGCGTAAAGCCGCTCCTACAGTTCGGAAAAAATCAGCGAAAATCAGCGGCCGGCGCCCGTCACGTTGGTTTTGATTTTCAACAGCGAGTGATTCGAGGTGATAAAAAGCGTCTTGCCGTCGGCCCCGCCAAAGGCGCAGTTGGCGGTGGGCTGGCCCGTCAGCAGCGTGCCGAGGTGTTTGCCTTCGGGACTGAGGATGAGCAGACCGCCCGGGCCGGTCGCCCACAGATTGCCGCGTGCATCGACCTTCATGCCGTCGAAGCCGCCCTGGCGTTTCGTGCGGGCGATCAATTCCGTGGCGTCGAAGAACACCCGGCTGCCCGCCACCGATCCGTCGTCCTTGAGCGCGAACGCCAGGATGACGGGTTTCGGGCCGTGCGTGCTGCCGACATAAAGCGTGCGCTCGTCAGGCGAGAGCGCGATGCCGTTGGGCCGCTCCATCTCGCGGGTGATCACGGTGAGCTTGCCATCGGTGCCGAGCCGGTAAACGCCGTTGAATTCCGTTTCCGACTTCACGTCGAAGGGCAGGCCATAGGGCGGATCGGTGAAAAACAGATTGCCGGCGCGGTCGAAGCACAGGTCGTTGGGACTGTTGAAGCGTTTGCCTTCGAAGCGATCCACGATCGTCTCGAAACTTTTTCCATCCAAGGCCAGCCGGGCCACGCGCCGGTCGCCATGCTGGCAGAGCACGAGCCGGCCGGCTCGATCCAGGGTGAGTCCGTTGGAGCCGCGTTCGCGGCCGTTGTATTGAGTGCCGGTGAAACCGCTGGGATCGAGCAACACGGTGATGCCTTCGCCTTCCTTCCAGTGATAGACGCGGTTTTCCGGCACGTCGCTGAAAAGCAGGGCGTCCTGGACCGGCACCCACACGGGACCTTCGGACCAGTTGAAACCTTCGGCCAGTTTTTCCATCGCGGCCCCGGGCGCGAGGAGCGCGTCGAGAGCCGGGTCGAGGCGTTCGACTGAGCCCACGACCGGATAAGGAGGTTGGGTTACGGAGATTTTCGCCGGTGCTTTTCCGAGCAACACCAAGGTGGCGGCGGTTTGCGCGGGAACGCGGGGGGCGATCGGGTCAACGGGAGAAGCCGGGACCTGTGCGACGGTGAGCGGAGCGGGCGCGGCGAAGGCAGCGGGCAAAGTTGCCGCGACAAAGAGCAGGACCGATGGAATGATATTCATGGGGTAGGGTGAAGACACGTTTAGCCACTTTCGTTTCCGACGCAAGATTGCGGACTGAGACGGACCTGCGAAAAAGGCTGAGGTCTGTTTTGTGAAGCTGGGCAGATCTTCACCACGAACAGCGCACGCCGCCGAGCAGGAGCCGTGGCGTGCCGGTGTTCACGATGCCATCGGCGCTACGGCCGGTCTCGATGCGGGCATTGTTTAAGTTTTCGCAGGTGAGATACAGCTCGCAGTTCGGAGTGACGCGGTAAGTCGCGCCAAGATCGAGCACGAGAGCGGCACCAAGAGGAAGCAGGTTTTCATCATCCTCAAACTGCCGGCCGAGGACGCGGAGCCGAGGGGTGAGCGTGAGTTTTTTCACCGGTTGCCAGGACGCGCCGACGGACGCCGAGTGCTGCGGGACCTGCGCGAGACGGTTGCCCGCGAGATTGGGTGAGAGCGTGGCGCGGCGCACGGTGGCGTCGTTGTAGAGGTAGCCGGCGGTGAGCGAGAGCGTGGTGGCGGCCTGCCACTGCGTCGACAGCTCGATCCCTTGGCCGAGCACGCGGTCGAGGTTGAGCCGTTCGCGGCCCAAGCCTCCGGCGGGCACAAAGCCGACGATGGGGAAGGTGCCGGGCCCGTGGGCGAGGGTGACATTTTCCACGGCGTCGCGCAGATCATTTCTGAAAACCGTGGCACTCATGGCCAGGGTTTCATGGGTGTATTCGGCGCTGAGTTCCATGCTGGTCGCGCGTTCGGTTTTTAAACCGGGGTTGGCCTCGGTGATGACGTTGCCCACGCGGAACGGACGGTAGAGTTCGTTGAGGGTGGGGCGGCGGAAGGATTGTTGGGCGGCGGCGCGCAGGCGCCAGGCGGAGGACGGTTGCCAGACCAGGCCGGCGCTCGGGGAGAATTCGACGCCGTCGGAATCGGGATAATGATCGTCGCGCAGCACTGCGCCGGTGGCCCGCGTGGTTTCGCGCCGGTGGCCGTCGCGTTCCTGCCAGAAATCCAGCCGGGCCCCGAGAGTGCCACGCCAGTGGCCGGCGATCGGACGCTCATCCATGAGAAAAAGCCCGGTGATATCCTGCGCGCCGCCCGCGACGCGTTCGCGCGTGAAATCGCCGTTGGCGAAGGTGAAATATTCGCGCGTCTCGCCGCGCACCTGCCGGTAATCGAGGCCCGCGCTGGTGCGGGATTTGTTTTCGCCCAGCCACACGCTCGTCCAGTCGGCCCCGAGGGCGGTGGCGGGTACGGCATACTGGTTGCTCGCGGGAGTTTCGGCGGTGCGGGTGGCGTTGACCGAGCTGAAGGTGCTGGCGAAGTTCTGGTCCTGCGCGTAGGCGAGCGCGGACCAGGAGAATTTTTCGGTGGATCGGGAGGTGAAGGCGACAGAGCCGAAATTTTCCCGGGACGAATTGGTTTGGTAGGGCGTGCCATTGCCCCGGGTTTCGGCGAAAGTGCGGGCGGCGACGGTCAGTTCAGCGTTGGTTCCCACCGGCTGGCTCCAGCGCGCATTCAGCCAGTGATGCCGGCTCGCGGCGGCGACATCGATGGGGCCGCGATCTTCCGGAGCGACGATGACAAAACCATCGGTGGCGAAGTCGCTGCCGGAAATTTGCAACGTGCCGCGACCGACCGGCTGGGCGAAGGAAAGTTCGGCGCTGCGCAGGGAAAAATCTCCGAAGGCGGCGGAAAACTGGGCGCGTTTGGTGGCGGAAGGGTCGGTGATGAGCTGCACAATACCGCCGAGAGCGGCATTACCCCAGGCGGTCGCTCCGCCGCCGGGGACAATTTCGGCGCTGGCGAGGGTTTCGCGCGGCACCTTGGTCCACGCCACCCATCCGCCGAAGGGATCGTTGAGCGGCACGCCGTCGAGCAGCACCAGCGAACGGCTGGCACCGCTGGGACCGAGGCCGCGCAACGACACGCCTTGTGCGGTGGGATTGGCGATGAGGCTGCCGCTGCGGCGGAAAAGGCTGAAGCCCGGCACCGAGCGAAGCGCATCATCCAAGGTGGCGGTGGGAGTGTCGCGCAACGTCTCGCCCGAGAGCACCGTGACGGAAAACGGAATATCGGCCGGTTCGGCAGGCGAGCGCGAGGCGCTGATCACCAGCGTGGGCAAGGTGACCTGGGCCGTGGCGGGCAGGCTGAACAGGAGGGTGATGCAGGGGAGCAAGGCTTGGCGCATGGTGTGCGGGGAGGGTGCCGGTGTATGGGCTGGGGGCAAGTGTCAGAATCGTGACTCATCCGCCTAAGTTTAGTCTCGCGCAGGTGTCGGCTTGCGGGAAACCTACCCGTTCATATGGCTAACTGGGAATACAAAGTCATCAGCAGCGGCAAGGGCGGATTCGCATCGCCGGTGCTGATGGAAAAATTTATCAACGACCTCGGGCAGGACAATTGGGAGATCATCAGCTTCCATCAGCCGCCTGACAATGCCCTGGCCTTCACCGGCCTTGCGCGCCGTACCACGCAACGGGACTGGACGCTGGAGGACGCCGTCAAGGCGGCGGCCCGCGCCGAGGCCGACAAATTGCGCGCCGAATTCGAGGCCAAGTTCAAGGCGGCCTCCGGCGTGGCCCAACCTGTGTCCGCCGAGGAACAGGCCGCGACCTTTCTCGCCGAGGAAAAGCTCGGCGCCGAAGGCAGCATCCGCCGCCTGCGCGACACCTCGCGCGACGATGATCCCGATGCACCGGAAGACGAGAATGGCGCCCCGCCGAAGAATGATTGGGACAAGCTCGCTTCCGAAGACGAGCTGCCGACTTTCTTTGATGCCCTCCGTCCGCATATGCGCCGCAACCAGCGCGGCCCCGGCATGAGCGTGGGGGTGGATTTCCTCGCCAAGAAATGGCGGCTCGAGGAATCCGACATCAAGACCGCTCTCGTGGAATGCGGCATGCAGATTCCTTCCGACGAAAACGCCAAGCCCGTGTACGTCGAGTACGAGGGCGAACTCTATTGGGTGAATATCAACCGCCGCGGCGAAACCTGGATCAACCTCCGCGAGAAACCCGAGCCCGTTTTCCGCATCGTGCAAGGCAAACGCCTGACCGAGGAAGAATCTCCGGTGACAGAATCAGCGCCCGCCGCTGCGCCCCGCGAACATTTTGTACCCAAATCCCAGCCGGTTCATCATGAGCCGGCACCGGCACGCGAGTCGCGTTCGGGGGCTCCGGCGCAATCTGCCCAACCCGCCGCCCAGTCGCCGCAACGCGATCAACAGCCTCAGCAACCCCGCAGCCTGCTCGACAAGATTCGCGGCATGATGCGCCGCAATCGCCGTGGCAACGGGATGTCCGGCAGTTTTCCGTTCCTCATCAAGGCGCTGAAGACGACCGAAGCCGGATTGCTCGAGCAGCTCGCCGCGCTGGGACTGGTCCTCCAGAACGAGAGCGACCCGAAGCCTGCGTTTCATGAGGAAGGTGACTTCCTCTATTGGATGAATAAAAATCAGCGCGGCGAAATCTGGATCAACGCCCGCAAGGAACGCCGGCAGCAGCCCGGTGGTCCGGCGCTGGCCAATGACGGTCCGGAAGGTCAGGATGACGGCGAGGCGGAAAATGCAGCCGAAGCGCCGGCCGCCACGACCGAGGCATCGAGTCAGATGCGTGCGAGCGAAGCTCCGAGCCCTGCTCCCGCGACTGAGGTTGCTCCCGTTGAATCGACACTGGTCGCACCAGCACCGGCCGCCGCGTCTTCACCCACCGGCCATACGCTCGCGGCGGTGCGGTTGCTTTTGCAGCCGAAGAAACGCGGTGAAGGCGTATCCGCCCTTGTGGTTGATGTTGCCCAGCAGCTCGGCCAGACGCCGGACCGGCTGATTGAGGCGCTCGCCGCCGCCGGGGTAAATGAACCTGCCGACGCCGATGCAAAGCCCACGTTCGGTGAAAACGCCGGGGAAATTTTCTGGCTGAACCGCAATGCCAAGGGCGAACTCTGGCTCAACGCCAAGGCCTCGAAAGCATCGGCCGCAAAAAAGACGCGCAGCAAGAAAAAGGATGACGAAGCCGCGGCGGAGTAAATTGATTCGCATACATTCGCGATGGGTTCGACACCCCGAAGCTTAGTTTGGTGTAGGAGCGGCTTTATGCCGCGATTCAACAAACCATCGCGGCATAAAGCCGCTCCTACAGGAAGAAGTGATAATGGCACAACGAGGTGAAGCTCCTGTCCGATTGTCGCTTGATCCGAGAACGACCATGGGAAAAATCCTCACTTCCGCTTTGTTTGGCCTCTATCTGCTGGCGATGGTAGCGGCGGCCTGGTGGCCGTTTGATTTCAGTTTTTCCGCCTGGTCGGCAAATCACATCGAGGATTTTGAGCCCATGCGCCTCATGCAGCGGTGGCGGTTGGAGGGTGATATGTTGAAGCTCGCCCTGTTTATTCCGGTGGGGATGTTTTTCGCCATGGCTTGGGGCTCGGCCGGATCGGCTGGGAAGATGGCGGGTCGGGCGGTGGGTCTGGGTGTCGGCCTGAGCGTCGTGATCCAGGCCGGGCGTTGCTTTTTGCCCGGCCATATTCCGAGCGTGTCCGATGTGGTGATGAATACCACGGGAGCTTTTCTAGGGGCGGCGGTGATTTTCCTGCATGAATTTCCCCGGCGTTCACTGCTCGCGCTGGTCGTGGCCTGTGTCCTGATCTTTGTTCTAGCCGCCACCTGGCCTTGCCGCTTCAGCCTGCAGGCGGCGACCGGGACCGCGTTGACCAGCCGGTTGGAATGGTCGCCTTTTGCCGAGGCCTTTTCCATGGGGATGTTGCGGGAGCGGGCCCTGAACATTGCGGTGATGCTGCCGCTCGGGTTGTTGGCGGCGACGTATGCGTTGCGGAAAGATCGCGTGGGGCAGGCGCTGCGTTTCGCCACGCTGCTGGGTTTTGCGAGCAGCTTGAGCGTGGAGTTGCTCCAATGTTTTTTGCCCCACCGCACGCCCAGCCTGTCGGATCTGTCGCTTAACACGCTGGGTACCTTGCTTGGTGCGGTGATGGCCGTGGGACTCGAACGCTGGACGGCGATCCGGCAGCCGAAGCCATAGGAATTCCGGCTCAATTGATCATCGCTTCGCCGGCGTGGAAACGGGTGAGCTCGGTGAGCTGGTTGGCGATCAGGCGGTCGGGGCGGCAGCAGGGCAGGCCGCCACCGGATTGGGTCGGGTGTTTGCCGGCCCATTGTTCGAAAACACCGGGCATGACCAGGCGAACAATGGGTGGCTCGATGCGGTGTGACTGGCGCAGCTCGCTGTAGACGGGATTGCGCCGGGCGATCGCCTCATCGAGTTCGCCGGCGAGGAGCGGGCCGGTGGGGGTTTTCACGGTGCCAGGCCGGAGCTCGATCCACCATTCATGTCCGCCCTGAGGATTCGGACCGGCCCGGAGATAGTACGGTGCGACATGGAAATTGACCGGAACCCACTGGCGGGCGGAACAAACCTCGAGCAGGGATTCGTTGAGCTCGCGTTCACTGATGTGTTCGTCGAAGGAAGCGAGCTGAAGGCGGATGCGGCCGACGAAGTGGATGCGCGGAATCTCGATGGAAACGAAACGCACGATATCGCCCACCATGTAGCGGCACAATCCGGCCGGCGTCGTGACGATGAGCGCGTAATCCACGCCGACCTGCGCCTGGGCGAGCGGCACGCAGGCGCGGCCGAGCGTCGCGGGCAGGGAGTCGTCATAATCCGTCATCGGCAGGAACTCGAAGAAGATGCCCGCGTCGGTGAGCAGGCGCAGGCCATCGGCCGCCTTGCCGTCTTGTACCGCGAACCAGCCCTCGGCGGCGGCGTACACTTCCCGGATATCGACCGTCGGTCCGAGCAGCATTTGCAGCTCATGCGTGAGCAGGCCGAGCGGAGCGCCGGTGTGCAGGTAAACCTCGAGATTGGGCCAAAGCCCCTGCAGCGTGGTGATTCTCGCTTTGCCGCGGACGCTGCGGGTGCGCACCGTGTCGGCCAGAAGGCGCACCGCGGTGGGTTTGCCGCCGATGAGCGTGACATCGCGGGAGAGCATATGGTCGGCGATGGCGGCGGTGCGGGCAGGGCCATCCGGGAGTTGCGCGAGTCTGGCCGAAGGCGAATAAAGATTGGCTTCAGCCCAAGGCGAGAGCGAGAGATGGTTGATCGCGTCGAAGTTGCCGGAATAGGCGCCGTTGATCTCGGTGAGCTTGGTGCTCGCGCCGACCTGCAGATGGCGGCCGAGAAAAATGCCGGCGTGTCCGGCTTGCATTGCATGCATGAACACGGCGGCGGAAAGGCCGGCCTGGTAATTGGCGAGCATTTCGCTGGTGATCGGCAGGCGGCGCGGAGCGCCCGTGGTCGTGCCTGCGGTCTCCACGAAAAACTGACAGCGACCCGGCCAGAGCACATCGGATTCTCCGCCGACCATGGCCGTGATGAACGGTTCATAGTGGACATGCTCCACCAACGGCTGGCTGATGCGGAAACTGTCGTAGTCCATGCCGGCATGCAGACCCTGCCGCCCGCCGAGCTGGCTGCGACCAAGCGAACCGAGCAGGCGGCGGAAAATAACCTTCTGCGCTTCCACGCCATTGCCCGTAAGTTTGAGCTGTTTGGCGAATTGGGCGGTGCGCAGTCCGGCGAGGAAATTGACAAGTATGCGGGGAGCCAGGGTCATCTTTGACTGAAATCTAGGAGAATAATTGGAAGCATCGCCACACTCCAATTGAGTCTGGAACTGAAAAAACCGTAAAGCCAAGAGTGAAACCGGGGGCCGGCGCGCCGGTTTCGGGTGCCGGGACCGGGGGCGCCGACCTTGGCAGCAAATCAAAAGGGGCTTTGCCCGGCGACCTCCGCCAGTTGATCGGCGATACGCCGGTCGGAGCCGCAACGGGGCATTTTGTTTTGTCCGCCCCATTTGCCGGCGCGCTTCAGCCATTCCTCAAACAAACCGGCCCGGACAAAATGCACCAAAGGCTCCACCAAGCCGCGACCGGATCGTTTGGCGGCATAGTCGTCATTCCGCGAGGCGAGTTCACGGTCGAGGTCGGCGGCAAACGCCACCGGATCCGGCGCGGTCGCGCCATCCGCCGGACGGAGCTCGATCCACCACTCGTGCCGGCCAAGCAGCCGGCCGTGTTTCGGATCCGGGAAGAGCGGAGCGACATGAAAATTCACGGACGCCACCCCGTGCCGCCGGCAGATTTGGGTGATGCTGTCCGTGAGCTCGCGCTCGATGACGTGTTCGCCGAAGGCGCTGAGCTGGAGCTTGGTGCGGCCGGCGTAGACCAATCGCGGCGGATGCGTGCTGATGAAACGAACGACATCCCCGATGATGTAGCGCACCAGACCGGCGGGCGTGGTGAGCAGCAGCACGTAGTCCACTCCCGGTTTCACGCCCTCCAGCGGCAGGGCGCGGGCGAGCCGGCCGTCGTTGAAATCCGGCAGGGAGAGAAATTCAAAAAACAGGCCCCGGTCGGTCAGCAGACGCAGACCGGCGGCGGGCTCGGTATCCTGCACGGCGATGAACCCTTCTGAGGCCGGATAAACTTCGTGGAAATTCACATCGTCCCCATAGGCGGCGCGCAGTTCGTCGGCAAAGGGCTCCACCGGCACGCCGCCGTGGACAAGGCATTCGAGATTGGGCCAGATTTCCCTGAGCGTGGCGACCTCGTGTCCGGTTTCCTGCAACGCGTGCCGGCGCATGGTCGTGGCGAGCACGAGCAGCCAGCTCGGAATGCCGGCCACCATGGTGATGTCGGCGTGACTGGTGCGGCGGGCGATCGCCGCCAGTTTTTCCGGCCAGTCGGTCATGTGGGCGATGGGAATGCCGGGTTCGTACAAAAAACGCTCGACCCAGCCGGGCAGGTTCAGAGCCGCAATGCCGCTGAGGTCGCCGGAATAAATGGGCGGCGTGACCGACGGAAGCGGCGTGAGCGCGCTGCTGCCGCCAAGAAAAAGATGGCGGCCGCGAAAGACGGAACCGCTCCCGGTGCGCTGCGCGTAGAAAAAAAGCGAATCGAGCCCCGTGGCGCGAAAATGCTGCAGCATGGCCCGGTTCACCGGCAGCCATTTGGAGGCCCCGGCGGTGGTGCCCGAGGAAACGGCAAAGTGCGCGCAACGTCCGCGGCAGAGCACGCCGGACTCGCCCCGCTTCATCCGTTCGATGAAGGGCGCAAAATCCTCGTAGGTGCGGGGCGCGATCCGGTTGCGGAAAGTTTCGTAGCCCAGGCCCGGTTCAAGGCCGGTCTGGCGGCCGAAGGCGGTGCCGGCGAGTGAGCCCAGCAACTGGCGGAAGATTTTTTTTTGCGCCGCATGGCCGGGGCCCAGCCGGGCCAGCCGGTGGCGGGTGTGGGCTGCGCATTGGCCGCCGACAAACCCGGCGAGACGCCCCAAGCCCAGGCGGCGCGGAGCGGACGGACGCGGAACGGTGGTGTTCGACATTAGCGGTGCTAGGCGGCCTGATGCTGCTTCTGGCGGAGCGAGCGGTAGAACCCGGTCAGGAGTGGCTGGAAATTCCGCGCGTGAAAAATAAGCGAGGCATGCTGCACCGGGTTGTCGAGCTGGTTGGTGACCGTGTGACACCTGCCATGGGGAAACCAGGCGGAGGTGCGGGTGCTCAGCTCGCGCACCGTGGGGGCGTTGGCACAGAGCACCGAGCTTTCCTTTTCCGAAAAGAGGACCAGCGTCGGCGCGTGGCACAGCGGGCGGGCCGAACTGAACGGGGCGAAATTGCAGAGCGCCTGCACGCGGGCGCGGGCGGCGGCGGGTTCGATCGAGTTGATGGTATCCAGCACCGCGTCGCGCAGCCGGCGCAGTTCCCCCGCCGAGAGCAGCAGGCGGAGCGCCTCCCGGTTTTGCGCGCCGGATTCGAACATCTTCAGAAACACGGACCGGGAGCGTTCGATGACGGCGGCGTCATCCCGCCCATCGGCGTCAATGATGGGTTTGATCACCCGGCCGAGCAGGGTGGTTGGCTTTGGTTTGCTCGAATCAACCAGATCTTCCACGCAGGCGACGGGGCTGACCAGCACCAGGCCGGAGAGCGTCGGCATGGCGGCGGCGTGGCCGGTGCGGCGCAGCCATTCCATCACGAGACCGGCGCCAAAACTGATGCCCAGAATCACCGGGGGACGGCCGGAATGGACGGCCAGTTCCTCGACCAGATCACCGAGCTGGGCAAAAAACAACTCGGTGGAAAAACCGCGCCGGGGATAGTTGAAATAATACAGGCTGCCCTGGTGCAGCAGACTGCCGCGCACAAGGTAGAGCGCCTCGGTGGCATCGGGCACGAAACCGCCCACCACGATGGTGGGAAGCGGTCCCGGCTTGCGTTCCACCCGGAGCGTGGCGCATTGGTGCGGACCGGCGAGACCGGCGGCGAGCAGGGCCTCCTGCCGGTGTCGGATCACCGGAGTGTGCGCGACCTGGCACGGGGGCCGGAGCTTATGGCTGGTTGTGCGCAACCAAAGTTTCAAGGGGGCCGAGGGTTGTCGGCTGATCTGGGCAATCAGTGAGAACATAGGGAAAAAACCAAGCGCAGACATGATTTAGGATTGGGGGCAGCTTTCTTCCTGACAATCGAACCGAGCAAAGGCAAAGAGACGCCGTCACACAACATTAACTTCGCCGTAACAGATTTGTCGTATTGGATTGCGCGTCGGCCTGCTTGGCCCAGAAAAGCCGCCGATGCCGGCGTTCCCACCAGTCATTTTTGAGGACGACACCCTGATCGCCTTTGACAAGCCCAGCGGGTTGCCGGTCTCGCCAGAGCCGCGGGCCCGGACGAGCGTCTGCCTGATGACGCTGGTTCAGGAGAAATTCGGGGCCGGGCTGGCCAACGTGCACCGGACCGACGCCGATGCGAGCGGACTGGTGCTGTGCACGAAAACCAAGCAGGCGCTGGATTTTGTCAGCGGCCAGTTTCAGTCCAAGACCGTGGAGAATTTTTACGAGGCGCTCGTGGTGGGTGCGCCGGAGACGGACACCTACTCGGTCGACTTGGTTTTGAAGGAGGACGAGGCTGCACCCGAGCGGATGTGCATCGTGAAAAAACACGGCAAGGCGGCGCGGACGGATTTCAAGGTGCTCGCCCGTTACGGGCGGTTCAGCCATCTGGAATGCCGGCTGTTGACGGCCCGCAAGCATCAGATCCGCGTGCATCTCTCGGCCAGCGGGACGCCGATTCTCAACGATCCGGTCTATGGTGATGAAACTCGTTTGCTGCTCTCGGAGTTCAAACGCGGCTACAAAGGGCGCGAGGAAGAGCGGCCGTTGATCGCCCGACTGGCCCTGCATGCCAGCCGGCTGACGATCATTCATCCGGTGTCGCGCGAGCGGATGACACTGCTGGCGCCCTTGCCGAAGGATCTGGGCGTGGCGTTGAAGTATCTGGGTAAGTTTACCCAGTAGGGTAACAATGAAGCCCTGCACCGGGCTTTAGCATTGTCGGACGCCCGCGAGTGGCCTACGTACGGCAGCCATCCCCGAATCCTGCCGCTGAATTTGATGCAATGAGCCTTCCCGTCACTCACACGATCGACAGCGATGGCATTGGTTGGATTGACTGCAACGATCAGGAGGGCCGGGTGAATGTGATGAATCCCGCGATGATCGCGGCGTTGCGAACCGCCATCGAGGGACTGGCGGCGCAACCGGTAAAGGTGGTTGTGGTGCTCAGCGCCAAGGAAAATATTTTCATGGCCGGAGCCGATCTCAAATGGCTCGGGCAGCTTCCGGATGCGGCGGCGGCGGCACAGGTGTCGCGCGAAGGCCAGGCTTTGTTTTCGCTGCTCGCCGATTTCAAGGTGCCGGTGTTGTGCGCGATCGACGGGGCTTGTGCCGGTGGCGGCTACGAGCTCGCTCTCGCCTGCCACTGGCGGATTGCGAGTGATGCGCAGGTAACCGTGATCGGTTTGCCCGAAGTCAGCCACGGACTCATTCCCGCCTGGGGTGGTTGCGTGCGTTTGCCCCGCCTGATCGGCGCGCATGCGGCGACCAAACATATTTTGCAGGCCAGATTGCTGCCGGCGGCGGAGGCTTTGCGGGCCGGCTTGGTGGATGAAGTGGTGCCGGCGGCGAGCCTCAAGGCCCGGGCCAAGGTGGTGGCGCTGCGGCTCGCGACAGCCGGCAAACCCGGCCGGACGGTGCCCACCGCCACGACGAACCCGATGAGCTCGGCCAGCCCCATTCCGGATCAGGATATTTTTTCTTTTTATCGGAAAAAAGCCGGGGCACACGGGTTGGCCCGGCAGGCGCAACTGGCCGCGCTGGATGTGATCGAACACGGCGCAACGCTGACCCTCGCGCAGGCGCTGGAACTCGAAGCCGCGCGATTCAGCGAGGTGGCGGGCGGTGAAGTGGCGAAGAATCTTATCCGGGTTTTTTTCCTGAAGAACGCCGCGAAGAAAAACAATCTCGATGCCTGGTTTCCCGCCGAGCCGGCCGGCACCGTGGCGTTGCCACCGGCGCGCAGCATCGGGATCATTGGCGCGGGGGTGATGGGCACGGGCATCGCCCAGTGGTGCGCGATGCGCGGCCTCGGAGTGCTGCTGCATGATGCGGACCGGGGCATTCTCAAGCAGGGGGTGGAAATCATCCGCGAACTGTTTCGTGAAGCGGAGAATCATGGCCAGATCTCCCATGCGGCGGCCCACAAGGCGATGGGCGGAATCGGGCTCTCGGCGAATCTGGAGGATTATGAGTTTTGCGACCTGGTGATCGAGACGGTGACGGAAAATGCGGCGGTGAAGCGGCAACTGTGGTCCGAGCTCGCCAAGTTTGCGCCGCCCGAGTCCATGCTGGCCTCAAACACCTCGGCGCTTTCGGTCGAGCAGCTCACGACGGGTCTGCCGGCGCCCGGCCGGATCTTCGGCCTGCATTTTTTCAATCCGGTGGGCCGGATGCCGCTGGTGGAGATCGCCCTGACCGCCCAGACGACGCGGGCGAATGCCGAGCGTGCGCTCGAATTTGTCCGGACCCTCGGCAAGACCCCGCTGATCTGCCGTTCGGTGCCCGGGCTGTTTGTCACCCGCGTGCTTGCCTGTTATTTGAACGAGGCGTGTCGTTTGTGGGAACAGGGAGTGAGGTTGGAAATGATCGACCAGGCCATGACCGCCTGGGGCTGGCCGATGGGCCCGTTGCGGCTGATCGATGAAGTGGGGGTGGATGTGGTGAATTCCATCTTCAGCGAGCTGCAGCAGTCATTTCCCGCGCGTCTGGCCGCGACAAGCATTTGCGGTCAACTGATGAATGCCGGAATGCATGGCCGGAAAAACGGCGCATCATCGGGCTTTTATACGTACGGTACGGAAAAAGATCTGGTGAATCCGCTGCTAAGCCAGTTCGCGCCGGCTGATACCAAGGTCATGGAGCCGAAAGCGATTCAAGACCGGTTGAATGGCCGCATGATCGAGGAAACCAAGTGCGCCTTGGCGGAAGGGATTGTGAAAACGGCGGATGAGGCGGATCTCGCCCTGATTTTGGGCATTGGTTTTCCTGCTTTCCGCGGTGGCCTGATGCATTTTGCCCGGACGGCAGGCCTTTATCGTGATTGACAGTGGGAGGACGGGCCGGGTTGAAAAAATCCGTTGCGGCGCCCCGGTTTTTAACAAACCTCTCTCCCGGAACCTATCCCTTCCACCGACTGCATGGCCAAAACTGCGACCACGACCCTCAACAAAGAGCAACGCCGCCACTTGCTGCGCGTGATGCTGGAGAGCCGGCTGGCGGACATGCGGGAAGAAAGCCTGAACCGGCAGGGCAAGGGACATTTCCATGTGTCGGGCCGCGGTCATGAGGGGTTGTGCGCCCTCGGTGCGCAATTGCGGTCCGGGGATTATCTGGCGCCTTACTACCGGGATCGCGGGCTGTGCATGGGACGCGGCATCACGACGCGGCATCTGGCTTTGGAGTATTTCGCCCGGCGCGATTCGGTTTCCCGCGGCCGCATGATGTCGTCGCACTATTCCTCGCGCGAACTGAACATCGTGAGCGTGCCGACACCGACCGGTGCGCAGCTGATCCCGGCCTGTGGCATCGCCTGGGGCATGCAGTTGGACGGCAAGGACAGCATTGTGGTCACCTGCTCGGGCGAGGCCGCGACACGGCAGGGGGATTTTTATGAGGCGGTAAGCATCGCGGTCGAGCGCAAGCTCCCCGTGATGATTGTGATCGAGGACAACGCCTACGGAATTTCCACGCCGACGCGAAAGACCAATCCGCTTGCGATTGGTTCGATCAATCCCGCCTTGTGGCGGATGGTGGACGGTTCCGATGTGGAGGCCGTGCACGCTGAGTCCCAGCAGGCCATCGCCCGGCTGCGGGCGGGAGAGGGTCCGGTTTTTCTCTGGGTCAAGATGGAGCGTCTTTGCAGCCATACGAGTTCGGATGATCACACCCTCTATCGTTCGAAGGAGGACCTCGCGGCCATCGAGCAGGCCGACCCCTTGTTTCTGCTCCGGGACCGGATGATCGCCAGCCAGGAGATTTCGGCGGATGACTACACGAAGCTCGAGGAGGAACTGAAGGAAAAGGTTCGCGCCGACTACGCCGCCGCCGAGAAAGCCGAAAATCCCCGCAGCGAGGATCTGATGATCGACATCACCGGTCCCGCGCCCGAGCTCAGCGGCCAGTTGTTCAAACCCGGCAAGTACCGCATGGGCGACATGCTCAACCGCACGCTTCGCGCCGGCCTGGATGCCGATCCCGGCCGGATGATTTTCGGCGAGGACGTCGAGGATCCCAAAGGCGGAGTGTTCCGGCTCACACAGAAACTCTCGACGGATTTTCCCGCCCAAGTGTTCAATTCCCCGCTCGCCGAATCCACCATCATCGGTCTCGGCGGCGGTCTGGCGCTCTATGGCCGGCGACCGGTGTTCGAAATCCAGTTCATTGATTTTATTTTCCCGGGCTTCAACCAGTTGGTCTCGAATCTCGCCAACATCCGCTGGCGCACGAACGGCGAATGGAAGGTGCCGGCGGTTTTTTACGCCCCGTACGGTGCGTACCTGCCCGGCGGTGCGCTCTGGCACTCGCAGGCGAACGAGGCGGTCTTCGCGCATTTTCCCGGGATCAACGTCGTGATTCCGTCGACACCCGAGGATTCGGCCGGACTGCTTTGGACGGCGATGCACAGCGAGGATATCACGCTCTTCCTCATCCCCAAGCACATGCTGTGGGCCGAGCGCGAAGTCACCTCGCCGATCGTGCCCGTGCCGTTCGGCCGGGCCCGCCTCCTCACCGCCGGTGAGGACGTGACGATCGTGGCCTGGGGCAACACCGTCGAAAAAGCGCAGGAAGCCATCGCGACCCTGGGTGACGAGATCAGTGTGGACCTCATCGATCTCCGCTCCATTTCGCCGTGGGACAAGACGATGGTCGAGGCCTCCGTGCTCAAGACCGGCCGGCTCATCGTGGTGCAGGAGGACGGCGAGACCTGCTCGGTCGGCCAGATGATCATCCAGCACATCAGCGGTCATGCGGAACTTTGGCTGCGCCTCGTCGCACCACCCCGGCTCGTGTCCAAGGGCGACGTGATGATCGGCAACAACCCCATTTATGAATACGCCGCGTTGCCCGATGTGAAACGCATTGTGGAAGTGATCCGGCGCACCGTGGCGATCAATGCCGTGCGCGGTGAAATTTCCGAGGAGACTGCGGGTTCTTTTCCGACCGGCATGGCCGTGAGCGAAACCGCCGCGGCGACCGATGCCGCCCACGGTCCGCACAACACCGTGATCGCCGGCACGAACGACATCATCGTGCGTGTGCCCATCATGGGCGAGGGGTTGCGCTCCGCCCGCGTCGTGGCATTGAACAAGAAACCCGGTGACCGGGTGAAGCACGATGAAGTGCTCTGTGAAGTTGAAACCGACAAGGCGGTTTATCCCATCGAGGCATCCTACGCCGGTGTTTTCAAAAGTTGGAAAATCAAGATTGATGACACCGTGCTCATCGGCCAATCCATCGCGCTCGTCACCGGCGATGCGGCCAGTGTGAGCGGCATGCCGGTCGAGGGCATGGCGGTGACAGCATCTGAAAAACCGGGGCATGCAGCCCCTCCTGCGGCGAAGCAATCCGCATCGGTTGAACCAACCGTCGCCGGCGCCGAATCCGTTTTTCCCAACAGTGCTGCGGCAATCTCAACCCCTTCTGTTTCCATGCAAGGCACTATCCGTCCGCCCGCCCTTTCCTCCTCCATCACCAAGCGTCTCGACGCCGTCGTGCCGGCCAATCTGCTCATGGATTGCCGGTGGGAGCCGTTGCGTCTCGCCCGCGAGAAGGCCAAGGCCAAGCAGGGCAAGGCCGCTCCCTCGCCCTCCGCGATGATGGCTTGGTGCGTGACGCGCGCGATGGAGCATCATGCCGGGTTCCGCCGCACGGTCGGCAAGGACGGCACCATTTTCGAACAGACGGATTTTGATGTCGGTGTGGCGGTGGCGCTCGATGGCGACCGCTTGGGCACGGCGGCGATCACCTCGGCCAGCCGGCTGGGCTGGGCTGATTTCATCGTCGCCTACCAGCGGGCGATTGAGGAAACCCGCAGCGGCAAATATGCCGAGGTGCAGGCGCCGCTCAATATCTCCAGCCTCGGCGCATTCGGCGTGGAGAACGCCACGCCGATCGTGGTGCCGCCCGCGATGAGCACGCTCTTCATCGGCGCGGCGCACGAGAAAATGATCAAGGATGCCGGGGTGATTTATCCGCAGGAAGTGGTCACGCTCTCGCTCACCTTCGATCACCGCGTTGTGAACGGGGCGGGGGCCGCCGCCTTCATGATGGAGTTGAAGAAACAGTTCGAGACCTATCAGCTTCCGGGTTGAACGACCTTGGCAAATGTCCGGGCTGTTTCTCCAAAGAAGCGATCCGAACGGATCGATGCCTATTAAGGAAAGGGGAAAAATATGATTCTCATTGCCGTGGGTTCCTCCCTTAATATCGCCGATGAACGTTGAGACCCAGATGGATGCCGCCAAGTCGCTCCGCACGCACAAGGTGAAGGGCCTGATCAATTTCAAGGATTTCAGCAATTTGCTGAAGGGGATCTACAACTCGGCCGACTTTGATCCGAACCTTCATTCACTCTGGGATGTGCGCGACGCGGATTTTTCGGCGGTCACTCCGCCGGAGATCCGGGCGCTCGCCGAATATGTCCGGGCCAACTGGGACATGAAGCGAAAGAACAAGGCGGCGATTGTGGTTTCGGGCCTTTCCGACTTTGGCATCTCGCGGATGTATGAGCAGATCCTGGGACCTGCGGCCACGGGCAAGGTGATGGTGTTTCGGAATATCAAAACGGCGTGGGATTGGATCGAGGGCAAGCCGGCGACGGCCGGGCAAAAGGCGGTGGGGCCAAAGGTGCCTGACAGCAATCCGCCGAACTGATCGGAACTTGGTTGCGTGGGTTGTGAAACTGAAGGCCGGTGAAAACGCGCGGAGGCCGACCCGAGGCCCTTCGGAAGACGGGCCTGCCCCAAAGGATTGTGGCCTCCCAAAGAAAACGTGTCCGAAGGCCGCATTCCACCCGCCTCGACTTGCGGAAAGCCGCCGCCGTACCGGCTCAGTGGCGATCGACTTATTTTTCGAGGTGATCCTTGTCCGCTGGCTTTGGCAGCATTTCCATTTTGGCGCGCTCGTTCTCGGTGAGTTTCGCCAGATCCCCGGGATTGGTGACAACATGGGGCGTGAGAAAAATCAGAAGTTCGCTCTTGGTGGCGCCGGTGACCGTGTGCTTGAACAAATTGCCGAGCAGGGGAATGTCGCCCAAAACCGGCACCTTGTCGACCGTGTCGTTGTTTTGCGAGGAGATGAGTCCGCCGATGATCACCGTCTGGTCGCTGGGGGTGACGACCACGGTATCGGCCGAGGTCTTGTTGATCACCGGGGAATTTACACCCGTCGAAATCGGCACGGTGGTCGAACTCAGCGAGGACGTTTGCGGCGATACGATCATCTCGACATTGCCGTCGGCGGTGATGAAGGGTGTCACATTGAGGATGATGCCGATATCCTGATAGGTCACGGTGTTCGTGATCGCGTTGGTGACGGAGCTGATCTGCGAATTGGTGATGATGGGAATCGACTGGCCGACCATGACCGAAGCCTGCTGGCCGCTGCGGGTGAGAATCGAGGGCCGGGAGAGAATCCGTGTTTTGTTGTTGGTCGCGAGCAGGTGGATCGTCGCGTTGACCTTGCTGTTCGCGATGCTGTAAAAGCCGCCGTAAGTCGTGCCGAGGGCCTGGGCGGCGGCGATGCCGAATTTAGTGCTCGCCGTACCGGTGGCGGGCTGCGAATTGAGGGAGACCGGGCCGGTGTAGGTCGCCTCGGCCCCGAGATCGAGATCCTTGTCGTGTTCCACCTGCAGAAACACGACGTCGATCTGCACTTGCGGCCTGGGTTTGTCCAGGCTGGCGATGACGGTCCTGATGCTCTCATTGGTCAAGTCGTCGGTGACGACAATGATTCGGCGCGTGTCCATGTCGCTCGTGATCATCGCGTCGCCGACCATGGTGGAATTGATGTACTGGCGGGAGGAGGAGGCATTCGTGCCGCCGCCGGATGCCGCCCCGGTGGTTTGGGTTGTGGCGGCCGGGCGCGGCTGGCCCACGGCTTGCGCCAAAGCCTCGCCGGTGAGGCCGAGCAAAACAAGGCCGGTGGAGAAAAGGGCGCGGAAGAGGATACGGAAAAAAAAGATTTTCATGGCAATGGATTCTGGTTGGGAGGCTTTGGGCGCTCAGGGATTGCGCGCGCCGGAGGTGCCGCCGATCGAAAGGCTCGGAGTGGTGGTCGTGGTCTGGCTGTTGTTCGAGGCGCGCGTGCTCAGCGGGTCGGCCTGCGTCGAGGAAGAGGCGCGGGCGTTGCTGCTTTGGAAGAGATTCTTCAGAATCGTTTCGACCTGTTTCACGTCGGCGTTTTCCATCGTGTAGACGAAGACCTTTTGTTTGCGCGCCGAGCTGGTGTCGAGCTGGGCGATCATCTCGGCGATCTCGGGCATTTGTGCCTTTGACGCCGTCACGACGACGGAGAAGGTGCGCGGATCGGCGACCGCCACGACAGGGGTGTTGCGTCCGCCGGTGCTCCCGGTGGTGGTGGCGCGGCCGCCGCCGCCCGGGCCACCCCCGCCGAAACCGCCCCCACCGTTGCCCTGACCGCCTCCGCCGCCACCTCCTTGGCCGCCGCCACCAAAGAACCGGGCGAAGGCGCCGCCCCCGCCGAACCGTCCGCCGAAGCCGCCTTGGTTTTGGGCGGTGGTGGTCGTGGTGGTGGTGAACAGGCTGGTGAGCAATTGCGTCATTTCCAACGGGTCCGCATTTTTCAGCCGGAAAACCCGGATGGCGGAACCCGAGTCGATCGAGGTGTCCAGTGCGGCCACGATTTCGACGATATGATGGATGTTGATCTGGCTATCGGTGACGATGAGCGAGTTGCTGTCCTGGTTGGCCGTCAGGGTCGACGAACTGGGCAGCAGCGTCCCGAGATCCTTGGCCGCCTGAGCGGCATCGATGTGCCGCAGCGGGATGATCTGCATGACCATCTCGGCCGTCTCGGGGATTTCCGCCGGATCGTTTCCGGTATGGATCGGGATATTCTGTTTCTTGGCGTCGTCCTTGGAGGAGACGATGAGGTTGCGGCCCTGCACGCGGGCGGTGTAGCCGTTCTTGTTCAGCGCCAGATTGAGCAATTGGATCGCCTCCACTTTGGAGACCGGCTGTGAACTCCACATATCCACCGTGCCACGCACGGGGGTTTCGAGCACGATGATATAGCCGGCGGCATCGCTCATATAGTTCAGCACGGTTTCCATCTGCGCGCCGCGAAAATTGAAGCGCAGGCCCGTTTCCTGACGGGCGGACGGGGCGGAGGAGGGCGCGTCCGTGTCCGGTGCCGGTGAGGAGACCGCTGGCGGGGGCAGGGCGTTCTGGGCCGGGGCGGTCGCGGCAAGTCCCGCGAATCCGAGCCAGAGGATCGGAGTGAGAAGAGTTTTTTTCATGGTTTTAATTGTTTCTGCCGCTGTTCCATCAGCCGTTTGAGCGTGTCGGAAGCGCCGGCGGGAATGGCGGGTGAAGGGGTCGCGTCGGCGGCGGGTGCCGTGTCGGTTTCGCGTTGGACAGTCTCCAGGGCGGCAACGGTCCAGTCGCCGCCCACGGGACGCCGCAACTGCTGGCCGACCGTCAGGGAAAACTTTTGGCCGTCGCGGGTGAGTTCGACCCCATCGCTGCCGATGCGTGTCACGGTGTATTGGGCGATCGATTCGCCCTCATGGAGCGCTTTCTGAAAACTCGCGTTGGACCCGTCGAAGAAGGCGAAGAGGCCCTTCTCATAGCGCATCGTGCCGACCAGCGAGATCATGTCACCGCGCGGCGGCTGATTTTCCGCGGTCCCGGCGGTGCGGCCGATCCGGTTGGGATCAAAAATATTTCGCTCCACGATAATCCGAAAAGTGTCGAAGCTGGCGGAAGGACCGGTGACGGCGGGTCGCGGCTGCACCGGATTGACGGTGGATGCGGCGACGGACACAGACGGTTTCGGGTCGGCGGCTTCGGCGGGAAAACTGCCGGACAAGACAACGGCCACAAGCAGTGAGCCGGGCAGCCAACGGCGGCAAGAGGCGGCAAGGAATGGGCTCATGGGCGGGCCTCCAGCGGAACCAAACGCAGGCCGTTGACGACCAGACTGAGCCCAAGCTTCTGCCCGTTGTCGTCGCGGGCGGTAAATTCGACCGAATCAACCCGCAGCGCCAGTGGTGACAGTTCCAGTTCATACAGGAAACGGGTCAGAGCCGGCAGCGTGCCGGTGGCATCGACCCGGCATTCGAGCAGCGAGTAGTGGTCGGTGGCGCCGCGCCTCCATTGGGGTTTGATCGAGCCGAGCTCGATGTTGCTGGTGCGTCCCCAGCGATCGAAAGCCGAAATCAAATCCTGCTCGGCCTGCGCCGCGTCCTTGGGCAGGGCTCCGGCCTGCATTTCCGCCCAGACCCGCTGGGTCTGGCTCGCCCGCGCGATCACGGCGCGGCCGTTGGCGACGGATTGTTGGAGCTGGACGATTTCGGCTGCATGCGCCTGCCAGGCGTGGCCCAGCGGGGTGAAGATGATCCGGTCGAGGATCAGCAGCAGCAGGCCCGCTCCGGCGATGATCAGGAGCCAGCGTTGCCGGTTGGTGGGGTTGTTGTTCATGACCCGGAGTTGTTGTTCCAACGGAAAGAAAGCGTGAATTGCAGCGGCGCCTTGCCGCGGATCTGCTCGATCTTCAGGTCCTGGATTTCCTTGGTCTTGCGCAGTTGGTCCAGCGTGTGCAGCAACGCGCTGTTGTCCCGTGCCGTGCCCGTGACGCTGACGCCCGAGAGGCCGTGAATTTCAAATGACTTGGCCGTGACGCTGCCGTTATCGGGAAAACTTTCCGTCACGCTGCGGAGGATGCTGAGGCTGTGAAAGGAGGTGTCGTACCACGGTCGATAGTCGTGAATGAGGGACTGGATCGCCGCCAGATCCGTCACCTGGGCCCGCATGGCACCCCATTCGGAACGGAGCGACCAGCGGCGATATTCCTGCCAGCCAAACGCACCCAATGCCAGCACCGCGACACCGCCAAGCACAAAACCCGCCAGCGCCAGCCGTTTGGAATCGTAGCGGGCCAGCCAACCGGCCCAGCGGCTTGGCCGCGGCGGCAGAAACTCCAGGGAGGGTACGTCGGTTTCCAGCCAGTGCAGGGCGAGGCCTGCTGCCATCTGCTCGCCGAGCGGACGATCGGTCTCATCATGACGTACCATGGTCAGACCGGTCGCAGCGGCCCATCCGGCCAGGTTTTCAATCAACGGCTGCACGATCGATTCTTCGCCGCACAGCTCCAGTTGGCTTAAGCTGGCGCGCAATTCGGCCGGTACCTGCTCGAATGTGATGCGCAGCTCGCGGCCCACCACGCCGCGATTCAGGGCGGTTTCCCCGGCCTCGGAGCCGATGACACCGTCGCAGGTGCGGAACGACACGATTCCACCACCGGCAGAGACCAGCAATGTCGCCCCCTTGGGCTCGACCGCCACTGTGATGCGGCCTTCTCCCGCGGGAGCAATTGCCTTCGGCAAGGCGGCGAGGCCCGGCGAAAAGCTCACCGGCTTCAATCCCGCCGCCGTCAAAACCGCGGCGAGGTGCCCGATCTGCTCCTTGCGCACGGCGAGTTGCGTCACATGCGATGATCCCTCCGCCCGGCTGATGGAACGGGCAATTTGCAACTGGGCGGGATCGCACGGGAAACCTTTCTCCGCCTCAAGCTGGAGCAGGCTGGCCAAGTCTTCCGGGGAGAGGTCCGGCACCTTGCTGTGCTGGCTCATGATCCAGTCCGCCGGGATCGCGACCACGCAGTGCCGCTCGCGGAAGCCCGCGGCATCAAGGTGCCTTTTGATTTCATGGCCGACCCGCTCCGCTTCCGGATGCAGGATATCGAGCGAGAGGTCGGCCGAAGCGGTTTTGACCACCTCGATCGCGCCTTTGGTGCGCGCCGCCTGACACACACTCAACCGGCCTACGGTAAAGTTCAGACCGAGCACGGAATTCAGCCGTTTTTTGGAAATCCAGTTCATGAAGTGGTGTTGGTGCTTTGCGCCAGCTTGAGCGTTCGCCGGACGGTGGCACCCAAGGCCCAGCCATAGCCGCTGAGGTCCTGACGATAGAGAATGCGCGGAGAGCCTTTGCTCATGTCGAAGACAATTTTTTCCCGGCAATATCCCCGGCCGTTGCGGCCCACGGCGGCGACATCGGCCGAGAATTGGTAGGATTGGTCCGTGATGTAGGGACCGGCTCGGACGAAAGCGGCCGCGCCGATCACCTGGGGCAGCCAGGCGAATGTGGTGAGCGCCGTCGGATGGGCGATCCGATAAGCCACGATCTGCGCCGCGTTGGCCGGGGTGATGCCGGGCAGGCACGCGAGCACCGTCGCACTGGCGGTGTTCACATTGACGAGCCCGGGCACCGTCGTTCCCGTCGCCGTGGCGGTGATGTCGGTGTGAATCAAGGCAAACTCATCCGCGGTCATGCCGCTTGCGGTTAGAAATTCCGCGACACTGCGTAGGGTGATGACGCCCAGTCGCGCGAGGATCGCGGACGTGCGTTCCGCACTCAGCCGCCTGAGCAAAAGGGCGCGCAACGGGGCGCGGGTTTGTGCGGTAGAAATGTCGATGCGCCGCGATCCATCCGCGCGGGTGTTGGGCTGAGCGCTATAGACAGTGACGTATTCGAGAATGCCGGGTTGCAATTGGCCGTCCTGGCTGTCGTGTGGCGCGGATTGATCGCCGTCGTCTTCGTTCGCGTCCAAAGCGCCGTTGCGGTTGGTGTCCTCGCCAAAAAGCAGGTCGAGCGTGGCGCCATATACCAGACGAAGTTCGTCCACCGACTCGAAGGGTGCGCCTTTGTTGAGCCGGGGCGGTGTGAGGGTCGCGTACGTGTTGCTGGCGTTGTTGCCCGAACGGCTCGGGCTGCGCCAGGCGATGATCGCCGCCGCCAGGTCGGGCGTCATGTTGGGCAGACCTTCGAGCATGGTGAGCGACGCCGTGTTGAGGTTCAGTTTCGAGGCTTCGTCCACCAGGCCGAACACAGGCTCGGTGGTGGGAACCAGATTGGGATCGCGTCCAATGAACCAGAAGTTCGCGTCACCCACGGGCAGATTTTCGGCCTGGTAGGAAAAATTCGGGTCGGCGGAATTCGGATCGGGCACGGCACCGTTGGTCGCATGGTTGGTCAGCACATAGGCGGCGTAACGTTCGCCCCCGGCGACGGCCTGGCGCGCGGCGATCTCCATCACGCGGTTGTCGGCGGCCCGGAGTTCGGAACTCATCGAGTTGGCGAAATAGAGCGTGAGCGCCACGAGTCCGAGACAGATCCAAAGCACAATGATCAAGACCGATCCGCGCTGAAGCGGGGACATGGCGGCGAATGATCGGGGGCGAGGGGTCATCATGATCCCGTGCCTCCGGTCGCCGCCTGGGCCTGGCTCGTCGGCGTCGAAACCAGCACCGGCACCACGAGTGCGATCGGGGCGGCATTCGGTTGGTTGGAATCGGGGCCCGCCAACACGACCTGGAACCGGATCGCGGTGGGCAAGGTGGAGGTGGCGGAAGAATCCCAGGCATCGGTCCAGGCGGTGCCGTCGAAAAAGTCCATCGTGGCATCCTTAACCCCGGAGAGCAGCGTCTGCACGTCGGGCGTCGTGGCCTGGACCGGCAGGAGGTTTCGTGTCACGACCCGGACGAGGTTTTTGGCTTTGCTGCCGTCGGTGGCCGGAGCCAGATAATAATCGACCTGCTGCACTTCGGAAAATGGATTCCAGCCGTCCACCGTACCGGTGTTGGTGAAGAGATCAGGGCCGACCTGATCGCCATAGGTGCCCTGGGCCAGCGAACTCGCCAGGGTGGTCTGCAACTGTCCGGCGAACACTCCGCCCGGGAGCATCAAGCCCGCGAGATCGTGCCGCACAATGCCGAGGGTCCGCTGCAATTCGAGATCGGCCGCAATGTGATCATGGGTGGTGTTGCTCAGGCGCAGCGCGCCAAAGAACGTGCCGTTGATGACCAGCAGCACAATCGCACCTACGGCCGTGGCCACGAGCAGTTCCAGCAGCGTGAAGGCGCCGTGAGCGTGAAGGCTACTGGGCGGACGCGGGCTCATCGGGTGGGGGCTTTGGCCGCGGTGCCGAGCGTCGCGGGATCAAACAGCGTGGTGGCGCTCACCGTGTAGTTGTTGCCCTGCACGGTGAAGGTGACCTGCACGGTGACCTGCGTCATGGCGTCCTGGGGCCACGCGACCGACTGCATGGTCCAAGGATAGATCAGATCGCCCTCGCTGACGCTACCGCTGGCCGCGTTCTGGGTCAACTGGCCGGTGATGAACTGTTCGTTCAGCACCCGCTCCGCCACCAGCATGGCGGCGGCCTTGCGCTCGCCCAGAATGCCGGCGCGGCTGGCGATGCTCATGCCCTGCATGGCGACGGGAATCACAATCGCCATCACGAGGAGCGCCGCGAGCACCTCCACAAGCGTGAAAGCGCGGGGGGGGATTTCAGTTTGAAGGGTAGGGAAGGATTTCATAACTGAGCCGGTTGGCGGTGGGGACCAGCTGGAGTGCCGCCTCCGTTCCCTGGTGCAGGACAAGTTTCGAAACACTGGAAGGGTCGAAGAAGCCGTCGGGTGTGAAGCGGATGACCGGCAACCCGTCAGGCAGGCCGATCTTCTCATCGCCCAACTCCGACACCGGGGGTGCGTCCGCGACCGGCGCGTCCAGAGTGAGACTCGACTCGAGCGCGAAGCTTGACGCGTGGTCGTCGGTCTCGACGTAACCGGACTGGATGTTTTGCCCGTAGGTGGCGGCAGTTGGGTTGAACCAGAGTACCACCGGCACACCCTCCGCGACCGCGCGGCTCTGTGCGTAGTGGGTCAACGCGAGCATCCGCCGGGATTCTTCATTCAGTGCCCGGCCGCGAAAAAACGAGATCATTCGCGGCGCAACGAGTGCGGTCACGATGGCGAGCAGGGCCATCACCAACATGAGCTCGATGAGGGTGAAGGCGCGCAGGGGGCGGCGGAAATTACTTTGCCGTGATGGACGCATTCACAATGTCGTCGGCGGTGCCGGTTTGGCCGTCTGGACCGGCGGACCGGATGTCGTAGCCGCTGGGGTTCATCTTGCCGGGATATTCGTAGAGGTAGGGATGTCCCCACGGATCAAGCGGAATGTCGCTCTTGAGATAGGGCCCGCGCCAGTTGGTGATGTTTGCGGGCTGCACCACGAGTTGCTGAAGCCCGTCCGATCCGCGCGGGTAGCTGCCGGTGTCGACCTCGAATGCGTCCAGCGCGGTGCCGAAGGTGGCGATCTGGGTTTGCGCGGCGGTGATCCGCGCCTCCTCGGTGCGGCCCGTGAATTTGGGCAGCACGAGTGCGGCCAGAATGCCGAGAATCACGAGCACGGTCAGCAGCTCGACGAGCGTGAAACCACGGACGGATGTGTGACGGGAACGGCGTTGGGGGCGATGGGTTTTCATGGGAGAAATTATTTGATATGATCCTGCAGGGAGAAAATAGGGTACACCATGCCGATGAAGATCGTGCCGATGAAGGCGGCGATCAGGAAGAGCAGCAGCGGCTCGATGAGGGCGACGGCGTTCTTCAACTGCCGGTCGAGGTCGCCCTCGGTCACATTCGCGATGCGCAACAGCTCCTGGTCGAGCCGGCCGCTTTCCTCCGCGACCGAGATCATCTCGACGATCGCGCCGGGAAAAAGTTCGCGGTTGCGCGCGAGGCTTTTCCCGAGCGGCTTGCCCTCCTTGACGCGGTCGATCGATTCGGAAACCGCGTCGACGAGGATCTGGTTGCCGATGGAGCGGCGGGCGACGTTGAGGGCGTTGATCATCGGCACCCCGGCGCTGAGCAGCGTGCCGAGCATGCGGCAGAAGCGCGCCATGGCGAACACCGCGAGCAACGGGCCGAGTTGGGGCAGGCGCAGAATGAAACCCTCCCACGACCGGCGGCCCTTGGCGGACCGGAACCAGGTGCGCAGGGAAAAAATGGCCACCGCCAGCACGGCGGCGATGAACAGCCCGTAGCCGCGCACCGCGTTGCTGGTGTCGATGATCATCTGCGTGAGCAGCGGGAGTTCCGCATTGAAGCCCCGGAAGATTTCCTGAAAGCGCGGAATGAAGAAAACGAGCAGGAAGATGAGCACTCCGAGGGCGAGTACCACCAGGATCGCCGGATACACCAATGCGGCGGTGACCTTGCCCCTCAGGTCCTTTTCCCGCGCCTGAAAATCGGCGATCTGTGCCAGCACCACGTCGAGAAATCCGCCCGTTTCGCCCGCCTCGACCATCGCCACGTAGACCTTGGGAAAGGTTTCCGGGGAACGGGCCATCGCGTCGGAAAGCGACATGCCGTCGATCACCAGGTCGTGAATCTCCTTCCATTTGGCCTTCGCGACCGGCTCGCTCGCCTCCCGCTGCAAAATCACCAGCGCGCGGCTGAACGGCACCCCGGCCGCCAGCAGGCTCGATAGCAGGCGGGTGAAATTTTCCAGGGTGCGCGCCGTGATTTTTCCTTTGCGCCCCAGCGACAATTCCCAGAACGGAACCGCCCCACCGCTCTTGGCGACGGACGGACCGTTGGCCGCTTCCGTCAGGCGGATTGGCTTGAGGCCGAGAATCTCCACCTGCCGGATAGCCTCGTGGCGGTTGCCGGCATCGAGCAATCCTTCGGTCAACATTCCATCCGGCTGCATGGCTTTGTAGGAAAACTGCGACATGGAAGGAAAGGTTCAGCCTACAATGCGCGCCCGGCCGGAGGGGTCGCGGGGGTGACGGGTGGCGCCAGTTCGTGGACGGTTGTGACACTCAGGACCTCCTCGATGGTGGTGACGCCCTCTTTCACCAGGCGGCAACCATCGTCGGCGAGAGTGGTCATGCCGGAGCGGCATGCGGCGGCGCGAATGGCATCGGTCGATCCATTTTTGAGGATCAGTTGGCGGATCTCGGAGTTGGTGTCCATCCACTCGAAAATCGCGCGCCGGCCGTGGTAGCCGGTCTGCCGGCATTCCCGGCAGCCAACGGCCCGGAAAAGTTTCGCGACCGCCGGGATTCCCAGCCGCGACTTGTAAGCGGCGGCTTCCGGCGTCGTGTCGACCGCTTTGCAATGCGGACAGAGCAGCCGCACGAGCCGCTGGGCCAGCACCGCCTCCAGTGAGGAAGCCACCAAATAAGGTTCGATGCCCATGTCCACGAGACGGGTGATGGCGCCGGCGGCGTCGTTGGTGTGCAGCGTGGAAAAAACCAAGTGGCCGGTCAGCGACGCCTGCACCGCAATCTGCGCGGTTTCCTGATCACGGATTTCGCCGATCAAAATGACGTCGGGATCGTGACGGAGAATCGAGCGCAGTCCGCGGGCAAAGGTCAGGCCGGATTTTTCCGACACCTGGATCTGGTTCACGCCCTTCAACTGATACTCGATGGGATCCTCGATCGTGATGATCTTGCGCTCGGAGTCATTGATTTCGTGCAACGCGGTATAGAGCGTCGAAGTCTTGCCACTGCCGGTCGGCCCGGTGACGAGCACGATGCCGTGGGGCAGTTGCAGCACCCGCTCAAGGCAGGCCAGTTCCCGCCCGTTCATTCCCAGCTCGCGCGCGCCGAGGAGGGATTGGTTCTGGCGCAGAAGCCGCATCACGACCGCTTCGCCGTGGAGCATCGGAATGACGGAGACGCGGATGTCCACCTCCGCGCCGTCGATGCGGACCTTGATCCGCCCATCCTGCGGCAAACGTTTTTCGGCAATGTTGAGGTGGCTGAGGATTTTCACGCGCGCGCCAATGGCCGCCTGAAAGCGTTTCACCTGAGCCGGGACGGGAATTTCCTGCAGGACGCCGTCGATGCGGTAACGAATCCGCAGTTCGTCCTCGAAGGGCTCGAGATGAATGTCAGATGCCCGGAGATCGATCGCATCTTTCAGGACTTGGTTGACGAAGCGGATGATGGAGGCGTCCTCGGCCGCCTCATCGAGGTCGTTCGTGTTGGCCTCATTGTCGTCGGAGAGAACCTGCAGGCCGCTGGCCTCGTCAAGAGTGTCAATGGTGTCGGCGCCGACACCGAGCCGTTTTTTCAATTCCCGCTGAATGATCTCGGTGGGTGCCAGTACCGGACGCAGACGCAGGCCGGTCAGAGTCTTCAGACCGTCGAGCCCCTGGGAGGCGAACAGCCGGCTCGTCGCGATTTCGATCTGATCGTCAACCCGGCGCAGCGGCAGAAGTTCGTCACGCAACAGCAGGCGCGCCGGGAAAAGGGAGAGCACTTCCTTGTCCGGTTCCAGTTCGTCGAGCGCGGCGAAGCCCACTCCGTATTCCTTGGCGAGCCAGCGAAGAATTGTCTCCTCGGTGGGATCGGCGGCGGAATGACCCGCGAGGAACGCGCGGGCATCGGTCGGGGTGAGCTGCCGTTCCGCGATCATGCGGTCGAGTGCCACGGGCAACGTCCCGTTGTTTTGGTCGGCGGGCATGAGAGGCAAAGCGTGGTTGCCCGTTTCAGTTCAACAATCCTGCCATAACAGCGACGGCTTCCTGGCGGACGGAGAGCACGGCGCGCAGTTCTTCCCGGGCCTGGTCCAGTTTCACCTCGTTTTGTTTGCGCATTTCGCGCAGGCGGGCGAGGCGGGCTTTGATCTCGGCGTCAGGCAGATTGTCGGCGAGGGCCGATTTGAGCGCATCCTGGGCGGGATCAGTCGTGGCTCCACCGGCAGGCCGGTTGTTCCGGCCGCCGAACCCCCCGAAACCGCCAATACTGCGGCGCAGCTCGAACACCCGGGTGATCCGCTCGGAAATCAGTGTCCACTCGGCGTCATCGGTGACCGCGAGTTCGGCGCGCAGATTCGTCATCATCCGTGCTTGGAAGTCTGCCGGATTGAAATTTCCGCGGCGTACGCGGGGGGTCTCATTCGCGTCTTTGGGGGTGTCGGCGCTGTCTGCCGGGGCCGGCGGGGGCGTCTGGGCGGCGAGCGAAGCTGCCAGGACGACGGCGGAAGCCGGCAGAAGGAGTTTTCGGAACAACCGAACACGGGAGTGGGGAATGGCCGGGACAAGGGTGGGGATGGGATAACTCATGTTTTATGGAATAGCTGCGAAGCGAGAATGTTCAGAGCAAGTGACGCAAAAGCTTGGGATGATGTTACGGTTATCGCCGCCTATATTCTTCGCGCAGTCAGGAGTATGGGGCGCTCCCGATCATTTTGCTGCTGGCCTGAAATGGTAACGGTCGGTGCAGGGGGTGATGAAAGAGCAGGGGGCCTTGATCCAGGCGGCCAGAGGATTAATGCTCGCTCAGAATGATCAGGGAGCGGTGTCCGGTCATGCTGCGATGTGCTCTGTCAGTTGGGGTGGTAAGAAGTTTATCGTTTTATGTTTAGACGCTGACCAAACCGGCATCAGGCAAGATGGATTGCAAATCATCGAATTTGCCACAGGGCAATAACTTCCTGTGCAGCGGCGACATGGCATGGCGTAAGCAATGATTGGAGCAGGATTAGCCCACTCCCATGAAAACAATCGTCACCGCCTTCATCCTTGCGTCAGCCTCCCTGACTGCCGCTGCGCTTGCCGATAGTTCTCCGGCACCCTCTTCCGCCCGCACCACCTTGCCTTCATCTGACGTGGTCGCAGTCCAAGAACCCACCGTCACCCGGATCATTCAGACCGAGTTTACTTTGCGCGAACAGCATCAAGCAACGCACGATTCGTCCGGGATGACTCGGCCGCAGGACTCGGCGGCCATCAGTTTCAAGCCGGTCAGAAACGCAGAAACCGGGGTCGTTTTTTCGATGACACCTTCACCCTTTTCCTACAACGCCCCGCATAATCCACCGACTTGGTACGCGTCGATTTCCATCCCCTTTGGTTTTGGACGGAACCACCACTCATGACCCCGGTTGAATTTTCCCCCTAATCGGTTAAATTCCAAACTGACCATCCATGGCACCTATTCCCATGAAAACGCGAATCACGCTTTTGCTCATTGTCGGCGGGTTTCTCGCCACCGCCGCTTTTCCCGAAACAGCTTCGGTCACGCCGGCTCCCGCGCTGGTCGTGTATGCGCCCCAACTGCCAAGCGTGGTGGAACTGACCAGGGTCGCGGCGGCGCAAGGGCTGACGATCAGGCAGATCGACCAAACGGCGCGCGAAGTGACATGTATTTATCTGACGTCCGATGGGCAGACCAAGACGGTTTTGTATCAACTGCTCCCGAATGCCGGATCAAGTCAGGTCGTGACAACCGCGCCCACCTTCGTCTATGCGGTGCCGGCTGCACCGGTCTATTGCTTCGACCCGCTCTATCCTGCGTATTGGTATCCGTCGGTTTCCATCCGGCTCGCGTACGGTTTTCACGGAGGACGCCGGTGATCAACCGGTGGCAGCCAGCCCCGCCATCCCTGATTCAAGACCGGATATCATGCCCCGTTTTGTAATCGATCATCCTCGCCCATGAAAACCTCCCACCCGCTTCTTTTCCTGGCTGTTTTGCTGGCCGTTGGCGGCTGCCAGTCAACCTCGTCTGTTGCCCCGCACGCCGCGGTCAGCGACATCACGGTCAACTTCAGCAATCCGGAAAAATTCACCGATGTGCGCGAATCATTTGGCGGGGAAACCAGCCAGCACTATCTCGATCAGTTGAGCGAGCATCTCAAGCAGGAGGCCGCGCTCCGGCTGAAAGCCGGCGAAAAACTCACGGTGACCTTCACCGACATCGATCTCGCGGGTGATTTTCGCCCCGACAATCCGAAACTGGAGAATGTGCGCCTCATCAAGTCGATTTATGCTCCGCACATGACCTTGGAATTCAAGTGGCAGGATGCCGGCGGCACGGTCATCCGCGAAGGCACGCGACAGCTCAGCGATTCGGCGTTCGATCAGGACATCTCAATCATCGGTCGCGACCAGCCGCTTTTCTTCGACAAACAGTTGCTCGACCACTGGCTGGACCGGGAATTTAACGTCAGCGGGGCAATGGGGTCTGCCCCGCAGAAGAAGGCTGCGCTGCGGCCCCGTTCCGGCTCCAGTTCCAATTCTAATTGAGACAGTCGTCGTTGCAAAGTTACACCTGCGTCATTTCTCAACCTCCCAGCATTATGAAAATCCATCCTCTGTTCATTCCGACGCTTGCACTCGCCAGCTTGCTCACCGGCTGCGTGGGCACCGGTCCCAACACGCAGCGCGGGGCCGTCGAGGGTGGCGCACTGGGCGCACTGGCCGGCGGGATCCTCGGTCACAACGGCCGCGACGGCGGGTTGGGCGGCGCGATCCTCGGGGCGGAGCTGGGCGCACTGGCCGGCGGAACCATTGGCAACAGCATCGATCACGAGAACGGCACGCTGTATGGCCGCGAGCAGGCTTACTCCAGGGCCCCGGCGGTGGTGTACGCCGCGCCGCCACCGCCGCCGCCCGCACCGCCGCAGGCGGCGGACATCGTGCCGCCGGTGCCCTCGCCGAATGCCGTTTGGATTTCGGGATACTGGGCGTTTGATGGACGCGGTTACGTCTGGCTCGCCGGTCACTGGGAAGTGCCGCCGCCTGACGTCCGGGTTTACGTCGCAGCCCATTGGGAACGCGAAGGCTCGCACTACCGTTACGTTCCGAGTTACTGGCAGCGTGGGTGACATTTCAGCTTGAGCAAAAGACCGGGGTGGCCGCGTCCCCCTGCCATTCGGACGGCAGCCGGGCAATCGGCCTTGGCATGCCTGGCACGGCGAAAACAGCGTGATGCAGGAATCGGTGCGTAACTTCTCCGTTTTTTCCGCGTCTCCCCCCGGAGTGAATATTGAACAAAGTGTTCAGACATCAAATCATGCGTCCGTGACCGCGGAAATAACCGCCGTCGCCCGCGTCCGGTTTCAGCGTTTCGGTTATGTCAAGACGTCGATGCAGGAAATCGCTGCCGATGGCCGGATGTCACCCGCCAACCTGTACCGCTATTTTGAGGGCAAGCCGGCCATCGCCGCCGCCGTCGCCTTGGCCGAACAAAAAATGCAGTTGGCGGAATGCGACGAGGCGGTGCGGACGGCCCGCGACAATGTTACCGACCGACTGATTGCGCTGTTTCAGACGATCATCGATTCGAGTCGCCACCGCATGAGGCACAAGCCCCTGCTTTTCGACCTCGCGTTGCAGGTTGCCCGCGAAACCCCTGCGCTCCGGCGAGATTTTCTGAATGAAATTGAAGCACGTATCCGGATGATTTTGGAAAATGAGGGGATGCGCTCGAGTGCCGCCGAGCCGGCCGCGTTGAAACAGAAGGCCCGCCTCATTCTGACCGCGTGCGCCCCCTTCGTCCTGCCTTGGCTGCTTTTGAACGAACCGTTCGGCAATCCCCGCCCCAAAGTGGCGGCGCTTATCCGCTGTCTTTTGTCCGGCCTGAACGCCCAATCGCCCTTGACCACGCAGGAAATCGCGTCGCTTCGCGACTAGCGCGCTCCGCAAGGATCACAGTCGCCAACCCCTTTCATTTTTCTCACCCTTTTTTCTCCGCTCCCATGTCAAACATTCCCTCAAGCTCGGCGAAGCCGCCGACCACTCAGAAAATCCCGCCGCCCGCGCCGACCCGGTCTACCGGCTGGTTCAAATGGATCGTGCTTGGCTGCCTCGGCCTGGCCCTCGTCTATCTTGTTTTTGTGCGGCCATTTCTCAGCCCGGCGGGACCCGCGCGCGGGGCGTTTGGCGGCGGCCCTGTGCCCGTGGCCGCGGAGACGGCCCGCTCGGCCGATCTCAAAGTCCGAATCGTCGCCCTCGGCACCGTGACTCCGGTCTATACCGTCACGATCCACAGCCGCGTCGATGGTGAGCTGAAGAAAATCTATTTCACGGAAGGCACGAGCGTGGAAATGGGGGCCCCTCTTGCGGATCTTGATCCGCGGCCCTTCGAAGTGCAAAGGTTGCAGGCGGAAGCCCAGCTCGCGAAGGACAGCGCCCTGCTCGAAAACGCGCGGGTGGATCTCAAACGGTTTCAGACGCTGCTGAGCCAGGACTCGGTGGCGGAACAGCAGGTGGAAACCCAGGCCGCTTTGGTCCGCCAATACGAGGCCGCCATCAAGGTGGACCAGGCCCAGGTCGAAAGCGCCGCGCTCCAGCTCTCGTACGCGCACATCACTGCGCCCATCACGGGCCGCATCGGCCTGCGCACCGTGGATCAGGGCAACATTGTCCATGCCGGCGACGCCAACGGCCTGGCGGTCATCACCCAGCTCCATCCCATCACGGTGCTGTTTTCCATTTCCCAGGACGGGGTGGCGAAAGTCATGAAGCGGTTCGCGACCGGCGAGCCGATGGCGGTCGAGGCGTTCGACCGGGACGGACGCACCTTGCTCGCCACGGGCAAGCTCGTGACCGTGGACAACCAGGTTGATCCGACGACCGGCACCGTGAAACTCCGGGCTGAGTTTCCGAACGAAGACGATTCTCTTTTTCCGAACCAGTTTGTAAACGTGCAGTTGATTACGGAAAATATTTCCGGCGCCACGGTGGTCCCCACCGCCGCCGTGCAGCGGGGCGCCGTGGGTGCATTCGTGTATGTGGTGGCGGATCAAAAGACCGTCTCCATGCGTCCGGTGGAAACCGGACCCTCGGAAAAGGGTTCGATCATGATTGCCAAAGGGCTGGCTCCCGGGGAGGTGGTGGTCGTGGATGGCGTCGACAAGCTGCATGAAGGTTCTGCGGTCGAATTGATCGGCCGCTCCGGCGCAGCCCCGGTGGCCCGCAAACCGGGCGGTCCTGGCAAGCGACCGCGCGATGGCGGCCAACCCGAGAAAAACTGAGCCCGCCGCGTCCGACGTGAATCCTTCAAAAATATTTATCCAGCGGCCTGTGGCGACTTCCCTGCTGATGGTCGCCATTCTATTGGCCGGCGTGTTTGCCTACCAGTTGCTGCCCATCTCGGCGCTGCCGCAGGTGGATTATCCCACCATTCAGGTCGTCACGCTCTACCCCGGTGCCAGTCCCGACGTCATCACCTCCTCCATCACGGCTCCGCTGGAGCGTCAGTTCGGCCAGATGCCCGGGCTCAACCGCATGGCTTCGACCAGTTCGGGCGGAGCCTCGATCATCACCCTGACCTTCAGTCTTGATCTCACGCTGGATGTGGCCGAGCAGGAGGTACAGGCGGCGATCAATGCCGCGAGCAATCTGCTGCCGACCGATCTGCCGACCCCCCCGATCTACAACAAGGTCAATCCGGCCGACGCCCCGATTCTTACCCTCGGTGTCACCTCGGCGACGATGCCGTTGCCCAAGGTCGAGGATCTGGTCGATACGCGTCTCGCCCAAAAACTTTCCCAAATATCCGGCGTGGGCCTCGTGAGTATCAGCGGCGGACAACGCCCCGCGGTGCGCGTGCAGGCGGATCCGCGTTCGCTCTCCGCCCTCGGACTGAGCCTCGAGGATGTGCGCACGGCCATCGGCGCCGCCAATGTCAATCAGGCGAAAGGCAGCTTCGACGGTCCGACCCGCGCCTCCACCATCGACGCCAACGACCAGCTCAAGTCGGTCGAGGACTACGAAAATCTGATCATCGCCTACCGGAAAGGCGCGCCCATCCGGTTGAAGGACGTGGCGAAGATCGTGAATAGCGCGGAGAATGTGCAGTTGGGCGCGTGGGCCAATGAGCGCGCAGCCATCATCCTGAACATCCAGCGCCAGCCGGGCGCCAACGTCATCGAGGTGGTGGACCGCATCAAGCAATTGTTGCCCCAGTTGCAGGCCGGCCTGCCCGGCTCCATCGAGGTGATCCCGCTGACCGATCGTACGGTGACCATCCGCGCTTCCGTCGAGGATGTGCAGATCGAGCTGCTGATCTCCATCGCCTTGGTGGTGATGGTCGTGTTCCTTTTCCTGCGCAACATTCCGGCCACGATCATCCCCGGCGTCGCCGTGCCGCTCTCCCTTATCGGCACCTTCGGGGTGATGTATCTCGCCGGCTTCAGCATCAATAATCTGACACTGATGGCGCTGACCATCGCGACCGGTTTCGTGGTGGACGATGCCATCGTGATGATCGAAAACATTTCCCGCTACCTCGAGGAAGGCGACTCGCCGCTGGAAGCCGCGCTAAAAGGCTCCGCGCAGATCGGGTTCACGATCATCTCACTCACGGTGTCGTTGATCGCCGTGCTGATCCCGCTGCTGTTCATGGGCGATGTCGTCGGCCGGCTGTTCCGCGAGTTCGCGATCACGCTGGCCGTCTCGATTCTGATCTCGGCCGTGGTTTCCCTGACGCTCACGCCGATGATGTGCGCGAAGCTGCTGCACCACACCCCCGAGGCAGAGCAAGGGCGTTTCTACCGGGCCAGCGGACACTTCTTTGAAAACGTCATCGCCCGTTACGGTGCCATGCTGCAATGGGTGCTCAGGCACCAGATCCTCACGCTGGCGGTCGCCTTCGGCACCCTCGCCCTCACGGGCATTCTCTACGTCATCATTCCGAAGGGGTTTTTCCCGGTGCAGGACACCGGTGCGATCCAAGGCATTTCGGAGGCGGCGCAATCGGTTTCATTCTCCGCCATGGCGGAGCGCCAGCAGGAACTCGGACATTTGATTTTGCAGGATCCGGATGTTGCCAGCCTTTCCTCGTACATCGGGGTCGACGGGACGAACGCCACGCTCAACAGCGGCCGCTTTCTGATCAACCTGAGGCCGCAGCACACGCGCAAAAGCAGCGCGATCGAAGTGGTCCGCCGTCTCCAGCCCAAGCTCGCCGCCGTGCCCGGCATCACGCTCTATCTGCAGCCGGTCCAGGATCTCTCGATCGAAAGCACGGTCAGCCGCACCCAGTACCAGTTCAGCGTCGAGTCGGCGAATCCCGCCGATCTGGCGACGTGGGTGGCAAAGCTGGTCGAGCATTTGCGCGGCCTGCCCGCCCTCGCCGATGTGGCCAGCGATCTCCAGAACGAAGGGCTGCAGGCCTATGTGGAAATTGATCGCGACTCGGCCTCGCGGCTCGGGGTCACTGTCGCGTCGATCGACAGCGCGCTCTACAACGCCTTTGGGCAGCGTCTGGTCTCCACCATTTTCACCCAGTCCAACCAGTACCGCGTGGTGCTGGAAGCTCCGCCCGTTCTGCAACGCGGTCTGACGGCGTTGGAGAATATCTACGTGACCTCCACCGCCGGAGTCCAGGTGAGGCTCACGACAGTGGCCCGGGTGGTGGAACGCTCCTCGCCCCTCGCCATCAACCACGTCTCCCAGTTTCCGGCCGCCACCGTTTCGTTCAATCTCGCGCCGGGTTATTCGCTGGGTGATGCCGTCAAGGCGGTCGAAGCCAGTGAGCGCGAGCTGAACGTGCCGCTGAGCGTTCAGCTCAGCTTCCAGGGCGCGGCCCAGGCCTTCAGTGCCTCGCTTGCCAACACCATTTTCCTGATCATCGCGGCGATCATCACGATGTATATTGTCCTGGGCGTTTTGTATGAAAGCTACATCCACCCGATCACGATTCTTTCCACACTGCCCTCGGCCGGCGTGGGCGCGTTGCTGGCGTTGCAACTGGCCAACACCGACCTCGGCATGATCGGCATCATCGGTATCATCCTGCTCATCGGCATCGTGAAAAAGAACGCGATCATGATGATCGATTTCGCGCTCGAAGCGGAGCGCACGGGCGGCAAATCCCCCGAGGAGGCGATTTACCAGGCGTGCCTGCTGCGATTCCGGCCGATTCTGATGACCACCATGGCCGCGCTGCTCGGCGCGCTGCCGCTCATGCTCGGCACGGGTGTCGGGTCCGAGCTCCGCCATCCGCTCGGCATCACGATGGTCGGCGGCCTGATCTTCAGCCAGGTGCTCACGCTTTTCACCACGCCGGTCATCTATCTGGCCTTTGACCGCCTCTCCCGCCGGATGAAAAAGAAACAGCCGGTGGAACTCGCCGTTGCCACATGAGCATTTCCGCCCCATTCATCAACCGGCCGGTCGCCACCACGCTTCTGACCATCGGGATCGGGCTGGCGGGTATACTCGCCTTCCGTCTGCTGCCGGTCTCGCCCCTCCCGCAGGTGGACAAGCCGACCATTTCGGTTTCCGCCGCATTGCCGGGGGCCAGTCCGGAAACGATGGCCGCGACCGTGGCCACGCCGCTGGAACGCGCGTTGGGGCGCATTGCCGGCGTCAACGAGATGACCTCATCCAGTTCGCTCGGCGCCACCAACATCACCCTGCAATTCGACCTCAGCCGCGACATCGACGGCGCCGCCCGCGATGTGCAGGCCGCGATCAATGCCGCCCGCAGTCTGCTGCCGACGGGACTGCCCAGCAATCCCACCTATCACAAGGTGAACCCGGCCGCCGCACCGGTGATCATTCTGACGATGACTTCCGATGTGTTGAGCCGGGGCGACATGTATGACTGGGCCTCGACCGTCGTGGCGCAGACACTCTCCCAGGTCGACGGCGTCGGGCAGGTCATGGTGGGCGGCGGCTCATTGCCGGCCGTGCGCGTCGAACTGAACCCGACGGCGCTGAACCGTTACGGCATTTCGACTGCCACCGTGCGCGCGGCGATTGCCACGACCAATGCCAACCGCCCCAAGGGTTCGCTCGACGGCGAAACCCGCCACTGGCAGATCGCGGCCAACGACCAGGCCACCAAGGCCGCAGACTATATGCCCATCGTGGTCGCCTACAAAAATGGGGCGGCCGTCCGTCTCGCCGATATCTCGTCGGTGGTGGATTCCGTGCAGGATCTGCGCAACGCCGGCCTTTCCGACGGCAAACCGGCCGTGCTGCTGATGATCCGGCGTGAGCCGGGGGCCAATGTGATCGAGACGGTGGACCGGGTGAAGGCCATTCTGCCGCGGCTGCAGGCGTCGATTCCACCGACCATCAATCTGGAGGTGACTTCCGATAACACGATCACGATTCGCGCTTCCCTCCGCGAGGTCGAGCGCACCCTGGTGATTGCAATCTCCCTCGTGATCATGGTGGTGTTTGTTTTCCTGCGCCGCTGGCGCGCGGCGGTCATCCCCGCCGTGGCCGTGCCCATTTCGCTCATCGGCACTTTCGGCATCATGTATCTCTGCGGGTACAGCCTGGACAATCTTTCCCTGATGGCACTCACGATCGCCACCGGTTTCGTCGTCGATGACGCGGTGGTCGTGCTGGAGAATGTCTCGCGGCACATCGAGGCGGGCATGACACCGCTCAAGGCCGCTTTGCAGGGCGCGCGCGAGGTCGGGTTCACCGTGGTCTCGATGAGCATCTCCCTTGTGGCCGTCTTCGTGCCCATTCTGCTCATGGGCGGCTACATTGGCCGGCTCTTCCGCGAATTTGCGGTCACCCTGTCGGCGGCCATTTTGGTTTCGCTCGTGGTTTCGCTGACCGCCACGCCGATGATGTGTGCCCGCGTGCTGCGGCCGGAGAGCGAGGAAAAACCGGGGCGGCTGTCCCGGTTTATTGAACGCGGCATGGCCGGGTTGCTGCGGTTCTACGAGCGTACTTTGCGTTGGGCGCTGTCCCACCGGCGGCTCATGCTTTTTTCCCTGATCTGCACCGTCGGGGTGAACATCTATCTCTACAAAATTGTTAACAAGAGCTTCATGCCCCAACAGGACACCGGTCGACTTCAGGGCAATCTCGTCGCCGATCAAAGCATTTCGTTCCAGGCCATGCAGACCAAACTGGAGAGCTTCATGGCCATTGTGCAGAAAGATCCCGGGGTGGAGCATGTCGTGGCCTTCACCGGGGGCGGCCAGCGCAACGGCGCTTTCTTTTTCGTCATCCTCAAGCCCCTTGCCGTCCGGCAGATTTCCGCGGATCTGATCATCGCCCGGCTGCGCAAAAACCTGGCGCAGGTTCCCGGGGCCACGCTTTTTCTGCAGGCCTCCCAGGATGTGAACGTGGGCGGACGCGGCGCCAATGCCCAGTATCAGTACACCCTGAGCGGCGACGACATCAGCGAGCTGCGGGCGTGGGAACCGCGGATCCGCCAGGCCTTGAGCGCGCTGCCGGAAATCGTCGATGTCAGCACGGACGCGCAGGACCACGGGCTGCAAACCTCCCTGGTGATCGACCGCGATGCCGCCGCCCGTCTGGGCGTGAACGTCGCCCAGCTCGATTCCACGCTCAACGATCTCTTCGGTCAACGCCAGGTCTCCACCATCTACAATCCCCTGAACCAATATCATGTGGTCATGGAAGTCGCGCCGGCCTACTGGGAAAATCCCACCGAGCTGGACAACACCTACATCATGTCCGGCACCGGCGCCATGGTGCCGCTCACCGCCTTCGCCCGCTGGGAGCCGACCAACACTTCGCTGTCCGTGAACCATCAGGGGCCCTTCGTGGCGACCACGGTTTCCTTCAATTTGCCGCCGGGATCTTCGCTTTCCGGCGCGACCCGCGCGATCGCCGCGGCGTTGCAGCAGATCGGTGTGCCGAGTTCCATTCACGGCAGTTTCCAAGGCACGGCCCAGGTTTACCAGGAATCCCTCGCCAACCAGCCGTTCCTGATCCTCGCCGCCCTTGTTACGGTCTATCTTGTTCTGGGCATTCTTTATGAAAGCCTGATCCACCCGCTCACGATCATCTCCACCCTGCCCTCGGCGGGCAGCGGGGCTCTTCTCGCCCTGCTTGGCTTTAAAAAAGACTTCACCATCATCGCCCTGATCGGAGTCATTTTGCTGATCGGGATCGTGAAGAAAAACGCGATTCTCATGGTTGATTTCGCCATCGAGGAACGGCGCCGGACCGGGGCGGCGCCGCAAGACGCCATCTTCCGTGCCTGCGTGCTGCGTTTCCGTCCGATTTTGATGACGACCATGGCGGCCCTGTTCGGGGCGGTGCCGCTCGCCTTCGGCCATGGCGACGGGGCGGAATTGCGGCAGCCGCTCGGCATTGCCATCGTCGGCGGGTTGATCGTCAGCCAGGTGCTCACCCTCTACACCACGCCGGTCGTCTATCTTTATATGGAGTGGATCGGTGACCGGGGCCGCAGCCTGTGGCGGCGTTTCCGCCCGCAATCCGTCTCTGCTCTTCCTGTCAATCAGCCCATTCAATGAAAGTTCCATTCCATTTTTTTCTTACGCTCGGTCTGATCGCGCTCGGTTGCGCCGGATGTGCGATCGGTCCCAATTACCAACGCCCGGTCGTGGCCGCACCGGCTTTCAAGGAGGCAGGCGATTGGAAACCCGCCGCGCCCGCCGAACTGCTTCCGCGCGGGAAATGGTGGCAGGCTTACGGCGATCCCGTGCTCAACGGCCTGGAGGACCGCATTGAAGTTTCCAGCAACACGCTGCGCATCGCGGAGGCCCAGTATCGGCAGGTCCTGGCTGCGGTGACGTCGGTCTCCTCTGCGCTCTATCCGACGGTCAATGCGACCGGCTCGGTCGTCCGCGATCGGACCGCCGCCAAAACCAACTCGCCCGCCGAAATAAAAAATTCCTATGGTGCCGGACTGGCGGCGGGTTGGGAACTGGATCTCTGGGGCACGGTGCGTCGCGGCCTGGAAGCCGGGCGGGCCGAGGCTGCCGCCAGCTCCGCCGACCTCGAGTCCGTGCGGCTGAGCCTGCACGCCACTCTGGCCCAGACATATTTTTCGCTGCGCGTCGCGGACACGCAGCAACGGCTTTATGACCGGACCGTGGCGGACTATGCGCGTTTCTTGCAGATGACCAAAAACCGTTATACCGCCGGGGTCGACACCCGCGCCGATGTCGCCACCGCCGAGTCCCAGCTCAAAACCGCGCAGGCCCAGGCCATCGATCTCAGTTTGAGCCGCGCCCAACTCGAACACGCCATCGCCGTGCTTTTGGGCCTGCCGCCGGCGGCATTCTCGCTGGCTCCCGCCGACCTCGCGGTCCAACCGCCCGCCGCGCCCGGTTTGATTCCGTCACAGCAGCTCGAACGCCGGCCCGACATCGCCGGGGCGGAACGCCGGCTCGCCGCCGCCAGCGCGGGCATCGGAATCGCCCAGGGCGGATATTTCCCGGTCATTTCCCTGAGCGGTTCCGCCGGTTATCAAAGTTCCGCCTGGAGCAGTCTGTTTTCCGCGCCGAACGAGATCTGGTCGCTGGGCGGCTCCGCGCTCGCGCCGCTGTTCAACGCCGGAAAAACGCGGGCCCAGGTCGCGGCCGCCCGGGCGGCCTACGAGGAGAGCCTGGGCGTCTACCGCCAGACGGTGCTCACCGCTTTTCAAGAAGTGGAGGACAACCTTGCCGCGGCCAATCTTCTGGCCCGGGAAGCCGCCGTGCAGGCTGAGGCGGTCGCGGCGGCGCGAGAGGCGGCGACGATCACACTCAATCAATACAAGTCCGGCACCATCAGTTATCTTGATGTCATCACCGCCCAATCCGCCCAGCTCAACGCCGAGCGCACCGCCGTGCAGCTCCTCGGCCGGCGACTCAACGCCAGCGTCACGCTCCTCAAAGCCGCAGGCGGCGACTGGCGGACTTCCGGTGACGTTCATCCGGCAAACGTTCCTTAAGCGCGAGGCACCCGCCCGGAGTGTGCGACTCGCTTTGTCTGTTGGAGCCCTTGGCCCCAAGTGAATAGTTTTTTATCAGTCACTGGTAGCCTGACGACCATGCGCCAAAATCTAAAGAATGGATACCCCGCCCCGTCATATTCGACGGCAATGGTTTGTGTGATTTTTTGGGTTTGGCACGAAGCTAGCATGGGCAACGTCAAGTTCCGCGAAGCATTTTCGCAGCGGAAACTTAATACTCAATTCACATGAACCCCACTTTACCGCGATGCCCCTTGGCGAAGGAACCGAGGAAGCATTTGGGTTAAACGCAGGTTCACGATCATCATTACTTTGCGGTTTCCGCGCATCTGCGGACCGTCTCTCTGTCCTGCGTCATAGAAAATGGATAAAACACAACTCCCGTCAACAGCTCCGGTCACGATTTGGATTCGGTCCGGGTTTCTCATTGCAATTTTGTGGATTTGCCAGCCGCGCGCGGCGCGGGCCGAGGACAGCCTCTCCTATAAATTCACCTCCTACACCGAGGACTTCCATCGCATCCGGGTGAACTCCAACTATGCTCTGGCCCAAACGGATTTCGGTCCCAATACGAGCCTCAAGATCATGGGTGTGACGGATTCGATTGCCGGGGCCACGCCGACGGGAGCTTTGCCGCTGGTGGCGGGAGGGCCCACCCCGACCGGCGAGATGACTGATTTCCGCAAGTCGGTAAATCTCGACTTCGCCCACCAGTTCAAAACGGTCAATGTGGATCTGGGCTACGGTGTCAGCCGGGAGAGCGACTACACTTCACACGCCTGGTCGGTCAATACCTTGACCGATATGAACCAAAAGAACACCCGGATACTTTTGGGTTATGCCGGATTGGATGACACCATCCATGAGCCCAAGCTGGGTTGGGTTGCCGACCGGAATAAAAAGGGCGCCGATTTTATCGCCGGGTTCACCCAGCTTGCCGATCCCGATGATTCCCTCACATTGAATGTCTCGTTAGGCCGCGCGAGCGGATATCTGGACGATCCCTACAAAATTGTCTCCACCACGATGCTCAACATCGACCCGGGGGTTTATTATACGGTGCCGGAGAACCGGCCGAGGGAGAGAAACAAATTCAGCATTTATCTCGGTACGAACAGCAACTTCTCCGGGAGCAGCGGCGCCTTGGAAACCTCGTACCGGTTTTATCACGACTCATTTGGGATAAACAGTCACACCGGGACGCTGCGCTGGCTCCAGAATCTGGGTGACAATGTGGTGCTCGAGCCCTCGATGCGTTATACCATCCAATCAGCCGCGTCATTCTACCACTACAATCTGGACGCAGCGGGCATCGTGACTTCCTACGATGCGGCCACCGGCGAAACCGGCACGGGCCAGGCACCGTATTATTCCTCCGACTACCGTCTTTCCCGCATGCACACGCTGGATTTTGGGGCAAAGCTTAGCTGGAACATGGGGGCCAAGCTTTCCATGGATATCGCCATCGACCGTTACACCACCCATGGGCTGGACAAAGTCACCCCGCAGGACGCCTACAGCCAGGCGCGGATCATCACCGCCGGTTTTAAATACTCTTTCTGAGCAGTGCATTGCGCCATGGTTTCCACTGCCACAATGAAACTTCCACCCGGTGGCGGAGCGACTCGCCGAGGGTCTTCTCCGGTGCGTCGTTTGCAGTGGTCTGCGCTCGGCACCCCGTGCGAAGTGCAATATGTTTGCCCGGACGACTCTGCCGCCCGAACCTTCGATCAGGAGTCCGCCGGATGGCTGGCGGGCCTTGAAAAGATGGGCGCTGAGGCTGTCGTGGTGACGGATCAGGCGCGCCATCAAACCAAGGGATTCCATCGTTATGAGGTCACACAATAAAATCATTATCATCGGCCTGATCGGTTTGCTGGCCTCCGGGGTTCCGGCCCGGGCCGACGGTCAGGTCGGAAAACCACTGCCGAATCTGACCGATTTCGCGCTCGCCAATCATCTGCCGGCCCTGCCGGGCCGCGTGGTCCTGGTGGATTTCTGGGCCACTTGGTGCACCCCGTGCCGCGCGTCCTTCCCCGCCTACAACGCCCTGCAGCGCGAGTTTGGCGAACGCGGATTGACGATCATCGGGGTGAGCGTGGATCAGGATGAGGACAAGTATGAGCGCTTTGTCCAGAAACTGGCTCCCGTCTTCACGACGGTGTGCGACTCGACGCAGGGTTTTGTGACCGCGGTGCATCCGACCGCGATGCCCACCTGTTATGTGATCGACCGGCACGGAGTGGTGCAGGCCATGCACAGCGGATTTTACGGCAACACCACCGTTCGCGAACTTCGCGAGGAAATCACCAAACTTTTGGAGGAAAAACCATGAACCGAATCCGTCTCATCACCCTCGTGCTTGCCCTGGTCTCCCTGGCCTTGGGCGGTTGCGCCAATGTCCAGGCTTGGGAGCACGGCGCGCTGGCCGACTACAAAATGAACCGCGGTCGCGACCCCATCAAAACGGCGGCTGACGAGCATGTCTATTTCTCCCGGGAGGCGGCCACCGGCGGCCAGGGAGTCGGCGGCGCGGGCTGCGGCTGCAATTAATCCATAAGAAAACAAGATGACTTTGATCACGAACCGAGGCCGGGTGGCCCAACTGTTTTTTCGCCTTTTCAGTCGCTACCGGTGGCTGCACGCCCCGGTCGGATTGCTGGTGATGCTCCTGCAACGCACCCCTGCGGTACGGCTGGCGGACCAGATGGAGTGGGTGGCCGAGGTCGGCTCGGGCAATCTCGTGCGCTCGCTCTTCACGCTTGGAGCGCTGGGGGCGTTTAATTCGCTCGCGGGTGCTTCGGGCACGGTGGTCACCACCACCACCGACACCGGCGGGACCACGACGACGACCACGACAACCGCACCCAGCACGATCAATTTTTCCGTAACGAATGCCACCCCCGCCAATGGTCCGGCGGGTACGGTTTTCGGTGTGGTTGAGAACCTGGGGGCGATGGTGACCGTGGATTTTTCCGTGTCTGGTAATGTCACGAACCCGAAATCATGGAGCGTGACGGGCAATCTGCCCGACGGGCTCAGCGTGGTCGGGGGGAATCCGGTCAATGTGGGCGCCCCGTACAAACTGACCATCTCCGGGGTTCCCACCGTCAGCGGAACCTGGACGCTTACACTCACCGCGTACGACGGATTGAATGAGACCGGCAGCTCGAACAGCGTCACTTGCAATCTCGTCATTGGGCCGGCCTTTGTCACGGCGCCGGCGATCGTCACCCAGCCCGCCGATGTGGCAGCGGTCCTGGGTGGATCAGCCACCATCACGGCGGTCGCCAGCGGCAGTCCGACTCCGAATTTCCAATGGTATCATGACGGCCTGGCGATCCTCGGCCAAACCAGTTCGACCCTGACCCTGAACAATCTGAAAAGCTCGGATGCGGGAAAATACACCATGACGGCGACAACCGTCCTCGGGACGGTGACCACCAGCTCCGCGACGCTCACGGTCAATGCGGCGGCGGTCTTGCCCAGCATCACCACCCAGCCCCAAGGAGCGGCGGTCGCCGAAAATTCTCCCGTGACTTTGTCCGTCTCAGCGACGGGCACGATTGCTTTGACCTATCAATGGTATAAAAATGGAATCGCGATCTCAGGTGCGACCAGCAGCAGTTATCAGATTTCCAACGCGCATTCGGGTGACGCCGGCAGCTACACGGTGACGGTGACCAACAGTGCCGGGGTTGTCACCAGTTCACCGGCCAGCCTCACCGTCAGCGTCGCTTCGACTGCCCCGGTTCTGCTTACCCAGCCGCAAAGCACCACGGCTGCGATCGGGGCGGCGGTCAATTTTTCGGCCTCGGCCAGCAGCACCGCCGGCTTGTCCTACCAATGGAGCAAAGACGGCTCGCCCCTCGCCGGCGCGACGACGAACCAGTATTCAATTCCTTCGGTCAGCACCTCCGATGCGGGCAGCTACATGGTGACAGCCACAAACGGTTTTGGCTCGGTATCGAGCAAGGCCGCCGTCTTGACCGTCAATGCCGCCCAGGATGCGCCCATCATCAGCGGACAACCGCAAAGCCTGACCGTCGCGCCGGGCTCCGGCGCCAGTTTCTCGGTCACAGCCGGCGGCACCGCCCCCTTCACCTATCAGTGGATGTATAACGGTACCGCCATCGCCAATGCTACGGGCGCAAGTTACACCAACAGCAGCGTTCAGGCCGGCGACGCCGGAAATTATACGGTGGTCGTCACCAACAGCATTGGCTCGGCTACCAGTCAGGCTGCGGTCCTGACGGTCTCATCGTCTGTGGCGGCTCCGGTTTTCGTCACCCAGTCTACGGGCGACCCGGTGGCTTCGGGCCATAGCATCAGTTTTTCCGCCACCACCGGAGGCAATGCGGCGGCACTCTACCAATGGCAGGTTTCGACGGACGGAGGTTCCTCCTGGGTGTCGCTCTCCGACAATGCCACTTACAGCGGCACGCAATCGGCCAAGCTCACGGTCAGCAATGTCACGAATGCGTTGAACGGCGACAAATACCGGCTCATCGCCTCGAACACCGCCGGGGCAACGGCGACCCAGGCGATCAGCCTGAGCGTAACGGTTCCGCCCATTCCCGGTCCATGTGGCATCGCCATCGACTCGGCCGGCAATCTGTTTGTCGGCGACAATTCCAACAACACGATCCGGTTTGTGACCCCCGCCGGCGCGGTCAGCCTCTTGGCCGGTGCGGCGGGCCAACAAGGCTCGGCCGATGGCACCTCCACCGGCGCACTCTTCCGCCAACCGCGGGCGATCGCTTTGGATTCGGCCGAAAATCTCTATGTCGCCGACACCGGCAACTCGGTGATCCGAAAAATCACCCCCGCCGGTGTCGTCAGCACGCTGGCCGGATCCAGCAGCACCCAAGGCTACGCCAATGGCCTCGGCACGGCCGCGATCTTCAATTCGCCGCAGGCGCTGGCCGTTGACAGCGGCGGAAATGTTTATGTGGCCGATACGGCCAATTCCATAATTCGCCTGATCACACCCGCCGGCATGGTGACCCGATTTGCCGGCACTGGCGCCATGGGCAGTAGCGACGGGCTAAGCAGCCAGGCCATTTTTAACCAGCCGGCGGGCATTGCGCTCGACAGCAGCGGCAATGTCTATGTCGCCGACACTTTCAACAACACCATCCGCAAAGTGGATACCACCGGCAATGTCACGACCGTGGCGGGAACGGCCGGGGTGGGGGGATATTTCGACGGAGTGGGGGCCACGGCATTGTTCAACCAGCCGACCGGTCTGGTGGTTGATGGCACCGGCAAGATCTATGTGGCTGATACGGGCAACGAAATCATCCGGGTGGTGGCGACCGATGGCACGGTCAGTACGCTCGCAGGACTGCCCACCATCGCCGGACTGTTGGACGGCAACGGCTCGAACGCCTGGTTCAACCAGCCGAAATATCTCAGCCGCGATTCGAGCGGGAATCTCTATGTGACCGACATCGGCAATGCGGCGATCAGAAAGATCACTCCGACCGGCGATGTGACCACCCTGATCCTCACCCAGACTTCGTCAATGCCAGCCATTCCCACGCCGACGGGCAGCTCCGGCAGCACGACCACCGGCTCAACTTCCGGTTCGAGCGGAACCACCACGGGCGGAGCTGGCGGCGGTGGCGCGGTCGAACCCGGATTTGTCCTAGCCCTGCTGGTTCTGGCGGCAATCCCACGCCGCCGACAGATGAAAAGGCCGTAGATTATTGCTCGCGGCGGCATGCTGCGGACAGAAATTGTCTGGTCTGCAACAGCGTTACCGAAGACGACATTCCCTTTTCGCTGATCGCGTCCCAATGTCTCTGTCAAAAACGTAGGGCCAAGTATTACCTGCGGTAAATCATGTGGTTGTGTTGAATTTTTTTCGGCCCATGCCGATACAGAGGGTGCAGTCTCACCTATGGCTTAAATCCAAAACACACATGAATCAGTCTATTGAGGCTGCGAATATGGCGAGTAGCTCGCAAATCGAGTCGGGCGCAAGCGCCCCGATGTCTCCCACTCAGAAAATGTCGAACCTGTTCGACCAGATCGACCCCACCGGTTCCGGTACGATTACCCAAGACCAGTTTATGCAGGCCTTTCAAACGATGAGCCCACCCGCCTCGTTTCAAGCGGCCGGGGCTGATGCGGTCTGGAAGAAGCTCGATCCGAACGGCACCGGAAGCGTTTCCAAAAAGGATTTCATCAGTGACATGACCGCAATGATGAAACAACTGCGCGGGCACCATCACCACAGGGGCAGCAGCGCGGCGGGCGCGCAATCACTGGCGCAAAACACCAGTTTGCTCAATGCGTTGGGCGGTGCTGGATCTGCCTCGAACAGCTCTTCCCCAAATTCGGACGGTGTCGGGTCCATGCTCAATCTGTTGGCCTGATCGGTCACCGCCGTTTCTGCCGCCGGGATGCATGATCCTGAAAACCGGCATGGCGGACGACGATGATTTTGTTAGCCGCATTTCATGACTGAACCCTCCCGCTTTGGTTTCACGGCGATGGGTTCGGCGTGCATGCTCCACCTTCATGACGCGGATTTATGGGTCGCGCAGGCGGCGGAGACGGAGGTGCTGCGCATTGAGCAACGTTACTCCCGTTACCGCCCCGACAGCCTGCTGTCACACATCAACCGGGTGGCGGCTGAGGGCGGCTCGCTGGAGGTTGACCAGGAGACGTCCGCCCTGATCGACTACGCCTTTGCGTGCCACCGCCAAAGCGGAGGTTTGTTCGACATCACCACGGGAATCTTGCGCCGTGCCTGGAATTTTTCCGCCGGGCAAGCGCCGGCTCAACCGGAGATCGATCGCTGGCTGCCCTTGGTGGGCTTGGACAAAATTTCTTGGAAATCGCCGGCGCTTTCTTTTCCGGTGGCGGGAGTCGAACTCGATTTCGGCGGCATCGGCAAGGAATACGCCGCCGACCGTGCCGCCGCCGTCTGCCAAGAGTCCGGCGTGGCGCATGGTCTCATTGAACTTGGTGGAGATATCCGCGCCATCGGTCCGCATCCTGATGGTGCGCCATGGGATATTTCGATCCGCGATCCGCGAACCCGCGGCCAGTCTCTGGCGCAGGTTGCGCTTTCGACCGGTGCTCTCGCGACCAGCGGTGACTATGAACGTTGTATCACGATCGACGGCCGGCGCTACGGCCACATCCTGAATCCGCACACCGGTTGGCCGGTGCTTGGCCTGGCCAGTGTCAGCGTTGTCGCGGGCACCTGTTTGGTGGCGGGCAGTATTTCGACGATTGCTCTGCTTCGAGGAGTTGCCGGCGTCGGGTGGTTGAAAGAACGCGGTCTGCCTTGCGTGTGGGTTGATAGGGAAGGAGCACAAGGCGGTTCCCTGTCTTTTCTAAGAAAGCCGCCGTTGCCGCCGGATAATGCGGTTGGCCATTCCGAAAATTGATCCGGGCCGGTACAGGCTGCTCGAATCACCGTTGATGAAGGCGAAACGGGGCGATGTCTCATCCTTTTGGAATTGGGTGCAGCGCTTTTTTCGCGATGTCACAAAAACGACGCATAAAAAAAAGAGCCGCGGCGTACCCCTACGCCGCGGCTCATCCACACTTTTCTGCTAGGCAGAAATTCTAACTAATAATTATGAACAACCCTGAAGTGAAAATATTTTGTCGATGGGCAAAAATCTGCGGCGCATTTTGCTTCATGGGAGGATTCTGTTTTCGGTTCATCGCGCATGATCCTGCTATTGCTAGCGCCGTGCCAATCTGGACAAACCGCACAACCCATTGCCGGATAACGCATCCTTGTTTTGGGTCGATTCAGAGGTGTTCATTGCTCGGTTGTCAGCCTACCAGCTACTGATAAAATACTAATCACCGTGGGCCGCGCCGAGGTTGCGGCGGACGGCCAGCAGCAGGGCGTCGAGATCCAAGGGCTTGGGAAAAAACTCGGCCGCAAAGTGATCCGCCCCGCCGGTTTCCCGGGGAGGCAGTCCCGAGATGACGAAGATCGGCAGATCAGGCCGGTTCATGCTTTCGTAGAACAGCATGTCCCAGCCGTTCACATCCGGCATGCAAAGATCGGTGATCATCAGGGCGGGCTTGGTTTCAGACAGATGTTCCAACGCCTCGGCTCCATTGGCCGCGCTGATGACGCGCCAGCCTTCGTTGGCAAGAACGCGTTCCAAGCTTTCGCGCACCGCCGCATCATCGTCGACAAGCAGGATGGTCGGGTTGGCTGACGGGACATTTTCCGGCCGGGTCATTTTCAGCGTGATGCCTGTGCGCGGAGCGCGGGTGACGGAACGGCGGTTGTTCGGGACGAAAGTGGAGGGGAACATATCAGGGGTGTGCGGCCAGAGCCGGCGGGGGAAGAAAAACCTGCGCCAAGGCGGGGTGCCCGACGAGAAAATCATGCAGGGCGGGATGGCTTTTCAGATATTCCGGATCACGGATCAATTCGGGCGCTGCAGTCAGCGCCAGTTCGAGCTTGGGCTGCTGTTGAAACAAGTCCTTGAAGGCACCCAGTTCCTTGAATGACACAGGTGCACTGGCCTGACGCAGCAACCCGCGGTTGAGGAAATAGCGGGGATAAATCTTCAGGCCTTCCGCGACTTTGGGGTTGGCCTTGAGGAAATCTCGCAGCTCCGGATTTTTTTTCAAAAAGGCCGGATTGGCTATCAGCGGCGAATTGCGCCGGATTTTATCTTCCAGCAAAGGATGGTGGTCGAGAAACCGGTCGAACTCCCGCAGCGCCGGCCGTACTGCGCTGCGCGCTTCCGGTGTTGGTGGTGACGGGGCCGTTGCTTCAGCGTGGGCGGTTGCGATCCAGCCCAGCATCTGGGCGGCCAGGCATACGGTGAAGGTGAGTGGGGCGATCAGCGTGCGGGTCGGCCGTGGGTAGAGCATGGTGTTTTTTCGTTCCGGAAGGTGGTCTGTCCTCGCGGCTTGATGTCAAGATGGGGTTGCTAGGCGGCCTGACCCACGAGTCGTTGTATCTCCGAGTGGAACTGTTCGATGCGAAAAGCCTTGGGGAGAAACCCGGCGGCCCAGCACTCGATTTCCGGACGCTGACCCCAGGCGGTGCCGGACACAATCAATACCGGAATCTCGGGATGTCGCGCGTGACAATAAGAGAGGATCTCCCAGCCATCGCACAACGGCATTTGCAGATCGCTGATCACGAGCGCCGGATGTTCGGTCATCAAAATCACCTGCGCGGCCAGGCCGTCCTCCGCTTCCAGCACCCGATAGCCCTGTTTGCGCAGCAACAGGGCAATGAGCCCGCGAATGTCCCGGGAGTCATCCACCACCAACACCTGCAGAGGGAGTTTTTTTTCAGCGGAGAAAATCTCCGCGGCACTTCGGGCGGCAATGTCGGGTCGAAGGTTCATGTGGATTCAAATGCTATTCCCGTGCCTCGGGGGCGCATTTTGCACCTTGCTGGGTAACCGCGATTTGCATTTTTCCGTCTCAACCCGACATGCAACTCTCTGCGCCATTGATTACCACCAACCGGTAAATGGCTGACCACTGATGAGCGAACTCGCGCAAATGTTCCGGCGGCGGCTGACGGTCCTGGTGGTTGGCCTCTTGGCCACAGTGTTGCTCTGTGTTTCGCTCGCGCTCGTTGTGAACCGGGACGCCAGCGACAAACTGCGGCAGATGGCGCATGTGGAGCTGGAGGCGGCGGCGTTGGCGCGGCAATTTCGCGGGGCCGTCGATGATTTGCACGGCGCCCTGCTCCGCATCGGCACCGATTCGGCGGAAGACAGCACGGGCATTATCGAGCAACGGCGGCAAAGTTTGAACGACTGGCTGAACGCCCGGCGGACGACCGGGCTCAGCGGTGACGAGAGAAAAATTGTCGAGAATATCGCCGCGGAAATCCGCTCTTATTTCGTCAAATTGGATGCGCTGGCGGCGAGCACCGACGGATTCAAAAACCGGCTGGACCGCGAGACGATCGTGATGTTCGACGACAGCGCCAACCGGCTGCAAAGCATCGCGGATGATTTTGCGGCGGCGCATGACGAGGAGCTGCGCGAACTGCTGCAAGCCTCGCTCGGCTCGCTGAACTGGATGCGGAATCTGGTTTTCGCCTGCCTCGGTCTGCTGCTCACGGCCGTGGCCGCCGTGGTGGGGCTGCTGTATCGCGACGTCGTGCGGCCCCTGCGGGTGCAGCTCGTGGACAGCGAAGCCCTGCTCGTCAAGCGCGAGAAACTGGCGGCGCTCGGCACTCTGGCCGCCGGTGTCGCGCATGAAATCCGCAACCCGCTCACCGCGATCAAGGCGCGGCTTTATACGTTGCGCCGCAACCTGCCGTCCGACAACAGCCGGGAAGATGTGCAGGCGATCACGGTCGAGGTGGACCGTCTGGAACGGATTGTGCGCGACGTGTTGGGCTACGCCCGCCCCGCCGATGCGGCCTTGGGTGACGTGGAGCTGGCGGCGTGGCTGCGGGAATTCGCCGCGTTTGTGCGGCCTTCGCTGGCCTCCGCCCAGATCGAACTGGTCGTGGTCGCCGAGGGTACGGCCGATGTCCGCATCGATGCCGGGCAGCTCCGGCAAATCATGCTGAATCTCGTGCGCAACGCCCAGGAGGCATTTGAAGGCCGGCCGGGTCGGATCATTTTGGATTTGCAGGACGGGCAGGCGATGCTGCGCGGGGAGAAATCGAAGATCGCGGTGCTGTCCGTCATTGACAATGGTCCGGGCATTCCGGCGAGAATCCAACCGCGACTTTTCGATCCCTTTTTCACGACGAAGCCCGCCGGTACCGGACTCGGGCTGGCGATTGTCGCCCAACTGGTCCAGAATCAAGGTGGTGAAATCTCCTTTCAAAGCGCACCGGGCGCAGGCACCTGTTTTACTGTGCACTTGCCCGTCCGTACCGAAGCCCGTCAGACTGCGGTGAAATGAGCACCCCTCTCCGCATTTGCCTGATCGATGACGACGCTTCCGCCCGCGGGGCGCTGGAGCGCGTCCTCGTCGGCGAGGGCTACGAGGTGGCCGGCCATCCCGATGGCACCAAGGGTCTGGCGGCGGCACTGGAAGAGGATTTCGACTGTGTGCTCACCGATCTGCGGATGCCGGGCGTTTCCGGCCTGGAACTGATCGACACCCTGCGCGAAGAACTGCCGAACCTGCCCGTCGTGCTCATGACTGCGCATGGCACCACGGAGACCGCGATCGAGGCGACCCGCCGCGGAGCGTTTGACTATATTCTCAAGCCGTTTGAGATGGAGGAATTGTTTCCGGTTCTGGCGCGCGCGGCGGCCGCGGGCCGGCGGGGCCGGGAAAAAGTTGCCTTGGGCGCCGAGCCCGCGCGTGAAGTCGCCCTGGTCGGACAGAGCCGCGCCATGCAGGAAGTCTACAAGGAGATCGGCCGCGTGGCCGACAAACCGGTTTCGATTTTAATTCTCGGTGAGACAGGCACAGGCAAGGAACTCGTGGCCCGCGCCCTCTGGCAGCACGGCGACCGCAAGGCCAAAGCCTTTGTCGCATTCAACTGCGCGGCCATCCCGGCCAACCTGCTGGAAAGCGAACTTTTCGGCCATGAGCGCGGGGCCTTCACCGGCGCCGAATCGCGGCGGATCGGCCGCTTCGAGCAGGCGGACCATGGCACGCTTTTTCTCGATGAGATCGGCGATCTTTCCCTGGAGACCCAGGCGAAACTGCTGCGTGTGCTGCAGGAGCGCGTGATCGCGCGGGTCGGCGGCCGCGAGTCCATCCCGGTCGATGTGCGCGTGATCGCGGCGACGCACCGTGACTTGCCGGCGCTGGTGGCGGGCGGAAAATTCCGCGAAGATCTTTGGTACCGGCTGAACGTGGTCGTCATCAGGCTGCCGCCCATGCGCGACCGGCGGGAGGACATTCCGGCGCTCGTGAAATATTTTGTGTCCCGCCACGGAGCCGATCTCGGCGGCGTGGCGGCGGTGCAGCCGGCGGCCTTGAAGTTCATCGCCGCCCAACCCTGGCCGGGCAATGTCCGCCAGTTGGAAAACGGGGTGAAGCGCATGCTGCTCGGCGCGCACGGCTACGCCATCACTGAGGAACTGGCGAGGGCGGCGCTAACGCAGGGCCCGGTGGGCACCACAGCGGGGACGGCCGGCCGGAACTTGGCGGTGCTTTGCGAGGAGGCCTTGGCGCGCGCGAAGAAAGAACCGGGTGTCGGCGCGATCACGAGCTTGTTCACCGCCGTCGAACGCGAACTGCTGGTGCAGGCCCACGCGGCCACGGCGGGCAACATCACGCAGATGGCCCAGCTCATCGGCTGGTCACGGCTCACGGTCCGTGAAAAACTCAAGCTGCACGGGCTGCGGACCGAGCAGGCCGGAGACGCCGACGCTACCCAGTAGCGTCGCATAACGGGATTTCACGCCGAGATCAGGCCCTTGCGGATGGCGAAACGGACGAGGTCGGTTTGCGACTGGAGGGCGAGTTTGCGCATGAGGTTGGTGCGGTGCGTCTCGGCGGTGCGCGGGCTGATGAAAAGTTTTTCGGCGATCTCGGGATTGCCGTAACCCTCGGTGGCGAGCTGGAGCACTTCGCGTTCACGCGGCGAGAGCGTGCTGAGCGGATCGGTGGAGTCGGCGACCTTGGTGGCGAGCGCGTTGATGGCCCATTCGGAGAGGGGCGCACTGAGATAACGCCGGCCGGCCATCACTTCCTTCAGGGCCTGGGCAATTTCCTCCGACTCGGAACCCTTGAGCAGATAGGCCGAGGCGCCGGCGCGCAAGGCCTCGATCACATAGGGCTCGTCGTTGTGCATGGAGAGCACGATCACGCGGGTGTTTGGGCTGCTGGTGCGGACTTGCTTGAGGACCTCGAGGCCATGCAGGCGCGGCATGTTGAGATCGAGAAAGAGCAGATTGGGTTTGAGCTTTTCCACGGCCTGCGCGGCGGCCAGTCCGTCCGCGGCCTCGGCGATCATTTTGCAGTTATGCGCTTCCAGCAGGCTGCGGAGTCCGCGCCGGACAATTTCGTGGTCGTCGGCGATGATGGCGGTGATCATGCGGCAGCGAGAGAGGGAAGGGGGAAGGTGGCGTTGAGACGCGTGCCCTGGCCGGGTTGCGAAACGATTTCGAGCCGGCCGCCGGCGAGATGCACGCGTTCGCGCACACCGGCGAGGCCGATGGCGTCGCGGCGCGCGAGCACGGGGGCGGGTTCGAAGCCGCAGCCCCGGTCGGAAATCTCGACGTGAAGATCCGCGTCGTCGTGGGTGATGCTGAGTGCGGCGGCCTTGGAACCGGAGTGACGGGCGATATTGGTGAGCGCTTCCTGCGTGATGCGGAAGATCACGGTCTCAAGTTCGGCGGGCAGGCGGGCGGCGGGCAGGGCGAGGTCGAGCGAAAGCATGATGCCGGTCTGGCGCTGGAACTGTTTGGCGTGCCACTCAAGGGCGGGCTGCAGGCCGAGATCGTCGAGCACGCGTGGCCGGTAGAGCTGGGTGAGCTCGCGCACATGGGTCATGAGCTCGGTGGCGGTCGTGATGGCTTCGGCCAGTTTTTCCTGCGCGGCGGGCCCGGCCTGGGCGGCGGCGGCTTCGAGCTGGAATTTCAAACCGGTGAGCATCTGCCCCACCTGGTCGTGCAGTTCGCGGGCGATGGCGCGCCGCTCGTCTTCCTGGATCTGCAGCAGGCGCAGCGAAAGGGCCTGCAGCTCGGCGGTCCGGGCGGACACCTGGGTTTCGAGCGAGCGGTTGAGTTCCTCAAGTTCGCGGGTGAGCCGGTCGTTTTCCCGTTCGATGTCAGCCCGCCGGAGTTGGTTGTTCAGGGAGAAAACCAACTCGGCGAGGTATTCCTGCTTTTGGAGAATATAATCCTGCGCCCCGAGTTGGAAGGCGGCGATGGCGGTCTCGCCGTCGTTGCGGGCTGAGAGCAGAATGACGGGGATGTGCGACGTTTCGGTGCGGAGCTGGCGGAGGATGTCGAGCGGTTTGGCGTTGGAGGGCGTCGGGCCGATCACCACGGCGTGGGTGTGGGCGCCGTCGCTCAGGAAGCGGGCAAATTCTCCCAGGGTGGCGGTGACTTTGAGGGAGAGCCGGGGGGCGTTGCGGGTGAAATAGTCGCGGATCTGCGAAGCCACGGGGGCGGAGCCTTCCACGAGGAGAACCTGGCACGGCTCCGTACGCAGCGGTGAACGCGAGCCGGGGCGTTTGGCGGCGTGTTCGGCATGCACGCGTTTGGTGATTTCGACCACCTGCAGAAATTGCGCCGCGGATTTATCCACGCAGTCGACCGCACCGGCCCGGAGCGCGCGCACCGCAAGATCGTTTTGGCCATGACCGCTGATCATCACGACGGGAGTGCGATCATGGCGCGCGGCCAGTTGGCCAAGGATGCTCAGACCGTCGATGTCGGGGAGCACCAGATCGAGGAGAAGGACGTCCACCGTGTCCGTGGCCATGCGGTCCAGGCAGGCCTGGCCTGTCACCACAATTTCGAGCGAGCACTCCTTGCCGAAATGATCGAAATAACTGCGCACGACGGCGGCGACATTGGGGTCGTCTTCAGCATAGAGGACGCGAATCATGGGAGGAGGCGGCGATGGCTTGGGGCTTTGGCACAACTTGCGGAATGGGTGCGGGATGCGTTGGGCTGGTTCGGATTGAAGTGAGTGGAATTTAATCACTTAACGGCACTTCAGGGGTATACCTTAGCGCTATTCCGTAGGCCGCGTTACGGGCGGGGCCGGATATCGGATGAGGGAACATTTTGCGATAGTAGGCCCATGCAAAACGCTTCAGCCATCCGCCAACTCTGCCAAGCGGCTGCCATTTTGGGCGTTCTTTGCGTCACGACCATAGCCACAGCGGGGATCAAGTCCGAGCGCCAGCTTGCCGCGATCATCACCCAGACTCCTGCGCCGCAAATCGTCGCCGAGGGCAGTCAGATGAAAGTCGCCGATCAAGCTGCTGCCGCGATCGCGGGTGCACAAACTTTCTGGGGCATAGGCGAATCGATGCAGCCCCTCTACGCTCCGAATACGGCCATCGTGGTCCGCCCCATCGCCTACAAGGACATTAAAAAAGGCATGACACTCGTGTACACCAAGCGCAACGGCCATGTGGTGGCCCACTCGGTGGTCGGTGAAGACGCCCAAGGCTATGTGGTTCAGGGCGTGAACAACGATCAGGCCGACCGCGAGTCCGTCAATGAGCGCAATCTGATCGGGGTCGTCGTCGCCGCTTATGCGGCCACCGACAGCGAGCTTCGGATCGAACTCGCCCGCACGCTTGTGAGCAAAGGCCGTCTGACCCGCGAAGCCGCCCGCATCTGATTTCCCTCCTAATCCATCCCCTATGATCGCCAAAATTGAAAAAGTAACCTTCGACACCATCCGGCGGAGTGCTCCGCCCTATTCACTTTCCCGTCCCCCCATGCCGTATTCCATTCTCCTGATCGAGGATGAAGGCTCGATGGGGCAGGTCACGCAATTGCTGCTCGAATCATGCGGCTACGAAGTGACCGTCGCGGCGGACGGCGCGCAGGGGCTCCGTCTCGTGAAGGCGCTCAATCCCAATCTGGTGATCTGCGATGTGAACATGCCGGGCTTGAGCGGGCTGGATGTGGTGCAGGCCCTCCGCCAATCGGAGACGACCAGGCACATCCCGGTGATTTTTCTCAGCGGTTTCATAAGTGATGAGCAAAAGAGGGAAGCGCAGCAGCACGGTGTAAGAGCTTTCCTGGGCAAGCCGTGCTCCTTTGAGGAAATGAAGCAGGTTATCACGGAATGCCGCCACACCCCATCAGGCCAGATGGCCGGGGTGATGCCGCCGCTCATGATGTCACTTTCCGCCTGAAGATATCTGGGGCGCCCCTGTCCGGCCGGACATTTAGCCGTCTCAATTGAGACGCGCCGACCGGACAGGGGCATTTTTTTATGCCGGCGACACTTCGGACTCGACGGCCTTGTGCCGTATCCTAGCCTTCGGGCAGATCCTCATCCCCGACAAAACACTTAATGGCTTTCTGTGCAGAGATTCAATGTCTGGCCATCATCGGAGCCGAGCAGGGCCTGTTCACGCTTTCCCAGGCCCGGCAGATTGCCGCCGGCCTGAATGAAAATGCCGAGGTCGTGGATTTCGCCCAGCAACTGATCGACCGCGATATCGTGGAAGATGTGGCCGCACTGGAGCGGGCGCTGGATGCAGCCATGAAACGCGCGGCCTCCGGCAGCGCTTTCAAAGATCCCTTCTCCACGTCGCCCACGTCGCTCAGGCTGGCGACTCCCCCTCCGGCCGAGGAGTCCGCTCCGCCCATGCCTGTCCGCAGGCCGGTTGCCGAGGCAAAAGAGCAACCCCGTTCCACGGCATTGCCAACCTTTCCCTTTCAACGGATCGCCACGCTGGATGAAGAGGAATTGCGCGGTTCACTGCGCGCGTTGCTGATGGGCTGCGCGCGCGCCGGGGCGAGTGATCTGCACTTGTCCACCGGAGCCCGGCCCTTCATCCGGCAAAATCGCAAATTTGAATTTCTCACCGACTACGTGCTGACGGCCAAGGATGCCCTGCGCCTCAACACGGCGCTGCTTTCCGAGGGCCAGAAAAAAACCTTCGCCGATCGCAAGGACTACGACTATGCCCTCGCGTTCAGCAGCACCGACCGGTACCGCGTCAATCTCATGATGCACAAGAACGGTGCGGCGGGCGCCTATCGCATGGTGCCGGACAAGGTGCGCAGCCTGGAGGATTTGGGCTTCACCGCGCATATCGAGACCATCAAGAAAATGCTCTCCTACCACAACGGCCTGATTCTGATCACCGGCCCGGTCGGCTCGGGCAAGACCACGACCCTCGCCTCGATGGTCGATTATCTCAACACGACCCGCACCGACCACATCATCACGGTCGAGGATCCCATCGAGGTCGTGCAACCCGCCAAGGGCTGCAATGTATCCCAGCGTGAAGTCGGCCCGCATACCAAATCCTTTTTCACCGCGTTGAAAGGCGCGCTCCGCGAAGATCCCGATGTGATCATCATCGGCGAGCTGCGCGATTTGGAGACGATCGAAATGGCCATCAGCGCCAGCGAGACCGGGCACCTGGTCATCGGCACCATGCACACCAGCGATGCCGCCACCACGCTCAACCGCCTGCTTGATGTTTTCCCCGCGGCCCAGCAATCACAGATCCGGGCCAGTGTGTCCGAGAGTCTGCGCGGCATCGTCTGCCAGCGTCTGTTGCCCGGCACGGAGGAAGGCCTGACCCTTGCCTGCGAGATTCTAGTCAGCAACACCGCCATTCAAAATTTGATCCGCGAGGGCAAGGCCACCGGCCTGCGCAACACCATGGAAACCGGCGTTCGTGATGGCATGTGCCTCATGGACAATGTCGTCTTCCAGCTCCACCAGCAGCACAAGATCTCCGCCGAGACTGCGCGCGCCAACATCAACAACCGCATTTTGCGCGCGAGGATTTCCTGACATGGCCGCCCTCGACACTCTCCTGCGCCAGATGCTCGACAAGGGCGGCTCCGACCTGCACCTCACCGTCGGGCTGCCGCCGAAGATCCGCACCTCCGGCGCGCTGGTGGCGCTCAATGACAAGGTCGTTGATGCGAAGACGATGGAGTCGCTGCTCAAGGAGATCTGTCCGGCGCGCCGCTGGACGGATTTTCTCGAACGCAAGGATCTCGACCTCGCGCACGAGATCCCCGGGCTCGCCCGTTTCCGCGCGAACTTTCTCTACAACTACTGGGGGCAGGCGGCGGTGTTCCGCCAGATCCCGGCCAAGATTCTTTCCTTCGAGGAACTCAAGCTGCCCGAGGCCCTGAAGAAACTCTGTCATCTCAACGAAGGCCTGGTGGTCGTCACCGGCCCCACCGGCTCGGGCAAGTCGACCACGCTCGCGGCGATGATCGACTACATCAACACGAACTTCTCCAAGCACATCATCACGATCGAGGATCCCATCGAGTTTGTGCATCCGAACAAGAAGAGCGTGATCGTCCACCGCGAGGTCGGTGAGCACACCGAATCATTCGCCACCGCGCTCAAGGGGGCGATGCGCCACGATCCGGATATTTTGCTGCTCGGTGAAATGCGCGAGATGGAGACGATCCAGCTCGCCCTCGGCTGCGCCTCGATGGGCATGCTGGTGTTCGGCACCCTGCACACCAACAACGCCGCGAAGACTGTCGACCGCATCATCAACACCTTTCCCGCCGAGGAACAGAACCAGGTCCGCGTCATGCTATCGAGCTGTCTCGCCGGCGTGGTATCCCAGCTCCTCTGCAAGCGGATTCCGAACGGCCGCTGCGCGGTGCATGAGATTTTGCTCACCCATGAAGCGCTGCCCAACACGATCCGCAGCGGCCAGATCGCGAACATCCGGGCGATCATCGAGAGCGGCCAGGCGGACGGCATGATCACGATGGACAACAGCCTGATGGCCCGGGTGAAGGACCGCATCATCGAGCCCCGGGAAGCCTACATGAAGGCCGCCAACAAAGCCCTCTTCGCCCCGATGATCATCCCCAGCGACCTCGACGGCGGGCATTGAGGCGGGAATTAGCCTCATTCACTTAGGCGCATTTACGACCGCCATAAGTCGTAGGACAAATATGTTTCGCCTGAAGGCAAATGACTATTTGTGAGTGCGTAGGTAATTGCCTACCTCAGTCCAATAATCTTGATTATAGCCGCGGGCGACAGGATGGGGAATAACGAGAACTAAAGTTGAATCTACACTTGTTTCTATAACGTCGGGCACAGGTGAGGTCTTGAATTTTCGCCTTACGATCCCTTCCCATTCATGACGATAACTTAATCCGTAAATGACAACTTGCTTTGGTTTATGTTTGAGAATGCGCCTGCGGAGATACTCCGCCCGCTTTGGGTATAGGTAGTATTTGTAGACCGCTCGGTTGATTAAGTAGGGAAGCTCTATGATCTCCGAATATATCCAACTTTGAGCGGAAACTGCGGGCAGTGAGAAAAGCTCAAGTGAAGCGAACCCTTCATCTGCCTGTCCAAAATCGTTAATCTGAAAATGTCGTATGCTTTCAAGATCGAGGGGTCGCTCATGGAGTGAAAGATGGATACGAATGAGTTTCTCCCAAGTCTTTTGGAGAGGAGCCCGTTTGCGAAACCACTTAGAAAGGCCCATTGCTTCATGATGTTTGCGGGCATTAATCAGATCTTTGCAGCCGTTGCTCAACCAAGAATCAAGTCTGCGCTGGAATTCTGCGAGGGTTGCACAACCGCCTTCCTCCATTCCCACAAACCATGTTGGTTGTTCCCAGTTTCCGTACCCGTAGAAATTTTTGGCATAGTTATCGATGTCGTCTGGATTCATATTGATAGCCGTAGCACTTCGTTGAGTTTCCGGCCAATGGCGCGGCGACGGGCTGGAGAGACTCGGCCAATTATTTCCTGAACGCTTTCTCTGGCGATGATGTGGAAAAATTCGCAACCGCAAACACTGGAAAACTCAAGGCCATCTGAGCCGTTCAACAGGACTTGATGGGTTTTGATTCCATCGGCCGGTATTCGTTTGGAGCAGGCGAGCACGTTCAACCGCAATTTGCACTCATTGGCACACCATTCGGGAGCTGAAATCACCACGCCGGGATGCAGGTCGCGATCAATCGGATTGATCCGAAAACGGACAATGTCCCATTGCTCAATTCTCATCGACCGGCGTGAACGAAGGTTCGGCCCGGTTGGCGAGTTCGCTCAGGGCATCGTCAAACTTGAAGTAACCGACCGGACGCAGCGGGATTTTGGCCCGAGCCGTAACCCGGGCGAGGCGTAACAGATTATTGCCGCGACGCAAATAGACCGGTTTCCCCTTCGCCGCTTGATCGACCAACCGACCGAGTTTTGAGCGTGCCTGAGTCACAGTGAGCGCCTTTTGCATGATGGTTACAGTGTGATCTGATTGGCGTATGTCAACGGTGGGGCTGGCTTCAGGCAGGTTGCCAGAAAATCTCTGGCGGCCCAGAAAGATCTGGTGGGGTGTGCTCGTGTTGCTGCCGCGGGGTTGGAAGTGTACCGGAGTGAAAGGGCGGGGGACGTGGAGCCCAGTCTCTGGACCGGCTTGCTTGCCCAAACGAACTTGCCCGGAGGTCGATTTCCACCGACTCAAAACTCCGCAGTCCCCGGCGTGCGGGCGAAGGGGATGACGTCGCGGATGTTCGCGACGCCCGTCACGAACATGAGCATGCGCTCGAAGCCGAGGCCGAAGCCGGCGTGTGGCACGGTGCCGTAGCGGCGCAGGTCTAGGTACCACCAATAATTTTTTTCGTCGAGGTGGTGCAGCGCCATGCCGGCCTTGAGCAAGTCGAGCCGCTCCTCGCGCTGGCTGCCGCCGATGATTTCGCCAATGCCGGGCACGAGCAGATCCATTGCGGCCACCGTCTGCCGGTCCGGCGCGCAGCCGTCGTTTACGCGCATGTAGAATGCTTTGATGGCGCGCGGATAGTTGTAGACAGTGACCGGACATTTGAAGTGTTCCTCGGTGAGATAGCGTTCGTGTTCTGACTGGAGATTGTCGCCCCACGCCACGGGATGCTCCCACGTCTTGCCGCTTTGATTCAGAATCTCGACGGCCTCGGTGTAGCTGCAGCGGACGAATGGTTTTTCCAAAACAAAATCGAGACGGGCACCCAGTTCCTTGTCCACAAATTTTGAGAAAAATTCCAGATCTGCGGCGCAATGTTCCTTCGCGTCGCGGATCAGATATTTCACAAATTCCTCGGCGAGCGCCATGTCACCCTGCAAATCGCAGAACGCGACCTCGGGTTCGATCATCCAGAACTCGGCGGCGTGGCGCGAGGTGTGGGAATTCTCGGCACGGAACGTCGGACCGAAGGTGTAGATGTTCGAGAGCGCAGTGGCGAAGATCTCGCCCTCCAACTGGCCGGACACGGTGAGGAAAGTTTTCTTGCCGAAGAAATCCTTGGCGTTGTCGATGGCGCCTTCCTCGGTCTTGGGCGGATTGCCGACGTCGAGCGTCGTCACACGAAACATGTCGCCCGCGCCCTCCGCATCGCTGGCGGTGATGATCGGTGTGTGGACGTAATAGAAATTTTTTTCCTGAAAGAACCGGTGTACCGCGTAGGCAAGCCGGCTGCGGACGCGGAAGACGGCGCCGAAAAGATTCGAGCGCGGACGCAGGTGGGCGATCTCGCGGAGAAACTCCAGCGTGTGGCCTTTTTTCTGGAGCGGGTAGGTGGCGTCGGCCTCGCCGAGCACCGTGAATTTTTCCGCGACCACCTCCCATTTCTGTCCCTGGCCTTTTGACTCGACGAGTTTGCCGCGGACTTCGACGGAGGCGCCGGTGTTGGCGCGCGTGACGTTGGCGTAGTCGGGCAGAGTGGCGTCGACGATGATCTGCAGGCCCTTGAGGCAGGAGCCGTCGTTGAGCTCGATGAAGGAAAAGGCCTTGGCGTCGCGCCGGGTGCGCACCCAGCCTTGGAGAAGAATGGCATCGTTTGGGGCGGTGGCGTTGAGGGCGTCTTTGACGAGAATGCGGTTCATGGTAGGGGAGGGCTTGCTTCGCGAAGCAGCGTCGAATTAAGCCATTGCGGATACGGTATAAGGATGGTCATGGGCATAGAAGCCTGAAATAGCTTTGCAGGCGGTCGGCGCACTTCACAAATGGTGAAAAATGCCGATACTACGCAATTACAGCATACATCTTATGAGGCTTTCACGATCCACCATTCCCTGCGCTTTTTTGTTGCTCGCTCTGGTGGCCTGCAATTCGCCGCACAAGGAGCGGAGTCGCGCCCAGCCGCATTTCCCCATCACCGACTACGGGGCTGTTGTCGGTGGCGTGGCGATGAACACGGCCGCCATCCAAAAGGCGATTGAAACGGCGGCGGCGGCCGGCGGCGGGGTTGTGGATATTCCTGCGGGAGTTTTCCGCAGCGGATCGATCTTCCTCAAGCAGGGCGTGGAGCTTCATCTGGCGGCCGATGCGGTTTTGCAGGGTTCGGCCAACGTCGAGGATTATCCGAAGCAACTGACCCGCGTCGAGGGACACTTCGAGCCGTGGCGTTTGGCGCTGGTCAACGCCCAGGGCATGACCGGAGTCCGGATCAGCGGTCCGGGCCGGCTGGACGGCAGCGGCCCGGGTTACTGGCGAACCTTCTGGCAGGGCCGGAAAGAAAATCCCAAGATTACCAACCTTGCGGTCGAGCGCCCGCGGCTGATGCTCATTGACCGTTGCACGGATGTGAAGATCACGGATTTGGCGCTGCAGGATTCCGGCTACTGGAATCTGCATCTCTACCGCTGCCGCGATGTGATTCTCGAAGGTCTGCGCATCACGCTTCCGAGCGCGAGCGCCACGCTGCACGGACCGAGCACCGACGGGATCGACGTGGACAGCTCGCAGAATGTCACCATCCGCCGGTGCTACATCTCGACGGACGACGACAACATCGCGCTCAAAGGCAGCAAGGGTCCGCACGCGGATCAGGACACTAACAGCCCGCCGGTGGAAAATATTCTGGTCGAGGATTGCGAGATTGGGGAGGGGAACGGCCTGATCACCTGCGGCAGTGAAGCCACCGTGGTCCGTCACGTCCTGGTGCGCAACTGCGTCATGTCCGGCCGGGCGACGATGCTGACGATCAAGCTCCGGCCCGACACACCGCAGCACTATGAGGACATCACGTTTGACGGCATCCGGCTCGCCGGCAACGGCCGCATCATCAGCATGGCGCCCTGGAAGCAATTTTTCGATCTGCAGGGCCAGCCCGCCCCGACCCGGACTGTGAACAATATCACCCTGCGCAACATCACGGGGACCTATCGCATGCTGGGCAGCCTCGAAGGAAATCCGGGCGACACGTTGCGCGACTTCACTCTGGAGAATTTCGACGTCAAGCTGAAGGACGACAGATTCATGGTCGGGAAAGTGGACAATCTTGTCCTGAAAAATGTCATGGTTAACGGCCGGCCGCTTGCCCGGCCTTGATCCGGTGCGCTTGCATCGCCGATTGTGGGGCACAGGTCTGCGGCCGACCGTCGTCATATTTGCGAAGTTGAGCAGGTCGTGCGCATAGCCACTCCTGCTCGGCCGCCGCACTTGGTGCGGGCCTGACAGCCTGTCGAGGCTGCGGTCTGCCCGGACTGCCCGCCGCAGGCGGAAAACTCCGGGGCAACGCCCGGCTGCACCACGAAAAATCACTCTGCCGTTGCAAAAATTCTCCCGCCCCAAGAAGCATTCTTCAAACCACGGGCTTTTTCAGCAGCCCGCTTATGGCCCATCACAGCGACATACACTAAAGCAAAAAGAGCCAATGATATAAGCAATATTGGCCGAGATTTGATATGACGGCAGGAGCTCGGTGTGATGGGATGACGACAAAAACGAAAAATCATGCTTGCTTTAATCATACTAAAATAATGTAGATTTGAACAGTAACCAATATGAAGCTCTCCAAACGCGGTGAATACGCCCTTCGTTCCATGATCAATCTTGGCATTGCGGCCAAAGTGGGACGACGGATCGTGCGGGTGACCGAGCTGGCGAAGGCGGAAGACATCCCGCTGAAATTTCTTGAGCAGGTGATGCAGCAGCTGCGTGAGGCCGGCTACTTGGAAAGCGAACGCGGCAAGCACGGGGGTTATCGTTTGGCCCAGTCGGCCGGTAAAATCAGCATCGGCGCGATTGTCCGCCTGATTGACGGACCGCTGGCCCCGATTGGCTGCGTCAGTCAGACTGCCTATGAACCGTGCAACTGCCCGGATGAGGCGCACTGCGGCCTGCGGATGCTCATGCTCGATGTGCGCAACGCCATCGCGGCCATTCTGGATCGTTACACGCTGGCCGACGTGGTCGAGGTGACCACCCGGAAGATGCTCATTAGCGGTTACCCCCTGCCTTTTAGCATCCCGCTCGATGCGCCGGTCAGGCGGCGCAAAACCAAAGCCCACCGGACCAAGGCGGCGATCACCAGCCCCACTGAGGGCGTCATTCATCAACTGCTAGGAGACTACGCCATATGACCCAGTCCATTCCCACCACCAAACCCGAAGCCAATCCCGATTGGCTCCGCGTGGTGCAACAAAAAGTCGAATCCCTGCGCTACGGCGTGGTGCAGCTCGTCGTCCACGACGGCCGCGTCACCCAGATCGAGCGCACGGAGAAGACCCGCATCAACCACCCCGGCGGCCGCGACAGCGCCGTCGATTGATTTTCAGACCGACCGCTACCTGCGGAGGCGACCTAACCACGACATCAGACCAAGAGACTTACCCGACTACGGAAGTTTCACATCAAGACTAATCCCATCCATACCATGAGGACATCCTCGATTCAGAAATTCGCGCCCGCGCTCGCCGCATTGCTGGCGCTTGCTCCCGTCGTCCGTGCCGACGACCTCTCACAGCTTCGCGACCAGCTGCACGCGCTGGAGCAGAAAATTGCGGTGCTCGAACGCAAACAGGAGATCAAGGACGAGGCCGCCGCCGCCGCCGCGCCCACGACGCCAAAGATCACCATCAACGACAAGGGCTTCACGCTCGCGTCGGCCGACGGGGCCAACTGGATCAAGCTGCGCGGTCTCGCCCAGCTCGATAACCGGCTTTTTTCCGGCGACAACGGCGTCACGAACAATTCCTTCGTGCTGCGCCGGGCCCGCCTCATCACCGAGGGGGCCTTCGCCAAGAATTACTCCTTCCAGCTCGTGACCGAGTTTGGCGGTGGCAGCGCTACCGGTGCCACGACACCGAGCATCTTGGATGCGAATTTTGGCGTTTCGGTCAGCAAGGAATTGCAGTTCAAATTTGGCAAATTCAAATCCCCGGTCGGGCTTGAGCTGCTTCAGTCCGATTCATGGACGTTTTTCAATGAGCGCTCCCTCGTGACCAATCTGGTGCCGAACCGCGATCTGGGCGTCCAGGCTGGTGGCGATCTCTTCAATGGTACTGTCAATTATGCGGTGGGGATATTTGGTGGCGTGGCTGATGGCGCGACCAGCACCAATGCCGACTTTGACAACGACAAGGATGTCGTCGGCCGGGTGTTTGTTTCGCCCTTCAAGAACAATGCCGACTCCGTGGTCCAAGGACTTTCCTTCGGTGTATCCGCCAGCCAGGGTCATGAAAAGACGGCTGCGGCCCACACGGCGGGTTACAAGACGGATGGCCAGCAGACGTTCTTCTCCTATTTGGCCACCACCATCGGCGACGGCCAAAACTGGCGGGTCTCCCCCCAACTCGACTTCCGCAAAGGTTCCTTTGGCTTGCAGGGCGAATACGTGCTCTCGACGGTCAATGTCCGACCCAGCGCGACGGGCACGAAGGCCGAATTGCAAAACAAAGCCTGGCAGGCTGCCGCAGGCTATGTGCTCACCGGGGAGGACTCCTCCTATAACGGCGTCGTGCCGAAGACCAACTTTGATTTTGCCAACGGCACTTGGGGGGCCTTCGAGGTCGTGGCGCGTTATTCCGATCTGAAGATCGATGACGCCGCCTTCCCGCTCTACGCCTCGCGCACCACGAATGCCGATCAGGCGACCGCCCTCGGGCTGGGTTTGAACTGGTATCTGAGCAAGACGGTCGCCTTCAAGATCGACTATTACCAGACCAAGTTTGGTTTCTCCCCCGGTTCGCCGGCCGTTTCGAGCACGCCGATTTTGAAGCAGGACGAAAAGGCCTTCATCACCCGCTTCCAAGTTTCCTTTTAACCTGAACGGTCCGAACCATGAAATTAAAATCCGCTCTTCTTTCTGTCCTAGCCCTTGCCCTTGCGGCCGGGGCATCGGCCAAAACCATCGAGCTGCTCAACGTGTCTTATGATCCGACGCGCGAGCTCTATGTCGAATATAACAAGGCCTTCGCCGCCCATTGGAAGGCTAAGACCGGTGACGACGTCATCATCAACCAGTCGCATGGCGGCTCGGGCAAGCAGGCCCGCGGTGTCATCGACGGTTTGCCTGCTGACGTGGTCACGCTCGCGCTCGCGGCCGACGTGGATGCACTCTACGATGTCGCCAAGATCATTCCGCAGAACTGGCAGAAACGCCTGCCTGACAATTCCGCTCCATACACGAGCACGATTGTCTTTCTGGTTCGCAAAGGCAACCCGCAGGGCATCAAGGATTGGAATGACCTCGTGAGACCCGGCGTCGCGGTGATCACCCCCAACCCGAAGACCTCCGGCGGAGCCCGTTGGAATTATCTCGCCGCCTGGGAATTTGCAAAGCGCAAGTACGGCAGCGACGACGCGGCGAAGGACTTTATCACGAAGCTCTACAAAAATGTGCCGGTGCTGGACTCCGGTGCGCGCGGTTCGACCACCACCTTTGTGCAGCGCGGCATCGGTGATGTCGCCATATCGTGGGAAAACGAGGCCTTCCTCGCCCTCAAGGAATTCGGAGCCGACAAATACGAGATTGTCGTGCCGTCGATCAGCATTCTGGCTGAGCCGTCGGTCAGCATCGTTGACAAAGTGGTGAAAAAGAAAGGCACCACCGAAGTGGCCAAGGCCTACCTTGAGTATCTCTATTCTGACGAAGGTCAGGAGATCGCGGCGCGGAATTACTACCGTCCGCGCAACCAGGCGATTGCCGCGAAATATCCCGACAACTTCGCCAAGCTCCAGCTCTTTACCATCGATGAAGCTTTTGGTGGCTGGACCAAGGCGCAGAAGACTCACTTCGCCGACGGCGGAGTATTCGACCAGATCATCACCAAATAACGATTAACGCACTCCACCGCGCTGCGTCCGCCACCGGGCGACGGCGCGCCGCACGCGGTGGATTTCCCAACCAGGCCGGTCATCATGAGCACCAATAAAAACTTCCTGCGCGCGTCGGTCGCCCCGTCGCTTTCCGTCCCGCCGTTCCCGGCCGCGCCTTCCCTTTCGCTGACCGCCGCCCTGGGCGATCAGCTTTCCCGGCTCTACACTCTCGTGCAAAAATCGGCCCACGTCTTCGGTTCGCCGTTGGGGCCGGTGGCGCATGAAGGCAGAGACTATCAACTCCCTCGCTTCGTCTATTTTGGTCCGCACACTTCCGAAGAATCGGTCCGGCTGGCCTTTCTCGGCAGTTTTGAGAGCCGGGATCTGCGACCGACGTTGGCCTTGTTGCATTTGGTCGAGGGACTGGCGCTTGAGCCCAGCCTCGGGCAGAGTCTGCACCTGGCTTTTTATCCGCTGATCGATCTGCTGGGGCACCTCCACGTGGTGCAGGATCGCGCATTGCGCTCGGCCGCCTGGACCTATCCGGCGCCACCGGAAATAAACTTGCTGGCCCAAGACGCCAAGCACCGGGCTTACCACGGTTTTGTCCGGATTGAGACGGCCCCGGCCGACGAAGTGATCACGCTTCGGCTGCGCGGACCGCATATCAATAAGGACGAGACCGAGTTCATCTCATCGGAAGAAACCGATCCCTATCCCGTGCGCTTCGAAAGCTGGCCTGATCAGAAGGTGCTTGATGGTCCGCTGTCACTGGGCGACGATCTGCTTTTCCGGCCCTTCGAAATCACCCTGCGGGTGCCGGGTAACTGGCCGCTCGAGAACTACAGCCGGGCGGTGTCGTCGGTCCTGAAACGCTTTATTGTCCGCTACCGCAGTTTCCTCGCGTACGGCCAGCACCTTTGAATTTCTCCGTCCCCATGGTTCTCCTCCGCAAAATTGCACTCGTGCTCACGCTGGCCTTGGCCGGCGCGGCACCGCTCGGTGCCGCCGAGACGGTGTTGCTCAACGCTTCATACGACGTCACCCGTGAATTCTACAAGGAATTCAATGCCGCCTTCATTGCCCATTGGAAGGCAACCACGGGCGAAACGCTCACCGTCAATCAGTCGCACGGCGGATCTTCCAAGCAGGTCCGTTCCGTCATCGACGGGCTCGCTGCCGATGTCGTGACGATGAACGGCGTGCCGGATGTGGATCAACTGGCCAAATCGTCGCTCATTCCCGCCGATTGGGCCAAGCGTCTGCCGAACGGGAGCGTGCCCTACACCTCCACGGTTTTGTTTGTCGTGCGCAAGGGCAACCCGAAGGGAATCAAGGACTGGTCCGACCTCGTGCGCGAAGGCGTGTCGGTGGTGATTCCCAATCCCAAGACCTCGGGCAACGGCCGCTACAGCTATCTTGCGGCGTGGATCTATGCGCTTCACCAGCCCGGTGGCAGCGAGGCCACCGCCCGCGAGTTCGTGAAAAAACTTTTCGGCAATGTGCCCGTGCTCGACACCGGCGGCCGGGGCGCGACCACGACGTTCGCCCAGCGCGGCATTGGCGATGTGCTGCTGACCTTTGAAAATGAAGCGGCCCTCCTCGTGCAGGAATTGGGCCGGGATGCCGTTGAGACTGTGGTGCCCAGCGCCAGCATTCTGGCGGAGAACCCTGTCGTCTGGGTCGACAAGGTCGTGAAGAGAAAAGGCACCGAAAAAGAGGCGAAAGCCTACTTGGAATATCTCTACAGCCCGGAAGCCCAGGAAATCGCGGTTAAACATTACTTCCGTCCCTTTGATCAAAATGCCCTGGCGAAATATCCCGGCCGTTTTCCTTCCCTCCCGCTCTACTCGGTGCCCGAGATTTTCGGCAGTTGGGAAAAAGCCCAGAAAGCCCACTTTGCCGACGGCGGCACCTTCGACCAAATCTATCAGAAATAAAAACCATTCAGGACTGCCTCCGACCACGTTCTCGAGAGCGACGCCCGGTTGAAGCCCTGGTACAAATCATGATCACCATGAAATCAAAATCACCCGCTCTCGCGCGGCCCGCCCGGCCCGTTGTTGCCCCTCCTGCCGGGGGTTTGACCCAACGGCTGGCCTCACTTCAAGCACTGGCCCAGGAATCCGATTATGTGTTCGGCTCTTCGCTCGGCCCCTTTTCCGACGGGGCGAACCTTCATTACCTGCCGCATTTTATCTACATCGGACCCTCCAGCACCCAGGAGACGTTGCGACTGGCCGTGTTGGCCGGCTTCGGCCGGCACGATCTTCCGGCGACGCGCGCGCTGCTCGCCTATATTGAAGGCCTCATCACGCACCCGGACATTGGCCAGGGGCTGAACCTCTCGCTGTTTCCGCTTGTCAATGTGCTTGGGCTCACGGGTGGCGCGGAGGATCGCGACCTCACTTCGACCAACTGGGTCGGTTCCAACGAACCGGAAATAAAATTGCTTAAACAAGACAGCACCTTGCGCGGCTATCAGGGTTTCGTGCGGGTGGTGACCACGGTTGATGACGAGCCGTCGGCGTGGTTTCGTTCCATGCCGTCACTCTTGTCGCAGTCAGCCGGGGTCGAAGTCTTTTCTGCGAGCGATTTTCATCCATGGGCGGTTCGCTTTGAGACGGCACTGCTTGGCAAGGTCACGAGCGGACCGTTGAGCATGGCCGCAGATTTGCCGTTCAGTCCGTTTGAGATCGAGCTGGCGCTCCCGGCTGAATGGCCGCAGAGCCGGAAAGACAAGGAACTCGCTGTGATCCTAAAGCGTCTGTTTCTCAGTTACCGCGCCTTCCAAGGCTACGGTCAGCACCTCTAACAGAATGGTCATGTCGAACATTTCCAGGGTGACCGACCCGCACAAGCTGCAGCGGCTGTACTGGCCGTTCCTTGCGCTCGCGGGGGCATGCACCGAGGTGGTGGGGGAGGTGGCCGGCTCGTTCGAAAGAGAGAGCCGGCATTATCCTGTTCTGCGTTTTGTTTTTCGCGGACCCGCCACCAGCACGCCTCCGATCCGTTTGGGTTTGTTCGCTCTCCTCCATGGTGACGAGCCCGCCGGGGCCCTGGGGCTTCAGCGCCTGCTCACGGCTTTGGTGGCAGATCCGGCTCCGGCCCGGGGCTACGAGCTCACTCTCTATCCGGTGTGCAATCCGACCGGTTACGAGGATGACACGCGGCACAACCGCGCCGGTTATGATTTGAACCGCGAATTCTGGCGCGACTCGACACAACCCGAGATCAAAATTCTTGAGCAAGAACTGCGGTCGCAAAAGTTCGATGGCATCATCGCGTTGCATGCGGATGACACCAGCGACGGTCTCTACGGCTACACCCAGGGCCGAATCCTGAACGAAAATCTGCTTGTGCCTGCGCTGCGCGCTTCGGCGCATGTCCTGCCCATCAACCGGAAGGCCGTCATTGACGGGTTTCCAGCCGAGGAGGGAATCGTCGAAGACTGCTATGAGGGCATACTGGCTCCGCCGCCCGGGCAACGCCCTCGCCCGTTTGAGATCATCTTTGAGACCCCCGCCGCCGTGCCATTGACACAACAGGCTGAAGCAATGAGTTGCGCCTTGCGCTCCGTTTTGAATGAGTACCGGGAATTTATCGCCCAAGGAGCCAATCTGTGAGCACCACCGCCAGCACCCTGCCTCGTTTTCGCCGCCGCATTCTGCCCGGCTTCGGGATTTCATTGGGTTTCACGCTGGTCTACCTCAGCATCATCGTGCTGATCCCGTTGGCGGCGACGTTTGCCAAGACCGCAGGAATGACGTGGACGGAATTCTTCGCCGCCGTTTGGTCGCCTCGGGTGGTGGCTTCCTACCGGCTGACGTTTGGCGCGTCGTTTCTCGCCGCCCTGTTCAACGTCCCCTGTGGAGTCACCCTGGCTTGGGTGCTCGTGCGCTATGAATTTCCCGGCCGACGGCTCATCGACGGATTGGTGGATCTGCCCTTTGCGCTACCCACCGCGGTTGCCGGCATCGCGTTGACCGCGATCTATGCGAAGAACGGGTGGATTGGCCGCTGGCTCGATCCGCTGGGCATCCAGGTTGCGTATACGCCGTTGGGCATCTGGATTGCGCTCACATTCATCGGACTGCCGTTTGTCGTGCGTACGGTGCAGCCGATTCTGGAGGAACTGGAGCCGGAGCTGGAGGAGGCGGCCGCCACGCTCGGGGCGACCCGCGGCCAGACATTCCGCCAGGTTATTTTGCCCGCGCTACGACCGGCCATCATCACGGGTTTCGCCCTGGCCTTTGCGCGTGCCGTGGGTGAGTATGGGTCGGTGGTGTTCATTGCCGGCAACCGGCCTATGCACACCGAGATCACGCCACTGCTTATCATCACCAAGTTGGAGCAGTATGACTACCGGGGTGCGACGGCCCTCGCCATCGTGATGTTGCTCGGTTCCTTCGCCATTTTACTTGGCATCCAACTCATCCAGCGGCGCACCCGGCGCGCGCAAACCTGACCCCATTTTCCATGGCCGGCAATATTTCAACCCTCGCCTATGTCGCCAAGCACCGCCAGCGCCGCTCGCTGAGCGATCCGGCTTGGGTGCGCTACTCGCTGATTGCGGTGGCGCTGCTGTTTGTCGGCTTGTTTTTGATTGTGCCGCTCGCATCGGTGTTTGCCGAGGCGTTGAAGAAGGGCATCGGTCCTTATTTCGCGGCCTTCGCTGACAAGGATGCTCAGGCCGCCATCCGTCTGACGTTGGTGGCGGCGGCCATTGCCGTCCCGCTCAATCTCGTCTTCGGCGTGGCGGCTTCATGGGCCATCACTAAATTTGAATTTCGCGGCAAGGCGCTGCTGATCTCGCTGATCGAACTGCCGTTCGCCGTGTCACCGGTTATTTCCGGCCTCATCTATGTGCTGCTCTTCGGTGCGCAGGGCTGGCTCGGCCCCTACCTCGGTTCCGGCGACCACCCGTGGTTCGGCGAATGGTTCAACTCGCTGGATATTCAGGTCATCTTCGCCGTGCCAGGCATCGTACTCGCGACCATCTTCGTGACTTTTCCCTTTGTGGCGCGCGAGTTGATCCCGCTCATGCAGGTGCAGGGCAAGGAGGAGGAAATGGCCGCGATCACGCTGGGTGCGACCGGCTGGCAGATTTTCTGGCGCGTCACCGTGCCCAATATCAAATGGGGTCTCTTCTACGGCGTCGTCCTCTGCAATGCGCGGGCGATGGGCGAGTTCGGCGCGGTCTCGGTCGTTTCCGGCCACATTCGCGGCCAGACCAACACGATTCCGCTGCATGTGGAAATTCTCTACAACGAATATAACACCCAGGCGGCCTTCGCCGTCGCGTCACTGCTTACTCTGCTTGCGCTCATCACGCTCGTTTTGAAAAACATCGTCGAGTGGCGCCATCGCCGCGCGGTCGAGGCCGCCTCCGCCGCCGACATCCGTCAATTTACCACATGAGTATCGAAGCCCGCAATATCTCCAAGCATTTCGGTTCCTACACCGCGCTCAACAACGTGAGCCTGAAGGTTGAAACCGGCCGGCTGACGGCTCTCCTCGGGCCGTCGGGTTCCGGCAAGACGACGCTCCTGCGTATCATCGCCGGGCTGGAATTCCCCGATGCCAGTGCGGAACCGGGTGGCGGGCGCGTGCTGTTTCACGGCGAGGATGTGTCCCATAAGCCTGCGGGCAAACGCGGGGTCGGTTTTGTTTTCCAGCATTACGCGCTCTTCAAGCACATGTCGGTGTTCGACAACATCGCCTTCGGCCTGACCGTGCGCCCGGGGAAAACCCGTCCGGCGCGTGCGGAGATTGCCAGTCGCGTCAATGAGCTGCTCCGGCTTATCCAGCTCGAGAATTACGGCAGCCGTCTCCCCGACCAACTCTCCGGCGGTCAGCGTCAGCGGGTGGCGCTCGCGCGCGCGCTCGCGATGCAACCCAAAGTGTTGCTCCTCGACGAACCCTTTGGCGCCCTCGACGCACAGGTGCGCAAGGAGCTGCGCCGTTGGCTGCGCCAATTGCACGAAAAACTTCATGTCACCACCGTGTTTGTCACGCACGACCAGGAAGAGGCGCTGGAGTTGGCCGACGAGGTCGTCGTGATGAACCAGGCCCGCATCGAACAAGTGGGCGGTCCGCAGATGGTCTATGACCAGCCGGTCTCGCCCTTCGTCATCGAGTTTCTGGGCAACGTGAACCGGCTCGCCGCGGCCGACGGTCGTTTGCACGGATCGGGCAAGGATGTGCTCTATGTCCGGCCGCATGATGTCGATATCCAGCGCAATCATTCGGATGAACACGCTTTGCGCGCCCGGGTATTGCACGTTTTCTCAGCCAGCAACTACGGCCGGGTTTCGCTGGAACGCGTCGACACCGGCGAACCGATCGAAGCTGAGATCGCGCGCGATCGGCTGCACGATCTCGACCTCAAACAAGGTGAGGAAGTTTCCGTGGTCTTCCGGCACGTGCGCCTTTTTCCCCGGGGCAAATTCACCGAGGCGGATCTCCGCAACGGCCAGCTTTCCGAAACGCGCCCCGGTTACCTTCCCGCCCATGGGGCGGGCGAGAATATCTGACCATCCACCTGCTGTATTTCCCTTGATACACCGCCCTGCAATTTCTCTTCCAACCTCAATCGTAATCCACCATGGCTAACATCAAAAAAGACATTACCGAAACCATCGGGAACACCCCGCTCGTGCGGCTCAACCGCACGGCGCAATTGCACGGCGCGCTTGCCGATGTTGTGCTGAAACTTGAGTTCTTCAACCCGCTCTCCAGCGTCAAGGACCGCATCGGCAACGCGATGATCGAGGACGCGCTGAAGTCGGGCAAGATCACCAAGGACACCGTCCTGATCGAGCCCACCTCGGGCAACACGGGCATCGCGCTGGCGTTTGTCGCCGCCGCCAAGGGCCTCAAGCTCATTCTCACCATGCCGGAGACGATGAGCACCGAGCGCCGCAAGCTGCTCAAGATTCTCGGCGCCCGCCTCGTGCTCACCGAAGGCGCGAAAGGCATGAAGGGAGCCATCGCCCGCGCGGAGGAACTGCAAAAGCAGATTCCAAATAGCGTCATCCTGCAGCAATTCTCCAACCCGGCCAATCCCGCCATTCATCGCGCCACCACGGCCGAGGAAATCTGGAAGGACACCGACGGCAAAGTGGACATCGTCGTCTCCGGCATCGGCACCGGCGGCACCATCACCGGGGTCGGCGAGGTTTTGAAATCCCGCAAGCCCGGCGTGAAGATTGTCGCGGTGGAGCCCGATGCTTCGCCGGTGCTTTCCGGCGGCACTCCCGGCCCGCACAAATTGCAGGGTATCGGCGCAGGTTTTATTCCCGCCATCCTCAACACCAAGGTTTACGACGAAGTCATCCGCGTGAAGGAAGTCGATTCCGGTCCCGTCTCGAAGCAGGTCAACCAGCTCGACGGCATCCCGATCGGTGTCTCCTCCGGCGCGGCGGTCTGGGCGGCGTTGCAACTGGCCAAGCGGACGGAGAACAAGGGCAAGCTCATCGTGGCCATCATTCCGTCCAGCAGCGAACGCTACCTGTCCACCTGGCTCTTCGCCGATGTGAACGTGGAGAGCGATGCGATCGATGATCTCCTGAAACCCGCCACCGCCTGAGGCGGCGCGATAGTTGCTTTAAAAGGCAGATATCCGATCATGTTGCTGCACTTTCCCGTTCAAACACTCTTGGACGGCTTCAGCCAGCGGCTTCTGTTCAACAGGGTTGTGATAGTTAAGGAATGCAAAATCAAGATATGTGAGCAGAGACCGCGACCGACCTTCCATGCGTCGGAAAGCGTCCTCTGCCTCGCGCAACTGCGAATCCTTCAGAAATGTCGTCGTGGCTTGCAGATCTGCGGCGGCCTGGGCTTACCGAATTTCCAGCAAGTTCTTTTCAACGGCGGCTTCTTCCCGCGTTGCGAGGTTCTTGCGAATACGAACGCCGTGTAGCCAGCCGAAGACACGCCATGACGACGTGCTGTTGCGTTTTATGGCTGCATAATTCCTGAAATAACTTGGGTCAGTTTTGGGTTAGTTGTCGAGATTTCAGGCGACTTTTGATGACGTTCGGTGATGTCGAGTAACGCTTCTATCATAGAGTGGCGAACTTTTGTCTACCGATATTTGGGTCATGTCTACAGACTACGAATCTGGAGGTTTGGGGTTCGACTCCCTATGCCTGCACCATTTTAAGCGGCTAGCTGGGGTTGGCCCGGCCCAGGAGCAGCCAGCAAAGCAAGCCACAGCCCACCCCGCCAATGTGGGCCAAAGGGACGTTGCGGATGTTGGCGAAATCACTGACGAAAAGTGGCGCGCCCTGACGGAGTTCGAGCACAATTTTCCCCGCAGCCAGCAGCAGTACGCCCGACCACAGCCAAGGCGACTCGTTCTTAGTCGTGATTTGCACGAGGGCGAGCAGCACCAAGGTTCCCATGGCCAGCCCGGAAAGTCCGGCGTAGCGCTCCAGGGTCGGGTCGAAAAGGAGCAGGACGGCGGAGATTATGACGGGGGCAAGCAGATACAGCCAGCGGGCGCAGCGGGGCCGGAGACTTTCCAGCCAGCATCCGGCCGGGAGGAACACGGCCAGATCCCACGCAAGATGGTTGGGTCCAAAATGGACGATGTGCCCGGTCCAGGTGCGCCACACTTGCCCGGAAAAAATCGACGAGCGTTGGTAGATGAACACGTCGGACATTTTGGGATAGGCGAAGGTGAGGAGAGCGGCCACGGCGATGACGACCGTGACCCACGGCCAGGTTTTGATACGAACAGCGTTGAGCGAATCCATCGTGGGGCGAGAATCAGGAAAATGAGCGTGGCTGACGAGCCTGCAATTGCCCGGCGCGAGCTGGTTGACGGCGGTTTGGCGCAAAAAAGGCCCGCCTTCCGGCGGGCCTGAAGAGTTCCTGAGGGGAATGACAGAAAGTTTAGATGGCCTTGGGCAAGGATACGTCCGCGAGTTCGACTCCGTGCGGGTGGTTGCGTTTTTCCTTCTGCTGACCGTGACGCTTGCGCAGGGCTTGGTCGAGGACGTCCACGAGCAGGTCGATGGACTTGTGCATTTCTTCGGAATCGGCCGAACCATTGACGTTGGGGCCGCGCAGCTCGAGATGGCCTTTGGCGACAAACTTATGCTGGACGTCATGCTTGCGGTCGCATTCCAATTCGACGCGGATTCTGACGATATGGGTTTCATGCCGGAACAGCCGCTCCATCTTTTCCTTCACATAGGCCTTGAGGGAGGGCGTTAGTTCGAGGTGGATACCAGTCACGATAACTTCGTGAGGAGTGTTTTCATTGTTCATGTTTTTCCTTTCGGGTTAACTGACAAATTCAGGGGAATGATGGAGCAGGCTCCGAGCCAGTTTCTGAGGCCATCCGCCCTCCGATTTCGGGCCGGCCTGTCTTTCCTGTGGGGAAAGTAATTCATTCGACGAAATAATGTCTAGCTGGCGGGGGATGTTTTGCAAATCATCTCGTTTGATTCTGCGTAATAATATTTTGAACATGCCTTCATCCCATGCTTGACGCCAGTGATTCCCTGCCTCCGCCCACGGCACCGCTGGTTGATCCCGGGGAGCTGGGAAACTGGATATTGTTCGAGGATGAAAAGCTGCTCGTGATCGACAAACCGGGCTGGCTGGTGGTGCATCCGTCAAAGAACGGCCCTTGGTCCAGTCTGGCCGGGGCGGTGCGTGAAGGTCGTGGCTTGGAAACCATCCGCTTTGTTTATCGGCTCGATCGGGAGACTTCTGGAGTGATTATCTTGGCGAAGGACGAAGCCACCGGCACCCGCTTGGGCAAGGCCGTGCTGAAACGCCGGCTGGGGAAGGCCTATGTGGTGCTGCTCGAAGGCGGCCTCACCGGCCCCGTCACGGTCAATCAGCCTCTCGGACCCGATCCGACGGCGAATGTGACGGTGAAGTCGCGGGTCGTGGCGGCCGGGACGGAGGGCGCACAGGAAGCGACCACGATCTTTCACCCGCTGGTGACGCGAGGCGGCCATACCCTGGCCGGCGTGGAATTGATCACCGGTCGCAAGCACCAGATTCGCGCTCATGCGGAGTGGCTGGGAAACCGGGTTGTCGGCGACAAACTCTACGGGCCTGATTCGAGTCTCTACCTCGAGTTCGCGATCAAGGGATGGACCGAGCGCCATTCCTCTTTGCTGCCCATCACACGGCAGGCCTTGCACTGCGCCGCGATGGATCTGCGTCCGGCCGGCATGGACTATCTTTTGCGGGCACCGTGGCCGAAGGATCTCGCCCGCTTTGCCGAGAGCCGCATGGCGTTGCCGGCGGAAGAAGCGCAGCGTCTGATCGACGCCTTCGTGGCGGAGAAGTTGCCGGCGCCAGCACCCCGTGTCGACCTTGGCGAGGCGAAGGAAAACGATTCGCGTTTTACCGGATAAATTTATCAATCGCTGCTTTCAGCACGGCGCAATGCGTCGCGATGCGTTGCTCCAGCGGGAGAGCGGATGGCGTTTCGATGGTGTAATCGAGCATGCCATGGTGGTGCCGCAGGTAGATCGCTTCCGGCCAGGTTTCACGCAGCAACGGATCGCTGCCGGGTCGGATGATGCCGGGTTCGCTGACCGGGCGGCCATCGATTATCGTCCCGGGATCGATCGGGCAAAGCGCTCGCGCCGTCTCAATCATGGCGTTGGCCAGAGTGGGACGGTTTTCCGGATTCAGTTCGTAGAGATAAAATCCCTTTGCTTCCCAGTCTTCATGCACGCAGATGATCAGGTCGAAATTGGGCTGGCGTCGCAACCAGCCAATGTGCGCCTGAACCTCGATCGTTTGCGGAGACTTGTAGTCGCGGTTGAGATCGACCTTGGCGTGATTCTCACGCGTGCGGTGGAGAAACCCGGTGGGGTTGAGCAGCGGGCAAATGAACCAGGTGCAGCGATCATCGAACAATCCTTCCTCCATCAGTCGGAGCAAGGCCCAAGGCGGTGCCGGTTCATCGCCGTGAATGCCGCTTGATAGATAAATTCGCGGCCGCAGGCCCGGGGAGCGTTTGGTGTAAGCGAGCAATGGATGGCCGTGGATTTCGCCGAAAGGCGTGACCTTGAAACCTGCTTTCGGGGCGGCGGCTTCGAATCGGGGCGTGAATTTAGCGGGGTCAAGCGGCAGGGCGTTGCTCATGGCGGGAGAGAAGAGGATTCTTTGACAGCGTGGACAGAATTAGCACGATGGCCAGTCCTTCGCTCAGACACTTCACGTCATTTTTCCCACCAACATGTCCCAGGTTCGCGTCCGTTTCGCCCCCAGTCCCACCGGCTTCTTCCACATCGGCAGCGCCCGCACGGCCCTGTTCAACTGGCTCTACGCCCGGCATACCGGCGGCACGTTCATCCTGCGCATCGAGGATACCGATCAGGCGCGTAACAGCGAGCAGTTCCTCCAGCTCATCTACGACAGCATGACGTGGCTCGGGATGGATTGGGACGAGGGTCCGAATCCCAACGGCGTGGGCGAACGCGGTAATTTTGGTCCCTACCGCCAGAGCCAGCGCGGCGCGATCTACCAGCAATACAAACAGAAGCTCCTCGATTCCGGTCGCGCCTACGAGAAGGACGGCGCCATTTGGTTCAAGCTGCTCGGCGAACGCTACAGGATTTTCGACGACCACCGCAAAAAAGAAGTCGAGAAGGTGAAAATCGAACCGGTTGTCATCGACGATAAAATTCGTGGCCGGGTCGAGCGGCAGGAGGATGAGGATTTCGTCATCTTCCGCTCGGATGGAAATCCAATTTTCCATTTCGTGAATGTCGTCGACGATATCACAATGCAGGTCTCACACGTTATTCGTGGCGATGATCACCTTTCCAACACGAGCAAGCACGTTCGCCTCTACGAAGGGTTTGGCGTTACTCCGCCGATCTTCGCGCACATCCCGCTCATTCTGAAATCGCCTGAGATGGGAACCGGCAAGATGAGCAAGCGCGACAAGGGTGCGCTCATTGAGGAATACCAACAGCGGTACTTTTTGCCCGAGGCGCTCGTAAACTATATCTCGCTGCTCGGCTGGAATCCCGGCGACGATCGCGAGAAGATGCCCATCGCCGATATCGTGAAGCTCTTCGATCTGCCCGGAGTGAATCAGTCCAACGCCAAGTTCGACGGGAAGAAATTAAACCACATGAACATGGTTTACCTGCTCGAACTGCCGCCCGATCGGTTTGTGGCGTTGGCCAAAGAACATTTTGATCGGAATCGAAACGATTTTGCGCACGGTGCGACACCGGAGTATTTCAAAACGGTCATGTTATTGGCGCAGCCAAAGATCAAATCCATCGACGAACTTGGAGCTTACACCGTTTATTTTTTCAGAGATAATTTTCCGATCGACGCCAAAGTGACAGAGAAGGTCATGGCCAAGGGCGACCCGAAGGCCCGGCTCGCCGAACTTATTGATGCGATCCCGGCGATGGACTTCGCGAGCGATGCAACCATCGAAACCGGCATCAAAGCTCTCGCCGAAAGCAAAACGCTCGGCTTCGGCGACTATCAGGCGGTGGCCCGCCTCGCCGTCACCGGCACCAACGCCGGTCCAAGCATCACGGCGATCTTCCGGGTGCTGGGCAAAGGCAAGGTGCTCGGCCGTTTGCAAAAATTTCTCGCTTCGAGCCAGGCTCCGTCGTAACTATGCGAGGTCGCCGTCGTCACGCTTTCTAATCATCCCCCAATATGAAATCGCTTCTCCGTTTCGCGTTAATCACTCTCACGCTGGCCACCACCGGCCTTTTCGCCCAAGCCGCCACTGATGCGGTGGAGACCTCGCCTCAAGGTCAGCACCAGGCCGTCAAGACCGCCAAGAAGAAGCATAAGAAGCACAAGAAAAAGAAGGCCGTGTAAGTAAGTCGGGACAATCTTGGATATTGCAGGTTGACGTGCGAGCCGCCACGGATGCACCGGGCTGAGGGTGGCTTGACACTCCCATGGTGTATGACAGGGTGTCCGACATGAAAATCTCGACTCGCTCCCTCGTGAGAGCATTCCCCAAAGCGAAGGCGGCTGCCCGCAAGGGACAGACGGTGGAGATCGTCGATGGTAATACCGGAGAAAAATTTCTTTTGACGGCCAAGCCGACCCGCACGTTTGGCGAGCTGGCGGCCCGGGCCAAGGGAGTTTATGCCGGCCCGCGTGACCTTTCCACGCGGGAGGGTTTCGGTGGCTGAGTTCATCACGGACACGGGACCGTTGGTCGGCTGGATAAACCGGCGCGATCAGTGGCATGAGTGGAGCGTCGGGGTGATGGAAACACTCGAGCCTCCATTACTGACCTGTGAATCGGTGATCGCAGAAGCGGTCTGGCAACTCGCCCCTTCGGTTGAGGCCGTGGACAGGCTTTATGGGCTGGTTGAGGTCGGGGCTCTGCGGATTGTGGATTTGTTACCCGAACACATGCCGCACATCCGGGCATTGGCCGCCAAATATCCGCAAATGGATTTTTGTGACGCGGCTGTGGTTCGGCTGGCGGAGATGTTTCCCCAAGCCAAAGTCATCACGACGGATTCGGCGCACTTCACGGTTTACCGGCGCTTTCGCGACAAGCCTCTGGCGTTGCTCCACCCCAAGGCGAAGTAGGATGCCGGTAATGCCGGCGGCATGGCTGCTGAGGCATCGCGAGCGAATGTGTATCACACCGGGGAGATGCTGTCGTCAATCCCTTGCCTTTCGGGTGCTGTCTGGGGTGGCTGATCGTTGCGATGCGAAATCCGTTTCAATCAGTTGGTCCAGCCACACGGTGTCTGGCCGGATGGCGTAGCAGGTAAGTTTTCCGGGCAGGCCGAGTGACTTTAGGAAATTATATTTAACCACGCCGTTGATGCCGAGCAACCGACCATTGGTGTCGACCAAGGGTCCGCCACTGTCCCCCTGATGAAGCGGGAGGTCGCTGGAAAAATTGCAGGTTTGATCTGGCGTTGGTGCCGAGGCAGGTACGGTTAGGAGCCTGCCGGCGACGATGCTGAGGATGAAAACAGGTGCTTTATTTTTGGGGTCGTAGTTGAGCCCGGAGGCGAAGACGACATTGCCGGCTTGGTTGTTTTGCGACCACGCGAAAATATGCGGCAGGGATGCGTCAATGTGCAGGAGCGCGAGATCAGGTTTGCCGGGTGCATTGTCGCCGAGCCAGACGAGTCTGGCTGTTCGGTGCTGGACGTCTTTGCCATCGTGGAAAAACACTGTGATCGGTCCATCGCGGACAACATGTGCGGCGGTCAAAAAATATCCGCGCGAGTCTATTGCAGCGGCACAGCCACTGTGGGAAGTCTCCTTATTCGATACGTGAAAGTTCAGCGTGGATTCTCCCGCATAATCGAAAGTCAATTCAGTGTTGGCCACAACTATTCCCGTGCGGAGTTTTAAAAACCATTCGAGGGGTGCATCGCCGATTTTTTTATCGCGATACGGAGCCAACGTGACGTCGCGTTCTGCCGTGCTTGAAAAAGGTATCGTTGTGCAACCAGTTACAACTGCCACCGCAAGAAATGTGCAGAGAAGGCGAAGCGCTCTCATTCTTGGAATGCAGTCTTCGTCTCGCAACTACTCGAGCTGCTTGCGGAAATCGGTGAGCTGTTGGCGAAGTTGGGCCAGTTCGGTGCGCAGGCTGGCCACCTCGGTTTCGAGCTGGGTGATGCGGTCCTGGCTTGCGGGAACAGGCGGCGCGAAAGGGGGCTCGGTCGTGGACGGAGTCGTGATGGTATCCCCAGCGAGCAGATGGGCGTAGCGGGGCTCTTTCGTTCCAGCTTGACGGGGCAGCACAGTCGCGAGCGGCTCCGGCCGGGAGCACAACGCTTGGAGAGTCGTCTGCACGTCGGCGAGGCTGGCGAATTCGTGCATGCGGCCGGTGCGGGTGCGGAGTTCGCCGATGGTCTGTGGACCGCGGAGCAGGAGCACGCAGAGCACGGCGATTTCCGGACGCTGGAGTTCGAGGGTGGCGGCGGCCTTGTGCCCGTACTTCACGACCCGGCTGTCGCCGCCGCTGATGGCGGAGGCGAGCCGTTTGTCGCGCAGGGATTCGACGGCGCGCAAGACTTGCTGCTCGGAGTATTCGACGACCGGATCGCGGTTGTTGATCTGGTTGCACGCGTTGGTGAGCGCGTTCAGCGAAAGCGGATAATATTCCGGCGTGGTGATTTCCTTCTCGATGAGGGAACCGAGCACACGGGTTTCGAATTCGTTGAGCAGCAGTTTTTCCATCGCAACGTTTTTACTTTGCCCAAGTGTCTTTGAGAGAAATCGTGCGGTTGAAAACCAATTTGCCAGGCGCAGAATCTTTCGGATCCAAAGAGAAGTAGCCGAGGCGCTCAAATTGGAACCGGTCGGCGGAGGTCGCGCTGGCGAGGGAAGCTTCGAGCTTGGCGGTGACGACCTCGAGCGACTTGGGGTTTACGACCTTCAGGAAATCCTGTTCGGCGGCAGGCTCGGCCACGTTGAAGAGGCGATCGTAGAGGCGGACCTGGGCGTCGACGCAATGCGTGGCGCTGACCCAGTGGATTGTGCCCTTGACCTTCTTGTCGACGTTGGGACCGCCGGCACGGGTGGTGAGGTCGGCGGTGCAGCGGAGTTCGGTGACGGCGCCGGTGGCGTCCTTCACGATCTCGTCGAGCTTGATGATGCAGGCGTATTTGAGCCGGACTTCGCCGCCCGGTTTCAGACGGAAATATTTGGGCGGTGGTACCTCGGCGAAATCGTCGCTCTCGATGAACACCTCGCGGGTGAGGGCGATCGGGCGCGTCGTGGGCGTTTCGTCCTGGGGATTGTTCGTGGCCGTGCACTCAAGGACTTCGCCGGCGGGAATGTTGGTGAGGACAAGCTTGATGGGCTTGAGCACGGCGAGCCGGCGCTGAGCGACGCCGTTGAGCTCGTTGCGCACGGCGTTTTCGAACACGGCGACTTCGGTGAGGGAATCGAACTTGGTGACGCCGACGCTGGTGACGAACTGGCGGACGGCGCTGGCCGGAATGCCACGGCGGCGGAGGCCGGAGAGGGTGGGCATGCGCGGGTCATCCCAGCCGGTCACGAGCTTTTCGTTGACGAGTTGGAGAAGCTTGCGCTTCGAGACGATCGTGTAGCCGAGGTTGAGTTTGGCGAATTCGTATTGGTGCGGCAATGGCCGCGGCAGATCGAGACTGGTGAGAACCCAGTCGTAGAGCGGGCGGTGGTCGACGAACTCAAGCGTGCAGATGCTGTGGGTGATGCCTTCAAGGTAATCGCTCAGGCAGTGAGCGTAGTCATAGAGCGGATAGATGCACCACTTGTTGCCGGTATGATGATGTTCGGTGTGGCGGATGCGGTACAGGAGCGGGTCGCGCAGCCACATGTTGGGCGAGGCCATGTCGATCTTGCTGCGCAATGAGCGGGTGCCGTCGGGAAATTCACCCGCTTTCATCCGCGTGAAAAGATCGAGGTTCTCCTCGACGCTGCGGGTGCGGAACGGACTGTCCTTGCCGGGCTTGTCGGGCGATCCGCGATACTTGTCGGTGTCTTCGGGGCTCAAATCGCAGACGTAGGCCTTGCCCTTCTTGATGAGCACGAGGGCATATTCGTAGAGCTGATCAAAGTAGCTGGAGGCGGAGAAGGGTTCGCTGTTGTCACCGGGGGCGACCGGGCCGAGGAAATAGTCGGGCAGGCCATTGACCGAAGTCAGGACTGGCGAGGAACCTTTCGGTTTATAGCTGAGACAGTGGTCGGCCCAGCCGGCGACAAGCCACTTCACGTCGGTGGTGATGGAATCGACGTACTCGATTTCCTCCTTGGCGGGATTGGTGTCGTCGAAGCGGAGATTGCACTGGCCGTTGTTTTCCCGGGCGATGCCGAAGTTCAGGCAAATGGACTTGGCGTGGCCGATGTGCAGGTAGCCGTTGGGCTCGGGCGGGAAACGCGTGACAATCTTGGCGTAGCGCTTGGCCGCAACATCGGCGGCGACGATGTCACGGATGAAGTCACTGGGTGCTACGGCGGGTGTGGCAGGCTCGACAGACATAAAAGGCAAATTGCGGATTTTCTTGCGGACAAGCAACGATCGTTTCCTAGCCGCGGAAAGGGGAGATGGAACGGACCCGGCCGGAGGGCGAGTCGCCGTCCGCGGACATTTCCTTGAGGAGGCTGGTGAGATAAGGAATGAGCTGCTTTTTTCGCGAAACCACCCCGGGAAGATCGAAGATCTCATCCTGCTCGATGTGGGTGTAGGAAATACGGCGGATGAAGTCGGCGTCGCCTTTCATCAGCATGAGAGAATTCTGGGTGTTGATGTCGGTCACGAGCACGGCGGCGAAGGCCAGTTTTTCATCCTTGCGCAGTTCGGTGAGGGCGGCGGAGAGATCGTCGGCGTGGCTCCAGAAATTATCGAAGCCCAGTTCCTCCACCTGGGAGACGGAGAAACGGACGCCTTCTTCATCGTAAACTTTGAAGTCGGAGCGGACGACTTTTTCGGCGGACTGGGCCAGGATGACCGACCCGGAACTGAAGATAAGCTCGGCCAAGGCTTTGGCCGAGATGTCGGCATGGGATTCGAGCCAGGCGAGGATGTCGGTGTCCTTTGCGGTCGAAGTGGGACTTTGCAGCAGCAGCGTGTCGGAGATGAGACCGGACATCATGAGACCGGCGAGTTCGCGCGTGGGCTTGAGATTGTGGCGACGGAAGAGATCGGCGACGATGGTGCAGGTGGAGCCGACGGGTTCGTTGATGAACAGAATGGGCTGGGCGGTGGACATGGGCCCCAGGCGATGGTGATCGATGATTTCGGAGATGGTGACTTCATCGGCACCGGGAACCGCCTGCGTGAGCTCATTATGGTCCACGAGCACGAGGCGGGTGGGCACGGGCTTGAGCACGTCGCTCTTGGTCAGAATGCCTTCCAGATGGCCGTCCTCGGAAAGAACAAGGTAGGCGGGAGCGGTGGAGGTGGCGATTTTTTTGCGCAATTCGGAAAGCCGGGCCTCGGCATTGATCGTGGTTGGTTTCCGGTCAATCAGCGGGGAGAGCCGGCCGGCGGTGCGGATGAGCCACGCGGTGGTGGCGGTGTCATACGGGCTCATGAGGAGGCTGACGCCGCGTGCGCGCGCGGCGTCGAGCACGGATTCCTCGATCGGTTGCATGCCGCAGACCACGATGGCCCGCACTCCCAGATCGATGGACTTTTCCTGAATATTGCGCCGGTCCCCCACGACAATGACGGACTGGCCGGCGGGAATGCCTTCCGCCTGGGAGAGTTTCCAGAAAGAGCTGATGTCCATGGCGCCGATGCGGACATAAAGCTCCTCCACGCGGGCCGGTTCGGCCCCGAGATGCACGACGAGGGCGTGCAGGGTACGGGCGATGGACTTGAGGTCGGTGGTGACCTGGCGCATGCGCTTCGGCTCGGCGATCTGGGGCAGAAAAGCGTGGGCGAGCTGGGAGGCGGTGACGGTGCCGACGAATTTTCCCGCATCATCCAGGACGGGCACGATGCGGTGGCCATGGCGGTCAATGAAATCCAGGGCCTCGGCGCAAGTGGCGTTGGTTGACACACTGTTGATGTTGGTGACCATGACGTCCCGCACCCGCGGGCAAACATCGGGCAGATAGAGCGGCAGCGGGGTGTGGAAACGCCCGAGTATGGCGTCGATGCGCGCATTGGAGTTGCCGCAGCGGGCGGCAATATAGGTTGTTTCGCCGCGAAGTTCCTTGAACGCGGCATAGGCGAGCGCGGAGCAGATGGAGTCGGCGTCGGGATTTTTGTGGCCAATAACGTAGATGGGCGCGGTGGCGGGCATGCGGTAGGAGTGCACGCTAGGGGTGGTGAGGCCACGGGGGAAAGAAAAAAGCCCGGTCTCATGACCGGGCTTTTTCTTTTTGCCGAAAGCAATGGCGAGCTTCGGATAACCATCCATCCGCGCGGCCTAGGGCGCGCGCTCCGCCGGGATGCCGGCGAGAGAGCCGGTTCCAGCGGGGGGCGTGGCATAGACACGTGGATTGGATGCTGCACTGGCGCTAAAGGGCAATGCTTGCAGCAAAGCAGTGCCCTTTCGCCCGTTGTTCAGCGTGAGCTGATTGGCGGACTCGGTGGTGTTGGGGTAGAACTGGACGTTGCCGCCCAGAAAAGCGATATGGCCGCCGGTGTCGCGGTAGACTGCGGAAGTGGCATCCCAAGTGCCGGTGGCGAGCAGGCCGCGGGTGAAGGCCACCGGAGTGGTCGGGGCGTCGCCCATGCGCAGGCCGCCGACAAACTCAAAGCTGAGCACGCGGCCGGTCGTGAAGCTGGAGTCGAGCTGGTTGTGATTGGCCGGATCGATGATCGCAGTGGGATAGACGCCGCTGAACTGGGGATCGTTTTTCGCGAAATAGAAGGTCGGGTCGGTGAGGATGCCGCGCTGGGCGAGGATACCGGCCCAGAGAAACGGGCCTTGGCCACCGGTGAGAGTTGCAGGCGTGGCCGCAGCGATGAGGGCGGGATCGGGCAATCTTTCGTTGTTATCGGCGGCGAAGATTTGGGCCGCTTTCACGATTTCGCGGAGATTATTGGCATCCACGGTCCGCTGGGCGGTTTCGCGGACTTTTCCCACGGTGGGGAAAATCAAGGCGGCGAGAATTCCAATGATGGCTATGACGGTGAGCAGCTCAATGAGCGTAAAACCTAAGGCAGCCCGACGGGAATGCATTACCATAGTGAGGCACGATCCAGTCAGAGAAACTTATGAACTCAAGGAGAAATTTTAAAGTAATGGAGCTAAATGCGCCTGATACGAGGGTAAGGTAGCGGCGTCACCCCACCGTTCACGTTCTGATTTTTGTTTAGGTTTCGGGCCCGGCCATGTGTCAATGAGTCTCATTTCCCGTTGACCGAAGTCGGCGCGATGGGTGTATTGGGCCGCATGGTACCCAGCGTTTTGATCGTCGATGACGAGAAGCATACCCGTGAAGGATTGCAGCAAGCATTGCAGGAAGACTATGACGTGTCGGTGGCGGGGAGCGCCGATGAAGCCTTCAACCTGATGGATGCCCAGGAATTCGATGTGATCGTGACCGATCTGCGGATGCCAGGGAAAAGCGGTCTGAAGGTGATCGACAAGGTGCTGACGCTGGCGAACAAGCCGGCGGTGATCATGATGACCGCCTATGGCAGCATCGATTCGGCCGTCGAGGCCATGAAGCGCGGGGCGGTGGATTTCCTGACCAAGCCCGTGAATATCGAGCGGTTGGAAATCCTGATTCAGCGGGCCTTGAAGACCAAGACGCTGGAGGTGGAGGTCAAACAGTTGCACGAGCGGCTGGACAAGAAATTCAGCACGGAAGGCATTGTCGGCCATTCGGCCAAGCTGGCGGATGTGATTGAGCGGGTGAAACTGGTCGCTCCATCCAAGGCCACGGTGTTGATCGAGGGTGAAACCGGGACGGGCAAAGAATTGATCGCCCAGGCGATTCACCAGGCCAGCCCGCGGGCCCAGGCTCCTTTTGTGCCGGTGCATTGCGCGGCCTTGCCGGCGACATTGTTGGAGAGCGAGCTGTTCGGTCATGAGCGCGGAGCATTCACCGGTGCGACGGAACGACGGACCGGGCGGTTCGAAGCGGCGGACAGCGGCACGGTATTTCTGGATGAAATCGGCGAAATCGGGCCGGAAATTCAGGTGAAGCTGTTGCGCTTCATGGAAACCAAGAGCTTCGAGCGCATCGGCAGCACCAAAACCATCACCGTGGACGTGCGTTTGGTGGCCGCCACCAACCGTAATCTGGAGGAGATGGTGAAAGCGGGAAAGTTCCGTGAAGATCTGTTTTTCCGCCTGAATGTGGTACGGATCACGACGCCGGCGCTGCGTGAGCGCCCGGAGGATATTCCGCTGTTGCTGGAACATTTCATCAAGCAGTTTTCCAAGGAGAATGCCTATGACCCGGTGACAGTGGAAACCGGAGCGATGCGCTACCTGCAAAGCTACGCCTGGCCGGGCAACATCCGTGAACTCCGCAATTTTGCCGAAAATGTGGTCGTGATGCAACGTGGCGGGTCCTTGAACGAATTCGGGCTCGACGCGAAATACCGCGGAGATGTGCCTGGCGCGCCGGTGCTCAGCTCGCCGGCACCGGCCAATCCGCTTTCGGTCGAGGAAAATGAGAAACGGTTGCTGCGCGAGGCCCTGATCAAGGCGCATGGCAACCGGACCAAGGCGGCGGAGATGATGGGAATTTCCCGCCGCACCTTGCACCGCAAGATCGCGGAATGGCCCGAGCTCGATGTGGTGGACCGGGGCTAAAAGGCGGGTTGCCGATGGCGGTATGCAGGACGGATCAGACATTCGGCGGAAAATAGCGATCGCCGGCTTTTTCGGACTGGCCGGCTGAATCTTCGTGCCCGGAAAGCCATGAAGCGGCTTGTCAGCGGCTGAATGGGGGTTTTCACTGGCCGACCTTAAACCCACATGGCTGAGATCACCAAGAGTTACGAACCGCAGGAAGTTGAAAAAAAATGGTATGCCGCGTGGCTGGCCGCCAATGCCTTTGCGGGCAAGGCCGATCCCGCCAAACGGCCGTACACGATCATGATTCCGCCGCCCAACGTCACCGGTGTGCTGACGATGGGCCATGTGCTGAACAATACGCTGCAGGATGTGCTGATCCGCCGGGCGCGGCTGGAAGGCCGGGCGGCCCTGTGGGTGCCCGGCACGGACCACGCCGGCATCGCCACCCAAACCGTGGTGGAGCGGGAACTGCGCAAGGAAAAGAAAACCCGCCACGACCTGGGCCGGGAAAAGTTTCTCGAGAAAGTCTGGTCCTGGCGCGCGGAGAAGGGCGGCATAATCCTCAAGCAGTTGCAGGCGCTCGGTGCGTCATGCGATTGGAGCCGCACGCAGTTCACGATGGACCCGGCCTATTCGAAGTCGGTGCTGGGCGTGTTCGTCGATCTCTACCGGAAGGGCAATATCTACCGCGGCAAACGCATGGTGAACTGGTGCCCGGTCTCGCACACGGCGCTCTCGGACGAGGAAGTGATCATGAAACCCACCAAGGGGTTTCTCTATCAGGTGCGCTATGAAATTGTCGGTCAACCCGGCCGCTTCATCGAGGTGAAGACGACCCGGCCGGAGACAATTCCCGGCGACGTGGCGATCGCCGTGCATCCGGAAGATCCGCGCTATACCGCGCTGATCGGGAAAAAAGTGCGCCGTCCGCTCGGGCCGGCGGCGGAGATTCCCATCATCGCCGATGCGTCCGTGGACAAGGAATTTGGCTCGGGTGCGCTCAAGATCACCCCGGCGCACGACAAGGTGGATTATGAGATCGGCCAGCGGCACAAGCTGCCGGCCATCGATGTGCTCAACCACGACGGGAAACTCAACGCGCTCGCCGGCCCAGGTCTGGCGGGTCTCGACCGTTTCGCCGGCCGCAAGAAATCCGCGGAGATGTTGAAGGAGTCCGGCGCGTTGGTGAAGGAGGAGCCGTACGAAAACAATGTCGGTTACTCCGAACGCGCCGATGTGCCGATCGAACCGCGCCTGACCTGGCAATGGTGGCTTAAATACCCGCGGGTCCAGGACGCCAAGGCCGCGGTGATGGAAGGGCACATCAAGTTTTATCCCGAGCGCTGGTCCAAGGTTTATTTGCACTGGCTCGAAAATATCCAGGACTGGTGCATCAGCCGCCAGCTCTGGTGGGGCCACCGCATTCCCGTCTGGTACCGCAAGGGCCTCGACAAGGAATCGCTCACCGAAGCCGATTTGCGCGATCCGGCGAAGGTCCACGTTTCGCTCGAAGGTCCGGCCGACAAGGATAACTGGGTGCAGGAGGATGATGTGCTCGACACCTGGGCCTCGTCGTGGCTCTGGCCGTTCGCCACCCTGGGCTGGCCCGATGAGGTCGCGATGGCCAAGGCGGACTACGAGTATTTCTATCCGACCACCACGCTTGTCACCGGGCCGGATATTATTTTCTTCTGGGTCGCCCGCATGATCATGGCCGCGCTGGAGTACACGCATCCGGGCCAGCCGCTGGGCCAGTGCGTGCCGTTCAAGAATGTTTATTTCACCGGGATCATTCGCGACGCGCAGGGACGCAAGATGTCGAAGTCGCTCGGCAACTCGCCCGATCCGCTCGATCTCATTGCGAAGTACGGTGCCGACGGATTGCGCTTCGGCATCATCTCGATGGCGCCGCAGGGTCAGGATATCCGGTTCCAGGAAGACCGGATCGAGGGCGGCAAGAATTTCTGCAACAAACTCTGGAACGCCTGCCGCTTCCGCCAGATGAGCGGGCCGATGGCGGACAATACTTCGCCGTCGAAAATTTATGCGCGGTTGATATCGGAGCAGTTCGACGCTGACGATCATGCCATCCTCGACCGGATGCTGGCGACGACGCGCGAGGTGGACCGGTGTTTTGCCGAGTTCGAATTCAGCGCGGCCGTACAGGCTCTGTACGGATTTTTCTGGAATGATTTCTGCGACTGGTATGTCGAGGTTTCCAAGACGAAGCTGCAGTCGCCCGCGTTGAAGGACAACTGCCTCGCCATCCAGGATCTCGTGCTGCGCCAGACTTTGCTGCTGCTGCATCCGTTTATTCCTTTCATCACCGAGGAACTCTGGCATGAACTCGGTTATGGCGGCGACGGCACGTTTATTGAGGATGTCCGGCTCGACAATGCCTCACAGGTGGCCAACGCCGGCGCGTCCCATGGACTGGCGATCAATTTCGAGGCGGCGGCGGAAATCTCGCGCATCAAGCAGACGGTGTCGTTGCTGCGCGCGCTGAAGGCGGAGAACGGCGAGGGCGCGAACAAGCAGGTCGAATTTGTTGTCGAGGCCTCGGATGAGCAATGGACGACCGTGGCACCCCATCTGGCGAAGTTGAAACGCATGCTCGGCGCCGGGTCCATCACCCGGAGCACGACTCAACCGGGGGGTCCCGTCTGTGTGACCGCGCATGGATCGTGGACGCTCGTCCGCCAGCTCAAGGGCGATCCCGCGGTGGAAAAGGCGCGCCTGATCAAGGAAATCGAGGCTCTGGCCAAACACATCGCCGGCACGGAAGCCCGTCTCGCGAACGTTACATTTGTCAGCAAGGCTCCGCCCGCCGTGCTGGAAGGTGCGAAAAAACAACTCGCGGAACTGCAGGCGAAGAAGATTGAAAATGAGCGCTTGCTTGCGGCTTTGGGATGAGTTGCAAAGGGCGTTCGCTGCCCAAGCGGCGTCTTCACCCTTTTACCTTCAATGAAAAAAGCTCTGATCACCGGCATCACCGGCCAGGACGGATCCTACCTTGCCGAATTGCTGCTCGAAAAAGGCTATGAAGTGCATGGCATCATTCGCCGCGCCTCGACCTTCAACACGAGCCGCATCGATCATCTGAAATTCGACCGTCATGCCAACGGCGCGAAGCTCACGCTGCACTACGGCGATCTCGCCGATGCCGTGCAGATGGTGAAGCTGCTCTACGAACTTCAGCCGGACGAAATCTACAATCTCGCCGCCCAGTCGCATGTGCGCGTGTCGTTCGACGTTCCCGAGTACACCGGCGACATCGACGGGCAGGGCGCACTCCGCATTCTCGAGGCGATCCGCGAGGCGGGCTTGGTGAAGAAGACGCGTTTCTACCAGGCTTCCTCTTCGGAAATGTTTGGCAAGGTGCAGGCTGTGCCCCAGGTCGAGACGACGCCCTTCTGGCCACGCTCGCCCTACGGCTGCGCCAAGGTCTACGCCTACTGGCTGACGGTGAACTTTCGCGAGAGTTATCAGCTCCACGCTTCCAACGGCATTCTCTTCAACCACGAAAGTCCGCGGCGCGGCGAGACCTTCGTCACCCGCAAGATCACCCGCGCCGCCACGCGGATCAAACTCGGTCTCCAAGGCTCGCTCTATCTCGGCAACCTCGACGCCAAGCGCGACTGGGGTTACGCCAAGGAATACGTCGAGATGATGTGGCTCATGTTGCAGCAGGACAATCCTGACGACTACGTGGTGGCCACCAACGAGGCGCACAGCGTGCAGGAATTTTGCGAGGTCGCCTTCGGTCTGCTCGGGCTCGACTGGCAGAAATACGTGAAGCACGACACCCGCTACGAGCGCCCGGCCGAGGTCGATTTGCTCATCGGCAATCCGGCCAAGGCGGAAAAGCAGCTTGGCTGGAAACCCCAGGTGCGTTTCAAAGATCTCGTGAAAATCATGGTCGAACACGACCTCGCTCTGGCCAGTCGCGAGGCCCAGATCGCCCAGCTCCCGCCTCCACCAAAAACCTCCCTCGTATGAAACTCTTCGTTGCCGGACACAAAGGCATGGTCGGTTCCGCCCTGGTGCGCCGCTTCCAGCGCGAAGCCGGCGTTCAACTCTTGCTGCGCTCGCGCTCCGAAGTCGACCTGACCAATCAGGCGGCCGTCACGTCATTTTTCGCCACCGAGAAACCCGACGCTGCCATCATCGGTGCGGCCCGGGTCGGCGGCATCCATGCCAACAGCACCTATCCGGCCGAATTTATCTACGACAATCTTTTCATTGCGGCCAACTGTATCCACGGTGCGTACCTCGCCGGAGTGAAGCGGGTCTTGTTTCTCGGCAGCTCCTGCATCTATCCGAAGCACGCCCCGCAGCCGATGTCCGAGAGCAGCCTGCTGACCGGTCCGCTCGAACCCACGAACGAAGCCTACGCCATCGCCAAGATCGCCGGGCTCAAGCTCGCCCAGTTCTACCGCCAGCAATACGGCGTGGTTTATCACTCGGCCATGCCGACCAATCTCTACGGGCCGAACGACAATTATCATCTGCAGAATTCGCACGTCCTCCCCGCATTGATCCGAAAATTCCATGAGGCCAAAGAAGCCGGTCGCGCGGAAGTCGTGGCCTGGGGCACCGGCTCACCGCGCCGCGAATTTTTGCAGGTCGACGATCTCGCCGACGCCTGCGCGTTTCTGCTCAGCCTCTCCAATCCGCCCGACCTGATCAATGTCGGCCTCGGCACCGACGTGACAATCAAGGAACTCACGGAAATCGTCGCCACGGCCGTCGGCTTCAAAGGCCGCATCGTCTGGGATTCCACCAAGCCCGACGGTTCCCCCGTCAAGCTGATGGACGTCGCGAAGCTCACCGCGCTCGGCTGGAAAGCCAAGACCAGCCTCCGCGACGGCGTCGCCTCAACCTACCGCAGCTACCTCGCCGAAAAAGCCGCAGGGAGGCTGCGCGGTTGATACGCCCAACCCCAAAGTTTGACCCCGTTTTTTCCCGCTGAAGAATTATCAAAATCAATCAAACGACTGTAGCGAATTGCTGAAATAAAATTCTACCCTTCAAAGCGTGAAAAGAAATCTGCCTATTCCCTTGGATTACGTTAATCGGCATTTGACGGGGCAGCCGTTGTTTATGTACTTGTGGTTTATTTGGCTGATCTCTTGCTTTCTGATTGGGTTCGCTGCGGATGCGTCAAGTAATGACCGCTTTTCTGCGCGGGCTCAGGTATATTATTGGATATGGCTGTGCGCACTTGTTTTGCTTATTATCAGGCTTATTGCCCTTTTGTTTAATAATGAAGATCGAAAGTGGCTGCTTTCGGTCCAACGAGACACGGAGAGTGCACCGCCGCGCACAGATTTTCGAATTCTCGTTCGGGTTGTGCCGATTCTCGGGTTGATAATAGTACTCGAATATCTTCTTTTCTGAAGGGTCAGAAAATGGGGGTTGCAAATGTTATATTTTTAGCCCCTTGGACAGTAGTGGCTTCTCCTGTAGCGTGACTTCGCCGGCATGTCCTCAGCATGGCGCGTCACGCTCAGTACTCCTCAATTTCCAGCCCCGGGACGCGGTCGAAATGCTTCCCGTTCCGGCTGACGAGCGGCAGGCGGTAGGCCTTGGCGGTGGCGGCAATCCAAACGTCATTATCGCCGATCGGCAGCCCGCGCCGGTCCAACGACCGGGAAATCCGCGACGCTTCCCACGCGATATGATCATTGATTTCTAGGACCGTGAAGGGTGAGAGCGGATCGTTCACGACCTCCCTTGTCTCGCAACCTTCCGCGAATTCCGCCCAGCAAATCCGCGAGGTATAAACCGGCTTGTCTGGATGCGCCGCAAGAAACGCCTCGGCTGCCATGCGCTGGGCTCGGCCCCGCGAACCTGATAGGCAGATCAGAAAATTACTGTCGTAGAGCATCAGCGGACCGGACGAAGATCACGGGAACGGCGACGGCGGGCGACGGCGTTCTTGACGCGACTCCAATCCACTCCTTTGCCAAAGGCCCCGGACTTGGAGAGGGCCAGCAAATCACGCGCCGTGCCCTTTGGGGCGGGTGGGGTAAGATACTTGATGACATCAGAGAACGATTCGTTGCCGCGCCTAGTGGCTTTCAGGCGTTCATACGCTTCGGTATCGAGGGAGATAGTTTTAGAGGCCATGCCACAGGGATGCACAGAGAGTCTGTGATGTCAATTTCGGCCGCCATTAATTACACAGACTCTCTGTGCATTTTGGCTTTTCGGTGCAAACCTGACCGGAAGTCAGGGGAAGGAGAGCGAGGTCATTGCGCACAGATCTTCATTGCCGACGGGGATCAAACTTTGGTTTGGGGCTGGTTGCATCGTCAATGATCCAAGCGGGCGCGGGAGGTCATGCTCTTGTTCTCCACCACTTGCCTCACACGATCAGCATCGCGTCGCCGTAGCTGAAAAAACGGTACTCACGGGCCACCGCTTCGGCGTAGATTTCCTTGAGCCAGGCGATGCCGTCGGTCGAGCCGGGCGTGAGAAACGCTGAGACGAGGCAGAGCAGGGTGGAGCGGGGTTGGTGAAAATTGGTGATCAATGCATCGATCCCGGCGAATGATCGTGGGGGATAAATGAAAATGTTGGCCTCCGATAATACGTCGCGCTCAAGCGGCGCGGTGAACTTTGAAAAATAATCCTCAATCGTCCGCACTGAGGTCGTGCCCACAGCGATGCGCCGACCGGTCGGGGAGAAGAGCGCACGCTGGGTGCTCGCGGGGATTTCGTAGACTTCGCGGTGGATGGGGTGGTCCTCGATGTTCTCGCTCATAATCGGGCGAAACGTTCCGAGGCCGACGTGCAAGGTGAGATCAGCGAAGGTGACTCCGCGTGTTGCCAGAACGGCCAGCAATTCTGGCGTGAAGTGCAGGCCGGCCGTCGGCGCGGCGGCGGCGACTTGGTGGTTTCGATCCGCGTAGACCGTTTGATAGCGTTCGCGATCTTGGGTGCGTTCCGTGTCGTCGTGCCTTTCGGCGATATACGGCGGCAGCGGCATTTCGCCGATCTGGTTGGCGATGGCGAGAATGTCGCCGCTGTTCGTTGCAAAAGTGACCCGCACCGTGCCGTCCTCGGTTTTCTCGCGTACGGTGCCGGTGAAAAGGCCGGGCAGGCCGAACGTCGCATCGATGGGTAGCTTCTTTCCCGGCCGCAGCAAACACCACCACTCACCTTCAATCGCGGCGGGTCGTAGCAACAGGCACTCGACTTGTCCGCCGGTTGGTCGGGTGGCGTGGAGGCGCGCAGGGATGACGGCGGCATTGTTACGAAACAGCGTGTCACCGGCGCGCAAATACTCGGGCAGATCCCGGAATTGGCGATGCTCGATCCGGTGCTCGGCCCGGTGGACCACGAGCAGCCTCGATTCATCGCGCCGGGCGGCAGGCCGCTGGGCAATAAGGGATTCCGGCAGAGGATAGTCAAAGGCGTCGGTCTTCAAGCTGGGAGAGTGAGGGAAAGGCAAAGGTCGGGCTCAAACGAGAAAGGCGCCCATGTCATAAATAAATAAAGTAAGCGTTGACGAGTGTCGTTGTACTACTATCAAGAATTCCTTCGCAGAAATGACCTCCCTTGGCTTCAAGCTTCCTGTCAACGCCATTACCACTCTGATTATTGTGGTCGTCGTACTGCTTACTCCCAACCCAGGGCGTCGCTCCTAGCTTATATTCCAAACGAATTTAACTAAAGGCCGCCCCAAAAAAGGGCGGCCTTTGTTTTTTCACTCGATGAACATCAAACGTTTCTATAATCATAACCTTTCCGTCCGCCTATCTGGCGTCCGGTACTGAACCCCCCATGACCGACTTAAGGAAACATAGCCGCACCATCACCGAGGGCCCGCAACGCGCTCCTTCCCGCGCCATGCTCAAGGCGGTCGGGTTCACGGATGAGGATCTTAAGAAGCCTCTGATCGGCATCGCCAACACCTGGACTGAAATCGGGCCGTGCAATTTCCACCTCCGCGGCTTGGCCGAGCACGTCAAGGCCGGCATCCGTGCCGCCGGTGGCACGCCGATGGAATTCAACACCGTTTCCATCTCCGACGGCATCACGATGGGCACCGAGGGCATGAAGACGTCGCTCATTAGCCGCGAGCTGATCGCCGACTCCATCGAACTGGTTGTGCGCGGCAATTACCTCGACGGTCTCGTCTGTCTTTCCGGCTGCGACAAAACCAACCCCGGCGTCATGATGGCGCTCGCGCGTTGCGACATCCCGGGCCTTGCCCTCTACGGCGGCACGATCAATCACGGACATCTTCACGACAAGGCGCTCACCTTGCAGGATGTGTTCGAGGCCGTCGGAGCTTTTTCGGCCGGCAAGATCGATCAAAAAGAATTTCTCAAGGTGGAAAATGCCGCCTGCCCCACTGCGGGTGCCTGCGGCGGCCAGTTCACCGCCAACACCATGGCGACGATCATGGAGGCGATCGGCATTTCTCCGGCTGGCCTCAACGGCATTCCTGCCGTCGACGAAGCCAAGAACAAAGCGGCTTTCCGCTGTGGCGAACTCGTGATGGATCTTGTGCGCAAGGACCTGAAGCCCTCGCAGATTTTCACGCGCCAGGCTTTTGAAAACGCCATCGCGTCGGTCGCCGCATCGGGCGGTTCGACCAACGCCGTGTTGCACCTGCTCGCGCTTGCGCGTGAGGCAAACGTCCCGCTCAAGATCGATGAGTTCAACACCATCAGCGAGAAAACTCCCACCATCGCCACACTCAAACCCGGCGGACTCTACACCGCCGTCGAGATGCATCAGGCCGGCGGTATTTCGCTCATTCTTCGCCGCCTGCTCGAGGGCAGCTATCTCCACGGCGATTGCCTGACCGTTACCGGCCGCACGCTCGCCGACGAAGTGCGCAACGCGCCCGAGACTCCCGGCCAGCAGGTCATCCGTCCGACCGACAAAGCGTTCAAGACCTCCGGCGGGCTTGTCATTCTTCGCGGTAATCTCGCCGAAGAGGGTGGGGTGCTCAAGGTGGCGGGCAGCTCGATCAAACATTTCAAGGGTCCGGCCCGCGTCTTCAACAACGAGGAAGATTCCATGGCCGCCGTCATCGCCGGCAAAATCAAACCGGGCGATGTGGTCGTCATCCGCTACGAAGGACCCAAGGGCGGACCGGGCATGCGCGAGATGCTGGGCGTCACCGGTGCGCTCGCCGGTGCCGGCATGGTTGAGACGGTCGCGTTGCTCACCGACGGACGCTTCTCCGGCGCGACGCGCGGTTTCTCCATCGGCCATGTTGCGCCCGAGGCCTTTGTCGGCGGACTCATCGCCTTTGTCCACGAAGGCGATATCGTCGAGATCGACGTCGCGACCCGCAAATTGTCGGTCGAGATCGCACCGGCCGAATTGGCCAAGCGCAAGCAAGGCTGGGCGCCGCCGGCTCCGCGTTACAAGCGCGGCGTCATGGCGAAGTACGCCAACACCGTTTCTTCCGCCTCCGAAGGCGCTGTCACTACTTAACTTTTTAAAACCACGCAAAAACAAGGGACTTCTATGAAACTCACCGGAGCAGAAATTATTTGGGAATGCCTCATTCGCGAAGGCGTGGATGTCGTGTTCGGTTATCCGGGCGGCGCGATCTTGCCCGCTTATGATGCCATGACAAAATATCCGCAGGTTCACCATGTGCTCGTCCGCCACGAGCAGGGTGCGACGCACATGGCCGACGGCTATGCGCGCGCCAGCGGCAAAGTCGGCGTGGCCATCGCCACCTCCGGTCCCGGTGCCACCAACATGGTGACCGGCATCGCCACCGCCATGATGGACTCCTCGCCCATCGTGTGCATCACCGGTCAGGTCGGTTCCAAGGCCATCGGCACCGACGCCTTCCAGGAAACCGACGTGACCGGCGTCACCATCCCGGTCACGAAGCACAATTATCTCGTCACGAAACCCGGCGACATCGCCCGCGCGCTTCGCGAGGCCTTCTACATCGCCAAGAGCGGACGTCCCGGTCCGGTGCTTGTCGACATCACCAAGGATGCGCAACAGCTCATCTGCGAGTTCGATTGGGAAGCTGCCGCTCCGAAACTCCCCGGTTATCGCCCCGACCTCCGCGCGTTGCCGAGTGAATATCAAAAGGCGCTCGAGCTCATCAACTCGGCCAAACGGCCGTTGATCCTCGCGGGTCAGGGTGTGCTCAAGGCCGGCGCCACGGATCAGGTCATGGATTTTGCGAAGAACGCCGACATTCCGATCGCCGTGACGTTGCTCGGCCTCGGTGTGATCCCGGCCTCCTCTCCACTGAATCTCGGCATGATGGGCATGCACGGTGAAGCCTGGGTCAACGAAGCCATCCAACAAGCCGATCTCCTGATCGCCTTCGGCATGCGCTTTGACGATCGCGTGACCGGCAATCTCAAGACCTACGCGCCCAACGCGAAGAAAATCCACGTTGAGATCGATCCGTCTGAAGTGAACAAAAATGTCGCGGTCGACGTCGCCCTCATCGGCGATCTCCGCGAAGTGGTCGAGGAGTTGCGCCCCGGCGTGGCGAAAACCACCCACCCCGAGTGGTGGGCCACGATCAATGCCGGCAAGGGCGATGCCGCCGTGCGCGACATCCAGTCGTTGCCCGACAGCGGGCACCTCTACGCAGCCCATGTCATCAATGATATCTGCCGCCTCACGCAGAAGCGGAAGTGCGACACCATCGTCGTGACCGACGTCGGCCAGCACCAGATGTGGGAAGCCCAGTATTTCCATCATGAGAAACCGCGCTCGCTCATCACGTCGGGCGGTCTCGGCACGATGGGTTTTGCGCTTCCCGCCGCGATCGGCGCGAAGTTCGCCTGCCCCGAGAAAGACGTCTGGGTCGTCGTCGGCGACGGTGGTTTCCAGATGACTTCGTGCGAATTGGCCACGGCCGAGCAGGAAGGCATCAAGGTCAACGTTGCCATCATCAACAACGCCTTCCTCGGGATGGTGCGCCAGTGGCAGGAATTTTTCTACGACAAGCGCTACGCCGCCACGCCGATGACCGGTCCGGATTTTGTGAAGCTCGCCGAGGCCTATCGCCTCACCGGTTTGCGTTGCAACAAACGTCCCGACGTCAATTCCACGGTGGAAAAGTCACTCGCCGCCAAGGGCACGGTCGTTATCGATTTCGTGGTCGAGAAGGAAGACACGGTGTTCCCGATGGTGCCGGCCGGTGCCGCGCTCGACAAGATGATCCGCCGTCCCAAGCGCGACGTGCTCGCCGAAACCGGCGCCGACACCGAGTGGCAGATGCCCTCGGCTGCCGACGCCGCGACGCCGTCTGCCGAACCCGAGGTCGCCGTCAAGGCCACCTCGAACGGCCACGCCAAATCATCCCGTCAGTCTGTCAAAACTGCAAAGACTGCAAAGAAGCCGAACCGTGCCGTTGCTCCCAAAGCAGCCAAGACGGGCCGCCGCTAACCTACTCCGACCATGGCCAAACATACCCTCATTGCTTATGTGGAAGACGTGCCCGGCGTGCTCAATCGCATCGCCTCGCTCTTCCGTCGCCGCAACTTCAACATCGACTCACTCACCGTCGGCCGCACCGAACAGCCGGGCGTTTCCCGCCTCACGGTGGTGGTCGATGCCACCGATCACGGCGCGCGCCTCGTCGAGGCCAACCTCTACAAGCTCGTCAACGTGCTCCGCGTCGACGACCTCACGCACAAGAACGCGCTCATGCGCGAACTCGGGCTCGTGAAGGTTTCCGTCACCCCCCAGACGCGCGCCCAGGTGTTGCAGCTCGTCGATGTCTTCCGCGCCCGCGTGGTGGACGTCGATGAACTCTCCATCGTCATCGAGGTCACGGGCACGCCCGAAAAGATCTCGAAGTTCGAACTCGTGCTCCGTCCCTACGGCATCACCGAGATGGTCCGCACCGGTTCTGTCGCGATGGCCCGCGGCCACGAGGCCATGAGCGCCAACCCTCCGCTGGTGCCCGCTGTTATCGCCACCGGCGATCATCACAGCCACGACTCCGGCATCTCGATGTCCGTCTGAAGAAACATGACTAGAGACCAGAGACTAAGAGACGAAAAGACCTCCGCCACAGCCCATGAGAGATTATACCAAAATCGATGCATGGCGCTTGGCGGACGATCTGACCGTTGCGGTTTACGAATGCACCCGCGCATTTCCGCGCGAGGAAGTGTACTCTCTTACGAACCAGATACGGCGCGCTTCCTACTCCGTGCCGGCCAACATTGCCGAGGGTTCATCGCGCGAGAGCCAACGCGACTATCTGCACTTTCTCTACATTGCACGGGGCTCGCTGTCCGAGACGCAGTATTTCCTGCATCTGTCGCGACGTCTCGGCTATCTCGCCGAGACGGATGCCACGTGGCTCACCGCACAGAGTCGCGCGGCGTTCGCCTGTCTGCATGGTCTGATCAAGGCCGTCGAAAAGAACGCCGGGAAGATCTCCACGATTGTCGCTGCCGTCGCCAGTCTTTTGGTTCTCTCCATCCTTAAGTTTTCACATCCACTCATCACACACACCTAAACACCCATTCAGTCCCTTAGTCCTTTCAACCCTTGGTCTCTTAACCTCTTTTAAATCCCATGGCTAAAATATACTACGACAAAGACGCGAACCTCTCGCTCATCCGCAGCAAGAAAGTCGCAATCATCGGCTACGGCTCCCAAGGCCACGCCCACGCGCTCAACCTCAAGGACAGTGGCGTCAAGGTCTGCGTGGGCCTCGCGGCGACCAGCAAGTCTGTCGCCAAGGCCAGGAAGGCCGGCCTCACCGTCCACACCGTCGAAGCCGCCGCTGCGTGGGCCGATGTCATCATGATGCTCGTGCCCGATCATGTCGCGGCTCGCCTCTATCGTGAGTCTGTTGCTCAGTTCCTGACTGCCGGCAAGATGCTGATGTTCGCCCACGGTTTCAACATCCGCTTCGCCGGCATCGTCCCGCCGAAAAATGTCGACGTCACCATGATTGCCCCGAAATCCCCCGGCCACCGCGTTCGCGAGGTGTTCCAGGAAGGCGGCGGCGTCCCCGGGCTCATCGCGGTCCAGCAGGACGCGACGGGCAACGCCAAGAAGCTCGCGCTTTCCTATGGTCGCGGCATCGGCTGCACCCGCGCCGGCGTGCTCCAGACCACCTTCAAGGAAGAAACCGAAACCGATTTGTTCGGCGAGCAGGCGGTCCTTTGCGGCGGCTGCGCCGAGTTGGTGAAGGCCGGTTTCAAGACCCTCGTCGATGCCGGTTACCAGCCCGAGATCGCCTACTTCGAGTGCATGCACGAGCTTAAGCTGATCGTCGATCTGATGTATCGCGGCGGCCTCAACTACATGCGCTATTCCGTTTCGGACACCGCCGAGTGGGGCGACTACGTTTCCGGCCCGCGCGTCATCACCAAGAAGACGCAGGCGGAAATGAAGCGCATCCTCAAGGACATCCAGACCGGCAAGTTCGCCAAGCGCTTCATCGACGAGAACAACAAGTATGGCCGCAAGACCATGAACAAGTTCCGCGCCACCGAGCGCAAACAGAAGATCGAGGTCGTCGGCGCCAAATTGCGCGCGATGATGCCGTTCCTGAATCCCATCACGATCAGCAAGTGATGCGAAAGTAAGAGTGAAAGTGAGAGTTTAAAATGTCCGATCCTGATCAACGCCATGCTGCCAGCGCCCTTTCAAGGACGCTGCCGCAGCCTGGCCTGATTATGGCGACCCTGCGACTGCGACTTAGCCCGGAGCTTCCGGCTGATTTCATCGCTGCATGCCTTGCGCTGCGGTGGAAAATTACCGCCAAGCTCCTTCCTCTGTCGCGGGCAATCGTTCCTATCTAAACCATCAAAACTCTCACTTTCATGAATACTTCTTCTTCCAACTACGTTCGTATCTTCGACACCAGTCTCCGCGACGGCGAGCAAGCTCCCGGCGCTTCCATGACCTCGGCTGAAAAGCTTGAGGTTGCCCGGCAACTCGCACGTCTCGGCGTAGACGTGATCGAGGCCGGCTTTCCCGCCGCTTCGCCCGACGATCTCGCCGCCGTCCAAACCATCGCGGCCGAGGTGGGGCAGGTGAGTGTGGCCGGCCGGCCGCAATCCGAGCCGCCGGTCATCTGCGGTCTCGCGCGGTGCACCAAGAACGACATCGACGCAGCCTGGAACGGCGTGAAGGGCGCCAGGCACCCGCGCATCCACACATTCCTCGCCACGAGCGATCTTCATTTGAAGCACAAGCTCCGCATGACGCGCGAGGAGATGACCGCCAAGGCCGTCGAGATGGTCGCTTACGCCCGCTCGCTTTGTGCTGACATCGAGTTCTCGCCCGAGGACGCCGGTCGCAGCGATCCCGAATTTCTCTATACGGTTCTCGCTGCCGTCATCAAGGCCGGTGCGACCACATTAAATATCCCCGATACCGTCGGCTACACGATGCCCGACGAGTTCGGGGCGCTCATTTCCGGAATCATCAAAAATACTCCCGGGGCGAAGGACGTGACGATCTCCGTGCATTGCCACGATGATCTCGGTTTGGCTGTGGCCAATTCTTTGGCCGGTCTCCGGGCCGGCGCGCGTCAGGCCGAATGCACGCTTAACGGTATCGGCGAACGCGCTGGCAACGCCTCGCTCGAGGAACTCGTGATGGTGCTCCGCACCCGCGGTGAAAAAGTCGGTTTGCAAACCGGCATCGACGCCACGCAGCTCTGCCGTGCGAGCAAACTCGTTTCGCGTTGCACCAGTTATCCCGTTCCGCCGAACAAGGCCGTTGTCGGTGCCAACGCTTTTGCGCATGAGTCTGGCATCCACCAGGACGGCATGATCAAGAACGCCCAGACCTACGAGATCATGAAACCCGAGGATGTCGGCGCCGCGCAGACCATGTTGGTGCTCGGCAAGCATTCCGGTCGCGCCGCCTTCGCGAAGCGGCTCACTGAACTTGGCTATCCGCTCGACGGCGAGGCCTTGAACAAGGCTTTCGTGGAGTTCAAGAAACTCGCTGATCGGAAAAAATCCGTGCACGACGCCGATCTCATTGCGCTCGCCTCGGACGAACGCACGACCGCGCCCGAGCTCTGGGCGCTCGATAATCTCCAGATCGTCTGCGGCACCACCGGCCTGCCCACGGCGACCGTCCGTCTCCGTGATCCCGACGGGGCGATGCATGTGCATGCCAGCGTCGGCACGGGTCCGGTGGATGCGGCCTACAAGGCGATCGATGCCATCGTCAAGGTGCCGGTCACTTTGCTCGAGTTCGGCATCAACGCCGTGACCGAGGGCATCGACGCCCTCGCCGAGGCCTCCGTCCGCGTGCGGCACGAGGATCAGCGTTCCAGCCACGGTCACGGTGCCGACACCGACATCGTCGTGGCCAGCGCCAAGGCTTATCTCGCATCGCTCAACCATGTGCTTTCGCGCCAGACTACGGGGCGTGCCGAGCATCCGCAAAAAACTTCCGCTAAACCGGAGGTTCATGCCTAAGGCCGCCCATGTCCGCATCCACCCAGCCCGCTCTCGTCCAAGTTTTCGACACCACGCTGCGCGACGGCACCCAGCGCGAGGGGATCTCGTTTTCCCTCGACGACAAGCTGCGCATCGCGCGCAAGCTCGACGAGCTCGGCGTGATGTTCATCGAGGGCGGCTGGCCGGGCTCCAATCCCAAGGATGCCGCTTTCTTCGAACGGGCGCGGACGGAAAAATTCCAACACGCGAAGCTCGTCGCGTTCGGTGCCACCCGTCGCGCCAAACTCAAGCCGCAGGATGATCCGAGCGTCCGTGCGCTGGTTGAGGCCGGCACGGACGTCTGCTGCATCTTTGGCAAGTCATCGGTCATGCAGGTCGAGGAAGTGCTGCGCACCACGCTGGAGGAAAATCTGGCGATGATCACCGACACGGTTGCTTATCTGCGCACGCAGGGGAAACGCGTGATCTACGACGCCGAACATTTTTTCGACGCCTACGATGCCAATCCCGGCTACGCGCTCCTGACGTTGTCAGCGGCAAAAAAGGGCGGGGCGGAAACCATCACGTTGTGCGACACCAACGGCGGTCATCTCCCGTGGCAGGTTGAGAAGACGGTCAAGGCCGTTTGCGCACACTGTGGCCCGGATCAGCGCATCGGCATTCACGCGCACGACGACAGCGGCTGCGGCGTGGCCAACAGCGTGGCGGCGATCCTCGCCGGTGCGGCCCATGTGCAGGGCACGATCAACGGTTATGGCGAGCGCTGCGGCAACGCCAACCTGTGCGTCGTCATCCCCAACATCGAATTGAAGCTCGGCCTGCGCGCGCTGCCTGAAGGTGCCTTGCCGCGTCTGCACGAGGTCGCCCGCTTTGTGGCCGAGGTCGCCAATCTTGCGCCCGATGAGCACATGGCCTACGTCGGCAACAGCGCGTTCGCGCACAAGGCCGGCGTCCACGTTTCCGCGATGCAACGGCACCCCTATGCCTACCAGCACATCGATCCGACCAAGGTCGGCAATGTGATGCGTGTTGTGGTCAGCGAACTTTCCGGTCGCGCCAATCTGGTTTCAAAAGCCGCCGAGCTCGGTCTTCCCGGACTCGACGAGCAAACCGGTGCCAAGGTGGTCGAGCTGATAAAGGCGAAGGAGAACGAGGGCTACTCCTTCGAAGCTGCGGAGGCGAGCGTCATGCTGCTGGCCCGCCGGATCTCGCCTGATTACAAGCCGCTGTTCAAGCTGCTCGATTATCGCGGCATGGTCAGCCGGCATGGCGATCGGCACATGGCCGAGGCCACGATCAAGCTGACCATCGGCAATCACGAGGTGCATACTGCGGCCGAAGGCAATGGTCCCGTAAACGCTTTCGATCAGGCGTTGCGCAAGGCGCTGCAACCGATGTTTCCGCAGGTCGCCCATATCCAGCTCACCGATTACAAGGTCCGCATCCTCGACAGCAACAAGGGCACCGGTGCGGTGACGCGTGTACTCATCGACTGGCATGACGGCCAGGAACATTACTGGAGCACAGTCGGAGCCAGCACCAACATCCTCGACGCCACCTGGCTCGCGCTGGCCGACGGCTATGAATTCATCCTGACGTCCCAAGCCAAGCCGGCTGCTAAGAATGCGGAGGTTTCGGCGTGAGATCTTCGCAACCTTATCGCGCGGTAGCGCGGGTAGGGACGGACCGCGACGAGTGCAGCAGCCTCGGCGGCTGGGCCGTCCGCGAATGTCCTTACGGCGCGCCCAGCGGTCACGCCCTACCTCAAATTTCTAACTTTCCTACATGAACGCAAAAATCGTCTTGTTGCCGGGTGACGGCATCGGTCCTGAAGTGGTGAATGAGGCGCGCCTCGTGCTTGATGCCGTGGCGTCGCTCTTTGGCCATAAATTCGAATACTCCACGCACCTGCTCGGCGGCTGCGCGATCGACGCCACGGGAACCGCGATGCCGGATGCGACTTTGGTCGCCTGCAAAGCGTCCGACGCCGTGTTGCTCGGTGCCGTTGGCGGTCCGAAGTGGGACGATCCGCAGTCGCCTGTTCGTCCTGAGCAGGGCCTGCTTGCGATCCGCAAGGGCCTCGGTCTCTACGCCAATCTTCGCCCCGTCAAGGCCATCCCGGCGCTCGCGAAACTTTCGCCGCTGAAGCCTGAGCGCGTTGCTGGCGTGGATTTCCTCGTCATTCGCGAACTGACCGGCGGTCTTTATTTCGGCCAGCCCAAGGGACGCACCATGACTCCCGAGGGTGAACGTGCCGTCGACACTCTCGTCTACACCGAGGTTGAGATCCGCCGCATCGTGCGTCTGGCCTTCGTGCTCGCCCGCGGCCGCCGCAAGCAGGTCACATCGATCGACAAGGCCAACGTCCTCGAATCCTCCCGTCTCTGGCGCAAGATCGCCATTGAGGTCGGCAAGGAATTCCCCGATGTGAAACTCGAGCATCAGCTCGTGGACTCCGCCGCCATGCGCCTCATCACGCACGCCGCCCAGTTCGACGTGATCGTGACTGAAAACATGTTCGGCGACATTCTCACCGATGAAGCCGCCGTGCTCGCCGGCTCGCTCGGCCTGCTGCCCAGCGCTTCGCTTGGCGAGGGCAAACTCGGTTTGTACGAACCCATCCACGGTTCCGCTCCCGACATCGCGGGCAAAGGCATCGCCAATCCCACGGGCACAATTCTCTCTGCGGCCATGTTGCTGCGCCACTCCCTCGGGCTCGAAGCGGAAGCCAGGGCCATCGAGGCGGCGGTCGGTGCGGCGATCGACGCCGGCAAACACACCGCGGATCTCGGCGCGGCCCAGCCCATCAACACCGCGCAGATGGGTGCGGCGGTCCGCGAACGCCTCAAGCGCTGACCGGCAATATTCCACCAATGCATCTTATTTCGGATCGACGGTTTTTGGTAGGGCGGGACCGCTGGGCCCGCCGCGAAGAACGGACGGCCCGGCGGTCCGTCCCTACCTGTCTGTCCTGCTTGCACGACCAATATAATTAATCGCTGATCTCATGTCTGAACCCGCTTTCAACCTCTCCCGTCGCATGGCCGGGCTGCGTCCCTCGACGATCCGCGAAATCCTCAAGGTGACCGCGCAGCCGGAGGTGATCTCCTTCGCCGGCGGCCTGCCTGCGCCTGAGTTGTTTCCGGTGGCCGAGGTCAAGGCGGCGGCGGACGTGGTGTTGACGAATAACGGCGCCTCGGCCCTGCAATACAGCGAGAGCGAGGGTTACCGGCCGTTGCGCGAATGGATCGCGTCGGAGATGGGACTGCGCAAGTGCCGGGCGGGCGCGGACGAGGTGCTGATCACAAACGGTTCCCAGCAGGGACTCGATCTCATGGGGAAACTTTTTCTGAATCCCGGCGATGTGGTGCTGACCGAAAATCCCACCTACCTCGCCGCGATCCAGGCGTTTCAAACCTTCGAGGCGAAATTTGTGCCGGTGCCGACCGACAACGACGGCTTGATCCCCGAGGCCTTGCCCGAGCTCATCCGCCAGCATCGCCCGAAGTTTCTCTACACGATTCCCAACTTCCAGAATCCCACCGGACTCACGTTGTCCGCGCCGCGTCGTGCTACGCTGGCCCGGATCGCGGCGGACCACGGGCTGACCATCCTTGAGGATGATCCGTACGGGAAACTGCGCTATCGCGGCGCCGAGATCCCACCGGTCAAACACTGGGACACCGCGGGTCGCGTGATCTACGCGAGCACTTTTTCGAAAACCATCGCTCCCGGTCTGCGCATCGGCTGGATGGTGCTGCCGGGCGCGCTCTTTAACCCGACCTTGATCCTCAAGCAGGCCTCCGACCTGCACACCTCGAGCTTCGACCAGCGCGTGGTCCACACTTTCCTGACGCAGAACGACCAGACGATCCACCTGGAAAAAATCCGCCGCGCCTACGGCGAGCGTTACGAGGTGCTCGACGCCGCGTTGCGCGCCGACATGCCGGCCGGTTTCACCTGGACGAAACCCGAGGGCGGCATGTTCCTCTGGGTCACCGGCCCGGAGAAGCTCGATGCCATGGAGCTGTTGCAACGCGCCATCGTCCAAAAGGTGGCCTTCGTCCCCGGCCGGGACTTCTTCCCCGCCGACGCCGGGAAAAATTACCTGCGCCTGAACTACTCGAATTCCACGCCCGAGCGCATCCGTGAAGGCGTGCGCCGGCTCGCTGTCATGTGCCGGGCGGGCTGAGCAATTTATAGCCGGCTTTTCCGTCCCCCCCTTCCGCCGCGGTGATCCCGGGCGGGGAAAACCAACGGCTCGCTCAGTCACGCCAGGCGGCTATTTTGCTCCGGCGGCTTTGACCGGGCCGGCGATGACCCGGGTAAGGCCGGCCAGCAGCGTGTCATGGGTAAAGGGTTTGCGCAGCACGGTGACGGACCCTTGGTCGCTGATGCTGGCCAGCACATCCTGCTCGCTATAGCCGCTCATCAGCAACACCCGCATGCTTGGATTGAGACTGCGAATGATGCGCAGGGTCTCGGCCCCGTCCATGCCGGGCATCGTGAGATCGAGCAGCACGGCGGTGAAACCCTCGGGATTGGCGCGGAAATGTTTCACCGCTTCGTTACCGTCGGTGGCCAGCATTGTTTCATAGCCATGGCGACGCAGCAATTTGTCTGCGATGGAGAGCACGGCGGGTTCATCATCGGCGATCAGAACAATGCCATTGCCCTGGGGTGCCGGCATGGGCGGCGCGGTGACGGATCGCACGGCGGTGCCTTGGGTTGACTTCACTGCCGGCAGAAAGAGACGGAAGCAAGTGCCCACCCCCGGTGTGCTTTCCACCGCAAGTGCGCCATGGTGGGCACGGACGATGCCGAGTACGGCGGCGAGTCCCAGTCCGCGACCGGCAAATTTTGTGGTGAAGAACGGATCGAAGATGCGGGCCAGAGTGGCTGGAGCCATGCCTTGACCGGTGTCAGACACCTCAAGACAGACGCAATCACCCTCGGGCAGATCGAAGGAGTGGAGCACGCCGCCCGGCGTGATTTTCGGCCGGTCGAGCCGGGTGGTCAGGGAGATCACCCCGGGGTTGTCACCGAGCGCATCGGAGGCGTTGATCACGAGGTTCATGACCACCTGTTGCAGTTGGGAGATGTCGGCGTCGATGGCCGGCAGATGGGCGGTGAGGTTCAGCGCCAACTGGGCTTTCTTGCTGATCGAAACGCTGAGGAGCTGGGCCGTGTCGCGGACCAGTTTGCCGAGATCGATGCGCTCGACGACAAAGTTGCCCCGGCCGGCGTAGGCCAGCATCTGGCGGCAAAGATCGGCGGCGCGGCGGGCGGCGGTTTCGATATCGGCGAGCTGTTCATTCTGCGCGCGCGGGTGGCCGGCCTCGGCGCGCGCCAGGCTGGCGTTGGCCAGAATGACCGTGAGCAGGTTGTTGAAATCATGCGCGATGCCACCGGCCAGCACGCCGAGGCTTTCGAGCTTTTGGGAGTCGAGCATCTTCAGCCGCAACTTCTCCCGCTCGTCCTGCGCGTTTTTGAGGTCGGTGATGTCGGTGTGCGTGCCGGCCATCCGCAGCGGTGTGCCGTCGGGCGCGCGGGCAACCACCTTGCCGCGATTGAGAATCCAGCGCCATTCGCCGGATTTGGTTTTCATGCGGTATTCGACGTCGTACCGGCCGCTTTTGCCCGGTTGGGGCCGGTCGCGAAACCGCTGGTAATCCGGCCGGTCGTCGGGATGGACCAGTCGGAGTCCGGCTTCAAAGGTGGCCTCGATCTCCGCCACCGCGTAGCCGAGCATCGCGGCCCAGCGTTCGCTGCGATCAAAGCGTCCGGTGGGCAAATCCCAGTCCCAAAAACCGTCCTCCGTTCCTTCCAGCACGAGGGTGAGCCGTTCTTCGCTCCGGTGCAGGGCGGCCGCCTGTCTTTCCAGGCGGCGGAGCAGCCGCCGTTGCCAGACCAGGGCGCTGACGATCAATGCGAGGACCAGGGTCGCAGGCAAAATATATGGCTTCAGATCCTGGAACCGGAGCCGGGATGGTTCCAGCGGCCCGATCCATTTGTCGTAAATGCGGTCATAGACGCCGTTGGTGTGCAGCCGGGCGAGGCCCTCGTTGATGAGGGCCAGTCGAGCGGCATCGCCGAGATGGAGACCGATGTGGAGTCGCTGGGCGAATTCGGGCACCTCAATGTCGCTCACCTCCATGTTGGAGAGATGTTCATCCTGGATGTTTTTTATGCCGATGATTCGGGCGTCGAGGGTGGCGTCCGCCCTGCCTTCATTCACGTCGCGCAGTGACTCGCGCAGGGTCGGTGCCGGGACAATCTTGCCCAGCCAACCGTGGGCTTGCAGGTAGCCGTACGGCGAGCCGTCGATCTTGGTGGCGACGGTCAGATGGAGCAGATCGGCCGGGCTCTTGATCGGCGGGGAGTTTTTTCGGACAAAGACCGCGCCCTTCATCACCATGTGCGGAGCCGCAAAATCGATGAAGGTGGTGCGCGACGTGGTGTAGGTGATGTTGGCGATGGCGTCGAGCCGGCCGGCTTGGAAATCGCGGAGCATATCCTCCCAGGGCTTGGCGGTGTAGACCACCTTGAAGCCCATCTCGTCGGCGATCGCATTCATCAATTCCACCGCAAAGCCGCCGGGTATTCCCTTGGCGTCCACAAAGGTCATCGGCTCGCCGTTGATGTCGATGCCCACGCGCAGTGGTTCAGCATGGATACTTAGAATTGACGCACTGAAAATCAGCCAAAGGCCGAATGCCCGCAGGGTTGAGCGCATGCAATAACAAGATAGGGTCTGCCTGATTGAGCAAAGTTAAAAATTATTGCACCGGGATTCCGTGGTGGTGCGGATCGCCCTTGTGGATGGAATCCTTTGCCCTGCGCAAAATCAGGCGTTCCTGGTGAGCCTGGTTCGGGCTCTCCTTCAGTTTCGTTTCTTCGGAATGTCCTCGCGGGAATGATGTTTTTTGCCGGCGCATGTTGCTGGATTTGGCGGCAACGTTTCTGGTCGCACCGAAGGCGGATCTCTGAAAAACATTGCGGGACAGGGCGCGGTTTCGATTGATTTTTCCAATGGCAAATGCGCGCTCCGGCGAAGTCGTCCGTCCCCACTCCGTCAATTTGCGGGATCTGGGCCTGGCTGCATTGGTCATCTGCCTCACCTTTGGCGCCTACCTGCCCTCGTTAGGCGGGGAGTTCATCTGGAACGACAGCGACTATGTGACCGCACCGGCCTTGCGCTCGCTTGCGGGGCTCGGCGCAATTTGGTTCCGGCTCGGCGCGACCGAGCAATACTATCCGCTGCTGCACAGTTTTTTCTGGGTGCAGCACCGGCTTTTTGGCGACCACCCGTTCGGTTACCATATCGTGACCCTGCTGCTGCACAGCGGCGCGGCGATTTTGTTCGCATTGGGCTTGCGGCGGCTGGCGGTTCCCGGCGCCTGGCTGGCGGCTTTGCTCTTCGCGTTGCATCCGGTCCACGTCGAGTCGGTGGCGTGGATCACCGAGCAGAAAAACACCCTCTCGCTCCTCTTCTACCTCGCGGCGGCGCTGGTGTATCTGGACTTTGACGAGACACGACGACCCCGGGCGTACCTGGCGGCGCTGGGCCTGTTCATGGTCTCGCTGCTGTGCAAGACCGTCACCGTGACATTGCCCGCGGCGCTGCTGGTGCTTTTCTGGTGGAAACGCGGCCGGCTCGGATGGCGCCGCGATTTCCGTCCGTTGCTGCCCTGGCTGGCGCTCGGGGCGGCGGCGGGGCTTTTCAGCAGTTGGGTCGAAAAACATTATCTCGGGGCGAAGGGTGTGGATTTCGATCTGCCGCTCCTCGAGCGCGGGCTCGTGGCCGGACGGGCCGTCTGGTTCTACCTCGGGCAGCTCGTCTGGCCGTTTGACCTGAATTTTATCTACGTGCGCTGGACGCCGGATCCTGCGGTCTGGTGGCAATGGCTCTTTCCGCTCGGCCTGCTTGGGCTGGCCGGCGTGTTGTGGCTCCAACGTCACCGCAGCCGCGCCCTGCTGGCCGGGTTTTTATTTTTCATCGGGTCGCTTTTCCCGGTGCTCGGGTTCGTCAATCTTTACGGCGGGCTCTACTCGTTTGTCTGGGATCACTGGCAATATCTGGCCGACCTCGGACCGCTTGCCCTGGCCGGGGCGGCGTTGAGCGGCGGCTGGGAACGGGTTCGACCGGTCGGTCCGTTCCTGGGTGCGGTCCTCGTCGGTCTGTGCGCCGTGCTGACGTGGTATCACGGCGGGATGTTTCACGACGACGTGACGCTCTATCGCGCCACCCTCGCGCGCAATCCCTCCGCCTGGATGGCGCACTACAACCTCGGCTGCATCCTGATGAGAAATCCGGCGGATGTGCCGGAAGCGGTCGCCGAATTCGAGACGACTCTGCGGCTCAGGCCGGAACACATGGGGGCGCGCGGTAATCTCGCCGGCATTTTGGTCAACGACCCTGCGCGTCTGCCCGAGGCCGTGGTCCAGTATGAGGCGGTGCTGCGCATGGATCCCGCCGCCGCCGAGGCGCATTACAACCTGGCCAGCGCCCTGGCAAAAACGCCCGGACGGCTGCCCGACGCGATTGCCGAATTTGAGGCCGCCTTGCGGATCAAGCCCGATCACGAGGGGGCGCATTACAACCTGGCCAATGCCCTGGCGAAAATTCCCGGTCGGCTGCCCGATGCCATTGCCCATTATCGCGCGGCTCTCCAGATCAATCCCAACTTGGCGGAGGCCCACTACAACCTGGGGATCGCCCTGTTGAGCGACCCGGCGCAAATGCCCGAGGCGGTCGCGCATTTTGAAGCGGCGCTGCGGACCAGGCCCGACTTTGAGCTGGCGCGGGAAATTGTCGACCACTGGCGGGCCGCCCAACACTGAGGGGTGACCCGGCGCACCGGCTTCAGCTATGCACGCGGCTTAGGATAGGACGGGGTCACCTCAGGGTGACGCCTTGGCGGCATCACCTGAGGCCGGCAGACCAGAATGGGACGCTTATTTCTTAACCGTCACCGCACTGGCCGTCAGAATCAATTTGCCGTCCACCGTCGTGATTGTGCCGGTGGCGGTAGCCTGGGCGGGACCATGGCAGACCTTCCCGTGAAATGCTTTGGCGACGTCATTGGCGGCCAGGTAATAGGTGGTCACCTTGTCGCCTTCCTTGACCTGAATGACCGTCTGGCAGGAGTCCTGTGCTTTCAACTCACACTTGGCGCATTTTGCCTCGCCATTGATGGTTTTGATTTCATCGGCGGCGCGGGCCATGACGGTGAGCGAGAAAGCACAGACGAGGGCACGGAGGATTTTGTAGGTTTTCATTTTTTTAGGATTGGACTGACGGTGGGGAAAAATGAACGAAACGACTGCGGGGTATTGCTGACTATCCACATTGACATGCCCAAGGTCAACCCTCCTTGCGTTCGGCCGCGCGGCGGATTCGGCCAATTGCCCGACCGCGTCCTGAAGAAATCGGAGGGTCGAGCGCCCGGTTTTTGCGGATCGTCACAGGTCTGCCCATGCCGATGCTTGGCCCGACTCGTGCCACATCGGGGTGTGACCAACAGGGGCCATGACCCAGGCGCTTTCGGCCTTTTTTAGTTTTTGGGAGGCCATTCGACTCCTTTGAGTTCCGGTGGCAGTTGCTTCGGGTCCGTCGGGTAAATCAAACTCATGTCGCCAACCTCGTGGGGTTCGAACTCGGCTTCGGGCGCGCCGACAATGAGCCAAAGAACTTCCGAGTCCGAATCATTGAAGATTTGCCGCACCACCGAGGGACCGACCAGAACCGCGCCATGCTTCGGGATCGTCAGGGTTTCCGCTCCGACTCGCATGCGACCCGTGCCTTCCAGCACAAAGTAGAATTCCTCCGCCCGGACGTGCTTGTGCAGCGTGTTCGCGCTTCTGGGTGGCATGCGCCACAACCGTGCGCCGAGATTCTGGCTGCCGGTGCGCTCCAGAAAATCGGCATTCGGAATGCACATCAGATTCGACGGTCGCCAGGCAAGCTGGCCCGGCGTGATCAGATGATAGCCTTCGATAGGTTTCATGGGTTTCCTTCCGGTATCGGGTTGGGTGCTTGCTTCATTGTGATGGAACCGGGTCTTTTCGAGCAAATTCCTTGGACGCCATGAGCGCAAAAAGCAGGCCGACGGCCACCAATGGAATGGCGGGAGAATGCGCCGAGCGTGAACAACAGGCCCTCGCGAGAATTCCGCATCCAAATCCCACCCAAACGCGACCAGCGATGAACCGACGGATTTCTAACGGCCCCAAATGCCTGGCCATTCTCTGATTCCAGTTGAGAAGACGCATCGTTTTGAATCTCGCCGGACAACGTTACCAGTCAGCCGACGACCGGCGAGCGCCAACAAAACGCGGCCAACCGCATTCGACGCGATTATAACATTTGCAACCCCAGTTTCTGACCCTCCGCTTGGGCGAGGGGTTAGGCATCACCGAGCGACGCGGAGACTCGCGCCTTAAGTACCGGCAACAATTCGGCTTCGAACCAAGGGTTCTGGACGAGCCAACGATTATTCCTCGGGCTTGGATGAGGCAGGGGGACGATATGGGGCAAGTGCTTGCGCCATGAACGAACAGCTTCCGTGACAGAGGAGCCGGCGTCGGGTAGGTGGTACGCTTGGGCAAACTGTCCGATAACTAGGGTGAGTCGGATCTTCTTCAAGTGGCCGAGCAATTTGGCTCGCCAAGCAGGTGCGCACTCCGGCCGTGGAGGAAGGTCGCCCGATGCGCCTGTTCCAGGGAAACAGAAGCCCATGGGCAAGATGGCGACTTGGCGTTCGTTATAGAAGATCTCAGATGTGATCCCGAGCCAAGAGCGGAGCCGATCACCGCTGGCGTCTTGGAAGGGAATACCTGATGCGTGCACCTTTCGGCCCGGGGCTTGGCCGGCTATCAGAATGCGGGCCGAGCTGTGGCATTGAAGGACGGGCCGTGGACCCAAAGGCAGACTTGCGGAACACAGTTCGCATGTTCTGACATCTCGGAGTAATGCAGCGAGCGTGCTCATGGTGGTTGTCGTGATGCAACGTTACCAGTCAGCCGACGACCGGCGAGCGCAAACAGGACCCTTCCGAACTGAAACTGAATCTTGAGCGTGGAGCGCCATGTGCTATTTAGTCCGTATGAAGGTCGTTGGCTGTGCTGGTCTGGTTCAGCGGTCTTATGTCTTGGGATCTTCTGGGAATCCACAATGCCGGCAACTCTTCGTGTGCCACAAAAAGTGCCACTTCCCGGGAATGGACCAAAACAAATTCTGGCAACGTGGACACTTCGCGAGCTGATAACTGAGCCCAAATACGATTCCTGATATGACTGACGCAACGGCGATCACTATCGCAACGATCTTAAATGGGCCACCGAACGCAGCAGCCAGGAAGGCAACCGGAAATCCGATAAGAGGACTGAAAAACCAGACTTTGGTTTGAAGACGTCGCCGACGATTCAACCATTCTTCAGTTCTGTTAATTGTGCGGCAGGCATCGCGCGGCTTTCTTTGCTGAACGTTCAAGATGAGCCACGGCGGTCTCGACTCAGTCTAAAAAAGGACGGAGCAATATCGCCGTTGGCTCTGGCGCCTGGTTCGGCTCCGTTTCAGTGGCCGGGAAAAAGCGAGCGACGATCTTTCGTTGGTTCGGGATCGAAATCACGATGCTGGAAAATCTCCGGATAAATTGCTGACCAGCGAGTGCGAAATCGCGGTGCCTGGAATTTCGGGAAACACTCGCAGACCTTAAACCATCATTCGGGTGAAACGATAATTCTCCAGCCGGACGGAATCTTCTTCCCTTCGTCGTCGCTGACTCACCGACGTCAGAAAACTGGAATGCCGAAATCGCCTTCATCTTTTCTGGATTGCCGAACGTTACAGATCTGCCGCGACTATGGCTGGCGCGCCGGGTGCGTAGCAGCCGGCGTGACGGCCGTAGTCGTTGGCAGTAGCGCCTGGTTGGGCTTCTTCCGTTTGAGAATGAACACTTGTTTAACCATGTAACTGTCAGTAGCTCTAGGCCAATCCAAGGCGACAAAGCGCGATGTAACTTCAGCTGAAATGACGCCATTCATTCTGCACTCACTTTTCGGCTGGCCAGCCGGGGGAACCATCACCTTCAAATCAAATAGCACGAAATCTGACTTCCGGGGTATCATCTGCGTCAAAGCATCCAGAATCTTTCGGTTCATCGCATCGCTTCCGTCCACCCAACTCAGCGCCGCACCACCTCGCAGGCCAAGGGCACCTGAAAAGACATCGTAGTCAGCAATAACAAGAGCCGATTCTTTCTCTTGAAGTGTCTGAAAGAACGGGAGCCCAAAGCTCAAATACCACTCTCCAAAACCAACGGCGACAGCTTCGTCTTGAGTCGAGGAGATGCCGATCGCACCAAAAGTTGCCTCGGGCCTTCGACTGCCATCGACAGAAACCTCGATACGCATCGCCACAATGCTCTTCCCCTGCGCCGAGCCTTCAGATTCGACGACCGGTGTAAGGTCAACAGTATGCTGGCCGACGCGCAAAATGCCGTCCGAAACCAAGTAAAGACCGTCAGCCTTCCTTTGGTATCCGCTAAGCTTCTCTAGGAGCACCGTCTTCACGTCAGATACCGAAACGGGCGCGCCGTAAATCGGCATTGTCGCTAGCAATATGATCAAGAGGAGTGATTTCATATTTTGCCCAACGATTGTGATCAGACATGACGGGGCGCAGCCCCGTCATTGTCTGTAGCACGCTGGATCGGCTGGTTTAGGGCTTTCTTCGATGGTGTTTTCATCGAGCAGGAATGCGGAATGCGCTGTAGTCGTACAAAACATTGTGGGTCTCAGCGACCTCTCCACGAATGTATCTTGCTCGAATTTCGTGTGCTCCATCTGACTCGAGCTTGTAATACCATCCGTCCTTCACTTGCTGACCATCTCGTCCCAAATAGTAGGAGTACACCTCAAGTTCAGATGCCGTCTTTCTTACTTCTAGAGCAACGGGGCGACTATGACTGATGAACCAAGCGGACCCAAATCCGACGAGAAATGCCGACGCGACCGCAATTCTGATGCTAGGTGCTTTCATGAAATTCCGTTCATCTTCCGCCGATCGTCCTCAGTCAGACACGGAGGGGAGCGGCAGCTCCCCGGAGTTGTCTGTGATGAGCTGGATCGGCTTTCTTCTCTTCCAATGAAAACAAGCTACCAATAAAATCGTTAGTGGCGGTCCGACACACGGCCCAAGAATCAGCAATGACGACACTCCTATACTGCTAAGAATGTTCACGACGGGAATCTTTTCTGGCGGCCACGTGCCATGGCAGATCCAAACAATCGCACCAAACAACAGATAGGGAAAAATCAACCCGACTGGAGAGAAGCCAACTCCGATCAAAATCGATTTCCGCCAAGCCTTAAGCTTCTTACTGAATGGTGAGAGCGCCACAAGGAGCAGAGCCGCACCACTAGTAAGGCAGAAAAAAAACAAATGAAAAACGATGATCATCTTTTTTGCCGATCGTTATAGATCTGCCGCGCCGAAGGAGGGCGCGGAGCGTGCGTCAGCACGCTCCGTGACCGACGTAGGCGTTGGCAGTAGCGCCTGGTTAGGCTGTATTTTAGTTTGATCAATCATAATCGCACGATTGTAATCGCACTGCCAACAATCAGGCCAATCCAAGCGCCTGCAAATAATCTAATCAGCAACTCGCGAGCCTCTGGAGATCGGCTCGGCATAATCTTAACCGAAACTCGGTCAGCGACTCTAAAAACGCAATTCGGGAGGACAATAGACCAAACGCCAAGCGCACTCAGAATCCCCGCTACAATGATAACGGTCGTGTGCATGGTAAATTCATTTTGCCTAACGTTACCAGTCAGCCGACGACCGGCGAGCGCAAACAGGACCCTTCCGAACTGAAACTGAATCTTGAGCGTGGAGCGCCATGTGCTATTTAGTCCGTATGAAGGTCGTTGGCTGTGCTGGTCTGGTTCAGCGGTCTTATGTCTTGGGATCTTCTGGGAATCCACAATGCCGGCAACTCTTCGTGTGCCACAAAAAGTGCCACTTCCCGGGAATGGACCAAAACAAATTCTGGCAACGTGGACACTTCGCGAGCTGATAACTGAGCCCAAATACGATTCCTGATATGACTGACGCAACGGCGATCACTATCGCAACGATCTTAAATGGGCCACCGAACGCAGCAGCCAGGAAGGCAACCGGAAATCCGATAAGAGGACTGAAAAACCAGACTTTGGTTTGAAGACGTCGCCGACGATTCAACCATTCTTCAGTTCTGTTAATTGTGCGGCAGGCATCGCGCGGCTTTCTTTGCTGAACGATGATTATGCGACTGGCAGTCGGATAATCAAATTTGTAGAGGGTTGGAGGTCAGGGGTTAGGTGAAAATCAACCCCGGTAAAAATCCGGACCTGGGCCAAAAAAGTGATTATCCGACTGCCGGTTGGCTCAATCAAAATCATGATTTGTTGCAGGGGATAAGGTTGGAGAAAATCAACTTCGTAAAATGTCGAAGTGATTATGCGACTGACATTGTTTCGTTTTCTCCGCAAATCAATCCAATCTTGTTGGGGGCCGCCGGCCAGATTTCTCCTTATGAAATCACGCGCTGACGTTTTGAAATCCATCCAGGCGAAAATTCGCCTGTTGCATTTGGCCTACAGCACCGAGGAAGCCTACTGCGGCTGGGTCGGACGCTACTATGACTTCTGTCTGAAACTACCCAAGGCGTGGTCGCCGGAGCGCAAGGCCGAGGCTTTCCTGACCTATCTGGCGGTCAACGTCGGCGTCGCCGCCAGGACACAGAATCAGGCGTTGTCGGCGCTGTTGTTTCTCTATGACGACGTCATGGGCAAGCCGCTGGGCAACATTGATGCGTTGCGGGCAAAAAGACCGGTGCATGAGCGCACAGCGCCTTCCCGCGAGCAGGTACGCGCTTTGCGCGCGGCGGTGAAGGATCGGCCGAATGTTCCGGCCCGCCTGCTGGTGGATCTGCTGTATGGCTGCGGCTTGCGGGTTTCCGAGCCGCTGGAGCTCCGGGTGAAGGATGTGTTGTGGAGTGAAAATCAACTGGTGATTCGGGCGGCCAAGGGCGGGAAGGATCGCCGGGTGCCGATTCCAAAGTCTTGTGCCGAGCCGTTGCGCGCCCAGATGGAGAGGGCGCGGCTCGTTTGGGAGTCGGACCGAAAAAATTCGCCGGCAGTGGGAGTAAATCTGCCGCATCAGTTGGCGAGGAAGTATCCCGGGGCTCCGCGTCTCTGGCAGTGGTTTTGGATCTTCCCCGCCGCCAACCACTGCGCCCATCCTCGTACGCGCGAGACCGTGCGGTATCATATTTTGCCTGATCTGATTCAGCGGGTGGTCCGGGATGCCGCGCGGATGACCGGAGCGGAAGGACTGATCACCCCTCATGTGTTGCGGCATGCCTATGCCACACATTCGCGCGAAGACATCGATGCCCTGCGCGAATTGATGGGCCACACGTCAATCCTCACGACCGTCGGCTATAAACATCCCATCGTGGAGAAAGCCACCAACCCGCTGGATGATCTGTTGCAGGGGTAATGACAGCCGCGCGAAAGTTTGTCCCTCCCGGGGTGATTTTAATCCGCGATCATCCGTGAGATCAGCGGAGAATCCCTGTTTTCGTTGCGGCGGGCATTGGTCACGCAGATTCCAAGGACGGCCTCGTGGGAGCTTCCACCGTCGTTCTGCGCGCTTTGGCGCGATTTGTGGATAGAGGAGCGGACTGACCAAGAAAAAGCCGGACCAAATGGTCCGGCGTGATGAAGAGACCGCTTGATTAACTTCAGGCCAGCTTCGCGCCCTTGGCTTTGGCGGCGCGGATGAGGGCGTCGGCCATGTCGGACGGGGTCGCGGCGCACTCGATGCCGCATTCCTTGAAGACGGCGATCTTGGCGGCGGCGGTGTCCTCGGCTCCACCGACCACGGCCCCGGCGTGGCCCATGCGGCGGCCTGCGGGGGCGGTGGCTCCGGCGATGAATCCGGCGACGGGCTTCTTGCAGTTGGCTTTGACCCAGCGGGCAGCCTCGACCTCGGCGTTGCCGCCTATCTCGCCGATCATGATGATGCCCCAGGTCTCGGGGTCGTCGTTGAACATCTTGATGACGTCGAGGTGTGACGTGCCGTTGACGGGATCGCCGCCGATGCCGACGCAGGTGGTCTGGCCGAGGTTTTTCGTGGTGAGCTGGAAGACGGCCTCGTAGGTGAGCGTGCCGGAGCGGGAGACGACGCCGACGTGGCCCTTCTTGTGAATGTAGCCGGGCGCGATGCCGATGCGGCAGCCGCCGAAAGAGTTTTCACCGGTGCCGGGCGTGACGATGCCGGGGCAGTTGGGTCCGATGAGTCGGGTCTTGCGGCCAAGCATGGAGCGTTTGACGGCGATCATGTCGCGGACGGGAATGCCTTCGGTGATGGCGACGCAGAGATCGAGATTGGCGTCGACACTCTCGAGGATGGCGTCGGCGGCGAAAGGCGGCGGGACGAACACAGCGGAGGCGGTGGCACCGGTGGCGGCGACGGCGTCGGCGACGGTGTTGAAGATCGGAACCTTGTGCGTGCCGTGCTCGAAGAACTGGCCGCCCTTGCCGGGTGTGACGCCGGCGACGATCTTGGTGCCGTAGTCGAGGGAGAGCTTGGTGTGGCGCGCGCCGAATTCGCCGGTGATGCCTTGGACGAGAACTTTGGTGTCGGGAGTGACGATGATGGACATGGGAGGAAGAAGTAGAGAGTAGTGGGTAGTGAGTAGGGTGGCGCGGCGAGAATGAGCTTCGGGGCGATTGTTTTGTATGCTCGCTACCCGTTACTCGCTACTTTGATCATGCCACGAGCTTCACGATTTTCCGGGCGGCGTCGGCCATGGTGTCGGCGGAGTGGATGGTGAGGCCGGACTCGGCGAGGGTCTTCTTGCCGGCGATGACGTTGTTGCCCTCAAGGCGGACGACGAGCGGGATCTTGAGGCCGAGCTCGCGGGCGGCGGCGACCACGCCGGTGGCGATGGTGTTGCAGTCCATGATGCCGCCAAAAATATTCACCATGATGCCCTTCACGTTCGGGTCGGTGAGGATGATCTTGAAGGCCGCCTGCACCTGGTCCTTCGAGGCGCCGCCGCCGACGTCGAGGAAATTGGCCGGGCTGCCGCCGAAATGCTTGATGATGTCCATCGTGCTCATGGCGAGGCCGGCTCCGTTGACGAGGCAGGCGATGTTGCCGTCGAGCGCGATGTAGGAGAGATTGAACTTTGAGGCCTCGATTTCCTTGGAGTCTTCCTCGTTGAGATCGCGGAGGGCGACGACATCGGGGTGGCGGAAGAGCGCGTTGTCGTCGAAAGAAACCTTGGCGTCGAGCGCGAGCACCTTGCCGTCGTGGGTGGTGATGAGGGGATTGACCTCGATCATGGAGGCGTCGGTGGACCACCACATCTTGTAGAGATTGTCGATCAGCTTGACGGCGTTCTTGAAGGTGTCGCCGGTGAAGCCGAGTTTGAAGGCCAGCTGGCGGGCCTGATAGCCTTGGAGGCCGACGGCGGGATCGACGATGATCTTGAAAATTTTTTCGGGCGTTTCATGGGCCACCTTCTCGATTTCGACGCCGCCCTCGGTGGAGGCGACGATGACGGGGCGCGAGGTGTTGCGGTCGAGCAGAATCGCGAGGTAGTACTCCTTCTGGATGTCGCAGGCGACGGTGAAGTAAACCGTCTGGACCTTGCGACCGGCGGGGCCGGTCTGGGCGGTGACCAGGGTGTTGTTGAACATCTTGTTCGCGAAGTCGATGGCCTCGGCCTTGGTCTTGGCGAATTTGACGCCGCCCTTGAAGCCGTCGGTGAACGTGCCTTTGCCGCGGCCGCCGGCGTGGATCTGGGATTTGACGATGAGCGCGCCTTCGTGGGCCAGTGTCGCGAGGGCCGATTCAAACTCGGCGGGGGTGCGGGCCGCGACCCCGCGGGGGACGGCGACGCCGAATTTTTCGAACAATGCCTTGGCCTGGTACTCGTGAATATTCATGGGAAAGAGGGCAGCATCTAAGCCGGAAAGATTTCAAAATGACACAAAAAAGATGTGGTTGGCCCGAACATGCCCAAGGGTGGGCAAAGAAAAGCAAAAAACGCCCGGAGGCCGGGTCCGGCCGGTGGGTTGCAGGGTGAATTCGGTGCAGCCCGGGATTGCCTTTGCGCCGGGGCGTGGCATGGATTCGGTTCATGCAATCGCATGAGCTGCTCAAGGAAGTGCTGAAGAAGACCAGCGCGAAACAGATTTCCGCCGAGATGGGGCTTTCCCTGTCTCTGATCTACAAGTGGGCGGAACCGCCCGAAGACGGCACGGGCAGCGGCGCCAACAATCCGCTCGACCGCATCGAGCAGTTGCTGCGCATCACCCATGACGCCAAGATTGCGCAGTGGGTGTGCGAGCGGGCCGGAGGATTTTATATCACCAACCCGAAGAACCGGCCGCACGATTACAGTCTGATTCCCTCCACCAACCATATCGTGCAGGAATTCGCCGACATGCTGGGCGTGATCGCGGTAGCGGCGGCGGACAATCAGATCACCCCGGCCGAGGCGAAAGCGATCCGGCAGCGCTGGGAGGATCTCAAGTCGGTGACCGAGGGATTTGTCTGCCAGTGCGAGGAAGGCAATTTTGCCGCGCTCAAGCAGACGGCGGAGAAGAGGGCGCAGGCGGGGTGACCGCGTATAGCCTGCGGCACGCGGTTTGTGGCGGTGTGCGAGCGTAGGCGTTGTTGTAGGTGTAGGAGCGGCTTTATGCCGCGATGTTTTCCTGAATCGCGGCATAAAGCCGCTCCTCCATTCAGCCCTTCAGCAGATGCCTGGCGAGGAAGGCGGTTTGAATCGCGGCGAGTTCCTTCAAGCCGGTCTGGGCGAGGGCAAGGAGAGTCTGGAGCTGTTCGTGGGAAAAGGTGGATTCCTCGCCGCTGCTCTGGACTTCGACGAACTGCCCGCGGCCGGTCATCACCACATTGGCGTCCACTTCGGCGTCCTTGTCCTCGATGTAATTCAGGTCGAGGAGGGCCTCGCCCTGGTACAGTCCGACGCTGATGGCGGCCACGGTGTCGACGAGGGGATTCTCCGTGATTTTTTTTGCATCCAGCAATTTTTGGATGGCGAGCCGCGCGGCGAGATAGGCTCCGGTGATCGAGGCGGTGCGGGTGCCGCCGTCAGCTTGGAGCACATCGCAATCGATCCACAGGGTGTGCTCGCCCAGCTTTTGCAGGTCGAGCACGGCGCGGAGCGAGCGGCCGATCAGACGCTGGATCTCCACGGTGCGGCCGTCGAGCCTGCCCTTGGCGATATCGCGTGGTTTCCGGTCGAGCGTGCTGTAGGGCAGCATCGAATACTCCGCGGTCAGCCAACCGCCCTTGACGCCCTGCTGCTTCATCCAGGACGGCACCTTCGATTCAACGGTGACGGCGCAAATCACCCGGGTGCAGCCGAAGCCGATGAGCACCGAACCGGAGGCATGCGGGGCGATATTGGGCTCGATGGTGATGGCGCGCAACTGGTCGTGGCGGCGATTTTCCGAACGGGTGATTGACATGCTAAATGGAAATAATGGGTTCTTACGTTGGGCTGCGGGTGGAGAGTTATCCGAACGGGTGAGGGCCGGGAAATAATTATTCCGCACGGCCGGCAATGCCGACGCAGGGGAATCGGGCTGGCTCAGGGCGAGGGCTCTTCCTCAGACTCCATCGGCGGCGTGCCGGGGAACGGCGGAATGGAGGAAGAGAGACGGTGCACGGTCGTCTTGGACGTGGGTTGCTCGGCCATGTGGGCGATGAGCCGGTCGTTGAAATCCTTGGCGGGATCATGGCCCATTTTCTTGAGGGCCTGGACCATGGCGGCCACCTCGATGAGGCGGGCGATGTCGCGGCCGGGGCGGACAAAAAATTCGATGAGCGGCACCTTGATGCCGAGAATCTCGTAATAGCTCTGCTCCAGCCCGGTGCGCTCCTCGACGACGTCTGGCGTCCATTCGTGCAGGGAGACGACGAGATCGATGCGTTTTTCCAGGCGGATGCTTTTGACGCCGAACATCTCGGCGATATTGATGATGCCGATGCCGCGGCATTCCATGTAGCCGCGGTTGAGCGGACGGGAACTGGCGGAGAGCTCGCGTTCGTCCACCATGCGGATGCAGGTGAGATCATCGGCGACCAGCGAGTGGCCGCGCTCGATCAGGGCGAGGGCGCATTCGGATTTGCCCACGCCGCTGTCGCCGCGGATCATGACGCCCACGCCCTTGATTTCCAGGGTGGTGGCGTGTTCGGTGCTGGAGGCGGCGAACTCGTTGTCGATGCAGAGGGTGGCGGCGTTCACGAAATTCATCGTGATCATCGGTGTGCGGAAGATGGGCAGTTTCATCTGCGCGGCGACCGTCAGCATGGAAGGAGTCGCGTGGTAATTGCGGGTGAGCACGAGGCACGGGATGCCGCGGCTGACCATTTCCGTGAAAATCTCGACCTGGTTGGCCGGGGTCAGCGTCTTGAGAAAAGTCATCTCCGCGGCGCCGAGAACCTGCACGCGTTTGTTGGCAAAATATTTGAAAAAACCCGTGAGCGCGAGCGCCGGGCGGTTGATGGTGCCCTCCTTGATCAGGCGGTGCAAGCCGGCCCCGCCTTCGACCAGTTCAAGCTCAAGCTTGGAGCCGTAGGTTTCCAAAAAGTAGGCTACCGTGATGCCGTTGACGGATTTGATGGGCATGGGGAACTCGAAGTAGATAGTAGTGAGTAGCGGGTAATGAGTAGATGAAGAAACCGTTGGCAACAAGCTCCTACTCCGGGAACTCGTGGCGCGGCTACAGATTGAAGTCTTTTCCGAGGTAGGTGTCCCGGGCCTGAGGGTCGTTGATCAGGAAGTTGCTGTCGCCTTCGGTCAGGACCTTGCCCTGCTTTATGATGTAGCCCCGGTCGACGATGCGCAGGGTGGCGTGCACATTATGGTCGGTGATGAGGATGCCGATGCCGCGGTCCCGGAGTTCGAGAATGATCTTTTGCACCTCGGCCACGGAGATCGGGTCGACGCCGGCAAACGGCTCGTCCATCAGGAGAAATTGCGGACGGGAAACAAGCGCGCGCGCGATCTCAAGGCGGCGGCGCTCGCCGCCAGACAGGGTGTAAGCGGGCTGCTTGGCGAGATGGCCGATGCTCAGTTCTTCGAGATGTTGCTGGACGAGAGCCTTGCGGTCGGCGGAAGAAACGTCGCGCAGCGTCTCGACGATCGCGAGAATGTTTTCCGCCACGGTGAGCTTGCGGAAGATCGAGGCTTCCTGCGGCAGGTAACCGACACCCAGCCGCGCGCGCCGGTGCATGCGCAGGTGGGTGGCGTCCTGGTCCTTCACGAAAACGCGGCCGGCGGTGGCGGGCACGAGGCCGACCACCATGTAGAACGTGGTGGTCTTGCCCGCGCCATTGGGACCGAGGAGGCCCACGACTTCGCCGGCGGCGACCCGGATATTCACGCCGTTGACGACGGTGCGCTGGCCGTAAGTCTTGACGAGACCTTCGGTGCGGATTTCAGCAACGGGTGAGACAATCGGTGATTTTGAAGTGGACGGCATCAGGGCGATCGGTGGGGAAGAAAACAAGACGGCGGAAAAGGGGGCCAAGCTCAAGGTTGCTTGGTTTCGGTGGCGGACGGAGCGGCTGATTTTTTGTCCTTGTCGAAACCGGGCATCGGAACGGACGGACCGGTGAAAGTGGGTTTTTCCACCAGAACCTGTTTTTGATCGTTCAGCAGGATGATCTTTTCGCCCATGAACCGGGTTTTTTGATCATGAAAAACCACGACGGGATTTTCAGTAAGGACGGCCCGGTCCTGCTCAGGCAAAACCTCCGCGCGACCGCAGGCGGCCTCGCGCTCGCCCTGGACGATCAGCACATGGCCGGTGGCAAGCATGGAGCGGAATTTGTCGATGGTTCCGATCGTGGCCGTGGTTTCGCCTTTTCGCTTAACCACAACCTGGAGAAAATCACAATTGAGCTTCATGTCGGTGCCGGTGACGACGACCTTGTCGTGGAAAGTGATGGTCGTTTCCTTGTCGGTGCTGACGATCTGGGCTTCGCCATCGGACGTGATGACGGTGGGCTGCTCCTGGGCGCGGAGTGCGAGCGGGGCGAGCGCGCCCAGGAGGGCCGCGAGGAGAAACGGGAAGGGGGAAGGGGATTTCATTTCAAAATATCTTTGATGGCGGCGCGGAGCACCACGCGGACTTTTTTGCTGAGAACGACCGTTTTGTCTTTGTTCGTGTAACGCCAGCCTGTGCCGGTGGCTTCGAAACCATCCTGCAGGTTGATGACGCGCAGGGTGCTGTCGCCGGTGATGGTCTGCTCGTCGGGCAAAACGCGCGCCGCGGGGCTGAGCATCATGGTATCGATCCGGTTGGACGCGTCGCCGCTGAAAACACTCACAGAGAGTTCCTTCACGTCGATGATGTTGGGCCCGGTCATCCAGGCTTCGGAACCCCGGATCAGCAATGAGCGGTATCCGTCGGGATTGGTGAAGGTTGGCAGGCTGAAATTGACGATGGGGGCCTTTGGGCCTGTGCGGGAAGCGTCATCGGCCAGCGCGGGCCGGCAGGCGAGAAGGAGTCCCAGAAAAATTGTGGCGGAGCGACGGATCACGGTGCTGCTTTCTGACCCCGGTGGGCCAGGATTTGTTCACAAACTTGTCTGACGGCACCCAATCCTGCCGGACGCGAGGGGATGAAATCGGCGACATGCAGGACGGCAGGCATGGCGGTTTGCGGGGCAACGCCGACGCCGGCCCAACTGATGGCGGGGGCGTCGATATCGTCGTCACCCATGTAGCAAATTTGTCCGGCGGTGAGCTTGAGTTGCGCGGCGAGTTCCTGCAGGGCGGCGAGTTTGTCGGTGCGGCCTTGGATGAGGTGGGAGATTTTCAACTCCGCGGCGCGTGCGGTGGTGGAACCGGAATTGCGGCCGGAGATCCATGCCAAAGTGACGCCGGCCTCGCGCAGCCGGGCCAGCCCGAGACCGTCGAGGATCGAGTAGCGTTTGGACTCGGTGCCGTCCGAATTGATCTGGACGGTGCCGTCGGTGAGCACGCCATCCACATCCATGGCGAAAAGCCGGATGCGGGCCCAGCGGGAGGGCGTGGGCTTGGTGGTGGGACGGCGCTTCATGGGCGCTTAGATTTCCAACCAAGTATGGAATGACAAGAGCGAAGCATAAGCATGGACCGGGTCTAAGAACCGAGGCTAGCGGCTCACCGATAAAAATTTCTCAGTTGCGGCGAAATCTGCCGGCACCAAGCCGTGACCCGCGGTGCCAGAGTGCACGGTGACTTCCGCCCCGGCCCGGCGAAACAGATCGGCGAGGCGGGCGGGGTGATCGGGCGGAACGATGGGATCGCGCGTGCCGGAGGAAATCAAAATGCGTTTGCCGTTGAGACGGGGAAGGGCCGCGGGGGTGAGCACGACCATCGGGCGCAAGAGCACGGCGGCGGCCAGTGAGCCGGGGCGCAGCAGGAGGAGCGCCGCCGCGATGTTGGCGCCATTGGAAAATCCGAGGGCGGTCAGACGCGAGGCGTCGAAGCGATAGTGCCTGGCGGCGGCGGCAATGAAATCGGCGAGGGCGTGCGTGCGGCGTTCCACATCGGCCAGATCGAACACTCCTTCGGCGAAGCGCCGGAAGAAACGCGGCTGACCATTTTCCAGCACATCGCCGCGCGGACTGAGCAGGGGCGAAGCAGGTGAAAGCTGGCGGGCGAAGGGAATCAGGTCGTGCTCGTCGCCCCCCGTGCCGTGCAGCAGAAGCAACGGCGGGGCGGTGCCTGCCGAGCCCGGCTCGAAGCGGTGTTGGTAGGTCAGTTCGTTGGTGCTCACGTAAGCGGAGGCAGGGCGGCTTCGATTTTACGGCGGAGTGGTTCCAGTCGCGGGGGCAGGGAGAGCCTGGTGCCGAGGTCCGCCAAGGACTCGTCGATGGCGAAGCCCGGACCATCGGTCGCAATTTCGAACAGCACCCCGCCGGGTTCGCGATAATAGATGGATTTGAAATAGGCCCGGTCGATCACCGGGCTGACGTCTGCGCCACGCTGCTGCAAACGGACCCGGGCTGCGGCCTGATTTTCGTCATCCACGATGCGGAAGGCGATGTGATGGACCGTGCCCGCGCCGTTGATCGCGCGGGGCAGGGAAGGTTCGGTCAGCAGATCGACATAGGTGCCCGGGCCTCCTGCGCCGATGGTGTAGCGCGCGCGATGACCGGATTTTCCCACGAGCAGATAACTCATGCCGTTCACGAGCAGGTCTGCGGTCAATTGATCGTCTTTGAGCGCCAGGGTGGAGCTGTGGAATCCGCGGATGGCAAATTCGACCGGCACATCCGACGACGGGGCGGGCCGGCGCAGATCGTTTTCCTTGGTCGCGATGAGCTCCAGATGCAGGCCATCAGGATCATTCAACGTCACGACTTCATCGTTGAACCGCAGTTCGGTGCTACCATGCGGTATGGCCAATTTGTCGAGGCGTTCCCGCCAGAAGGCCAGGGACCCGAAGGGCACGGAAAAAGCGGTCGCATAAGCCTGCCCGGTTCCGGGGCGGCCTCGCGCGGCGCCCATCCAAGGGAAAAAGGTCATGATCGTGCCCGGCGATGCAGTGTAGTCACCATAGTAGAGGTGATAGGTGCCCGGGTCGTCCTGATTCACGGACTTTTTCACGAAGCGCAGGCCGAGGACCTTGGTGTAGAATTCGAGATTGCGCTTCGGGTCGGAAGCAATCGCCGTGATATGATGGAGCCCGGTGATGGGAGTGTTCATGACCTTTGATGTTGAAATACAGGTGAAAACCTAATGGTGCAGACCGACTTTTTTGCAGAGACGGCCGAGATCGAAAAGTTCGGTCGACGAAAGAACACCCATTTCCTTGATAACTTTGCCGAGAACGTATGGAAAAATTTCGCCGATGAACTTGGTGCCTTTGTCAGTCAGTTTGACGACCACAAAGCGGCGGTCGGCGGGATCGCGTTCCCGGATGACATGACCCATTTTCTCGAGATTATCGACGACCAGAGTAAGGTTGCCGCCACTGCGCAGGAGTTTCTCCGCGAGTTCGCCCTGACATAGCGGACCGATGTGGTGCAGGGCTTCCAGAACGCCAAACTGAGTGATGGTCAAACCGTCAGGCAGGACGGAGTGGACCCGGGTCGAAATCGACTCGGATGCGCGCTGAAGTTTGATGAACGCATTGAGAGCATTGATCTCTTCAATTGAACCGCGGTGTCTGGTACCCATGAAAATACTTTGATATTATATCTTTTAATGTCAATATATTATTCATGGAAAACGCTAAGATTCCTAAATTGTTGAATCAAAGATCGATCTTTTGAATCCGGGCCAAGTGCCTGCCGCCCTCAAAGGGTGTAGCCAGCCAGGTTTTGACGATCTTCAGGGCCATTTCCTCATCAACGGTCCGTTGGCCGAGCGAGAGGACGTTGCCGTCGTTATGGGAACGGTTCCAGATGGCGACTTGCTCGTTCCAGCAAAGACCGCAACGGACCCCACGGACGCGATTGGCGACAATGGCTTCCCCGTTGCCGGAGCCGCCAAGCACGATGCCGCGCTCGAATTCCCTCCGGGCCACCGCTTCTGCGACCGGGCGGATAAAGTCAGGATAATCACACGGAGCTTCGGAAGTGGTCCCAAAGTCGCGCACCGTATGGCCTTCGGCGAGCAGCAGGGCCTTGATCTTCTCCTTGTAGGCGAAGCCGGCATGGTCGGATCCGATGGCAATGGTGTAATTCTTCATGGGAAGTTGATAAAGGGCGGGCGATGCGGAGTTGCGATTGTCGTAATCCCGGGCAAATTAAACGCCAGCAAACAAATTCTCCGTCATGCGCCAAATTCTTCTTCCCTGTCTGCTCTTCGCGGCGTTGTTGAGCGCCTGCTCCACGCCTGATTCGCGGATCGAATCGAATCGCGCCGCTTTCAACCAATATCCCGCGGATGTGCAGGAAAAAATCAAGGCCGGCCGGGTCGATATCGGATTCACCCCCGAAATGGTGCGGATGGCGATCGGCGAACCGGTGCGGCAATTGACCCGAAAAACCGAATCCGGGGATTCTGAGATCTGGATCTATGCCGACAGCAAGCCGCAGGTTTCATTGGGTTTGGGTTTCGCTTCCTTCGGGCATCACAGCGCCACGGGCGTGGGAGTACAGACTTCCACGGGCGGTTACGAGCCCGATGAGAAAACGCGGGTGGTGTTTCGAAACGGCCGGGTGGAACGCGTTGAACTGCGGAAGCCGTGATGCGGTCTGAGCCGCTTGTTCGCTGCTACGGGCCGTCGATCACCCGCAGAAAGGCCTTGGTATCGGCGAAATTTTCGAAGACCGCCGTCGGCTGATGCGCGGCGAGTTCGGCGACACTGTATTTGCCGGTGGCCACCGCGATGGTCCGGGCGCCGATGACCTTGCCGCACTCGATGTCGTAGGGCGTGTCGCCGATGATGTAAGTGCGATCCGGCGGAAAATCCACGGCGTGACGGGCCTTGGCGCGGCGCAGCGCGTGCGGCCCGAGGTCGTTGCGCACCGAGCTGTCGTCGGCGTAGGCACCGAATTCGAAATAGTGCCAGACCTTGAAGTGCGTGAGTTTTAATTCCGCGCCGCGTTTCAGGTTTCCGGTGAGCAGGCCTTGGGCGAGATCCTTGCGGCGGTGCAACGTCTCGAGCAATTCCAGCACGCCGGGGAGCACCTGGCCCTGGGGTCCGTCGCGCAGTTCGATGGGCAGCAGTTCGAGGTAGGCTTCAAGGTAGTCGTGGGAATTTTGCGGGGTGTCGGGCAAGCCCGTATGACGAAACACTTCGCTTGTGATCCATGAATCGGTGCGCCCCGCCCAGTCGATCTGGCTCAGGTCGCATTTCACGCCGAAGCGTTTGGTGAGCCCGCGCTCCATGGCCCGCACGCCCGCGCCATGCGAGACGATGATGGTGCCGTCGATGTCCCAGAGAATGAGTTTGTTCATGTGCAAATGGTGGGAGCCTGCTCGCAGGCGGGCCATGTTATACCGGACGTTTTAAATCGTCTGCAAGCCGGCTCCGACAAAAATGCGTTGAATCTGAAGCCATGGCGGGAGATTGACGCTTTCAATCCATGCCCCTTTTGTCCATCGTACCGATGCCGAATCTATTCATCATAGCGGGTCCCAATGGCGCCGGTAAGACCACCTATGTGCGACGCTTTATGCCGCAGGAGATGCGTTGCCGTGAATTCGTGAATGCCGACTTGATTGCGGCAGGGCTTTCGCCCTTTGCCGCGGACCAGGTGGCGTTTGAGGCCGGGCGCATCATGCTCAAGCGTCTGCGCGAATTGGCCGAACGGCAGGAAGATTTTTCTTTTGAGACCACACTTTCGGGCCGTGCTTATGCGCCATTGCTGAAACTCTGGCGGTCCGCCGGCTATCGCATCCGGATCGACTTTCTGTGGATACCCGATCTGAACATCACCCGGCAGCGCGTCAAGCAGCGGGTCACGAAAGGCGGACACAACATTCCTGATGAGGTGCAACTGCGACGATTCAACCTGGGCATACGCCATTTGGCGGAGCTGTATCGTCCGCTCTGTGATCATTGGCGACTCTACGACAATACAGGAGCCCCATTGAGTCGCTCAAGAAAAAGACGGGATATTCGACGCGGTGGATGTCGCTCGGCTTGCGTTCATTGAGCAGATGTCCAAGGTGATTTTCATGCCAGACCAACCCCCCATCAAACTCGATGAGCCGGGTGCATTTACTCCCGCCGAGGAAACCCGTCGTTCATTGCGGGCAATGCGCAAAGCCTATGCCGATGTTGTATTGGAGAATTTATCCTACGGCCTGCCGGTCATCCAGTGGCGGCAGGGTATTGGTGTGGTTGAAGTGCCGGCGGAGCAACTCGCGCCGCTGGCCCGTCGTATTCTCGAAGTGAATGGTGAGCCGTTGCCGGTGGAAGAAGAGCGCGCGTTGCTGGCGCATCTGAAGATTTAAGTGATCGTGTCCGGGCTCGGCGTCGGTTTTCGCACAGCCGTGAAAGCCGTGCCGCCCAGGATGAGCGCGGCGCCCACCATTTCATGCGCGGCGAAATGCTCGTGAAAGAAAACCGCCCCGCCCACTGCGATGCCCAATGGCACGAGCATTTGCAGGAGCGAGCCTTCGCCCACGGGTAGATCGCGGAAGGCCCGGGTCATCGTCAACTGGCCGGCGGCGGCGGTGATACTCGCCAGCAAAATGACCAGCCAGGCCAGAGGAGAAATCGGCTTAAAAGTTATGCACGCCGGGATGAGGCAGAGCAACAATCCGTAGGCACATTGGGCGGCGAAGATGGTGGAGGTGTGCTCGCTGCCGTGGAGCTGGCGGATCGTCACCACCACATAGGCGGAAAAGAGCGCAGCCACAACCGCGAGCAGATCGTAAATGCCGGGATGGGCATCGGCGGCGAAGACATTGGTCAAAAGCGCGATCCCCGCCAGGGCGGCCACGCCTCCGACGAGCACGGCGGGCCGGAGTTTTTCGCGCAACATCCATGCCGCGAGCAATGCGCCCCAGATGACGTACGTGTTGCCAATAAAAATGGCGCGGCCGGCACCGATTTTCACCACGGTCTGGTAGGTCAGATAAACGCCGCAGCTTCCGATAAGCCCGCGTTCGATGAGTTTGCTGTTTTGGTACAGATGGCGCGGCTGAAACTCGCGCCGATAGACCACGGCGATGATCGCCAGCCCCACGATGAACCGGGCCGCCGAAACCAGCCAGATATTGGCCGCATGCATTTCGCCCAGTGAGCGTACGAGCAGAACATTGGTCGTGAAGCTGGCGGCGGAGGCCAGCATCAGGAGCAGCGCGCGGCGATGGGTGGAATGAGCGGTCATTGGCGCATAAAAAACGCGCCCAAAGCCGGCGCGGTCAAGCGGCGTCAGGCTGTACTGGCCGAAATTACAGCGCGTGTATGGCTTCGGGCGCTTGGAGTGCGGAGGCATGGAACCTTGACACGAGAATACATGAGTGTAATACAACTGCCCATGCAAAACCATGCCGTCACCAAGACCGTCAGGATAACGCGGGCGCTGAATGTTGCCCTGGCCCGGCGGGCGCGGGCGGAAAAAAAGGATTTTTCCGAGGTCTGGCGCGAGGCGGTGGTCCGCGGATTGCGCGAGGACCAAGGCATCGACATGGCCGGGGCCTTGCATGGGATCATTGGCAAATACGAGAGCAGTGGCGAAAGCCAGCAGTCACGGATGAAACGCTATGGACGCACGCGCCATCGTTGACAGCGGGTTCATCGCGGCGCTGTGGGATCGCAAGGATTCGCGGCACGCCTGGGCGGCAGCCACTGCGACGGATCTGCGGGGACCGTGGCTAACTTGCGAAGGCTGTGTGTCTGAAACCGCATTTCTCCTGGGCGACGGCTTGGGGGCGGCGGCCGTGCTGGATTTCTATGAGCAGATTGAACGCGGACTGATCATCAGCCGCCACCTGATCCCGGAGGAACTGGCACGGGTGCAAACTGAGACAGCGCGCTATCGGGGCCGGGTGGTGGATTTTGCAGACGCATGTCTGATGGTGCTGAGCGATCAGCATCCGCGTCTGCCGCTGGTCACCACCGACGGCAATGATTTTTCGGTCTACCTGCGGGGACGGAAGAACCGGAAAGTCATCGTGCCTTCGCGGGGCTGATATTCTGAGCACCCTGACCCTGCCCCGGGCTCCCTGTACCTCCGGTCTATTTCGGCGTAGGACCGAGGATGTTTTGCAGCACCGCATCAACCGTGAGTGTTTCCGTGCCGCGTTTTATCGTCAGGTGAAGTCTGGTGCCCGGTGTCTGTTCCCAGAAATGCGCTAGCGGCAGGATGCCGGGCTGGGTACGCCAAGGGGTGACGTCGAGTTGGTCGATCTTTAACAGTACATCACCGTCACGCACGCCCGCTTTTGCGGCCGGGCTATTTTCGGCAACGTGAGCAACCAGCTCGGTACCGTTTTCCAAATCGCTTGGAACGAAGACTGCGCCCAACCGGTTGTGGTTGTAAGGTTGTGGCGGCGTGATGAGTGGGTGGGCGTAGGCGATTCCATTTTTGCCATCGATCACCATGTCAACTCGCCTCATTGCCGCGATTCCGAGAACGGCAACTGTTCCCGGGGGGAAACGCAGTGCCTCCATCGCATTCATTCTAGCAACTGGAACCCCTCGCAAGGTTAAAGCGCCGATATCAATTTCGTCTGCCCAAATGTTTTCAGCAATGACCAGACCAGCTCCGGGCATGAAATAGGCGTCGAGTGTTATAGATTGTTTCGGATTTGCGCCCCGCCACCTATCCCAAGCTTCAGAGGACAGTCTGACTCCGGAAGCCGAGCCCGTGTCGACGCCGAAATAAAGCGGAGTGGTGGATTGAGTCTGCGGCAATTCCAGAATCAATCGTTGAGGATCATTGATTTCGCGCAGCTTTAACCATTTCAAGGCTTCGGTTGGAACCGAAGCCAGTATGTCTGTCTGCGATGTCGAGAGACTAAAAGACCAGATGTTGCTCCGGACGTTCTGCCAGCCGAGCACTCCGTCGATATCCAGCCGCAAACCCGATGGGGCATCAATGACTCCGGCTCGAATGTCTGGAAATATATGGCCGAGAAGTTCGAATTTTAATGGTTCCGTGTGGCTGACGACCACTTCACCTGGCTTGGGTTGAATATCGGACGGCGGCGGGAGAATCTGCAAGTTGCGTTGCTCTGCTATGCGATGGAAAACAAGCAGTTCGCCCGCTCCTGTGTCGAATGCCAGCTTGAGCGGCTGGCCGTTGAGTTTGGCCTCGATGATTATTCGATCATCCGCATACGGACACGCTGCGGTAAAGTATCCGAGTAAAAGCAGCGAATGACGAAGCGTGCGGAGAAAATGTGGCATGGGAGTTAAAGCGCGTGAATCGCGCTCTTGCTGACGGCCATGGCGGCTTCCCTGATCGCTTCGCTCATCGTCGGATGCGCGTGGATGGTGCGGCCGAGGTCTTCGGCACTGCCGCCGTATTCCATGTGCGTCACGATTTCGCTGATCATCTCGCCGGCGCCTTTGCCGAGAATCTGTGCGCCGAGAATTTTGTCCGTCTTCGCATCGGCGATGATCTTCACGTAACCGTCGGTGGCGTCTGCCGCGATGGCGCGGCCGTTCGCGGCGAAATTGAACTTGCCGACGTTGATCGCACGACCGGCGGCTTTCGCGGCATCTTCGCCCAAGCCGACGCTGGCGACTTCCGGATCGGTGTAGACGATGGCGGGAACGAGGTCCCAATTCACGTGGCCGGCCTTGCCGGCGATCCACTCGGCGACAGCCACACCGTCTTCCTCGGCCTTGTGCGCCAGCATCGGGCCGGCGACGACATCGCCGATGGCGTAGATGCTGGGCACGTTGGTGCGGAGGTGGGCATCGACCTTGACGCGTTTTTTGTCGTCGAGTAGCACGCCGGCTTTGTCGAGGGCGAGACCGTCGGTGAAAGGGCGGCGGCCCACGGAGACGAGAACCTTGTCGGCGGGGAAGGAGAGTTTCTCGGTGCCACGTTCGGCGGTAAGCACACCTTTGGCGAAACCGGTGACTTTGGCGCCGACTTCGATTTTCAGACCCTGTTTTTGCAGAAGGCGGGAGAAATTGCGGACGATGTCGTCGTCGTAGGTGGCGATGATCTTCGGGAGAAATTCCACGACGGTGACCTCGCTGCCGAGGCGGGACCAAACGGAGCCAAGTTCGAGGCCGATGGCGCCGCCGCCGACCACGACGAGCTTCTTCGGCACGGAGGAGAAGGCGATGGCCTGGTCGCTGGAGACGATGGTTTCGCCGTCAAACTTCATGAACGGCAACTCGACGGGAGCGGAGCCGGTGGCGATGACGAAGTTCTTCGCGGTGAGCTTGGCCGTTTCCTTTTCGCCCTTCACTTCGATTTCAGTCGGCGAGACGAAGGAGGCGGTGCCGGTGTAGGTCGGGATTTTTCGGGACTTGGCCAGCAGAGCAACGCCTCCGACGAGTTTGGTGACGACGGCGTCCTTCTTTTTAAGAATCGTGGGGAGATCGGCCTCAACCGAACCCAGTTTGATGCCCGACTCGGCGGCGTGGTGTTTCGCCCAGGCGTATTGCTCGCTGGAGTGGAGGAGGGCCTTGCTTGGAATGCAGCCGATATTGAGGCAGGTGCCGCCGAGAGTGGCCCGCTTTTCGATGAGGGCGACCTTCAGGCCGAGCTGCTGGGCGCGGAACGCGCAGACGTAGCCGCCGGGGCCGGCACCGATGACGATGAGATCGAATGATTCAGAAGGCATGTTTACGGGAGGAAACGGAGATAACGGAGGAAGAGGGTCTCTGTTGCCTCTGTTATCTTCTGTTCAAGTTTGGACTGTTTACGCCCCGATGAGGAGCCGGGCGGGATCCTCGATGGCCTGTTTCACCTTCACGAGGAAGGTGACGGCTTCCTTGCCGTCGACGAGGCGGTGGTCGTAGCTAAGTGCGAGATACATCATCGGGCGGATGACCACCTGGCCGTTGAGCGCGATGGGACGTTCGTTGATGGCGTGCAGGCCGAGGATGGCGCTCTGCGGGGAGTTGAGGATAGGAGTTGAGAGCATCGACCCGAAGATGCCGCCATTAGTGATCGTGAAAACACCGCCTTCGAGATCGGGCAAAGTGATCTTGCCGTCGCGGGCTTTCTTGGCGGCCTCGGCGATAGCCTTCTCAATCTCAGCCATGCCGAGCTGGTCGCAATTCCGGATGACCGGGACCATCAGGCCCTTGTCGGTGGAGACGGCCATGCTGATGTCGTAGTAATGGTTTTGGATGATCGAATCGCCGTCGAACTGGGCGTTGACGGCCGGCACGTCCTTGAGGGCTTGCACGACGGCCTTGGTGAAGAAGGACATGAAGCCGAGTTTCACGCCATGCTTCTTCACGAAGTCGTCCTGGTATTTTGCGCGCAGAGCCATGACGGCGGACATGTCGCATTCGTTGAACGTGGTGAGCATCGCGGCTTCGTGCTGGGCGCGGACGAGACGGGTGGCGATGGTCTGACGAAGCTTGGTGAGCTTGGTGCGGGTCTGACGTTCGCCGCTGGCGACAGAAACTGTTGCAGGTTTGGCAGCGGGAACAGGGGTAGGAGCTGCAGCGGGTGCGGTTGCCGCAGGCTTTGCTTCAGAAGCGGCGAGCATGTCACCTTTGGTGACGCGACCGGCTTTGCCGGTGCCGGAGACAGAGGCGGGGTCGAGGCCAGTCTCGGCGGCGATGCGGCGCACGGCGGGAGATTGTTCGGAAGATTTTTCGGCGACAGGTGCTGGCGCGGGCGAACTGGCCGCAGCGGTCGCGGTCGCGGCGACAGCCGTGTCGATCGAGGCGACGACCTGGCCGATTTTGACCTCGGTGCCGGCGGCGATGGAGAACGTGATCTGGCCGGCGGCTTCGGCCGTGCCTTCTGAGGTGATCTTGTCCGTCTCGAGCTCGAAGAGGGGCTGGTCTTTTTTGACCACATCGCCGTTCTTGACGTGCCACTTGGCGAGAATGCCGGAGGTGATGGATTCGCCCATGGGCGGGATTTTGACTTCGAGGGACATAGTGGGAAATAGGGGGTCTGGGAGATGGAATCTGGGGCTTGGGTCAATCAGAGTGTGAACGCTTGCTTAAGGAATTTGGCGAGTTGGGCGCGGTGGACAGAGAGCAGGCCGACGGCGGGAGAAGCGGCGGCGATGCGGCCGGCGTAGACGGGTTTGCTGCCAAAGATTTCTTCGAGTTGTGGCATGATCCAGCGGGCAGCTCCCATGTTCTCGGGTTCTTCCTGGCACCAGATGAGCTTGGCGCCGGCGTATTTCCGGGCGATTTCGGCGAGGCGTTTTTTATGCAGCGGATACAATTGTTCGATGCGCAAGATTGCGGTGTTCTCGGATTTCTGCTTTTCCCGGTACTCGGCGAGATCGTAATAAACCTTGCCGGAGCAGAGGATCAGGCGCTCGGTTTTTTGCGAAGCGGTTGGATCGTCGAGGATTTCCGAGAAATTCTTTTCGGTGAAATCGGCCAGATGCGAAACCGCCGCGGGATGGCGCAGGAGCGACTTCGGCGACATGATGATGAGCGGCTTTCTGAAATCGCGTTTCACCTGCCGCCGCAGGATATGGAAGATTTGCGCGGGTGTCGTCACGTTGGCGACCTGGATGTTGTCCTCGGCGCAGAGCTGGAGGAAACGTTCGAGCCGGGCGGAGGAGTGCTCGGGGCCCTGGCCTTCGTAGCCGTGGGGCAGGAGAAGCACGATGCTGCTCATGCGTTGCCATTTCGATTCGCTGGCGGCGATGAACTGGTCGATGACGACCTGCGTGCCGTTGGCGAAATCGCCGAACTGCGCCTCCCAGATGCAAAGCATGTCGGGGTAGTCAACCGAGTAGCCGTAGTCGAAGCCGAGCACCGCGGCTTCCGAGAGGAGAGAATTATAGACGCAGAAAGGCGGCTGTTTTTCGGTGATGTGATTCAGTGATTTGTATTTTGCGCCGGTTTCGACGTCGGTGAATACCGCGTGACGGTGGGTGAAGGTGCCGCGTTCGCAATCCTGGCCGCTGAGACGGATGGGTTTGCCCTCCACCAGCAGGCTGCCAAAGGCGAGCGCCTCGCCCATGCCCCAGTCGAAGGGACCGCCGGCCTTGTGGGCGGCGGCGCGGGTCTCGATAAACCGTTGGATCTTCGAATGGATCTTAAACCCCGTCGGCACCGTGGTGAGCGCCCGGAAAACCTGGTCGACCACCTTGGGGCTGATCGCCGTTGTGACGGTGGCGTGAGAATAGTTGGGCTGGAAGATTGCGGTGGAGCCGGTGAACTGGGCGGCGATGATGTCGCTCTTGCGCTTCTCCGCTTTGCTGGCTTCGCGGGCCTTGGCGGTGGCGAGGTTTTCGTCGAGTGCCTTGGAATACTCCGCTTTGATTTCGTCGCCCTGCGCGACCGTGATGGATTTTTCGTCGACCAGTTGTTGGGTGTAGAGGGCGGAAACCTGGGGCTTGGCCGCGATAATCTTATACATCAGCGGCTGGGTGAAGGACGGCTCGTCGGTCTCGTTGTGGCCATGCTTGCGGTAGCAATACATGTCGATGAACACGTCGCGCTTGAACTTCACGCGGAACTCCACCGCAAGTTGCGCGACCATGCACACGGCCTCGGGATCGTCGCCGTTGACGTGAAAGATCGGGGCCTCGATCGACTTTGCGATATCGGTGCAATAGCGGGTCGAGCGCGAGTCGGAAGGATCGGTGGTGAAACCGATCTGGTTGTTGATGATGAAATGCACGGTGCCGCCGGTGCGGTAGCCGGGCAACTGAGAGAATTGGAGGGTCTCGGAGACGACGCCCTGGCCGGCGATGGCGGCGTCGCCGTGGATGAGCAGCGGCATGACTTTGCGGCGTTCGGCGGTGTCGCCGCGAATGCGCTGGCGGGCGCGGGCCTTGCCCTCGACCACCGGATTCACGATCTCAAGGTGGGAGGGATTGGCGGCGAGGCGGACCTCGACCGTTTTGCCCGAAACGGTGGGCAGAATCGATTCGTAGCCGAGGTGGTATTTCACGTCGCCATCGCCCGCCACGGAGTCGGCGACGTAGTTTTCTGAAAATTGCTCGAAAAGCACGTCGAACGATTTCCGCATGACGGAGCACAGCACGTTCAGGCGGCCGCGGTGGGCCATGCCCATGTTGATTTCCTCCACGCCGTGCTCGGGGCAATGCTCGATGACCGCATCGAGCGCGGCGATGATGGTCTCGCCGCCTTCGAGCGAGAAGCGTTTCTGCCCGACGTATTTGGTGTGGAGAAATTTTTCGAAGAGCTCGGCTTTGTGGACGCGGCGCAGAATGCGCAGTTTCTGCGGCTGGGTGAACGCGGGCTGCAGACGGGTGGTTTCGAAACGTTCCTGGAGCCAGCGCCGGCAATCCTGATCCTGGATGTGGGCATATTCGACGCCGGTGTGCCCACAGTAGGTCTCCTGCAAAGCGGTGAGCAGATCGCTGAGTTTCATCTGACCCGCACCGCCGCGGAAATTGCCGGTGTCAAACGAGGTGTCGAGGTCGGCGCTGGAAAGCTTGAAGGCTTCGAGGGAAAGCTTGGGCAGCGGAGCTGGCCGGGCGGGATCGAGCGGATTGATGTGCGCCTGGCCGTGGCCGATGGAGCGATAGGCGCTGATCAGATAGTAAATGCCCGCCTGCTTGACACTGTCGGCCACCTGACCGGCGACTCCGGTGCCGCCGGGCGATCTCCCATCCGAGCCGAGCGAGAAGCCTTGAAAGAACGCCTGCCAGGTCGCATCGACGGAGTCAGGCTGGGCGAGCCATCGCTGGTAATATTCCTCGACCAGCGAGGCATTGGCGCGTTCGGAGAAATTGACTGGATTCATGAAGGACGAAATGAGTGAGTCCCGGGCTTGCCAAATTAGGGCGGGAGCGATAACCGGGAGGTTAACACCAGCAGCAGCGCCCAATCGACACAAGCCGTTTCAAGCCGGTGCCGAGCGAGGTGCATGGTCTATCAGACGGTGTTACATGCTGATAAATATAATCTAACTCACTTCCGACCCAGCGCCATGATCGAGACACAATTGAAAGAGGCCCTTATCCGCTTCCACGCCGGCATTAAAGCCGCTGATGGCGCGGCGATTTCCGCCGGACTGAATGAAATCGAGTCATGCCTCAACGCCCATCGCGCCGATCTGAATCCCCGGCTCGTGCATTTTCTGGAAGGCCGCAGCTACGCGAAAGCGCTCGCCTACCTGGGAGGAGACGATGCGGCGATGGGCCAGCCGGCGTCGCCTCCCGGAGGCTGCGGCGGGAAACATTGAGAATGAGCTGAACCGCTGATGAACGCGAATTGTCGCGAATAGAAATCAAGCCACGAAAAATCGCATGAGTACGGGAAACAAAATCAACACCGATGGCGGGCAGTCGCTCGGGCAAAATCCATTTGGCGCGCTCAGTGGCGCAGGGTTGCCTGTTGCATCCAGCCGGCCGGTAGAAAATCCAAAAGCCAAAATCGAAAATCCGAAAAATCGCGGCCGGGTGGAGATCAAGCGCACGACGGCAGGTCGCGGCGGCAAGACGGTGACCCTCGTGACCGGCTTTGTCGGCATTGGCTTGCCCGAGAAGGAGCAGCTCTCGAAAAAAATGCGCGGCGCCTGCGGCTGCGGCGGCACGGTGAAGGACGGCGACATCGAGATCCAAGGCGACCAGCGCGAGACCGTCGCACGCATCCTTACCGAAGCCGGCTTCCGACCCGTGATGGCGGGAGGATGAGAGATCTTGATACGTCCTTATAGTTCGTTGGCGATAAACTCTCTGAATGAACTTCGAACTCTTTCGGTTTGGCGTTTGCTATTAGGACATACATCGTCGAGCAGTTTTTGTACACGTGATTCAACGCTGCGGGGATTTACGGGATTTCGTATCATGCGTCCGTGTTGATCACCAACGCATGTGCTATCCGCAACGACAAGATCGATAGGAGTATTCTTGCCTTCAAAGAGAACCCTGAAGCCTGCATGTATGTATTCGTGCATTGAGATACCAATAAAAGAAATTCTGTTTGCGGCCAAGACTTCGGCTTTGGCACGGCCCCAGATAGTTTGGAACAAATCGTGTAGGTCAACGTTTCCACCAGTATATCCACCGGCTTTTATTCCGGGTTCATGTTCTGAATCTGTAAGCGCGAATGCACTTTTCTGACCAAGTGTTTCCCATGGGAACAGGATGGGTGGAGCACTCTGACCGTGTTCCTTTGAAGTAAGTGATTGCAGGCATCTTTCGCCATAAAAAACATTCCAGTCACAGTCTGGCATGGCTCGTACGCCCTTCTGCAAGGTTGCCGGCCAAGCAACCGTCCCGTGAAGTTTCAGCAGGCAAAATCCGTCATCGCGTGATATTCGTTCAATGCTTCTGTCAATAAACCCGCTTGTAACAGCCGTAGCCATGCCTCCGAAAGGGGTCCCTACCATTGAAATGGCTTCTATCCTTGTTTGCACGGCACGATAAAGGAGCCATTCTAAATAGGGATCGTAATTGAATGAGATTACGACGACATCGTCACGCAATGTTTGGAGATCATCGGCAAAAAGTTTTTGTATGAAAGGGTAATAATCTGATTCCGCATATTTGTTCTCTGGCCTATTTAAAGCGAAAGCTAATCTCAGTACTTTTTTCAGATCAGAAACCTCTCCGGATCGCTTGTTGCGTGTTAGATAGCAAAATTCATCAATGGTGCCAAAGCCTCCCTCGCGGAAAAGCTTTAGGGTTTTCTCGAGTGGCTTAATCCATTCATCGAATTGTATTAGTAGATCGGATCGTTTAATTTCGCCGAGTGTTTCGTAAGCTTTCTCAATCGGCTCCCTAAGTGAGCTAGCAGACGCCATTAGGAGTCTTAGATCTTTTGCAAGAGGATACCCTGATGAGACAGATGCTCCGGCTCCAAGAAAAATGACGTGCTTTGGAGTTTTCTTTAAAACGGCTCCAGTTAGTTCGAGGTTCCTCACATGTGAACGTTCTAGAGTCATTTTAGTGATTTACGCCGCCAAACCCGCGGCCATCGCGAGCGCACTTTTCGCGCGGTTCATGATGTAGAGGTGGTAGCCGGGTGCGCCGTGTGCGAGCAGGTCGCGGATTTGCGTGAGCGCCCACTCGATGCCGATCAGTTCGACGACATCCGTGTTGTCCGCGGCAACTTCGAGACGCGTGGCGAGCTTTTGTGGCAGCGCCGCGCCGCAGAGGGTGGCGAGACGCTGCACTTGCTTGAGCGAAAGCACGGGCATGATGCCGGGCACGATCGGCACAGTGATGCCGCGCGCGCGGCACCGATCCACGTAACGGTAGTAAGCGGAATTGTCGAAAAAGAGCTGCGTCGTGACGAATGCGCCGCCGTTGTCGATTTTGCGCTTCAAATTATCCAGATCGGCGTCGAGCGTCGCGGCTTCGGGATGTTTCTCAGGATAACCAGCGACACCGAGACAAAAGTCGGAATGCCGGGCTTTGAGCAACGTGACGAGTTCGCTGGCGTAACGCAGGCCATCGGGCGCGGGCGTGAACGTGGTGTCGCCTTTGGGCGGATCGCCGCGGAGTGTCATGATGTTTCGAAAACCGCTGGTGTGAATCCGGTCAGCCACGTCATTTAGTTCGGCGCGCGGATGGCCGACGCAGGTGAGGTGGGGCATCACGGTAAATCCAAAATCATTCTTCAGCATCGCGCTGGCTTGGGCGGTGCGGTCGCGCGTGGTGCCGCCTGCGCCGTAAGTGACCGAGACAAAATCCGGGGAGATCCGCTTCAGCGCGGTGGCGGCATTGCGCAGGGCTTCCATGCCGACGTCATCCTTGGGCGGAAAAAATTCCAGCGAGCGCAACGGGCGTTGTTGCGCGAAGAGTTCAGAGATGGGACGGTCGGGTATCATAATGTATCAATGAATTCAGATATGACGATATGTGTAAAGCTCCCTTTTAAGGGATGCATTCCGTCACATTTTCGCGCGCTTTCTCGGTTTTGAGCCGGAGTTGGCCGCAGGCGGCGTTGATGTCGTGGCCTTTTTCACGGCGGAGTGTGACGGAAATCCCGGCGGCGCGAAGGATGTCGGCGAAGCGTTCGCAGCGGTTGTTGCTCGGACGTTTCCACGGCAGGCCCTCCACCGTGTTATAGGGAATCAGATTCACATGCGCGTGCAGGTCATAGGCGATGTCGCGGAGCTTTTCGGCCTGGCTGATCGCGTCGTTGATGTCCTCGATGAGAATAAATTCCAGCGTGACCATGCGTCCCTGTTTTTCGGAAAATATTTTCACAGCCGGCAGCAGATCGGCGAGCGGGTAGGTCTTGTTGATCGGCATGATCTGCTCGCGGACTTCGTCGCTGGCGCCATGCAGTGAAATCGCGAGTCGAATACCGAGCGGCTCTTCGGCGAGCTGGAGAATTTTCGGGACGAGACCGGAGGTGGAGAGCGTGATGCGCCGCGCGCCGAAGCCGAGGCCCCACTCGGCGTTGACGATGGTGAGGGCGCGGATGATGGCGTCGTAGTTGTGCAGCGGCTCGCCCATGCCCATGACAACGATGTTGTCGAAGGAGGCGAGTTCAGCCCGGGCCCGTGGGGTGTGGGTGTCCTCCAGCCGGCAGACCTGGATGAGCTGGTGGACGATCTCGCCGGCGGAGAGGTTGCGCTTGAGGCCGGCGAGGCCGGAGGCGCAGAACTTGCAGCCCATGGCGCAACCGACCTGGGTGGAAATGCAGATGGTCTTGCGGGATTTGTCGACACCGACGCCCAGCATGGGCGCGCGGATGATGACGGTTTCGATGAGGGATTTGTCGCCGAGTTCGAGGAGCAGTTTGTCCGTTTCGTCGCCCGACTGGCGGTCGAGCACGAAGCCGGTGGGCTCGAGTTCGAAATGTCCTGCCATCCATGTACGGAAATCTTTCGGAAGATTGGTCATCTCCTCCCAGGTGCGGACACGTTTTTTGTAGAGCCACTCGAGGATCTGTTTGGCGCGGAACGCCGGCTGGCCCGCTGCCTTGAGGGAGGCGGTGAGCGAGTCGAGCGTCTCGCCGTAGACGGCCGGTTTTTCTGGGGTGAACTTCATGCGCGCGGAAATGTCTTGGACAGGATGATGTTAAAACCCCAGCCTACAAGCCCAGCATGAAACTTCTGCACCGGCACATTTTCGCCTCCGTGGCGCTGACCAGTTTTGCCGCAGTGGCGGTGCTGACCTTCATCGTGGCGCTGGGCAGTGTGCTGAAGGACCTGCTGCCGAGCGTGCTTGCCGGGCAGCTCGCGCCGGAAATATTTTTGCATCTGATTGTACTGACCGTCCAATATTCCATCTGCTACACGCTGCCGGGCGGTGTTTTGACGGGTGTGCTGCTTGTGCTTGGCCGGATGTCGGCCGACCGGGAAATCACCGCGATCCGCTCATCCGGGGTGAGCATCGCCGGAATCTCCGCCCCGATTTTTTTATTCGCATTGATCGGCACCGGTCTGAGTCTGGCGGTGAATTTTTATTTCATGCCCCGGGCCAAGGTGACGTATGAGCAGGAGTTTGCCGAGGCGGTCCGGAGCAATCCCCTGAGTTTCATTGTGCCCAAAACCTTCATCCGGGATTTTCCGAACAGGATTGTTTTCGTGGGGGAAAACAAAAATCTGAAACTCAAGGACGTTTGGGTATGGGAGCTGGATAAGCAGGCGCGGGCGACCGCTGTCTATCACGCCGAAAGGGCCGATCTGGTGTATGATGATAAAACGAACAATCTTCAGTTGACCGGTTACAATGTTACGGTGGAAAAACGTGATGGTAAAGATCCAGAAAATTTTGGCAAGGATTACAAAGGCTTTGCGGTGCATCCCGAAAGGGCTTTTCTCCCATTGTCCCTGGAGAAAATCACTGGTGTGCCGAAGCACAACCTGAAGCTCGAGTGGCTGACTTTTGACCAATTGATGGCGGAAAGGCAGCGGCTCCTCCAACCTGATCCGAAGCGTTCTCTGGCGGAACGCGACCACCAGAGGATCATTGTGCAGACGGTCATTCAGCAAAAGGCGGCGATGGCTTTTTCTGTGCTGTCTTTCGCCCTGATCGCGATTCCGCTGGGCATCAAAGTGTCGCGCAAAGAGACCTCGGCCAATCTTGGGATCGCCCTCGCTTTGGCAATGAGCTTTTATCTGCTGACTATCGCGATCCATGGGCTTGAGCAAAAGCCGGCGTTTCGTCCCGATTTGCTCATGTGGCTGCCCAATCTTGGCTTTCAGGCGCTGGGAATTTCCATGTTCCGCAAATCGGACCGGAGCTGAAGCGACTCACGTTTCGCGCAACGAAAGCAGCACGGGTAGCACGATCAGGACGAGCGGCAATTGCAACGTCAGGCCCGAAATGATGGCGATGGCGAGCGGTTGCTGCATCGCGGAGCCGGCACCGAGGCCCAGCGCCAGCGGCAGGAGCGTGAGAATCGCCGCGAACGTGGTCATCGCGATCGGCCGCATCCGGTTTAGTCCGGCCTGCACGAAGGCATCTGCGGTGGCGGCGGTGGCGGGGAGCGAGAGCAATTCGGACACATAGAAGATCGCCACCTCGGTGGCGATGCCGACGATCATGGTCATGCCCATCATCGCGGAAATATTTAACTGCGTGTGCGTGAGCCACAGGCCGATGGTCACGGCGGACAACGCGAGCAGCGTGCAGCCGAGCATCGCGAGGGCGATGCGAAAACTTTCGTAGAGGAACAACAGCAGCAGAAACACCAGCGCCACCGCCGCCGCGAAAACCGCGATCAGGCCGGCGAACGCCTTTTGTTGCTCAGCGTAGGTCCCACCGAGCGCGAAGTACACGCCGTTGGGCACGAGGCCCGGCTGGGCCAGCACGCGCCGCACCTCGGTGATGGTCGAACCGAGATCACGACCGGTGATGCGGCCGGTCACGGGGAGCATGCGTTTCAAATCGTCACGGCTGATCTGCGGCTGGCCTTCGACTGTGGAGACCGTGGCCACCCGTTTCAATGGAAAGAAATGACCGTCGGGTGCGCGGATCCGGAGCAGCGCGATTTGGTCGGATGTCTGCCGCGAGCGACGAGGAATCCACGCCCTGATGCCGACCAACTTGGGTCCGCTTTCAATTTTTGTGGTGGCGGGTGAACCGTCGAGCAGGGCGCCCACGGCTTCCGTGACCGATTCCGGATCCATGCCTTCGAGCGCGGCCTGGGCCGGGTCCACTTTGATCGTGAGCGCGTCGCCGGCGAGCACGATGCCATCCTTCACATCCACGACGCCGGAAATCTTGCCGATGGCCTGGGCGATGCGCGGTGCGGTGGCCTGCAACAGCTCGCCGTCATCGGAATAAAGTTTGATCTCAATCGGGTGGGGATCGGCAGTCAGGTCGCCGATCAAATCCTCCATGAGCTGCATCGTTTCGATCTCCAGGCCGGGTACGTTTTTTTCCACCTGATGGCGGACATCGTCCATCACGTCTTCAATGTCGCGGCGCGGCTGTGGTTTGAGCCTGATAAAAAAATCGCCCTCGTTCGCCTCGGTGAGCCCGCCGCCGAGCTGCAGGCCGGTCCGGCGCGAGTAAGTTTCGACCTGGGGTGTCTTCTGCAATATCGCCTCCACCTGTTGCAGCAGGCGGTCGGTTTCACTGAGCGAAGTGCCCGGCTCGGCGCGGTAATCGAGAATGAATCCGCCTTCGTCCATTTCCGGCATGAAGCCTGAGCCGATCTGGCGGTAAGCGAGTCCGGTGAGGAGCAGCAGCGGCAGCACGCCGAGCAGGAGGAGCGCGGGCCGGGCGAGGAGGCGCCGCATCAGCCGGGCATAGCCGGCATGAATCCGTGCGGTGAACGCGCCGCCTTCCTTCTGGTTGGCGTCTTTTTCCCCGAGAAAGTGGTCGGCGAGAATCGGCACCGCGAGCCACGAGACGAGAAACGAAATCGCGAGGCTGGCGGCCATCGTGAGCGAAAGCGCCTTGAAAAAAGCGCCGGTCACGCCCGAGAGGAAAGCGAGCGGCGCAAAAATAATGATCGTCGAAAGCGACGACGCGACCAGCGGCACGGTGAATTCCGCGGCGGCGGACCACACGAGGCCGTGATGCCGGCCCGAATGTCCGCGCAACCGGCGGATGACATGCTCGACCATGACGATGGCGTCGTCGATGATGAGGCCCACGGCCGCGGCCATGCCGCCGAGCGTCATGATGTTGAAACTGCCATGCAGCACCTTCAGGAGCAGCACGGTGGCAGCGAGCACCACGGGCACGCAGGCCATGGCGATGAGCGTGATCTTGCCGTTGCGCAGAAAGAGAAGAAGCACGCCCCCCGCGAGGAAGATGCCGATGAAGACGGCATCGCGCACACTCGTCGCCGAGGCTACGATGAGTTCGCTCTGGTCATACCAATTGGCGATTTTCACGTCGCGCGGCAGTTGCGTGCGGTAGGCCTGCAGCTTGGCCTGCACATCGCGCGCGATCTGGACGGTGTTGCCGTCAGGCTGCTGATAAACTTGGAAAATCACGGCGTCACGGCCGTCGGCCGTGACACGGGTCCACTGCGGTACGGTGCCGAGGGTGATCTCGGCGACGTCGGCCACGCGCACCAATCCGGCGGGGCCTTTTTGCAGGACGGTTTCACCGAGCTGGCGGGCATCAGCGACGCGGTTGTCGACGAGGGTGAGATAAAGTTTGTAGTGATCTTCGAGCCGGCCGACAGCGCTGATGGTGTTGGCGGACGAGAGGGCTTTGCTGACATCGGCGAGGGTGAGGCCATGCGCTTCCAACCGCGCGGGATCGATGATCACGCGGTACTCGGCTTCCGCGCCACCAAAGACCTGGACCGTGGCCACACCCGTTATCGTGGAGAGCAGCGGGCGCAGTTGATAGTAGGCGATGTCGCGCAATTCCACCGGCGAATTTTTCGCGGAGGTCAGGCTGTAGGCGAGGGAAGGGAACACCGTCGGGTCCATGCGCCGCACTTCGAATTTTGTTCCGGCGGGCAGTTCGCCCAAGGTCTGGTTCACGGCGGACTCAACCTGGAGCATCGCGGAAATCATGTCCGCGCCCCAGTCGAAGTTGACGGATATCTCCGAGCTGCCGCGGCTGGTGGTGGAGCGGATGTTGCGCAGACCGGGCACGGAGCGGACGGCGGACTCGACGGGGATCGTCACCTCCGAGGCCATGCGTTCGGCAGGCCGGTCACCGGCATCGAGGCTGATCACGATGCGGGGAAAATCCACATGGGGGAACAGCGCGACCGGCAGCGACCACGCCACGACCAGACCGGCCAGGGCGAGCAGCATGAGCAGAAAAAGCACCGACCGCCGGTGCGCCTGCATCCACGCCACAAAATTCACGGCCTGGCCTCCTTGGCGCCGGCGGCTTTGCCGTCCGGCTGTTTGGCGGGCGTGGCGGTTTCTGCTTCCTGCGACTGCACCGCCATGCCATCGGCCAGTTCGTAATTTCCAAGAGTGACAATCGTATCGCCGTCGTGCAGATCTGCGCCGCTGACTTCGAGCAAATCACCGGCGCTGATCCCGACGGTCACTTCGTGCCGCACGGCATGACCGGTCTTCACGGTGTAGAGCACCCACTTGTCGTTGTCGGGCAGCACGGCGCTGCGCGGAGCGACGAGCGTTTCTTTTTTGTCCGCCTCGATGAGGGCTTTGACGTGTTCGCCGAGCAAAAGCGGCGCGCCGCCGGGCACAGGCACACGGACATCGACGGTGCCGGTGGCCGCATCGAGCGTGTTGCCGGCGACGCGAACCGCGCTGGCAACCGGCTGGGCGTCGGTGCGGTTGGCGGAAAATAAAGTCACGGATTGGCCGGCGCGAATTTGAACCGCCTCGCCCACTTCGACCCCGAGGCGGACATCGAGCTGCGCCTCGGTGGTGATCGTGATGAGGGCGGTGCCGGTGTTCACCAGCGCGCCGGTGGAAAGTTCCAGCTTGCTCACCACTCCGGCGGCCGGCGCGGTGATTTTTCCGTCCGTTCCGAGGCCGCGGCGCTCGAAGCTGTCGATTTTCAGCCGGGCGTCCTGATCGGCCTGTTGCGCCGTGAGCAGTTCCGTGCGGTTGGCCAGCTTCAAGTCGTAGCGTTCCTGCGTGGCCTGCAAGGCTTGGTGGGCGAGCGCAAATGCACTCCGGGCGGAATCGAGCTGAAGTTTGGCATCAGGCGTGGGATTGATTTCGAACAGGGTTTCACCAGCCGCCACCCGCATACCGGGGGCGACAAGAATCTTGCCGATCAGGCAATCCGACGCCGCGACTATCACCTGATCACCCGATGGAGCAGCGGCAACCACACCGAAGGCCTGGATCATTTGTGAGATCATTTGTCTTTTCAGGACGGCGGTTTGGACGCGGGCGACGGGCGGTTTGGTTTCCTCGGCCGGTTCGGCCGCAACGGCCTCAAACCAAAACGAAACGGCGACAGCGCCGATGACCGGCAGGAATGACAGGAATTTTTTCATGGAGAAAATCAGCGGGTAGAATTGCGGTTGAGCAGGGGGCGGCCCGTGGCGAGTTCGAGGGCGACGGCGAGTTCGATGGTTTGCTGCTGGAGATTGCCCTGTTCCAGGCGATGGGCGGCGAGCGAGCCGCGGGCATCGCGGTAGGCCGTTACGTCGGCGTTGCGGCTTTCGAGAGCCTTGGCCAGTGAGGCGACGAGGTGTTCGAGGTCGGGCAGGGCGGCGGTGTCTGCTTGCAGTTGCGTCCGCACGGCGGCGAGTTTGCCGAGGAGCACGATCACATCGGCGCGAGCTTCGGCCACGCGGGCGACATACTCGTCGAAGAGTTGTTGGCGCGTGGCGCGGGCACTGGCGACATTGCCCTGGTTGCGGTCGAAGAGCGGAAGATCGATGGTCACGCCGTAGGTGCGGGTGCGGACATCGCTCGTGTCATTGGCTTTCGCCACGCTGAGACCGATCTTGGGGAATTGCGCTTTAACGGCGGCGCGCACGCTGGCTTCCTGACTCTCGTAGCCGAGCGTCAGGGCGACAAGATCAAGGCGGCGTTGTTCGAGACCTTGAAGCAAAGTGGCGGCTGAGGTGTCGGGCGGCAGTTCGGGGAAAGTGGCGGCGGGCTTGAGCGCAATCTCGGTGTCGGCGGGTTGGCCGAGCGCGACATTAAGCGCGGCGCGTTCGGCGATGTAGTCTTGCTCGGCCGTGAGCCGGGCCGTTTGGGCGGCGATCAAAGCCTCGCTCGCGAGAGTCACATCGCCGACGGTCTTATGGCCGAGAGAGGCCGCCTGTCGGTTGGCGGCAAGAGCGTCGGCGAGATCGGTCTCGATTTCCCGCAAAAGCGGCAGGCGGGCGCGCATGGCCAGCAGACGGAACGCGCGCAGGCGGGCGTCTTGCGCGGCCTGCCATTCCTGCCAGGCGATGGAAAGATCGAGCGCACCAGCGCTGGATTGCGCGCTGTTGATGCGATCCTGTCGTCCGAGCAGGGCAGTAAAATCCCAACTGAGCCCGAGATTCTGCCCATTGATCAGGCCGGGAAAGTTGTCGCCGTGCGGTTGGTCGATCGAGTAACCCAACTGCGGGTTGGGCAAAATCCCCGCCTGTAGGACCTGGGCCTGCGCGACACCGCGCTGATCACGCAGCGCGCGCAGTTGCTGGCTGACGATCACGGTCATGACGGCAATCTCGTCCGGCGAAAATCCGTCGCGGCCATCGATGCGCAGCGGTTGAAGAATCGGATGAGCAAGTTTGGCGGCGGAGATTCGGATGCTGGCGAGCGACGGCGGTTGGAGTGCGGTTTCCACTGTGGCCGGATTCAGGAGGGCGGGTTGTGTTTCGGGATGCGCGCAACCGGCGAGGAACGCGAGCGTGACGGTGAGCCACATGATGCACCCGGTGCACCAGACGAGGGCGGACAGATGACGAAGTTTCATTTTAGTGAACGTTTTTTCAGGATCTTCTTCGTGAGTCCGGTCGTGAGTGGCAGGGTGGTTCATCCCGATCCATCCTAGCGAGGTGATTATTATGCGAGTATTACCGGTGTCAGGTAATTTCGGTCCGGCGGCCGCGTCATGTTCCCATAATCTCGGATTTGCTAATCTGGCCGGAATGCCTGATGCTGATGAAACCGGCATCACCCCGTTCGGCCAAGGCCGGGGTGTAGTTGCAAAATTCCATCCCCAACCCTTGTTGCCCATGAAAATTCCCCAGTCGCGGATTCCCCATCTGTTCACGTTCAGCCTGCTGCTCTGTGCGGGCGCATTGTTCGGTCATGCCGAGGTCAATTATCAATTGCTGAAAGAAATCCCGGTCGGCGGGGACGGCGGGTGGGATTACCTCTCCGTGGATTCGGCCGGCCACCGGCTTTATGTGTCGCACGCCAGCAAGGTGGTGGTGATCGACACCCTCAAGGATGAGGTGGCGGGTGAGATTGCCGACACGCCGGGTGTGCACGGTTTTGTTTGTGCGCCCGAGCTCGGGCGTGGTTTCTCCAGCAACGGGCGGGAAAACAAGGCGAGCATCGTCGACCTCAAGACGCTCCAGACCTTGTCGAAGGTGGACACCGGGGAGAACCCTGACGCCATCCTCTACGAACCGGGCCGGCAGGAGGTTTATACTTTCAACGGGCGCGGCAAGTCGGCCACGGTTTTCGAGGCGGCGACCGGCAAGGTGGTCGCAACAATTCCCTTGGGCGGCAAACCGGAGTTCGCCCAGGCCGACCCGGCTGCCGGCCGGGTTTACGTCAACATCGAGGACAAGAACGAGGTCGTCGCCCTCGATACCAAGACGCACCAGATCGTGAATCACTGGCCGATCGCGCCGGGCGAAGAGGCCTCCGGCATGGACATCGATCTGGCGCACCACCGGCTGATTCTCGGATGCAGCAATGAGAAGATGATCATCATGGACAACACCAACGGCAAGGTGGTTGCGAGCATCTATGCGGGCAAGGGGATCGATGCCGCGGCGTTTGACGCCGGCAACCAGCTCGCGTTTGTGTCTGCCGGTGGCAGCGGCACGGTGACCATCGCACACGAAGACGCGCCAGACAAATTCATCGTGGCGCAAACGCTCGCGACCGAGCGCAGCGCGCGCACCATGACGCTCGACCCCGCGACGCACAGAATTTATCTGGTCTCAGCCAAGTTTGAAGCGCCGGCCACGCCGCCACCGGCCGGCGGCAGCCGCCCACGCCCCAAAATGATTCCCGGCACATTAAAGGTGCTCGTCTACGGGACGAAGTAACCACCGTAGCGCGGACCGGCTCAGGAGAAGCCGCGACCGAGCATTCGTGATGATAAACATAGAAGACTAAAGTGTTTCGCCACAATGCCGATAGGCTGGGCATGCATTTATCCAAGACGGTGACCTATGGGCGACTGGCCGTTGCCTGCACGTTTTTGTGCATGCTGGTTACGCCGGGTCTGGCGCGGACGAAAATCGGCGTGTTGTTTAAGGATAAATTGCCGGGCTTTTGGACCTTTGCGGAAAAAGGCGCGATGGAAGCCGGTGCCGCGTTGGATGTGGACGTGATCGTACGGGCTCCGCCCAGTGTTTTGGATGTTTCCTCCCAGGCCCGCCTGTTAAACGGGCTTGTGGCCGAGAACATCGACGCTCTGGTCATAGCGTCCACGAATCCTGAAACCGTCGAAAGCATCGTCAGCGATCTGGCGCAAAAAGGCGTGAAGATTGTGACGGTCGATACTCCGCTCAAGGATGGCCTCGCCCAGGTGTTTGTCGGAGCGGATCAGGTGGCGGTGGCCGAGGCCGCCACAAAGTTGTTTCTCTCCATCGCCCAGGATGGGGAGGAGGTGGCGATGTTGCGCAACAACAGCCTGGACCGGACAGTGCTGACCCGGGAGGAGACTTTCCGCGAGGGCTTGAAGGCCCGGCCGAACCTCACCTTGCATGCAAATATTTTTGCCAGCAGCGAACGAAACTCCGAAGGCGACCAGGCGACGCTGTTGCTGAACAAGTTTCCCAAAACCGCCGTGGTCTTCGCCTCCGCTTCCCGCGGCACGATGGCCATGATCAAGGCGGTGCGGGACAGCGGGCTCACCGGCAAGGTGAAGGTCGTGGGCTTCGGCACCTATTTTCCGGAGGAAGCGGTGAAGGCGTTTGATGAAGGAATTCTCTACGGCTTTGTGGCGCAAGAGCCGAAGTCATTGGGCGCAACTGCCGTCAAGAGCGCGGTGGCGCTGCTGGCGGGGAAGAGCGTGCCGCCGTTCGTGCGGCCTGATTTCATGGTCATCACGCGGGAGAATTTCAAATCTTCCGAAGCGCAGGCCCTGATCAATCCGTGAGGGCGGGTCGTTCCCGCTCAGCCGGTCGGAAAGGGTGAATTGCTTTTGCCGCCGGCCGCAAAGGGTGAACCGGAAATCTTGGGGTAGATGCTGCGATTGACGGTGCGGGAAAGCTCTTCGTTCGTGAATGGCTTGGAGAGCAACGAGACCTTTCCGATCTGGGCCAGTTTGTCGGGGGCCACGCTGGTGAAATAGCCGGACATGATCACGATCGGGAGCCGCGTGGTGATGTGACGGACTTCCGCGGCCAGCTCGATGCCCTTCATGACGGGCATGGTCTGATCGGTCAGCAGCATCGCAAAATCATCGGATTGCCGGCGCAACACCTCGAGACATTGATGGGGGGAATCGAAGGCGGCGACGCGGTAGCCGAGTTTTTCCAGCGCCATCTGCGCGAAACTGCGGACGACATCCTCGTCGTCGACGACGGCGATCAGTTCGCCATTGCCGCGCGGCATGGAGGTGTCGGGTGGTGCGGCCTCGGCATTGGCCTCGTCGGCTTCCGGCAGGTAAAGGGTAAAGGTGGCGCCCTGACCGGGAGCGCTTTGGACGGTGATGTTGCCGCGGTGGGCCTGGATGATCCCGTGGACGACGGAGAGGCCGAGGCCGGTGCCCTGGCCGACTTCCTTCGTCGTGAAGAACGGATCGAAGATGCGTTTGCTGGTCTCCTCGTCCATGCCGTGTCCGGTGTCGCTGAAAGTGAGCTTCAGGTAGCGGCCGGCCTGGATATGGGTGATGGCGGCGGCCTCGGCTTCGTTGAGAACCGCGGGTTCCAGACCGATGCGCATGGTGCCGCCGGTGGCGCGCATGGCATGGGCGGCATTGGAACCGAGATTGAGCAGCACCTGGTGGAGCTGGGTGGCGTCGGCCAGGACGCGCCGGCAATCCGGGGCAATCTCGACATCAATGCGGATGGTGGCCGGCACGGTGGCGCGCAGGAAGCGGCGGGCGTCCTCGATGAGCTGGGCGAGGTTGACGCCCACTTTTTCGCTGCTGGCCTGACGCGAGAAGGTGAGGATCTGATCGACGAGCTCGCGGGCGCGGAGGCTGGCGTCGCGCGAGGCGCTGAGGTAGGTGCGCGCCGTGTCGCCCTCGGGCAGGCTGTCGAGGGCGAGATCCTGATAGCCGAGGATGCCGGTGAGCAGGTTGTTGAAATCGTGGGCGATGCCGCCGGCGAGAGTGCCAAGGGTCTCCATTTTTTGGGCCTGGAACAACTGGCCTTCAAACTGCCGGCGCATGTCCTCGGCTTCGCGCCGGGCGGTGATGTCCTGAAAGGCGCCATAGACGCTGATGGCGAGGCCGTCTTTTACCTCGGCGCGGCCGAGCACGCGGACCCAGAGCTTGTTTTTACGGGCGGTGACGAAGGGAAGCTCGAGATCGAAACTCGTGCCCGAGCGCACGGCGTGCTGCAACGCCTCCGAGAAAGTGTTTTTCGCCGGGGTGGGATAAAATTCGAGGGACTTGGCGAGCGTGGGTTCGTAGCCGAGCTCGACTTCGTGGATGCGGTACATCTCGGGCGACCAGGTGAGCTGCGTCGTGCTGAGATCCCATTCCCAGGCGCCGATTTGGGCGAGGCGGCCGAGTTGGAGCGACATCTCTTCACCGTGTCGGAGGCGTTCCTCAAGCTGTTTGCGCGAGGTGATATCGGTCTGCGTGCCGACGACGCGGAGGGGCTGGCCCTTGGGGTCGCGGGCGACGACCTTGCCCCGGTCGAGCACCCAGACCCAATAGCCGGCCTTGTGGCGCAGCCGGTATTCGCACTGGTAAACCGGTTTGCGTCCTTCCAAGTGGTCGGCCATCGCGGCATTGGTCGCGGGAATATCCTCGGGGTGTCCGAGGGATTGCCAGATATGGCGATCGGCGGAAAGTTCGCTGGGCAGGTAGCCGACGATTTCGGTGTTCCGGGCGTTGCGGTAGACTTCGCCGATGGTGATGTTCCAGTCCCAGACGCCGTCGTTGTTGCCGGCGAGCGCGAGTTGCCAGCGTTCCTCGGCGATGCGCAATTCCTCGCGAAGCTCGTGCTCTCCGGTGATATCGCTGTCGAAGCCGATCATGGAGAGAAGGGCGCCATCCGCACCGCGCAGGAAGTAGCGGTGGGAAGAGATGTAACGTTCGGAACCGTCGGGCCGGATAATGCGAAACTGATGTTGCTGCTGGGAGGCGCGGCCTTTGAGGGCCTGTTCGGTCTCGGCCTGGACGCGGGGCAGATCATCGGGATGCACGCGTGCCTCCCATTCCTCGATATTGCCGGCGAGAGACTGGCGCTGGACCCCGTAGATCTCGAGCAGGTGGTCGTCCCAGTCCAGTTTGTCGGTGGCGAAGATATATTCCCACACCCCGTAGCCGGAGGCGTTGAGGACAAAGAGCAGCCGCTGGTTCAGGGTGCTGACGGCCTGATCACGCTGGCGCTCGGCGGTGATGTCGCGGTTGAGGCCGACGATGCGCACCGGCCGGTCGTCGGCATCGCGATAGACCTTGCCCTCGGTGAGCAGATGGCGGACCTCGCCGTCGGCCCGGACGATGCGGAATTCATCCTGAAAATTACCGCCGTCGCCGCTGTTACGGTGCTTGAAAAGACGCACCCGGTCCCGGTCGTCGGGATGAACAAAATCAAGGAAGGTTTCGTGCCGCTCGTCGAATTTTTCCGGAGCGATGCCGAAGAGGGCGCACTGCCGCTTGTCCCAGACGAGACGGCCGGTGGTGATATCCTGATCCCATACGCCGTAGTCGCTGGCTTGCAGGGCCAGTTGCAGACGCTCGGTGGTTTCCTGCTGGTGGCGGGTGCGCAGGGCCACCTGCATCTCAAGGTTGGCCGTCTGGTGTTGCAGACGCGCCAGCAGGGAGTCGCGGATACCTTCGGCTTCGCGGCGTTTTTCGTTCAGGGTCTCCATGCGCTGCAAGGAGGCGACGAAGCCGCCGAGCAGGAAAACGGTGGAAATCAGCACCACCAAAATCAGCAGGTCGTGGTGTTCGGGAATGAGCGGAAGCACCAGGGTGGCGAGCAGGCCGTAAATCAGCAGCGGGATGAACAGACCGAATAAAATCAGCCGGAGCGCCATGAATCCCAGCGGATGGTTGGGGGAGAAGACCCGGAACAGAGTCGAGTCAAACCGGCTGCACAATAATCCGGTGCCGAGCAGGAGAAAGCCGACGACACTGGATGCAACAATGGCAAAAACCTGGCGGTGGGGGGAGATAAGATGGCCGGTGATCGCGATCAGGGCATAGCTGATCACCACCAGGCCCAGCCAGTTGGAGAGGGAGAAGCGCATGCGTCTCTTTTGTCCGACGAGGAAAATGCCCAGAGCGGCGATGACGAAAGGCAGAGTGGTGCCGATGGGAATCTGCCCTCCGGCCGGAGGCACGGGCTGGGCTCCCGGCAAATCGAAGAAAGACAAACTGAAATCCCGCCCCAGAGCCTCCGATGCCAGTTTGATCGCGGCGCGCAGACCGACGAAAAGGGTGATCAGGCGCGCCGTCAGTTGGGCCGGGAAATTCCCTTCCCGTTGCATCAGCAACAAGGCCGTGCCGGAAAGCAGGAAGGAGAGGGCGGTGTTCTGATTCATCACGGCCCAGCCCGGGCAAAGCCGCCGCAGGCTTTCGATATTCAGACACCAGCCCGACAGGGTGATCAGACCTAGCATGCCGGTGAGGCCGGCGGCCCAAGCCGCAATGCGACGCAGTTTAATCTCGGCGATCATCTATGATGAGACCATTGAAGTTCCGCAGCCCGATGGAAAGGGCAATCTTGGCCCGGATTTTTTACCGCCGGTGAATCTTCGGTTTATCCGGGTGAGGCCCGGGTCATTTTAGGAGCGACGGAAACCCGGAAGGCGCCCGTTTCAGGCCTGTTGGCTGATGTGCGGGATCAAAGTGTCGGGTAAGTTTGCGCTAAATACCCGGGGTGAAATGCCGATAGGCTTGGGAAAGTTATGTATTACAGACTTTTTCTCATTATATCGCTGTGGATCGGCGTCGGAACGCTGGCGGGACGGGCAGATGAGGCGCTCGAAGCGCCAGTGCCCGTGCGCACGGTGACACCCACCTATCCTCCCGACCTCAAGCACGATAAAGTTTCGGGTGTGGTCAGCATCGTCTGCGTCATAGATGAGAAGGGCAATGTCACGGAGCCAAAAGTCCTGAAGACGAGCCATCCGGAGTTTGCCGAGCCCGCGCTGGAAGCGGTGGGCAGATGGAAGTTCAAACCGGCCAAGCGCGGCGGGACTGTCGTTGCCATTAAAATCACCATTCCGGTCCAATTCAATGCAGCCGAATAAGGCAGCCGATCTGATTTTCATTCAGTCACCCACCATGTCACAAAGCACCTTAACGATCGGCCGTAGAATCACGTTGGGTTTCACCCTGGTTTTCATCTTGCTTGGCGCGGTGTCCGCCATCGCGTGGTTCGCCCTCGGGGCCTCGGGGCGGAAGCTGTCCCTTTATGCGGGCAGCGCGGAGGAGACGAATACAGCGGCCCAATTGGAATCTTCCATGCTGGATTTGAAATTGAAGGTGAATGAATTTATCGCCACCTCGCTCACTGAGCATGTGGCGTCATACAAGCAGGTGAAGGACAAACTGAGCAAAGAACTGGCCCTGGCGACCGAACAGGTGACCGATCCCGCCCGACGGGATGAACTCGCGCTGGGGACCAAGCTGTTGGCCGACTACGATACGGCTTTCGAGCAGGTGGTGGCCAATGCCGCCAAACTCGATCTGGTCGTGAAAGAACAGCTCACGCCCAAAGGCGCGGCGATCACCGCCGGATTGCAGAAGGTGCTGACCGATGCCCGCAACAACGGGGATATGAACGGCGCCTTCGGCATCTCCAGCGGACAAAAAGCCTATTTTGAGTGCAGCAGCCTGGTGAATTCCTTTTTGCTTACGTCGCGGGATGACTATGCCACCGCGGCGCGTGAGGGAATGAAGACGGTGTCGTCCGCCATTGCGAAACTGCAGAAGGACCAGGCGGAACTGGTCGCCATGGATGCCACCCTTAAAGACGAGGCCAAGGACAAACAGTTGATGGAAATCAGCAACTCGGCCAACGCCTATGACCAGGCGCTCCAGATCATCATCAATCTTAAGCATGAACGCAATGATCTGATCGAGAAACAGCTCAATCAGATCGCCCCGAAATTCACCGCCACGCTTGGCCGGGTGCGGGTGTCGGTGACGAACTTCCAGGACGAACTGGCGCAACGCACCAAGGTGGAGCAACGCCGCAACGAAGTGCTCGTGCTCAGCAGCACGCTCGGTTGCGCAATCCTCGGCGTCATCGCCGCCTGGCTGATCATCCGCAGCATCACCCGGCCCATTGCGAAGATCGCCGATTTGCTGGTCACCGAGTCCTCCAACACCCATGGCGCCGCCTCGACGGTGGCCGAAGTCAGCCAGTCGATGGCGGATGGAGCCAGCCGCCAGGCCGCTTCCCTGGAGGAGAGCAGCGCGTCGTTGCATGAGATGGCGAGCATGACCCAGCGCAATACCGAGAGTGCGCAGACGGCGAAAAGCCTGGCGGCGGAAGCCCGCAGCACGGCGGATGCCGGAGCCCGGGACATGACCGCGATGAAAAACGCCATGACCGCGATCCAGGTATCCAGCATGGAGATTTCAAAAATCATCAAGACCATCGACGAGATTGCTTTTCAGACCAATATTCTGGCCCTCAACGCCGCCGTGGAAGCCGCCCGTGCCGGTGAGGCCGGCGCCGGGTTTGCCGTTGTCGCGGAAGAGGTGCGCAATCTCGCCCAACGTTCCGCCCAGGCCGCCAGGGAGACGGCCACAAAAATCGCCGATGCTTCTTCCAAGAGCGAGCAGGGTGTCAGCATCAGCAGCCAGGTCGCGGCCAGCCTCGATGGCATTGTCGAACGCATCCGCCAGTTGGACGAGATGGTGGGCGGGATCGCCCAGGCTTCCATCGAGCAGAGCGAAGGCATCAACCAGTTGAATCAAGCCGTGGCCGGCATGGATCAGATAACCCAGTCCAACGCGGCGCTCGCCGAGCAGTCCGCTTCCGCCGCGCAGGAAATGCAGACCCAATCCGCCCAGGTGAAGAACGCCGTGGGCGATCTTATGCTCATGGTCAATGGATCGGTGCAACAAGAGGCAGCTTCGCCTGCTCATGCTGCTCCCGCCCAGGCAAAGAAGGGCACATGGGCTTCAACACCGGGCAGACCCAAGACAAAGCCCAAGACGCTCGCGACCGCAGGTGCTTATAAAGTGACGAAGCATAACGGGCACTGAGGCGGGCGTGCCGCCTCGCTTACGCGATCGAACTGTAAATGCACCGAAAGCCGCACATTGATGGGCTATAGTCCTCAATTTTACCGGTTTTTGGCCGATTAAATGTATCCCGGATCATGCCGTCATTCCCCCATAGTTCCCGCTGGTTGCCTCGTGTGGTGGCCGCAATCGGCATTCCCGCCGGCCTGCTTCTCATCTGCCTCGGTCTGGATTTCGCCCCGCATGGACTGCGGAAAATACTTTTGCCGGTGCAAGGCTGGTCGCTGCTGTCCGGCTTGTATGCCGTGGCCGGGGCGGCGCTGGCCTGGAGCGTGATCAGCTACTGGGCCCGGCACGATAAAAACCGGCTGCTGGTGATCATCAAACCCGATACCATGGCCGGGCGCCTGACCCGGCGGCTTCTGCTGATCTCGCTGATTTTGCCACCCTTGGGCGGCATGACTGAAAAACTGATCCTATCCTCCGGGTTTCCGATGGAAATGCACATGGGGATGTTTGCCCTGATCCAATTGCTCCTGCTCGGGGGCATCGTGCTTTATTTCGGCCGGGTGCTGCGCAGCAGCGAACGGGAGCGCGACCGGGCGGAGACCGAGCGCGCCATGGCTTTGCGCCAGTTGGAAAAACAGGCCAGCATGCTGCAAAGTGAAGTGGCGCGCCGCACCACCGAACTTTGCCAGGCCCTGACCTACAACAAGCGGCTCGCTCTCGTGGCCGCGCATACGACGGATGCGATCATTGTCACCGACGCCGACGGCTTGATCGAATGGGTGAACGAAGGCTTTGTCCGCCTGAGCGGTTATGGCGCGGAAGAAATGATCAAGCGGAAACCGGGCAGCTTCCTGCAAGGACCGATGACGGATCCGAACACCGTGGCCTACATGCGCGAGCGCCTGGCTATCCAGCAGGGTTTCAGCGTGGAGATCATCAATTACTCCAAGGGCAGCGTGCCGTATTGGGCGGAACTCAAGGTGCAACCCATGCGCGACCAGGCCGGGGTTGTCACCGGTTACATGGGCACGGCGAGCGACATCACCGCCCGCAAATCGGCGGAGGAACGCACCAACGCGGCCAGGGAGGAGGCCGAACAGCTCAACGCGCAGTTGGAACAGGTGATTGCCCAGGCGCAGCAATCCGCCACCGAAGCCAATATCGCCAGCCAGGCGAAGAGCTCTTTCCTCGCGACCATGAGCCATGAGATCCGTACTCCGCTCAACGGCGTCATCGGCATGGCCGGACTCCTGCGCGACACCGGGCTCGACGAACGCCAGTTGGATTTTGTGCGCACCATCGAAACCAGCGGTGACGCGCTGCTTTCCATCATCAACGATGTGCTGGATTACTCCAAGATCGAGGCCGGACGGATCGAGCTGGAAAACGCCCCCTTTGACCTGCGCCAGTGCATCGAGGATGCGCTCGATCTTTTCGCCGCCAAGGCCACGGAAAAAAACCTGGAGCTCATCTCGCACATCGGGACGGGGGTGCCCAGCATCATCATCGGCGACGTGACCCGCCTGCGGCAGATCGTGGTCAATCTGGTGGGCAATGCGTTGAAATTTACCGCCACCGGCGAGGTTGTGGTTTCAATCAGTTCCACCGCCGCTGGCTTGGATGCAGCCCATGTGATCACAATAGGGGTGAAGGACAGCGGCATCGGCATTCCCGCCGACCGAATGAGCCGTCTCTTTCAGCCGTTTTCCCAGGTGGATTCCTCAACCACCCGGAAATATGGTGGCTCCGGCCTGGGGCTCGCGATCAGCCGGAGACTCGCGGAAGCCATGGGTGGCATCATGTGGGTTGAAAGCGAGGCCGGGAAAGGTTCCACATTCAGCTTCACTTTGAAAACCCGGGCCGAGCCCACCACCGTGCAGCCGCGCTGGCAGATGGCCACCGAGGTGTTTGCCGGAAAGAATATTTTGGTCGTGGATGACAACGCCGCCGTGCGTGCTTGGTTGACCGAACAGATCTCCGTCTGGGGCGCGCATGTGACCGCGGCGGATTCCGGGGCAGCCGCCTTGGTTTATCTCCAGGGTCAGAATCCATGTGATGTGGTGCTGACTGACCGGGGGATGCCGGTGATGGACGGATTGAAACTGGCCGAATCGGTGCGAGAAATTCCGTCACGGGCGGGCCTGCCCTTTGTTTTGCTCAGCTCCCTGACCAACAATGCGACGCCACCCGGCTTCGCCGCCCTGGTAAGCAAACCGATGAAAACCGCGCCGTTGTTCACGGCCTTGGACCGGACGATCGGACGCGGCCCTGCCGCCGAGGGTGGGGCTGCGGCGACGACCGCCGCGCAGGCTGCCGCCGCCCCCATTGCTCTTTCCTCGATGCGGTTGCTGCTGGTGGAGGACAACGCGGTCAATCAACGCGTCGCCACCATGTTGCTTGGCAAACTCGGATTCAAAGCCTGGATCGCCAACAATGGCGAGGAAGCGCTTGCCGCGCTCAAGAATCAGACCTTTGACGTGATTCTCATGGATATGGAAATGCCCGTGCTGGATGGCTGCGAGGCCACCCGGCGCATTCGCGAAACATCCACCGCGACGCGCCCCTGGATCGTGGCGCTGACGGCCAACGCCATGGGCGCAGACCGGAACCGGGCCTTCACCTCCGGGATGAACGATTTTGTGACCAAGCCCATCCGTCTCACCGAGCTGAGCACGGCTCTGCAAAGGGCGGCGGAAAATATCAAGGACCCGGTGCCCGATCCGGTTATTACGGTGTGAGGATTGTTCCCGCCGATCGGTTTGGACCGTCAGCGGGGTGTTCTCTTATCGGGTCAGTTTACCCGGCGAAAAAAATCCGGGTGTGTTATCTGAAGGCTCGTGTCATGGCGGCCTCGTGATGACAAACCAATGGGTAGACGTACCCCTGCTTCGTCCCCACGGGGTGGGCGGCCGGCCCCGAAAATGCCGATGGTCGCAAGCATCCTTACCCCTGGCCCAAGGCCGGTGAGAATACCTGCGACCACCAAGCGCTTTAAAATTTCAGCGCGAGCGGGACGATCTTTTGGACCGCGCCGGGGCGAATTCGTGGGTCCGAAACGGCATGGGATCAAAGATCACATGCGGATTGGTCAATGCCGGCGGTTGAAAAAGGAGACGGCCCCAAGTGACGTCACTGCGCAAACGCGAAGAGAGATCGGTCACTCCGGTGCCTTGACGGGTATTGGTGAATTGGGAGGCCATAAGAGGTATATCGGTTCAAAAAAAAATCGCTTAAGTTTTGCCGGTGAAAAAATGTGTAAGCATTCGTGCGGGTGGTTCACTGCTGCGCTCCATCGATGACCGGCAAACTCGTCACCGGTGTCGTGGGCTGCCAGCATTTCACTAAATCATGACAGGTCGGATTCACTCGCGGTGCTCTGCCGCCGCCTGCCAGTAACGCGGCTGTGTTGTGATTGCCCGCCGCTTGGCTGTTTTATACCAAGGACAGTGAGGTACCAAGCTCAGTCAGGTTTGGATCTTTTCGTCAGGCCGGGGCTTGTCGGCGTGCCGTGGCGCGGCCGACAAGCGCCAGCTCTGCACCCGCAAGGCGATTCGCAACTGGTATTGCGGAATTTGCCCAACCCGCTCGCCGTCGCGGCCACCAACGGCCGGTCTTGTTTGATATGGCGGCCGGCGTCTGCGGGTTGCGGGAGAGGGGATTATTGATATTTCCAGGGTCATGGCCGGTGACCGATAAAATTCCAGTTGACGGCGGTTAAGACCGCCCAATAGTCGGCCCTTCTCGCGGGAGTAGCTCAGTTGGTAGAGCACCACCTTGCCAAGGTGGACGTCGAGAGTTCGAGTCTCTTCTCCCGCTCCAATTTCAAAAACCGCTGTTCCTCAGCGGTTTTTTTGTTATCTAAGCTGCCGTGAAAGCCTCCGACTTCTTTGCCCTGCCTGCCTCCCTGCTCCGGTTCGCCCCGTTTTTCCCGGCCGATATCGCCCCTTGGCTCTGGCTAAAAAAAATCGGCCCGGCGCTGGAATCTGCCGAATTTGACTCCAACGAGCGGGTGATCCCCCCCGGCGTGCATATCGAGGGCCGTGTCTGGATTCATCCGACCGTCAAGCTCCCAGCCTATGCCACGATCATCGGCCCGGCCTATATTGGTGCCAAAACCGAAATTCGGCCCGGTGCCTTCATTCGCGGCAATGTCATCGTCGGCGAAGGTTGCGTACTGGGCAATGCGAGCGAGTTCAAAAACAGTCTGCTCATGGACAAGGTTCAGGCACCGCACTACAATTACGTGGGCGATTCGATTCTCGGCAACGGCGCCCACCTCGGGGCGGGTGCAATTTGTTCCAACCTCCGGCTCGATCAGGGTGAAGTTGTGGTCAAACTGCCGGCTGGTCCGGTCGGCAGCGGCCTGCGCAAATTCGGGGCGGTGCTCGGCGACAAGGCCGAGGTCGGCTGCAACGCCGTGCTGAATCCCGGCACGCTCCTCGGCCCGCGCGCCCTCGTGATGCCGAGCATGGCCTTCGGCGGATACTTGCCGCCCGCGACCATCGCCCATGCCCGCCACACCGTCACCATGATCCCGCGCCGGGACTGAGAAAATCGTTCTCGTAATCGTACTCTTTCTCGTTCTCTCCTTTTCCTTTCCTATCCGAGAGAACGCTTACGATTAAGAGAACGATCCTAACCCATGCCCCGCATCCTCACCGGCATCACGCCCTCCGGCACCCTTCACATCGGCAATTACTTTGGCGCGATGCGCCCCGCCATCGAGCTCCAGGCCGGCGGCGACGCCTATTACTTCATCGCCGACTATCATTCGATGACGGTGATCACCGACGCCAAGGAACGCCGCGGTTTCACGAACGGCATCGCCCTCGACTGGCTCGCCTGCGGACTCGATCCGGCCAAGGCCGTTTTTTGGCGCCAAAGCGATGTGTCCGAAGTCTGCGAACTCATGTGGCTGATCGGCTCGCTTACGCCCATGGGCCTGCTTGAGCGCGCCCACAGCTACAAGGACAAGCTCGCCAAGGGCATCGCGCCCAACTTCGGGCTCTTCGCCTATCCGGCGCTGATGGCCGCCGACATTTTGCTCTTCGACACCCACATCGTTCCCGTGGGCAAGGACCAGAAACAGCACCTCGAGATGACGCGCGACATCGCCATCAAGTTCAACCTCGCCTATGGCGATGGCACCTTCGTCGTGCCCGAGGAAAAAATCCAGGAAGACGTTGCGGTTGTTCCCGGTCTCGATGGCCAGAAAATGTCCAAGAGCTACGGCAACACCATCGAGATTTTCGGCGACGAGAAAGCTCTACGCAAAAAAATCATGGGCATCGTCATGGACTCGCGCACGCCCGCCGAGCCCAAGCCCGATGCCGATAAAAATCTTGCGATCCAGCTCCTGCGCCTTGTCGCCCCGAAGGATGTCTCCACTGATTTCGAGAACCGTCTCCGCGCCGGCGGCCTCGGTTATGGCGACCTGAAGAAAGCGCTCTTCGAGCATTACTGGAATTATTTTGCTCCCTACCGAGCCAGACGCGCGGAACTCGTCGCCAATCCCGACTACGTCGAGAAAGTTCTGAAAGACGGAGCCGACCGCGCCCGAGAGGTGGCGAACCAGACAATGGCCCGCGCTCGGAAAGCGTGTGGATTAAGGTAAGGCGGACGGGTTAACACAATGCGTGCGAATTGGGTGCTGCGTAGGTTGCGCGCTCGCCGCGCAACGTGCCATGCCGTGGCAAGCTCGCAACCTACAGCGGATCCCTCACGCGACCGAGAAAGAGGCACGCTCCCGAGCGCACGTGCTGAATCGCGAACATAAATGGTCGGTCAGCGCGAATTTCGATGGGTGGCGGTTCTTTGGAAGGCGCCGTAACACCAAGGGTAACCATCATGACTGCCGTCGCTGCCGCTGCCTCGGTGCCGTGTTCATCCAAAGAGATCCATGTTTTGTGGTAGACAGTGGAGATAGAGAGATAGTCACTCGGTTTGCGCGGCGCCATTCGATCAAAGTTGGCGCTGCCTTGGGGCTGATCGAAAGCCGTGCGCAAGCCGAGCGACTGCAAGGTCTGCGCGAGAGCCATCGTGTCGGGTTCCATCTTGAATCTCGGCAGGTGCAGAATCACCTCGCGGGGTTTCAGATGAGAGCAATCGGTCAGTGCCTTTTCCGTCAGAGCTTTTTCTAGCGCCGCCAAACCATCTTCCCGGTCGGGCACGAACAAGACAAATTGGAGTTCATTGCCCAGATAGGGGAGGGTCACGACAGAATATCCATCACGCTTAGCGTAACCATATTTGTGTCTGGTTTGCATGGTCGGGACAGTTGCTGCTTCCTTTCCGATAAAATGAAACGACTCGGATTGCGTGGCGGATATCACGAATTCATCCGCCCAATTGGCGCGTAGGTAGAGAGTATTGACGAGCGCGAGTCGGGTGTCTGGTGTCGGCTGACCGGCCGGAAGCAAGTCGCGAATCTTATCCTGGGTCTGGCTGGCGACCCACTGGTTGATGACCTGACGGGCGTGTCCCGCGTCGTGTTTGAAATCCAGCTCGGCAAGATCGGAACCGAAGTGCCGGTGTAATTCGTCGACGAAGGCAGATCGCAAGGAGTAGTCGCGTTGAACAAACAGGCGATTGGCGATGTTCAACTGTATTGGTGTGGCGTCGCCGTCGTGCAGACGCATTTCGGCCACTTCCCGTTCGGAATCTCTGACAACCTTGGCGAGTTGGGCGGCGAGGGATTGAAACGCCATTCCGCACACGGCCTGATCGGCGGGCAGATGCAGGACTTTTTCCATCTCTGCCTTCGTAACGCCGTCGGCCCCAGCGTAGGTCATGGCAAGAGCGTTTGCGATGGAGTAGGGTGAGAGCAGCACGCCGGATCCCTCGTTGGATTTGATCTGCTCCCGGTAGAGATCAAGCCCAAGCGAATTGATGGCCGGAGCGATCGCCGAGACCGGAACTTCTGCGGCGGCGCTCAGTGCAACAAGCGGGACAAGGCATAGCAAAATTACGGATCGGCAGGCAGCAGATGAGTCAAGCATGCCTATTAGACACGCAGCGGGACGATTTCTTGGCGATGATTTTCGCGACGCACGCAAAAAGGTCACCCAGCATGCTGTAACTTACGGGACCTTGGGTGTGGCGGGTTCCGTCAGCTTTGGCTCAACTTTCTTCAAATCCGACGCGGACGGAGGCGGCGGCAAATCTTCCCAGAGGTCGGCGGCGTTGGCGGGCAGGCCGTTGAAGGTCCATTCGCCGATTTGGAAGGCGCGGCGCTTCATGAGGTCGTTGATCGGTGCTTTCTCGTTTGAGCTGGTGATGAAGGCGTAGACGGGGCCGGCGGGGATGGTTTCGAATTCGGGTTTTGGTCCGCCTTCGCCCTCCGGGCTACGGTGCGACTCGTCCTGAGGCTTTGCCTCAGGCGAGGCGGGCGCTGCATTGTCTTGTGGTTTAGGCGCGGGAGCGTCCGGTTTCAGTTTCTTTTCCTCGGGTTTGCGGGCAAGGGTGACGGTGAAAGTTTCGCCGGTAAAGGTGGTGAGCTTGAGCGTGCGGCTGTGCGCCTTTGCAATGGCGACAGCGGCATCATCGGGGGCGGTGGTGTCGGAGAAACGGAGCGAGACAAGATTGCCGAGGGCTGACGTGATGCGGTCGGGTTTCAGGCGTTTGCCAGCGGGAGCATTGGCGGATGTCCACGGATCTTCCTTTTTCGCCCGCTTGGCGGTGATCTTAGTGTCGTCGGTGAAGCCGAGCTCGACACTCGCGATCTCGTCCGGCTTGAGAGCGAGCAGAGTCGTGTCGGTCCAGTTTTTTGATTCCGCTTCGGGCGCGAAGCTCGGATTGAACTGATAGCCTTTTTCTTCTTTGCCGTAACGGATAAAGCGTCCGCCGCCATCGGCGTTTTTGCCCAAGGTGACAGTCCACAGTTCCTTCGTATCGCCATCAAGCAGCGTGAGCGTGGTGTCCTTGAATTCCAGGCGCGCGAGCCGGTCGGGACGGGCGGTGACAAAGCGGGTGATCTTGGCGTCGGTCAAATTGCCGATCAACTGACCGAGCTTGGTGAAATCGGCGGGCAGATCAAAGTAGGTGGCGACATGCCATGAGCCGTCGCTTTGCCGGGCGAGCGTCACGGTTTTCCCTTGGTCGGCGATCTTGATTAGCGCCGCCTTGGTCGCGGTGTCGGCGGCTAGCACGGGATTGCCAATGCGGGCATCAGTCACAACGGGGGCGGACGGGCGTTGCAAAAACCAGATGGCGCCGCAGGCGGCGGCGAGGAGGGCAACGGTGAGAGCAAGCTTACGGAGATTCATCGGGAAAGGAGAAAATTAAACGCGGGCTCAGGCGGCGGCACGGCGATGCCGGTAGAAGACGATTCCAAAAACACCCACGATCAGCGCGGGGACGAGCAGGTTGAAAAGGATGAGCCGGTTCTCAAGCGTGGAGATATCCGCGCGCAGGGCGGCCCGGATCTGGCGTCTTTCGCCGTGCAGGGTGGCCTGCTGTTTCTGGAAATCATCGATGGCCTTGGTCATCTCCGACGTCGCGACCAGCCGGTTGCCTTCGTTTTTCTTGCCGCGCAATTCAGTCAGCTTGGTCTGCACCTCGGTCAACCGCGCTTCGAGTTCGGTCAGACGATTTTGGTATTGGCGCTGGGCGGCGGCCTCCATCTGGCGCACGACGGTGAACGGACGGATGGCGGCGCTCTTCCCGCGGATCGAGATCAGGTCTTCGGAGCCGGCCAGATATTCGATGGCGTTGCTCGCGAAGGCGAGATTGCCGTTGAGCGGTTCGGCGGCCTGCGTGCCGAGAAAATTCATCCGACGCACGCTGTAGTCATCCATCAACCAGTCTGCATCGGTGACGACGAGAAGCGTGGAGGTTGTCTTGGATTCCTTGAGGGCGGAGCCGGCCGCACCGGGATTCTTGGGTGTGCCGTTCGGGAAGGCGCTCTGGAATTTTCCCTGCACGAGAGCCGCGATGGTTTTTTGCCCGGATGCGGTGAGCTGTTTCGAAATTTCGTCCGGCTGGCCGAACTGGAGGAGCATTGCGGGCATTGTGCCGCTTTGCGCGGAAGTCTGGACGAGCGGGGTGAAGGTGAGTTTGCTGCCGGCCGCGAGGGAAACCGAGCCTGGCTCGATAAAAAGCAGTGATTCGAGTTGGCTGGTCGGAAGTATGGTGCGGTTAAAATTTTCGGCACGCAGGCTGATCCACGCAGGGAATCGGGAAACCTGGCCCTGGCCGGTCTGCACCTGGGTGGCGTTGTCGGGATCGCCGACGACCGCGTCGGGCTTGTAGTCAAGGCCCCAGCCGGTGAGCAGCGTGGGCAGGTTGCTCGACGCGCCCGGTTGCTGCCCGCCAAACATGCCCATCTGCTGGGTGCGGCTCCGCATCGTGCGGGAGGATGGATCGACGGCGAGGAAGACGGGTTTGCCGGCGAGGAGATATTGGTCGATGGCGAATTGGAGTTCCTCCGAAACATTCTGGGGATGAATGATCGCCAAGGCATCGAGATTATCCGGCAGCTTCGTGGCTGAGACCTCGATTGGAACGATTTCAAAGTTCTGTTCCCATTCGCTGATGATGAACTGGCTTTGCGGCATCCGGCCCATCTGCATCGCGCGCATGTCCGGTTCGGCGCGCAAGGGCAGGCCGGTCAGCAGGCCCAATTTGGGGCGGTTGAATTGCTGGACCCGATGGATGAGCTGCGAAAGATCGTACTCCAGAAACTGCTCCCGCTGCGGATTGAAAAAGGCGATGCTCTGCTGCTGGTCCGCGTGGGTGGCGACGAGGCCGAAGTAGAGCGTTTCGGTATTCGAGATCGGCTGGCCGCTCACGCCGGATGCGGCGGCCTTTTCCTCCGCCGGCGTGTCAGGCTTGGGCTCGATAATCGTCAGTTCCAGTTTGCCGCCGGAGGCACGGACGTATTGTTGGAGCATCGCCTGGACGCGGGAAGCGTAGTTTTTGAACTGAACGGGCAGGCCCGAGGCACTGCGGCTGAAATAGAAATCGAGATGAACCGGCTCTTCGAGCTTGCCCAGGATTTTCTTGGTGCCGGGTGAGAGCGTGTAGATTTTGCCGGCGGTGGTGTCGATCCGCAGGGGCAGGGCCGAGGCAAGGTAGTTTACGGCCACGAGGCCGATGAAGAGCAAAACGATAGTGAGAGGAATGCGACCGGATTTCATGGTGGCGCGGGGGGAAGTGATTAACGTTCGAGAGCCACGACGTTGAGGAACAGGCAGAAACCTCCGAGCGATCCGAAGTACATCACGTCCTTCGGATCGATGATGCCCTTGGTGAACGCGTCAAAATGCGTTGTGTGGCTGAAGTTTGCCAGCAGGTCCACGAGTGTTTGCGGAAAGATGGCGGCAAGGGCGTCGTTGAACACGCTCCAGCCGAGAAAAACGAGCACGAGGTTGACGAACACCCCGAGGACAAAGCCGATCACCTGGTTCCGCGTGAGGGAGGACATCAGCGAGCAGACCGCGAGATAGGCTCCGGCCATCAAAATGCTCCCAACATAACTTGAAACAACGATCCCCCAGTCGGGATCGCCGAGAAATCCGACGGTGATCGCCATGGGAAAGCTGAGCAAAATCCCCGCGGACAAAAAGGCCCAGGCGGCAAGAAATTTTCCCAGCACGGCTTCAAGCTTGGTGACGGGCAGCGTGAACAGGAGCTCGATGGTGCCGGAGCGACGCTCCTCCGCCCAGAGCCGCATGCCTGCGGCGGCGGCGAAAAACACAAACAGCCAGGTGTGCCAGACGAAATAGCTTTCAAGGCTGGCGCTGCCGGCCTTGAAAAACTGACCGACGAAAAATGCCAGGCCGACCGAGGCCAGCAGAAACACGATGAGAAAAACATAGGCCACGGGTGAACGGAAATAGCCTTGGAACTCTCGTTTGAAAATAGGGGTGATCTGATTCATGGCGGAGGCAAAAGACGGTTCAGATGTCGCCTTGGGTCAGGCTGCGGAAAATATCGTCGAGTCGCGCGCCCGGCTGGCGGGCATGCAGTGTCGCGGGGGTTTCATCCACCATGACCCGGCCGCGGGAGATGATGATGACCCGGTTGCAGATGGCCTCGACCTCCTCCAAAATATGCGTCGAGAGAATTACGGCTTTTTCGGCGGCCATGTTCTTGATGATCGTGCGGACTTCATGCTTCTGGTTGGGATCAAGGCCGTCGGTCGGTTCGTCGAGCACGAGCACGGGTGGATCGTGGAGCAGCGCCTGCGCGAAACCGACGCGCTGTTTGAAACCTTTCGACAGCGTCTCGATGGTCTGACGGCGCACACCGCCGAGGTGGCAGAGATCGAGCACGCGTTGAATTGTGGCGGTCTTGGTCGCCGGATCGCGAAAGCCCCGGACTTCGGCGATGAAACCAAGGAATTCCACCACGGTCATTTCCGGGTAGGCCGGGGCGCTCTCCGCCAGATAACCGATGGACCGGCGGACGGCGAGCGGGTCTTTTACGACGTCGTGTCCGCCCACGAGCACGGTGCCGGCGGTGGGCGATAAAAAGCCCGTGATCATCTTCATCGTGGTGGACTTGCCCGCGCCGTTAGGGCCGAGAAAGCCGAGAATGTCGCCGCGGTTGACGGTAAATGATACTCCGTCCACTGCCCGGAGAGTGCCATAGTTTTTAACCAGACCTTTGACTTCGATCATTGGGTAGACTTTGGGTTTTTCGTAACGGAGAGCGCCGCCGGCAAGGGGTTTTCGTCTTTCCGTTCGCGAGAAATTTCCGGCTGTAGAAATAATTTCCCGCCGGCTGATCAAGCGAAAATTTCCGATCACCGGGGTTTCTCCAGTCGGGTTTTGCCTTACACGGCGAAACCGCTCAAATCACGGGATAGACGGGCATCGGCAACGCGGCGATCCGCTCCATGATGCGCTGGGAGGCGATCTGGTAGCGTTCTTTGCCGGCGCTGGGCGAATCATATTCGGCGGCGGGGATGGGACGGCCGAAAACAATCGTCACCGGCGTGCCAAAACGGGGGATCTTCGCCCCTTTGCCGAAAGCTTCGTAGGAACCGTAGATCCGGCAGGGCACGACGGGCGCGCCGGTTTTGCAGGCCATCAGGCCGACCCCGGCCTTGGGTTTTTGCAGGTGACCGTCGGGCGAGCGCGTGCCCTCGGGAAAAAGCACTACCGCCCGGTCTTCATGCAGCGCCTGTAACACCCGGCGGATTGCCGCGACGTCACCGCTGTCGCGATCAACGGGAATCGTTTCCACTTTGTTGAGCCACCAGCTCGCAACCGCGTTATTCCAGAGGGTTTTCCGGGCGAAGAAACGCATCTGCCGGGCGACCTGGCAACCGACCAGCGGCGGATCGAGCAAACTCGTGTGGCTGGACGCGATGAGAAACGGACCGCTGGTCGGGACGTATTCTGTGCCGATCACTTCGCCGCGAAAAAACGCGTCGTACGCCCCTTTGCAGAAGTAATGAAAGAAGCCGTAGAACGGCGTCATCTGCAGGTGGTCGGTCGTGCGCGGCATAATTTAAGAGGAATGAGGCGACGTTCTCCCGATTGTTATCTTGGCAATGGCTTCGGTGCTGCGCGGCATTTGGGAGTGAGAAGTAAAGGTGACGGGGAAAAGTGTGGATGCGATGGGCCCGTGGTTATCCTGTCTTGGTGGCGATGATGGCGGAGAGCTTCTCCACGACTTGTTCAAGCGTGAGAAAGGTGGAGTCGATGTCGATGGCTCCGGCTGGCAAGACCAAGGGGGCGTTTTTTCGCGAGGTGTCGAGGCGGTCGCGCTCGGCGATGGAATCCTGCCGGCCCTCGGCGGCGCGGCGTTTGGCGCGTTCGATGGGATCGGCGTGCAGGAAGAAACGGAAATCCGCGTGGGGAAAAATCACGGAGCCAATGTCGCGGCCTTCCATCACCAGCCCGCGAAAGCCGTGCTGCTTCGCCACGTCCACTTGGCCGCGCTGATAGGCCAGGAGCGCGGTGCGCACGGCGGGAATGGCGGCGTAGTGCGAGACGTTTTCGTTGACCTGCTGGCCGCGGATTTCGTCGCCGGCCGGCTGGCCGCCGATGAGCATCTGGGCGGAGCGGCCGTTGAGACGCGTGGTGAGTTGGAGGTTCGCCAGCGTGGCCTGGATGGCGGTTGGATCAGTGTGGGCGACGTCCCGGAGCAAAAGTTCGGATGTGAGATGCCGGTAGAACGAACCGGTGTCGACGTGCAGCAGGTTAAAACGCTCGGCGAGCAGGCGCGACGTGGAGGACTTGCCGGAGGCGGCGCCGCCATCAATGGCGACAATGATGAAAGGGATGGGGCCCATGGCGTGGCTCAATGAGAGCCAGCGCGCAGGCCGGCCAGCAAGTCAAAGAAGTGGGGAAAGGTTTTGGCGCAGCACGCCGGATCCTTGATGGTGAGCCAGGGTTCGCCGTTTTTCAGCAGGTCGAAGCAGCCGAGAATGGCGAAGCTCATGGCGAAGCGATGATCGTGATACGTCTCGATTTCAACGCCGGCCACGAGCGGGCGCGGATGGATTTCCAACGAATCTTCCTCCTCGATTACATGTTGGCCGAGCTTTCTTAATTCACGGGCCATGCCGGCGACGCGATCGGTCTCCTGCTTGCGGGTGTGCGCGATGCCGGTGATTTTCGTCGGGCTGGAAAGCAGGGGTGCGATGGCGGCCAAAGAGAGGAAGGTATCGGAGAACGCGTTAAAATTGGCTTCGAATCCATGACGGTTTGGTCCGGGGCTAACCCGCAGACCGTCGAGACGGATTAGGTCGTGTCGCGTTAGCAGATCGTAGAATTCAATATCGCCCTGTAAGGCGTGGAATCCGCGACGCAATCTGCCTACCTCAACACTGCTATTTGTGGCTACGGCCAATCCGGCAAAGTAACTTGCGGCTGTGGCATCACCTTCGATGGCATAATCATTTGTGTGAATCGCAAACTGCTTTACCATTAGCTCGGTCATTTTCACAAAAGGTCGAGAGACAGTTTCGCCTTTCAATTTCACCGACAACGGGGATTTTGCATGCGGCGCGACCATCAGGAGGGCCGAAAGCAGTTGCGAACTTTCCGAGGCATCGAGCTCAACAGTGCCGCCGGGCAATCCCGCTGTTTTGAGCGTGAATGGAAAGGTTCGAGCGTTGGCCTTGGCTCCCTGGGTTTCGAGCGCTTCGAGCAGAGCGCCGATGGGCCGGCGGCGCATGGCTTCGTCGCCATCGAAATCATAAATGCCGTTGGGGCGCAGGCAGACGAAGGCGGTGAGAAAGCGCGCGGCAGTGCCGGCGTTGCCGATGTTGAGCTTGGCTTTTCCTTTGGGAATTTTCCCGTCACGTCCTTCCACGCAGATAGTCAGAGCGGTCTCATCGGTTTCAACTTTGAAGCCGAGCTGTTGGAGCGCTGCGACCATGATGCGGGTGTCGCGGCTGAATAGAGCGCCACGAAGCGTGGTGGTTCCCTTGGCCAGAGCAGCAAGAATGAGCGCGCGATTGGTGATGCTCTTCGAGCCGGGCAGGGTGACGCTGCCGCGCACCGGCTGGGTGAAGGGTTTGATGGGGAGGAGAGGCGGAAGGTCAGACATCAGATAGTGTCAAAGCCAACGGAACGAGGCGGTCGCTGGCAAGCAAGCTCCTACACCTGAAAATCACGGAATCGGGCGGAACTGTTCGCGGTAGGCTTTGCCGCGTTCCATGATGGCCTGCACCTCGAACCAGTCGCGGTTGGCGAGGGCGCGTTCCATGCCGTGGAGTTCTTCCTGGTACTCGCGGAGAGCGCGGAGGACTTCGTCGCGGTTTTGCTCGAGGATGGTTTTCCAGAGTTTGGGATCACTGCCGGCTATGCGGGTTGTATCGCGCAGGCCGCCGCCGGCGAAGTTGCGCCAGCCCACGTTGCGTTTCGCGAGATTCGCGCAGAGCGTGGAGGCGAGCACCTGGGGCAGGTGGCTGATGTGGGCGACAATTTCGTCGTGGCTATCGGGTGCGATGGTGGCGACCTCGGATTCGAGGGCGTGCCAGAAGGCGGCGACGTGTTCGGCGGCTTTCGGATCCGAATCGGGCAAGGGCGTAACGAAAGTGGTGCGGCCGGCGAAGAGATTGGCGCGGCCGTGTTCCCAGCCGGTTTTTTCCGAACCAGCCATGGGGTGCGAACCGACAAAATGACCTTTGGCGTTGGCGAGAGCAGCGGTGCCTTGGCGACAGATTTCCCCTTTCACACTGCCGACATCGGTCACGATGGTGCCGGCGTTCAGCGCTGGCGCAATCTGGCGGACGAGGGGGATGATCTGGTCGACCGGGGCGCAAACGATCACGAGCGTGGCTTCGCGGGTGGCGGCTTCGGGGGTATCGGCTACCGCATCGCACCACGATTGATCACGGAGCTTGAGCCGCACTTCCGGGCGGCGCGCCCAGAGGGTGATGCGTTTGGCCGCGCCGTAATGGCGGGCGGCCATGGCGACGGAGCCGCCGAGCAGGCCGGGAGCGAGAATGGCAATGGAGTCGAGCACGCCTGATGACGAAAACGTAAAGCCAGGCCTTGTCGAGCCAGACGGCGGGGTTGCGACTGAGGTCGAGGGAGGAGCCTGGCTTGAATCAGCCCTTTCCGAGCTTCTTGATCTTGGCGAACTCGGCGGCTTTGAGCGGCATCACCGAAAGCCGGCTCTGTCGGACAAGTCCGATTTCCTTGAGGGAAGATTCGGCTTTGATCTGGGCCAGAGTAACAGGGTTGGGCAACGGCTCGATGGGAGTGAGCTCGACCGCCACCCAGCCTTCTTGTTCGTCAGCGGTCGGGTCAGGGAAGGCGGCCTTGGCCACTTGAGCGAGGCCGACCACAGATTTGGATTCGCCGCTGTGATAGAAAAGGACGGCGTCGCCCGGCTGCATGCCGCGGAGGTGAATCCGGGCGGCGTAATTGCGGACGCCGGTCCAGGCCGTGCGGCCGTCGCGGACAAAGTCGTCCCACGAGTAATCCTCGGGTTCTTGTTTAACCAACCAGTATTGCGTTGTCATGGGAATGGCGATGGTTCTCCTTGGGGTGATGAAGGAAGATCTGGATCCAGAGACGATGAAAAAAGCCCATCGGGCGCAAATGATCCTTTACGGAGTCATGATTTTTTTTGCCATACTGCCCTTCATCCTGCTTTGGCTGAAACGCCGGGGCGCGTTCAATTGAATTTGGCATGAACAAAACACTGCTCGTCATCCGGATCGGGTTTATTTCCATGTGTGTGGTGGCCAGTTGGCTGCTCTGTTACACGATCACGGACTGGGATCATTATCGGACGGTCGCAGTCATGATGGGCGGCTTGATTGGAACGCTAATCGTGCTGGTGGATGTGCTGTTGAAAGGTTTTTCGCTGCGCGGGCTGAGTGCCCTGACTTTCGGTCTCCTGATCGGAGTGGTCATCGCCGGTCTCATCGGTTCGTCGCCCTTGCTGGAGCAGGGCAACGCGGAGCAGATCTACCTCGTCCGGCTGGCACTCTTCATCATCTGCCCGTACCTGGCTACCGTGGTCGCGCTGCGCGGGAAGGATGAATTTAATTTCGTGATACCTTATGTGCGCTTTGTGCCGCACGAGGTGGAAGTCCCGCTGGTCGTTGTCGACACCACCGCCTTGATCGACGGGCGGATCGCCCGGGTTTGTGAAACGCATTTTCTTGGCTCGGGTCTGGTCATTCCCTCCTTTGTGCTGACGGAGTTGCAGCTCATTGCCGATTCGTCCGAACCGGTGAAGCAGGCGCGTGGGCGTCGCGGCCTGGAAGTGCTCAACGATCTGCGCAAAATCAAGGGACTCGACATCCGTATCCACCAGAGCGAGGTGGCCCGCCGGCAGGATATCGAGGCGAAGCTCGTCTATCTGGCCCAGTCGATGAAGGCCAAGCTGCTGACAACCGATGTCAATCTCGCGAAGATGGCCCAGTTTCAAGGGGTGCAATGGCTGAACCTGCATGCCTTGGAGAAAGCGCTCCGGCCGGCCTTGTTGGTCGGGGAAAGCATCGAGCTTGAGCTGGTCAAGCCCGGCAAGGACGAGGGGCAGGCGGTGGGCTATCTGCCGGACGGATCATTGGTCGTGGTGAACAATGGCCGCGCCTTCATCGGCAAACGCGTGACGGTGGAGATCATCGGGGCGCTGCCCACCGGTGGCGGCAAGATGATTTTCGCGAACCTGCTGGGCGAAGTGGCGGCCGGTTGAGTCAACTTTGCCTTTGGCCGCGCTTGGTCTTCCGGCTTCGCCCGGCGGTGGCTGGGCCGGCCGGATTGTGCTTGCGGGACTCGGGCTGGCCCCCCGTGCCGATTTGTCCTTTCGGCAGTCGAAGAAAAGACTTGCCGTTCTATCTGTACTATTGCAACTAGTACGGTGTGCTTCCGTTCTCCATCGAACTCAAACCCGGCCTGCCGATCACCGAGCAGGTGATATTCGCCGTGAAGAAGGCCGTGGTGGGCGGACAGATGAAAGCCGGCCAGCCGTTCCCCTCGGTGCGAGTGGTCAGCCAGGAGTTGAAGATCAATCCCAACACCGCGCACAAGATCGTGGCGGCCCTGGTCGCCGAGGGCGTGCTGATCACCACGCCCGCCGTGGGCAGCGTGGTGGCGGAGCACGCGGCGGGCGACCGGCAGCAGCGCGCCGAGCTGCTCGGCGCCGATCTGGAACAGGTGGTGGTCGAGGCCAAGAAGCTCGGCCTGACGCTTGACGAGGTGCAGGCCGGCCTGGCCGTGCATTGGAAGAAACTCAGCCGGAAATAAATCCCCATGAACATCATCGAAACCAATCATCTGTCGCGACGGTTCCGGCACACCGAGGCGGTGCACGACCTGACGTTTGCCGTGCCCGAGGGTAGCATCTGTGCGCTGCTCGGTCCCAATGGCGCGGGCAAGACCACAACCATCAGGCTGCTGATGAATCTGCTCGAACCCACGGGCGGCTCCTCGCGCGTACTCGGCGTGGATTCCCGCCGGCTGGGCGAGCGCGAGCTCGCGCAGATCGGTTATGTTTCGGAAAATCAGCAGATGCCACTTTGGATGACGGTGCGCCAACTGCTCGACTACTGCCGGCCGTTTTATCCCACCTGGGACGTTGCCCTTGAGAAGAAGTTGCTCGCGCAGTTCGATCTGCCGCCGGAGCGCAGGCTCAAGCAGCTCTCGCGCGGCATGCTGATGAAGGCGTCCTTGTTGTCGTCCCTGGCGTACCGCCCGAAGCTGCTGGTGCTGGATGAACCGTTCAGCGGGCTCGATCCACTGGTGCGGGACGATTTCGTGCGCGGTGTGTTGGACGCTTCAGGGCTGGGAGAATGGACCGTACTCATCTCCTCGCATGATATCGACGAGGTGGAGCGCCTGGCCGACCGGGTCGCCCTGCTCGAAGCCGGCCGATTAAGCTTTGGCGAATCCACGGAGGAACTGCTGGGCCGCTTCCGGAGGATCGAGGTGACTTTTTCCGGAAGCGCTCCCCGTGATTTTAGTCCGGCCGCCGGCTGGCTGGAATGGGAAACTGACGGAAGTCTCCTGCGCTTCATTGATTCGCGGTACGAGCGCGCCGCCACTGAGCAGGCGTGTCGCGAGCGCTTTCCCGAGGCGGCGGTGCGGGCGCACCCGATGACGTTGCGCGAAATATTTGTCACATTGGCCCGGTCGGGCCGTACCCAACCCAAAGGAACTCTCACATGAATCTTACCTGGCACATCATCCAAAAAGATCTCCGGCGTCTGAACGGCCTCCTGGCGATTTGGGCGGCAGGGCTGTATGTGCTGATTCTGGCGAAAGGAGGTCCTAAACCGGTACCCAATTCGAGTTGGTATTACATGATCCTATTCGTGATATTCTCGTGCAGGTTGCTAAGTTTATCGTTGATTGCCTGGGTTGTGCAGGAGGATGGCTTGACGGAAGGAAGCACCTTCTGGCGTACACGACCTGTCACTCCGGGTCGGTTGTTCGCAGCCAAGCTCACACTGCTGGCCGCGCTTTTCATTTTCCTTCCTCTGCTTGCGGGAATTTGCGCTCGTTTTCTTGGACCCGAGCCAGAGACGATCACCTTCGCCACCTGGCTGGGAGACGCCGTGGGGTTTTTCATCTGCATGACGCTCTCCGCTGCGGCACTCGCGGCCTTCAGCAAAAACCTGGCCCAATTTCTTTTCGCCGGGTTTCTCTGTCTCATATTTGGTTTTATCTGGATGGTACGGATACAAATTCTGGCGCATGCCTCATCTCCCCTGACTTTTCGATTGCAGTGGATTTCCCCAACCCATCTGAGTGAACTGCTCTGCACTGCTCTGGCAGTGGGTGTGCTGTTCAACCAATATTTCGGGAGAAAGCTGATGATCTCAATCGGGCTGATTCTGGTCGCCCTCATAGTCTGCCCCTTGATTTTGGCACTTGCGCCAGGTGGCACGCATGTGGCTGTCGCACGGACTGGAAACATTCAGTTCGAGGCGATGGTCGTCACCAAGGCGGAGTTTCAACGGCACATGTCTGCTTCTGTGAATGATCGCCTCAGGCCGGCCACCTATGCCGAGTTGGCTGCTTTGCGAGGTTCAGCGCAGCCAGATTATCTTGTTGTGCGAGTACTCGCAACTGGTTCGGGGTCTTGGGACGGCGAGGGCATCGCCAAGATCGATGGCCGTGAGCCTGGCTACAAGTTTACCACCAAAACCGGTGTGCCCAAGGAATGGGTCGAATATCTTATCCCAGTCGACGGTGCAATCTACGGGGATCGAAAAGAAGCCGGAAACGGGCCGATCGTTTCTGAGAACAGTCCGGTCGTTTCCGTGAGTTGGACCAGTGCGAATCAGCAATGACACACGAGGAACGGACCAATACGCGCTGATCATCCCGATACCGCCAGCGGCGCGCGAGCCTGCAAGCCTTTCAGTAAAGCTCGATGTCGGATGCGGGATCGGTCTGTGGCCCGGGGATCTTACTTCAGCAGGGTTGCCAGTTTGGCTTGGAGATCGGGGCCGCGCAGCCCCTTGGCGATAATCTTGCCTTCGCCATCGAGCAGGAAGGTAGCGGGGATGGAGTTGATGCCGTATTGTTGGCCCAATTTGCTGTTCCAACCGAGGCCATCGAAATACTGGGCCCACGGCACTTTGTTTTCCTTGATGAAGTCCGTGAGCGCGTCGCGTTTTTGGTCGAGGCTGATGCCAATGATCTCGAATCCCTTGGGGTGAAATTTTTCGTAGGCAGCGAGGACGTTGGGCAGTTCGCCCACGCACGGGCCACACCACGTGGCCCAGAAGTCAATGAGCACCACCTTGCCCTTGAAATTGGCCGGCGAGAGCGGTTGGCCATTGAGGTCCTTCTCAGCGAAACCAGGAAAGGGGTTGCCGATGGCGAGCAGCTTGTCGGCGGCCATCTGCTGTTCGAGGGCCGCCACCATTTGATCGGTCTTCTTGGCGATCTCAGTCTGCGGGAAGTTGGTTTTGATTTCCTTGAGGATGGCGATGGCCTTGTCGTTGCTTTCAAGGACTTCGAGATAAAGACGGGCCTTCATCACCGTCACCTCGGCCACTTCTTCGGTTTTCTCCGCGGCGTGTTTGGCCAGCAATGCGTCGATGGCGGCTATTTCAGGGGCCAGATCCGCCTCGGATTTCTGCCCGGCTTTTAGTTTGGCCACAATCTTTTCGAACACTTGCTTGAATTCGGCGGAAATGCCATCGGCGGGCGCAACCGGAGCGGGCGACGGGGTGTCTGCAGCGCGGATGCGAGTCACGGGCAACATAATGAAGAGCGCGGTGAGCAGCGCTGGGATCAGACGGGGAAAGGAGAGCATGGGCAAGATACCAAGATTTAAAGTTGCCATAGTCAAGGCAGGGCAAGGCGCGTTGGGGACGGGTTCAGCAAAAAAGATCGGTGGGCGGAAAGATGCCGGAACGATGTTTTTTCCGCGTGAATTCGCGTTTTTGCGGATAGCCCGGGCGCCGACGGCTGAATACGGCGGCTGAGATTGGGCTATCCTTTTGCGATTGGTAGCGTCACGCTGGGGCTTATGGAAAAACGTCCTTTTGCCGAGTTGGGGTTGTCCCCTGAGATTTTAAAAGCTGTCGATAAGATGGGTTTCGAGGAAGCCTCGCCCATCCAGACCGCGGTGATCCCATTTGGCATGGCCGGACGCGATGTCGTCGGCCAGTCGGCCACGGGCTCCGGCAAGACGGCCGCTTTCGCGATTCCGGCGATCGAAAAGGTTGATGTGAAATTGCGGGCGGTACAGGTGCTCGTGCTTTGCCCGACGCGTGAACTCGCGGTGCAGGTAGCCGAGGAATTCGGCAAGCTGGCATTTTTCAAAAAGGGGCTGATGGAGGTGCCGATTTATGGCGGCCAGAGCTACGACCGGCAATACCGCGCGTTGGACGCGGGAGCGCAGGTGGTCATCGGCACACCCGGACGTGTGATGGATCACATGGAACGCGGATCGCTGCGGCTGGACAAGCTCAAGGTCGTGGTGCTTGACGAGGCGGACCGGATGCTCGACATGGGATTCCGCGACGACATCGAACACATTCTCAAGTCGGTGCCGGTGGCCACGCGGCAGTGCCTGTTTTTCTCGGCGACGATGCCGTACGCGATTCAGGAGCTGATCAAGCGTTACACGAGAAATCCGGAGTGGGTGAAGATCGAGGCGCAGGCGCAGAACGCTCCGCAGGTGGACCAGGTTTATTACGAGGTGGACCGCCGCTCGAAACTTGAGGTGCTCACGCGCCTGATCGATCTGCATGATTTCCGCTATGGCATCGTCTTTTGCAGCACCAAGATCATGGTCGATGAGCTCGATGAAAACCTGCATGCGCGGGGCTATGCCGTGGATCGGTTGCACGGCGACATCACGCAGGCGCAGCGCACGCGGGTGATGGAAAAATTCCGCCGCCGGGGCTTCGAGTTTTTGATCGCGACGGATGTGGCGGCGCGCGGACTCGACGTGGATGACCTCGAGGTGGTTTTCAATTACGATCTGCCCAACGACGCGGAGGATTACACGCACCGGATCGGCCGCACGGGCCGCGCGGGCAAGAAGGGGCGGGCCATCACTTTTGTTTCGGGGCGGGAAGTTTACATGCTCCAGAGCATGATTCACTACGCGAGGCTGAAGATCCGGCGCGAGCGCGTGCCTTCAATGGACCAAGTGGATGAGGCGCGGGAGAATGTGTTCCTGGAAAAATTGCGCACCACGCTCGATGGGAAGAAATTTAAGACCCACGATGCCATGATCGATCGTTTGATGGAGCAAGGCTACACGAGCACCGATATCGCCTCGGCCTTGATTCATCTGTTGAAGGGTGCCAATCCCGAGCCGGAAAAACCGGCGGCTCCGGTCAAGGTGGCGCGGACAGCACCGCCAGCCGTACCGGGTGCGAAATCGGCATTCACCGCGCCAGCCAGCACGCCGGTCGCACCGCGCGCCGCCAAGCCGCAGGTGGTTGGGCCGGCTGTAGTGAAAGCGGCGGCACCGGTCGCACCGGTGGAGCGGGCGCCACGAACAGTCTCCGCCTATATTCAGCCGGAAGGCCCCGCCGTCAGCGCGAAGCCACCCGTTGCGGCCGCCGTCAAACCGAAGAAGGACAAAAGCAGTTACGAACGGAAACCGCGTACAGGCCGCGAGCCGGGTTATACTCCTGTCGCTTTCAATGTCGGGCGCGAGCATCTGGTCACTCCCGGTGATATCGTCGGTAAGATCGCGGGTGTGACCCGGCTGCCGGCCAATATCGTTGGCGCGATCGACATTCATGAAGCGCACACCCATGTGGATGTGCTGAGCGAACACGCCGATGTCGTGGTGCAAAAACTTGAGGGCATCCGGTTGAAGGATCAGGCGCTGAAGGTTTCGCTGGTGCCGCAAGGGTGATGGATTTGTTGGAGCAACAAGGAGCGGCTTCATGCCGCGATATGAACAACCTATCGCGGCATAAAGCCGCTCCTACGGCTCGATCACGAAAATCGGCTGACTGGCACCAGACTGTCACCGCGCACGGCTTGACAGGTGAAAACGAGCCGGGTAGTTCCAAGACCTGTTGCCCATGCAAGTCGCGCTTGATCAGCCGGTGCTCGTACTGAACCGCCTTTGGCAGGCGGTGAACATCATTGGCGCGCGCCGGGCCTTCGCCCTGCTGGCCCGGGAGCATGCCCAGGTTGTCCACCAGACCGAGGATAACTTCCGTACCTTTTCCCTGATGGACTGGGTGGATTTCTCGACCTACAATCCGCCGGTCGATGCCTTGGAAACCGTGCACACGGTCAATCGCGCGATCCGCCTTCCGCGGGTCATCCTCCTCACGTTTTTCGACCGGCTGCCGTGCAAGGAGCTCAAGCTCACCCGCAACAACGTCTTCGACCGTGATGGCGACAAGTGCCAGTACTGCGGCCATGTTTTCCCGACCGAACAGCTCAATCTCGACCATGTGATCCCGCGTCACTATGGCGGCAAAACCACCTGGGAAAACATCGTGTGCTCGTGCATCCGGTGCAACTCGCGGAAGGCGAACCGGCTCCCGCACGAGGCGCACATGCGGCTGATCCGCAAACCGGTCCGGCCAAAGTGGCGGCCGGTCATCTCGCTGGTGATCGGCAACCAGAGTCACGAAAAGTGGAAGGATTTTCTCGATCTCGCCTATTGGAACGTGGAGCTGGAGGAATGAGCCCGCGCGCTTTCTTGAGCCGGCCCCACGCCGGGGCTTCGCTTGAACATCCCACCACCCCAACCATGTTCGGAAGACATATCCTCTGCTTTTTGTTTGCCCTGCTTTGCCTCCTGCCCGCCGTTCGCGCGGCCCGGGATGACGAACGCATGGCGCAGTTGCGGGAAGAGATCCACACGCTGGAGACGATGGCCGGCGAGGGCGAGGCCAACGCGGAGAAGGCCCGGCTCACCCATCGTGTGGAAATGTTGCGGCAGGAGCTGGCCATTCTTGAAAAGCGCCAGGCGATCGAAAATAAGGAGCGCGAACTGCGCGCCGGGCAAAACCTTTCCCCTCGCGAACAATTGCGCGTCATATTGCAATCGGTGCCACCCGAGACCACGGCTGCCGAAGCCCTCGTGCATGACTTGGTGAACAGGCGGGCGGGCGTCATCACGGAGCGGGAGGCTTTGAATCGGGGCTTGAGCGAGCTGCCGAAACCAAAAGAGGCGGGGGAGGACACCGCCCTCACGGCGAAGCGGGCGGTGCTGGAGGAAAAACTCTATACCAACAACGAGCAGTTGCAGGCTCTCGCGTTGCAGCAGGAGGCGATCGACAATGAGATCGATCTCGTACGACAGGGCCAGGCTGCGCGGGAACTTCTCCGGACAGATGAGATCCCCGCGCATCTTTCGGTCCGGGTGCTTTTTTCCCACCGGCTACGCGCCCGCACCCAGGACGGAGCGAGCACGCAGTTGAATGAGCGAATGAGGTATACCGATGAAAAGCTGCGCAACAGCGAGGCCGCACTTGATCTGGCGCGGCAGAAGCAGTCGCAATTTGACGAGGGGCTGCAATTGCTGGAGCGGCAGACCGGATTTTTGCGCCGGAATGCCCGGGCGGATCAACTTCTCGCCTCGGAGCGGGCCCAGAAGGAATTGCTGGGGGAACGGCTGCCCTATCTGGTGGAGCAAACCGAGGCCTTGCGCCGGTCCCGCGCGGCCCTGCTGGCCCGCCGGGATATCACCACGGCGGAGGGGAAATTCCTTGCCGTGCAGTTGCAGGAGATGGAATCGGCTTATCTCCGCCAGCTTTATGGCCCGTTGGTGATCGCCTTGGTGGTGATCGGACTCTATGTGCTGATCAGCCGCGCGGTGTTGCCCCGGCGCTACAGCAAAGAGGAACTGTTTCTCGCCCGCCGGCTGGGGCGCTACGGAGTGACTTTGCTCATTGTGGTGGTGGCGGCGGTCTATCTCATCGAGGATCTGACCCTGCTGGCGACCACCCTGGGCTTGGTGAGCGCGGCCATCGTCATCTCGGTGCAGGACGTGTTCGCCTCATTCTTCGGCTGGTTTGCGATCATGTTCGGACGAAAGCTGACGATTGGGGACAGGCTGGAGATCGATGGAGTGCGGGGCGATGTTTTGGATGTGCAAATCCTCCGGACCACGTTGACGGAGGTGAACAACTGGCTGGGTGTCGATCAGCCGACCGGCCGGGTGCTGTTCATCCCCAACAGTTTTATTTTTAAATCGAAGATTTTTAATTTTTCCCACGGCCACCCTTACATTTGGGGCAAAATCGACGTGACCGTGACCTTTGGCACACCGTCGGCCAGCGCCAACGCGCTTTTCACCAAAGTGCTTCAGGAAGAGACCGAGCAGGATTTTGCGGCGGCGAAAGCGGCGGCGACCGTGATGGAGCGCCGCTATGGAGTCGAGGACGCCGAATATCGCCCCAAAATTTATACCAGAATCGCGGACAGTGGCGTAATGTTCAACCTGATCTACGTATGCCATTATCGCAATTCCTCCACCACGCGCAACCGGATCAACCGCCGGCTTATCGCCGAGTTGGAAACCCATCCCCACATCCAGCTCGCTTACAATACGCTGACGGTGCAGGCCAATGCCAGCCCGACCGGACAGCCTTCCGTGGTGTTGGGCAGCGACAGTACCCAGACGCCTTTTTCCAAGGGGCCGGCCGGATAATTTTCAGCCATGTATTCCTATTTGATCATGACCATCATCGGGGCCGACCGGCCGGGTCTTGTGCAACTTGTCGCCAGCCGGGTGGCGGATCACGGCGGCAACTGGCTGGAAAGCCGCATGTGCCATCTCGGCGGCCAGTTTGCCGGCATTGCCCGGGTGGAAATGCCGGCGGAGCGGGTGGCCGCGCTGCGCCAGGCGTTGCAACAACTCGAAGCCGATGGGCTGCGGGTCACGGTGGACGCGGGCGCAGGTTCGGCTCCTGTGGTCCCGGGTACGGCGGCGACGATCGACCTGGTGGGCAATGATCGCCCGGGGATTTTGCGCAACATCACCAGTGTGCTCGCGGCGCACGGGGTGAATGTCGAGGAACTGTCGTCCGAATGCGGCAGTGCCCCGATGGGCGGGGGAAATCTTTTTCAGGCCCGCGTGCGGGTGTCGGTGCCGCCGTCGGTGAGGCTGGAGGCGGTCCGCGCCGATCTGGAAAAGATCGCGGCCGATCTGATGGTCGATCTTACGCTCCGCCCGGTGGCAGCGGGAGGGTGACGCGCATCGTGGTGCCCTGCGGGCCGGTGCTGACGAGCGAGAGTTCGCCCCGGTGATCCTTGATGATGCGCCGGGCGATGGTGAGGCCGAGGCCGGTGCCGTCGGTTTTGCCGGAGAGGAATGATTCGAAAATCCTCGGCTGCAATTCCGGCGGGATGCCGCCACCCGTGTCGCTGAAATCGAGATGCACGAGGCCGGCTTCGATCTTTGACTCGATGACGAGCTTGCCACCGTGCGGCATGGCCTGGAGCGAGTTGATCACGAGATTGAGGAAGACCTGTTGCAACTGGCCCTTGTTCACCTCGATCGAGATCGGCCGGGGCTGGGGCGTGTAACGCAACTGCACGCCCGCCTGGTTGAGCTTGGCCCGCAGCAGGTGCAGCGTGTCTTCCAGAACCTCGTTGAGCGGCCAGCGGGAATGCAGGACGGACGGCGCCCGGCCGAACGACAGCACCCGGGACACAATGACCTCGAGCTGCTCGATCTTTTCCGTGATGACTTCCAGGTCGCGGCGGCGCATGTCGCCCTCCGGGAAATCCGCTCCGAGCGAGCCGTGCAGGAGTTTGATCACGGTGAGCGGATTCCGGATTTCGTGGGCGATCTCGGCGGCGAGCAGGCCGAGGGTGGTGAGGGTCTGGTTTTTGCGCAGCACTTCCTCGGATTGGAAAACCCGGGCGTAGAGGCGGGAGTTGTGCAGCGCCACGGCGGCGAAACTGCCGAGCGCGGCGAGCAGGCGTTTCTGCGCGTCCGAAAAACGGTGCGGGTGGGCCGTGTAGACGGCGAGGACTCCGGCGGGCGCGCTGTCGACAAACAGGGGCGCGGCGAGGGCGGAGCAGAGCGTGGGATCGGTCGGCCGGTCGACGGCTCCATGGACGCCGGTGCGGTCGAGCGACTGGAACTCCACGACACGGTTCGTGCGCGACGCGGTGGCCAGAAAGGATTGTTCGGCGTCAAACGATTCGCGGCGCAGGGTGGTTTCGGAAAAGTTTTCCTCGCTGCTCCAGGCCTGCAATTCAAAGGTCTGCTGGGCGGGATCACAGGCATGCAGGGTGCAAAGCCGGGCGCCGAAGAGGTCGCGTCCGCTGCGCGTGAGCGTGGTGAGCAAGTCGCCTTCCTCCAGCCGGGCGACGAGGGAGTGGCCGAGATTGACAAGGGTTTCAAGCTGGGCCGATTCGCTTTGGAGACGTTCCAACTGCCAGATGCGGTGCAGAGTGCGGCTGGCTTCCTGGGCGAAAAGTTGCATGCGGGCCAGGTCGCGCTCGTTGAACGCGTGGACCCGGTCGGCATCGAGGTTGATCACGCCGATGGTCTGGCCGCGGGCGACGAGAGGGGTCGCCATCTCGCAGCGCACACTGGCACGCGCGGCGATGTACCGTTGGTCGAGGGAGACTTCGGGAATCAGCAGAGGCCGGCCGTGCAGGGTCACCCAGCCGGTCACGCCCTGGCCGAGTTTCAGGGCGAAGTCACCGGTGTCGGGCGGCAGCCCCTGTTGGGTGACGATTTCCAAATATCCGGTATGCGGATTGAGCAGGGAAAGCGATCCGCTGTCGGCGGGGATGACCGCCATGATTTCCGTCAGAACGGCCCGTTCCGCACTGCGGGCATCCGCTTCACCCGCCGTGAGGGCGGCGATGCGGTAGAGGACGGCGAGATCGCGGGATTCGTCGGGATTCATGCGGGACGGTAGCTGAGCATGTCCCGCGCGTCTTGGGGAGAGAAATTTATCCGCCGCCTGGCGATTGGGTGAGGATCGCGGTCAGGGCGGTTTTCAGCCGGCCCAGGCGCTCGTGGTCGAAAGGCAATTTTTCATCCGATTCAATGAAGAAACTGTCGATGGCGATCCCGCGCTGGGTATGCACCCGGGCGGCGGACAGGCTGTAGCCTTGCTCCGCAAAGATATGGCCGACCCGGTAAAGCAGGCCGAAGCGGTCGGGTGCGTGGATTTCCACAATGGCCCGGGGCGAGGCAATTTCGAGATAGACTTCAACGCTGGGTGAAGTGGCGCCGGCGGTGGGGCTGGAGAATTTCCTGATCTGCGCCGCGATGTCGGCGCCCAGATCCTTTGCGCCCATCAGGGCGGTCTCGACCGTGTGGGTGAAAAGCTCGCGGGCATGCGCATCGCGGACCGGGCCATGGCCGGGTTCGCTGACCTCAAAGGTGTCGATCGCGATGTGATCGCTGCGGGTGGTGATCTTGGCCGAAATGATGTTCAACCCGGCCACGCTGAAGGCTCCGGCGAGCTTGTAGAACAATCCTGCCCGATCCCAAGTGACGATGTGGGCAATGCTCAGGCCGCGGATGGCGTCATCCTGCCACTCGATGACGGGGCGGAGAGAGCCAAGTGAATCGGCCGCCGAGATGGAATGCAGGAGCCGGTTGACCATGCCGATGTGCAGGGCGAGTTCATGGTCGTCGGTCTGGACAAAATAGCGCTCGGGCAGCAGGTTGAAGTGCGCGTTGATTTCCTCGGTGTGGATACCGGATACGTTTTCGGTGATGCGCTGCTGACGACTCATGGGTGGAAGTAGAAAGATGGGTGGGTCAATGCCGGAAGCGTGCCAGCCCGGCAGGAATTTTGCAGAGGAAAACTGGCTTCCCCTGAACGATATGGCGATAGAAAATTTGCCGCGTCAGTTCTGACGCGCCGAACTGCCCTCCAGCACGCCGAGCCATCGCTCGGCTTCATGCGGATGGCCGTGTTGCCGAAGAGCGGAGAAAATCTTCTCCCCCGTCGGCTCGTCCACCCCATGGTTGGGATCGCCCGGAAATTCCGGTCGCACCACCCGGGTCAACTGCCAGCAGGCCCAGGCTCGCCAACGCCTTTGGTCGCGACGCGGTTCATTCATGCGATCCGCCAGATGCTGGAAATGCACCCGCGGATTGCCGATGAAAACCTCCGCCGGTGCGTGGCGCAGAAACCAGCCCATCGCGGCGTAGGGCAGGGGCCAGAGTTGCAGTTCAGGCTCATCGCCCCGGAGGTCCGCACCCAAGGCGCGGTTCAGTTTCAGCATGGCCCGGGCGACCAGTCCACGCTGCCACAAGTACTGGCCATAAGTGAGGGCGGTGAGATAAAAGGCCCCCTCGCGCGCCACCCCATGGGCGGTGAGCGCGCTGGCATCCATTTCCGCCGGAGCGCGGGGCAGATGGGGGCAGGGTGGGAGCAGCATCCCGGGAGCGTCGGGTGATCGGGAGAAGGGCTCAAGTTTAACTTGGCGGCGGTGCGTTTCTCCCCGCATAACGGAGGTCTGCAAACCGGAAAATCAGTCACCGTCAATGAAGTCAGCGGCTGGCGTCGCGTCGCGCTCTGGCTGCTGGCGTTGCTTTTGCGTGTCTGGAGCCGCACCCTTCGTTTCGAGGCCGATCCGGAAACCATCACGCTGCTGACGCAATACAACGAGGCTGCCGCGATCGTGCTCTGGCATAACCGCTTGTTTTTAACGCCGGAAATTTACCGCCGTTATCGGCAGCACCGGCGGATATACGGCCTGGTGAGCGCCAGCAAGGACGGGGCCTGGCTGGCGGCGCTGTATCGCCTGATCGGCATTCACCCGGTGCGCGGATCGAGCAGCAATTTCGGGCGCGAAGCCGCCGGCATGCTCATCCAGAAATTGCGGGAAGGACACGATATCGGCATCACGCCGGACGGCCCGCGCGGCCCGCTCTACACCGTGGAGCCGGGGGTGCTGGTGGTCACCCGCCGCAGCAATGCCCCGATGATCCTGTTGGGGGCGAAGTTTGGCCGCGCGTTCCGTCTGCGCAGTTGGGACCGGTTTTATATTCCCTGGCCGTTCACCCTCATCAGGATGAAGTGCATCATCCTGTTCACCAGGGATGCCGCCGGTGAAAAGTTGAGCGCCGACGACGTGAGGACGGCGCTTTGCTCGATCAACCCTGATCCGCCGGAAGCTTAGAATGTCGGCGTGATGGTTACGCTCTGGCCGGGCTCGACGACATAATCCTTGCCGGTGCTCCAGCTGAGATCGTTGACGAGGACCTTGAAAATGACGGGGGCGGTCGCACCCTTGATGGTGGCGGACCACATCAGGCTACTGGTGCAATCCATGGGCGCGCCTTTGTCCCAGCTCAGGCCCGGGCCTTCGCCGCGCAGGGAAAGGAAATTCCCAAAACCAATGTCGACCTTCGCCGAGATGGTCGTGACGAGGGGAGCGGTGGCGGGTGCCGCTTTCTTTTTGGCCGGGGCGCTCTTCTTCGCGGGAGCCTTCGTGGCTGGCGCTGCGGGAGCTTTTTCTGCTTTGACGACTGGAGTGATGGTCTTGGCTATGGTCTTTTTCATGGCGGGGAGATGTTGGAACTCAGGCGGGAAAGGTTTGTTTCTGCGTTGGATGGACAGGGAGCAACAGCAAATTGGGGGCCAACTTTACGTTCAGGCAAAATGATTAACTCTGAACCGGCGGGGAGGCAAAAATTTTGTTTTACTCGGAAGGGTGCGGTCCTCAATAAGAGCTCTTCCTTTTACGGGGCAGTAGCTCAGTTGATAGAGCGCGTCGTTCGCAACGACGAGGTCGTCGGTTTGATCCCGATCTGCTCCACCATCCTTCGCCATAGTGGAACGAAGGTGAAGGATGCCCTCCATAGCTTTAGCGACGGAGGGCGGTCATTTCCCGTGGCGATTGAGGCTACGGATGGCACGGCCAACACCAGCTCAAAGGAAGTGGAAAGAAAATTGCCGCGCCGAAGCCTCGGCGAAGGCGGGGGCCATCTATCCACGAGGGCGACAAAAGCCCCGAACAACCGGGCAAACGCAGGCCATATTTCTCAAAGTTGAAAGAATGGCCCCCGCTTTAACGTGCGCCAATCAGGTTCGATATTGTTCGTCGCTCATCTTTTCCAGCCAATCCACCGCCTTGCCGTCGAGCTGTTCCTGAATCGCGATGTGCGTCATGGCCGTGGTGGCTGCGGCGCCGTGCCAGTGCTTCTCGCCCGGCGGGAACCAGACAACATCACCCGGACGGATTTCTTCGATCGGACCGCCCCAGCGTTGGGCGCGTCCGCAGCCGGCCGTCACGATCAATGTCTGCCCGAGTGGATGCGTGTGCCATGCTGTGCGCGCGCCGGGTTCGAACGTGACACTCGCGCCCGCCGTGCGGGCCGGAGCGGTTGGCTGCAACAACGGATCGATGCGCACCGTGCCGGTGAACCAGTCGGCGGGGCCTTTGTTGGACGGTTGAGAACCTGCTCGTTTGATTTCCATGTTTTGATTGGGTTGACGAAAACAGATGATCTTTGGACCACGGATTACGAATTGGCACGGATAACCAAAATATTCTAACAGTCGGCAACTGGGACTGGTGGCCTTGGTCCGGCTGTCCCCTTTACCTTCTGTCGGATAAATTCCTCGTGTCGATCAGTGTGATCTGTGGTTAATGAGGTGCCGTGAATGGGAAATCGACCGTTCAGCGGCCGACCAGTTTTTGCAGGTGTTCCGGGTAGCGCGCGCCCTGCAACGTGATCTTGTCGGAGGCGGCGTTGATTTCGCTCAGATCACTCGATGTCAGTTTGACAGAGGCGGCGCCGAGATTTTCGAGCAAGCGCGGCAGCTTCGTCGTCCCGGGAATCGGCACGATCCACGGTTTTTGCGCCAGCAGCCAGGCGAGTGCGACCTGGGCGGGTGTCACCTTCATCCGCGCGGCGATTGAGGTGAGCAGATCGACCACAGCCTGGTTCGCCTTGCGGGCATCCACCGAAAAGCGGGGCACGATGTTGCGGAAATCCGTGGCGTCGAACTTTGTGTTTTCGTCGATCTTGCCGGTGAGGAAACCTTTGCCGAGCGGACTGAAGGGCACGAAGCCGATCCCGAGTTCCTCGAGTGTCGGAATAATCTCCGTCTCCGGTTCCCGCCAAAACAGGGAGTATTCGCTTTGCAGCGCGGTGACCGGCTGGACGGCGTGCGCGCGCCGTATCGTCTTCGCCCCGGCTTCCGAGAGGCCGAAGTGCTTCACCTTGCCGGCTTGGATCAGCTCCTTCACCGCCCTGGCCACGTCCTCAATCGGCACATCCGGATCAACGCGGTGCTGATAGAAGAGATCGATGAAATCGACCTTGAGTCGCTTCAGCGAAGCCTCCGCGACTTCCTTGATGTGGGCGGGGCGGCTGTCCAAGCCGTCCAAGCGCTCCCCGTTCGGCCCGATTCGGAATCCGAATTTCGTGGCGATCTTCACTCGGCTGCGGAAGGGAGCGAGGGCCTCGCCCACGAGTTCCTCGTTCGTGAACGGGCCATAAACTTCGGCCGTGTCAAAGAAGGTGACGCCGCTTTCGACGGCCGAGCGGATCACCGCGATCATCGCCTGTTTTTCCCCCGCTGGGCCGTAGCCCGAACTCATGCCCATGCACCCGAGACCGATGGCCGAGACTTCGAGGTTACTGTTTCCAAGTTTTCGTTTTTGCATCGTCGACTCCTGTTTTGGGTTAAATGTGGAATGTGGAAACGAGCTTACACCCATTTAGCCTTTCTGTCGCACACGATATTGCTCAATCCGTTTTGATCGTGCCTCCGCATTTCCTTACTCGGGTTTTAGAAAAATGCTGCAATTTCCGCTGGGACCGACCAATAACCCAGCGTCGGTCATTCGTCCTCGTAGCTCAACCGGATAGAGCACCTGCCTTCTAAGCAGGTGGTTGTGGGTTCGACTCCCGCCGGGGACGCCATGCTTCGCTCGCCTCCCGCTGGCCGGCGAGCTCCTGGAAGCGGGGTGGAAATTTCTGATATACCATCCGGTAACCAGGTTTTGGCTCAGTTTCTTTGAGTTTCTTGATTAGCGTGGATTAGCGGTTTCTCATCTGAGTTTTTGGATCATTGCCGGTAACCCGACGCCGTTTTTCCTCGGAGGTAGCGCCAGAGCAAGGCCACGGCGAGAGCCGCGAACGCTCCGCTGGAATCAATCATGACGTCGCGGAGTGATGCGGTGCGGGCGGGAACAAAGGATTGGTGAAATTCGTCGGTCGCGGCATAGAGCGCGGAGATCAGCAGGGCGAACCCTGCGGCGCGAAAGTCCCGGGCGGTGGGCCGGGCATTCGCGGGAAGCTGGGCGGTGCGCAGAACCAGCAGGGCGAGGATCGCGTATTCGGTGAAATGCGCCCCCTTGCGGATGAGCATATGCACGAAGCCGATCGTTGCTTCGGAGATGGCGGGAAACAGCCACCGCAAAAGCGGCTCGATGATGCGCGACGTGTGCTCGGCCGAGCCCAGGTCCGTGGACACCATAAAAATGATCCCCATCCAGAGAATGACCGGCCCCCACCATTTGAGCATGCTCGCCATGACGATAAAGGCGGGAGCTTGCCAACGGGGAATCGGATTCGTCAATGCATTCGCGCATGCCGCGTCAATCAGCGCAGGCGGACTTCCCGGTTTGCGATCAGCAGACTCTCCGATACCCACACCGAAGACGACCATCCTTCGCCAAGGCTACGGACGGCAGATTAGTCGAAGGGGTGTTCTAAAGTTTCGCCCATTGGCGAAACCCATGAGTGGTTACCCCCTCTGGCTTGGTCTTCCGGACCTGCCGGGAACCGACGGGAATCGGGAAATTTGGGCGCCTGAGGAAAGGGCTTGCATCACGGCAAGGGGTGAGGCTTTTTGTTCCTTCATCTTTCGGGCTGTAGCGTAGTCTGGTAGCGCGCTTGCATGGGGTGCAAGAGGTCGTGAGTTCGAATCTCACCAGCCCGACCATTTTAAGAGAACGCCTGATGGCGACCTCAGGCGGTTCTTTATGTCTAAAACGGCATTATGTGGTCATTGCAGGATTTACCGTAAGTGACAGGAGATAACTCGAAAGTCAGTGAATGACCTGAAAGGAACCGAGAATGTGTGTTTTCTGTGTGCTCAACGTTTCAGTGAACCGCGCCCGGCGTCGGTTCCGGTGAGTGGCGTGTGCTATTTCGTTCAAAAGAAGTTTTGTGAGCATCGAGTATCTGGTTCCATATCGAGGCGGGCTCTCTGGTGTTGTAGAAGATTTCGAGACCTGGGAATCCAGCGATTACTCCGTTTAAACATTCGAAACAAACTACAATACTCACTTCTCGACCGGACGCCTTGAATCGAAGCGCGTGACGAGGATTGAAACACATTGCGACGGTACCATCGCTACTCTCGATCGCGTGACGTAAAGATTCGGCAAGACTTCGAATTTCTTCGGGTTTTTTCAGCAACACACTTCCAATAATGCGATATTGATCTAGTTCCTTTCCTCCCTTCAGGCGCCAAAATAATCTAGATAGTTTAGAATAATATCCTGGATCCAATGAGTACAGCCGCACTTCCGAACACGATTCAATCGCACTTGCCAGCTTGGGCGCCATTTCTCTTTGTGCGACAAGTCTCGATTCCACCAGTCTCGCATATTCTTGGTTGGAATTGTCATTTACTTCGTCGGCTGTTGCCATTGCCGGCCATACAGCGACAATCGCCAAAATAATTAAGCTGCACCGAAAATGGGAGATGCTCACGCGCTAACGTTGATTAAACCAACCCCTGTCGGTTTATCCAAATCGACAAGGTTTGGCGGTTGAACTGATTGTGTTTTTTCACGTAGGTAAAAATCACAGGTGGTTTAATTCATGATATGCCGTTCGGTTCATCATCATGGCTAAGCGACCTCATTCGTGGCAAACATTTTGAACAAGCTGAAACTCACGAATTCGTAGCTTGGTCGCCGCTTGGATTGCCGACTACGGCCTTGCGACGGCCAGACCGGCCTCAGCGAGGCCGGCTACAGTCGAGACGAAACAAGCGTCGGATTTTTAGAGCGGAGATACCGCCATGCCTTTTGCGACGTCGCTGCCGGAGATGATCGTGCCAATCGAAAGCTTTTCCTTCACGCTATCGACCTTGATCTGGGCTTTCTCGGTGAAGCTGTTGTCCAACACCTCGCCGGTGCCGGGATCACGCAGGACTTCGGAGGAGCCGATTTTGAAGACTTGGCCGACGGTGACGCCCTCGCGCGCGCCCCGGTTGAAATAGACCTGCTTGTCCTTCACGAGGACGACATTGCCGGTCCACGGCAGGCTGTCGAGCTGGGCCATGCAGAATTCCACGGCCTGGTCGATGGCAGCTTCCACCGCTTTGCCGACGTTGGTCTTCTTAAATCCGCCGATGTCGCCGCTGAAATTCCGGTTGGTCAGGCCGACGCTGAGTGAGTTGCTCTTGACCGTGCCCACGACTTTTTTCGAGGCCTTCACCTGGCCGGTGGTGGAATCGACGAGATAAACGACCGCGTTGATTTCCGCCGTCTTCGTGCCTCCGCCGACCCGGATGCCGGCGAAGCCAATGCCGCCGCCGCCGCCTTCGGTGCCATCCTGAAAATGAGTGATCTCGCCTTTGACCAGTAGCTGGGCGGGAGTCATCTGGCCCGTCACCGGAGCCTTGTCACCGCCGGCGGTGCGTCCGCTCGCGGCAAAGTCCTGTTCGCCCATGGCGGCATTCCGCATGTCGGATTCGGCGATCACAATGAACCGGCCGGTCTGCTGCAGCGAATCGGTCAGGACGGCGCCAAAAGTGTCGGACAGGGCAAACTGGCCGGAGTAATTCGCGCGGTTCTCAAACTTCGTGACAGCGATGGTATAGCGCAGGCCGCCTTTGGCGGGAGCGGCGGGGGCTTTGTCATCGGCGCGGGCGGATAACAGGCAGAGCAGGGCGGCGGAGGCGAACAGGACGATTTTTTTCATGGGTTTCAGGAAACGGGGGGTGAAAATCATATGGCGGCTTGACCGGGCAATTGCCTAGCAAATGCCGAACTTCGGGCAACAGAAAAGAGGTTCTTCTTTCTTCAGTGGGCAGATGCGACGAACAGATTCAAAGATCCGGAGTATTTGACCACTGATGGGCTTCATCAATGGATGAATCCTTCAAAGAGCGGCCTCGACTGATCGTCTCCGCCAAAGGGTTTCTGGGGCCTGCTAATCGCAGGCAAGGTATCCCAGTCTGCGATCAGCAGACTCCCCGAAACCCACCCTGGAGACGACCATCCTTCGCCAAGGCTACGGACGGCAGGTTAGTCGAAGGGGTATTCCAAAGTTTCGCCCATTGGCGAAACTCATTAGTGGTTACCTCCACTGGATTGGTCGGAAGATCCCTCCTTGCCTTCATCGATCGATCACAGCGTCGGGCCAGAAACATTTTTTCCGCGACGACAGCCGGAGTTTCCTCCACGCTCCATTTTGTCCATGACTCCCCCTGAGGCCCAACACCGCATCGAGGAACTCCGCGCGACCGTCGCCCGGCACGCCGAACTGTATTACCGGCAGGCCAAGCCGGAGATTTCGGACCGTGACTACGACCAGTTGGAAAAGGAGCTGGCCGAACTCGAGGCGCAATTCCCGCAGTTCGCCGCCAAGGCTTCGCCGACGCAGCGCGTGGGTGACGATCGCTTGGAAGGCTTCACGACCTACCGGCATCGCCAGCCGATGCAGAGTCTCGACAACACCTACTCGGAGGAGGAATACCGCGCGTTTCACCAGCGGCTCGTGAAACTTTTTGGCCGCGAGGAACTGGCCTATGTGGTCGAGCCGAAGATCGACGGTTTGGCCGTGAGCGTGACCTACGAGAAAGGAAAATTGGTGCGCGCCGTCACGCGGGGCAATGGCGAGGAAGGTGACGACATCACGGTCAACGCCCGGACAATTTATTCGCTGCCTGCTGAACTTAAGTCCGGCAAAAAACACCGGATGCCGGATCTGATCGAGATCCGGGGTGAGATTTACCTGACCACCGCCGAGTTTCAGCGGATCAATCAGGAGCGCGAAGAGGCGGGCGAACCCGTCTATGCCAATCCGCGCAACCTCGCCGCCGGCACGATCAAGCAGCTCGATCCGAAGGAGGTCGCGCGGCGCAAACTGGAGATCGTGCTCTATGGCGTCGGCTATTGTGAGCCCGCGGTGGCCGAAACCCAAAGCGAATTTCTCTCTCTGGTAAAGGAATGGGGGCTGCCCACAGTGGAGCGGTTCTGGCCGGTCCAGGGAATTGACGAAGCATGGAAAGCCGTGCGCGAGCTCGATCAGCTCAGACACGCTTTTGCCTACGGTACCGACGGCGCGGTGACGAAGCTCGACTCGTTTGCGCTGCGACGCGAAGCCGGCAGCACTTCCAAATCACCACGCTGGGCCATCGCCTATAAATTCGAACCGGAACGCGCCGAGACGAAAATCAACAGCATCACCATCCAGGTCGGCCGCACCGGTGTGCTCACGCCCGTGGCGGAACTGGAACCGGTGATTTTGGCCGGTACGACGGTTGCCCGCGCGACTTTGCACAACAAGGATGAGATTGCGCGTAAAGATATTCGCTTGGGCGACTATGTGCTCGTCGAGAAAGCGGGCGAAGTCATTCCCGCTGTCATCGAAGTGAATCTCAAACGCCGCACGCCCGAGTGCGTTCCGTACCAATTCCCCGGCCAATGTCCGGTGTGCGGCACGGCCGTGGTGCAACTCGAGGGCGAAGTCGCGATGCGTTGCCCGAACTTATATTGCCCGGCGCAGATCACTAGACGCATTGGCTTTTTCGCTTCCAAGCCCGCTCTGGATCTTGAAGGAATGGGAGGCGTTGTTGCGGAGAAATTAGTCGAACGCGGATTAGTTAAGGAACCTCTGGACATCTTTACTCTTAGCCTAGAAAGGTTGGCTAATTTGAACCTGGGTTCTGATGACGCACCCCGTGTTTTCGGTGAGAAAAACGCGCAAAAATTATTGGATGCTGTTGAGCATGCGAGAGTGCTTCCTCTGGCTCGATGGTTGTTGGCTTTTGCGATACCTGATATCGGTGAAGAAACGGCTCACGATATTGCAGCGTTGCATCGTAATCTTGGTGAAGTCACGGACTCGCAGATCTTAAAAGACTATGTCGAGCTGGATAGGCTAAACGTTCAGATACTCAAAAACAGTCCAACCTCGAATGAAAACAAATCGAAATCGAAGTTGGAAAAAGTAAGCATGCGGCCTGAGTACGAGAAATTTAAAACCTTGGCCGATGAACTCGGTCAGAAGTTGATCAATGCAGGCTGCGCTAAGCCAGCTGCGCAGGAAAAGCCGAAACCTAGAAACGCCAACACGGAGGTTGGGCCGATTGCGGCAAAGTCGGCGCTAGACTGGTTCCAGAGTGAAAGAGGAAGGTCGACTATTGGGCGTATGAAGGAACTAGGTCTTGATCCTGAGTCGGGAAAGGCATCTGGAAATGGTTCTCCGTTCTTTGGTAAAACCATCGTTTTGACGGGCACGATGGAAAAGATGTCGCGAAACCAGGCCCAGGATAAAATCCGTGCTCTAGGCGGAAATGTTTCTAGCAGCGTGAGTAGAAAGACCGATTTCGTAATAGCAGGTCCCGGTGCAGGTTCTAAGCTTGATGATGCCAAGAAATACGGTGTCCGGGTAGTTAGTGAATCAGAGTTTCTGGCTATGGTTGGCTAAGGCCGTCAGTCGTGGAGAGCTTTCGCTAGCTTCTTTTTAAGTGCGCTTACCTCGGCTTTTGCCTTTTCTAGACGAGTTTCTCCATCCCGTAGTTGGGTCATCGCGACTTGTACATCTGTTCCTGCTAACCACGAAACAATGGTTGCTACTTCAGTTTCGTTTTCGCTGACAATTCCTTCATTGCTCCCCTCCATGATGCGGATCCTATGCTTGCAATATTGGCCTACAACTCCGGCGGGGCAGGTGCAACGTGCCGTTAAATTCGTGCCGTTTTTATAGAAGAGCACAACGTATGGTTCAGGAGCCGAACCTTGGACATGAAAAGTAATTTCTCCCATACATAAAACACTATCGGTTTTCCAAATCTATACAAGGCCAAGGAACCGGGCGTGCCGGTGATCGACGAGGCGGAGTTGCTGCGGCTGCTGGAAATTTAGGTAGGGCGCGGCCGCTGGGCGCGCCGTACCAACACACGCGGCGGGCCCAGCGGTCCCGCCCCACCTTCCGACCTAAAATCCCTGCCGCTGCAACTGCGTCTGGAGTTCGCGCTGGAAAGCCTGCACATCGGCAGGCGAGGGTTGGTAGCCTTTTTGCCCGGTATCGAGCATCAGCCGTCCCATCTGGTCGAGCGCCCATTTGCCGGTCACTCCGTCACTGAATGTCACGCTGCCGCTCACCATCGCGCCGGGGCGGATCAGGCGGTCGATCTCCAGGGTCAGCGTACCGGCTCCGGCGGGAGCGGCCTCGGGCAAAGGGGCGGCGCCTTCAGCGTAGTCTTCGTCGGGAGCGGGGATTTCGTCCTCGTCGTCACCCAGGCCGACCTTCTCCTTCAGCTTGTCCACGAAACCCTTCTTTTCCGCAGGGGCCGCCGGTCGGGCTGCGGGCGAGGCGGGAGCGCTGGCGCGTGCCTTGGTGACGTCGGTGGTGTCGGCCTTGGGGGCGGCGTTTTTCAGCTCCAGCCCGAGGTCATCGACGAGGAAACGGACGTCCATGTACGTCATCGACAGCTTGAATTGTTCGGAGAGCTTTTTCTGGACGAGCGAGAGATTGTCGCCGGCGGCGACCCAGGAGGCAACGGCCTGCTTTTGTTCGGGAGTGAGAGACATAAGGGGAAGGAATTGAAGCGCGAATGGACGCAAGCGAACACAAATTAGAGGCAAGATTGGAAAAACAACAAGTCCAAGGTGGAGCGAAGTGTCCTTCGGTTTCGTCTCAAGCGGTCTTTCAGCCCGTGCGCTCAATCCCCCGACCGGTCATCAGCCCCGTATGCTTACCAACCAACCGCGCGTCATTTGCTGAGCTGGGCCTTCAGGAAGTCCACGCTGCCGCGCACGCTGTTGTCGGTCTCCATCATGTTTTCCACGGTCTTGATGGCGTGGATGACGGTGCCGTGGTCGCGGCCGCCGAAGGCATCGCCGACCTCCTGCAGGGAGTGGCGGGTGAGCTGCCGGCAAAGATACATGGCGATCTGGCGGGGGAAGGCGATGGCGTTGGGCCGGCGCTTGCTCTGCATGTCCGTGTGGCGGATCTGAAAATGGTCGGCGACGCGTTTCTGGATGCTCTCGATGTTGAGCCGGTTCTGCGCCTCTTCCATGAGCACGTCCTTCAGCAGGTGCTCGGTCGTGGCGAGGTCGAGGGTCTTGCCGGTGAGGGCGGAGTAGCTGGAAATCTTGATGAGCGCACCTTCGAGCCGGCGGATGTTTTTGACGATGTGCTGCGCCATGAACTCGAGGACGGGCGCGGGAATCTCCATCTTCAGGGTGGCGGCCTTCGTGCGCAGAATGGCGACGCGGGTCTCGAGGTCGGGCGACTGGATGTCGGCGGCGAGACCCCATTGGAAACGGGAAACAAGGCGGGCTTCGAGCGTGGCGATCTCGGCGACCGGGCGGTCGCTCGAGATGATGATCTGTTTGCCGGACTCGAAGAGGTCGTTGAAGGTGTGGAAAAATTCCTCCTGGATGCGCTCTTTGCCGGCGAGGAACTGGACGTCGTCGATCAGGAGGATGTCGACGCTGCGGTAGCGCTGGCGGAATTTCGTGAGGGCGTTCTCCTGGATGGCGTGGATGAACTCATTGGTGAACTTTTCCGTGGAGAGGTAGGCGACGCGGGCCTCTGGGTTGCGCTGGAGGATGCTGTGGCCGATGGCGTGCATCAGGTGGGTCTTGCCCAGACCGGTGGCCCCGTGGATGAAAAGGGGGTTGTAGGCCTGCGCCGGGGCCTGGGCGACGGCGAGCGAGGCGGCGTGGGCCAGTTGGTTGTTGGGGCCGACCACGAAGTTTTCGAACGTATTGCGCGGGTTCAGCGAGCTGCCGGCGGCCAGGCGGTCATCGTAGCGGATCGTGCGCGGTCTGATCGGCGGGCGGGAACGGGCGGCGGTCTCGGCGCGGGCGGCCTGGGTGGCGGCGGTGCCGTTTTCCAGCTTTTTCAGCGTGACATGGATCGAGCGGCCGGCGGACTGGCGCAGGCGCTGGGAGATGAGATCGAGGTAGTTGTCGTGAATCCAGATGGCGGCAAAATCGTTTTGCACGCCGAGGACCAGGGAATCTTCCGTGCCGTCGATGCAGGTCAGCGGTTCGAACCACATTTGGAACACATCTTCGGGGAAAAGGCCCTTCAGATCGCATTTAACGGTCTCCCAAAGGTTGGCATGAATCAGGGCGGGGGGCATGGGGTGGGTGCGGCGAGGTCGGGTTTATTCACATCGTCTTTTCCGGGCCTTGCAACACTGACCGCGACGTAGCCGGCGAACCTTGGCTCTCAGGGGAAAAAAGGGGGTGGTCCAAGGGGGCGGGCGAACGATTGGGAGCGTTGGCGCAAGCCCCTAGGGCATCAGTGTCTAGGGTAAGCCCGGGAGAGGGAGGCGGCGATGGCAGGAGGCGGAAGTGGCAAAGAACAGTCGAGAGGTGTACAGTTAGAAATGAAAAGCTGAATAACGTGAATCAAAAAATGTGTTTCAAGATCAACTTTCCACCAAGTTCTTCACAATCTACTGAGTATAAGTTTTCGAAAAAAAATGTTGCCCAATTGAGACAATCGCCGGGAAACAAATTCTCCTCTGGAAAACTGATTTTTCCGCTCTGTCTTCATCCGCCGACCGCCTGATGCGGCTCCGGATCGACCCATTTCCCGTGCTCGCGGATGAGTGCAATCAGCCGGCCGTCGGCCTCGGCCTGGGGCAGATTGTACTGCACGCAGTTTTTTCCGACGTAGAGATTGATCTTGCCCGGGGCGCCGCCGACGTAGCCAAAGTCCGCGTCGGCCATTTCGCCCGGGCCGTTCACGATGCAGCCCATGATCGCGATCTTCACGCCCTTGAGATGACCGGTCTGCGCCCGGATGCGCTGCGTGGTGGTTTGCAGATCGAAGAGCGTGCGGCCGCAGCTCGGGCAGGCGACGAATTCCGTTTTCGAGATGCGCGCGCCCGCGCCCTGCAGGACATTGTACGCGAGTTTGGTGGCGCGCGTCACGTCGCTCTCGGTCTCGATGCTCACGAGATCGCCGATGCCGTCGCAGAGCAATCCGCCGGTGAGGAAACTCGCCTCGAGCAGCTTCGAGAGAAAACTCGGATTGCCTTTCACCGCGGTGCCGGCGGTGCTGCGAATCCAGATCGGTGCGTTCGAACCAATCGCGCGCAGACGGTCGATCAACTGCCGGTACGCTCCCGTTGCATGACTGGCGCTGGCGGCCGAGCCCACCGTGGACAGAGTGAAAACCAGGCTGGCGTCGCCGAGTTCGCGGAGGGTGCTTTCGAGTGCGGAGAAATTTTCCGACGCAATTTCTGCCGCAAGAAAATGGCCGTGCTGGCGCACGCGCAGGAGAAATTCCCTGAGCAACGCGCATTCATGCTCTCCGAAATTTCGCACGAGCAGCAGACGGGGCTGATGGTTGGCGAGGAGGGAATCGAGATCACGCAGCGCAATCGCCGGAGCGAGTTCAAGCACGAGAAATTCGCCGCTGAGTTTCTTGGGAGGGCCCGCGTCCCCATGAGCGGCGGATGAGGTCGCCTGTAAACAGGCTCCTACAGCTTGCAGATCAGCGACCGATTGGATCGGCACGAGCAAACCCTCGGCGGGCGTATCGGTGAGCCGGGGTGAGGCGAGGGTCTCACTTGCGCCGGCCAGCTCTGCGACGGAGTTGATCCGCACGATCACGCGTGGCGGCTGCTCAGGGCCGACGTGGCATTTGTCCGAAAGCGCCAATGGTGTGGCGGTGCGGCGATTGAAATGGTACGGGTCGATGGAATCGGAGGTGGGTGCGACCGCGGCAAGTGCAGCAGCCTTGGCGGCTGGGCGCGCCGCGATTGACGGACGGCCCAGCGGTCCGTCCCTACCTTCAGACCAGAGATGCATCGCCTTGGCCGCGATGGCCTGCGCCACCGGAATTTCATAGACTGAATCCTCGGTCAGGGAAACGCGGATGGTATCGCCGAGGCCGTCGAGCAAGAGCGAGCCGATGCCGATGGCGCTCTTGATGCGGCCGTCTTCGCCGTCGCCCGCTTCAGTCACGCCGAGGTGCAAGGGATAGTGCATGTCTTCCAGGAGCATCCGCTGGACGAGCAGGCGGTAGGCTTGGATCATCACCTTCGGGTTGCTCGCCTTCATCGAGAGGATGAGGTCGTGATAATGGTGCGAGCGGGCGATGCGGAGAAATTCCAGCGCGCTTTCAACCATGCCGAGCGGTGTGTCGCCGTAGCGGTTCATGATACGATCCGAGAGCGAGCCGTGGTTCGTGCCGATGCGCATGGCGCGGCCGAGCGCCTTGGCGCGCAGGACCAGCGGGGAAAAGGTTTCATGCAGCCGCTCCAGTTCCTGCCCGTAATCGGCCTCGGTGTATTCCTTGACGGCGAATTTTTTCTTGTCGGCGTAGTTGCCGGGATTCACGCGGACTTTCTCGACGTGTTCCACCGCTTCCATGGCGGCGGAAGGAAGAAAATGGATGTCCGCCACGAGGGGAATGTGGTCAAAGCCCGCTGCGGAAAATTGCGCGCGGATATTCTTCAGGCATTTCGCCGCCGCGACATTCGGGGCGGTGATGCGGACGATTTCGCAGCCGACTTCGGCGAGTGCGATGGATTGTTTGACTGTGGCGGCGATGTCCTGCGTGTCGCTGGTCGTCATCGACTGGATGCGGATCGGATGCGTTCCGCCCACGCCCACGGAGCCGACCTTCACCTCGACGGTGCGGCGGCGGACGGTATGGAAACGGGAGGCGCAGTAGGGCATGGCAAGGGGGGAAGTAACAGGGATCAAGTGCGAGGTGGCAAGGCAGAGAAGTAACAAAGAACAAGTTTCAAGTGACCAGGGAGGAGGCGCGGCGTGGTGTGTCGTAGCCGCGTAGAAGCGACAACATGGTTGATGCGCATCGAAGGCCGCGTTTTCGGTTTCCACCCTCAAACACGGCTACGCGCCGCAGAGAAATCCTTACGGCTTGGCCGGGGCCGGCTGTTCAGATGTTTTCTTGCGCTCGGCAGCGGCTTCCCTTGCTTGGGCGTCTTCTTTCATGTCGCGGTTGATCAGCAGGACATCATGAAATCCCACGTACAATGCCATCGAGAGAAGGAGAATCATGAAGGCGATTTGCGCTGTCGCCAAAAAATTCACGGGAAGCTGTCTTCCCCTTAGTTTGGCGATGGTGGCGAATACCATCTGGCCACCGTCGAGAATGGGGAACGGAAGTAGGTTTAGAATGGCCAGATTAACGTTCACCAAAATGCTGAACCAAAGCACCAGACGAATATCCGTCTGCGCCAGTTGATGCACGCGGTAAGCCATGCCAATCGGAGTGCTTAATTTCGTGACGCCGATGTTGGAGCTGCGATTGAGCAGGCTGAATATCGAGCGCTTGGTCCAGATAACCTTATCCCAGACCTGCGTCCACGGAGTGGGGTGGATCGTTTTTGTCGTGTATGCTCCCCCCAGTTCAACGCCCATTCTGTATACGCTCAACTTCGTTTGCGGATCGACTACAACGCGCGGCGTGACGGTTGTTTCACTGACCTTGCCTTGGCGCAAAAAAGTGACATGGGCGGCTTTCGCCCCATGTTCACGGAGATAGTCCGAAATGAAACTGACATAGCCAACCTCATGCCCATCGACCTGAGTGATCACGTCTTTGACTTCCAAGCCTGCCGCCTCGGCAGCACTGCCCGGGAGGACTTTCATAACGGTGACTTTGGCGGACGGCTCTATGCCAATATCGCGAATTGCTTCCGGGCCGACCAACACAGGCAATATCGTCGCGGACATTCGCTGGCCATCCCGTTCGAATTCAATCACGACTTTTGGCTCGTCAGTCGAAGTCCTACCGCCGCCAAGGGCTACCAATTGGGCAATGTCGTTCAGGCTTTTTACCGAGTTTCCATCGACGGCAAGAATGATATCCCCTTGCTGTATCTTGGCCAAATAGGCCGGGCCGTCTGCCAGTTTTCCATCAGGCAATTCAATGTTCTTACGGACAAATCCGACCCGGGTTGTTTGCTCTTCCTCAACAACCGGCTGCCCCACCAGCCACAAGACGGAAGCCAGAAAAAAAGCCAAAAGTACGTTGAAGAATGCGCCTGCCACCAGCACGATCATCTTTGTTGTATAACTGATCGGAGGGAGTTTGGTCATATCGGAATCCGACTCCCCTTCGATCGGTCCAAGGTCAGCGAGCTGCGGCAACATGACATAACCGCCCAGCGGCAGTGCGGAGACCCGATATTCCACTCCATCTTTTCCACGCCGCGACCAGAGGGCCGGACCAAATCCGATGGAAAACCGCTCCACCTTTAATCCGCGCCGACGGGCGGCGAGGAAATGCCCGAGTTCATGGACGAAAACCGATCCACCAAAGAAGAGCACGATCAGGAAGATCGACCAGAGGTTGCCGAGGAGGGAGATGAGGGAATCGGTGGGCATCAGGCTAAAAATTGTTGGGCGGTGCGCCGGGCGGCTTGGTCGATGCTTAGGACATCATCGAGCGTGGTGGGTTCAAAGGCGTTTAGTGTACCCAGAGTCTGTTCAACAATGCGGGAAATCGCAAGAAAGGGTGCTTTCTCCGCGAGGAAAGCGGCGACCGCCACCTCGTTGGCGGCATTGAAGACGGCCGGAGCGGTCCCGCCCACGCGCATCGCTTCCTGGGCCAGCCGCAGCAGGGGATAACGGGCGTTTTCCACCGGCCGAAAATCGAGGGTGAAGATCTGGTCGAGGGGCAGGGCGGTGGCCGTCGGGCTGGGGGCGCGGTCGGGGTGGAAGAGCGCGTGTTGGATGGGAAACGTCATCGAGGGCGGACACATCTGCGCGAGCATCGAGCTGTCGGTGAATTCCACCAAACAATGCACGATGCTCTGGGTGTGCAGCACGGCCTGGCATTGCTGGGGTTGGAGATCGAACAGCCACTTGGCTTCAATGAGTTCGAGCCCCTTGTTGGCGAGTGTGGCGGAGTCGACGGTGATTTTCGGTCCCATCGTCCAATTGGGATGCTTCAGTGCGTCGGCGGTCGTGGCGTGCTCGAGTTTGGCCAGCGGCCAGTCGCGAAACGCTCCGCCGGAAGCGGTGAGCACCAGCCGGCGAACATCACTGGAGTCATGGCCTTGGAGACATTGGAAAACGGCGTTGTGCTCGCTGTCCACCGGGAGGAGACGCACGCCGTGGGATTTAGCGGCGGCCATCACAAACTTGCCGGCCAGCACGAGGATTTCTTTCGAGGCCAGGGCGATGTTTTTCCTGGCGGCGATGGCGGCGAGCGTGGGTTGCAGTCCCGCAGTGCCGACGACAGCCACGAGCACGATGTCCGCTTCGGGCAGGACGGCGAGTTCGCTCAAGCCAGCGAGGCCGCAGTGAAATTGCGTGCCAGCAGGGAAAGCGCTGGAGGACCGCGCGGTGGTGAACGCCGGCTCATCGTGCAAGGCGACGTGGCGGACATTGAATTCGCGGGCGATCTCGGCGAGCCGGCCGTGGTTACGCTGCGCGGCGATGCCGACCAGCTCCAGCCGGTCGCGGTGGGCGGCGATGACCTTGAGCGTGCTTTCGCCGATGGAGCCTGTGGCGCCAAGGAGGACGATGCGACGTTTTTGCGGTGCGTTTGTCACTGTAGGAGCGGCTTTATGCCGCGATGCCGGACGTAGGTTGCGAGCTTGTCGCGCCACCTACCACGAATACGCATGCGAGCCGGGTGGCTGGCGAATCGGGGCGTGAAGCCCCTCCTGCAGCTTTGTCCGCCAGGTTCATCAGGACAGAAAAAGAAACACGAAATACGCGACCGGGGCGGTGAGGATGAGGCTGTCGGACAGGTCGAACGCGCCGCCGATGCCGGGGATGAGCGTGCCGGTGTCCTTGATGTCGGCGCGGCGCTTCATGGCGGACTCGATGAGATCGGAGACAATCGTGGTGACGGCGAGCAGTGCGCCGATGAGGGCGGCGCGGAAGATGGTCAAGGTTTCGGGCAGATAGTCCCCGGCGAAATGGGCGATGCCCACGCCGACACCGGCGGAGACCAGCACGCCGCCGATCGCACCTTCCCAGGTTTTTTTCGGGCTGATATTCGGGGCCATCTTATGCCGGCCGAACGCGAGACCCGTGAGGAGTGCGCCCACATCGCAGAATTTGGAGACAGCCACCACCCACAGCGCCAGGGCGAGGCCGACCGAAGGTTCGGCATACAGCAGAAGCAACCGCACCAGATAGTGCAGCATGAAGGGTATGTAGAGAAGGCCGAGCAGCGAGGCGACCAGCGACTCAATGCGGTTGGTATTGTCCCGGACGCCGAGGATGCCGGCGGAAAGGATAACCACCGATATGGCCATCATGCCTGGCACCAGGCCGGGGAGTTCGTCGCCGTCAAAAATGTATAGGGTCGCGTAGTAGGGTGCCCCGACCATCAGCACGCAGATGAGCAAACCCAGCCAACGAAAGGGCTTGAAGCCCATTTTTTCCGTAAGCCCGTAGAATTCGTGGAGGGTGAGTGCGGCCAGCAGGGTGATCAGTATCACTGCGGCGTGGATGCCGAAATAAAACAGGCTGCTGCCAACAATGGTCCACAGGAAAAGGGTGCTGATGATGCGGGAAGACACGGGCGCGAGTAAGGGCGGGTGGTTTATCTGGCGCCAGCCTTGATTTGCTCGGAGGTCAGGCCGTAGCGGCGCTCGCGTTTGTTGTACTCGTCGATCGCGGCCTGCAGGTCGGCTTTGCCGAATTCCGGCCAGAGCGTGGGGGTGAAAACCAATTCGGCGTACGCGAGCTGGAGCATCAGGAAATTGCTGATGCGCGTCTCCCCGGAAGTGCGGATGAGCAGATCGGGCTCGGGGAGGTCCGCCGTGTAGAGGTAGCGGTTGAAACGCTCCCAGGAACAGTCCTCGAGCTTCTCCCGGCCTTCGCGCACCGCGGTGGCGTAGGCGCGGGCGGCGTCGGCGGCTTCGGTGCGCGCGCCGTAGTTGAGCGCGAGCACGAGATTCCATTCCGTGAAGCCGGCGGTGGCGGCCTTGACGCGATCGAGCTCGCGCTGGACATTGGCGGGCAGATCCCCGGTGCGGCCGATGGTGTGCAGGCGGACCTTGTTTTTGATCAGGTTGTCCAACTCGCGTTTCAAAAAATAATCGAGCAGGCCCATGAGCCCGGAGACTTCCTCGGCGGGGCGCTTCCAGTTTTCGACCGAGAAGGCGTACAGGGTGATGTAGCGGATGCCCAGTTCGCGGGCGGCGTCGACCACGGTACGGACGGTTTCCACGCCCCGGCGATGGCCTTCCAGCCGGGGGAGTCCGCGTTGTTTGGCCCATCGGCCGTTGCCGTCCATGATGATGGCGACGTGGGTGGGAATCGGGGCAGAATCGGGTGACGGCATGCGAGGGGTCGATTTAGGTCAGCCGCCACGCTTTTGACAAGCCGCCATCGCGAGGATCATGGGCTGAAGGATGGAGCGTATTGACCCCAGTGCGCTGTTTTGGAAAGTGTCAGGAGACAAGCGCGTTGAGGTCAACACGCTCCACCTCTCGTTCACCCGACCTTCGGCCACCACTGGTAGAGAAAGAAATAGACCAGCACGCCGGTGACCGAGACGTAATACCAGATGGGAAAGGTGAATTTTGCCCAGCGCTTGTGCGAGGCAATGTCGCCCTTGATGGCAAACAGGAAGGTGCGCGGCACGAGGTAGGCGATCGCCATGGCGAGGATAATGTGCGAAATCAGCATCGTGTAGTAGACCGTGCGGATGACGCCTTCACCGCCGAAGGGCGTGTGGATGCCGCGCATCATGATCTTGTGCGTCACATACCCGACGAGAAACACCGCCGACACCACTCCCGCACTGAGCATCACGGCCCGGTGGGCCTCGCGTTTGCCCAGCTTGATGAAAATGAAGCCGATCGTGATCAGCACGGTCGCCACGGCATTGAGCGCAGCGTTAATTGGCGGGATGTCGTGGAACGTCATGTGAGCAGGTTCTTACAGCTTGAAAAAGAATCGATCCGCCACGAGCGCGCCGAGAAGTAGCGGGAGGTAGCCGAGGGTGATGTGGAAGAGCCGGCGCGCTTCGGTTTCCTGTTTTTCCGGATTCAGGAATTTGAAGGCGGATTGCAGCATCCACAGGCCAAGCACCACGGCCACTCCGCCATAGTGCCACGAACAATACCCGAGGAGCGTGGGCATCAGACTGGAGGTGATGAGCAGTCCGGTCCAGACAAGTGTCCAGCGGCTCAATCTGATTCCACTCGGGTCGGTGACGGACAACATCGGCATGCCGGCGGCGGCGTAGTCCTTGCGGTACGTCCAGGCGAGCGAGAAGAAGTGCGGCATCTGCCAGGTGTACATGATGGCGAAGAGCGCCCAGCCCAGCCCGGGATTGGTACGGCCGGCGGCGGCCCAGCCGATCATCGGCGGCAGCGCGCCGCTGATGGCGCCGATCTCGGTGTTCCAGCGCGACCAGCGTTTGGCCGGAGTGTAGAGCGCGAGATAGGCGACGATGGTGGCGAGCGCGAGAAAGGCGGACAGACCGTTGACCAGTTTGAAGAGCACGATCAGACCGGCGATGCAGAGCGCCCAGCCCATGACGAAGGCGGAGCCGGGTTGGATGACGCCGATAACAATGGGGCGGTTGGCGGTGCGTTTCATTTTCGCATCGGTATCGCTTTCCATCCACATGTTCAACGCGGCCACGCCGCCGGCGCACAACGCCGTGCCCACCACGACAAGCGCGGTGCGCTGCCAGTCCAGATAGGAATAGGGCACGGCGGCGAGGTAGCCGATCATCGCGGTGATCACCGACATGAAACTCAGGCGCGGCTTCGTCAGCTCAAGGTAATGCCGCCAGTTCGCCTGCGCAGGGTTTAGCGCGGTGGTCTGGCTCGGAGTCTGTTCGCTGGTCTCGGTCATGCTGGGGATTGGGCGGTAGTTTCGACCGTATCGCGATGAATAAAAAATGTGACCAAAAACGTGACCGCGAGCGTCAATGTGCCGACCACCACATGCCCGGTGGTTACATAAACACTTCGTCCGGTCCAGATCACATAGGCGCCGAGGGTGATTTGCAGGGCGATGAGCGCCACGAGCAGGACGCTCGACCAGCGCAGCAGAGGCCCGAGGGATTTTTCGCGCCAGAGTACATGGGCGTAAGCCAAAATGCCTGTTCCGAGCAGCGCGGCCAGCACCCGGTGGGTGAATTGCAGAGTCACGCGATAGTCCCAGGTCGCGGGCAGCAGGTTGCCATCGGCGGTGGAAAGGGGGAAAGTCGGGATGGCCAAGCCCGCGTAGTTGTGGCGCATCGTGGCGGCGACGGTCAGTTGGACAATGAGCAGGGCCACGCACCACCGGCCGATCCGGCGAACGCGCTGGCTAGGAGCAGTACTCGCTCCGCCATGGTGTTCGATCCAGCCCCGGGAAAGTCCCGCGGCGATCGCGAAAAGCAGGCAAACGTAGACTTGCGCCAGAATGCCATGCGGGATGCGGAGCATTTGGCCGAGTGACATGGCAAATCCCGGCAGGTGCAGCGCATCGAGCTGAACCCGTCGGCCACCAATAAAACCCTGCACCAGTAAAATCCCCAGTGCCCACCAGCCAAGTTTGCGCAACCAAGCCCGCTCCTGCGTCCGCCACAGCCAGATGGCGAGGGGAACCGTGATCAGCCCCATTACGATCCCGGACAGACGGTGCGAATGCTCGGCAAATTTGTCGATTTCGGTCAACCAGCCGTGCGGGTTGATCGAGCCGTTGGACAGCGGCCAGTCCGGGAAAGCCATGCCGGCTCCAATGGTCGTGGTAAATGCGCCCAAGGTAACCAGCACGAACACCCACGCGCTGCCGAGCGCGGCAAACCAGGCGAGACCGGGTTGATAGGCCGAGGTGCGCTTCATGCGGGCCTTTCTAAGGTAGGAGCGGCTTTATGCCGCGATTGCCCTCGAACCATCGCGGCATAAAGCCGCTCCTACAGTTCGGGGAAGACGTGGTGGAAGAGAGAAAACTCATTTAAAAACAGGAACGGGGAAGTCAGCCTTCGCCGGGACCGGGTGCAAACCTTTTGACAATTCCTGCCGTTGGCAAATGTGTGTTAGGGATGAAGCCCAGTTATTCGATCGCCAGCCGGCTGGCCCTTTGCGCTCTAATGATCTGCTTTGTCCTCGTGGGTTGCCGCAAGCCCGAGGCCGCGACGCCTCCGGTCGCTGCCGCCTCCGCCCCGGCTCCGGCGGAGAAGCGATACGCTCTGAAGGGCGAGATTGTGAGCGTCAAAGCGGCCGGCCAGGTGCTGATCATCCACCATGACGACATTCCCGACTACATGCCTTCGATGACGATGGAGTTCAAGGTGGGGCAGGGCGACATCGCCAACGCACGGCCCGGTCAGCGCATCCGCGGTGAGATGTATGTGAAAGGCGGCGAGGCTTTCCTCGAAAAGATCTGGCCGGACGACTCCCAGACGGTGGCGCAGGTCACCGCCGCCGCCAATGCGCTGGCTCAGGACACGGCCATGCGCGGCAAGGCTGCCTACCGGGAAATTGGCGAAACCGCCCCCGAATTCACCCTGTTCGACCAGGAAGGCCGGGCGGTGGCGATGAGCCGGTTTCGCGGCAAGCAGGTGATGTTGAATTTTATTTTCACGCGTTGTCCGGTCGCGACCATGTGCCCTGCCGCCACCGCGCGGATGATGGCGGTGCAAAAAGCCGCGCGGGTCGCTGGCATTGCCAATCTCGAAATCATCTCCATCTCCTTCGATCCGGCCAACGATACGCCGGGCGTGCTCAAGGAATACGCCGCGGCGCGAGGGATCGACACTTCGAACTTCTCGCTGCTCACCGGACCGGATACTGCCGTCCGTCAATTGCTCGCCCAGATGGGCATCATCCGGGAATTCGAGGGAGAGACGATCAAGCACACCCTCGCCACTCTGCTCATCAACGAGCAGGGGCAGATCATCCATCGCGTCGACGGGAGCCAGTGGCAGGTGGAGGATTTCGTCAGCCGGATGCACAAGAAATGAGCGACGCACTCGACAAATTGGCGAGCGAGCAACCAGGTTCCCCGGCGGTGAAGTCCGCCCTCCCGCCCCGCCAGAAAAGGCAGCTCATCCTCATCACGGCGGCGGCTCTCGGGCTCTATGTTTTCATGCGATTGCTGCCGACGGGCACCAACCTGAATCACATGGACTTCCGTCTGACGGACAGGAATGCCATCGAGTTCTGCGATCCCGCCAATCCCCAGTTCATTCCGGTGATCGCGGCGAAATCCCCCGTGGTGCTGACGTTGAAAAGCGACGCTCCGCCGGAATACAAGCAGGCGACGCACTTCACTTTGACGATGCGCACCGCCGGAGGGAAACCCATCGGCCCCGTCGATCTGCTGGTCTCGCACACGCAAAAACTTCATCTGCTCATCGTGGATCCCACCCTGTCGGACTATCAGCACATTCATCCCGTGCCCGGCCGGTGGAATGGCGAGTGGGTGTTCGATTTCAAACCGGAGCGACCGGGCGTCTACCGGGTGTTCGCCGATTTTACCCCGGTGGCCACGCAGCGGGGACTGTATGCCTCGGTCGATTTTACGGTGCCGGGGGAAGTGGCCAAGGTGATCCAGACGGTCTACACCGCGACCCAGGTGAACAATCTGAACTTTGAGCTGGTCACGCCCGGACGTTTTCGCGCCGGCGTGCCGGCCGACCTCACCCTCCGCGTCCAGAGTGCCGGCGCGGAAAAAAAACCGGTGCCGCTCCAGCCGGTCATGGGCGCATTCGCGCACATGGTGGCATTTGACGAACAGCGCAGCGGTTTTGCCCACCTGCACCCGCAGCAGACGGATCTGAGCAAGCCGCCTGATCTTTTGAAACCGGAGCTGAATTTCAAAGTCCTGATTCCGAAACCCGGCCGCTACGCCATCTGGGCCCAGGTGAAACTCAGCGAAGAAGAACTCTTTGTCCCCTTCTGGGTCGATGTGCTGCCCGGCGGCAAGGATGTCACCCCTGAGCTGCCGTTGGAAAAATCCCCCGTGCCGCCGGATGATAAGAACATGGACAAGGGTCGTCGCAGCCAGAACGTATCCTGACGGCCCGTCTCACGCCCGCTCGCCGGAGAGCTCGAAGATCTCGCCGGAGGTGGTGTCGAGATGCCTCCCAAGCTGGGTGCCGGGAAAACTGCCGAAATGCCCGGGGTAGCAGCGCAGCAAACCCTCGCGGGCGAGCCGCACGATGCTGCGGTGGTTCTTTTCCGGATCGTTGCAATAGTAATGCGGCCTCGCCTGGTTGGGCCAGAGCAGGCTGCCGCGCAACACATCGCCGATGATCGCCTCGCCGCTGGCAAGCACGAGCGAGATGGAGCCGGGAGTGTGGCCGGGCGTGGGCAAAATGTGACCGCGGAGCCCATATGGTTCGAGCGAAATGCCCTCCTGAAAAACCAGATCGGGCTCGAAGGCTTCGAAGGGTTCGTCCACGAAAGGCCGGAGGAAGCGCGCGAAGTTGCTTTGGGCGGCGAGCACGCCATTGCGCCCGTTGCGCACGAGGGCGAGATCGCCGTGGTGCAGGGCGATCTGCGCCCCGCTGAGCCGGCGCAGCTCGGCGGCGCAGCCGGCCGAGGAACTGTGGCCGTGCGTAAGGAGAATCAGCGCGAGCTGCTCGATTTTCAGCCCGTGATATTGGCATGCGGCCAGGATCCGCCGCAAATCCCCGGGCGCCCCGGTATCGACCAGCACGGGCTTTTCCCCGGGCAGGAGATAACAGTTCGAAATCGCGCCTTTGATCCGGATGAGCATTTTTTGATTGAAAGGTAGGGCGGGACCGCTGGGCCCGCCGTCAGTGTGGTTCCCAGACAAAGTCCCAGTCTTTCGGATCACTCACAAGAGCTTTCCTGACCGGGTTCTGCCGGATGTAATGGGCTTTCTCATCATAACTCTCGTCATTCCGTAGTCGGTGATCGAAAAAATCGCGTTGCCAGCGAACGTCGGTCGTCTTGGCGACATTCTCTTTCCAATTGGCGATGATTTTGGTCGGGTTTCTGTCCTTCGGAAACGAAACCAAAGCGTGCAGATGATCGGGCATCAGGAGCCAAAGATGAACATACCAGTCCCCGCGTCTTTGACGAAATTCGATGGATTCCCAAATGGGTGCGGCAACTTCCTTGCGGCAAAGTTGGTTGGTGTGACGTGTCGCACAACAAACGGTGACGAACAAAATAGCTTCATTGCTTACCCAGGAAGGAATTCCATGCGGAAGTTTTTGTCTTTGCGGAAAGTGTATCAGGGAGTCGTTCATTTTTACGGCGGGCCCAGCGGTCCCGCCCTACCTCAGAAATAGTTCAGAACTTCAGATGCTTCACCGCGACGCCCTGGTGGATGAGTTGCTGCAGGGAATCGATGCCGATGCGCAGATGCATGGCGACGTGTTCGTCGTCAACCCGCCGGTCGCTTTCCGCGGTCTTCACGCCCTCGGGGGTCATCGGTTCGTCGGACACGAGGAGCAGGGCGCCGGTGGGGACTTCGTTGGCGAAACCGGTGATGAAGATCGTGGCGGTCTCCATATCGACGGCCATGGCGCGGATTTTCTTCAGGTACTTCTTGAAGTCGGCGTCATGTTCCCAGACGCGGCGGTTGGTGGTGTAGACCGTGCCGGTCCAGTAGTCGCGGCGATGGGCCTGGATCGTGGAGGAAATGGCTTTCTGCAGGGCGAAGGCGGGCAGGGCGGGCACTTCGGGGGGAAAATAGTCGTTGCTCGTGCCTTCGCCGCGGATGGCGGCGATGGGCAGGATGAGATCGCCGATTTTGGCCCGGTGTTTGAGTCCGCCGCACTTGCCGAGAAAGAGCACGGCTTTCGGGCCGATGGCGCAGAGCAGGTCCATCACCGTGGCGGCGGTCGCGCTGCCCATGCCAAAATTGATGATCGTGATGCCCTTGGCGGTCGCGTTGGCCATCGGCTTGTGCCGGCCGTGCACGGGCACATGGTGCCACTGGGCGAAAAGCTCGACGTAGTGATCGAAGTTGGTGAGCAGAATATAGCGGCCGAAATCCTTGAGCGCCACGCCGGTGTAGCGGGGCAGCCAGTTCTTCACGATCTCCTGCTTCGTGATCAGCGCGGGGTCTTTGCCGCGAACCGCACTTTCACGTTCGCCGTTGGCGGCGGTTTTCCTGGCTGGTTTGCGCTGGCGTTTTTTGGCCATGAGAGTGGATTCAGTTTGCAGGCTTTGTGCCGCGCAGCGAAGGGATGGAGTCTGGGTCAGGCAGGGCGGGAATGCGGGACGTCATGCGAGAAGCCATAGCCAACGGCACGCTGATGGCAACCTGCGTTCTTGGCCGGGTTGAGTGGTGGTGGCGGACTGAATTGCCCGGTGAAATTTCCCGTCAAGCCGGACGTTTTTGGGTCGTTTAATTTGATTGGGCCAAGAGGCTGTATTATTTCTGTATAAGCATCAGAAATTTGCTTTGTCCGTTTGCCTGGCTCTAAAAAACCAATTACCTATCCGAATACCGCATGCCGCCCGCTTTTTCCCACCCCCGTAAAGCTCCCGACCGCCGAACGAGGCACGGGCAGGTCTGGCGGATGCCGTCATGGTTGGCCGCCACGCTCTTGCTGCCGCTGCCTGTGCTCGCCACCGAACCGGTCCTCGATTCTTTTCATCAGGATATTCAGCCCGTCCTGGACAAATACTGCTACGATTGCCACGGCTACGGGCACAAGAAAGGCGGCGTTTCACTCGATGACTTTGCCAGCGATGCGGCCGTGCAGGATCACGCGCTCTGGCTGCGGGTCCTCAAGAACACCCGTTCCGGCATCATGCCGCCGGCGGATGAAACGCCGCTGCCACCGGAGCTGCAGACGAAGCTGGCCCGGTGGATCAAGCAGCGCGCCTTCGGTCTGGATGCGCAGCAGCCCGATCCGGGCCGGGTCACGGTGCGCCGGCTCAACCGCGTGGAATACCGCAACACCATCCGCGAGCTCACCGGCGTGGATTTCGACACGCAGAAAGAATTTCCCGCCGACGACACCGGGCACGGCTTCGACAACATCGGGGATGTGCTGACGATTTCGCCCATGTTGCTGGAAAAATACCTCGATGCCGCGCAGGCGATCATTGCCACGGCCGTGCCCACGCAACCCCGTATTGTGGCTGAGACGCGGGTGAAAGGATCGGCGTTCGCCACCGTGAAAGTGGCGTCCCAAGTTATGCAGGAGCCGGCGGCACCGGGAGCGCCGGCGGTTCCGTCGGCGGCTTCCACCCCGGAATACAAACGCCCCGTTCCCGTGGCGGACGGGAATGCCCTCATTATTTCCTATTACACTCCGGCGACCGTGACGGCCGTTCATCAGGCGGCTTTTCCCGGAAAGTATCAACTGATGCTCGCTTTGCAGGCGCAGGAAAGCTACGTGGACGACCAGTTTGATCTCAACCGGTGCCGGTTGCTTTTCAAAGCCGATGGGGAAACGCTGCTTGATCGCGAGTTTGTGCGCGAGGGTGAGCATCCCTACGAATTCACGTTTGATCGCGAGTGGAGCGCGGGTGCGCACGAGCTGTCCCTGGAAGTGCAGCCGCTGGCTCCGGATCGTGAGCAGAAACGCCAGTTGCGGCTCAGTGTGAAAGCGGTGACGGTGCGCGGACCCCTCGCCGAGCAGCAGTGGGTGCAGCCGCCGAATTACGCGCGGTTTTTTCCGGGCAAGGTCCCGGCGACAAAAACGGACCGTCTGCGCTACGCCCGTGATTTGCTGGAAAAATTCGCCTCCCGCGCTTTCCGCCGCCCGGTTGAGCAGCCGACGGTGGACCGGTTGGTTAGATTGGTGGAAGACGTGATGGCCCAGCCCGACCGGACTTTCGAGGCGGGTGTTGCCCAGGCGATGACGGCCATTCTGGCCTCGCCGCGTTTCATTTTCCGCGAGGAGGAGGTCGAAACACCGGGTCCGGGACAGATCTATCCGCAGGTGGATGAATTCTCGCTGGCCTCGCGGCTTTCTTATTTTCTCTGGTCGTCGATGCCCGATGCCGAGCTCTTCCGTCTCGCGGGCGAGGGACGCCTCCGGGCGAACCTGTCCGCGCAGGTGGACCGGATGTTGCGCGATCCGCGCTCGGACGAACTCGTGCGCAACTTCACCGGACAATGGCTGCAGGCCCGGGACATCGGCACGGTGGCGATCAACACGCTTGAGGTATTCGTCCGGGAGCATCCGAGCCCCGAGACGGAAAAGGCGCGCGAAGTGTTTCGCCGCGTTGCGCGCATTCCCGACGAGAAACGCACCCCGGAGGATGTGGCGGCACTGGCCGAGGCGCGCAAAACCTTTCAGACTTTTTCCCGTCTGCCCAAGCCCGCTCTCACCGACGAGCTGCGCGAGGCGATGAAGCGGGAGACGGAAATGTATTTTGCCCATGTTATCCGGGAAAACCGGAACCTGACGGAGCTGATCCAGAGCGACTATACTTTTCTGAATGAACCGCTCGCCCGGCACTACGGCATTGCGGGCGTCACCGGTCCGGCCATGCGCCAGGTCATGCTCCCCGCCGACAGTCCGCGCGGCGGCGTGCTCACGCAGGGCACCGTGCTGGCGGTCACGTCCAATCCGACGCGGACTTCCCCGGTGAAGCGCGGGGTATTTATCCTCGATGCGATTCTCGGCACGCCGCCCGCGCCGCCTCCCCCCAATATTCCTCCTTTGGAAAATGTGGCGAGCAAGGAGGAACTGGGCAAGATGTCGCTGCGCGACACGCTCGCCCTGCACGCAAAAAACGCCCAATGCCGCTCCTGCCACAACCGCATGGATCCGCTGGGGCTCGCGCTCGAAAATTTCAACGCGATGGGCCAGTGGCGCGAGGCCGAGCTCAACCAGCCGATCGCCCCCGCCGGCCAGCTCATCACCGGTGAAACCTTTGCCAACATCCGGGAGCTGAAACATATTCTTGCGACGCAGCACCGCCGGGATTTTTTCTATTGTTTCAGTGAAAAACTGCTGACCTACGCCCTGGGCCGCGGTCTCGACTATTATGATGTCGAGACGCTCGACCGGCTGGTGGCCCGACTTGAGGCCGACGGTGGCCGCCCCCAAGACCTGATCACCGGCATCATCAACTCCGCTGCTTTTCAACAACGCCGTCCGCTCACTCCCGCTCCCGGCCTGACTGCGGCCGTGACTTCCGCTCCATCCCCGTCTGTCAGCCTATCTCAGCCAGCACCATGAAAACTGCCTCTCCCACTCGAACCGACCGTCAATTTGCCGCGATGAACCGCCGTCATTTTCTGCGCGGGCTGGGCGCGTGCATCGCTCTGCCCGCCTTCAGCTCCCTGGTGCCCGGACGACTGCTTGCGGCCGCTGCGGCCGCCCAACTGGCCACCACCGCCACCGGTGCGCCCCTCCGCACCGCCTTTGTTTTTTTCCCCAACGGCGCGATTCCTTCCCGCTGGTGGCCGACCGGCGGGGAAGCGGATTTCGGGCTGGGCGCGACATTGCAACCGTTGGAGGCGATGCGCCGCCACGTTCAGGTGCTGGGCGGACTGGATCACGCCAACGCCAATCCCGGTGATGATGGCGGCGGCGATCACGCCCGGGGCAACAGTGTTTTCCTCACCGGCGTCCGCATCAAGAAAAGCGCCACCGATGTGCATGCCGGCATCTCCATCGACCAGGTGATCGCCGGCCAGGTGGGCCATCTCACGCGTTTCCCCTCCATTGAGCTGACCTGCGATGAGACGCGCCGCTCCGCCAACTGCGATTCCGGCTACTCCTGCGCCTACCAGTTCAATATTTCCTGGCAGTCGCCGACCACGCCGATGACACCCGAGGCGAATCCGCGGCTCGTTTTCGAACGTCTGTTCGGGGCCGGGGCGCATGGGGAACGGGCCGGGAACGCCGCGCGGCGGATGATGAGCCGGCGCTCCGTGCTGGATTTTGTGCTGGAGGACGCCCGCACCATGCAGCACCGCCTGGCCGGCAATGACCGCGAGAAACTCGACCAGTACCTCACCGGCATCCGCGAGGTGGAGGCGCGCATCCAGAAGGCCGAGAAATTCGGCAGCACCGTCGATCCCGATCTGCCCACGCCCGCCGGCATTCCCAACCTCCGCGCCGAGTATGTTGATCTGATGTACGATATGCTGCTGCTCGCCTTTCAAACCGACACCACCCGCGTGGCCACGTTTGTCCTCGCCCACGATGGTGACAACCGTTCCTTCAGCGAGATCGGCATCGCCGAGGGTCATCACGATCTGTCGCATCACCAGAACAACCAGGAGCGGGTGGCGAAAGTCGCGCAGATCGACCGCTGGTACGTCGAACGTTTCGCCCGGTTCCTGGCAAAAATGGAAGGTACGCCGGATGTGGACGGCCACTCGCTGCTGCATAATTCGCGCATCATCTACGGGAGCGGCAATGCGGACGGCAACCGCCACACGCACGAAAATCTCCCGCTCGTCCTCGCCGGCGGCGGCGGCGGTCTGCTGACGCCCGGCCGCTATGTGCAGCATGGCTCGAAGCCGCTCTCCAATCTTTTTCTCAATCTCGCCGACACCGCCGGTGTGTCCGGTCTCGAGCGTTTCGGAGATTCGACCCAGCGTCTCACCAATGTTTAAATCAGTGCTCCTGCTGCTCGCTGGTGCAGCGCTGTTCGCTCCTCTTTTGTCCGCCACGGGCGAGACGGCTCCGGTCCAGCCCAAAATCCCGGCCCGCACTTTCAATCTGAAGGATTACGGGGCGGTCGGCGACGGCGCCACGCTCAACACGGCGGCGATCAAGACTGCGATTGCCGCCGTGAAAGCTGCTGGTGGCGGCACCCTCGTCGTGCCCGCCGGCCGTTGGCTGACCGGCCCGGTGGATCTTGGCAGCGAGCTGGACTTTCATCTCGAAGCCGGTGCCGTCCTGCAATTCTCCCCCGAGTTCGCTCTCTATAGTTTGGGAAACAACAAGTATCGTCCGCTGCTGCTCGCCAGCGACGCCCACGACACCGTTATTTCCGGTTCCGGCACGATCAACGGCAGTGGCGATGTGTGGTGGCCCGAGGCCCGCCGTTTCAAGGCCGAGGCGCGCGCGAAGGGCGCCCGCAGTGACACCAGCTCCCGGCCCAACCTTGTCGGCTTCGAGCGTTGTGCGCGCGTGCGGCTGGAAGGAATCACGCTGACGAATTCACCCAAGTTCAATTTCGTGCCCGCGCGTTGCACCGAGGTGACCGTCGACGGCATCACCATTTTGAATCCCGCCGATTCGCCCAACACCGACGGGATCGATCCGGCCAACACCCGGCGCATGCTGATCACGCATTGTACCATCGACACCGGCGACGACAACATCGCGGTGAAAGCCGGGGCGAAAAACGGCGACGCGGTGCGCGATCTTCTGGTGGAAAACTGCACCTTTCTCCATGGTCACGGTTGTTCGCTCGGGAGCGAGCTCGGCGCCGGGGTGAATCACATGACGGTGCGCAACTGCACCTTTGACGGCACGGATATCGGTGTGCGTTTCAAGTCCGACCGGCTGCGCGGCGGAGTGGTGGAAAACGTGGTCTACGAAAATCTCACGATGAAGCATGTCGGCCAACCCATCGTCATCACCAGTTATTATGTCGGTCTGCCCCAGCCCGGTCAGCACGATGAGAAAAAGCCCGTGACCGCCGACACTCCGGTCTGGCGCAATATCTCGATCCGCCATCTCACCGCCACCGCGGGCACACGTAATGCGGGTCTCATCATCGGCCTCCCCGAAATGCCGGCAGGGCCCCTGCTGTTGGAGAACATCAACATCGAGGCCCCGGCCGGACTGCGGATCGGCTATACGAAGGATCTCATCCTTCGTGATGTGAAGATCACCGCCCGGACCGGCGAGCCTTTTTTCTTCGAAGACACTGTGGAAAATATCAAACGCGTGGAGTGACCGGATGAGATTTCCTGTAGCCGGGTCAGCGACCCACGGCTGCATTATTTGCTCGTTGGCTGAATCGCGCCCTATTTTCCCGTCGCCGAAATCAAATCAAACGGCAAAATATCCGCGGCTTCCCTGGAAAATTTGGCGGGCAGACAAATCCGACCCTTGGTGTTTTCATAGAAATCGATCCGCATATAAACCGGAAAATTGTCGAAATAGATGGCGATCACGAGCCGCTCGACTCGTTTCGTCAGAGGGCGCCGCCCCAGCAGTTCGAAGCTGTTGAAGTCACCGGCTGATTGGACGAGAGGGCCAAGCTGATCGACCAACTGTTGGGAATTTTTTTGGTCACCGGCATAAAGCAATTTGGCAAAAGGCATGAGTCCGTTGCTTTTCATCTGGGAGAAAGCAAAATTCAGGTCGATCTCGCCCATCTGGGCGCTCAGGCGGGTGCCGGCAGTGAGAAACAGGACTATGACGAGGGTGAAGGTTTTCATCTTACGATATTGGGTTGGGTCATTCTGTGGTATCAGACATCTGAGATTTTTCCGGGAAAAGCTGGCGCAGGCCGGCGGCGGTCGCGGGAGCGACGCCTCGCTCGGTGATCAGCCCGGTGACGAGTCGCGCCGGGGTGACGTCGAAAGCGGGATTGGCGGCCGCACTGCCTTCGGGGGTGATGCAGATGGTGGCCAGCTTGCCATCGGCGCAGCGGCCGGTGAGGTGCGTCACCTCGGCGGCGGCGCGTTCTTCGATGGGAATTTCTCGCACGCCATCGTTCACGGTCCAGTCGATGGTGGGCGAGGGCAGGGCGACGTAGAACGGCACGCCATTGTCGCGGGCCGCGAGCGCCTTGAGGTAGGTGCCGATCTTGTTGCACACGTCGCCTTGGGCGGTGGTGCGGTCGGTGCCGACGATCACGAGATCGACTTCGCCGTGCTGCATGAGATGACCGCCGGCATTGTCGACGATGACGGTGTGGGACACGCCGTGATTGAGCAGTTCCCAAGCGGTGAGGCTGGCGCCTTGGTTGCGCGGACGGGTTTCGTCGACCCAGACGTGAACCGGCAGTCCGGCATCGTGGGCGAGGTAGATGGGCGCGGTAGCGGTGCCCCAGTCGACGGTGGCCAGCCAGCCGGCGTTGCAATGCGTGAGGATGTTGAGCGGACGCCCGGCAGGTTTGCGCGCCGCGAGGGCGCGGAGAATGGGCAGACCGGCCTCGCCAATGCCCCGGTTGATCGCGACGTCTTCGTCGGCGATGGTCGCGGCAAGATTCAAAGCGGCGGCCACGCGGGCCGAGACGGGCAGCGGTTGCAAGTGTGCATGCGCGCGATCGAGCGCCCAGCGGAGGTTGACCGCAGTCGGCCGGGTGGCGAGCAAAGTGACGTGGGCATTGTCCAGTCCGGCATCGGAGGCATCGGCGCGCAACGCGAGCCAGAGCCCGTAGGCCGCCGTGGCCCCGATGAGCGGCGCGCCGCGCACCAGCATCGCGCGGATTGCGTGGGCGGCATCGACGAGCGAAGTGAGCCGAACCGTTTGGAATTCGTGTGGCAGGCGCGTCTGGTCAATGATCTCGACGGACTCGCCGGCCGTTCCGGGCCAGATTGTGCGCCAGTGTTTGCCGAGGACGTTCATAAAAGTTGCCGGGGGCAGTAGATGCACCACGAAGCAGCGGCGCAAAGGTTTTCACGAATACATTTTGCAAAACAAGCGGCCTGCCGTTTTGCGGAAAGCGTACAATCGTGCGGGTGCAACCGTGCAGCTTCTGTCCCATCGATCTTGTTTTTGGCTCCTTGTCTGCCTCGTCCCGATGTCGCCTTGAGCGTCTGTGCTGTCACGGGCATTACGCCGCGGCGCAAAGGATCTGCTCGGCTTTGGCGGGGGTGAGGGCGTCGCGATCGCCGAAAGTATTCAGGCCGCGCGCGGCGAGCCGGCGGGCGACCGCGGCGGCGGTGCTGGCCGGAACATTGTAATCCTGGAGTCGCGTTCGAATGCCGATGGCTTCGTAGAAGCCGCGGGTTTTCCCGATGGCCGCATCGATGCGCGCCTCCTCGGAGCCTTCGCGCAAATCCCAGACGCGTTCGGCGTATTGGAGCAGTTTGGCGCGACGGCTGGCGCGTTCCAACTGCAGCAGATTGGGCATCACGATCCCGAGCGTGCACGCGTGATCGATCCCGTGCAGGGCGGTGAGTTCATGGCCGATCATGTGTGAGGCCCAGTCCTGCGGCACACCGGCGCCGATGATCCCCTGCAGGGCGCAGGTGGCGGCCCAGACGAGATTGGCGCGGGCCGCATAGTCGGTGGGATTGGCCAGGGTCTTGGGTGCGACTTCAATCAAAGTGCGAAGAATGCCCTCCGCAAAACGGTCCTGCACCGCGGCGTCGGCGGGGTAGGTGAGATATTGCTCCATGACGTGGCAGAAGGTGTCGCCGATGCCATTTGCGATCTGGCGCGGCGGGAGGGAAAACGTCGTGGCCGGATCGATGACGGAGAAGCGCGGAAAAACCAAGGGGCTGATGAAATGCAGCTTTTCCTGGATCGCCCGCCGCGAGATCACCGAAGCGCTGTTGGCCTCGGAACCGGTGGCCGGCAGGGTGAGCACGGCCCCGATGGGCAGGGCGCTGGTCACATCGGTGCCGTGGGTGACAAGAATCTGCCACGGGTCGCGGGGATAATTTGCGGCGGCGGCGACGAATTTCGCGCCATCCAGCACCGAGCCTCCGCCAACGGGAAGAATCCAGCCGAGCTTTTCGCGGCGGACCAGCTCCACGGCTTTCATCAATGTGTCGTAATCGGGGTTGGCCTCGACGCCCCAAAACTCGCGCACGAGGCGGTTGCCCAGGGCCTGTTTCACCTGGGCATGGACGCCGTTTTGTTTGATGCTGCCGCCGCCCGCGAGCAGGAGGATGCGGGCGTCGGCGGGGAATTCCGTGTCGAGCTGGGCAATCTGGCCCCGGCCGAAGTGCAGACGGGTGGGATTATGAAAGGTGAAATTTTCCATGAAGAAGGGAACGTAGCGGCGGCAACGCCGTTTGGCAAACCGGGGGTTGGAACGCTGGTGCGATTCGGAAGAAAATCACAACGCAGATTTTTATCGCGGGGCCCGCCATCGCGCATTGAGCTATGCCGTGACAAGCAAGCCTGCGCCTGCAATACACCAACCCCATGTCCGCCGAACCCATCCGCTATTATCATCGCACCAGGAAAACCATCGAGACCGAGCAGGTTTATGGCGAGAGCTGGCTGCGCTGGACATATGAGACGGGGCTGGGGCGGATGGCGCTGAATGCGCTGGTGAAGCGCGCCATCACTTCGCGCTACTACGGCTGGCGGATGAACCTGGGTTTCAGTGCGCAGAAGATCCTGCCCTTTATCGTGCGCTACGATCTCGATGTGGACGAGTTCGTGAAAAAGCCGTTTGCGTTCAAAACCTTCAACCAGTTTTTCTACCGGGCGCTGAAACCCGGCACGCGGCCGATCGCGCCGGGCGATAGCGTGGCGGTGCTGCCCGCGGACGGGCGCCATCTGGCTTTTCAAAAGGTGGAGGCGGCGGACGGCTTCTACGCCAAGGGCCAGCGGTTTTCATTGGAAAATTTTTTGGGCGATGCGGCGTTGGCGGCGGAATTTGCTGGCGGCTCGCTGCTGATCTCGCGGTTGTGCCCGGTGGATTATCACCGGTTTCATTTCCCAGTGTCGGGCCGGCCCGGCGAGCCCAGGCTGATCAACGGCGCGTTGTATTCCGTCTCGCCCGTCGCGCTGCGCCGCAATCTCGCCTATCTGTGGGAGAACAAGCGCATGGTGACGCTGGTCGATTCACCGGTGTTTGGCCGGGTGGCGGTGTGCGAGATCGGGGCCACGATGGTCGGGAGCATTGTGCAGACCTTTGTGCCGGGCCGGACGGTGGCGAAGGGCGACGAGAAAGGCCTGTTCATGTTTGGCGGTTCCTGCGTGGTGACGATCTTCCGGCCGGGCAAAATCAAATTCGATGCCGATCTGCTGGAGCACAGTGCGCAGCAGCGCGAGGTCTACGCCAAAATGGGCGAACACCTGGGCGTGGCCGGATGATTTTGGAGCTTGGTGGCCTATTTTGGTGCCGGCTCAGAAACAGCGCTTGCGTTAATCAGTCCAAAATCCCAAATCAAAAATGGGCGGTGCACCAACGCTCGGGTGATGGAATGGCAGACATGCGGGTCTTAGAAGCCCGTGCCGTAAGGCGTGCAGGTTCGACTCCTGTCCCGAGCACCAGCAAGCCAGTTACAAGTTAAGGAACGCTCCAATAGAGAGATCAGCGGATAAATGGAGGGTGACGGATGCGGGCATGATCGCAAGCCTAGGCTATCGCTAGGCCTTCAAACGAGGGTCATTTCACCGGTTGAACGGTAAACGATGGTGAACTGGACGCGCGCGGGGAGGAGGCTTTTGCCAACTCCAGCGCCAACTTCCGGGCGGGGCGGCGCCGCTGCCGGCGTCGAATGCGGACTCCTCGGCAACCCTGAGGGCAAGCTCACGGTGGCCTGTTTTGAATCATCTACGGGCGTCGATTGGAGCGGGAGAAGGGGTTCGCGCGCCTCATCTGCCAACTGGAAGTCAGCCGCTCTAGACTTAAGCTACGGCGATGTCGTGAGTTGGTTCTACGGTCTCGTTGGTCATATTGTTTATCGTTGAATTTTGAAAAAACTGGCACTTTCACTGCCGCCAAGTCTGCGGTTACGCAGCGTTTGGCAAATTTAACCTCATTAAATCGCACATCAGCCTTCCGCGCATATCGCGACGGACCGTGGTCACAACATACGCTCCGGAGGACGGACCCGGCGCCTGCAATGCCGACTGTTGCCAATCACGGTTAGACTCAATACTTGAGAGTACCGGTTTCGCGAGGCGCCGTGGCACCTGCGGACTTTTTGATGTTTTTAGGCATAGTCCCGCCAGCCTTGCCACCCGGGCGTAATCGCTCCACACTGACATCACTTTCGACGAAACCATCCTCGCCAAGCCTCGGTGGTTGATCGTAACGTTTTCTGCATTATGTCGGTTCCGATTTCAGCATTAGTTCTGTACGTTAAGGATATACCCCGGGTGCAAGCGTTCTATCTACGCCACTTTGGTTTCGTGCCGGTGCCGAGTTCGATTTCTGGTTGGCAACTCCTTACGAACGCAGAGGGCGGCTGCTCGATTGCGCTGCATCAGGCTGCTAAGAGCCAAAAAAGCGGGGCAGCCATTAAGATCGTCTTTTCGGTTCCTGACGTGAAGACATTTATCGCCAAAGCTAAGAAGCAGGGATTTGAGTTTGGCGCGATTCATGAAGCTCACAATTATTGCTTCGCGAATGCCAAAGACCCCGCTGGTAACTCGATTTCTATTTCCGACCGTGCTTACCGAGTCAAACACGCCTAACCAATACAATCTTTACATCCGACATTGGCCTTTGTGACCAGCGCGGATGAAATCTACGTCTAGGAAAGAAAGATGAAGACACCTCAAGATATTCTCCTACTTGGCTTCGAGACCCATTCGATCGAAAAGATTCAAACGGCCTTGGCTGGGGGCGTTGACGTCAACGGTCTCATAGACGGCAAGACGCCGTTCACATGGTTGGTTGAGATGTATCTTCGGTCGCCGAAGTTTTCAGATTGTGTTCGATGCCTGATACAGGCCGGTGCGCGGTGCCCGGACGCCGGTTTGCTGGCGGTTCTGCTGGATGATACGGCGCTGCTGGGGGCTGAACTGCGCAAGAATCCGTCCTTGATTCGCCACCAAGTGGACATCCGCTGTGCGTTCACCCCATTGCTAGGCGCGTCTTTGTTGCATGTCGCCGCCGAGTTCGGATTGGTGAGGGCCGCGACCGTTTTGCTTAACGCCGGAGCGGACGTAGAGGCAAAGGCCGCATTGGATGATTATGGATTCAATGGGCACACGCCGATATTCCATACCGTCTGCCAACGCGGTAATCATTGTCAGCCCGTGCTGCGACTGCTGCTGGAACATGGCGCGAAGGCGGACGTTCGTGTGGCCGGCATCACTTGGGGGAAAAGTTTTGAATGGGAGACGACGATCTTTGATGCGACGCCGGTATCGTATGCGCAGGCGGGACTGTTGCCGCAGGTCGGACGTGACGAGTGTGACTTGTATGAGAACATCCAGCTACTCGCCCAAGCGTCGGGTCGAGTTCTTCCTAATGAAATGAATGTGCCGAATCGGTATCTCAATGCTTGAACGAACCAAAGGCCCAACCACTTTCCGGAACCGGCGCCGGGCGCGATTCACCAAGAACGCTAGGCGAATTAACGCATAAAACAATTCATGGACGTTCAAACCACGCTCAATTTCTACGGGCTCACAGAAGAAGCGGTCACGTTTTATGGCAGGGCGATTGACGCGGAGACTCTCTTCCTGATGCGGTTTCGCGACTGTCCCGACCCTTCCCAGTCGAGGCCCGGGCTGGAGGAGAAAATCTTTCACGCCACCATCCGCATCGGTTCCACTACGGTCATGGCGTCGGACTGCGGTTGCGACTCGCCCCCCACCGAAACGACCTTTACCGGCTTCTCGCTCGCCTTACGAGTGGAAACCCCGGAGAAAGCCGAACGGTTCTTCATGGCTCTCAGCGAGGGTGGTCAGGTCCAAATCCCCTTGCTGAAAACATTTTTTGCCGAGCGATACGGAATCGTAGTCGATCGCTTTGGCATCTCTTGGAAGATAATGGCCGAATCTAAAGCTCAAAACGCAGATAGGAAATGAGAGGGCCGTCGCATGCGTGCCAAAATCCATAGTCCTCCGTAATGCTCTAGCAACGCCACGAATTGTGAGGGCAATGCCACGGAACTCCTTTCTGACTGCTGTGCGTTGAAAGTAACGGAGAAATCATGTAGCGCCGACTTTAGAATTCATCGTTGGAGCTGATCTGAACTGTAGTCCAAATATTATTCTCAACCGTTTCAGAGATGGGGTCCACTGTGACCTAACGCAGTAATGCTTTAGCTGACAGAACTGTGATGCTTTGACGCCGGCTTGGCAGTCTGGCGCGGTCGTCGTTGGACTGCGTCGGTCAGCCGTCGCTCCGCTGCGCGGAGCTGTGGCTGGCAGGCCGGCTAGGGAACGATTCTGATGAGGAGGGCTGGCTGTTTTATCTGGCTGCTGTGCTGGTTGAAACAGGGTGGATTTTCGCGCGTCGCTTGACCGTGGCCGCTCCCGGCGGCTGAATGGCGTTCATGAACCAGGAAGCGAACCAATCTGCCAGTGCCACCGCGCCTCATCGGACGGAGATCACCGTGATGAGCATCCTTTGGGCGTTGAGCATTTCCCATCTGCTCAATGACGCGATCCAGTCGCTGCTGCCGGCGATTTATCCGGTGTTGAAGAATTCGTTTCGGCTGAGTTTTACGCAGGTCGGGCTGATCACCCTGACATTCCAGGGGACGGCGTCGCTGCTTCAACCTGTCGTCGGTCTCTACACCGACCGCCGTCCCAAACCTTATTCGCTGGCGATAGGAATGGGGATCACGCTGGCGGGACTGGTGCTGCTTTCGCAGGCGGGGAGTTTTCCGATTCTCTTGGTCGCGGCGGCATTGGTTGGGGCGGGATCATCCATTTTTCACCCCGAGGCCTCGCGAATGGCGCGATTGGCGTCGGGTGGCCGGCATGGCTTTGCGCAGTCGCTCTTTCAGGTGGGCGGAAATCTCGGCTCGGCCCTCGGGGCGTTGGTTGCGGCGGCGGTGGTGGCTTCGCAAGGCCAGGCTTCGCTTTTGTGGTTTTCCAGCCTGGCGCTGCTGGGTATCTTTATTTTGTCCCGGGTGGGCGGCTGGTATCAGCGTCATCTTGCCGACCAACATGCCCGGACAAAACAACAGGGTGTCACCCGGCATGCCTCGCTGCCGCGCGGCAAGGTGATCGCGGCGTTGGCGGTGCTCATTGGGCTGATCTTCTCGAAATTTTTCTACATGGTCAGTCTGAGCAACTATTATACCTTCTATCTCATCGACCGGTTTCATGTCTCGGTACGGACGTCGCAGTACTGTCTGTTTGTTTTCCTGTTCGCGGTGGCGGCAGGCACGTTCATGGGCGGTCCGGTGGGGGATCGGATCGGTCGCAAGCCGGTGATCTGGCTTTCCATTCTGGGCGTGGCGCCCTTCACGCTGTTGCTGCCGTACGTCAATCTGCCGCTGACGATTCTGCTGTCGGTGGTCATTGGTGTGATTCTGGCCTCGGCGTTTTCTGCGATTGTGGTGTACGCGCAAGAATTGGTGCCCGGAAATGTCGGCCTGATCGCCGGGTTGTTCTTCGGCCTCGCGTTTGGAACCGCGGCCATCGGCGCTGCCCTGCTGGGTCGGTTGGCCGATCACACCAGTATCGGATATGTTTTTCATATTTGTTCATATCTGCCGTTAATCGGATTGCTGGCCGGTTTGCTGCCGGCTGAGAAAGTGCTGCAGCAACCGGTTGCAGTTTGATCATGGAGAAACCGGGCGGTTTGGCGGCAAAAGGTGCACGGTGTCGAATCCGAGGCGATGGGGACGGTCTGCCTGGTTTTCTATGGGCGGGTTCGGGCGTGAATCACAGGCGAGGCGTGCCGGCTGCCGTTGACTTAATGCCGGGGTGGCTTTTGCTGATTTCTCCACCCCATGAAAACCCCTCTCATCCGTGTTCTGGCTGCACTCGCTGGTGCGTCTCTTGTTTTACTTTCTGGCGCGGCTCCGGCGGCTGCCGCCGATGCCAAGAAACCCATCGTCGTGGGTTTTGCCCAGACCGGGGCGGAAAGCGCCTGGCGCACCGCCAATACCGAGTCGATGAAGTCCGAGGCGGTCAACCGCGGCATCGACCTCAAGTTTGCCGACGGCCAGAGCAAACAGGAGAACCAGATCCGCGCCATCCGCTCGTTTGTGACCCAGGGTGTCGATGCGATCGTCCTGGCTCCGATCGTCGTGACGGGCTGGGATGTCGTGCTCCGCGAAGCCAAGCGGGCCCACATACCGGTGGTAATCATGGATCGCAAAATTGAGACTGCTGATGAATCGCTCTACGTTGCTTTTATCGGGTCCGACTTTTATCAGGAGGGAGTGATGGTCGCCGACTGGCTGGCGAAGAATGCCGGCGGCCGCACCAAGATCGTGGAGCTGCAGGGCGAGCCCGGGTCGGCCGCCGCCAACGAACGGCGCCGGGCTTTTGCCGACGGCCTGAAAAAACATCCGGAGCTGAAGCTGATCGATTCTCAGACGGGAAATTTCCGCCGTTCGGAAGGCAAGCAGGTCATGGAAGCCTTGATCAAGAAGCATGGCAAAGAGATCGAGATCCTCTACGCGCACAACGACGACATGGCGCTGGGCGCGATCCAAGCCATCGAGGAAGCCGGCCTGAAACCCGGCAAAGACATTCTCATCGTCACGATTGATGCGATCAAGGAAGCCGTCCAAGCCGTCGTGGACGGAAAAATCAACTGCACCGTCGAGTGCAATCCGCTCTTCGGTCCCAAGATTTATGGCACGATCGAGAAGATTTTGAACAAGGAAACGGTCGAGAAGCGGATGTACAACAAGGACGAGCTTTTCGACGCGAGCAATGCCGCTGCGGCTTTGCCGACGCGCCGGTACTGATCCGCTGCGGTGAATGCTGCCACGCCGTTGCTCAGTATGCGGGGCATTGGGAAAAAGTTTCCCGGTGTCGTGGCGCTTGACCGGGTCGATTTCACGGTTCGGTCCGGGGAAATTCATGCGCTGCTCGGCGAGAATGGCGCGGGCAAGTCCACGTTGATCAAGGTCCTCACGGGCGTCTACGCGCCGGACAACGGGGAGATCGCACTGGCTGGCCTGTGCATCCGCCCGCAGTCGCCCAAGGCGGCGGAGATGGCGGGCGTGAGCACGGTGTATCAGGAAGTGAATCTTATCCGGTCGCTGTCGGTCGCGGAAAATCTCACGCTGGGCCGGCAACCCGGACGGTTGGGATTTCTCAACTGGAAAGAAATCCGCCGCCATGCCCGCGAGATGCTCGCGCGGCTGGAAATCGACATCGATGTGGACGCCGAGCTCGGCTCGCTCTCGGTGGCGCTGCAACAGATGGTGGCGATTGCGCGCGCCCTTGATCTCAAGGCCAAACTGCTGGTGCTCGACGAACCCACGGCCAGCCTGGACGAGAAGGAGGTGGCGGAGCTCTTCGCCGTCATGCGCCGGCTGCGCGGCGAAAGCATGGGCATTGTTTTCGTTACCCACTTTCTCGATCAGGTATATGCGGTGACCGACCGGATCACCGTGCTGCGCAACGGCACGCTCGTCGGCGAATTCCCGACTGCCGAGCTGCCCCGACTCGCGCTGGTGAGCAAGATGCTCGGCCGGGAAGTCCACGATGTTGCTGGTCGGACAGCCGAGGCAGTCGCTCCGTCGCCGCTAGGTTCGCCTGCGCTGCTGACGACTCATGGGCTGACGCGCCGGGGGGCGATTCAGCCGATTGATTTGGAAATACGCAGCGGCGAGGTCACCGGTCTGGCCGGTCTGCTCGGTTCGGGCCGTACCGAAACGGCGCGACTTTTGTTCGGCATTGATCAGGCTGAGGCGGGTGAAATCAAGGTGAAGGGAGCGAACGCGCAGTTTGATTCGCCCCGTGATGCGATTCGGCTCGGCCTGGCGTTTTGTTCGGAAGATCGGAAAACGGAGGGGATCTTGCCCAATCTTTCCGTGCGGGAGAATTTGATCTTTGCCTTGCAGGCGAGGCGGGGGGCGTGGCGTCCGCTCTCGACGGAGGAGCAGACGAAATGGTGCGACCACTCCATCGCGGCTTTGCGCATCAAAACCGCCGATGCTGAGACGCCGATCAAAAATCTTTCCGGCGGCAACCAGCAGAAAGTCCTTTTGGCGCGTTGGCTCGCGACCCGGCCCGCGCTGATCATCCTCGATGAGCCTACTCGCGGCATCGACATCGGCGCACGCGGCGAGATCGAGCAATTGATCAACAAGCTCCGCGCTGACGGCATGGCCGTGCTGCTCATCTCTTCGGAGATCGAGGAGATCGTCCGCAACAGCACGCGCGTGGTCGTCCTGCGCGAACGCCGGAAGACCGGCGAACTCAACGGCGCCGATATTGAAACGTCGAAACTCATGCAGGCCATGGCCGGAGGACACACGCCACATGAGTAAGCCGGTCAGACACTCCCGCTCGCCGTTGCTCTGGCCGCTGATCGGTCTGGCGTTTCTGATTTTGCTCAACGTCGCCATGGATCTGCGGGCCGGGGAATGGAAGTTTCTCAAGATCACCATGCTTGACGGGCATCTCTACGGTTTGCCCGTGGATATTTTGAACCAGGGTTCGCGCGGCATGATTCTCGCCCTGGGCATGACGCTCATCATTGCGACGGGGGGAGTGGATCTGGCGGTCGGTTCGCTCATGGCGGTGGCGGGATCGGTGGCGGCAGTGCTGCTCACCAAACAGGGTTTCAGTTGGCCGGTGGCGGTGACAGTGGCGCTGGCGGTGACAACGCTCGGTGGCGCGGTGAGCGGCGGGCTGGTCGCGCAACTCGGGGTTCAGCCGATCGTGGCGACGCTGATTGCCATGGTGGTCGGCCGTGGCGTCGCTCAGCTCGTCACGTCAGGGGATGTGGTGATCATCAAAAATGCGGGCTTTGAGTTTCTGGGCAACGGCTTCGTTTTCGGTGTGCCGTTTTCCGTGATACTCGTGATGGTCCTTTATTTCGCGGCCCATAGCTTTCTCCGCAAAACGGCCGCCGGGCTCTTCATCGAAGCGGTGGGTGATAACGAGACGGCCAGCCGATTTGCCGGATTGGCGGCCGTGCGGCTGAAAACTTTCGTCTATGTATTCGGCGGCTTGTGCGCGGGCATTGCCGGGTTGCTGGCGACTTCCAATATCCGGGCGGCCGATCCCTATCGCGCCGGACTCAATATGGAGCTGGATGCGATCTTCGCCGTGGTCGTCGGGGGCACGGCGCTGACGGGCGGCCGGTTCTGGCTGATGGGCTCGTTGGTCGGTGCGCTGTTGCTCCAGACTCTGACCACCACCTTGTATAATCTTGGCGTGGCGCCGGCGGTGGCCACGGTACCCAAGGCGGTGTTGATCATCGCGGTCTGTCTGATGCAGTCGGACAAAACCAGAAACTGGCTGCGGGGACTTTTCCCACGGAGGTCGGCATGAGTCCCGCCTTGCGCCGCCAACTGCCGTTGCTTGCGACTGCGGGCATCTTTCTCGCCTTGTTTGTCTCGGCGGGCTGTCTGTACCAGGGCTTTTTCTCGGCCCGCAGCGTCGTGAATCTTTTCGCCGACAACGCCTTTCTCGGTATCACGGCTGTCGGGATGACGTTGGTGATCTTCGCCGGGGGAATTGATCTTTCCGTGGGGGCGGTGATCGGGTTCACCTCTATCTTTACGGCCACCCTGATTGAACGCCATGGCTTTCATCCGGCGACTGCGGCAGTGACGGCACTCGCGGCTGGCGCCTTGTTCGGTGCGGGCATGGGTACGCTGATCCATGTTTTTCGTCAGCCGCCATTTTTGATCACGCTCGCCGGGATGTTTCTGGCCCGGGGCGGGGCGTTTTGGATCAGCACGGAATCGACCGGCATCACGCATCCGCTCTACGGAAAAATCACCGAGATCGAGTGGGTCATCACCGAGACCATCCGGTTGCCGCTGACGGCGCTGATTCTGGGAGCGGTTTTCATCGGCGGTTATCTCGTGGCCCACTTCACCCGCTTTGGCCGGAATCTGCTGGCCGTCGGCGACAGCGAGCAATCCGCATTGCTCATGGGTTTGCCGGTGGGCGGGACAAAGATTGGCGCCTACACGATCAACAGCATGCTCGCCGTTCTCGCCGGATTGGTGGCCACGTTGTACACCGGTTCGGGCAATCCGAGCCTGGGCATCGGCCTGGAGCTGGATGCGATCGCGATCGTGGTGATTGGTGGCACGTTGTTGTCGGGAGGACGGGGACACATGCTCGGGACGCTGCTCGGGATTTTGGTTTTTGGCACGATCCAGGCGGCGATTCTTTTCGACGGACGTTTGAATCCCTGGTGGATACGCATCGTGGTCGGCGGACTGCTGCTTGGCTTTATTTTACTCCAGCGCGCCCTGGTGCGCAGCGCGGCGAGAAGGTCGTAGGTTGCGAGCTTGTCTCGCAACATGGCGCGACCAGCGCGCCACCTACTCGCTTTTGAATCATCGGTGGTGGAGGGTCCACCTCCCGACGGGCACTCAAAAAAACCTCAAATCATCGGCTGGTGCGGCTCGACCTCGGCGTCGTAGTCGATGCCGGGGAGACCGAAACCGAACATCTTCAAGAATTCCGTGCGGTAGCCGGCGATGTCGGTGAGCTCGGGAAGATTTTCGGTCGTGACCTTGGGCCAGATGGCGGCGACCTCGGCCTGGATGTCGGGACTCATTTCCCAGTCGTCGATGCGGATGCGGCCTCCGCTGTCGAGCTGGGCCTTGCTGCCGTTGTAGAGCCGGGTGGAGAAGAGGCGTTGGATCTGCTCGATGCAGCCTTCGTGCGTGCCCTTCGCTTTCATCACCTTGTAAAGGATGGAAATATAGAGCGGCACAACGGGGATCGCCGAACTGGCCTGGGTGACGAGCGCTTTGTTGACGGAGATGAGCGCGCGACCGTTGCCGTGGGCTTTGAGCTTGGCGTCGATGGCGCGGCAGGCGCGCTCGAGGTCGAGCTTGGCGCGGCCGATGGTCCCGTCGCGATAGATCGGCCAGGTGTGGATCGGCCCGATGTAGGTGTAAGAAATGGCCGTGGCGCCGGGCGCGAGAAGCTTGGCGTCCGCGAGGGCTTGCATCCACATTTCCCAGTCTTCGCCGCCCATGACGGCGAGGGTGTCGGCGATGCCGGTTTCGTCGGCGGGCGGGATGGTGATCTCGTTCACGATGCCCTTGTCAGTGTCGACGGTCTTGTTCGTGTACGGTGCCCCGATGGGTTGGAGGGTGGATTTGTGGACGACGCCGGTCTTGGGATGGGTGCGGCGGGGCGAGGCGAGGGAGTAGACGACGAGGTCGATGGGGCCCATGTCGCGGGCGATGATTTCCAGCGCCTGCTTCTTGATGTCGTCGGAGAATGCGTCGCCGTTGAGGTTCGCGGCGAAACGACCGGCGGCGCGGGCGGCCTTGGTGAAGGCGATGGTGTTGTACCAGCCGGGAGTGGCGGGCCGGCCTTCCTCGGAGGGACGCTCAAAAAAGATACCGAGGCTGGCCGCACCGGAACCGAAGGTCGCCGTGATGCGCGAAGCGAGGCCGAAGCCGGTGGAAGATCCGATCACCAGGACGTTCTTCGGACCGGGGTTGATCGGGCCTTTGGCTTTAACGTGGTCGATTTGTTGCTGCACATGAGCGGCGCAACCGGCGGGGTGGGCGGTCACGCAGACAAAGCCGCGGACCTTCGGTTTGATAATCATGGATGCAAAGGCTTTGGCGCGAAGGGGCGGGTGACAAGTGTCAATTGCCGGATGTAAAATTATGCTCGCCATCGGGCGATGCGGAGTTGTTGGCCGAAAATCGCCGGGCTTGGTGCGGCCGGGCCAATGAATTATCCGCGAGAATGTAGCCGCCCGGTTTGCGCACAGCCACAATCGGGACAAGGTGGTGGACAAAAGCTCTGGAAATTTCAGATCGCATGCATCCTAATGCGAGTCGTGCCCGTAAGACTCTCAACTGAGATTTTCCAGCTTCGGTTCACGCTAAGGGCCGGCCTTATCCGCGAAATCCATTTAACCATAACTTCAAACCCGCTTGCCTACCATTATTCCAGCTATCCGCCATCTCGCCTCCTCGCTGCTGCAATGGATCGATTCCGATTATTCAATCGAAACACCCGAGGTCATCCGGGCCCAGCCTGACGGCATCAATTTCGTCCGCTGTATTCCGTTCATCATTCTTCATCTCGGTTGCCTCGGGGTGATTTGGGTGGGGTGGAACGGGTTCGCGGTTTGGACGGCGGTGGCGCTTTACTTTGTCCGGATGTTTGCGGTCACCGGGATTTTTCACCGTTACTTTTCGCACAAAACCTACAGCACGTCCCGTTTCGGCCAGTTCCTCCTCGCGCTTGGGACGGGTACGACCGTTCAGCGCGGTCCTCTTTGGTGGGCCTATCATCATCGTGATCATCACCAGCACTCCGACGAACCCGAGGATGCCCACTCGCCCCACGTCCACGGTTTCTGGTGGTCGCACATCGGTTGGATCACCAGCCGGCGTAATTTCCCGACCGATTACTCCAAGGTCAGGGATCTCGCCAAATTCCCTGAACTCGTCTGGTTGAACCGTTTTGATATCGTGGTCCCGGTGCTTTTTGCCGGCGGGTTGTTTGGTCTTGGCCGCTACTTGGAGCACGCCGCTCCCGCGCTCCAGACGAGCGGCGCCCAGTTGCTGGTCTGGGGATTCTTCATCAGCACCACGGTCCTCTTTCACGGCACCGCCTCGATCAATTCCTTCACCCATCTCTGGGGCAAACGCCGTTTCACCACGGCAGATGATTCGCGCAACAGCTTTATTCTCGCCCTGATCACCCTCGGCGAAGGCTGGCATAACAACCACCACCGCTACCAAAGCGCCACCCGCAATGGTTTCTACTGGTGGGAAATCGATCCCACTTATTACGGCCTGAAGCTCCTGTCCTGCACAGGCTTCATCTGGGGCCTGAAGCCCGTGCCAAAGTCCGTCTACGATGAGGCGGCGCAATTGGCTTCAGGCCTGAAGCCAGCCAACGGTCTAAATCCGGGTCTAATGGCAATCCAAAATCGCCAATCTTAAATCGGAAATTCCTGATGCCCACTCTCGCCATCATCGGCACAGGGATTTCCGGTCTCGGCTGCGCACACTTTCTCCATCGGCACTTCGATGTTACACTCTTTGAGCAAAACAGCCACACGGGCGGCCACACGAACACCGTGACCGTCGCGGAAACCGGCACAGGTCGCAGCGTTCCGATCGACACCGGATTTATGGTCTTCAACTGCGAGACCTACCCCCAGCTCACCCGGCTCTTCAGTGCGCTTAACGTTCCGGTCAAAAAAACCGATATGTCCTTCAGCGTGCGCCACGAGGACACCGGTCTCGAGTTCTGCGGCTCATCGCTCAATCACCTTTTCGCTCAGCGTCGCAATCTCTTCCGCCCTTCCTTCTACCGGATGCTGCTGGCGATCGATCGTTTCAACCGCGACGCCATCGCCGCGCTGGCTGACCCGGCCGTCGAAACCCAAACCCTCGCCGACTTTGTGCGCGCCCGTGACTACGGCCCCGACTTTCTCGATCTCTACCTTGTGCCCATGAGCAGCGCCGTGTGGTCCACTCCCCCGGAGAAGATGCTGCTTTTCCCTGCACGCACCCTGCTGCGCTTTTTCCACAACCACGGTTTTCTCGGCCTCAATACCCAGCACCAGTGGTGGACCGTCGATGGCGGCGCGCAGCAATACGTCACCCGCCTCACCGCGCCCTGGCGCGACCGCATCCGGCAAAACACCAAGGTGGTCCGCGTCGCCCGACGGCCCGATGGCGCCGCATACCTCACCACCGCAGCGGGCGTCACCGAGCGATTCGACCATGTCATCCTTGCCTCGCACGGCCACGAATCCCTCGCGCAGCTAGCCGATCCCACGCCTGACGAGTCCCGTCTCCTGCGCGAATTCCAGTACCAGCCCAACATCGCCACGCTCCATGCCGACGTCTCTGTCATGCCGCGTACGAAGCTGGCATGGTCGGCGTGGAACTATTCGCTGGCTCGCGATGCCTCCGGCCGAACGGCTCCGATGACGATCTACTGGATGAACCGGCTCCAAGGCGTCTCTGACCGCGAAAACTACTTCGTTTCCATCAACCGTCCCGAGTCCATCGATCCCCGGCGCGTGCTCAAAACCATCGCCTACGAGCACCCTCTCTTCACGCTAGGAGCCATCCGGGCCCAAGCCGAAATCTCCGCGCTCAACCAAACTGCGGCGGAAACCACCAAGACCTACTTTTGTGGCGCCTGGACCCGCTACGGTTTTCACGAGGACGGACTCCTCTCCGCCGTTAATCTCTCCCATCAGCTCCTCGGCTGCGATCCTTGGGCCGCCTGAGTCATTTGCAGTTGGGCGAATTCGCCATAAACTGGCCTGACCCCTGCATCCGGTCCTTCGCCTTATCCGTATCTTTGCCGTGAACTCCTGCCTTTACGAGTGCCATGTCATGCACGAGCGCTTTTTGCCTCGGAGCCACCGCTTTCTTTATCGCATTTTTCTTTTCGCGATTGATCTCGACGAACTCGACACCCTGCACCGTTCGCTCCGGTTCTTTTCATTCAATCGCGCCAATCTCTACTCGTTTCGCGAAAAGGATTTTCTACCTACGAATGAGCCAGTGCATGATGGTAGGGCGGGACCGCTGGGCCCGCCGTTATCGTCTTCGGCGCGCCCAGCGGTCTCGCCCTACCTCAATCTCAAAGCCCGCGTCCTCGCCTACCTCGCCGCCCGCGACATCGACCTCACCGGCGGCCGCGTGATGCTCGTCACGCTGCCTCGCGTTCTGGGCTATCTCTTCAATCCTGTTTCTTTCTACTTCTGCTACGATCGTGCCGGAGCTCCCGTCGCCGCCCTCGCCGAAGTCACGAACACGTTCAAGGAGATGAAACCGTTTCTGCTCGGGCCTGGCACGCGCACCGGTTCTGCGTTTCGACTCCGCGTGCCGAAGAACTTCTACGTTTCACCCTACAGTGATGTGGATGTGGCTTTCGACTTCACGCTCCGCCCTCCCGGCGAGCGTCTTTCGATCCAGATCGACGATTACGCTGGTGCCGAGCGCACGCTTACCAGCACGCTGACCGGTCCGCGCGAGCCGCTGACGGATGCCCGGCTGGCGTGGTTCACGCTCAAATACCCGCTCATCACGCTTCGCATCATCAGCCTCATCCATTGGCACGCCCTGCGCCTTTGGCTGAAGAAAATTCCTTGGTTCGCCAAAGCCGCCAAACCCGGGGCCCAGCGCGAACTCTATCGACCTCATCACAGCATCGTTCCCGTCACCAAATCATGAGCACCACTTCCACCCGTACTGCTGCTGCCATTCCTTCCGTTGCTGGCCACGCTTCGCCGTCCTTGGCCGAGCGCGCGGTTTTCTCCACCTTTGCCGATATGCGCCAGGGCCGGCTCCGGGTGGAACTGCCCGATGGCACGACCCGCGAGTTCGGCGACCCTGCCGCACTCGCTCAGGAAGTTGTTCCTGGCATCGGCAACACGGCGCTGATTCGCGTCAGACATCCGGCTTTTTTCAAAAAGTGCGTGCTCGGCGGCGACATCGGTTTCGCGGAATCCTTCATTGATGGCGACTGGGAGACGCCCGATCTCACGGCGGTGATCGGTTGGTTCATTCTGAATATCGACCAGGCGCCGACACTCTCCGGCTCTAAGCGCACGCGGCTGCTCGCGGCCAATCTCCTCCGCAGTCTGAACCGCCTCGGACATCTGCTCCGCCCCAATTCCCGCGCCATCGCCCGGCAGAACATTCGCGAGCACTACGATCTCTCCAATGATTTCTTCGCGCTCTGGCTCGGTGAATCGATGATGTATTCCGGCGCCCGCTGGGAAAAAGCCGATGCAACACTGCAGGAGGCCCAGTTCGCCAAGAACGACACGCTCTGCCGCAAACTCCGCCTCAAGCCGACGGATCACGTCCTCGAAATCGGCACGGGGTGGGGCGGGTGGAGCCTTCATGCCGCACAGCATTACGGCTGTCGCATTACCACCCTGACCATTTCCCGGCAGCAACTCGATCTCGCGGTGAAACGAATCGCCGCCGCCGGTCTCAGTGATCGCATCGAAGTCCGTTTGCAGGACTATCGCGACGTCACCGGTCAATTCGACAAGATCGTCTCCATCGAAATGCTGGAGGCGGTCGGTCATCATTACCTGCCCGATTATGCCGCCGCCTGTGACCGTCTGTTGAAACGTGACGGTTTGCTTGCCCTGCAATTCATCACCTATCCCGACTCGCGCTACGCCCAATTGCGCCGGGGTGTCGACTTCATCCAGAAGCACATTTTCCCCGGCTCGTTGCTGCTTTCGGTCAACCGGCTCAATCATCTGCTGAGCGAAAAGGGCGGATTTGTCCTGCACAGCCTGGAGGACGGCGGACGTGATTATGTCCGCACGCTCCGGACCTGGCGTCAAAGTTTTCATCAAAAACTCGATCAAGTCCGCGCGTTGGGTTTCGACGACCGCTTCATCCGCAAGTGGGATTACTACCTCTGCTACTGCGAAGCCGCCTTCGCCCTGCGGAATATTTCGGTGGTGCAGACAGTACACACCAGGCCGAACAATTTCGGTCTTTGAGGTAGGGCGTGACCGCTGGGCGCGCCGTAAAGACTACCGCGGACGGCCCAGCGGTCCGTCCCTACCTCCAAACAATCTTTGTCCCTCATGATCTTCTTCCTCCGCTTCCTCTTCATCGTCGTGATCGGCATCATGCTCTGGGTCACGAGCCGGGCGAGCATGCACCAGTCACTGGGCGACTTCGCCCGCAGCGCGACATTTCGCGATCCATGGGTGGTGGCGACGCTCTTCGACGCCTACTGGGCGTTCATCACGTTCTATGTCTGGGTGGCGTGGAAAGAGCGGTCGATGGTGGCGCGTATTCTTTGGTTCGTGTCCATTGTTCTACTCGGGAATATGGCGATGGCCGCTTACATGCTGGCCCAGCTCTTCTCGGTTCCAGTCTCCGGGGCGCTCGAAGAAGTGTTTACCCGCCGCCAGAACGGGAAACTTCTCCTGCCTGCCGTGCTTACGGTGCTCTCGATCGGCATCTACCTGCTCGCGTGAATCCCGCCACACCGTACCGTCCATTCTGGCAACGGCGGGTGCGCGACCCGCTCATCGCTTTGTTTGTCCAAGGTCTCACGCCCGACAAAATCGCGCTCACTCTGGGCGTCGGCACGGCGTGCGCGTTGTTTCCGTTCCTCGGTTTCACGTCATTGCTGACTTTTGGGGTGGGGCTTTGGCTGCGGCTCAACCAGCCGTTGCTGCAAACGTTCAACCAGTTGCTTGGCCCGGTGCAGCTCCTGCTGATCGTGGTTTATGTGCGGCTCGGCGAATGGCTGTGGCAGGCGCAGGACAGCCGGTTTACGATTGCGGAGATGCTCCGGGTGTTTCGGGAAGCCAGCATCGGTGACTTCCTGCACACTTTTGGGTGGGCGGGTATTCACGCCTTTACGGCTTGGGTGCTCACTGCTCCCGTCCTGATCGCCAGCGTGTATTTCACGGTACGACCGGCTTTGCGCAGGTTGGCGTCCAAAACCGCTGCTGGCGCGTAATTATTATCATGTCGACAACGCTGCTCATCGTCACCGCCCTCGCCGGACTCTGCGGGCTGTTTGGCCTGCTTTATCTGGTCGCCCGGCGGATCGACAACTACGGGATTGTCGACATTGCGTGGTCCTATGCTTTTGCACTGCTGGCCGGTTACTACGCACTCTTCGCCCCGGGCTGGGTGCCGCGACGTGCCTTGATTGCCAGCATGGTTGTCGTCTGGAGCCTGCGTCTCGGCACCCATCTTTATCGGCGAGTTATTGGGCATCATCCGGTGGAGGACGGCCGCTATGTGCAGTTGCGCAAGGACTGGGCGGGCAACTTTGCCCCGAAGATGGCCGGCTTTTTTCAGATGCAGGCGGCCTCGGTCGTGTTGCTGGGGATTCCGTTCTTGCTGCCCGCGCTCAACTCCACGCCGCAATTTCATCCGCTGGAAATTGCTGGAGCTCTGCTCTGGCTTGTCGCCATCGGCGGAGAGTCGCTCGCGGATACGCAGCTCGCCGCCTTCAAACGCGATCCTGCCAACCGCGGTCGCGTCTGCGCCTCCGGCCTCTGGCGTTACAGCCGGCATCCGAATTACTTTTTCGAGTGGCTCATCTGGGTCGCGTATTTCGTCTTCGCGCTGGCTTCGCCGTGGGGCTGGCTCGCGGTGCTCAGTCCGGTCATCATTCTGTATCTGTTGCTGCGTGTGACCGGCATCCCGCTGACTGAACAGCAATCACTTCGATCGAAGGGCGACGCTTACCGGCAGTACCAGCAAACCACCAGTGCTTTCGTGCCGTGGTGGCCGCGGAAGCGACCACCAGTAGCGAGTAGTGGGTAGCGAGCAGCGAGCATACCGAAAACAATCAAACCTGTCCTTCTACTCACTGCTTTCCTTTCCATGCTCGATTCTCTTCTAGAAAAAGACCTGCTGCCCGACTGGCTGATCCGCATCGGCATCCGCCGGCTGTTGCGTCAGCGGCTCCGTGAAATCGCTGCGCCTTCGCCCGAGGCGCAGGTCGAGCAGTTTGCGGCGGCATTGCGCGCGATGCCCATTGCGATCAACACCGCTGAATCGAAGGAGCAGCATTATGAGGTGCCGACCGTATTCTACCAGCACTGCCTCGGTCCGCGTCTAAAGTACTCCTCGTGTTATTACGTCAACGGCAGCGAAACCCTGGCCGAGGCCGAGGAGCGGATGCTCGCGCTCACCTGCGAGCGGGCACGGCTTGTTGATGGCATTGATATTCTCGAGCTCGGCTGCGGCTGGGGCTCGCTGACCCTCTGGATGGCGGAACGCTATACCAAGGCCCGCATCACCGGCGTTTCGCACTCACGCACCCAGCGCGAATACATTCTCAGTGAAGCGGCACGGCGCGGTCTGACTAATGTCTCGATCATTACCTGCGACATGAATGACTTCGACATCGCGGCGGGCGGCTTCGACCGCGTTGTCTCGGTGGAAATGTTCGAGCACATGAAGAACTGGCCCCGGCTCATGGCCAACATCGCCCGCTGGCTGCGGCCGGGCGGAATGTTTTTCGCCCATGTCTTCACGCACTCGCGTTTCGCCTATCACTTCGAGGTGCGCGACGAGAGCGACTGGATGAGCAAGTATTTCTTCACCGGTGGCATTATGCCCGCGCACAGTCTGTTTCCTCAGTTTCAGGACGATTTGAAGCTGCTACAGGACTGGAAGGCGAATGGACGGCACTACGCCCAGACAGCCGAGCACTGGCTCAAAAATATGGACGCCCACCGCGCCGAGATCATGCCGCTGTTTGCGCAAACCTACGGTGCCGACCAAGCCGTGAAATGGTGGTCCTACTGGCGCATTTTCTATCTCGCCTGCGCCGAGCTCTGGTGGTTCCGCTCCGGCGAGGAATGGCTGGTCAGCCACTACCTGTTTCAGAAACGCTGAGACGAGGTTCCTTTTGTCACTCGTTGCGTTGGTCTGTTACCAGTGATCACTCTACGGCTTCTCATTCCTACTCGTTCGGCTTTTGTTCTCGAAACAGAGTAAGTGACCGCCGAGTTGCTTGGATATGGCGCTTTGCTTGCGATGATTCGGAATGCTCGAGATAAATGTCCATCGTGCCGATCCACGCGTCGAGATTTTCCCATTTGAACCAACGCAATACGTTTGAAGACAGGCGCAAGCCGCCGTCAGGGATTGCTTGAACCAACAGTTCTGTCGCTTCATCTGATGCAAAAACCAAGGCGCCTGGGCCTGAGCTCTTCTCTATTTCGACGGCCTCAGAGAGAGCCTGACCGTAGACGCGTGCAAAACTAAGATTCTTCAGCTGCGCGAACTCGTGATCGATCTCATAATCAACCCACCGGATTTCGCCGACGGCCAATCCCCCACGGACAAGCATGCCGTCCGATATCCAGTTTTCGAAGAGTGTCGAGAGTAGCGCCGGCAAATCTAGGAGGTGGTCAGTTGGCAGAGAAAATACGATGCAATCTGAAAAGACGGCGAATCGTGCTTTACTGAACTTCGCTGCCGCCACAACTACCGCTCCTGAAAAATCAAGTGCGTGAAGGTCTGAAAACTGACCGCGGGCGACCATATCTTTGGTCCCGAGAATATCGAGAAAGCCGACGAAGTGCTTCATTTCTTAGCCGAACGTTGATTAATGCCACTACTGGTGGCTCAATCACTAGGTGGATGGTTGCGGGTGATGGGATAACCGAAAATCAACTTCTGTGGAAAACTGGTCTTGGACCGGATTTGGACTGAGCCAAAGGACAGGGGCTTAATCAAAGTCATTTTTGTTTGCAGGAAATGGGGTTGTATGAAACGAACCTCGCGGGAAAATGAAGTAATTATGTGACCTGCTAAGTTTTAATCCGACGGGAAAATTCATTCTGACTGTATATGAACTACCTTAGTTTGGTGTGATCATCACTACATCAAATTGAAATAGCAGCGGCATTTTTTAGAATTTCCCGAGCAGCACGATCGGGCCTTCAGCTTTTGGGACGCCGCCTTTCTTTTCTAGGCTGATGGCGAAGGCGGCGGCGGCTTTGATCGGCTTGTTGCCCTTGAAGGTCAGGACGGCTCGGCCATCGGCGCCGGGTTTGAACACGCCGCCATCGACGGGATTCGGATAGGCGGGATCGACGACCCAGACCTGGTAATCCTGACTGTCGGCGATGACGGGGAGTTTTTCGACGGTGAGCAGGCCGGTCTCAAGGCCGGGATCCCAGACGGCGATGGCGCGGGCCTCGGGTGTGTTGCCGGCGAGCGCGGCGAGGGCGGTGATTTTGAGGTGGGTGAGGTCGCGTTGCGCGCTGAGCTGATGGCCGAGATCGTTGATCAAGGTTTCCGCGACGAGGGTGCGTTCTTTCAACTGGGCCTGCGCACTCTCGTAGGCGACTTCAGCCATTTCGCGCTCGGTGCGGAGCGACGCGTTTTCCTGATGCAGTTTCAGATTTTGCGAACCCAGCCAGAGGCTCGTGATCGCAAGTCCGGCGGCGGCGGCGAGTGGCAGCCAGAGGGAGAACGGAAATGAACTGACGCTTTTCTTGGCCGGATTGGCCGGCACGTCCCCGGTGGCGGCAGCGAGGATGCGGGCTTTGAGTGCGGCAGGCGGCTCGTGTCGCTGCGGGGCCAGGGCGAGGGCGGCGGAGGTTTCGACTAGAGAGGTGACGTAGGCTTGGAGTTCTGGGTTGCCGGCGATTTCCTTTTCGAACGCGGCACGCTCCGCTCCTTCCAGCAGGCCGAGGGCGTGCAGGGCGGCGAGTTCTTCTTGGCGTTCGGTGATCATGGCCGGGTGGAAAGGGTGTCGCGGAGCTTTATCAGGCCGCGGCGGATGCGGGCTTTGATGGTGCCGAGCGGCTCGTGGAGCCGGGCGGCAATCTCCTGTTGGGTGAGGCCGGTGAAAAAGGCCAGTTCGATGGCCGAGCGTTGTTCGTGGGGGAGCGCGGTGAGGGCGGCGCGGACGGCTCCCGTTTGTTCCTGCAGGCCGAGCGCGTCGGCGGCGGTGTCGGTGCTGACGTTCGTGTCGTTGCCGGGAATGTCGGCGGCGGATTCGTGGACGATTTCGTTGCGGCGTTTCCGCATCCGGATGCGGTCGATGGCGCGGTTGCGGGTGAGGGTGGCGGCCCAACTGAAAACCGAGCCACGGGCGGGAGAGTAGTCGGCGCCTTTTTGCCAGAGCTGGAGAAACACATCCTGCACGATATCCTGCGCATCGGCGGTGTCATTGGTCACCTGCACGGCGAGCGAGTAGAGCGGCCGGGAAAGCAGATCGTAGAGCCGTCCCAATGCGGCCTTGTCGTGGCGGGCGATGGCGAGCATCAGCTCCGTCTGTTTGCGGGCGGCGTCGGTGGCGCTGGAGTTGTCGGCGGCGGAACTCATCAGGACAAGCCGCCGGGCCGGTTCGCGCCATGGGGCGAACCTGAGGAATTCCGGCGGAGCTGTGGCGGCGAGCATTTCATCAATACTACGGCTGAAACGGGTGTCGGGATGCTCTAAACATTGGGTTTCCGGGAAGTTGGCAACGCTGGAGTGGAGGGAATCAGAACAGCCACAGGCCCAGCCAACCGAGCGCGAGCAACACGGCCAGAATGACAAGGATCTTCCGTTCCTGTTTGGTGGTGGCAAAAATCATGGGGTCAGGCCGATGGGGGTGAGATGGGCGATGATTTCCGCGAGCAGTGGTTCCCGGGCGATTTGTTCCCACGGCTGGTTGCTGGTGATCCGGATGAAGTATTGCTCGCCTTCGCGGCGGAAACCATAGCGCAGGGCAAGTTCAAGCAGGGCGGGGACGGAGTAGGGATCGCGGTAGTTGATCACGCGGCCATCGTAAACATGCCAGAACCAGACTTGCAGCGGCGGGGAATGCGGGCTTTGAAAAATGCGATGCTCCGCCTGCGGCAAACGGCGGCCAGCGAGCAGCGGGGCGGTTTGCGGAGTGGAGTTGGGCCGGGGCAGCCAGCCGGCACCGGGCCAGCAGGCATCAGGCGTGTGCGACGCGACAAGACTCACCGGCGCCTCACCCGGAGCCCAATGGGCGATGTAGACGCTGAGCAGCATGGGCTGGCCTGCGATGGTTTTGGCGTAGGTGCGTTCCACGAGCTGCGTGGTGCGGAGGATGCCGGAAAACTTATTCATACCGCTCGTGGTGGCGACCTGCCATCCATCGGCGGCAACGGGCAGGAGCAGGGCAGGATCGGATGCTGCGGTTGATGATGGCGGAACCGGTCGGCCGTAAAATGCAAAGACGACAGCGAGAACGGCGAGAGTGGCTAGCCCGAGACCAAATGAGCGGGTGGCAATGGCTTTGCGCTCAACGCGCTTTGGCTCGTGCGTTTCCAAACCAGCGCCTTGGGGGCAAGGCGCTCCACCTTCTGAGTCAGCGTTTCGCGGGCTCAACTTGGTGGCGAGAATCGCGAGGATCACGGCGGTGAGGCCGAGGATGGAAAATCCCGTCGCGTCGTGCCAGAAGCCGGAGATTTCAACGCCGGCATTGGCCATGAGCGTCAGCGTGAGGGAGCGCAGAAGGTTCATGCCGAGGGCGAGTGGCGGGGCGAGGACGATCAAAAGCGCGCGGCCAAACGGCGAGCGCACCTGCCAGGCGGCGAAGAAGAAACTGGCGTAGGTGCAAGAGAGCAGGCTGCGGATGCCGCTGCAGGCCTCCTCGACGCCCACGGTGGTGCGGGTGAGTTCGATGATGTTGCCATGCTGGCGCGCGGGGATGCCGATGAGCTGGAGCACGGCGATGACGCCGTTTGTCACCCAGCCTTGGAGCTCCAAGGTCAGGCGGGCATAGGTGCCGCTGGGCAGCGGCGCAGAAAGAATCCAGATGCCCGCCGCGGTGAGACTGATCCAATTGAGCGGCAGCGCCGCCAGGCGGGTGCCGGACAAACAGAAGAGACCGCTGAGCAAAGCCGCCGCCAGGGTGACGCTGAGCAGGAATTCAACCAGCACATTATTCCAACCCACCGAGGCGGCCAAAAGGCCCGAGAGGGCGAAAAGCACGACCGATGCCCCGATGGCGGTCGCCGGAAGCAGATTCCAGCCGCCAACATCCGGCAACCAGCGCGGCGTGCCGCGGCGACGGCTTTCGAGAATGAGCATCACGCAGATGAGCGGCGTGGCGAAACCATGGGACAGATCGGGATTATGACTCCACTCCGGCCAGAGGAGACGACAGTACGCGGCGATCAAAACGAGCAGCGGGGCGATGATCCAGACCACAGGCGGTCTAAACCAAAATAGCCCCGGGGTGCTGGCGGTGGGATGCTCCGAACTCACAGAGGCGAGGCTGTCTACTGCGGGCCGTCGGGCAAGGCGCAAAGAACGGGAGAGGAGCGGATTTCAGGAAGGAGTGTTGCACGATGGACCGTGGGTTGCGCGCTTGCCGCGCAACGTGGTGCGGCAAGCGCACTACCTACATGTGGGCTGGCATGCACGGCGTCATTTGACGAAACGCCCGGGATGACTTTTGTGATTCGCAGTTTCCCTATGAAAACAATTATCACCCTGATTCAATTGGTTATCTTTTCGGCGGCCCTGTTCGTTGGTGTCCAAGCTGCGCCACAAATCGGCCAGGCTGCCCCTGACTTCACGTTGACCGATCAGCATGGCAACCGGCACTCCCTTTCTGATTACAAGGGAAAAACCGTGGTTATCGAGTGGACAAACCCCGAGTGCCCGATTGTGCAGAAGCATTACAACAAAAGCGGCAATATCCCGGCGCTGCAAAAATCCGCAACGGCGGATGGCGTGGTCTGGCTTCAGATCAACTCCGGGCATGCGGGAGCGCAGGGCGATTACGACGGTGCGCAGGTTGATGCGTGGATAAAGACGAACCAAGTTGCATCCACCGCTTACCTGCGTGATCAAAATGGCGCCGTCGGAAAACTCTACGATGCCCGCACCACGCCGCATCTTTTCATCGTGAACGCCGAGGGCGCGCTCGTTTATGCCGGCGGAATCGATGACATCCGTTCCGCCGACCCGGCCGACATCGCCAAGGCCAACAATTTCGTGAAAGCAGCGCTCGCGGATCTCAAGGCCGGCAGACCCGTCGGCACGCCCACTTCAAAGTCGTACGGCTGTGGCGTGCATTATGGGCAATGAGACGCTGTGCTTCGCCGTCGGCAGTGACAGGATTACCTGGCGGCGTGGTGAACCAATGGCATGGGATGACAGCCGGCGGTGAAGCTTGCCACCTTGCCCAAGGTTTGATTTACGTTTTGCCAATCTCATGGAGGCTACCGAATCCCCGTCCAGTCCTGTTGTCGTCACGGTCCCGGTGCTGAAACACTCGGGTATCGGAATCGCTTCGTTTGTCATCTCGATGGCGGCGGGCGTTGGCATGGTGCTGGTCTTTGTGGTCGCCGGTGTCATGCAGCTCAGAATGTCGGGTGGCCTGAGAGAACACAAAGTCATGGCCATGGTGGTCGGATTGATTGTGCTTGGACTTCTCCTGGCCAGTCTGTCGGGTATCGGACTGGCGATTGGCGGACTTTGTCAGAAAGAACGGCGCAAGGTTTTTTCCGCCCTTGGTCTGGCCTTCAATCTTGCCATCTTGCTTGGGACCATCGGCCTGATGCTCGTCGGCAAAATGCACCAGCATTGAGCGCTTCGCCTGCGCGGGGCCGGAAGCGAGAGATGTTTCAGTCTCAACCGAATTCGGTTCAAACCACCGTTGTGAACAGTTCCTGATTCAGCGTGCCCTCAGCCACCCGGGTGACGGGACCGGTCATGCGGATGGAAAATTTATCGCCGATCTGGATGCCGATCTGGCCGCCCGGCATGTGTACGGTGATGTTCCGATCCACGAGGCCCAGACGGTGCGCCACGGCGGCGGAGGCGCTGGAACTGCTGCCCGAAGCCAACGTGTAGCCGGCGCCGCGCTCCCAGATCTCGATCTGGATGTTGGCGCGGTCGAGCACCTTTAAAAACTGGACGTTCGTGCGCTTGGGAAAATTCGCGTGCGTTTCCAGATCCGGGCCGTAGCGGCGGGCGAGCGCCTCGGAAATCTCGGTCAGCGGGATCACGCAGTGCGGATTGCCGATCGTGGCGGCGCAGAAAGTGAACTCGCGGTCCTGGATCCTGATCTTTTCGTTGATGACTTCGCGCACCGGACCGACGACCGGGATCACATCGCTCTTGAAGCTGACGTTGCCCATGTCGATCGTGATCAGTTTGCCATCGGGTGTGATCAGGACGTTCACGATGCCGCCGGGTGTCTCGATGGTGAACGGATTGGTGCCGGCGAGTTTTTGATCGAAAAGATAGCGGGAGAAAATGCGCAGACCGTTGCCGGATTTTTCGGCCTCGGAGCCGTCGGGGTTGAAGATGCGCAGCCCGAAATTCGCGCGCTTGCTCGGCGACGGACCCCAAAGGATGCCGTCGGAACCGGCGCCAAAATTGCGGTGGCAGATGACGCGGGTTTGCGCGGTGGTCGGCGCGCCCCAGCCGGGATAGTGGCCGGGATTCATGACAATGTAATCGTTGCCGAGGGCGTGGTATTTGTAGAAGCGCATGAGAGAACCAAAGGGTTAAACCACGGAATACACCGAAGACACGGAAAAAATGCGATCAACCCACGCAGTGTGGTTGTGGTGCGGACAGAAAAGGAAGCGTCTGCTAAGTTTGGCTTATCGTTTGCCCTTCTCAATCTTTGCTGAAATGAGATGCCCGTCGGCATCCTCCAGCCACACCGCTGAATATTTTTTTGAGAGAATACCTTTCACAGAATAGACTTTATTGGCCTGCAAGGTGACGGTGACTTCTCCTTCGACATGATACAGCCCGCCGCCAAAAGCGAGGATGTCGGCGGCTACATGTGTCACTCCCTCAAGAAACAGGACGCATTGCTGTGCTGGTACCTGGCGCGACTCGAGAAACGGTTCCATGGCAAATCCACGCCCGTAATTTTTTTGGTAGGTTGTCGATGCGCTTGTTGTTACTTGCCGTCCATCAACTTTGGCCAATTGGAAGAACTGGATTTTGGTGATCGATACCGAATTTGAGGTGTCTTTTATTCTGGCCAGAGGACCTGAATAATTTGTCGGGATGGGGGCTGGCGCAGTTACGCAGCCGACAAGCAAGAAAACAAACAGAAAGGATAGAAGTCGTGTCGGCATGGGGAAATCGGGATGAATTGTCCAAGAACCACCGGAAAGGCACGGGAAAAGTTTGGGAAGGATGCACAGAATGGAGCCTCGAATAAGAACGTTTTGCCCGAGGGATGACACGAGCTATCACATTGCCGGATTAATAATTTCGAACCGACTGACGAGGAAACCGCGGATCTTCGCGGATGAACGCGGATCAGGTTGCGCGTCTAGCGATCACGCCCTGTTTAAATCTTCAAACCAGCCCATTGGGGGTAACGCGCTCCACCTGCGGAGAGAACGGTCAGTTTGCGGCCACCGGGGCGACGGCCACGGCCGGCGTTGCGGGTTTCGGGGTCTTGGTGTAACCGAGGAGACCGCGCTGCTTGATGACTTCGGCGACCTTTGCGGGGACGAGGCGTTCCCAGGAGGGATCGCCGTTCTTGATGCGTTGGAGAACATCGCGGGAGAAGATGCCGAGATAATCCTCGTTATAGCCGTTGATGCAGTCGATGTAGTGGTTCTCGAGCAGGTGGGCGTAGAGATTGCGGAGCTTTTCGGGAACGCTGAGATTGCGGGCGGTGATGAGCACCTTGTTGGCGAAGGCGTGGGAGAGGCCGCTGTGGTTGCCTTCGCTGGCGTGGCCGGTCTTCAGGTAGTTGTCATACGCGATCTGTTGCATCGGGTAGGTGTAGAGCTTCACAGCGTGACGGAACATGCGGCCCATGGATTCGAGAATGCCGCCCTCAAGGTTCTCGTAGTATTTCTCGTTGAAGATTTCGAGGAGGGTGTTGATGCCGAGGGCGACGCCGATCATTTCCTTCGTATAGCGGCGGATGTAGGAGACGAGGCGGTAGTACTCCGAATAATTGGAAATCAGCACGGTCAGCCCGATGTGCCCGAGCATATCCACGCGGGAGAGGAAGTCCCGTTCGTCGACGGCGCCATCGGCAAGAAAGTTGTTAAAGGTGAGCTCCATGAGCACGATGACCTCCTTGCCCTTGACCATCGGCTCCTGCAGGAACTGGGCGCTCGCACAGTTGAGCATGTCAACATTGACGTGCGTGACCGGGCGGAAACTGCCGCGCTCAACCAGAACCGGCCGGTTGTACAGCACCTCGGAGGGTTGGAGGACATCGCCGGAGGGGGAGAACATCACGGCATTGGTGAGGCCGTGTTTCACGAGGTGGAGTGAAAGGAGGCGGTTGTCGACGTGGGCAAAAGCCGGTCCGCTGAACTTGAGCATATCGACCTCAATGCGGTCGGTGCCGAGGTTGTCGGCGAGGGATTTGATGAATTTCTCCGGGTCTTCGCGATAGTAAAGCGCACCGTAGATGAGGTTGGTGCCGACAATACCGAGCGCTTCCTGCTGGAGCAGGTGGTTTTTGTCCAGCATGCGGACATGTATCAGAATATCGGACGGCTCATCGAGCGGCTTGGGCTGGCAACGGACGCCGAGCCAGCCATGGCCGCTGCTGGTGCTCTTGGAATTGGCGGTGGCGACCGTGTCGGCGTAGACAAAGAAGCAGGTGCGTTCGCCACGTTTCTCATGCAATCGTTCCTTGAGCAGGGTGTACTCGTGGCCCAGCATGGTTTGCAGGCGCTCGCGCGAGACGTAGCGCGGGGCCTTGCCGTAGATCGCGTCGCTGAAAGTCATGTCGTAGGCTGACATGGTTTTGGCGATTGCCCCCGAGGCGCTGCCAGCCTGGAAGAAGACGCGGGCGACTTCCTGACCGGCCCCGATTTCGGCGATCGTGCCGTAATGGGTGCCGGCGAGATTAATCGTCAGGGCTTTGCGGTGGGTGGTTAGTAGAGGTTGGCTCTCGCTCATGGACTGGGTGAGTAAAGAGTATATCGGCATAAAAAATTGTCTAGTAGTGTTAAATCGGAAGGAAATTTGACCGATATGTTACGTGGCGCCGTTTATCTCGGCAGGTCTCCGTTTGTCCCGGTTTCATGTCCGCGAGGCCTTTTTCGCTGGCAGCATAAGGAGTGCCGGCTAGGTTGCTGGAATGAAGAATTTTTTCTCGACCTTTTTTGCCAGTCTCACGGCCCTGGTGGTGTTCAGCGTTGGCTGCTGTTTGGTGGCGGTTCTGTTTATCGCCGCGCTGGCGGCCATGGGCGGTGCGGCCATGGAGGGCGGGGAAAAACCGGTCGCAGTGACCAAAGGCTCCTATCTGGTGGTCGATCTCTCGGTCAATTTGCAGGACAAGCCCGAGCAGATGGAGGGCTTTGAGCAGATCGCCGAGGCTTTCGGCGGAGAAGGCGACCATGTGTTGCAACTGCGCGCGGCCACCCGGGCTTTGCGCGCCGCGGCCAAGGACAGTGATATCGCCGGTATTTATATGCATGGCAGTTTCCGCCCGATGGGCTACGGCTCGGGTTTTGCCGCACTGAAGGAACTGCGCGAGGCCTTGGAGGCGTTCAAGGCCACGGGCAAGCCGATCAAGGCCTACCTGACCAATGCGTCGACGCGCGACTACTTCATCGACTCGGTGGCGAGTGATCTGACGATTGATCCTTATGGCATGATCTTCATGCCCGGCCTCGCCTCGCAACCGATGTTTCTCACCGGGGCATTTGAAAAATTTGGCCTCGGGGTACAAGTGACCCGCGTCGGCAAATACAAGAGCGCGGTCGAGCCTTTTACGCGCAAAGACATGAGTCCGGAGAGCCGCGCGCAGACGACCAAACTGCTCGGCGATCTGTGGGCGGAGATTGTTGCCACGGTTGAACAGGCCCGGGGTATGAAGCCCGGTACTTTGCAGCAGGCGGTCGACTCCGAGGGCTTCATGCGGGCGGAATTGGCGCAGCAGCTCAAAATCGTGGACCGCGCGGCGAACCTGGATGTGGTGCTCGACGAATTGAAAGCGGCGACCGGGCGCAAGAACGCCAAGACCTTCAAGCAGATCGCGCTGAAGGATTATGCGAAGCTCATCGGCGGCGACGGCCTGGCGGCCAAGCGTCAGGAGCAGGGGAAAATTGAACTTGGCGCCGGCAGCGGCGGCAAGGTGGCCATCGTTTATGCCGAGGGAGAAATCATCGATGGCACGGGCAACGAGCCGGAATATGTCTGGGGCCAGAAACTGGCCAAACAGCTCCGGGAAATCCGGCAGGACGACAGCATCAAGGCGCTGGTGTTGCGCGTGAACAGTCCTGGCGGCAGCGTCACCGCGTCCGAGGCGATTTTGCGCGAGCTGCACCTGATGCAGAAAGAGAAGCCGGTGGTGGTTTCCATGGGCACGGTGGCCGCTTCGGGCGGCTACTGGATCTCGACCGCCGCCGACCGGATTTTTGCGGAACCCAGCACTATCACCGGCTCCATCGGCGTTTTCGGCCTGTTTCTCAATGTGCAGGGTCTCGCCCAGGACAAACTCGGCCTGTCTTTCGACATGGTGAAGACGGGAAAATTCGCCGATGCCAACACCATTGTCCGTCCCAAGACCGAGGAGGAACTGGCGTTTTTCCAAAAATCGGTCGACTGGGTTTATGAGGAATTCATCGGCAAGGTCGCGGCCGCGCGCAAACTCGACAAGGCCGTGGTGCATGAGATCGCCCAGGGCCGGGTCTGGTCGGGCAGCGAGGCTTTGAAGCTCGGCTTGGTGGATGAAATGGGCGGGCTGGACGCGGCGACCAAATATGCGGCGACCAAGGCCGGTCTGGGCGAAAGATTTCACGTCGCGGAATATCCCCGCAAGAAACAGTTCGCCGAAATGTTTGCGGAGGCTTTTGACCGGGGCCGCCGCGAATACAGCAACTCGGTCGGTCCGCTTGGCGCGCTGCTGCGGCAGACCGCCAGCGAGCTGAACACGCTCAGGCAGTTGAACGATCCGCAGGGCATGTACGCCCGTCTGCCCTTTGATCTGGGGATGAATTAAATCCGGTTGGAGGCGGTTTCTTAAGGCGGATTCCTGGAATCCGGGCTACGTTCTTCACCGGAACGTCGCATAGTTTGTCATTGTATCCCGAAGCGGATTCGGCTTCATCCTCGGCAGGCCAGCGGATCACCGGAAAATTCGGTGTTTCGTTTGATAATCTACCCTCGGTTCACGCGACATTGGTCACACTCTCGTCGTAGTTTTCGTCCAGGTCCCCCCTGGACACCTGGAAGCACAACCAAAAACAAAACACGGAGAGACTCACCATGATCCAAAACACACCCGACACGACAAGCCATGAAAAATTAAAGGAGGAGTATGAAACGGACGGCCTGATCCGCTCCTCGTTTCCGCTCGCCGACGGCCGGCTGGTGGAAGAATTGCGAAAGGATGTTCCCCGGTGTCTGGTCGAAGTGACCCGCAACAAAGAGGACAAGCTTTTTCGCGTGCCGTACATGCTCACGCAGTCGATTGTCAACGCGACCCACGACATGAATATTTTGCGCGTGGTTTCGGCGGCGCTTGGCACCGACGAATTGGTCATGTGGGGGCCCAACATCCAGCGCGGCACCCCGAACGAGGCTGCGCTTTGGCATACCGATATTGAGAGCTGGTTTTGGCCGAGCCTCACGGTGGCGGTGGGCCTGCACGGTTGCTCCCAGGAAAATTCCACCATCTGTGTTCCCGGCACGCACAAATTCCCGGTGCAACCCTGGTCGGTCGCCCATAATTGGAAGAATGAGGATATTCTCGCCGCAGCCAATCATATCGACCCGGCCTGCGACAGAATCGAAAATTTCCGCGATTTTGGTCCCGGCCGATTCTATGTCTTCAATGCCAAGACCTGGCACTGTGGCGTGCCGCTCGTCTCCGGCACGCGCGAACTGCTCTTTCTGCACTATCAGCGCGCCTCCGATCCGCGGATTCCCTACTTCAAGAATTACAATCAATGCACTTGGTTTGATTTTCCGGCCGTCTACTGGAAAGTGAACACGGGAAAACCATTCGACGTGAACCAGGAGCTCTACCCCGTCGCAGACATGGAATTTGTCGGGCCGCAGATGGAATACCGTCGCCCGGGATACAACGGTTGAGCATCTGTTTTATTGCCGGGCACGGTTCGCACAGTCCCTTCGGTTTCAAACCCGTCCTCCGATGAAAGCGATCCGTCGGGAGATTGGCTTTCCTGGTCGGCAAGGCGTGGGAAAAAAATTGCCTCTTTGGTACAGGAGAGGCATTTTACGTTCATGCCTTCCGAATTCAGCGTCAACCGCACGGTGGAATTCGCCGAGACCGACATGGCCGGCATCATGCATTTCGCGAACTTCTTCTATTGGATGGAAGCGTGCGAAGCCGCCTTCTACCGTTCGCTCGCTTTGCCGCTCATCTCGTTTGTGCCGGGCAGTGTCGTTGGCTGGCCCCGCGTCGCCGTCTCGTGCGAATACAAATCGCCGCTGCGGTTCAACGACACCGTGCAAGTCCGCCTGCTGGTGAAGGAAATCCGGACCAAGGCGGTGATCTATGTTTTTCAATTCCGTAAAACAAGGGACGGCAAACTGCTGCCGGAAGTCATGGCTCAGGGGGAAATGGCCGCAGTATGCGTGACCGCTGGTGCGGATGGCGCGATGGCGGCCCAGCCCATCCCGGCCGACGTGCGTGCCAAACTGGAAGTGGCGCCGCCGGCCGCTTTTCTCGGGTAGCATTGGTTCCGCCTTGTTGGTGCAGGATCAGAATCAAGGCTTCCGGCCCGTGGCCGGTTCGAGCAACGGCTCGACGACGACCCAGACATTTTCGGCCAGAATGGCATGACCTTTGGTCGTGGGATGAATGCCATCGGCTTGATTCAGCTCAGGGTGGCCGCCCACGCCTTCGAGGAGAAAGGGAATGAGCGTTATCCCCGATTCTTTCGCCACTGCGGGATAGATCGCGGCGAAATTCTTGGAATGTTCGGGTCCAAGGTTGGTGGGTACTTGCATGCCGGCGAGCACGATTTTCGCTTCAGGCACGCGGCTGCGGATGCGTTCGATTATTTTTTTGAGATTCGCCTGCGTGACGTCGGGGGCGATGCCGCGCAAGCCGTCGTTGGCGCCCAGTTCGATCACGATGAGACTGACTTTCTGGCGTAGAATCCAATCCAGCCGGCGCAGTCCGCCGGCAGTGGTGTCGCCGCTCAGCCCGGCGTTCACGACCCGCCAGGGCAATCCCGCCGCGTCGATTTTTTTCTGCACCAGGGCAGGGTAGGCTTCATCCGGATCGAGCCCGTAACCGGCGGTGATGCTATCACCAAAGAACACCATGTTTTTTTGTTCAACCGCCACCGCATGGACGGACCAAATGAAACTGGCGAGCAACCCGAGAAAAAGCCATTGAAACGTTCCTAGGGCCGTTCGTGGGTTCGCCGTTGCGCTTCGGATGAGGATGGTTGCCTTACGTGTCATTATGCGTCCTTTACGGACCAAGCCATGAGTGATCAATCCATCCTAAAAGTCGAGCAACTGACCCAAACCTATGTCACTACCGCCGGGCCACTGACCGTTTTGCGCGACGTATCCTTCGTCCTAGCAGCCGGCGATACCTGTGCCATCGTCGGGCCTTCCGGGAGCGGCAAGACCACTCTGCTCGGCCTCTGCGCGGGGTTGGATCAGCCCAGTGGCGGCAAGGTAACCCTCGCGGGCCGGGAACTGGGTGGGTTGACGGAGGATCAGCGGGCGCTGGTCCGGAATGAAAGCGTGGGTTTTGTCTTCCAGAATTTTCAGCTCATTCCCACGTTGACCGCTTTGGAAAATGTGCTCGTTCCTCTGGAGTTGAGGGGGAATGGCGTGAACGAGCAGGAAGCCGCGGGCCTGCTCGCGCGCGTGGGTCTGGGCGACCGGTCGGATCATTATCCGGCGCAGCTCTCCGGCGGCGAGCAGCAACGCGTGGCGCTGGCCCGCGCCTTCATCAACCGCCCGCGGATCCTTTTTTGTGATGAACCGACGGGGAATCTCGATGGCGACACCGCGCACGCGATGGTGGAGCTGATCTTCGGCCTCAACCGCGAACGAGGGACCACATTGGTGCTGGTGACGCATGACCTCGAGCTTGCCCGCCGGACCCAAAGGATCATCCGCCTCCGCAGCGGCTCCGTCCTCTCCGACGAGAGACGACAAGCATCCTGAATGTTTCGTGGTGACCGATTCCTCATGAATTTTATCCTGAAAATGGCCTGGCGGGACACGCGGGCGAGCCGGCGGCGGTTGCTGTTGTTTTCGCTGGCGATTGTTCTCGGCGTGGCCGCGCTCGTCTCGGTCGCTTCGCTGCGCGATAATCTTACCCGCGCCATCGCGGAACAGACCAAATCCCTGCTGGGCGCCGATCTCGTCATCAACTCCCGCGCCGCCCTCACCCCCGAGGCGCAGCAGTTTATTGCCCGGCTCGGCGGCGAACAATCCCGCGAGATCACCTTCAGTTCCATGCTGGTAATTCCCGGGGAAAGGAAATCCACCCGGCTCGTGCAAGTGCGGGCGTTGGAGGGAGGATTTCCTTTCTACGGCGAATTCGACACCGCCCCCGCCAACGCGCGGGCCAGCCTTGCGGGCGGGGCCAACGCCGTGCTGGAGCAAACCTTGCTGGCGCAGTTCGGCCTGAAGCCTGGCGACCGGATCCGGCTCGGCAGCGCGGATCTCACGGTCACGGGCGGTCTGCTCCGGGTGCCGGGCGAAAACGCCGCGTTTGCCACGCTGGCGCCGCGGGTGTTCATCCCGCTGGCCACCGTGGTGGAAACCGGCTTGCTGAAGGCCGGCAGTCTGGCCCGGTACCGCGTGTATGTGAAATTTTCCGCCGGTACGGATGTGGAGAAACTGGTGCGCGATTTGCGGAATCGTTTCCGCGAGCTCCGGCTCGGTTTCGACACCGTGGAGGAGCGCAAAAAGGAGCTGGGCGATTCCATCGCCAGCGCGAACGTGTTCATGATGCTCGTGGGCTTCGCGTCGTTGTTTCTCGGGGCCATCGGCGTGGCCAGCGCGGTGCATGCGCATATCAGCCAGAAATTGCCGACGGTTGCCGTGCTGCGCTGCCTGGGTGCGAGTGCGCGCACGAGTTTTTCGATCTATCTCGCGCAGAGTCTGGGGCTGGGCGTCGTCGGAGCCGGGACTGGGGCGCTGCTGGGAATCGCGGTGCAGTGGGTGCTGCCGCCATTGTTGCGGGATTTTCTGCCCATCGCCTTTGTGTTTTCCATTTCGTGGTCCGCCGTGGCGGGCGGGTTTGCGGCGGGTTTGATTCTGTCGATGCTTTTCTCGTTGTGGCCGCTGCTGGTGGTGAGAAAGGTGTCGCCGTTGCTGACGCTCCGCTCGGCCTTTGGCGAGGCGACAAAACCGAAACGCGATTGGGGGCGGGTGGCATTGCTGGTGGTGATAGTCGGTGCGGTGTTTGGTTTTGCCATCTGGCAGGCCGGCCGCTGGCAGTGGGGTCTGGGTTTTGGCGGTGCGCTGCTGCTGGGTTTTGGCGTGCTGGCCGGCCTGGCCCGCGCGATCTCGTGGGGTGCCCGGAGGCTGCCATTGCGTCGCCTGCCATTCGCGTGGCGGCAAGGTTTCGCCAATCTCCACCGGCCGAACAACCGGACGTTGCTGCTGCTCGTGTCGCTCGGCCTCGGCACGTTCCTGATGATGACACTGTATCTCACGCGCGACACGATCCTCGGACAATTGCGGGTGATGGATGGAGCCGGCCGGCCCAATCTCATGCTGTTCGACATTCAGGATGATCAGGCTGAGCCGCTCGCGAAATTGCTCGCGGCGCACGGCGCTCCGGTTATCCAGCAGGCGGCGATCGTCACGATGCGGATCAACGCGTTGAAAGACCGGCCGGTAACCGAGCTGTTGAAGGACAAGCACGGCACGATTCCGGCCTGGACCTTGCGCCGGGAATACCGCTCCACTTACCGCACTGAACTGACCGAAACGGAACATGTCGTGGCGGGAAAATTTACCGGGACCGTTGTTCCCGGCACCGGACCGGTACCGGTATCGTTGGAAGAGTCGCTAGCGCGCGACATGCAGGTGCAGGTGGGCGACGAGATGGAATTTGATGTGCAGGGCGTGCCGGTGAAAGCGGTGGTGGGCAGTTTGCGCAAAGTGGACTGGCGGCGGATGCAGCCGAATTTCTTTGTGGTGTTCCCCACGGGAGTGCTGGAGGCGGCCCCGAAATTTCATGTCATGGCCTTGCGGACCGGTTCGCCGGGGATTTCGGCGCAGATCCAGCAGGCGGTGGTGCAGGATTTCCCCAATGTCTCCGCGATCGATCTCTCGCTGATTTTGCAGACCATCGACAGTGTCTATGCCAAGGCCTCCTTCGTGGTGGAATTTCTGGCGCTCTTCACGGTGGTCACCGGCGTGATCGTGCTGGCGGGAGCGGTGCTGATCGGCCGGCACCAGCGCGTGCGGGAGAGCGTGCTGCTGCGCACACTGGGAGCAACGAAGGCACAGGTGAACCGCATCATGCTGGCCGAATACCTGGCGCTGGGCACGCTTGGCGCGGCGGTGGGCGCGGTGCTGGCGGTGGGCGCCAACTGGGCGCTGGCTCACTATGTTTTCAAACTAAACTGGTCCACGCCGTCTTTTGCGGTGCTCGGGCTGGGTTGGGTGGCGGTCAGCGGGGTGACCGCCGTGACGGGCCTGTTCTCCAGCCGGGGCATCTGCGACCAGCCGCCATTGGAAGTACTGCGGCAGGAGACGTGAGGGATATTTAACAAAATATGCCTTGATGGATTGCGTCGAAATTGTCGTTGCGCGGAGTCTCCCAAATCAGCAATTCAAGCAGCTTATCCGCTCTCGACAATGCTTGCGGGCACACTGATCAATCATGAATCCACGCTATCTTGATTTTCATTATATCCTGCGCGATGCGCAGGGGCGGATGCTTGACACTTCCCGGGGCAACGAGCCCCTCGGCTGTGTCGAGGGCGCGGGACAGATTGTCGATGGGCTCGAAGCGGTGCTGCGCTCGATGCAGCCTGGTCAGATGCGCAAGGTCGTCGTGCCGCCGGAGCGCGGCTATGGTCTCCATGAAAAGGATCTGGTGCAAAAAGTGCCGCGTTCACGTTTGCCCGTCGAGGAGGTGAAAGTGGGTGACCGGTTTCAGACCGGGCCGGATAGACATGCCCCGGTGGTGATGGTGGCCGCGATCGAAAACGACGAGGTCTTGCTGGATGCCAATCATCCGCTGGCCGGGCAACACCTGTATTTCGAAGTGGAACTGGTCGGGGCGAGGCCCGCGACGGCTGAGGAGCGGGCGGCGAGCAGTCAGCAGCACACCTGAGCGGCGAAATCAATCCAGGTGTACGCGGCGAATTGATGTGGTTGCCAAGAGTCGGTGGGCATCTACGTTCCGCGGGCATGAAAGTTCTTGGCATAGATATTGGCGGCTCGGCCTTCAAGGGCGCGCCGGTGGACACGAAGACGGGGCGGCTGCTCGCGGAGCGGCATCGCGTGGCGATCGAATCGCCTTGCTCGGTCAAGACCGGCGTGGCGGCGGTGCGCGAGATCGTCCGACACTTCAAATGGAAGGGCCCGGTGGGGATCGGATTTCCGGCCATCATCCGGGACGGAAAAATTGGAGCGGTGGGCAACCTGGGCAAAGTGTGGGAGCGGAAAAACGGTGCGGCGATTTTCCGACGGGCGGCGGGTTGCCCGGTGAAACTCATCAACGACGCTGATGCCGCCGGACTGGCCGAGATGAAATTTGGCGCGGGACGCGGGCGGGAGGACACCGTGATTCTGCTGACTTTCGGCACGGGGATCGGTTCGGCACTGTTTCATCACGGCCGGTTGTTTCCCAATGCCGAGCTTGGTCACATTCCATGGCGACGGAAACCTTTCGAGCGATATGCCTCGGCGGCGGCACGCAAGCGTGCCCGGCTGGAATGGGATGAGTGGGCTCAGCGCGTGAATGTCTACCTCGGGGTGGTGGAGCGACTGTTCACGCCGGAACTCATCATCATCGGTGGCGGAGTGAGCAAGAAAGCGGATCTGTGGTTAAAATACGTCAAGGCAGACGCCAAGGTCGTGCCCGCCAAACTCTACAACGATGCCGGGATCGTGGGCGCCGCGCTCGCCGGCGAGTAGGCGTGGTCGGCCCGGCCGTCCATCCCTTTGCCAATCCGCTTATCCCTAAACCAACTGCGCCCCGGGTAATTCCTCGCGTGTAATCCTGTTATATTTTAACCTCCGACTACTATGTCCACTTCCTTGACCCAGCCAAGCAAAGCGGCGCCCACGACTGTTTTTGCGAATAAGAAATCCCGCAGGCAGCTTTACTGGATCTTCGGGTCCATCCTTGCGCTCGCCGCGCTGGTGGGGGCCGCCATCGTCAGGAACAAGGGCAAGGATCAGGCAATCCTGGTGACGACGGAAAAGGCCGTCATCAAAACTATCACCCAGCTCGTCAACGCCACCGGCAAGGTCCAGCCCGAGGTCGAGGTGAAGATTGCCCCCGAAGTGGCGGGCGAGATCATCGAACTCCCCTTCCGCGAAGGCGCGGCGGTGAAAAAGGATGAGCTGGTCGTGCGCATCAAACCCGACAACTACCGCTATCAGGTCGAGCAGCAGGAAGCCAATCTCATCGCGGCCAAGACCACCGCCGTCCAGGCCAAGTCGCAGCTCTTAAAAGCGCAGGACGACTTCAAGCGCATCGGGGAGCTTTTCGGCAAACAGCTCGTTTCCGACTCCGACTTTTCCACCGCCAAAACCAATCTTGAGGTGGCCCAGGCCGGCTACGACAACGCGCTCGCCCAGATAAGCCGCAATGAAGGCTTGCTCAGCCAGTCCCAGGATTTGCTCTCCAAAACCTCGATCTATGCGCCCATGGACGGAACTGTCAGTTCGCGCACCAGCGAAGTGGGCGAACGCGTGGTCGGCACCGGTTCTTTTTCCGGTACGGAAATCATGCGGGTGGCCGATCTGGCCAACATGGAAGTCCGGGTGAACGTGAATGAAAACGACATCGTGAATGTCAAGGTGGGCGACCTGACCCGCATCGCCATCGACGCTTATCCCGGCCGCAAATTCACCGGCACTGTGAGAGAAATCGCCTCGACCGCCACGACACAGGGGTTGAACACCCAGGAGGAGGTGACCAATTTTTTGGTGAAAATCCGCATTGTGGACAAAAATGTGAGTTTTCGTCCGGGTATGAGCGCCACGGTGGATATCGAGACCAAGACCGTGCAAAACGTGATCGCCATCCCCACTCAGTCCGTGACAGTGCGCAGCCGGGCGGACAGCAAGACGTTGGACGAACTCAAGGCTGACCGCGAGAAAAAGGCCCGGGAAACCCAGGGCGAAGGCGCGGCGACCGCGGTCAGCGAGAAACAGCAGTTGGAGCGGGAAAAGGCGGACCGGGAAACCCTGCAACGGGTCGTTTTCGTGCGCACCGGCGACACGGTGAAGATGGTCCCCGTGGAAACGGGCATCGGCGACACGACGCATTTGGAAATCAAATCCGGACTCAAAGAAGGCGATGAAGTGGTCAGCGGTCCGTTCAGCGTCATCACCCGCACGCTCAAGGACGGAATGAAGATCCGCGTGGAGGCGCCGAAAGCGAAGGTCGAAGTCAAGAAGTGAAGCCGGGCCGCTCCTTTCGCCCAATCCGTCGCACACCATGATTCCCCCCGCATCACCGGTTATCGCCCGCCCTCACCGCCCGCCCGGCGCACTTGTCATCGAGATCGCGGGTGTCACCAAGCTCTATCAAATGGGCTCCGAGACCATCCACGCTTTGCGCGGGGTGGCGCTGACCATCCGCCGCAACGAATATCTGGCCATCATGGGTCCGTCCGGCTCGGGGAAATCCACGCTCATGAACATGCTCGGCTGCCTCGATACCCCGACGGCCGGCCACTACGAGTTTTCGGGCAAGAACGTGGCCACGATGGTCGACGACGAGCTTGCCGATATCCGCAACCGCGAGATCGGTTTTGTTTTCCAAACCTTCAATCTCCTGCCGCGCTCCGACGCGCTGCACAATGTCGAGTTGCCCTTGATTTACGCCGGCCTCGGCAAACACGAGCGGCTGGAGCGGGCGCGCCAGGCGCTCGCCGATGTCGGGCTGGGGGACCGCGTGCACCACCGCCCGAACGAGCTTTCTGGCGGCCAGCGCCAGCGCGTCGCGATTGCGCGTGCGCTGGTGACCCGGCCTTCGATCATTCTGGCCGACGAGCCGACGGGCAATCTCGACTCCCGGACCGGCGTGGAAATCATGGCGCTTTTCGAGGAGCTCTACGAAAAGGGCAACACCATCATCGTCGTCACCCACGAGGAAGACATCGCCCGGTACGCGCGCCGCATCGTGCGGCTCCGCGACGGGCTGATTGAATCAGACGCGCCGGCAGCCTGATTTTTGCCCATGCGTCGCTTATATTACGAGCTCACCGAGTCATTGCGGATTGCTTTCGCGCAGATCCGGGCCAACAAGCTGCGCTCGGCGCTGACCGCGTTGGGAGTGATCATCGGCATTCTGGCCATCACGCTCATGGGGACGGCCATCAACGGCATCGATGCCGGGGTCGAGCGCAGCTTTGCCGGATTTGGCGACGACATTCTTTATATCACCAAGTGGCCCTGGAAGGACAATTCGCAGGACTGGTGGAATTATCGCAACCGCCCGCCCATCCGGCACGTTTATGCGCGGCAGATCAACGAGTGGATTGCCGATCACCCGGATAGCGCGCTGAAACTGGCGGTGCCAATGGCCAACCGATTCACGACCATTATCCGGGGCGAATATCGCCTGACCAACATCATGACAATGGGAACTTCGGTCGATTATGCGCGGATCACGCGTTCGGAAATAAAAGAGGGAAGGTTCTTCAGCGATTTCGAGGCCCAGGCGGGGGCCAATGTGGCGTTTATTGGCTACGACGTGGCGGATGCGCTTTTCCCCGGTCAGTCGGCAGTGGGGCAGACGCTGCGCATTCGCGATCAGAATTTCAAAGTGCTCGGCGTGGCCTCGCGGCAGGGAAGTTTCCTGGGACTTTTCAGTTGGGATTCCATGGTGGCGATGCCGATCACGACGTACCGACGCTACTATCGGGTGAACGATGACGGCCAGGTGCGGGTGCAGGTGGACACGACGCGCATGGAGCAGGCGCGTGACGAACTGCGCGGTCTCATGCGCAGTCTGCGCCAGCTTGGACCCGAAAAAGGCGACGACTTTGAAATCAATGAGCAGGGCACGATCCGGGCGCAGTTGGATCCGATCCGCAATGGCATCGCGCTCGCCGGACTCTTTATCACCGGTCTGGCGCTCTTCGTCGGCGCCATCGGAATCATGAATATCACCTACGTGAGCGTGAAGGAGCGGACGAAGGAAATCGGCACCCGCAAAGCCCTGGGGGCCCGGCGGCGCACTATTCTGCTCCAATTTCTGATTGAAGCCGTTTCGCTCTGTCTGATCGGCGGCGCGGCGGGGCTTTTGCTCACTGTCGGCTCGACCTTTGTGATCGCCAACATCGCACCGGCCATCCCGCTGGTCTTTTCGATCGGACTCGTGTGGCTGGCGCTGGGCGCTGCCTTCCTGGTGGGCGTCCTGAGCGGGTTTCTTCCCGCGCTGTCGGCCAGCAAACTCGATCCCGTGGTCGCTCTCCGCTACGAATGAACTTCGCGGAAACACTTCGGCTCGCGCTGGCCTCGCTGGCGGTGAACAAACTCCGCTCCGGCCTCACCATGCTCGGGATCTCGGTCGGAATCTTTTCCGTCATCGGCGTGATGACCGTGATCACCGCATTGCGCTCGAATATTGAGTCAGGTCTGAACGTGCTCGGGGCAAACAGTTTTCAGATCACGAAATACCCGGCGATCAGTTTCAGCGGCCCGCGCCAGCGCTTTGCCAACCGGCGCGACATTACCTACGTCGAGGCGGCGCGCTTCAAGGAACTCATGCGCGACTCCGCCGAGATCAGTCTGCAATTGGGCCGGGGCTCGCGGCGGGTCAGTTATCTTGACCGTCGCACCAATCCCAATGTGAACCTGATCGGTGCGGACGAAAATTTCATGAACAGCCGTAATTTCGAACTCTCCGCAGGTCGCAACATCAGTCCCGATGACGTGGAATTCGGCCGCGCGGTGGTGGTGCTCGGGGCGGATATTGTGCAGCGGCTTTTTTCCGATGAGAATGCGATTGGCAAACTCGTGCGGATCGACGGCCAAAGCTACACGGTGGTCGGCTTGTTCGCGCCAAAGGGCTCGGCGTTTGGCCAGAGCCAGGATAACAACGCCCTTACCACCATCACGCAATATCTGGCGAGCAATGGCCGTGCCGGCCGTTCGATTCAGATCAATGTGCAGGCTCCCGGGCAGGCCGAGCTGGGGGCGACGCAGGACACGGCCATCGGGATGATGCGGCTCGTCCGGGGACTGGCTCCCGAGGACGGCAATGATTTCGAAATCTTTTCCAACGAATCACTCATCGAGTCCTTCAATACGGTGACCGGAGTCGTCGCGTTCTGGGCGTTTTTAATCAGTGCCGTCGCCCTGCTCGCTTCCGGCGTGGGCGTGATGAACATCATGCTGGTGAGTGTCACCGAGCGGACGAAGGAGATCGGCATCCGCAAGAGCATCGGGGCGAAAAAGCGCAACATTCTCGTGCAGTTTCTGATTGAGGCCGTGATGCTCTCGATGGTCGGCGGTCTGGCGGGCATTACCGTGGGGGTCGTCGGAGGAAACATTGTCGCCCATATTCTGAATGCGGCGATGGTCTTTCCCTGGGTCTGGGCCTTTGTCGGCTTCAGCTTCTGCTCCGCGATCGGTGTGAGCTTCGGTTTTTATCCCGCCTGGAAAGCGGCGGCGCTCGATCCGATCGAGGCGCTGCGGTTTGAGTGAGGCGTTGTCGTTGCCTCCGGTTTTCGCCCATAAAAAAGGCGCCCGGAATTTGCCGGGCGCCAGGGAGAATGACTGGGTTTTGCTTACGATGCCGCAGGCGCATGAGTGGCCACATATTCACGGATCACTTGCGCACGCTCGCCGGCATGGCGTTCCTGTTCGATTTCGTCAGCGGTCAGTTGCTTGTCCTGCTTCTGCAACTGACGGCGGATTTTACCGAGGGCGAGATACTCCAGTTGACGGATGCGCTCGCGGGTGACTTTGAATTTCTTACCCACTTCCTCAAGCGTCATCTCTTTTTCGCCACCGAGGCCAAAACGCAGCGTGAGAATGCTGGCTTCGCGCGGGTCGAGCGAGTTGACCATGGCGTGGAGACCTTCCTTGAGATTTTTGTCACCGAGGCCTTCGTACGGGCTGACGGCATTGTCATCGCCAACGAGGTCACCAAGCGTGGCCGAGTCGTAATCCTCTCCGACCGGAGCATCAAGCGAAGCCGGACGGACACTGACTGTTTTGAGCAGGGCGACCTTGTTGGTCGGGATCTGCATCTCCGCAGCGATCTCTTCGGTCTCAGGTTCGCGGCCCAATTCGTCGGTGAGTCTCGCGATGGTTTTCCGCATGCGGGAGATTTTGTCGACAAGATGGACGGGCAGGCGGATGGTTTTTGATTGGTTCGCGAGGGCGCGTTTCATCGACTGCTTGATCCACCAAGCGGCGTAGGTGGAGAGCTTGCCGCCCTTGGCGGGATCGAAGCGTTCGACGGCTTTGATGAGGCCGAGGTTGCCCTCGCTGATGAGATCCATGAGCGGAAGCCCCATCATGTGATAGTCGTAGGCGATCTTCACGACGAGGCGGAGATTCGCCTTGATCATGTGATCGCGGGCTGCCTTGTCGCCGCGTTTGATGCGGGCGGCCAGCTTGATCTCCTCCTCAATGGTGAGGAGCGGGGTCTGGCGGATGACGTTGAGATAAAGCTGAAGGTTGGAACGTTCGTCACGCCGATCAACCGGCGAGGCTTGGTCGAACTGGCTGGAGGAAGTGGCGGGTTTTATTTCGGGACGAAGGCTCAGGCCTTCGTCGATGGAGGGAATTGAGACATGACTCTTGGCGCGATCTGCAGGAGTCGCGACCGATACCGTCAAGGGGCGAGCTGACTTTTTATGAGTAGGCATGGCGTGGAAAAGATGAGACGATTGGACTGAATATACTGTTACCTGCATAATGGATGCCGCAACAAGGGGGAATATTCCCCGCTATCCTGTTCTGACCGATCTTACGTCCAACTGTGCCGCTCAGATGCCCAATTTTTCTGCCAGGCTGATCGCTTTGAATAGGGCGGATGCCTTATTGATCGTCTCATGGTATTCCGCAGTGGGCTCGGAGTCTGCGACAAGACCGGCGCCAGCCTGCACATGTACCATGCCATCTTTAAGCAATGCCGTCCTAAGGGTTATGCACGAATCTAAATTTCCGTCGTAACTAAAGTAGCCAAGCGCACCGGCATAGCTGCCGCGCTGGGTTCCCTCCATTTTGGCAATCAATTGCATGGCGCGAATTTTCGGAGCACCGCTGACCGTGCCGGCGGGAAACGTGGCACGCATGAGGTCGAAAGCGGTACGTTCTGGCGCAAGTTGTCCCTCCACCTGTGACACGATGTGCATCACATGCGAGTAACGTTCGATGATCATGAACTCGGGAACGTTGACGGAGCCGTATTCGCAGACGCGGCCTATATCGTTGCGGGCCAGATCAACCAGCATCAGGTGTTCGGCCTTTTCTTTTTCATCGGCGAGCAGTTCTTTTTCGAAAGCCACATCCTCGGCGTGGGTTTTGCCGCGCGGGCGGGTGCCGGCAATCGGACGGATGACGGTATTGCGGCCGGTCAGTTTCACATGCACTTCGGGAGAAGCGCCGACGAGGGAGAAGTCGCCCGTTTCCAAAATAAACATGTAGGGCGATGGATTCACCGTGCGCAAAGTGCGGTAGAGATTGAGGGCCGGCCGGCTGAACGGTTTGCTGAAACGTTGCGACAGCACGATCTGGAAAATATCGCCGGCGCGGATGTATTCCTTGGTATCGGCCACTAGTTGCTCGAACCCAGCCTGCCCAAAATTGCCCGGCGGGACTTCGATTTTGCCGGTATCGACCAGTGCCATCGGCGTCAGGGGGGAACTGCCGGCCAGCACGGTTTGCAGGCGCTGCAGTTCATTGATGGCGCGGTTGTAGGCGGCATCGTTATCGCCTTCGAGATGGGCGTTGACGATGAGACGCAGGGTCTGGCGGGCACGGTCAAAAACGACCAGCGAGTCACAAAGCATGAACCACATCATCGGCATGCCCAGATCATCCTTCGCGGCGAGGGGTACGGTGCGTTCGACGGCATGGATGAATTCGTAGCCGAGGTAACCGACGGCACCGCCGGTGAAAGGCGGCAGGCCCGGCAGAGTCACCGGCTTGTAACGGGCCATCTCGATTTCGAGCAACTTTAATGGATCGGCGTCACCCGGCCGCGCGGAAATGACCTTGCGCGGATTGCAGCCGATGAAGCTGTGATTGGAGACTTTTTCCCCTTCGACCGATTCAAGGAGAAAGGCCGGCCCATGGCCCCGCAGTTTGGCGTAGGCGGAAACGGGGGTTTCCAAATCGGCCAGGAGCTCCGTGGTGACAGGCACCACATTGCCCTGCCTGCTCAGTTGCTGGAAGGCTTCGCGAGTGGGCGTGACTTGCATGGTTACTCGACGGTTACGGATTTGGCGAGATTGCGCGGCTTATCGACGTCGAGCTTCAATGCGACCGTGATGTAGTAGCTCAGAAGCTGGAGCGGAATCGTGGCGACGATGGGCAGCACCGCTTCGTGGCATTCGGGAATCCGGATGACCTCGTCGGCGAGGCCTTCGGGCAAGTCGCAATTTTCCGCGGCGATGGCGATGATCTTGCCCTTGCGCGCCTTGATTTCCTGCATGGAGGAAACAACCTTGTTGAACATCTCCCCGGAGGGCACGAGAAACACCGAGGGGCATTGTTCGCTGATGAGGGCGATCGGACCGTGTTTCATCTCGGCGGCGGGATAGCCCTCCGCATGGATGTAGGAAATTTCCTTGAGCTTGAGCGCGCCTTCCAGGGCGACCGGGAAAAGCGTGAGACGGCCGAGGAAAAGGAAGTCCTTGTAATGCGCGTAGCGGTTGGCGATGTCCTTGATCTGTGGGGCAACCTTGAGGGTGTCCCGCACCAGATCGGGCACGCCTTTGAGGGCCTTAACGTATTCGATGCCGCCGCTGTAACTCATGTCGCGCATGCGGCCGATGTAGAGCGCCAGCATGGCGCTCACGAGCAATTGCGAGGTGAACGCTTTGGTCGAAGCCACGCCGATTTCCGGACCGACGTGCTGGTAGACACCGCCGTCGGCCTCGCGCGCGATGGTGGAGCCGACCACGTTATTGATCGCGAGAACCTTGTAGCCTTTGCGCTTGGCTTCGCGCATGGCCGCGAGGGTGTCGATGGTTTCGCCGGACTGGCTGATGGCGAAGAACAGTGCGTTCTTGCTCAGCGGGGTGTTGCGGTAGCGGAACTCCGAGGCGTAATCCACCTCCACCGGTACGCGGGCGAAGCGCTCGATCAACTGCTCGGCCACCAGACAGGCGTGCCAGGCGCTGCCGCAGGCGATGAATTGAAAACGGTCAACCTGGCGGAAATCGATGGCGGAGATATTCAGTCCGCCGAACACCGCCGTGCTGCCGTCTTCTGAGAAACGACCGCGCATGGTGTTTTCGAGCGCCAGCGGCTGTTCGAAAATTTCCTTCTCCATGAAGTGGGCGTAGGAGCCCAATTCGGCGTCTTCAATGGTCCAACTGATCTTGTCGATGATGGGCGAGACGTCCTCCGATTCCTGGGTCGTGATCGTGAAGTTCTTCGCGGTGATGTGGACGATTTCGTTGTCTTTCAGGTAAACGACATTCTGGGTGCGGCTGATGATGGCGGACACATCGCTGGCCAGCATGTATTCGCCATCGCCCACGCCGAGGATGAGGGGTGAGCCTTTGCGGGCGGAAACAATTTCCGACGGACACTCGGAGCACATGACCGCGATGCCGTAAGTACCTTCGACGTGGCGGAGGGTTTTGCGCACCGCTTCAAGAAAGCGGCTGCCATCGACGCTGACGGGCTCCTTCTGGTAGTGGTAGGCGAGGAGATTGCAAAGTGCTTCGGTGTCGGTTTCCGAAGAAAAGGTGTAGCCCTTGGTGAGCAGAAATTTTTTGATCCCCACATAGTTTTCAATGACGCCGTTGTGAATCATGGCGATCTTGTGGTCGCTGCTGATGTGCGGATGGGCATTCGCATCCGTCACGCCGCCGTGGGTGGCCCAGCGGGTGTGGCCGATGCCGGTGGTGCCGGGGAGTTTTTGGGCGCCGGTCGACTTCATGAGCCCATCGACGCGGCCGATCTTCTTGGCGAGTTCGAAACTGCCGTTGGATTGCGTGGCGACGCCGGCGGAATCATATCCGCGATACTCCAGGCGTTTGAGGCCTTCGAGTATGATGGTGGCTGCTTTTTGCTTTCCGATGTATCCTACGATTCCGCACATAAAATTTTAGGTGTTTAAGCTGGCGATTTGTGACGACCTCAAAAAGATAGGCAAGGATTTAGCTAACAACCATATCAGACGTGAAAAGAGTATTATCCGTAATCATGGGCGGTGGCCGGGGAACCCGGCTCTATCCGCTGACCAAAGAACGCTGCAAGCCAGCTGTGCCGCTGGCCGGCAAATACCGGCTGGTCGACATTCCGATCAGCAATTGCCTGAATTCCGGCTACAACCGGATCTTCCTGCTCACGCAGTTTCTCACGGCCTCGCTGCACCGGCACATCAACAAGAGCTTTCACTTTGACCCCTTCGGCGCCGGTTTCATCGACCTGCTTTCCGCCGAGCAAACCAATCTCAGCACCTCTTGGTACGAGGGCACTGCCGATGCCGTGCGGCGCAATCTCGATCATTTCGACGGACACGCCCATGACCTCGTGCTCATCCTGTCCGGTGATCAACTGTACCGGATGGATTTTCGCAAGATTATCGAGCAGCACATTGCCACCCAGGCCGATGTGACGATCGCGGCGATTCCGGTGCCCTTGAGCAAAGTCGAAGGCTTGGGCCTGATGCGGGTGGCCGATGATCTTTCCGTCACCGAATTTGTGGAGAAGCCCAAAGATCCCGCGGTCATCAGCAGCCTGGCCATCAGTCCGGCCATCGAGGCCAAGCTTGAGGCAAAATCCGAGGAGAAGCAGTGTCTCGCCTCGATGGGCATCTATGTTTTCAGTCGCGATGTTCTGCGTCGTGCCCTGAACAACCAGATGAAGGACTTCGGCAAGGAGGTCATTCCGAGCCTGCTGGGCACCTCCCGTCTGTTCAGTTATATTTTCGAGGGCTACTGGGAGGATATTGGCACGGTGCGCGCGTTTTTCGAAGCGAATATCGCGCTCACGCATCCGCTGCCGCCCTTTAATTTTTTTGATCCCGCCGCGCCGATCTACAGCCACGCCCGGTATCTGCCGGCGTCCAAGATCAATCGTTGCAACATCGATCATGTGGTCATCGGTGACGGTTGCATTGTCACCGATTCCAGCCTGCGCCAGTGTGTGGTCGGCATCCGTTCCATTTTGGGGGAAAACTCGAACCTGGAGGACGTGGTCATGATGGGCGCCGATTTCTATCAGACGGCGAAGGAGATCGCCGCCGACAAGGCAGCCGGAAAACCGCCGATGGGCATCGGCCGCAATTGCACGATCCGCCGGGCGATCATCGACAAAAACGCCCGCATTGCCGATGGCGTCTCGCTCTCACCCGAAGGCAAAGCCGATGGCGAATATCCGCACGGCATCGTCATTCGCGACGGCATTCTCTGCGTGACCAAAGGCGCGGTGATTCCGACCGGTTTTGCGATCTGAACGGACGTCAGTGATTATTGGTAATGCAGTTTTCTGATATGAATCCGGCCGCTGTGACGGCTTTTGTGATTTTTGAAAGGGGCAGTTTTTCAATGCTTTGATCCGAAGGCGGGATGTTCCGTGTTGGTTCGAAGAAATTTTGCGTGCTTCCGGGTGAAGGCTTGCTCTAACTGGCGGCAATGCGAGTTGTCATTCTAGGTTCCGGGCGGGGAAGCAATGCCGAGGCGATTCTCGAGGCGCAGCAACGCGGTCGATTGGGGTCGGCGCGCGTGGTGCAGATTCTCTCCGATCAGCCCACCGCCGGCATTTTGGCGCTGGGCCCGCGTTTTGGCGTGCCGGCGGACTTTGTCGATCCAGCACCGTTCAAGACAAAATTGGAAGGCGCAGGCGAGGAGCGTTTCATCAGGGCGGTGCAGGCGGCGGTGCCCGATCTCGTCGTATTGGCGGGATTCATGCGGGTGTTGAAACCGGTTTTTCTCAACGTTTTTGCCGGAAAAATCATCAATTTGCACCCAAGTTTGCTTCCAAGTTTTCCCGGTCTTGATGGCATTGGTCAGGCATGGCGGCGGGGCGTGAAGGTGACCGGCTGCACCGTGCACGGCGTGACCTCCGAGGTGGATGGCGGGCCAATCATCGATCAGGCCGTGGTAAGGATCGAGCCCGGCGATTCACTCGAAACTCTGACGGCAAAAGTGCACGCCGCCGAGCATGCGTTGCTGCCTGCGGTGATCGCGCGTCTGAGCAACCAGAATTACCTGGGCATCGAGCCCTTGAATTTTTGCCCACAATAACGCTCCAAGATCCCGATTTTCACACTGCAGTTACCCCCTAATGAACAGAAAGATTAAGCTCTTCATCTCTCACGCATCAGAAGACAAAAAAGATTTTGCCAAGCCATTAGCTGACGCACTGCTCAGTGATTTTCTCGTTTGGTACGACGAGTACGAGCTGGTGATGGGTTCCTCATTACGCACCAGCATTGATAACGGGCTGAGAGACTGTGATTACGGGGTCGTCATTTTCAGCCCCAATTTCTTCGCCAAGAAATGGACCGTAGCAGAATTAAACGGGCTATTTGCCTTAGAAGATACGACTAAGAAAATCATCCTGCCGGTATGGCTGAACGTTGGGAAAGACGAAGTCCGTCACTTCTCGCCCATGCTGGCAGATCGAAGGGCTTCGCTGGCATCTCATGGCGTTGATTGGGTCGTTGGTGAGATTAAATCAGCCGTAAGCGCGGCTGAGCGAACCAACAACATTCTCACAGTGAGTCCAGGGGATGCTGCCATCCAAAAAGTCATGAAGCTCATGGAAAGCAAAGAACTTAACGATAAGCTGGCCCGAAGTGCGACCGGTGTTGATTTGTACAAAGGGGCGATTGGGCGACTGTACGAAGTATTAAAAGCGAAGTTTTCCATCAGCCCTCGATTTAAAGTTGGGAAAGAGGGTGAAGTAATCAAAGTCATTGGACCCTCCTATGTGCAGATAGGGCTAATATGGAATCTCAATTTGTACGACAACATGATGAAAAACGTGGTGCTAACTCTGCACATCGAACAAATCCCCAATGATCGAATGAGGGCAGATGCCGTACCTATCACCCCTGTAATAGTTAAATGGACACCCTATTTCATTTCGGACCAGGAAATTGGTTTCAGCGATGCGCTGACCAAACGCAATTTCAGCCTAGATGAATTGGCATCAACAGTACTGGAACTTTATTGTGCCCAGATCGAAATAGCGTCGAAGCAGACTTGACGTCCTCCCTATCTAATTGCTGCTGCAATTTGGCGGGGATTTCTACTGGGGTTGTGGCCGTTAAGCTGCAACCTTGTCAGGGTGGGTTCGCGTTTCAGCGGGAAGCCCGTGCTTGAGCTCTCGACGTGCAGACGCGGCCTGTCCGGCCACGAGTTCGTTTAAATTGTTGATCGCGGAGTTGTAGTCCGCATTTAGTGTGAATCCACATTTCGTACACGAGAAAACGGCCTGGCTAGGCCGTTTTTTTGGTACCATGTGGTGGCATGATAAGCATTTTTGCGATGAATATGCCGGTTCTTTCGGAATATATTGGGAAACTAGCGTGCGCTTTTTTTAGATGAGCATGCGGATGGTTTCACCGTGAGCCTGCGATTGCAGACTTCGGTTGAGTCCGGCTTTCTGGCGGACGTTGATACCAAGATTTTCCTTGGTGTCTTTGGCCGATCGCGTCATGTTTTTGATGCGGAGGCCGTCGTCGGAGATCTGGCCATCACGGCGGCGATCTGCCTGCCCAGCCTCTATATCTTTGCGTGTCTGGGTGGTTCGCCCGCCAAGTTGCACGAGGTGACGGGAGCCTTGGGCGGGCTGCTGCTTTTGATGGCACTGTTGTTGACCGGTTTTGCTCTGGTGTCGCGGCTGTTTTCTCAATCCACCGAGTCGGTCGCGATGATGGGTTTTCTGCACCTGTCGTTTTGGGCGGTGGCGGCGTGCTTTGGCGTCCGGTTTTTGTTCATGGCGTTCCGGCATTTCGGTCTGCGGTCCGAGGCGGGACTGAGGACGTGGGTGCTGATCTTCATCCTGGTGTCGCTGCAAATGACGACGGCGCTTCGTCCGCTGGTCGGCACGGCTGACGATTTCCTGCCGGTGGAGAAAAAGTTTTTCGCCGCGCACTGGCTGGATTGTCTGACCGCTCCGCAAGCGGGGCACCGGCGGTAATTCCCTTGCCTGATCCCGGGGCGGCGGAAAACGTGAGGTCATGGCACTGGCTGAAATCAAAATCGAAATTTTTCCGGCGGCGGTAACGGCGGCGGATAATGTGCTGCTCGAACTTGGTCTCGCGGAGTGGAGCGTACTCGAAGATGTCGTCGCAAAACGCGCGTGGGTCGTGGGGATTTTCGCGGACGAGCCGGAAGCGCGGACGCGGTGGGAGGAATTGCGGCCGCTGCTGGCGGGGGCACAGGTCACGTTGCTGACCAAGCCGGTACATCAGGTGCTGGCCGACGCCGATTGGAAGGAGAGCTACAAGGCGCATTTCCAAGCGTGGCAATTCGGGTCTTTGCATTGGGTGCCGGTGTGGGAGCGGGAGAAGTTTCATTTGCCGAAGGGTGAGAAGGTGCTGTGGCTGGACCCCGGCATGGCCTTTGGCACTGGCAACCACGAAACAACCCGTCTCGTCGTGGAACGGCTGGTGCAACTGGCGGAGAATCGAGGGACTGGCGGCCGGGTGATCGATGCGGGCTGCGGCTCGGGAATTCTGGCGCTGTCGGCGGCGAAACTGGGTTATCAGGATATCGCGGCGTTTGATAATGATCCGTTGGCGGTGGAGGTGAGCAAGCAAAATGCCGTGATGAACGATCTGGCCGGCCGGGTGGATTTTTTCGTGGGCGACCTTGTGTCCGGCTTGGCCGGTCGCCAGGCCGGCCTTGTGCTGGCAAATATCCAGTCCGATGTGCTGATGCTGTTCAAAATCCAGCTATTGGCTTCGGTGGCTCCGGCTGGCGTCTTGGTATTGAGCGGAATTCTGGCGCAAGAACTCGCGCAGGTTAGGGAAGTGTTTGCGGCCGCGGCGCCGGGGTGGGCGGTGGACTCCCGTGCGATGGGCGAGTGGAGTGATCTGGTGCTGACCAGATCGTAATGGAGCCGCATAAAAAAGCCGCGTCGGCTGGACGCGGCTGAAATTTGCCATGGGGTGGCGGGACTGATCTCAGGCTGGTTAGAAAAGATCGGTCGGTGTGCGGGACATGAAATCTTCCATGTAAGCCGTCGTCGCTTTGCCTTCGATGAATGTGGGATCGCTCATGATTGCCTTGTGGAGCGGGATCGTCGTCTTGATGCCACGAACCAAATACTCGCTCAAAGCGCGATAGGAGCGTTGCAGGGCGACTTTGCGGGTCGGGCCATAGCAGATCAGTTTGCCAATCATGCTGTCGTAGTAAGGAGGAATCGAATAGCCACTGTAGACATGGGAGTCGATGCGCACACCATGACCGCCGGGAGCATAATAAAGGCTGATCGTTCCCGGTGATGGGGTGAAATTACGGGCCGGATCCTCGGCGTTGATCCGGCACTCGATGGCGTGTTTCTCGATTTTGATGTCACTTTGGTCGAATTCGAGCTTTTCGCCGTTGGCGACTCGGATCTGCTGCTTGATCAGGTCAATGCCGGTGACCTCCTCGGTGACCGGATGCTCAACCTGAATCCGGGTGTTCATCTCAATGAAGTAATAATTGCCTTTTGCATCGACGAGAAATTCGATGGTGCCCGCGTTCTCGTAGGATGCAGCTTCGGCGGCTTTGACGGCGACCTTGCCCATCTTTTTGCGGAGGTCCGCGTTTAGGAAAGGGGAGGGAGCTTCCTCGATCAGTTTTTGATGCCGGCGTTGCACGGAACAATCCCTTTCGCCGAGGTGAATCACCTTCCCGTGGCTGTCGGCTAGGATTTGAAATTCAATATGGCGGGGATTTTGAATGTATTTCTCGATATACACCGAGCCGTTGCCAAAAGCTTTCTCGGCTTCGTTGCGGGCCACATGGTATTCTTTGGCAAAGGAAACGTCATTATGGGCGATACGCATACCGCGACCGCCTCCACCGGCAACGGCTTTGATAATGACGGGATAGCCAATCTTTCGGGCAATCTTCACGGCATCCTCCTCCGACTCGACCGGGCCATCGGAGCCGGGGACAATCGGTACGCCGGCTTTGCGAACGGTTTCCTTGGCGATGGATTTGTCACCCATCATGCGGATACTCTTGGACTTCGGGCCGATGAACTTGATGTTGCACGACTCGCATTGCTCGGCGAATTTCGCATTCTCCGAAAGAAAACCGTAACCGGGATGGATGGCGTCCACATCGGCAATCTCGGCAGCGCTGATGATGCGATCTGAGCGCAAGTAACTGTCCGAGCTCTTTGGTCCGCCGATGCAGATGGCTTCGTCGGCGAGTTGGACATGCAGTGACTGCACATCCGCTTCCGAATAAACCGCCAGGGTCTTGATTCCCATTTCGCGACAGGCGCGAATGACGCGGAGAGCAATTTCACCGCGATTGGCGATGAGGACCTTTTGGATCATAGTGAAAAAAATAAAGCCGGACAGAAAGCTGTCCGGCCAATGAAAGGATTTGGTTTAGGCCGATTTAACCTTGAAGAGGCGTTGACCGTACTCGACGGGTTGTCCGTTCTCAACCAGCACTTCAACAATCGCGCCCTTGGTTTCAGCCTGGATTTCATTCATGATCTTCATGGCTTCGATAATGCAGGCCACGGACTTTTCCTCGACCTTGGTATTTATGTCGGCAAAGGGAGGGCTATCGGGCGAAGCACTGCGGTAAAAGGTGCCAACCATGGGGGATTTGATATAGGTAAATCCCGCATCATCATTGACCGCACTTGGGGCCGGCGCAGCAGCCGGTACAGGAGCTGCCGCTTTGTTGCTCTGATCTGCCACCGGGAGAGTGATTTGTTGGAATGGTTGTGCCGAATACTGCTGATTGACGATTGGCTGATCACCCAAGCCGCGCTTGATCTTTATTTTAAAGCCCTCTTCCTCGACCTCGAATTCGGTGAGTTCTGAGCGCTTCATTAAATCTATGATCAACTTGATTTGCTTGAGGTCCAACGGGAGGCCTTGGTTGAGTTAGGTCGGGGTTATGCGATAGTCTCTTCTGTGCGTTTGGCGTTCAAAATAACTTTGAATAGATGAGGCAACCATAGATTTGGATTTATCATTAATCTTTGTTAAAAAACGTAAATACATGCAATATTAAGCGATTTTAGTGCGATTATCGTAGCAATTTTAATGAAATCTCATGCGCTCAATAGCGCGTTTGGATTGGTGTAAACGCAATCCCATTCCGTTTCGGTCTGCATTCCATCCATTCTCGTCCCTTGGTAATAATCTCTGCCAGTTACCGAGGGATGACTGGGCATTTTGCGTCTGATCATGCCAGCCAATGCGGGTGTTGCGTCCGCAAGCGTGCTATGAATCGAATTTCTCAGGAAAAAACGATTGCCGCTTTGAGGAAGCACAAAGCCGATTATTCCAACAATCAGGTTTCTATAAACTAAATGTCCGTGGATTATTCCGATCAGAAATAATACCGGATTTGTTTGGGAGATTTCTTTTTCGAAATGGAATGGATTCTCAGGTTTTGCCCGGTTTGGCGTTTATGAGAATTCGATTGGGGTGATTTCCTGGATAATTTTGGGAGTCGTGGCGGGGACTTTTTCTGCATCGCTGAGTTCCAGCAAAGCATCCACTTCAGAAAGACGGGTGCGCACGACTTCGATCAATTCCCCCAGTTGAGCGGCGGTGAGGTTTAGAATTTTGAGCAATGCGGTTTCGGGCAGGGGGAGATCAACGGTGTTCTTGCACACGGCGGTCCGCAGCCATTTGGCGACATGCAGCAGGCTGGCCAACTGAAAGTGTGCGGATGTCCCCCGGGGCAGATACTGCCAGCGGATGGGTTCGGACATCACGGCCGGAAATTCCCAAAGACGGAGTAGGGCTGCTCCCGCCTCGGCGTTATGGAAGCCCAGCGCCCGTCGTTCTTCGTCGCACGTTTCGAGGGGCAAGGTGCAGGCGGCGAAACCAAGTTCAGGATTTCTCAGGACAGCCCATTCATCGATCGCCACCAATCCGATGCCGTGGAAGAGTCCGACGGTGTAGGCCACATCCTGCTCCAATCCTATCCGTCTGGCCAGAATTTCGGCCGCCAGGGCGCAAGTGACTGACATACGCCAAAGCTCGGTGGCGGTCATCCCATAGACGTTGAGCGGCCGGATTAACAGTTGGGCCGAAACCGCGTTCAGCACGAGTTCATAGACATGGTCAAATCCGACCCGGTTGACCGCTTCATCCACTGTGTAACAGCGTGTCCCGTGGCTGAAGTAGGCGCTGTTGCCCATCTGCAGCACCCGGGCGGCGATCCCCTGATCCAGCCGGATCAAAGCCACGACATGGAACAAGGACGAATTGCCATCGCCCAGTAGTTTTTTTAAGCGGGGCAGGACTTGCGGTGCGGAGGGTAATTGTCGGAGCTGCCTTACGATCTCATCGGGTGTGAGTCGATTGACCGATGATGGCTCTGAAGGCGGAGCGCGCATCATCCTTACATCGGCTCAATTGTCCCAAACTTGTGTCAGGACGCGTTTTTGATCGGGGCGGTGTTGCCCAAAGTTTGGTTTGTCCTCTTCTATGGACACTTCTCCCCCTCCCGAATTGGCGCGCGATCAGATGTGGCTCTGGTAGATTTTTTGCAGAACGGAAGGTGGGGCGGCTGGCCCGGATGGGGTGGCTGTTCGGTTGCCTGTCAGACTGAACCGGAGCAGCAATTGCTCGTTTTCCTTGTCCAGTTGCAAAATCTGGAGGATGCGGGAGCGGGTCTTTTCGACGGCCTGCCGAAAGTCAGAGGCGCTGACCCCTTCGCGCGAAGCGGTGCGCAGTGCCAGCAGCGTCTCATCCAGCCGGGAGAGGAGAGTGCGTTTGCGTTCCATGAGCGGCGCATCGGGGGCGCGCCGATACTGTTGAAGGTGGCGATTCTCATCGAGTGCGAGGGAGTGTAATTCATCACACACCTGTTGATGTTGCTGCAGGGCTTCCATGGGAGTCATTGGGCTTGGGGTGTGATTGGCGCGGTGCGGGGCTGACCGGTGGTGGTGGAGAAAAATACGGTCAACTGCCTTTCTGTCTGTTCGCTCCAATCCAAATGGGCAAGCCGCCAAGCTGACATTTTTGCCAGTTCCTTCAACTCCGGGGTGATTGCGGGCGTGGTGTTGATCGTGGCGACTTCCTCGACAATGGATTTATGGGAGGCGCGGGCCCGGTCGATCAGTCGCAAACGTTCAAAGCAGAGGGCGATTTGGTAATTGACCGGCAGGCGCCAGAGCGGATCAGGCGAGAGTGCCGCCAGCCCCTGGTAGATGGCCAGGGCGAACATGGTGTCGCCATTTTCAAAAAATTCATTGGCCAGTTGGTTGCCGGTGCGGCGTTGCCAGTAGATCCAGCGCTTGGGATCGGCGGCGGAATGCGCCTGTTCACTGCGCAGAAGGACCAGGGTGGCGTTCATGGCCTCTTCGTTCCGGTTCAATTGCCGCAGGGTGGTGGCCAGGAGGTGGCGTGCTTCCGGCACATTTTCATCCCCGGGCCATTGCTGCAAATAGTCGTTTAGGGTATTGACGGCATTTTCCTTGTCTCCCGCCAGGATCTGGGCGTAGGCGGACTTGAAATGGGCGCGGGCGCGGTCGGCGGGAGCAAGGTCAAGCAGTCGCAGTTTGGCAAAATACTTTCCTGCTTCGGCAAAATTGCCGGCTTCAAAGTGCGTTTCGGCGATCTCGAACTGGGCGGTCTTGGCCAGCAACTGGTAGTGCTCAAAACCCTCCGAGGGCAGTTTCAAGGCGGAGTTGATGACGTTATAAAAACGGCTGATCGCGAGCTTGTAGGCGCCCATGGAACGCAGGGTCCGGCCGAGATCGAGCAGGGCGTCGGGGACGCGGCTTTCATCGGGAAAAGTCTTGAGAAATTTTTCGTAGATCGCGGCGGCTTTGGTGAAATTTCCCGCTTTGCGATACATATGGGCAATGCCCAGCAAGGCGTCCTTTTGCGCCGGGGTGCCGTATTCGCGCGTGCTCAGAATGCGGCGGTAGGCGATTTCGGCGGCTTGGAAATCGTTGCGTTCGGTGAGACTGGCGCCCAGGACAAGCAGCCCCTTGGCTTCTTTGACCTTTTCTTCCTTCGTCGGGATGGGGGCGAGAACGTGGTTTTCTGCTTTATGATGTTCCGCACTGACTGGTTTGTTTGCGTCGGCGGAATTGGGTGACGCGACGGGCTGGGTTTCCTCTTTCGGAATCTCCTCTTTGACGGGTTCCTGCGCGTGGCCCGCCTCGTTTTTCGTTACAGGGAGCGTTGGTTCCGCGGCTTTTTCCGGCTCGCCGCCCTGCGCCGCCACCAGCGCACAAAGTGAGAATACGAGGCTCACGATGTATGCGTGGCGAAGCGAGGGAGGCGGACGGATCATTGCTGGCGGTAAGTGGCGGAGCTGGGCGGTTGAATGCCTGGAGCAGGTGGAGTCGGTGCGACCGTAACGTCGTTAGGATTCGAACTTGCTCCGGGCGGTTGAAAAAAGGGCAGAAAATCCTCCGCTCGAACTTTTGGCCGGGTATCGTCGGGCAAGATGGATTTGGCAGGTTTGGCGGGTTTTCCATCCGGTGCCGAAACCGGTGGGCTCTCCGTTCCAGACGGTGTTGGTTGCGCCGTTTCTGATGCCGGGGCTTCTGTCTGAGGCGGGATCGCAACGGGAGATCCCGGTGCTTCTGCCACAGGCTGAGGGGGGGCTCCGGCCGGCGGACGCACGCTCAGATCGGGCGGGGGCACTGCTTCGTGAATGCGAAGCGGAGCGGAACCCAGCACGGTGAGATACGGTCGGGAACGGGGCGGCCAGGGTGGATCGGGAATCAACGGAGGCGTGGCGGCTGCCATGCAGGGCAATAGCCCGAGCAGGAGACGAAGGCCCCCCCGACACACTCCAGCCGTGTTCGGCGGTTGTGCGCGTAAATTCATGTACTGTATAACGGTCCATATGAGTGGATCGGTCTGGTTCGCTTTCTCATCAATCGGCCTGCTTGCCGCATACTGTAATAAATTCGCAGGTTATTTGGGCTGCGGGAAGTTACACTCATTTCCTCTGGGTAAATTCTCCCTCTTCCTTCCCCATGCGGGTCGGACTTGGCCCATCGCCGTGCAATTTACGGCCGGACCAGGTTCTGAGGCGGGCCGTGCCGCCAATCAGACAGGAGCATCAACCCCATCCAGCAGTTCGCGCAACTTTCGGCCCAGTTCATCAAGCGTGTAAGGCTTCTTGACGAAGTGTTTCTGCCCGAGTTGCTCAAATTCTTTGTGGGCCGCCGGAGTGAGATGGCCCGTCAAAATCATCACTTTCAAGTGCGGTCGGGTGGCTTTGATTACGCGCATGACTTCCACGCCATTCGCTCCGGGCATGTTCAAATCGAGCAATACCGCGTCGATTTTACGGTCTGGCTCGGCGATTTTCTCGATCGCATCCAAGCCATCCTGGGCGCTGGCCACTTTATAGCCTTTGCGGATGAAGGCCGCTTCCAGGAGCAGGCGCAACGGGGCTTCATCATCGACCACCAAAATCGCTTCGTTGCCTCCGGGAAAATCCACGGACTTCGCCACCACCGGGGCAATGACCACGTTCTCAACCAGAGGCAGATAAATTTTAAATGTGCTCCCGGCGCCGGGCGCGCTGACCACTTCGATCGTCCCCTCATGGCTCGCTACAATCCCGTAAACCACCGCGAGCCCGAGGCCGGTCCCCTGATTGACGGGCTTGGTGGTGTAGAACGGTTCGAAAATCCGCGCCCGCACTTCAGGGGTCATGCCTGTGCCGGTGTCAGTGACGGCCAGACATGCATAGGACCGGCCGCTTTGCACCGAGAGGGGCAGGGCCGGTCCTTCCACCAGCGAGGTGGCGAGGGTGATGGTGCCGCCGGAAGGCATCGCATCACGCGCGTTCACGCACAGATTCAGGACAATCTGCTGCAACTGGTTTTGATCGGCCAGCAGCGGCGGCAGGCTTTTTTCCAAGGAAAGGGTGAACGTGATGTTCCGGGGAAATGTTTCTGCCAGAAGCGTGACAAGGTCTTGCGACAACTGGTTGAGATCGAGCGCGGCAAAACGCACCTCCGCCTTCCGGCTGAACGTGAGAATCTGCCGCACCAGTCCGCTGGCCCGCTGCGCCGCGCGCTTGATCTCGCGCACGCTTTTTTGCAGGGCGCCGACATCGCCGGCACTGAGCATGGCGAATTCGGCGTAACCATTGATGACGGCGATGATGTTGTTGAAATCATGGGCGATGCCGCCGGCCAGCGTGCCGAGGCTTTCCATCTTTTGCGCCTGGCGGAGCTGGTCTTCCAGCACCTTGCGCTCGGAAATGTCCTCCCGCAGGCAGAGCAGATTGGTGATCTCGCCGCTGGTATTGCGCAGGCAGGAAACTTGCACGGATTCCCAGATGCGCTTGCCGTCGGGCCGTTCGCGGGACAATTCACCCCGCCACTCCCGGCCGGATTGCACGGTTTCCCAGAACTTCTGGTAGGAAGCCTCGTCGGGATGACCTTCACGCAGCACTTTGAACTGGTTGTCGAGCATCTGCTCCAGCGTATAGCCGGTGGCTTCGGTGAACTTCGCGTTCACATACTGCACCTGACCGGTCGCATCGGTGATCGCCATGGCCACGGGTGACTGTTCGACCGCGCTGGAAAGTTTGAAGTATTGTTCCTCCGCCACGCGCTGGCGGGTGATGTCGTGGCCGATGGCGCGCACCCCGATGGGGCGGGATTGTTCATCCAGCAAGGTATTTTCCTCCCAGGAAATCCAGCGCCAGCCCTGTGGCGTCAGCCAGCGGCTTTCCCGCGCCACGCGCTGGGCGGCGCTGTGCAACTCTGCGTCGGCCGTGGTGAGGGTGGACGCGTCGTCCTGGTGCATCAGCGAGACGAGCGGCCGGCCGCACATCTCCGCCGCATTGCAGCCGAATTTTCGCGCGAAGGCGTGGTTGGCGGCGAGCATATTGCCGTTCCAGTCACGGCAATACACCAGGGCGGCACTTCCCGCCCAGGCGCCTAGTAACAGCTCGGGTTGCGGGTGCGCAGGGGCACCCGCGATAGAATCGCAGCTCACGACAGACATGCAGCCTCTTCTTCGGTACAAAGGCCGGAGAACTTAAGGCGCGTCGGGCTCATCGTGAAAATTTCCGACGAATTTTTTCAGGCGGTTTCCCGAACGGAAAAATTGTTTCGGGGCCGGAAGGTGGCGCGCGTTGTCCTCAACGCGCGTGGATCGGACCGCCTTCAAAGCCGCGCATCGGGGCAATGTACGCCGCCGGCCAATGCCTGCGCTCTACGTCATCCCGCTCAGCATTGCCGGCAGCCGGTTCAGCGCGTTGGCAATATGCGCTTGGGCGAGGGCCGATTCTTCCTCGTTGTCTCCAAATAAAATTTTCCACGCATCGAGCTTCAGCCAGGAGTCGGCGGCGATGGGATCGATCTTTTCAAAGCCACCCGAAATACCCGCATGCCGCACGAGCCGGTCCGCCACCTGTACGGCGGCGGCAAACAGCCCGTGTCGCGGCGCCTCCGCTGGATTGTTGTGATATTTCACGGCAAAGACTATTTCCTCCGCCACTTGGTGCCGCTCCAGATAATAGGCGCCGATCTGCGCATGATCCCAGCCGATGATTTTTTGTTCCATGGCGCAAACATCCAGCGGCGTCTTGTGGCGGGTGCGCGACACTTCCTCCAATTCGGCGGGATAGGCATTCGCCATCACGACCTTGCCGACATTGTGCAGCAGGCCGACGAGGTAATCGGTGTCGTCGTCGATCGAGAGCGACGTGGCCTGCAGAATTTCCCGGGTGATCATGGCCGACGCGATGCTGTGGGACCAAAGCTCTTTCCACGGGAGAGGCTTGGTGGTGGCGGCCTTCAGTTTTTCAAGCTCCTCGATCACCGGGGTGGCCATCGAGAGTTCGCGGATCTGCCGCAGCCCGAGAAAGAAAACGGCTTCCTCGATGTTGTTCACCCGGGCGGACAGGCTGAAGTAGACGGAGTTCACCATGCGGAGCAGCCGGGCCGACAAGGACGGATCACGGCGGATGATCTCGGCGATTTGCGAGGTGACACTGAAATCCGACTTCACCAGATCGCTCAGGGCGCGGTTGTTGGTCTGCAGCGACGCCAGTTTTGGGCACGCATCGATGCGCTTGCGTATCTCCGGCTCTGTGTCTGGCATTACGGTGGTGGTCATCAAGAATTCTGGGTGGATCACTTTGCCCATGATTTGCGGGCGAAAGCGGGGACCATCTCTACATCGACTGGATGCGGCGTGGCTTAAGGGTGATTCCGGCCTTTTTTACGCGACACCGATTCCATAAATTTTATTAAAGTCCCCTCCCGGACGAGCCGTTAAACCGGCCAGCGAATCCGTCCTCACCGACGCTGCCTTGGGCGGTCCGGGTGGAATCTCCTTTCCGGGGGACTTTCGCCGGTTCCCCCCCATGACCCCAGCCCAACTTCAACGCCTGATCAAGGATGCGATGGAGCATCATCATGCCGGCAAGCTGGAACAGGCGGCGCAGCTTTATGCCCGGGTGCGGCAGGCTTTGCCGGATAACTTCGATGCGGTCCAGCTCTCGGGTGTGATCGAGCTGCAACTGGGCCGGCCGGCTGAGGCGGTCCGGTTTCTGACCCAGGCATTCAAACTCAACCCGCGGTCGGCGGTCGGTGCCATGCGGTTCGGTGTCGCGTTGAATTGCTGCGGGCGTTCCGTCGAGGCCGAGCGTTACAGCCGGCTGGCGGTTCAGCTCGATCCGAATTACGCGGACGGCTGGTCCAGTCTCGCCGCGACGCTCAAGTCGCAGGACCGGCTGATCGAGTCGATCGAGTGCCATCACCGCGCGCTCACCCTGAATCCTGATTCTGCGATCGGATGGTATAATTACGGGCTGACGCTGAGCATTTTTGGCCGGTTTGCCGAAGCCCTGCGAGCGCACGATCGCGCGCTCGCCGCCGATCCGGCCTATGCGAAGGGACACTATGGCCGGGCCCAGGCCCTGCAACAATCCTACCGCATTCCCGAGGCCGTCGCGGCCTATGATCAATTTTTGCAACTCGAACCGGGCTGCCACGAGGCGCGCAGTTACCGGCTGCTCGCGCTGAACAATCTCGATTCACTCCCGCGCGAGCAGCTCTTTGCCGAGCATGTGAAATACGATCAGGCGGTGGGCCGGTTCCCGTTGCCTGATTTTCGCCAGGCACCGGTCCCCGACCGTCGTCTGCGGATTGCGATCCTGTCGCCGGATTTGCGAGCCCATTCCTGCATGTATTTTCTGGAACCGGTTTTGCGGAATCTCGACCCGAAAAATTTCGAGCTCTGCCTCTACCATGATCATTTTCGCGTCGATGCGGTGTCCGAAAGGCTCAGAGCGCTGGCCGCCATCTGGCGCAATTTCGTCGGCCAGCCCAATCCGGCCGTCGAGCAAACCATCCGCGCCGACGAACCTGATATCATCATCGATCTGGCGGGTCACTCGGGCATGACAAACCGGCTCTCGCTCTTCGCCCGGCATCTCGCTCCCGTGCAGATCAATTATCTCGGCTATCCGAACACCACCGGGCTTTCGGCCATGCATTATCGCTTCACGGATGCGATCGCCGATCCGCCGGGAGAGGCCGAGGCCTTCGCCACCGAGGCGCTCGTACGCTTTTCGTCCACCGCCTGGGTTTATCAGCCGCCGGATGACACCCCGGAGGTCAACAAACTGTCATGTGCGGCAGATCGCCCCGTCACCTTTGGCTGTTTCAACAATATCGCCAAGATCAACGACGCCACCCTGGCGCTCTGGGCCCGCATCCTCGCCGCCGTGCCCGCCTCCCGTCTGCTGTTGAAGGGCTGGGATCTTACCGACGAATCCATCCGCAAACCCTATCTGGCCCGCTTTGCCGCCGCCGGTTTGCCCGCGGATCGGATCGATCTCTGCGACCGTACAGCCGGGGTCTCCGAACATCTTGCCCACTATCACCGCGTCGATATTTCCCTCGATACGTTTCCCTACCATGGCACCACCACCACCTGCGAATCGCTCTGGATGGGTGTCCCCGTGGTGACGCAGCAGGGCGACCGGCATGCTTCCCGCGTCAGCGCCAGTTTGCTCACGGCCGCCGGCCACTCGGAATGGATCGCGCGCAGCGCCGACGACTATGTGCGCATCGCCGCCGGGCTGGCGGCGGACCGGCAGGGACTCGCCGCTTTGCGCGCCGGACTGCGCGGCGAAATAAAGACGGGTGCGTTGTTTGACTACGCGGGGCAGGGTGCCCGTTTCGGTTCCGCCCTCCGCCAGTGCTGGCATAATTATTGCCGACGGTCCTCGACACTCGCTGTCGCCTGATATGTCTCCCGCGCAATTCCAGTCGCAGCTCGGCCAGGCCGTGGCCCACCATCGGGCCAACCGGCTGAAGGAGGCGGAAATTATCTATCAACGCTTGCGGACCGCAGTGCCGAAAAATTTCGACGTTCTCCATCTCTCGGGTCTCGTCGCTTATCAACAGGGCCGGTATGCCGACGCCGCCGATCTTTTTGGTCGTGCGCATAAAATCAGTCCCAGATCGGCCGCCTGCCTGATGCACCTTGGCATGTGCGGCAGCGCGCAGGGCGATTTTGTTTCGGCTGAACGGCATTTGCGCGCCGCACTCAAGCTGGATGCCAGGCTTGCGGAGGCTTGGTGTCACCTTGCCGTCGTGCTCGTCACGCAGGACCGGCTGGCCGAGGCGCGCACCGGTTTCGAGTGGGCGATCAAGCTCAAGACCGATTACGTCGAGGCCTACGATCGTCTGGGTGCGCTCGCCTGCCAGACCGACGGGTTTGCCGCCGCTGTTCCGTACTACCGGCACGTCACTGCGCTCCGGCCCCGCGATCCGGACGGCTGGGCGAATCTTGGTGCCGCTCTCGCGCAATCGGGTGGGGTGGAGGAGTCTTTTCCGTGCTTCGAGCGGGCGCTCGCGCTCGCTCCGGCGCATCCGCTGGCGCTCACCGCGCGCGCGCTGGCCTGGCTGCTCTCCTACCGCCTGAAGGAAGCGGTCGCCGGTTATGGCGAGGTGCTGGCGTCCCATCCAAAAAATTTCGAGGCCCACAGCGGCCGCCTCCTCACCCGGCAATATCTCGATGGCGTCGACCGCGCCGTCCTGTTTGCCGAGCATGTGGCCTTCGGCGAAGCCTGCGGCGGACCGGTCCACACCCGCCTGCCGAATCTCCCCGCACCCGCCCGCCGGCTGCGCGTGGCCTTCCTCTCCGCCGATCTGCGCCGTCACTCGGTCGCGTATTTTCTTGATCCCTTGCTCACGCACCTGGATCCGGCGCAGTTCGAGATCTATCTCTATCACGATCACTTTCAGGAGGACGATATGTCGGAGCGTCTGCGGGCGCGGTCGGCGCTCTGGCGGAATTTCATCGGCCAGTCGCCCGCGACCGTCGAACAAGCGATCCGATCCGATGCGCCCGATGTGCTGATCGATCTGGCCGGCCACACCGGCATCAACCGGTTGCCGCTCTTCGCCCGCCGGCTGGCTCCGGTGCAAATCACCTGGCTCGGTTATCCCGACACCACCGGTTTGCGGGGGATGGATCACCGCTTTGTCGATGCGATCACCGATCCTGAGGGCGAGGCCGAGCCGTTTCACACGGAAAAACTCGTGCGCTTCGCTCCGACCGCCTGGACTTATCAGCCGCCTCGCGATGCGCCCGAACCGGCGCCGGTGCCAGGCGCGGCCGACGGGGTGGTAACATTCGGATGCTTCAATAATTTTGCGAAGGTCAGTGATTCCACGCTGCGTGGTTGGGCCGGGATTCTCGCCGCCGTGCCGCAATCCCGCCTGCTGCTGAAAGGACACGGACTCGATGAACCCGGGTTGGCCGCTGCGTTGCGGTCGCGGCTTGGGTTGCTCGGGGTCGAGGATGATCGCGTCGAATTGCTGGGGCGCACCGCGGGCATCGCCGAGCACCTCGCGCTCTACGCCCGGGTGGACGTGGCGCTCGATACTTTTCCCTATCATGGCACCACGACCACGTGTGAAGCGCTTTGGATGGGCGTGCCCGTGGTGACGCTGGCCGGAGATCGCCACGCTTCGCGCGTCGGCGTGAGTTTGCTCACCGCGCTCGGCCGCCGCGAGTGGATTGCGCGGGACTGGACGGAGTACTCCGCCATTGCCGTGGCCCTGGCGAATGATGTGGCCGGCCGCGCTGGGTTGCGGTCGGCTTTGCGCGACGAAATGCGGCGCAGCGTGCTGCTTGACCATGCGGGGCAGGCGGCCCGGTTTGGTGCCGCTGTGCGCGAGTGCTGGCAGCAGTGGTGCCGCCGGCAACAGAGCATGTCGGGAAACCAATCCGTCTCGCCCGTGGAGGCGGTGTTCTCCGCATGACCACTTTGCTCCAGTCTCCTCTGCCGGAGTCGGCGAATCCCCTGGGGACGCATCGGCCCGTGGACCAATCCTCCCCTGTCGTCGCGCAACGTCGCGTGCGGTTGTTTGTCTTCAGCCCCTGGGCCGGAACTTTGCAGGATGGCGCGGAGTATCTGCGCGAGCTGCCGGCGCTGGACGTGACGAAGCGCGTCAGCAATCCTGCCGATGCGGCGCTCGTGCAGATGGCGCGGCTCGATTGCGACTGGCACGGCGAAAATGTCCGCGCCTTCGGAGCGGCGGCGGCGGACGGCCTGGAATTTCTCCCGGTGCGGGCCGTCGGGAAGTCCGGGCTCGCCGACCTGCTCGTGGCGCCGAAGCCCGCCGACGAAGAGTGGTGGCTCGTGCTCACCGGCCAGCATCCTCAGATGATGGTGGGGATGATCGGAAAGGTGGTGCAGCATCTGGCGGTGCGCGGGGTGCGCACGCTCTATTATGCTTTCGACGACGCCAGCCGCACCATGCCGGCGTTTTCCGAAATCGCGCGCCATCTCGCCGTGCTCATCCACGATGAATATCCGCTCGCATCCCCGGTCCAGGAGAAGCTCAGCCCCGGTTGCCCGCAGATTCACCGCAGTTGGGTGGCCAATCTCGTTCCCTTCGCCTCGCCGTTTGTCGAACAGCCGGAGAAAAAGATCATTTTCCTGGGTTCGCAGCTCGGTCTCACCGCCCACCGGCAGCGGCAGATCGATTTTCTCGGCAGGAAATTCTCGGACCGGTTCACCGCCATCTGCGACCACTCGCTCTCCGTGGCGGAGCGGACGAATTTGTCGCGTTTCCAGGTCGCGCTTTGTCCGGAAGGCCGGAAGTTCACCACCGCGTCGATGCGGCAGACCCACACCGACCGGCCCTTTTGGGCCGGCACGCTCGGGCTCGTGCCGGTCAGCGAGGACTCGCGGCCCGGGGGACGCTTGGAGGAGCTGCATCAGGCCGGTTTGATCATGCGCTACCCGCACGGCGACCTGAAGAAACTCGGCGAAATTTGCGAGCAGGCGCTGGAGTGCGGCGTCGAGTCACGCCGGAAAATCTACGATCATTTCAACCGCCACGAAACCGTCGGTGCCGTCGTGGCGGCGGCGATAAAAGCCGCAGGATCTCAGTTTAGTGGAGGTGAGGAACCGGATTGCCGTTCGTGGCGCTAGATCCGCGGTTTTTTCGGCACCCAGCCCACGCCGGCCTCGAGGGCGGCAAGGCTCGCGGTTGCTCCCTCGTGGTTCGGATTGAACCGCAGGCAATCCCGGAAACTCGCCTTGGCCTCTTCCGGCCGGCCGAGGGTGACCAGAATGCAGCCGCGGTTGTTGAGAGCCTCGGGATAGGCCGGGAAAAGCGCGATCGCGCGGTTGTACTCCGCCAGCGCGCCGGCGGGATCATCGCGCGCCGCCTTGTAGCAACCCAGGAAATAATGGGTCTTGGCGCTGCCGGGTGAAGTCTCGGCCAGCTTGGGATAAAACGCGTCCGCATCGTGCCAGTCGCGATTGCGCACCTGGGTTCGCGCCGCAAAAAGCAGCACGATCGCGGTCAGGACAATTTCGTGGAGGGGCAGGCGGGTGAAAATTTGCACCGCGAGCAACACCAGGCCGATGCTGGGCAGAAAGACCAGACGCTCGCCCATCATCGTGCCGATCGGCATCAGGAGATTGGCGGCGGGAAGAAAAAGCACGGTCCAGCAGGCGATGCCCAACCGTGACGTCGGCCATTTTATGAACGAGACGAATGCAATCCCCGCGAGCAGGAGCCCGCCCCAGGCCCGGCCATCGTGCAGGCTCATGACCAGCGGGATTTCTTTGTACGAATAATCGGCTGACAGTGTGACCGGCATCAAGGTCCGGCCGACGTAGAGCACCTGCGTCCAGAGTGCGGTCAGGATTCGCTGGGGCGCCGCCACGAGGGACATGGGATTGTCGATCGGCGGAATGAAGACCGCTCCCTCGGCGACGGCGGTCCGGGCCCAGAGCGCGAGACCGACCACGGCGGCGACCGCGATTCCGTGGACAATCAGGCGGCGGAAATTGAGCGATTCGCGCGGACCGGCTCCGAGCCACGGAAAAAGCAGGGCCACGCCCGCGATGGCGGCCGCACTCTCCTTGGAAAAAACCGCGAGGGAAAAAAGAACGAGGGCGCCGATGAACGCGCCGCGGCGGTACAGCAGGAGCGCGCCAAGCCCGAGGACCGCCGCGAGCAGCTCGTTTCCGCCCACGATGGCCGCCGTCACTTCCGTGTGGATGGGCAGAACCGCAAAGAGCAGTGCGCCGAAAAAGGCGGTGCGTGCCGGCAGACGCAGGTCAAGGAACAGCCGGTGGACCAGCAGGACCACCACCGCGCCCAGAATCAAGTTCAGTGCGTGAAACGGCCACGGCGACCCGCCCCCGATATTCCAAACTATGGCCCAGAGCGTTTGGGTGACCGGCCGGTACAGCGTCAAGCCGGGCCGGTCGGGCCAATAGCCATGCGTCCAGATTTCTCCCAGACGGGCGAGGGAATGCAGCCGTTCGTTCTGCACGATGAGGGGCAGATCGTCATAGATAAACGCGCCCGTCAGCGTGCCGAGATTCGGCAGGAGAAACGCGAGGCACAGCCAGACCGAGGCGAAGGGTGGCGCGGGAGCCGCCGGGGACGGGGGATTGACCAAGGCCTCCGGCTCTTTCTTGGGCGCCGCTGCGCGGCGCGCTGAACGTTTCGGTTTCACAACTTACTGTGGCTTGGTTGCGGTGAAACTTGGGATGGCTCTGAACTCATCGCGTTTTTTATCAAGCGCGCCCTTCGGACGCGCAAGAGTTAACCTGAAAATTTCGGATTCGTCTTTGATGGCCGTGCCCCGGCGTTCGCCGCATTGGTCGGGCTGCAGCAGCGGCTTTATGCCGCGATGGCAGTTCCTGATCCATCGCCGATTTGCGGAATTGGCTTCACCCCGTCACGCTCGCCGACGGCCAGACGACGAAGTCCGTCGCCCTCGAAGCCCGCCGCAGCCAGATTCTCGACCTCTGAACCCACCGATTTTATCACCGGATCACGCGGAGGAAACGGAGAACCGATCCCAGACCTGCCCGCGGATTACGCGAATGACCGCGGATATAAAACCCTGCCGGGCCCATCTCCCGACGGGTTGTCTTGCGTAGGGCCGTCGCTCGCAGACGCGCCGGATTGGATTCAGCTCAGAAGTGGTTTGAAGTGAGTTTGCCCGATAGGATGGCTTCGGGTCGGCGCGCTGTTTTGGACGGTAGTGAAGGGGCAGAAAAGGGGTCAGGCTTGGGGGCAAAAAAGGCTGCAAATGTTATAATTTACGTCGGAGTGGAGCGCGGCAGAACCCCGCCCAAGTGGCAGTTCCCGCCGGAACAGCGGCAGTTCGGGCAGAGACCATATTCGCCTAAATCGCCACGAAAAATCATCGCAATTGGATTCGTGCTCTAAAACAACCTTTTGCAGCAGACTGCTGGGTTCATCCCGAGGTCATGAGAAACGGCACCCGGAGGGAAAGCGCGGCCAAAATCTGAATGCCGGGGCACGGAAGAGAGCCCGCTTGGTTGGGATGGGGGCGTTCTTCACGCCGGCGGCTTGGGGCGGAAATGTTTCCGGATGAGCTGCTCGATGCTTTCGATCTTAACCGGCTTGCTCAGGTAATCGTTCATGCCGGCTTCGAGACAGCGTTCACGATCGCCGGTGACCGCGTTGGCCGTCAGGGCGAAAATGCGCGGCTGGCGGGCGGCGGGATAGCGTTGGCGAATCTCGCGGGTGGCGATGAGGCCGTCCATCTCCGGCATCTGCATATCCATCAGCACGAGATCGAAGGGTTGCTCGTCGAGCATGTGCAGGGCTTCGCGGCCATTGTTCGCAATGGTGGCCGAATAACCGAGCCGGGCGAGAAACCGGAGGGCCACTTTTTGGTTCACGGGATTGTCCTCGGCGACGAGAATGCGCAAAGGAATGGTCGTGCCCAGCGGGATTGGCGCGGGGGCGGTCTTGGTCGCGGCGTGAGGCGGAGCGGTGACTGCCGCAGCCGTGCGAAGCGCCGGCGGAACCGGAACCGTGCTCAACGACGGAATGGAAATGGGCGCGGCGGACGAGGAGGTGGAAAGCAGGCGATGCAGCGTTTCAAGAATCAGAAAGGGCCGGATCGGTTTGGGGATGCGGACCAGATGCGCGGGGTCCTTGGCCTGATTTTGCGTGGCCGAGTCCACCGGATTGGTGAGCAAAATGACCGGCAGTTCGGGTTGGTAGGTGTGCAGTTCATTCACCAGTTTCAGGCCGTTTTCTCCGGCCAGTTCCTGATCGATGATCGCGGCGGAAATGGTGTGCTGCTGGGAGAGCTGGCGGCCGTCCGCGATGTCGCCGGCCTCGATGATCGTGAGCTGGAAAGTGGCGAGAGCCTCGCTCAAGGTCAGCCGGTTGAGCGGCAGATCGTCCACGATGAGCACCTTGGCCAGATGGAAAGCGCGGGGCAGCGGCGCGAAGGCGGTGGTGACGGGCGGCGAGGTGGGTTCGGCCAGAATGCTGAAACGGAAGATGGAACCGCCGCCGGGGTTGTCCTGCATGTCGATCGTGCCGCCCATGAGCTGGCACAACCGGTCGCAGATCGCGAGGCCGAGACCGTTGCCGCCGTATTTGCGCGTGTTCGAGGAGTCGACCTGGCTGAAGGGCTTGAAAAGCCGGTCGCGGTGCTGGGGTCCGATGCCGATGCCGGTGTCGCTGATAAAAAAATCAATCGACTGCAGGCTGCCACCGGGCAGGGGCGCGATGGTGGTGCCGGCTGCGATGGGAGCGAGACGAACATCGACGGTGATCCTCCCCTGCGCGGTGAACTTGACCGCGTTGTCCAGCAGGTTGACGAGCACCTGTCGAAGGCGGGACATGTCCAGCAGGATCCACGGTGGCACCGCGGGATCGATGTGGCACGCGATCTCGATTTTTTTTGCCGCGGCTTTCAGGGCGTAGACATCCACGGCTTCCTCCACGCACTGGGCAATTTCCACCGGCTGGCGCTCGATCTCCGTGTGACCGGATTCCATGTTGGAGAAATCGAGGATTTCATTGATGATGCCGAGCAGCGCCTGGCCGGAGGTGCGGATGGTGCCGACGAATTCGCGCTGTTCCTGATTCAGCGGGGTGTCGAAAAGCAGGCTGGTCATGCCGATGACGCCGTTCATGGGCGTGCGGATCTCGTGGGAGACAGTGGCGAGAAATTCGGTCTTGGCGCGCGAGGCCGCGTCGGCCTCGGCCTTGGCACGACGGAGAGTGGCTTCGGTCTGGACACTGGAGGTGATGTCCGTGCCCATGGCGATGAAGTTTTCGGTCCGGCCCCCGTCATTCATAACGGGCTGGAGTTCGAAGCGCAGGTGATAGTTGCGATCGTGGTCGCGGCTGCGCAGCATCACCTCGGTGGTGAGCGACGCCTGTTTTTCCAGGGCCTGACCGACCTGCCCCAGTACCTCGGGTGAGGCGGGAGGACTGGTGAGGAGATCGAGCAAGGAATGGCCGGCCACTTCGGACAAGGTCCGGCCGGTAAAGCGGGTAAAGCTGTCGTTGGTCCACTCGACCTTGCCGGCAGGGTCGGTAATAAAGACAATGTTTTCAGTGCGCCGGGCGACGTGGGTGAGGAGCCGGGCGGAAGCCTGGCTGGAACGCAGGGCGGCTTCCACGCGCCGGCGTTCCTCGTTTTCCGCCTGCAATTCGCCGGCGGTGCTTTCTGCGGCGCGCTGTCGGGCGCGGGCGGTTTGGGCGAGATTGATGACCAGGCCGATGAGGAGACTCACCCCGAGGCCGGAGAACAGCGCCAGCCGGGGCAAAGTCTGGCGGTCGGCGTTGGTGAACTGAAACCGCGGGGTGAGATGCAGGGTGAGACGCTGCCCGAAGAAATTGAACGTGGCGGACTGGCGCAGATTGGCGTCCAGTTGCTCATCGGATTTCGTGGACGAATAAAGGGGGAGATCGGCTTCGGGTGTTCCGCCGGAGTTGTTCGAGACAGAGACATCCAGTTGGTAGCGCTGGGATATGTTCAGCCGATGATCGATGAGTCCGATCAGGCGGGCATAATCGAGCTGGCCGACCACGAAGCCGTCAAACCGTCCGGCTTGCAGGAGAATCGAATAAATCGCGAACGACGGCGGGCGAAGGGGAGATTGCAGCGGACCGGCCACGGCAAAGGTGAGTGATTCGCGCGCCGTGTTCATGGCTTGCAGCCGGAGGGGATTGCTGGAGTGATCGAGACCGGCGGCGTCTTCGTTCCGGCCGGCGGGCCAGATCCACACCGTGCGGTATTTGTCATCGACCCGGCTGATGAGCTGGTAGGAAGGGGAGACTTCGAGCTGGGCGCGCGCATCCTTTTCCCAGACCGGCGCGGAGGTGCCGACCGCATCGGCCCAGCGGGCCGCCATGCCGCGAAGATTGTCGATCTGGGTTTCCGTTTCGCTGCTGTAGAGCGTGGCAATATGGTTGATCGTCAGTTGTGTGGTGTGGTTGACGAAGACCGCTTCACGTTCGCGCAGGGAAACCCAGAACAAGACCGACACCGTGGCGCCGGCAACCACGGCGGGGAGCCAGAGCCAGCGCGGACCGGTGCGCCATTCGTTGCCCTCCGCTTTGGGGGCGGCCAGCAGGAAAAGGCCGCAACCAAGCACGAACAAAGCGATGGCGGCGGGCAGACCAAGCTGGGCGTGGGTTTGCCAGAGATCGAGACGGTCCAGGCCGACCTGATCCGCCAGCAGCGAGGTGGCGCCATAGGCACAGGCCAGCGAGCCGGTGAGCGCCAGCAGAAGGGCAAGACGTCTGGGCCATGGTTTCCATGTATAACGGAGGAGCAAAATGCCCGCGACGGCGAGGACGAGCGCCAGGCAAATCGGGGAGCGGCCGACGGCGACACCGGCAATCAGATTCTCATGGGTTACGAAGAGGTTGTCCGATTTGAATCTCAACCCGGTGAAAAACTCGACCACGGGAATCCAGCCCAAGAGAGCGCCCAGCACGGCGATGCCCCGCGCTGTTTTATGAAGGCGCAGGCAGATCAGCAAAGGCACCACGCCCAGCAGAAGCAGCACCATCGCGGCATTGGCGGCAAAGGGCGGATCATTCGGGCGGGGCTGGACCCAGGCCGCCTGGCCGCTCCACCAACCCAGCAGGATGAACAAACCAAATGCGGCTACCGCCAGAAAAGGCAGCAGGTGAGCGTTGCGCAGGTTGAAGAAACGGCGGTTCGAAGGCATTAAGGACAGGAAAGGCAATAACTTGCCGGGCCAATGAAGAGCAAATGGGAAATCGGCGCATTTACCCGCCTTATCCGATTTCATAAAATGCATACAAGCTTACCAACAATGAGATGAAGGAACTTTGCCGACCTAAAGTGGCGAGACATTGTGCCGTTTTAAGGGGAAATATGTCCGCACTTACGGCTAGCTCAGTGCAGGTGGCGCCACGGCCCGCCTCGGGTTCGCCTGCCCTTGATCCATCCGTGGCCGGGTTGCTCCCGGTCGCCGATGGTCTCTGGCAGGAAATTTATCATGTCATTGCGCCCATCGATGATGCCGGAATCGCGCAACTCTGGCGTGCTTACCGGACCGACACCGCTGCTGAGGTCGTGCTGCGGGTGTTGCCCGGAGTGAAGGGCGACGCCCGCACTGAAGCGTGGACGCGCTTGTGCGCGATCGATCTGCCCTGTGTGCAGAAAGCGATTGAGGTGCATTATGTCGGCAGCCACCGGGTGGAGATCTACGGTGCGCTGAAGGGAATTCCTCTGGACCAATGGCGCAGCAAACGTTCCTCGGTCGATGTGGCGACGGTGGAGACGGTCGTGCGTCAACTGTCCGAAGCGCTGGGTATTTTGCATGCGAACGGCCTCGCTCATCTGGGCATGCAACCGAAGGTGGTTTTTTTGCATGAGGACAAAAGTGGTTTGCAATGCACATTGGGCGGACTGGGCTCGGTCGTCCGCTTTGAGGGGGAGAAACTGATTCCCGCCTTGGTGAATCCCCTGTATGCCCCGCCCGAGGCGGCAACCTTGCAACTGCACGAACCCGGTCCCGCCATCTGCGGATGGGATTGGTGGACGCTGGGACGGGTGGTGCAGGAGCTGCTGCTCGGGCATCATGTGATGGATGACCTGCCGGATGCGGAGGCGGCCCAATCCGAGCAATTGCGCTGGGCCCGGGCGGAGGCGTTGCTGCTCGAACAGGAGATGGAGGGGCTGCGCGCCGGTGCCGTGGAAGTGATGAAGCTCGATGAGCGTCTCACCGTGCTGTTGCGCGGTTTGCTGGCGAGTTCGCCGGAAGGGCGCTGGGGCGGGGAATTTGTTGACCGCTGGTTGCGTCACCAGTTGGTGAAGGAAAATTACAGCGACCGGCGGGCCGAACATAAATTTCGCTGGCGGGGCCGGCTTTACACGGTGCCCGAGGCGGCCAAGGAACTGCAATCGGCCGATCTCTGGAGCGAGGCCGCCGCGCATGTGTTCAAAACCACCGCGCCAGGAAGGCTGGCTCATTTCATCGCCAATATGCCCGAACAGCATTTGCTGCACAAGCAGCTCGGCGAGCTCCTGAAATTTGCCACGACTGAAACGATCCGCGTCCTGCCAACCAATGTGTCGCGCGAGCTCATCCTGATGCTGGCCTTGTTGCAGCTCTCGGGGGAGAAACTTTTCTGGCAGGGCCGGCGCATCACCGGCGAGTCCCTGGCCGGATTGCTGGCGGAGGAACCGAACAATCCGGAGCGATTCGCATTTGTGCGCATCCTTACCGACCGGAGCATCTCCGCGCAAATCGAGCGTTATGATCTGGAGGCGGGGCGTTCGCTGGCGGCAGCCGGGCTGCTTGCGGCCGACACGGAGGCGCTCCTTCAGCGTCTGGGCTGGCTGCCCGAAAAAAAGGCGCAGGACAGCGATGCCATCTTCCGCCTGACGCTGGCATCCGAGGCGAACCTGAAGGAAGCGCACGGCCGGCTGAAACAAATTTATGCCTGCGCCAACGATCCGACGGTCGAGAAGATTTTTAAGAACGAAAAGCCGGCGCGCAGTGAACTCGTGGCCCTGGCGTGGATCGAACCCAAGGCCGACAGCCTTGGGTTCGTCACGCATCAGCAGTTGAAGGCGCTCCGGCTCGCGGAAATGACGGAACGGTGCGGGCAGTTGGTCCGGTTGATTTCCTGGCAGAAATTGGAGAAAGCCCTGAAAGCGGGACCGCTGGTTTTTGGCCAGCGTCCGTTGATCCTGGCCGTCTGGCTGGGGCTGGTGCCATTGCTGGCCGTGCTTAAGCCAGGTCCGTTGGGTTTGCTGCTCGGGTTGCTGCCCTTTGGCCTGCTGGTAAGCCTGCGTCTGGTTCATCATCATCTGCTTTCAAGCCTGATCAAACCATGGAGCACGGTGGAAAAGCCCATGGGTTGGGATGGACACTTTGCCCGTTGTCGCGAGGAAATTTCCCGTCTGGTGCGGCAACATGCCTTACCCCTCTCGCTGGCGGAAAGCACCGCTCTGTACCGACGGATCAGCAGCGAGAGAAATGATCTGGCCAAACCGGAACCGTGCGAACCGATCGCTCCACCGGCGCGACACACCGGCACCTTGCTGGTTTCGGCGGCCGGCTGGGTGCTCGTGGTGTCGGTCGTGGCCGGCAGCGTGGCGTGGGCCGTGAAGACACCACCCGATTTTTCGGCCCACCAGAAAGAGTGGCACGCGCTGTTTGCCAGTGCGCCCAAGGCGAAGGTGAAACCGAAGGAAGAACCGCCGGTCACCCAGATTTCCTGGCCGTACAAGGCGCCCAATTCCACCCCTTTCGAGATCACGACCTATGGGGCTTTCAATCCCGATTCGGCCCAAGCCAAGTTTGCCACCGAGCGGGCCCATGAACTAGTCAAGGGCTACAAACCCGAAACGATCGACAGTTTCGTGGCGATCTATGTACCGCTGGAAGGTGCAAACGGCGGCCTGCTGCTTTACGACGGGAAGAAAGGTGCGTTCATGGGACGCAACGGCGTGCTGATCAATTTCGTGCCCATGCCCAAGATGTGGATGCAGATCGGCGACCAGCGGGCGATCTTCATCGAGAAATAAGTCAAGACGGGGGCGGGCCGCAGGATATGCCTCGCTGCTGATTTGCAGATTCCGCTTGCGGCGGCGCTCCGGCTGCCAAGCGTGTGGACAACATGATTGCTCCCGAAACCTTTTCTCACATTGAGAACATAAAGAAGCGCGCCGGCTACTTATGGAGGTTTCTTTGACGTCGAGCAAAAGCAGCGGGAAATAGAGTCGATGGAAGCGGAGATGGGCGCCCCGGCCTTCTGGGACGTGCCGGAGCGCGCCCAAAAGCACATCGCCAAACTCAACGGACTCAAACGCACCATCGCCGGCATATTGGCTTTCAACAAAAAGCTGGATGACGCCTCCGTGATGGTTGAGCTCATCGATTCCGCCGAGCCCGCCGAGCAGGAATCCTATGCCAAGGAGCTCGACCATGCCGTGGCCGAAATGGTGGCGGAACTCGACAAGCTCGAGATCGCCTCCTTCCTCACGGGGCAGTTCGACCACAACAACGCGATCTTCTCGATCCAGGCCGGAGCCGGCGGCACCGAGTCCAACGACTGGGCCGATATTCTTTTCCGGATGTACACCCGTTGGTGCGAGCGGCGGGGTTTCACCGTCGAGCTCATGGATGTGCAGCCCGGCGACCAGGCGGGCATTTCCAAGGCCACGATCCTGATCAAGGGTGAGAACGCCTACGGCTATGCCAAGGCCGAACGCGGCGTGCACCGGCTCGTGCGCATCAGCCCCTTCGACTCGAACAAACGGCGCCACACCTCGTTCTGCGCGGTGGACGTTGTCGCCGAGATCACGGAAGAAATCGAGATCAACATCCCCGAGGATGAGATTCGCACCGATGTCTATCGTTCCTCCGGCAAAGGCGGGCAGGGTGTCAACACGACCGACTCTGCCGTCCGGCTCACGCACATCCCGTCCGGCATCGTGGTCGTGTGCCAAAACGAGCGTTCGCAGATCAAGAACAAAGCCGCGGCCATGAACGTCCTCAAGGCGCGTCTCTATGAGAAGCGCCTGGACGATAAGCGCAGCGAGATGGAAAAGTTCTACGGCGAGAAGGGCGAGATTGGCTGGGGCAGCCAGATCCGCAGCTACGTCCTGCAGCCATACCAGATGGTGAAGGATCTCCGCACCGGCGTCAGCACGAGCGACACCCAGGGCGTGCTCGATGGCGATCTCGACCGCTACATCTACGGCTGGCTGCGCGCCGGCTGCCCGCGCCACCGGAACAAGGATATCCAGATCGACGACTAGTAATCGTTCTCTTTCTCGTCCTTCGTTCTCGTTCGCGACCGAACGAGGGAATGAGAAAGAGCCGGAGACCGAGAATGAGCGCCCATCCCACCGACCTCACGCACGAGCAACTCAAAGCTGCCTTTGCCAGCCAGTCGCTGTTCGAGGACAAGACCTGGCAGCTCTCGCCCGAGGCCTGGCCGCTGACGCCAGAGCAGCACAGGCAGTTGGAGCAGATTGGCTCCGCGTGCCTGGAATTTCATCAGGCGCTCGAAATTCTTTATTTCCGCTCGGCGCAGGGGAAAAATTTGCTGCGCAACAAACCACTCCTTGCCCCTTGGGTGGCGGAATACCTTGATCGCGGCAAACCGGCGGCACTCGTCGTGCATGCCCGCGATCCCAAGAACCGCGGAGCCATGCCCACGGTGTTGCGGCCGGATCTGCTGCTGACCGAGGAGGGATTCGCTCTCACGGAACTCGACTCGGTTCCCGGCGGCATCGGTCTCACGGCATTTTTGAACCGGCTGTACAATGGCGAGGGTTCGGGAATCATCGGGGCCGGTGACGTGATGATTGCCAATTTCCACCAGTCGCTCGCGGCTTTGCGTCCCACGGTGCGGAATCCGCTGATTGTCATTTTGGTGAGCGATGAGGCCGCCACCTACCGGCCGGAAATGCAATGGCTGGCCGAACAATTGCAGCGGCAGGGCAAGCGGGTCTTCTGCCTGCATCCGGACAAGGTGTTTCCCCTCGATAACGAGCTTTTTTTCGACATCGAGGGCACGCCCGAAAAAATCGACATCATCTACCGGTTCTTCGAGCTCTTCGACTGGGCCAACATAAAAGTGGCGGCGCATATCCTTGAATCGTGGGCGGCGGACCAGGTGGCGATCGCCCCGCCGATGCGGCATTTTCAGGAGGAGAAACTTTCCCTGGCGCTTTTCCACCATCATTTGCTTCCGGAATTTTGGGCGGAGAATATCGGTCGGGTCAGCCTGGAGCTTTTAAGGAAGATCATCCCACAGTCCTGGATCATGGATCCGGCGCCGCTGCCGCCCGGCGCCGTGCTGGACGGACCGCGGGTCGGTGGCCGGATGCTCAATGACTGGCGCGATCTTGCCGGTGCGTCGCAGAAAGAGCGGGACCTCATCATCAAGATCAGCGGGTTTCATGAAACCGCGTGGGGCGCGCGCAGCGTGGTGCTCGGCAGCGATTGCTCGCGGGAAGAGTGGCAGGCGGGCGTCGAACAGGCCTTGAAACTGGCGCCGGCCAACCTGCACATTTTGCAGGAATACAAAAAACCCAAACGGGTGCAGCATCCCATCTACCGCGCGGAAACCGGTGCGGCCGCCACCGCCCGCAGTGAATTCGGGCGTTTGCGGCTTTGTCCGTATTATTTTGTGGTGAACGGGCAGACCCGTTTTTCCGGAGCCTTGGCGACCTTTTGTCCGCCCGACAAAAAGATCATCCATGGCATGCAGGATGCGGCCTTGTTGCCGGCCCGGGTGGTGCCAAAAGCCGGCTAGACGGAGCACATGGTCCCCCACGCGCTCGCGGCATCATTGCGTACCGGCCGGCATGTTGCTGGCGACACGCCGGACCTTCAGGCCGCCGCAGTTTTCTGTGCCGGGGACGATTGACTGCCCATGAGCTGTTGGAAGATGGCGTCGCGGCGTTCGCGGGCGACGCTGACATCCTTGGTGCCGAGCGAACGGCGGATGCGTTCCTTGGTGGTCGGTGTGGGATACACGGTATAATGCAGGAACCAGGTTCCGTTGTTATGCCAGAGATGATGGTTCGGATTCACCGCATTGAAGCGGAGAACCGGGAGTGAGGGTTGGTTGGTGGACATGATGCGTGAGCGGTTGAGGATTAGTTAATCGTTCGCGCCTCAGGGTTTTCCTGAAAACGAAAAGCCGCCTGAGGGCATCAGGCGGCTTTTTCGCTTTTGGGAGGAGTTTTTTGTTAGAGGGTTTTACCCCTCTCACATCCGGGTGACTTGCGTCACTCGAAACCACCGTGATCACTCCTAGACCCGGTTGGCAGAAGCAGCTGTTGCCAGCCGTTCCTTTCCTGATGCAGGGCAGATCGTGCAAATCCTCCCGGCAAATGCCAGATAATTTTTTGGGTTGCCGGATGATGGTTGTGCCTCTGGGTGGGATTATCACTGGTCATGGTTATCCCGCCGCCGGCATGCGGATCGGCCCATGCACACTGATGGGTATCCTTGGTGAAACTGGGATGGTCCGCAGATGTGCTATTTTGTGCGCAACCAATTATCTTCCGGCATGAAAATGCTGAAGATCGAGTTGGCACTGCGGCTCTTAGTCTCCTGAACGGCATTTCAGTAGGGCGACGCCTTACGAAATGCGGTCGGCAAAGCGTTCCTGCTCAAAATTGAGATAGATGTGTCGGTATCGACGTCGCGCTTTCGGAGTCGGTCAATTTCGGCAATCGCCCGGACTTGTGCGGTATTGTTTTGAGGTCTGTCATATATTTCTCACATTTTGGGAATCTTTTCCGGCTGGTGGACGTCTACTAGCCAACTTCACTCACCTTCCGCACATCTATGATTTCAGATATTATCAAAGGGGCCGGCTTTCTCATCTGGCCACTGGCGCTGTGTTCAATTATTGCAGTCTATATCGTCTGCGAGCGACTTTACTCCCTCCGCAAAGGGGTGGTGCTGCCTGACGATCTGGTCGACGCGATTGTCGAAGGCCGGGAGGTCACGCCCGGACGCCACTCTGTTTTGGCCCGGATTGTGGGTTTCGCGGACAGCCACCCAAACGACCCGGAGGCGATCAAGGCCTTTGCCCGCCTAGAGATTAACCGGATGGAACGCGGCGTACCTTATCTGGATGTCATCCATGTGACGGCGCCATTGCTGGGCTTGACCGGTACGGTGCTGGGTTTGTTGAACGTATTTAAGAATGTCTCCAAAGAAACGGGTATCCCCGATCCCGCGCCCTTCATGCAGGGCGTTTCGCTGGCCCTGTCGGCCACGCTCATCGGCTTGCTCATCGCCATGCTGGCCCTGGTGCCGAGCGGTTTTCTCCAGCGGAAGATTGAAAATTATGCGGTGAAAATCGATCTGTTGCTTGAACGTATCCTCAGCCGGCACAGCAAGCCCACTTCATGAGCGCACTGTACACCCGTCGCCGGAAAAAGCCGGAGATCAACCTCGTGCCGTTGATCGACGTGCTCGTCATGCTGGTCTTTACCTCGTTTGTGACCATGCAGTTCAAGTCCATCGCGGCGATGAACCTCACGCTGCCCAAGGCTGAGAGCGCCGGCAAAAACGAACTGAAGGACTCGATCACCATCACGATCAACAAAGAAGGGAACTTGTTCGTCAACGAGCAGGCCATAAAGCCTGATCAACTCAAGGGGGCGCTGCAGGATATCGCAGCGCACAACAAGGACATCACAGTGCTCATCCGGGCCGATGAAAAATCCGAGCTCAAGTATGCCATCGAGGTGATGGATGTCTGCAACAAATATGGCCTGACCAAGGTGCGGATGCAGATGAAAGATCAGTGATGCTGCGGCGCGATTCGTGATGCGGCTGGCGGCTCTGACGGTGTGTGGACGCGCGCCCGGTTGCGACTGAAGACTTGCCTTGTTGCGAGCCGACCTTCGCCGGCCCTTGCAAGGTTGCGCGGGGAGCATCGGTTGACCGGGCTAAGTCGGCCATGCCGTATTTCTACTCGCTACCCGCTGCTCGCTGACGCACTACTTTCCCCATGAAAATCCTGATTACCGGGGTCACAAAAGGGCTCGGACGCGCTCTGGCCGAGTGGTACATCAAGCAGGGCCACACCGTGATCGGCTGCGGCCGCAGTGTGGAGATCCTCGAGATGCGCTTCACCCACCCTGCGCCGCACGATTTTTCAGTGGTGGATGTGACCGACGAAAACAAGGTCGCGCTCTGGTCCGAGAAGGTCGCCGCCGCGCATGGCGCCCCGGATATTCTGATCTGCAACGCCGCGTTGATGAACCATCCCGCTCCGCTTTGGAAGGTGCCGGCGGGAGAGTTCAACAAACTCATCGACGTGAATATCAAGGGCGTCGCCACCGTCATCCGGCATTTCGTACCCGCCATGGTGGCGCGCGGCACCGGTGTGATCGTTACTCTCAGTTCCGGCTGGGGCCGGGGCACCTCGCCCGAGGTGGCGCCGTATTGCGCCAGCAAATTTGCCATCGAGGGCCTGACCAAGTCGCTCGCCCAGGAATTGCCCTCCGGCATGGCCGCCGTCCCGCTCAATCCGGGCGTGATCGACACCGACATGCTCCGCCAGTGCTGGAGCGACGGAGCCGCCGGTTATCCGAAAGCAGACGCCTGGGCCAAGGTTGCCGCCCCCCACATTCTGCAGTTTGGTCCGACCGACAATGGCCGGTCGCTCAGCATCCCCGGGTTTGAGGGGTGAGAATTTTTTATTGCTCCATGAATAGGAGGATGTAGGTGGCGAGTTGCAAGAAGTGCGTGAAATAGTCGTTGCGAAGTTCGGACTCTTCAGTGGGCAGTGGCCGGGTGACGGTCTGGATTTCATGCAACGTTGAGCTGACGATCTGATCGATCCAGCCCGTCAGCGTGATGGCCCGGCCGCGATGAACCGGCCGGCCCTTGATGGTACTTCAAACAAAACATCGGGGCGCAGCGCGTCGTCCACAGTGTTTTCCCTTTCGATCTGGGTCTTGAGTTCGTTGTGCCAGTGTTGGCCGAGCTGGGCGCGCCAGAGACCTTGCGGGCCGCCGAAAGACTCGCGCGGGCCGAGGACGATGTCGGAAAAATCGCCAACACTCAGGCTGGCGGTCTTGTGGTCGAGGGAGAACTGCATGGAGCACGTCCACGGAACACTCGGAATCCACGAAAGGGAAGCAGGAAGAATTTGGGGCGAATGGACGCCGGGCTAGCTGTAAGTGGACAGATTGTATTGATCTAGGAATGGGCTTTTCTTTCGAGCACATTTGGCGCTCGTTTCCTGACGTTTTCACTGAGGTCGTCTTTTAGCAGATTTAACACATCCATGCGTGAATTTTCACAAGCAATGCGACCTCTCAAATGCTGTGGAAACGCTTTATTTCGGAGCAGCTCGGCAAGTGATGCTATTGGTGCTGATGGATGGGCAAAGAGACGCTCTATTGCAATCATGGCATGATAATTTCTGGGTTCTAGTTTCGAAATCGCGGTCGAAATCGAGCCGACTAGACTGATGCAAGCAGTGGAAGGTAGCGAGGGGTTCGACAGGAGACCGGCCGCTATTCTGAAATCATCCTCTTTTACGAAAGATCTGGGAACCAGAGCTTCGAGGATCACAGATGTTGAATTTGCATTGGCAGCCACAGCTTCCCTGACAAAAATATACTCAGATGAGGCCAGTGACGATAGTTCGTCAACGGATGTGGTTGGATCGCTCGCAGCACTGGATCTATCCTTGGGACCGGTGTATTTTTTCATGATCGTGGTGGTTATATTTCGCTACAAGTGGATTTCCGTCTCGGCTTTGATCCATTCTTCCAGGCGGCGGATGATTTTTGTGACGGTCGCGACGTCGGCGGTTTGTGCGGCGAGGGGTTGGTTGAGTAAATGTGCGGCGAGGTCGCGGTCGGTGGCTTGCAGTTGCGGCCACCATTGCTGTTTCACGGGATAACCTTCGTCGCGGAGGAAACTGTAGAGGGCCTTGAGCCAGACGATGTCGGGTCGGCCGCCGGCGCCGAGAGCGGTGAAGCTGTTGCGCAGCAAGGCGGTGATGGACTCGCGGGATTCGTCGGGCACGGCGTTGCGGCTGATGAGCGTGGCGAACGTGGCTGCGGCCTTGAGCGCAGCGTAGGAGCGGCCGATGCCTTCGTGGCGCTGGATGAGCCGGTGCTCCTTGATGAACCAGGTGCGACCTTGGTTCGTCGATTCGAGGGAGAGTTCGGTTTCGTCGAACAAATCCAAGGGTGTCGAGGGAGTGGATTTTCCCTGGCTTACGCGACGCAGGCAGTGGAGAGCGCCGTGCCCAGAGGAGAAAACGGTCAGTTGTTCAAACGCATCGGAGCCCGACGGCTGCCGGGAGAGAATGAAAGCGGAAGTCTGGAGCGGTTGGCCGGGCACCCGCCTACGCTTCTGCCGGAGCCTTGGCGAGGCAAGCCGGGAGACAAATCAAATGGGCGTTTTCAAAGCGGCAGCGGCCTTGGCGGCGGCGGGATCCGGCCATGTGGGGAGCACTGCGCCGCAGGAGATGACGGTCTTCATGCCGTCGCCGACGGACATATCGAGTTCGATGATTTCTTCGCGGGGCGCGTAGATGAAGAAGCCGTTGACCGGACTGGGACAGGTGGGAATGAAAACGGCCCAGTGTTCGCCGGACAGATGGGCGTGGGGCTCACCCTGCGCCTTGTTGGTGAGGAAGCCAATGGTGTGGACTCCTGACCGGGGAAATGGCACGAGGACGACTTTGCTGAACTGATTGCGGCCCTTGGCGCCGAAGGTCTCGATGAATTGCTTCACGCTGTTGTAGAAGCTACCGATGCCGGGGATGTGCTGGATAAAACGTTCGGCGGCGGCACCGATCAGGCGGCCGAGAAAGAGGCGGGAGATATAACCAAGTACAATAACCAGGAGGAGGGCGATGATCGTGGCGACAATGTCCCAGATCAGATCCGGCAACTGCTGCAGAGTATCCGGCAGGTAGGGCTTGAACAGCGGGGTGATCGATCCGCCTACAAAGCTGATAATCAGGCGCAGGCCCCAGATCGTCGCCAACAGGGGGGCGATCAGCAGCAGTCCGGTGAGGAAGGCGTTGCGCAGGGAAGTAATGCGGGATTCGGTCATGGAAAGGGAAAGAGGCATTGAAGCATGAACAGGGCCGGGTATGCACTCAGATTTTTGGGCGAAGGGGCCCAATCAATTTCTCAGCGGATACCGCTGATGGACGCGGATAAAGGCACAAACGAAATTGATCGAATCAAGGGATTGTTCCGCGCCTATTCGCGGTATCCACGGGAAACAGTCCCTGTCGGCGATTCTCAGACGAGCCGGAAAGCCGGTACGGCTTTGGCCTTATGCAGCAGCGCCATGGCACGTTTTTCGGCGGCGCGCATGCGGCGCTTTTTGGCGGGTTGGAGATCATCGTAGCCGGCAAGGTGGAGCCAGCCGTGAACGACGTAGAGGGTCAGCTCGATGGCGAAACTGTTTTGGAGGGCTCGCGTTTTCGCGAGCCGCGGCGTGTCGGCAAGGGGCAGCCCCACAAAACGAGCGGCGGTGTCGGCGGAGACACAGATTTCACCGGCGAGCCCGGCTGTGGGATCACCCTCGAACGTGATGACATCGGTGGCCGCAGTATCGTCCATGAAATCGCCGTGGATCTTGGCCAGCGCCGGATCGGTGAGGAAGACGATTGAAAGTTCGCCGCGAGGACAGACGCTGGAGATTCCCGATTCCTGATTCCCGACTTTCGATTTAAGCGCGGTCAGGCGGGCGCGCGGCAGTGAGAGATGGGGCAGGTCGCCCGGCAGTATTGCGAAATTCTCATCGAGCAATGCGACGATTTTGGCCACAGCCCCGCGGGGGATGCGCAGGCGCGGATGGGCGTTGCGGACGGCGATAGGACGGGCCGGGGCTATGGGGTTGAGCGGATCGCGGCGTAAAGTCGCTCCTACAACTCGTCTTGTTCGCTTCGGGAGATCTCCGAATTCGCGTCCATTCGTCTTCATTCGTGGTTCACCGGATTGCTCAAGTCTTCGGTCCGCCGCTGATTTCTCGCGCCTTCGCCTGCTCGTAGGCGGCGATGATTTGCTGGACGAGCGGGTGGCGGACAACATCGGAGGCGGTGAACTGGTGGATCTCGATCCCAGGAATGTTTTTCAGGATCTGCGGAGCCTGGATGAGGCCCGAGGATTTGGCGCGGGGCAGATCAATCTGAGTGACATCACCAGTGATGATCATGCGGGAATCCTCACCGAGCCGGGTGAGAAACATCATCATCTGTTCAGGCGTGGTGTTTTGCGCTTCGTCGAGCACGATGTAGGCGTTGGCGAGGGTGCGGCCGCGCATGTAGGCGAGCGGGGCGATCTCAATGATGCCTTTTTCGGAAAGTGTGGCGACATCGACGGGATCGAGCATGTCGTGCAATGCATCGTAGAGCGGGCGGAGGTAGGGGAGAATCTTTTCGCGCAGATCTCCGGGCAGAAAACCCAGGGCCTCACCGGCTTCGACGGCGGGGCGGGTGAGGATGATGCGCTGTACCTGGTTCTTGAGCAGCGCGCTGATGGCCGAGACCATCGCGAGATAGGTTTTCCCTGTGCCGGCGGGGCCGATGCCAAAGACGATGGGATTCTTCTGGATGGCCTGCAGGTAGAGTTTTTGACCGATGGTTTTTGGGACGATGCTCTTCTTCTTCGTGGCAATCACGAGGGATTCGGTGAAGAGCGAGCGAAGCTGTTCGGGGCCGCCGTTACCAGTATAGGTGTCGAGCAGGCGGACGAAGTCGGGGGTGCGCAGCGCGAGGCCCTGCGTGCGGCCATGATTGAGCAGATTGAAAAATTCCGCGGTGCGGGCGACAGATTCATCGGTGCCCTCGATTTTCAGCCAGTCATCGCGGGTGATGAGCTGGGCGCCGAGTTTCCGTTCCGCGAGCGCGAGGTTGGCCTCGTCATTGCAAAAGAGCTGGGCGAGCTGGCGCGCGTTGGGGAAGTGGAGGATCTGGGAGGCGGACACAGGGAGAGAGGCGATAAACTCTAGGCTTTTTGTTTCAAGCCCTCGGCCACGCTGAAGAGCCGTTGATGCATGGTGGTGAGCGCTTGGGGCAGGATGCGCGTCTGCCCGACCACGGGCATGAAATTGTTGTCGCCGTTCCAGCGGGGGACGATGTGGGCGTGGAGGTGGGGAATGCTGCCGCCGGCAGCGGAACCGAGATTGAACCCGATGTTGAATCCGTTTGGGTTGAGGGCGGCGCGCAGGACTTTTTCGCCAAAGATAATCTCATCCATCAGATCGAGGCGCTCGGCGGCGGTCAGTTCGGTGAGATCGATGACCGGCCGAAAGGGAATGGCGAGGAGGTGGCCGGCGTTGTACGGAAATTTATTGAGGACGAGATAGGAAAGCGGGCTGCGATGGATGATGAGCGCCTTGGCGTCGTCGCCGAGGGCGGGGAGCTCGGTGAAGGTCTTTTGATCCTCGGGGCGGCGGGGCGCCTCGATGTATTCCATGCGCCAGTAAGCGTGCAGTTGGTCCATAGGGTGGGGGCAGGCTTGAAGAGCGTGGCAGGGATGTCAAAACCGGGATTGATGGCGAGGAAAAGAGGTGCGGGGTGCCTTTGTCGGAGGTAGGAGCGGCTTTATGCCGCGAGGCGATTCGTATCGCGGCATAAAGCCGCTCCTACCTCCAATCATTGAACCAAGTCATGCGCGGAGAATCTCCCTTGCCTATTGATTTTTGCGGTAGAGCCAGTGCCAGGGCTCGAAGTTCACGCCATGCGGATTGCCCCTTGGATACGACAGATGAAATCCGAATTCCTGCGCGTGCTGGGTCAGCCAGGCGTACGCCGCGGTTTGCTCGAACGCTTCGGTCAATGGCGGGCTGCCGGGCGTGCCGATATCGATCGCCCGTCCCGAGTGGTGTTCGCTGAAACCGGGCAGTGCGCTCACGCTAAGGATTTGGTCGATTGACAGTCCGGCGGCCAGTTTCCGGGCGATGATCTGGTGCTGATAATCAAAACTGCGAAAAGCGGAGATGATTTCCAAAGTGACATTCGCCCTGAGCGCAGACTCTCGCATGGCCTGCCACTGTCCGGCGGCGGTGCGTTCCAGCCGTTGCTCGCGTCCGGCATGGTCGAAGCCGATTGAAACCAAGTCAGTACCTTCGAGATGCCATGACTGCCGGCGGTCGGTGGCATGCGAAACCGGAATGCCCAGTTGTTGGAGCGTTTGCAGGATGCGTTCCTGGTATTCGGCGATGAGCCGGGGTGAAGCAGGCATAAAGAACGGACAGATTTTTGCCTTGGATCTGTCACTCAATGTTTCGTTTCGGTTGGACCGGTGGCGGACTCGACACGGAGATCGCCTTCGCCGAGTTTGCGGCGGAGGAAATTAAGCGCGAGCTGGTAGCATTGGAGGGCGAGCTCGGGATCGTAGCGGTAGCCTTCGTCGCGCAGGAAGGCGTGGGCGCCGTTGAACTCGTGCCATGTGAAATTGGTGCCGGCGGCGTTGAGCGCGGCGTGAATTTTCTGCCGGCCTTCGAGCGGCACATGCGGATCCTGCCGGCCCCAGAGTATGAGCAGCTCGCCCTGGATTTCAGGAATGCGGTCGAGCGAATTGTCGTTCATGCCCTTTGCGAGTCCGCGCTTGTGGATGTCGGTCGCGTAGAAACAAACGGCGGCGAGAGCCTCTGGGTTCATCGCGGCGCGGAAGGCGAGATGGCCGCCGATGCAAATGCCCATGACGCCGAGTTTACCGGTGCAGGCGGGATGAGTTTTGAGAAAGGCAAGAACCGCGCGCGCATCGGCGTCGTAGTGCGCGAGCTCCTTGGTGGTCTTGAGGGCGTTGCCGCGATCGGCGCCGGCCTGGTCGTAGGCGAGTACCGTGCCGGCGGGTTCGAACTCGTGGTAGATTTCCGGCACGGCGACGACAAAGCCGTGGCCGGCAAGCAGGGCGGCCGTGCGGCGAATAGGACCGGTGACCTGGAAGATTTCGGAGAAGAGGAGAAGGCCTGGGTATTTGCCCGGCGCGGTGGGGCGAAAAACATAGGTCCGCATGGGACCGGAGGGAGTGGCGAGATCGACGTGCTCGTTATCTTGGAGGGTCATATCGAATCATTAACCACAGATTGGGCCCGAAATCACGGATGGAATCGGCCTTTAAGCGATTCTTGGCCACACTCCGCTTTTTTGTTAGGGCAGGCGTCTCATTACTTCTGCTCGCGCATAGCCAAACTTCTCATATAGGGCGTGGGCATCCGCCGTGCCAAGGAAGCTTCGGCAATTCTTTACGCTGGGGTGGGCGGTCACGCATTCCACCAGCCATTTCCCCAATCCTTTTTTTCGGTGGGTCTCTGCGATGAATACATCGCAGATCCAAGAAAAAGTAGCCTGGTCGGTAACGACCCGAGCAAAACCAATCTGCTTTCGAGTTTCGGTTTTATAGACGCCAAAGCATAGCGAATTCCGAATGGACTCTTCGACAGTTTCGCGCGATCGGCCCTTTGCCCAGTAAGTGCTGTTCAGACTTTGATCAATAAAGGCAACGTCGAGCAACTCATGCTCGGTACTGATGAGAAAGCCTTCGCGCTCAAATTTCATGAGTGCAGGGATGTCGCGTCTATGCCAACGGCGGCTCATCGCCGAGTGGCTGGATTTCGCCTTCGGCCCCGGGCGCGGATGTGACGACCTTCTTCATCCGGTGGCCGGGGATGGCGAGGATTTCCACATAGACGCTTGTGGCGCCATGCTTGACGGCGGTGTCGATGGCGGAGATTACTTCGGCCTGATGCCGAGGTTCCGGTTCGGCTTTGTCCTGGCCGACCTTGCAGGTGAAGTCCCAAAAATCGACGCCGGAGGGTAGGGCTTTCCGGCGCTCCCGTTTGAGGTATTTGCGGACATCGTTCTTGATACCTTCAAGGACGCGCTGATCCTCGTGACCGGGCACCTGGAGCGGAAAAGTTTTCTTCATATCGGACTTTCGTATGAATGATGCTGCAGCGTTTGCAGAGGAAAATCTTCTGAGATCTGTTTACTCAACGTTATCAATTTCGGTGATGATCACCTGCTTGACGGCATGATCCACCCAATACTCAAAGATGAAACCATCAATCATGAGATGGGAGATTTCCCGACCAGACGAGTCGGCTGTGCCGAAGTTCTGAACGAGCGACGGGTCGACGGGCAAGCCATGAGCGGAGTCGAATCGCTTTCTTTGCCGCCGCCCGCTCAATGACGTGAAGAACTCAACTGCGGCAGCGGCAAACAATGTCTCGTACGCAGATCGACTAGCCATGGCGGTGATGCGCTTCCAACTCTGCGATGGTCGTAAACTTCCCGGAGCGGACGTCCTCGATCTTTTTGGCCGTCGATTTCTTCCACGCGGGCGTCGTCCGTTTTAGCCGGTGGAGATATATCTGAATCTCCCTCCGCTCGCGGGCGGAAAGGCGGGAAAGGCTTTGTTTGATTTCGAGGACGCTCACTGGAGCGTGAGAATGATCTGGGTTCGATGATCATCAAGTGCCGGTAGGGTGAAGTGAAGCTGTCGTATGAAACTACTGGGCGGCAGGCTTGAGGGCGGGATTGTTGGCGGCAGGTGGGTTTGCCGCCGGCGTGATCGTTTCAGGCAGCGAGATGAACTCGCTGGCTTTGGCGGGGTCGAGGTATTGGCGGGCCAAAGCGGTGAGCTCGACGGAGGTGACGCTTTCGGTGTCGGCGAGGCGGGTCCGGCTCCACTCAACTCTTTCGGGGAATTCCTGCGCGCTGGCGAGGACGGTGCTGAGCCAGTAGGGATTGGTGCGTTGCGACTGGCGGATGGAGGTCAGGATCGGTTCTTTGGCGCGGACGAGCTCTTCTTCGGTCACGCCGTTTTTGTACAGGTCGGCGGCGACTCCCTTGATGGCGTCGGCGATGGCGCGGGCCTGATCGGGGGCGACCGTGGCCTCGGCGGCGAGCACACCGTAACCAGGGAAGGTGTCGCTCAGACTGGCCCCGGCCTCGGGTGAATAAGTGCCGCCCATCTGCTCGCGTAGTTTCACGCGTAGCCGGTCTTCGAAGATGCTGACAAGGACGTTGAGCCGGCGGGCGAGATGCACATCGCGGGAGTCAGTCGCGGGCCAGTAGACCTGCACAATGCCTTTGGGAATCTCGGTGGGTACCGTGTAATTTTTTTGGAGCGGAGCGGAAGGAAGTTTGACCAGCCGCTGCGCCTCATAGGCAGGTTTGGGGGCGCGGGCGGGCAGGGCGCCGAAAGTTTTCGCAATCAGATCAAGGGCGGTGGCCGGATCGAAATCACCGACCAGAGCGATTTCGACGGGGCCATGGGCAAACTCGGGCGTGAGCCAGGCTTTGACCTCATCGACGGTGCGGGTGGCGAGATCGGCTTCGGAGGGCAGACCGAAGCGTGGATCGCCGCTGGCGAGCAGACGCGGGGTATCGAGCTGGAGCGGACCCTCCACGGTGTGCGCGAGTTGGTTGTAGAACGGTCCGAGGTTTTTCTGGATCTGACGGATGGACTCGGGACGATAACCCGGGTCGGTGAGATAAGCGCAGATGAGCTGGAGCTGCAAGGCGAGGTCGGTCCGGTTGGTGGAAGCGCTGAACACGAAAGCGTCGTTGGCGAGGCTGAAATTGGTGCCGACGGTGTGGCCGGCGAGCAGGCGCTCAAGATCGTCGGCACTGTGCCGGCCAAGGCCGCCAAGGAGGAGGAGATTGCTGGCGAGGAAACCAAGGCCGGGCTGGTTGACGGGTTCGATCAAACGGCCCGCGCCGACGCGGACGCTGATGCGGATGAGACCGGCTTCAAAATCGGTGGGCTTGAGATCGACGAGGACGCCGTTACTGAACTTGGCGAGCGTCACGCCAAGGTCCTTGATCTCCTGTTTTTTTGCGATGGTTCCGGCGGGGCCGAAGTCGGTGTAGGCGAAGGCAGCGTCGGTGACTCTGTCCGCCGGGGCGACCGGCACGGCGCGGCTCGCCTCGTAGGCGGCGATGATTTTTTTCTCGGCCTCGTCGAGCTGAAGATTGCCGGTCACCCAGATCCGGCGGGCGATTTTATCGTCCCAGGCGGTGCGGAGGGCCGCGAGGCAATTCGCCGCCGTGAGGCGGTCGAGCGCAGGCTGAAAGAGGGCGAGATCGGTGGCGGGAGTGGTGAAGACCTTGCGGTCGAGAATCACATCGGTGAGTTCGTTGGCGAGGGCTTCGGACCGGCGGGTGGAGGATGTGCGGACGGCCTGCTCGAGGTCATTGCGGACGTTCGCGACGGCTTCGGCGAGTTCGGCGGGTTGAAAGCCAAATTGCAGCGCACGACGCAGCTCCTGTTCGGCGGAGGCGAGCGCGGCCTGCCACTGTTCGGGTTTGCAGGTGAGCTCGACGGAGGCGTTGCGGAAGAAATCATACTGTTCGGTCACACCGATGGAACCATTGAGGAAGGGCGCACCGTCTTTTTTGGCGAGGATGGCGAACCGCCGGTTGAGCATGCTCAGCGCGAGGGTGCGGGGCAGGTCTCGCAGGCGGTTGGCGGCGGTGTCGGGTTCGTAAGCGTAGGGTTGGATGGTTTCGATCGCGAGATTGACGGACGGAGCTTCGGGTTCCGAGTGGAGGCGGGCGACGATCTGGCCCACAGGGACGACCCCGCCGAGGTCGGGTGCGGGCCGGGCCGGGGCGCGGGCGGCGAGCGGGGCGAGCATTTGCACCAATTGCGGCTCGACGACGGCGGGATCGAAATCACCCACGACGACGATAGTGATCAGTTCGGGGCGATACCAATCGTTGTAGAAATCGACAAACTGGTCGCGCTGGGCGGACTCGATGATATTGGCCAGACCGATCGGCAGGCGCTGGATGAAGCGCGAATCGGGCAGCAGGAATTCAAATTCGCCCACGAACTGGCGGTAGCCGACGGAGTCGCGGTCGCGTTTTTCGCTGAGGATGATGCCACGCTCCTTGTCGATGGCGGCCGGGGTCAGCAGAAGGCCGCCGCCGTAATCGGCAAACAGAGTGAAGGCTTTCCCGAAGGTCTCGGGCTTGGTGTCGGGAAGCTCGAGCAGGTACATGGTGCGGTCAAAGCTGGTGGACGCATTCGTGTCGCCCCCGAAGCTCAGGCCGAGGCGCTGGAAATATTCAATGAGCGTGCCCGGGGGAAAATGGGTCGAGCCGTTGAAGGCCATGTGCTCCAGAAAATGGGCGAGGCCGCGCTGGTTTTCCTTCTCATTCAGCGAGCCCGCGGCGACGGCGAAGCGGAGGCTGGCCCGGCCCTTGGGCTCGTGATTCGGCAGGAGGGCGTAGCGCAGGCCGTTGTCGAGGCGGCCCCATTTGACGGCGGGATCGACGGGAAGGTCGGAGCCGAGGTGGCCGAAACCGGCGGTGAAACCGGAAAGCGGGAAGAGCAAAAGCAGGAAAAAAACGCGAAACAGGGCAGGACGGAATTTCATGGGCGGGATCACGATCTGGGAGCGGAAGCAGGTTGGCAAGTGCGGGAATTTCTTGAGCCTCCGCGCATGACACCAAGGAATCGAAAGAAGGCCAAACCACGCCTGTCCGCCACGCATTACGCGGAATTCGCGAAAGTCGATCAGATGATTATGGGCTGATCATCAAAGAAAAAGGCGGGGAAATTTCGAGACCGGACGGACTGATTGAAATCTGGCATTTTGCCAGTGCGACCGGCGGTAAAATCTTGTCCGCTGCAGATCAATAACTGCGTGCCGGGGCTGCAAATTGTCTTGGCCAAAGGCAGTGCGCCCCTTCTATTTTCCGGTTCAAATGAAGAAAGCCAAACTCCAGACCAAGCGTCCCGAAGACATCAACGCCGCCCTGGCCCGGAAAAAAGGCCCCGTCTCGAAATTTATCGCCCGCAACTACCGCCATTTTAATGCGGCGGCGCTGCTCGATGCCGCCAAGGGTTACGAGGCGCATCTTGCGGCGGGCGGTCAGATGCTGGTGACGCTGGCGGGGGCCATGTCCACGGCCGAATTGGGCCTCACGCTGGCGGAGATGATCCGGAAAGGAAAGGTAAGCGCCATCGTTTGCACGGGGGCGAATCTGGAGGAGGATGTTTTCAATCTCGTGGCGCACGATTATTATGAGCGCGTGCCACACTACCGCGATCTTTCGGTGGACGACGAACAGGCGCTGCTCGACCGGCACATGAACCGCGTGACCGACACCTGCATTCCCGAGGGCGAAGCGATGCGGCGCATCGAGGCGGCGGTCGCCGAGGAGTGGGTGGCGGCGGATCGGGCCGGCGAGCGCTATTTTCCGCACGAGTTCATGTACAAAATTCTTCGCTCGGGGAAATTGAAAAAATCCTACCAGATCGACCCCAAAAATTCCTGGCTGCTGGCCGCCTGCGAGAAAAACCTGCCGATCATCGTGCCCGGCTGGGAAGATGCCACTCTCGGCAACATGTACGCCGGTCGCGTGATCACCGGCGAAATCAAGAACGTCCACACCGTCCGCACCGGCATCGAATACATGGCGTATCTCGCGGCCTGGTACACGAAGACGGCGAAGATGCTGCGCAATGGCGAAGGCTCCATCGGATTCTTCCAGATCGGTGGCGGCATCGCGGGCGATTTCCCGATCTGCGTGGTGCCGATGCTGCATCAGGATCTCGGCCGCACGCGTGTTCCGCTGTGGGGTTATTTCGCGCAGATCAGCGATTCCACCACGAGCTACGGCAGTTACTCCGGCGCAGTTCCGAACGAGAAAATCACCTGGGGCAAGCTCGGGGCCAAGACGCCGAAGTTCGTCGTCGAGAGCGACGCGACCATCGTGGTGCCGTTGATTTTTAGCTGGGTTCTTGGCCACTAGAGCCGGAATACGCCTGGACCGCTCATCCACCTGATCTTTCTCGGTGCACTCTCAGTCTCCATACAGTGGATAAGCTCCTGTGATCTGGCTCTACCGACTTCTCTTCCTGCCCCTGCTTTTGCTGGCGTCGCCCTACTATATCTGGCGGATGCGGCGGCGTGGCGGATATGGGGAGGGTTTCTGGCATCGGTTTGGCGCCGTGCCCGCACTGCCGGCGAAAGGGCCGGGCGTGAAGCGCATCTGGCTTCAGGCGGTGAGTGTGGGCGAGGTGCTGGCGGCCGCGCCTTTGCTTGAGGCATTCCAGCGCGAGGGTGGCGTCGAGGTGTATCTGACGACGACCACCAGCACCGGCTATCAATTGACCAAGGAAAAATATTCCGCGCTGACGGTGGGCCTCGGATATTTCCCGCTGGATTTCTGGCTGTTCAGCGCGAGGACGTGGCATGGGGTGCAGCCGGATATCTGCGTGCTGATGGAGGGCGAGCGCTGGCCGGAGCATGTGCATCAGGCGCGCCGGCGTGGCGTGCCGGCGATCAGCGTGAATGCGCGGATGTCGGACCGCAGTTTCCGCCGCTCCGTGCGTTTTCGCTGGCTGCTGCGTCAATTGTCCGGCGGCGTCACCAAAATATTATGCGCCTCCCGGCGCGATGAGCAGCGCTTCAGGGCGATCGGATTCAACGGCGACCGGTTGCAGACGACCGGCAACCTCAAAATGGATGTCACTATCCCTCTACTTGGCGAGACCGAGCGTGCCCGGTTGAAGCGCGAACTTGGACTGGGGGACGGTTTGGTGCTGCTGGGTTCGTCGACCTGGCCCGGCGAGGAAGAGGCCTTGCTGGCCGCCTTGAAGCTGGCGCGGGAAAAAGGGCTCACGGTTTCGCTTCTGCTGGTGCCACGGCACGCGGAGCGGCGGGAAGAGCTGCGTGGTCTGCTGGAAAAATCCGGTTTGAAATTCCATTTCCGCTCCGAGGGGGCGGCCCCTGGAGCCGTTGACATCTCGGTTGGCGACACGACCGGCGAACTACGCAAGTTTACGCAATTGGCTGACGTGGTGTTCACGGGCAAGAGCCTGCCGCCGCACGATGGTGGCCAGACGCCGGTGGAGGCCGCGGTGTTGGGCAAGGCGGTGTTGCACGGGCCGCATATGACGAATTTTCGCGAGATCATCCGGTCGCTCACCGAGGTCGGGGCGGTGCGCAAGGTGGAGACACACGACCAATTGGTTTCCGCTGCGGTTGAGCTGCTGCAGGACGAGCCGCAGCGCAACCGGCTGGCTCAGGCCGGCCGCGAATGGGGTGAAGCCAATCGCGGTGCCACCGAGCGCACACTGGAGGTCATCCGGGCGCAACTGGCTGGAGCGGATTCATCACGATTGTAGCCGCTTCTGAGCTGGAGATGAAAGCGCGGACCGCAGCCGTGACCACGTTTTAGCTGTGCTCCCACGCGGTTGCACTTTAATCGAAGCTGCCCGAACAGACCGGGGCGTATCAAGGTGAAGTCCCTGCTGCCGTAGGAGACGCTGGCGGCGGGTCGGAGTGTGCGGGTGGAGGTAGCGATTGCGCCGGGGCGACGCGCTGACGGCGCGGGCCTTCATAGAGGCGGATGATGTGACGGCGCTGGTCGTAGCTGATGATTTCGGCATAGCGGCCCCAACCGAGCAGCGTGCGGAAGAGTTGCCGTGGTTTTTCGTGCGGCAGGGCGATCGTCAGTTCGCGGATCAATTCCTCGTCCGAGAGGAGCTGGTTGGGTTGCACCCGGATCAGGCGGACCAGCAGTTCAAAAATTTTCAGCTTGAGCAACTGCTCGCGGACGATGCGTTTCTGTTCGCCGGTGGCGGCACCCAGAACTTCCAGCCCGAGCGGGGTGATCGCCACGTCCTGGCCGGGCGTCTGCACCAGCCCGAGCAGCTCGGCCGCTTTGATCAGACGGACGATGGAGCCAAACTCTTTGCCGAGCCGTTCCGCCAGTTCAAAAACATCGGCCGCCTCATGGTCGATGAGCCCGAGCAGACCGAGCACTTCGGCGGGAGTGACAAAGGGGATGGATACCGGGGCGATGTGGCGGCGTGTTTCGTCCACCTTGGTGGAGACCTTGCCGGCGTCACTCGCGGCGACGACAGTGTCGGGCAGGTTGGTGTGGGTGAGAATGCGGTGGAGATTTTCCACCGCGGCGCGAAATGCCGGCGAATCGGGGTCGCGCGGGTATGGCATGGTGACCGGCACCACGACGTCCACCCGGCCCGGGTTGGCGGCGAGCAGCACAATCTTGGTGGCAAGAAACACCGCTTCGCTGATGTTGTGGGTGACAAACACCATGGTGCGCAGCGGGTGGTCGGGGTTGGCGATCAGACGGGCGATTTCATTGCGCAGCGTTTCTGCGGTCAGTACGTCGAGCGCGCTGAAGGGTTCGTCCATGGCCAGTACTTCGGGATTGGCGATGAGGGCGCGCGCGATGCCGACACGCTGCTTCATGCCGCCGGAGAGTTCGCGCGGGTAGGAATATTCGTAGGCACCCAGCCCGACCGTGGCCAGAACGGTTTCGAGCCGGGCGTGCTGTTCGGCCGGCGGGAGGTGCTCGACCGGCAGCAATATGTTGCCGCGCACGGTCAGCCAGGGAAACAGGGCGAAATTCTGAAACACCATCGCGACGCCGGGGGAAACACCCGTGAGTGGAACGCCTTTCCAAAAAACCTCGCCCTTGCTGGGCGCGATCAGACCGGCCATGATGCGGACCAAAGTGGATTTGCCGCAACCCGAGGGGCCGAGCAACGCCACGGCTTCGTTTTCGCAGATGCCGAGATTGATGTCGGAGAGCACGAGGCCGGCTTCATGTCCCGTGGTCGTGCCATATTCATGGGACACGTGACGGACTTCAATCAAGGGTGGGGAGGAAGGGTCGGACATGGGATCAAATGCCAAAGCGGCAGCGGTTGTCGGCGAGGACCTGGAGTTTTTTCCAAAGGGTGCGGTTGATGCCAACTACAACCAAGGCCATGATCAAGACGGCGGCGGTTAATGTGGGCCAATCGATGGGCGACGTCGCTCGGGCGATGAAGGCCCCCAGTCCGGTGGCTTGGTAAAGCTTACCGTTGGCATGGACGTATTCCGAAACAATCGTGGCGTTCCAAGCGCCGCCCGCGGCGGTGACCCAACCGGTGACGAGGCCGGGAAAAATGGCGGGAATGAGGAAGCGGGTCCACTGCCGCCACCGGTCTAGCCGGAGCAGGGACGCGCAACTGACAATATCATTGGGGATGGCGGCGGCGGCGGAGGCGACGTTGAACAGAATATACCACTGCGTACCGAACAAAATCAGAATGATCGAACCCCATTGCAGCGTGCCGCCTGCAAGCAAAATAGCCCCGAGAATCCATGGATAGATCATCGGTGCAGGGAAAGAAGCGGCAAATTGGATGAAGGGCTGCAGCCGGTTGGAGAGACGGGGATTCAAACCGATCCAGATTCCGGCCGGCACCGTCCACAAGGTGCCGATGGCCACCGCGGCAAGGACGCGGCCGAAGGTGATGACAGTGCAATAAAAAATTTCCCACCAAGTGGTCCATTGTACTTGGGTGAGGAGCAAAACGAGTTTTACCCCGCCAAAAACAATTATGGCCACGAGCAGACCGAGAAACAACCGATAGACAATCCTTCCGCGTTTGTCGGTTCGGGCTGTCGGTTGGGATGCGACAACGGTTGGGCCGGGTAAGGTCAGAAAGCGTCGGCGGAGTTTGTCCATCACACCCGCCATTACGGTGGCGAAGCGTGAGCGGGCCAGCCAGAGTTGGAAAGTCGAGGGAGCTACCACCGCGCCGGCGAAATCGTCGAGTTTGAAGCGGCGTGACCAGACTACCAAGGGCCACCAAATGAGTCGGTCAACGGTGACGATGATCACGCCCATGGCGATGATACCGTATACCTGCGCGCGTATGTTGCCCTGCTCCATGGCGATGCTCATGTAAGAGCCAATGCCCGGCAGGCGAAAGTCCTTGTCGCCAAGGGTCAAGGTTTCGCTGACGCTGATAAAAAACCAGCCGCCCGCCATCGAGACCATGCTGTTGTAGAGCAGGCCCTGGGCGCCGCTTGGCAGCTCAATCCGCCAAAAACGGTGCCACCAGTTGAAACCATACAATTTGCCCAGCAGGCGGAACTCTGCGGGTATCGCTCGGAGCGAATCGTGATAACTGAAAGTCATATTCCAGACTTGCCCGGTAAAGATCGCCAGCACACAAGCCAGTTCCAAGCCGGTGTTGCTATGCGGAAAAAGCCAGGCAAGGGAGAGGGCGAGTCCGGGTAGAAAACCCAGCACAGGAATGCTCTGCAGCACGTCCAATGCGGGGATAAGAAAGCGACGGGCTTGGTTGTCATAAAAAGCCCACGAAGCGACCAGCAAAGTGAAAAGGAGTGATAGAAAGTAGGCAATCCAGCCGCGAGCCAGGGTGAACAGCATGTATTTGGGCAAAGCGCGGGGCGAGAGATCGATGATGACGCTATCGCGCATCGGCTGCTCCCACTGCCGCGCGATGCTGCCGATGCTCACGACCAACGCCCCGAATGCCAGCAGCACACAGGCGTCAATCCACCAGGCAGAGCGAGGAGTATCGGTGGAGGATGGTGGGACAGGCACAGTCTGAGAGAACGAACTGCCTTTGCCAGCTCAAGTCGAAAGGAAAGAATAGAGAAAAAACTCGGAAAATTAGCGCACAAATTTTATCTTGTGAATCCCCATGGTCATAAGCCTGAGCGAAAATCGGATGGCCCGATGCTATCATCCTGTATTCAGCAGTACAACGGACAATTTAACCACGGATTCCCCGGATCTCCACGGATACAGAAAAATTAGGAGATAAAATCCCATCAATTCGGTTCACCTGCTGGGTGAAAGCCAGAAATTTTGTATTGGAATGATCATCCGTGGGCATCCGTAAAATCCGTGGTTGCAACTGCATTTTTTAGGATCATGCACGGATAGCAGGGCGGCGGTGCGGGTTTGTAGTTCAACAGACTACAACCTGGCTGCTCCATTGGCTTACTTCGTCGAGGCGAGCCGGCGGCTGACGCCGCCCATCAGCGCGGTGTGTTCGAGTACGGAAGAAGCGATCGCACGCGCGGCGGAAGGGCGGGCGAGATGGCGGAGATTCTGACGCCAGGTCCGCCAGAGGCGCGCATCGTCGGCGAACGCGCGCTGGAGCGTGGCGATGATCGCGGCCGGCGTCTCGGCGAGGGCACCGGCTTCGTTGCGGCGGAGAAGCTCGTAGTTGCCCTCTTCCTGGCCGGGCACAACCTGGTTCACCAGCATCGGGCAAAGCGCGTTGATCGACTCCTGCGTCGTGGCCCCGCCGGCTTTGCTGATGACAACGTGGTGGGTCATGAGCAGTTCGGGAATCCGGTTGGTCCAGCCGAGGATTTCCGTGCTGGAGCGGGATTGCCGGGCGAGGGCTTCGAGTTCGCTCTTGAGGCGGGCGTCACGGCCGGCCGTGAAAGTGATGTGCCACTCGGGGTGCTGCAGCAGAGCGCGGGCGGTTTCGAGGGCGCGCGAACGGTTGGAATTTATGATGTAGAGAATTCGGCGTGGCGTTGCCGGGCTGACCAGTTCCGGCGGTTGCAGTTGCGGGGCGCGGTCGGCGAAGGCCAGCGCGACGGGGAAGCCGGAAACTTCGACGCGATCGGCCTGCACCCCGGCTTCGCGGAGAAAGGCGGCGGAGTCGTGGTCGGTGACGAACCAGCCATCGGAGGGGGCGCGAAACCAAAGGGCATTGATCGTGATGGCGTCGGTGACGACGGTGAACAGCGGGCAGCGGACGAGGCCCCGGGCACGCAACCGGGCCAGCATCCAGGCGTAGACGGGATAAGTGGAGACGAGGGCGGTGGGTTGCTCGCGTTCGATGATTTTTGCGAGGAGCCGGGTGTGGCTGGCCAGGGTGCCGAGCAACTGCGGAGCGTGGGGAGAACGGTCGAGCCAGCGGTAAAACGTGCTCCACACCTGCGGTGCGTGGTTGATGGTGTGGATGTAGGCGCGACGCGAAATGTTGTTCAGGCGTGGCGCACGCAGGGCGAAAACGTCCACAAGATCCGTGGAAACGCAGGGCATTTCGTTGAAGGCCTCCTGTACTGCTCGGGCGGCGCTGTTGTGGCCTTCGCCGTAGCCGGCGGTGAGTATTAGGATACGCGACATGAGGGGAAATATTTGAATCCGGCATTCCGAACCGTAGGAGCGGCTTTATGCCGCGATAGATCGTTCGAATCGCTCCTGCACAATACACCGAACACGCCGGATTGCATGGGGATTTATTTGGCGGCGGCGAAGGCCGCTACGTGTGCGACAGCCACGTTGGCGACGCTGGCGGCGTTTACCGGAAACGGCAGCGCTTCGTCTGTCGGATCGTCGGCAGGCTCTTCCTTCGGCATCGGGAACTTCGTGACGAATTCCTTGAAGGTGATGAGCTCGAAACGCCCGTCGTGGTGCTCGACGATGGCGGTCAGCGACTCGACCCAGTCGCCGGAATTGAGATAGTGGATGTCTCCGATCATTTTGTCGGCGGGCGTGTGGATGTGGCCGCAGATGACGCCGCGGCAGCCCCGATCACGGGCGAGTGAGGCGATCTGGTCCTCGAATTTCCCGACGAAGCTGACGGCTTGCTTGACGCGGGCCTTGATGGCCTGGCTGAGGGAAAAGTATTCCTTGCCGCGCAGTTTGCGGAACCAGTTGTAGGCGCGATTGAGACGGAGAAGGAAGGAATAACCCATGTCGCCGAGGTGGGCGAGGATGACCATGTTTTTCACCACACCGTCGAACACATCGCCGTGGAGCACGAGATAGCGGCCTTGGGCGGTCACGAGAACGTGATCCTCGACGAGGCTCAGGCGGTCGAACTGCATCGGGAGGAGCCGGGCGAGAAAATCGTCGTGATTGCCGCGGAGGTAGACGACCTCGGTGTCGCGTTTTTGCACGAGAGTGAGAATGCGGCGGATGAAGCGGGTGTGGCTGCGGGTCCACTTGCCGTCGCGGGTGAGGCGCCAGCCGTCGATGATGTCCCCGTTGAGGATGAGGCGTTCGCAGCGGGTGTGCTTGAGGAAGTGGGTGACCTCGTCGGCCTTGCAGAACGGAGTGCCGAGGTGAACATCGGAAATGATGACACTGCGGACATGGAGGGCGGATTTGCTCATGGTGCGGTGGGGGCCAGTTTGGGATTGGGTATTCTCGATTTTGGATTGGCCGAAGCGGCGTGGTGTTCGGTGATGGTTTCAGTCAGGTCGGCGGCAAAGCGGTCGATCACGGTGTCCCAGGAAAGTTTTTCCGCAGTGGCCCGACCGGCGGCGGAGAGGCGGCGGCGCAAGTCGGGCTCAAGCACAAGGCGGATGGCATTGTCGAAGAAGGCCGTTTCCCGATCGAGCGGGGCGACGAGGCCGTTTTGCCCGTGGCGGATGAATTCGTGGGCCGCCGCATAGTCGAAGGCGCTGACGGCGAGTCCGCTGGCCATGGCCTCCGTGATGACGTTGCCAAAGGTTTCGGTATTGCTGGCGTGCAGGTAGAGATCGCCGGAGGCGTAATGGCGGGCGAGGTTGATCCCGGTGTAGAAGCCGGTGAAGATGGCGTCGGGGCGCTGGCGTTGATAGGCGGCGAGCAGGGGACCGTCGCCGACCAACACCAGGCGGGCCCGGGGTTCCACGGCTTTGAGCGCATCAAAAACGCGGAAGAGCAACGGATAGTTTTTTTCCGCAGCCATGCGACCAACATGGAGGACAACCACCTCGTCGGGTTTTACGCCCCAGGAAGCGCGCAAGGTGTCGTCACGGCGGGCGGGAGAAAACAATTCAGTGTCCACGCCCCGCGAAAGCAGGCGAAGATGGGTGTAGCCTTCACTGGCGAGACGGCTGAGCATGTCACCGGTGGGCGCGAAAGTGCGGAGGGTGCGGTTGTGCACATGGCGGAGCCAGGCGGAGACGACGGGCTTGAACCAGCCGATGCGGTAGTCGCGGGTATATTGATCGAAGTTGGTGTGAAAGCTGGAGGTGGCAGGAATGCCCATCGAGCGGGCGAGAGTGATGGCCGACGCCCCCAGTGGACCTTCTGTGGCGACGTGGACCAGATCAGGACGGTTGATCTTCCACAAACTTCGGAGACGGCGGCTCGCCGGCAAACCCAGGCGGAGCTGAGGATAACCGGGAATAGGCACACCGGGAAGTCTGACTTGGCGGCAGGCGACCCTTTGCGTCACACTGTAGCGGGGGGACTCATGCCGTTGCCGCGGACGAATGAGCGTGATGCGATGGCCGCGTTGGGCGAGGCCGTCGACGATGCGACCGAGCGTCATGGCGACGCCGTTTATTTCGGGAGCGTAAGTTTCGGTGATGAGCGCAAGATGCAAGTGTGGGTTTGCCCGTTCGGCGGTCGGACCAACCGTCGAGCGACACCAGAGTGCCCGGCTATTGTGACGGATTCGCGACGGTCGGGTGACGATAAGGTAAAAGACGGATCTTTTTTACGGTGACATGTGAAAATAGGAGTTGCACCCCCGGCGCGGCACTTTTTAACCAAGAGCTTTTATATCCATGCAATCGCACGGGCCCAAGCGGATCTACACGCCTCAATCTCTGGAGTTTTGGTTCGACCGGCTTGAGGCTGACTGGGAAGACCAGTTTGTGCCCGACCACGTCCAGCGGGGTCATGAGATGTACTGCAACAGCGAGATCAAGGAGATCGAGCTGGGTTCAAAAGACGCCATAATCCACCGTAAGATCGATAAAAAGGAAGAATATGCGGTGATCGAGTGGGATGGCGAGGTGATGAGAGTCCGCTCCTCATCCACCGATCCTCTGCTCGCCAACGCCATCGCGGTGGCCGGCTTGCACGAAATCGAGGAACTCGTGGCCGATGAAATGACTTCCAAGCTGCCCGGGGTGGTGCCGGCTTTGGCCCCGGCCGTGGCCGGCAATGGGAATGGCAACGGGAGCAGCGCCAAAGCGGAAGACGGCCCCGCCCGTGACCTGTTGCTGAGCTTCACCGCGACCGGGGAAGGGCTTACTTTTCTGGCCTATTGGAAACACGGGCGGAACCGTATTCCGGCGCTCGGCAACGCCACCACGCATCCGACCGCCGCCGAGCGGGCCAAGCTCATTGCGCTGGCCAGTTACGCGCGCAAGGCCCACTTTCGTTACAACCAGACCACGCACGCCTACTCGATGGAATCGCTGGCGGATATCCCGAGCTTTTTGCGCGATGTGATGCCTCATTGGAAAAAGCAGTTTCCCTTGGAAATTGACGGCAAGGTGGATGCGCTCAAGCACGGCGCCCGCACCATCGAGGTCGAGGCGGTGGCCGAAAACCACGAGGGCGCCGGGTTGAACCTCCGCTGGATTTTCCGGGCCGGAGAGAAATTGCTGACCGAGGAACAGGCCGCCGCGTTGCTCAAACACGGACGCACTCCGGTGCTGATGCCCGATCTCGGCATCCTCACCATGGCGCAGGAGAAATGGGAGAGCATCCAGCAGTGGCGCCGTTCCCTCGAGGACGCGCAGGGCGAAGGCGCCTTGCCTCCCTATCTGGTGTTTTCGCTTTTCAATGACAAGCGGATCAAGGTCACGCTCGGTCCCGAGATCGAGGCGTGGCGGCAGAAAGTGCTCACGCTTCCCGCGGAGGGTCCGCTGCTCCCGGAGTACCTGCGCAATTACCAACGCCGCGGGGTCGAGTGGATGCATCACCTGGCGGATACGGATTGCCACGGCCTGCTCGCCGACGAAATGGGTCTGGGCAAGACCGCGCAGGTGATCGCCCTTCTCTCGGTCCGTCCTTTGGCGGCCATGCCGCATCTGGTCGTCTGCCCGGCGAGTGTCGTGCCGGTGTGGCGCGAGGAGATAGCGCGTTTTTTCCCGGCCGGAAAGGTGGATGTTTTGAAATCCGGCAACGATTTCACGACGAACAAGGCGCCGGTCATCTGGCTTGCGAGCTACACGCAGTTGCGCAAACACCGCGCGCTTTTGGAGGGAGTCGCCTTTGGTTATTCCATTCTCGACGAAGGGCAGTTCATCAAAAACCCCGATGCCAAAGTCACGCAGTCCTGCTTCGCGATCAGGGCGAAGCACCGGATCGTGATGACCGGCACGCCGCTGGAAAACCGCCAGCTCGATCTCTGGTCCATCTTCCGCTATCTCCTGCCCGGTCTGCTCGGCTCCCGGGTGGCCTTTGAAACCGCACTCAACACGGAGCGGGAACGCACGATGCAACGGCTGCGCCAGCAGCTCACGCCGTTTACGCTTCGGCGCACGAAAAACGAGGTGGCCAAGGAACTGCCGCAGAAGGTCGAGATGGATCTGCTTTGCCCGCTCACCGACGTGCAGCGTGCCGAGTATGCGCGCATCTGCACCGAGGGTCTCGCCCGGCTGGGCGAGGATATCACGGTGGCGATGAAGGAAAAATCTTTCGGCTTCCTCGCGCTGCTCACCCGCCTGCGGCAGGTGTGCTGCGATCCTGATCTGCTTCCGTGGCTGAATTCCCCGCTGCACGACAGCGGCAAGCTCCAGCTCCTCATCGAAAAACTCGCCGAGATCGTGGGCAGCGGGCACAAGGTGGTGATCTTTTCCCAATTCGTCACGCTTTTGGACCGTGTGCGCAGCGCGCTTGATGCCCATTACCCGGATCTGCCGCGCTACGAAATCACCGGCATGACGCTCGACCGGCAGAAGCCCGTCCAACAGTTCCAGACGGCGCAGGGCGCGGCGGCGATGCTCGTCAGTCTCAAGGCGGCGGGCACGGGCATCACGTTGCACGCGGCGGATTACGTTTTCCTGCTCGATCCCTGGTGGAATCCCGCCGTCGAGGACCAGGCCATCGACCGTGTGCACCGCATCGGCCAGACAAACACCGTGTTTGTTTACCGCATGGTCACGGCGGGCACGATCGAGGAACGCATCCAGGCGCTCAAGGCGGACAAGAAAGCGCTGTTCAACCAGATTGTCGGCGGCACGGGCGGCGACTTCGAGTGGTCGACGCATTTCAGTTCCCTGCAAAGTCTGATCCAGCTCACCGCGATGGAGAGCGGAGACACGGAGCTGCTGAACGCGAGTGTGGCCATCGGTTCGCCATCGTGAGGCCGGGCGCGACCGTCGTCGGCAGCGCCGCCCCTTTCATCGATCAATGCAGAAAATCTTCCGCGGATGGCGCGGATGAACGCTGATCCATGCGGTGCAGATTCGATCTCGGTTTCATGGACGTTAATTGGCGCTAGTCAAAATTCTGAACCCGTCCCGAGGCCGGGCCGGGTACCACCATTTGGCGCCCGTTCATATGTCCGGGGTGATGCGAGCTGCGTCTTTCCCTGTTTGTCACACGGCTGTCACGAAACCGTAACATTGGCCCGGTAAATTCTGCCTGTGCCCCGGCTTCAATCACCGCAGCACAAACCAAATACCAAAACACACAGGACAGAACCCATGTTGAACCTAAAATCCAAACTACTCACGACCGTAATGTTCCTTTGCGGAGCCTCCTTCGCTGTCGCGCAAGACAGCGGGCCCCTTATCGATATCCTTGTTAAAAAAGGTATCGTGAACGACCAGGAGGCCGAGACGCTTCGGGCCGAGCTCGTGAAAGATTTCGCCGCCAATACGTCCGCCGGCAAATTGAATCTGAGTTCCTCGATTGCCGACCTTAAGCTCTCCGGCGACATCCGGATGCGGTATGAGTACAACAACCAGGCGCCCGAAATTGCCGCGGGTGGGTTTTTGGTCAGCAATGAGACTTCCCGTCAGCGTTTTCGCTTTCGTTTGAATGGCGATATCACCCTGCAGAAAGGTTGGACCGCAGGATTTGCGCTCGAATCCGGCCAAGGCAATGACACGGCCAACCAGACTTTCACCAACTTTGCCGATGATTACGGCATTTATATCGCCCGAGCCTACGTGGGTTGGCAGCCCAATTCGAACTGGGCGTTCGTCCTCGGTAAGCAGAAGAACATCATGTACACGACCGATCTGCGCTGGGACGCGGACATCAATCCCCAGGGCTTGAGCGAAAATTACAAATATTCCATCGGCGCGAAGGATACATTCGAAGTACGCGCCATGCAGCATTTCATGCAGGACCGGACCGAGGCCAACAACGTCGGCCCGTTGCATCGTGATGCCTTCTTGTTCGAAAACCAAGCCGTGTACACCCATTGGTTTGCACCGGAAAACCTCAGCAGCCTCATTGTGGCCCTCGGCTACAATGCCTATAACCAGTCCACGGTCACCGCCGGAGACGGAATTCTGAATTCGGGCGCGTTTGTCGGTTCAGTGCGCGCCCAGGACTTCGTGACATTGGCCGGTGAAGTTAACTGGGCAAACGTCCATGGTGCCGGCACTGCGTTTAAGGTCTATTGGGATTCTTCGTACAATCTGACCGGCAACACCAGAGCCTACCGGGTCTATGGGCTGAACAATGCCCAGTTCAGCTCCGGCAGCTCCGCCTGGCTCGGGGGCATTGGCTATAGTTTTGGCACGGGCAAGGTGAAGGGTGATTACAGCTTCAAACTGGATTATCGCAGCGTCGGTGTCAGCGCCACCGACCCGAACATCAACGATTCGGACTGGGGTTTCAGCCGCACCAACCAGAAGGGCTTTGAGTTTACCTCGATCTACAATCTGAACGATTTCACCACCGTTGGCGTGAAATATTTCGACACCAAGATCATCCAGAAAGGCATGACCTTCTCGCTCGGCAACCTCGACCATTCCCAAGAGCTGCTGGTGGATCTCGTCGTGAAATTTTAACCCCGCCCTCAAATCCCAAGCTTAATTCCAATGAACAAATCATTTATTCTTTTCTCACTGGCACTGGTCACCAGTACTTTTGCCGCAGAAAAGCTCGTCATCAAGGGTTCCGACACCCTCGGTGCCAAGCTCGTGCCGATGCTGGCTGAGGACTACAAGTCCCGCAATCCCGGCATTACGTTCGAAATCGCCGCCGAAGGCTCGACCACCGGCATCGCCGCCATCACCGACGGCACCGCCCAGATCGGCATGTCGAGCCGGCGCGCCAAACCAACGGAAGTGTCTGCTGCCACCGTCAAAGGCGTCACTCTGAAGCCTACGATCGTGGCGTTCGACGGCATCGGTGTGATCGTCAGTGCCAAGAATCCGCTCACGACCCTGACCAAGCGTCAGGTGGAGCAGATTTTCGCCGGCGACATCACCGACTGGAGTCAGGTGGGTGGCGCAGCCGGCCCAATCTCGATCTATACGCGCAACACTGCTTCCGGTACCTATTCGGATTTCAAGGATCTGGCCATGAAGAAACGTGATTACGCTTCGTCTTCCCAAAAGATGGCCGGCAACGAACAGATTGCTGCTGAAGTAGCCAAGAATGCCAACGGCATCGGTTATGTCGGTCTCGCCTATCTGACCGACCCGGGAATCAAGACGGTTTCGATTGAAGGCGCCTTGCCCACCGAGGAATCTGTAATCGCCAAGTCCTATCCCTATGCCCGACCCACGTTCTACTACACGAACGGGGAGCCGACGGGTGAAGCGGCTAAATTTCTCGAATTCACCCTGAGCGACGAAGGCCAGAAGATCGCCCGCAAGGTCGGTTTCGTGCCCGTGCGGAAGTTGAACTAATTCCTTTGAATTAAGTGTGTGTGTCTAACACCGCCCGCAGCTCTGCAAGGACTGCGGGCGGCTTTTTGTAACCCAACTGTAACTCAACCCGGTTGACCGGCCTTCAAGCTCAGGCCGATGCTTCCATGAATTCAGGCATGTCCACCGCCACCCAAAATCCTCCTCTTCCCCGGGTCACGACCCACGAGGCCCTGTTGCGCAAACGCCGTGGCTGGTTTTTTGGCTTAACTGGCGATCAATTCGTGAAATACGTGTTCCAGGGTAACGCGGCCGTTTCCATCATCGTGCTGGGGTTGATCACCTTCACGATCTTTCGCGATGCGGCCGGTTTTTTGCCAGCCAACCGCGAAAATCTTCGGGTCTATCGGCTGGCGGGTTTGGAATATGTCGACCTGTTCCGCACCCAAGTCACTGCCCACAGCACCTTGTCGCGCTACCTCGCGTCCGTGCGGGCGCAGCAGTTCGCCAATTTGACGCAAAAGCAGGGGCTGCCTGTGGCCGCCGCCCAGGCGCAACTGGCCGGGTTTGACGCCTTCGCCAATCGTTTTGCAGACACGATCAATGAACAGGAAACTCTTTTAGGCAGTATGACTGAGCTTGTCACCGCAGTGAAAGATCGGCGGCAAGTGGCGATGGACACGGCGGAGTCAAAGCGCAATTTGCTTAAGGCGATGCAAGGAGCGACGCCGGCGCGCGCCGCCGAACTTCAGAAGGAGGCTGACGCCAAGCAAGTCGAGAACGTTGATTTTGCCGTCGAGATAAAACCGTTGCTGGCTCTCGGCCAAGAAGTCGCACCTGCGAATAAACGCCAGCTCGCCGCCATGAATGCCTTGTTGGCCGAGGCGCCGAAATTTACCGATCCCGAACTGACGGCCAAGATGGAAAAATTCAAAGGACTGGTTCCTGCCTACGCCATCACTGTGGCGGATGCGGAAAAAGCCATGGCCGCTTGGGATCAGAACAAACCGGTCGGCTGGCTGGAGTCGTTCAATGCCTTTGCCTTCGGCCGCGAGTGGATCACCGCCAGTTTTTGGCAGGATTGGTATGGAGTCATTCCCCTGCTTGCCGGCTCGCTGTTGATCTCATTTCTCGCTTTGCTGATTGCCATCCCGCTTGGGGTGGCGGCGGCAATTTATGTGAACCAGCTCGCCCGTCCGATGGAGCAAACGATCATCAAACCGTACATCGAGTTTATTTCGGCGATTCCCAGCGTGGTGCTCGGTTTCTTTGGTATCGCGATGCTGGGTGAAACCCTGCGCCGGTTGTCGCAGATGCCTTCACTCAGCTGGGTCCCCGGTTTCCCGATTGCCGAACGGTTGAACGCCAGCACGGCGGCCTGCCTGCTCGCGCTCATGGCTATTCCCACTATTTTTTCCCTGGCCGAAGACGCCCTGAACAATGTGCCGCGCTCCTTCAAGGAGGCTTCGCTCGCTTTGGGCGCGACGCGGTTGCAGACCATTATCCAGATTACGGTGCCGGCCGCGCTCTCCGGGATCATGGCGGCCATTCTGCTCGGTTTTGGCCGCGTGATTGGTGAGACCATGGTCGTGCTGCTCTGCGCTGGTAACCGGATTGCGATTCCTGATCTCAGCGCCGGGGTGGGCGTGATTTTTCAACCCGTGCACACCATGACCGGACTTATCGCACAGGAAACCGGGGAGGTGGCGCAATACAGTCTGCACTATCGCGCGCTGTTTATGCTCGGTGCGCTGCTCTTCCTGATTTCGCTGCTCGTCAACTGGCTCGCGCAAAAAATTGTGCGCCGCTACCGCATCGCCGCCTGATGAACACTCCTGCCGCTATTCCCGCGATTTTCGGCCGGCCTACCATGGCCAAACGAATGGAGCAGGGTGTGCTCTGGCTGCTCCGCCTGAGTACCTATTTCGTGCTGCTCTGCGCGGCAACCATTTTCATCGACATCGGCTGGAAAGGCGGCTCGGTGATTTTTAAATCATCGCCGCCATTTATAAACGTCCCCTTTCTGACCCGGTTTCCCGAGACGCTGAATGTCTTCGAACTCAAGGGCAAAAAAACCTCGATGGGCGACAAGGAATTTCGTGAATACAAGACGACGCATGCGGACCAACTGAAGGACGCGCAGGTGGAGACCTATGCTCATTCGGCCGGGGGAATATTTCCGAATATTGTGGGTACGATTCTGTTGGTGACCGGCTCCATCGCCATCGCGCTGGTCCTGGGCGTGCTGAGTTCAATTTATCTCAGCGAATACGCCACGGATGGTTCCTTCATCCGGTTTCTCCGTCTCTCCATCGTCAATTTGGCGGGCGTCCCGTCGATTGTTTTCGGTTTGTTTGGCTATGGTTTGTTCGTCATCGCCATGAAATTTGGCACCTCGTTGCTTGCCGGCTGGCTGACCATGGCCTTCATGGTGTTGCCGATCATCATTACGGCCTCGGAGGAAGCACTGAAGGCTGTGCCCAAAGGCTATCGCGAAGGCTCGCTGGCATTGGGGGCCACGAAATTCCAGACAATCATGACGAATGTCGTGCCCTATGCCCTGCCGGGAATCCTGACATCCTCGGTGCTCGCCATCGCCCGCGTGGCAGGGGAGACGGCGCCGATCATGTTTACGGCCGCCGTCGTCAAACTGGATGTGTTGCCATGGCAGGTGGATAAGTTCACGGACTTCGTTTTCCAGGCGGTCATGGCGCTGCCGTATCACATCTATGTGGTCGCGTCCAAGATTCCCCAAAACGAATACACGCGCGATGTGCAGTATGGCACGGCGTTCGTTTTTCTCTTCACGGTCGCCGCCATCGCCATGACCGCCGTCATTCTTCGAACGCGCTTGCGCAAAAAATACAAATGGTAACCGCCACCCTCTCTATGCCCGAAGCCCCTTCTTCCCCCGCCGTGCGTTCCATCAAGGTGGACGCGCCCACGCCACCCGCGCCCAACGCACCGGCGGGCCGTGCTGTCATTGAAATCGACCGCGTTGATTTTTGCTACGGCGCGTCAAAGGCTTTGCACGGCATCACGCTGAATATCCAGGAGCGGGAGGTGACGGCCTTCATCGGCCCCTCCGGTTGTGGCAAAAGCACGCTGCTGCGCTGTCTCAACCGCATGAACGATCTGGTGGATGGCGCCCGGGTGGCTGCCGGCCGGATCAGGATCGACGGGGTGGACATCAACGATCCTCGCGTCGACGTGATCGAGCTGCGCAAACGCGTCGGCATGGTGTTTCAAAAATCGAACCCGTTTCCGAAATCCATCTACGAGAACATCACCTACGGACTCCGCATCCAGGGCGAGAAAAGCAAGAGCCGGTTGGACGAGGTCGTGGAAAAAAGCCTGCGCGGAGCGGCCCTCTGGGATGAGGTGAAAGACCGGTTGCACCAAAGCGCGCTTGGTCTCTCCGGCGGCCAGCAGCAACGGCTCTGCATCGCCCGGGCGGTCGCGGTCGAACCCGAGATCATTCTGATGGACGAACCCTGTTCGGCATTGGATCCCATCGCCACCGCCAAGGTGGAGGAACTGATCCACGAGATGAAAAAGCAGTTCACCATCGTGATCGTGACCCACAACATGCAGCAGGCGGCCCGGTGCTCGGATCGCACGGCATTTTTCTATCTCGGGAAACTGATCGAGTTTTCCGATACCCGCACCATCTTCATGAATCCCGCCAATCCTCAGACCGAGGCCTACGTCTCGGGACGATTCGGTTGACCAAACCGCCCGGTAGCGAGTAGTGAGTAGCGGGTAGCGAGCATGGAAAACCGCCAACTGCCACTCGCGACCCACCGCCCGCCACTCACTACCTCCCAAAAATATGAAACGCTTCTTCGACACGGAACTTGAATCACTGCGCACTCATCTGCTGCAGATGGGCGACCGCTCCATTGAGCAGACCCGCCTTGCCCTCCGTTCCCTGATGGAGGCGGACATTTCGCTCGCGGACAAGGTCATCGCGACCGATGACGACATTGACAAACTGGAGGTGCAGATTGATGACGAGGCCATCCGCTACATGACCCTCCGCGGACCGGTGGCCTCCGAGCTGCGCGTCGTGATCGTGGGGATGAAGGCCAGCCATGACTTGGAGCGAGTCGGCGACGAGGCGACGAACATCGCGCGACGGTCGCGCAAACTGGCGATCGAGCCGCGGTTGGAACTTTACGCCGACATCCCGCGCATGGCCAACATCGCGCTGGAGATGTTGCGGGATGCGCTCGACTGCTTTGTGCACGACGACGAGCAGAAGGCCCTGGGTGTGATCCGGCGCGATCCCGAGGTCGACAACATCAACCGGCTGGTTTACCGCCGGCTGACCAGCTACATGATTGAAAAACCCGATACGATTGCCCGGGCGTTGGAGCTGATGTTTATTTCCAAGTCAATCGAGCGCATCGCCGATCACGCGACCAACATTGCCGAAGAGATGATCTACATGGCGAAGGGCAAGGACGTGCGCCACACCGACCTTGCCAAGGTGCCCGCCCGGGCCGTTGAAACGAACCCGCCGATGTGAGGGGGTTGTGGATTGTTGGAAGGACGGTCTCCTGACCGTCCACGGCCAAGGCAGAAAGGCTCAACACCGCGCTTTGCTGCTGTACAACGCGACGAGGGCGGCACCGATCGCTTGGGAAAGTTCACCCAAAGTGGCCGGCACAATTTTAACGCTCTCGCGTTGCTGCGGCCACAAATAGGGGAGGGCTGACTTGCGGATGATGCGGAGATAGCGTTCGCGGAATTCCGGGGTGGTGGCCTCGGGGTCGATCAGGCCGCCGCCGACCACGACGTATTCGGCGTCCACGGCGATAAGCAGCGATGCGATGTGCAGGCCGAGGGCGCGGGCCTGGAAGTTGAAGATGTCCACTGCGAGCTGATCGCCTTTCTGGGCCAGCGTGCGCAGGGAAAGAACTTTTTCCTTGATCGGGGCGGGCGAGGCAGCGAGGGGATGCGTGGGATATTTGGGCAGAAATTCTTCGAGCAATTGCGGCAGACCGGAAATGGTGGTGTAGGCTTCGATGCAGCCCCAGTCGCGGCCGCAGCCGCATTTGAAAGGCTTGATATTCCCCATGAGGTGAAGGGGAGCGGGCATGTGGCCGCCTTCCATGCCGTTCAAGGTGTCGCCGTCGAGCGGCAGGCCGTTGGCATCGACGTAGGCGACACCGAGGCCCGAGCCGGGAGCGAGCATGAGCACGCTGGCCCGGCTGTTGCCCCGCACGCGCGAGGCTTCGCCGACGCCGCCGTAATTGCCGTCGTTGCCGACGATGAGCGGCAAGGGCCGGCCGGCGGCGACCGCCAAGGCGGCGGCATACTCTGCCTGAAAATTCCAGCCCTCAAAACTTTTCGGCAGATTGGCGGCGCGTCCGAGCACGCCATAGCTTTGATACGGCCCGGGAATGGCCAGACCCACGCCTTGCACCTGATCCCAAGTCAGACGATTGTCGGCCAGAAAACCTTTCACGCCCTCGACCCATCCCTGGATGACTGCGGCGGTACCCGCCTGGGAATTGGTGGAGCTCTGCCGGAGTTTGGTCGAGATGATGCTGCCATCGGCCCAAACGCCGCCGGTTTTGGAAGTAGTGGCGCCGCTGTCGGTGCCGAGGTAGATGCCTTGCTGGGGGTTGCTCATGGAAAAATGTCCGACCAAGGTTCCGTAGCGGAGGGAGCACGTCAAACCCTCTTCGCGGGCCGTCAGTCTCGTCCAACGGAGTATGCCGGCGCTGTGATGGAATTTAATTAAACCCGAGGTATCGGCAAAACACCATGGTGCAAAATCCGAAGAGACCACAGATGGGCAGGGTGAAGACCCAAGCCCATACGATGCGCTCAACCACGCCCCACTTCACTGCGCCAAAACGTTTGGCCACGCCGACACCCATGATCGAGGTGGAAATGGCGTGGGTGGTGGAGAGAGGAATCCCGTAAGCGGTGGCGATGTTGATGATCGCGGCGGCGGTGGTTTCGGCCGCAAAACCATGCACGGGCTGCAACTTGACCATTTTATGTCCCATGGTGCGGATGATGCGCCAGCCGCCGGCAGCGGTGCCTGCCGCCATCGTGAGCGCGCAGGTGATGACGACCCATTTGTTGACGACAAATTCCGGAGTGCGGAGAAAAGCCAGCCACGAGGGCAGATTATTAAAGGCTTCCGACTTGGTGGCGGTGTAAAGGGCGAGGGCGATGATGCCCATGGTTTTTTGGGCATCGTTGGAGCCATGGCTGTGGGCCATGAAACCTGCGCTCACCAGTTGCAGTTTGCCAAACACCACATTGATCAGGCGCGGACGAAGGCGATGGAGACACACCGTGAGCAAAAACATCAGGACCGCCCCGCCGACAAATCCGAACAGGGGAGAACTGATCATCGGGAGCACGACCTTAGGCCATAAACCTGCCGTGCCACCCTTGGCGTCGGTGGTGGCCCAGTGCAAAACGCTCCAGTTCCCATTGGAAGAGGCAATGGCGGCACCGCAGAGCCCGCCGATGAGAGCATGGCTGGAGCTCGACGGCAGACCCAACCACCAGGTAATTAAATTCCAGGCGATGGCCCCGACGAGGGCGGAAAAAATGGTGATCATGGTGACCACATTCGTATCCACCAGGCCTTTGCCAATGGTGCTGGCCACGGCGGTGCCCGTGAGCGCTCCGATCAGATTAAAAACTGCGGCGAGGGCGATCGCCTGACGCGGGGTGAGCACCTTGGTCGAGACGACGGTCGCGATGGCGTTGGCGGCGTCATGAAAGCCGTTGATGTACTCGAAAACCAGCGCGGCGAGGAGGACGATCAGGAAAATAGTCATGGAGACTCGGCTGCGGTCGCGGTCGGGCTCAGGAATACTTCAGCATGATCTGGAAGACCACCTGGCCGGCATCACGCGCCCGGTCGACCGCAGTTTCCACCAAGTCATAAAGTTCTTTCAGGATCAGGACTTCTTTTGCGTTGCTGGGGCCGTTGTAGAGATCCTTCACGAGGGCCAGGTTCACTTTGTCGGCTTCGCCCTCGGCGTACTGGAGGCGGGCATGGGCATCCTGGATTTTTTCGATGTTGGTGCCGTTGCGCAGTTGTTTGACCATGAACGAAACCGACTCCACCGCTTCCTCCAGCAGGGCGACCTGGCGTTGCATGCTCTCGCGGGGGACACGGGCCGGGCAGATGGTCAGGCGCTCGACGATCTTCTCGATATTTTTCGGGATGCGATAAAGGGCGAGGGAGAGCGCTTCGATATCCTCGCGCTCGAAGGGCGTCACGAAGGTCTTGCAGAGTTCCTCGGTGATCTGCTGGGTGATGCGCTTGTCCTTGCGGCGGGTCTGGATGATGTCGTGGATGCTTGAGGCCTGCGCCGCGCTGTCGTTGGCGAGAATCTTGGCCAGCAGGCCGGTGCTGGCTTTCGCCTCCTCCGCGCTGGCCTCGAGGAGGTCGTAGAATTTCTCATCTTTGCCCAGGAGCTTTTTTAATGAAAACATGGGGGCCAACGCATACTGTCCTGCAAGCATGAGGCGAGGCCTTTTTCACAAAAGTTACGATATTGCACGGGCTTGATTAGGCCTTGAAATTCCTGCCGGGAGAATAGTTGACAGCCACAGATCAGATCTGGATGTTCCCCGTTCCAGTTTTCACGGCGGCCATAGCTCAGTTGGTTAGAGCACAAGATTGTGATTCTTGGGGTCGCGGGTTCGAATCCCGTTGGCCGCCCCATTTTAATAACAAAACGTTGGTGTTAAAATACCAACGCTTTATATGTGGCCCGGGCCGCCACATACCGCACACTCAGCGCATTGCTGGGTGCACACTGCGGCGTAGTTCTTGGCTCGCTCTCTGGGCATCAACACGGAGCTGATACTGGCGGACGGGGGCGGAAGACATGGAAAAGAACCAACGCTGTTGCGCACAGGCCGGTGCAGATGACGAAGACGGCGCGATGACCCAGCGCATGGGCGAGCAAGCCAAAGGCCAGATAGCCCGTGGTCGAGCCGATGCGTTGCGCGGTGGAGTAAAGATTCGTGGCGGTGCCCATCTGGCCGGGCAGGTAATCTTGGAAAAAGGTGATGGCCACACCCGAGGTGATCGCGATCATGGCTGAACTCAGGATTTGCACCGGATAAACATGCCAGGGCGCTCCGACCATCGCGAGCAACGCATAATAGACAATGGCGAAGCCCGCGCCCCAGCGCATGATTTGCGCCTGATTGCCCTGAGTGGCCTTCCAGCCGAAATAGAACATGAACGGCAGTTCGAAGACCGGGGCGACGCAATACATGATGCCGACGTTCCGCTGGGTGCCGCCGAGATCATCGAGCACCAGCAAGGGAAGATTCATCATCCCCATCGTGACGCAACTGCAGATGAGCGTGAGGCCAGCGAAATACGCCCGCAAATCAGGCCGGCGCAAAGCCTCGCGCAATGACGTGAGCGGAACTTTTGGTCCCGCTGCCTTTGACGGATGCAAGGCTGGGATCTGCCAGCGAACCAGCCCGAGCAAAATCAAAAAAGTAGCTGCGGACATGAGAAAAATCCCCCGGTAGGACCAGAAGGTCAAAACCCATGCGCCGATGGCGGGGCCGACAGTCCAGGACAGGGCGAAGAACAGCCGGAAGACATTCATGTAAAGTGGTGTCTCATTGGCTGGAACATGGGAGCGAGCCAGCAGTTCCCTCGCGTGGGCGAATAGCTGCGAGAACGTCGTGGTGGATACGGCCAGAATCGTGGAGCCAAGAATCGTGAGCCAAATCACATCACGGCAATAGGCATAGCCCAGATATCCAACGGCACCGCAGGCGGAACTCAGGGTCAGCACGGCCCGTCGGGACCAGTGGGTGTCCGACCAGCGGGCCAGCACGGTGCTGATCACGATCGCGCTGACCACCGTTACGGTCATGAACAGCCCGAAGACCAGATCGCTCATGCGCACTTCCTTGGTCCCGAACATCGACATGAACGGGGCGATAAACGAATAGGCGAGGCCGAGCAGCACATTGCAGCCGAGCGTGACGACGAAGTCGCGGCGACCGAAGACCGTGCGCATGGGAATGAGAATACGTTGCATCGAAAGGGATGCGCGTTCCTAGCGGGCAACGGAGTTCAGGCGAGCGGGAAAATGCCGGCGGGCAATCAATCAGCAGCAAAACCAAAACGCTCGGTCTTGTGCGGACGCTTACGGCGGCAAGGTCTGGTTGGGCCGGGCCGTGGGTTCGGCGACGGGGAGATCGAGGATGAATGTGGCGCCCTTGCCGGCTCCTTCGCTTTCGACGGAGAGCGACCCTTTCATTTCTCTCGCGGCATTGGCACTGGAGTGAACGCCGAAACCGTGCCCTTCGGCCTTGGTGGTGAATCCATGCTGGAAAATCTTCAGCAGGTTGGCGGCGGGAATGCCGACGCCATTGTCCTTCACGATCAGCAGCACACGTCCCGCTTCGCCTGCGCAGACGCGCAGGGTGATCTCCTTGTCGGAACGTCCGGTTTCGTCGCAGGCATGTTTGCTGTTCCGGATGAGGTTCACGAGAATCTGCAGCACTTTGCCCTTTTCCGCCATGATGTTCGGCACGGGCTGAAAATCCCGGGTGATCTTCACATGATGCCGGCCCAGGGTGCCGTTGTTCATGCGCACGGCGTCCTCCATCAGCGTGGTTGCAGACAGGGGTTCGAGCATGCCGGCCATGCTCGCGTAGGTCTGCTGCATGGAGACGATCTCCTTGATGTGGTCGACGTTTTTTTGCATGGCCTCGACTTCCTGGAGCAGGCGGTCGCGCTCGGCGCTGAAGTGGCGGGACAGGGATTCGAGAAATTCGGGCACTTTCTTGCCCTTGGGATCGTCGGTGATAAAATGGCTGAGATCAGCGGCGTGTTCGCGCAGCAACTGGCCCAGCTTGGCGAGACTTTCGGCCTTCGACTGGCGGAGACCGGTGGTGATGATCGAAGTAGAAACGTTGAGGCTGTTGAGCACGTTGCCGACGTTGTGCAGCACGCCCGTGGCCACCTCGGCCATGCCGGCCATGCGGGAGGCATCGACCAGCGCCCGCTGCACGTTTTGCAGGGACTGGTTCATCTCTTTGTCCTTGGTGATATCCTCGGTGTAACCAAAGGTGCCGATGATTTGACCCGTTTCGTCGCGCAAGGGCATCTTGATGGCGCGCCCCCAGGAGACCGTGCCATCCGGCCAGACACGTTTTTCATCCTGATCAACCACGGTGGACCCACTGTTCATAATGTGCATTTCCTGTTCGCGGGCGACCCGGGCTTGCTCGTACGAGAAAAAATCGGCGTCGGTTTTGCCGACTATTTCCTTCTGTTCGGTGTAGCCGTGCCGGATCAGCTTTTGCCGGCCGACGGCGATGAAGCGGCTTTCGCGGTCTTTGAAATACAGGCGGAAGGGGGCGTGTTCCAGCACAGCGGCGGTCACGATCTGATCGAAGAGCAGGGAGTTCCGATCCGGAATTTCGGCGGTAGTTGGCTCGTTGTTTGCCATGAGAATTGGTGCAGCGGGTGGGGGGAATGGAAGGTCGCGGATCAGCGCTGGAATGGCATCGGGCAAGACTGCGCAGGCTGAAACATCAGGGCTGCTTGGGCTTTTGCGCGAGGGGCAGCTCCAAGGTGAAAACCGCGCCCTGGCCCAGGCCCTCGCTGTAGACGGTGAGGGTGCCTTTCATTTCCTTCGCGGCGATGGCGCTGGAGTGTACGCCGAAACCATGGCCGGTGGCCTTGGTGGTGAAGCCGTGCTGGAAGATTTTGCCGAGGTTTTCCGGCAGTATGCCGATGCCGTTGTCCTGCACGATGAGACGCGCATAACCGGGTTCGCCGGGAGCGACGCGCAGGGTCATCACCTTGTCGGGCCGGCCGCCTTCATCGCAGGCATACTTGCTGTTGCGGATCAGATTGACGAGGATCTGCAGCACCTTGCTTTTTTCCGCGACGATCGGAGGAACGGTGGCAAAATCCCGGACCACCCGCACTTCATGCCGGTCCAGCGCGCTGGAATTCATGCGCAGGGCGTCTTCAATGAGCGCGGCGGGCTCGAGGGTTTCGACCGTGCCGACCATGATGGCATAGGTCTGCTGCATGGAAACGATCTCCTTGATGTGGTCGATGTTCTTTTGGAGGGAATCGATTTCCTGGAGCAGCCGGTCGCGTTCGCCGCCGAAGTGCCGGGCAAGGGAGTCGATAAACTCCGGCACTTTTTTTCCTTTGGGATCGGTGGAAAGGAAGGCCCCCAGATCGGCGCCGTGGTCCCGCAGCAACTGGCTCAGCTTGGCCAGGCTGTCGGTTTTCGACTGACGGAAGCCGGAGGCGATGACCGAGGCGGAAACATTGAGACTGTTGAGCACATTGCCGACGTTGTGGAGCACGCCGGTGGCGACCTCGGCCTTGCCCGCGACCCGCGAGGTGTCCATCAGCTCCTTGTGCTTTTTCTCAATGGTCGCTTCCAGTTCCTTGGTCTGGGTGAAATTCTTGCTGAAACCAAAAGTGCCGATGATTCTGCCGTTCAGATCCCGCAAGGGCAGCTTGCTCGTTTGCGCCCAGGTCACCCGGCCGTCCGGCCAGGTCTCTTTTTCGAGTTTTCCCAGAATGGGCTCGCCGGTGCTGAGGATGTTTTGTTCGTCGTTGAAGGCGGGCTGCGCATGCGCCTTGTCGAAAAAATCAAAATCGGTTTTGCCGAGAATATCCGCTTCCGACCGGGCACCCATAAGCTTGATGAAACTCTGGCTCATGGCGATGAATCGCGACTCCCGGTCCTTGAAATAGAACACGTCGGGAATGTTCTGCAGAAAGGCTCGCGCGAGGGTGCGATCAAGGTGCGGCGTGAGCTCGTTGACGGGGGAAATGGGCGCTAAGGTGGAGCTCATTTGGTGAGGGTGCAGACGTTTGGCGTGCTGCTGGAGACTGGCGCGAGATAGCGGGTGAGCATGTCGCGGAGCGCCTCCGGGTTCACGGGTTTGGAGAGATAATCGTCCATGCCGGCATCGAGGCAGGCTTGCCGGTCTCCCGCCATGGCCTTGGCCGTCATGGCGATGATTTTCATGCCCGGAGGAAAATAAGGGGACTTCGAGGCCTGGGCCTGGCGGATGTAGCGCGTGGCCTCCAAGCCGTCCATCTCGGGCATTTGCTCGTCCATCAGCACGAGGGCGTAGCGCTTGCGGTTGAGGGCCGCGATGGCTTCATAGCCGTTGTTGGCGATATCGACCTGATAACCCAGTTTCTCCATCAACAGGTGGATGACTTTCTGGTTAATCTTGTTGTCCTCGACGACGAGAATGCTGACTTCCTGTCGTGCGACGGGAAGCGGGGGCAGCGGGGCGAGCGGAGGGCAGGTGGCCGGGCGGTGGGCCACCAGCGCGTTGATCAGGGCGAGGCGCAGCCTCTCGGGGAAAATCGGTTTTAGTTCGCACGAGCAAATGCCCAGAGCCTGCATGCTTTCCAAGCCCAGGCGTTCGCTCCGGGAGGTGAGCAGAACCAGCGCGGGGGTTTGCAGGGTTGCATCAGACCGGATCTCATTGATCAATTTGACGCCATCGGTGCCGTGCATGTGGTGATCAATGAGCACGAGTTCATAAGGTGTTTCCGGGGCGGCGCGGCGGAGTTCATCCATGGCCTTGCCGGCGGATGAACTGGAGTGCACGGTGCAGCCCCAGCCGGCCAGCAAGCGCCCGAAAAGCCGGAGACTGGTGGCGTTGTCGTCCACCGCCAGAATCCGCCGGCCGGCAAGCAAGGCGCTGCCGGGTTTGGGTTCGTCGGCGCTGGCGGCTGATTTTTTCAACTGCGCGGTAAACCAAAAGGTGGCGCCTTCTCCCAAATTGCTGGTCACACCGATCTCGCCGTGCATCAGCTTTACCAAACGGCGGCAGATGGCCAGCCCGAGTCCGGTGCCGCCGTATTTGCGGGTTGTCGAACTGTCGGCCTGGACAAAAGGCCGGAAGAGATTGGCCTGAACTTCTTCCGTGATGCCTAGTCCGGTGTCGGAAATTTCAAAGCGCAGGACGATGTCGTCATCGCTTTGGGACACACAGATCACCTTGATCATGACCTCGCCCTCGGCCGTGAATTTGATGGCGTTGCCCAGCAGATTGAGCGCGATCTGGCGCAGCCGCATCGGATCGCCGCTCAGTGTGGGGGGAATGGCGGGATCGAGGTCGATGATCAGTTCCAGACCTTTGCGTGCGGCCGGGCTGGAGTGCAGCTCCAGCGGCACGCGGAGCTGCTCGGCCAGGTTGAAATCGATGTTTTCCAGAGTCAGTTGGCCGGCTTCAATCTTCGAAAAATCGAGAATGTCGTTGATGATGGTCAGCAGCCCCTCGCTGCTTTGCACGAGGGTGTTGGCGAGGTCGCGCTGCTCGGGGTCGAGCTTGCTGTCGAGCAGAAGGGAGGCCATGCCGATCACGCCGTTCATGGGGGTGCGGATCTCGTGGCTCATGTTGGCGAGGAAGGCGCTCTTGGCGCGATCGGCGCTCTCCGCCGACTCCTTGGCGTGTTTTAAATCCGCCTCGGTCTGGGTCCGTCGGATGATTTCCTGATGAAGATTTGAAATGGCTTTTTCCAGATCGGCCGTGCGCTCACGCACACGATCTTCGAGGGCGGCTGCGTTGGCCCTCGCCTGCCGGAGCAGATCCCATTTTTCAGTCAGTGAATTGGCGAGCTGCAGCACCTCGACCGTGTCGAAGGGCTTTTTCAAAATCAGCAGCCGGTCGGAGCTGCCGAGCTTGGCGAGCATGTCGTCCCAGGAATAATCCGAGTAGGCCGTGCAGATGACGACCTGAAGATCAGGCGCGACTTTCCACAATTCCAAGGTGGTCTCCACGCCATCCCATCCGGGCGGCATCCGCACATCGACAAAGGCCATGGCAAAGGGGCAACCCGCGGCCACGGCTTTCTTCACCAGTTCCAGCCCTTCCTGCCCCTGGTGCGCCGAATGCACTTCAAACGAAACTGTTTTTCGGGCCGGGGCTTGCGCGCTGCCCAGCAACTCCGCCTCGAAATCATCCAGATCCTGCGTGCTTTTGCTGACAGACGGGCACAAAATCTTCTTCACGTCGGCGTGGATGGCCGGGTTGTCGTCGATGATCAGAATGCGATTGTTTCTGGCGCAAGCAGTTGGCGGCGAGTGACTGTTCATGCAGAAGGGCAAAGCGATGAGCCCTAACCTTCGTCTATCGCCACATATCGGTTGAAATTTATCCCTAAATCGCCGGCCTGTACGGATCGCGTCCGGCTTAATTTGAATTCAGCCCGCGGTTTATGAGATTGAAGTGCAGGGGCTTGCCCGCTGAGGTGAACGGGCGATGCAAACTTTTCGTCATGCCACGGCCCAGCTTAAGCGCCGGCTTGGAGGCCGCCGGGTCGATACTACCGCCCAAGCTTGCTGGGATGCGTCTTTTGATAGCAGCAAGGTTTCCTTTTTGCCCGAAGCGGTGATCACTCCGCGGGCCGAGGAGGAAATCGGGCTCGTTCTGACTTTGGCGAACAAGCATCGTGTGCCCGTCACCGTCCGCGGGCGCGGCACCACCTTGATGGGCTCGGCTGCGCCGGTCCGCGGTGGCTGGGTGGTGGACATGCTGAAGCTGAACAAGATCAGGATCGAGGCCGATGCCGGCATGGCTCACGTCCAAGCCGGGGCCAAGACGGGCGACCTGCAGCGCGCGGCGGCGAAGCACGGCTGGTTTTATCCGCCGGATCCTTCCTCGAAGGAATATTGCACGATCGGCGGCAACATCGCCTGCAATGCGGGCGGCATGCACGGTGGAAAATATGGCGTCACACGTGACTTCGTCATCGCCCTGCGGGGTTTTCTGCCCACGGGTGAATTCGTGGAGTGGGGGACGGCGACGAAGAAATTTTCCGCGGGTTTCAATCTGCGCGATCTTTGGATCGGCAGCGAGGGCATGCTCGGCATCGTCACCGGCGCGGTCATGAAATTGATCCCGCAACCGGCGGCCCGCTGGACTTTGCTGACGGCGTTTGCCGATGAAGTCACAGCCTTGAAAGCGGCCCGCGCGCTTTTTCGCGCGCGCGTGCAGCCGGCGATCTGCGAATTTCTTGATCGCGAAAGTGTCCTTTGTGCCGAGCGCGCGACGGGGAAATCGGTTTTCCCCGGCCAGGCCGGCCGGCCGGTCATCCTGTTGGAATTTGCCGGCGGAGTGAGCGAAATCGAGGAGTTGAAACCGGCCGTGCTGGCGTGGGCGCAGGCCGGCACCGTGGCGCACCGGGAGGCGCGCAGTCGTGAAGAGGCCGAGGAACTCTGGGCCGTGCGCCGCAAGTGTTCGGGCGCAATGTTCGAGCTGGGTGACGCCAAACTGAACGAGGACATCGTGGTGCCGATGCGGAACTATGAAAAATTCGCCCGCTTTCTGGCCGGACTGAAGCGCAGTGCAAAACTGCCTATCCCGACCTTCGGGCATCTGGCCGACGGCAATCTGCATGTGAACATCATGTATCATCGCGCCGATCCCGCGGAGACCGGGCGTGCCGAGGCGGCGGTGCGGAAATTGATGGAGACCGTGGTCGCCTTGGGCGGCGCGATTTCCGGCGAGCACGGCATCGGCCTGGCCAAGACGCCGTTTCTGCGCATCCAACACCGGCCGGCGCAGGTCAAGGCGATGCAGGCGGTCAAGCGGGCGCTTGATCCGAAGGGAATTTGCAATCCCGGAAAGATGTTCGAAGTCGTCCGCCTCTGGAAATTCAAGAAGCTCCAGGTGCAGTTGCCGTGGGATCACAAATGAGATCCCATGCCTAAGGGATTTCTCGCAGCAGCTCCGCCGCCAAACCATAGCGCAGATTGTAGAACGAGTGGTGGAAGGCGGTTAGGCCACCGGTCTCGGCGACGGCGATCATCGTGGCCAGTGCGGCGGGAAAAATATCGGCGCGGGCGGCGGGCATGCCGGGGACTTGTTTGCGTTGCTCCAGCGTGAGCGGTGCGAGTTCATCGAGCAATGCGCGGAGATGCTGGACGGTGATGAGCGTCGGGGTTTTTTCGATGGGCTGGCCGATGCGGGCGCCGTGAATGGTGCGTACGGTGGCGGCTGTGCCGCCGGTGGCGATGGCGGCGGGAAACGGCAGGTCAAAGCGGAATTCACTTTCGGCCACGGCGAGTCGCGTGTGGGCCATGATGCGTTTGCGGGCTTCGGGTGAAAAAGGTGCGGACGGATCGGCGACAAATTTTTCGGTCAGGCGCACGCAGCCGAGTTGGAGACTGAGGGCTTCCTGGACTTTTCGTTCGGCAAACGAAAGGCATTCGAGACTGCCGCCGCCGAGGTCGAAGACGTAGAAATTTCGCAGGCTGGCCAAGGCGGGATCACAGGTCAGGCCGGAGCCGATGGCGTTGGCTTCTTCGCCACCGGTCAGAATGCGGAGCTCAAAACCCGTGGCGCGGCGGATGCGTTCGGCGAATTCCCGGCCGTTGCGCGCGTCACGCACGGCGCTGGTGGCCACGAGCTGGGCGCGGACGGGGGAGAAGGATGCGGCCTCGGCGAGCAGTTCCTGGATGGCGGCGAGACCGCGGGTCATGCCGTCTTCGCTGAGCATCGGTGCTTCGTGACTGATGCCGGCGCTGATACGGGCGTCGCTCGTGCGGGACTTCAGCACAGTCAGATGTCCGGCGTCATCGCGCGCGGCGACCAGCACCTTGATGGTGTTGCTGCCGATATCGACGATGGCGACCGCGGGGGACATGAAACCACGGAATACACAGAACCCACAGAAGCCCAGAAATTATTTCCGCGCCTGAGGGTGTGTTCCTTGGGCGAGTTCACGGCGTGAAATCCTTCGGGGCGATCAGGACCACGAATTCGCCCTTCAAGCTCATTTTTTCCAGGCGGGCCAGCACTTCGGCGGAGAGACCGACGACAAAGGTCTCGTGGATCTTGGTGACTTCCTTGGCGATGCAGATGACGCGGTCGGGACCGAGCACCTGGACGATCTCAGCGGCGAACTTGTCGATGCGGTGGCAGCTTTCGTAGAGCGCGACCGTGTAGTCGAAGTCGTGGTACTTTTTCAGAAACGCGACACGGGCGGCGGTCTTGGGCGGAAGAAAGCCGGCGAACAAAAAACCATTGGTGGGCAGGCCGGCGGCGGACAGCACGGTGACCAGCGCTGATGGACCCGGCACAGGGACGACGGGAAGTTTGCGACGGCGGCAGGCGCGCACGACGCGGAAGCCCGGATCGCTGAGGCCGGGCGTGCCGGCATCGCTCACCACGGCGACCGATTTCCCCTGTGCGATCTGTTCGGCGAGGTGTTCCGCGGCTTCGACCTCGTTGTGATTGTGATAGGCGTAGAGCTCCTTGCGCAGGCCGATCCGGACCAGCATCGCTCCGGTCGTGCGCGTGTCCTCACAGGCGACCAGATCAACCCGGGCTAAAATAGACCGGGCGCGGTCGGTGAGATCGGCGAGATTGCCAATCGGAGTCGCAACAACATACAGATGGCCCGGCTGCGGTATCAGGGAGGAGTTCTCCTCGGGCGCAGGCATATCGACCGCTGGGACAGGGATTGTTTAGGGTCGGTCAATGGCCACTGCCCATGCCCGGAACCTGGTTTTCCCAGGATTGGGGCCGGCTCCACGGAATGGAGGATTCCTTGGGATCGGCGGCGCAACCAGAGAGACCGAGCGCAGCCAGAGTGGCGAGAGAGAGGATGAAAATTATTTTGCGATACTGGGCCATGGTAAGAATCGGGAGTGGGGAGAAATCAGCCCCAGCCTCGCCGGAGTTGCAAATAAAATAGAAGGGGAGAAAAAACCCGGGCGCTCACTACCGTACAGCCTCTCGGCTCTTGGGCGGGCCGGTGTACCCAGAAGGTACACAATGCACCAAGGGATGGCACCCGGGCGAAGATGAACAGAACCTTATTTCGCGATTTGTCCAGACTGAGTTTTGCCAAATGAAAAAGCAGTCTGATGCCATGGTGTACGGCCGGATCTTACGATTTCTTTGCCGGGATTGGCCGCGAGGTGTTCAAGGATTTTGTAGACCAGCTCGGTGCGGTCGGCCGCGCCCAGGCTGACGGCCATAACTTCAGCGGTGAACGGCGTGCCCGGCGCCGCTTTTAGCGCGGCAACAATCTTTGACTGCAAGGCGATGACGCCGCCCGCAGCCTTTTTGCCCGCTTCGACGCCCGGCTGGTGATAGGCGTTGATCCCGACGAGCGAGGCGTAAAAACCGACCGCGCGTTCGTAGAGGGCAATCAACTGGCCGATCGATTTGGGCGAAATTTCGTTGACCGTGACCGTGATGGAATGCCGGTCCTTTTCGGTGAGCGCATCGCGGGTGCCGAGCAGAAAGCCCTGCAGGTAGTCGCCGCTGGTGATGCCGGGTTCGACTTCCAGCGAGTTTCCAGCGCGGTCCCGGAGCACTTCGATAAAGGTGACGAAGAAATTGTTCACGCCCTCGCGGAGCTGCTGCACGTAGGCATGCTGGTCGGTGGAGCCCTTGTTGCCATAGACGGCGATGCCCTGGTTCACCACATTGCCCTTCAGATCAAGCTCCTTGCCGAGCGATTCCATGACGAGTTGCTGGAGGTAGCGGGAAAAAAGCAGGAGGCGGTCCTTGTAAGGCAGCACCACCATGTCTTTCGCACCATGCCCTTCGCAGGCCCAATACCAGCCAAGCGCGAGCTGGGCGGCCGGGTTGTCCTTCAACGCAGGCTTGCGCGTGACCACGTCCATGGCGGCCGCGCCGGCGAGCAGTTGGTCGATCTTGATGCCTTGCAGGGCGGCGGGGAGGAGGCCGACGACGCACAATTCGGAAGTGCGACCGCCCACCCAGTCCCACATCGGGAAACGTGCGAGCCAGCCTTCCTTGAGCGCAACCTGGTCGAGCTTGGAGCCTTCGCCCGTGACGGCGACGAAATGCTTCGGGTAATCCAGTCCGGTCGCTTTGAAAACAGCAGCAGCCTCCAGCATGCCGTTGCGGGTTTCGGCGGTGCCGCCCGATTTGGAAATGACGACGACAAGGGTTTGTTTCAACCGGCTGCCAAGTTCGGCCAGGACGTAGTCCATGCCGTCGGGATCAGTGTTGTCGAAAAAGCTGACGCGCATTTTATCGCGGCGACCTCCCGGGCGGCCCAATGCATGGGAGACGAATTGCGGCCCGAGAGCCGAGCCACCGATGCCGATGACGAGCACCTCCTTGAATTTCAAACCGCCGGGAGCGGTCAGCTCACCTTTGTGTACTTTGGCGGCGAAATCCTTGATGGCGGCGAGGGTCGAGGAAATCGCGCTGGTCAGTTCCGGGGTCGGAGCCAGTTCGGGCGCGCGGAGCCAGTAATGGCCGACCATGCGTTTTTCGTCGGGATTGGCGATGGCGCCTTTTTCCAGTGCGGCCATGTCGGCGAAGGCCTGTTGCAGGGCCGGAGCCATCCTGGCATTGAAATCAGCGGGGAAGGGCAGGCGGCTCAGATCGAGCGAGAAGCCCAGCTTCGGGTGATGGTAGTGGTGCGACTTGAAACGTTCCCAGGTCATGGTGAGAAATACTTAAGCCCGGTTGGGTCCGGCATCCAGCGCGAATAATGCCATAATTTTCGGGATTGCTAGGTGCGGATGAGCCCGCATCACTGACGGCGCATGGCATTTGATCTTAAGCGCGTGTTGAAAGTGTTGCTTTTCGCCTCGGGCGGTCCGCTCTCGGTGAAAGACATCCAGACGGCTGTCACCCGGTTTCATGAACAGGCGGCGGATCTCCCGTTGCAAGAACCACCCGTGGCCGACGACGCCCAGCCGGAAAGTGCGCCGGCGGCTCCGGTGGAAAGCGGCGAGGTGCCCGCGCCCGAGCCGATCGAGGATGACGAGATGTACCGGGAGGTGCCTGCGTTGATCACCTCGGCGCAGATCCGCGAGGCGATGGACACCATTGCCCTGGAATTGCAGGCGTCAGCGGGCGAGGTGCTGTTGGTGGAAGGCGCGACCGGCTGGCGCTTGGTCACCCATCCGCGTTTTGCCCGCTGGGTTCGTCTGCTGCGCAATGAGCCGCCGCCGGTGCGGCTGAGCCCGTCCGCCTTGGAGACCTTGGCCGTGATCGCTTATCGCCAACCCGTCACGCGGGCTGAGATCGAGCAAATTCGCGGGGTGTCGGCCGATGCCGGCCTGACCAAGCTTCTTGAACGTGATCTGGTCTTCGTGGTCGGCCGTGCGGATCTGCCCGGTCGGCCGATCCAATACGGGACGACGGATGCGTTTCTGGAATTTGTGGGCATCAAATCGCTCGACGAGCTGCCCGCCTCCGATGTGCTTTCTCCGCGGCAGATCGATTCCTGGCTGCAGACGGCGAACCAGCCGAATGCCACCGGCGATTCCGCCATGGGTTTGGATGAAACCGAGGAGACGCAGCTTTCGCTCGATCAGGCCGGGACAAAATCGGAAACCCCCGCCACCGCATGAGCCAGCCGCTGCGCATCGGGATAATCGGCGCCGGGAACAATACCCGCGCCAAGCACATTCCCGGTTTCAAGGCGATCGGCGGCGTGGAAGTCACGGCGGTGTGCAACCGGACCGCCAAATCGGGCGAGAAGGTCGCGGCAGAATTTGGCATCCCCAAAGTTGCCGCCAACTGGCACGAGATTGTGGAGTCGCCGGAGATTGATGCGGTTTGCATCGGCACCTGGCCAAATTTGCATGCCAAGATCACGGTGGCCGCCCTGCGTGCCGGCAAACACGTGCTGACCGAAGCCCGCATGGCCCGCAACATGGCCGAGGCGGAGCTCATGCTGGCCGAGGCAAAATTGCATCCCGCTCTTGTGGCGCAAATCGTGCCGGCCCCGATGTCGCTGCCCTTCGATGCCACCGTCACCGATTTTCTGGCGTCGGGCGCCTTGGGCACCCTGCGCGAGGTCGTGATGATCAGTACGAATGGCTCGCTCGTCGATTCCGCGCTGCCGTTGAACTGGCGGCAGGACCACACGCTCAGTGGAAAGAACACTCTTTTCCTTGGGATTTATTACGAAATGATTTTGCGCTGGCTCCAGCCCGAACCGATGTCGCTGGTGGCTTCGGCCAGTGTTTTCACGAAGGAACGGAAGGATGCCGAGGGCTTGCTGCAGCCCACTCTCATGCCGGAAAGTCTGGGCGTGCTCGGACTGTATGCGGACGGGTGCCGGCTGGTGGGACATTTCAGCGGGGTGGAAACCACGGCACCGCGCAGCGAAATCCGGTTGAACGGAAGCAAAGCCGGTTTGCGGCTTGATCTTGCGCGTCAGCAACTCTGGCTGGCCGAGGCGGGGAAAACCGAACGGCAATTGGAAGTGGCGCTGGCGAAACGCGGCGGCTGGCGGGTTGAAGCGGACTTTGTGGACAGCATTCGGGAAAAGAAGCCGGTGACGCTGACGAATTTCAAGACCGGTGTGAGCTACATGCGTTTCACCGAAGCCGTCTGGGAATCATGGAGCAACGACAGTGTCCGGGTGACGTTATGAACGAAAGGCAGAATTGCGACGGCGGCTAGCGGGTTTCGGGCGAATCGTGAGCTGGTTTTGCGGATCGCGGGACGTCGTGCTCGTGCAGGCTCCGGGAGTAAAGGTACAGACCATACACGCCAGCGCAGAGGAGGACCAAGGCGAGGGCGAAGAAAACAAAACAGCCTTTTTTGACACTCTCGGCCGTGTTTTTCGACTCTGCCCCATACCTGGCGATTAGATCATCCGCGAGCGGTTCACCAGCTTCAGCCGACACGGGAACAGGTGCTGTCGGCTTGGCGATGGGTAACGCAGCGGACGACTGTGCGGCGGGCCTGCCCGTGGCGGCGGCGATTTCCCTGTCGAGCCAGGCAAGATGACCTTCAATAAGAGCGCGCTGGTGCTGCAATTCGGAAAGCCGGTCGGACATGCGGTGCGATGAAATCGCCTGCAAGCAGGCTCCTACAACAAAAAAACGCGCCGGATCGGGCGCGTTTGGGGATGAGAGTCGGCGTTGGGTCGGTTCAGACGACGCTGACTTTGCGGTGGGCCTTGTCGAACTTGACCGTGCCTTCGCGCAGGGCGAAGAGGGTCCAGTCACGACCGATGCCGACGCCGACACCGGCATGATGTTTGGAACCGCGCTGGCGGACGATGATGCCGCCGGCGAGCACTTTTTCGCCGCCGAACATCTTTACGCCCAGACGCTGCGAAGCGCTGTCGCGACCGTTGCTGGATGATTTCTGACCTGTTTTATGTGCCATGGCGGGTGGTTATTAGGCGGTGATGGATTCGATCTTGATGACAGAAAGCTCCTGGCGATGGCCGCGCTTGCGCTCCATGCCCTTGCGCTTCTTCTTTTTGAAAATAATGACTTTTTTGGCACGTTTGTTCTCAAGAACCTTGGCCTTGACGGAAGCGCCGGTGAGGAAAGGCGTACCGACCTTAAAAGTCTCGCCCTCGCCTGCGGCGAGGACTTCGTTGATTTCGACAGTGGAGCCGGCTTCCGTTTTCGGATAGCGGTTTACGATGAGGATGTCGCCCTCGCTGACTGAGAACTGCTTCCCCTGCGTTTTGATAGTGGCTTTCATAAATTCAAAGGGCGAAATAAGGTGACCCGTGCGGGGGTAAGCAAGGATTTATTTTAGTCCCGAGCGAACATTGTTTTAGATTTCGCTCCAAGAGGTCAATCTGCGGCTTGTGGGATGAGGCCGGGTTGCGCAGATTTTGTCCATGGGAAGACCGGTCCAATTTCAAGAAATGCGATTACGGGGCACGGTTGCTTTGGCGAGATGGCTGCTGGGCAAGGTTTTAGTCAGGTCGGAAACGGCCGTTCGGCAGGAATTTTTGATTTGCGAGGTCGAAGCCTACGTTGGAGAGCGCGATTTGGCCTGTCATGCAAGCAAGGGACGAACGAAACGCACCGACGTGATGCACCGGGCAGGAGGTGTCTGGTATGTTTATCTCTGTTACGGCATGCACGAGATGCTGAATCTGGTCACCGGCCCGGAGAATTATCCGGCGGCGATTCTCATTCGGGGCGTCGAGGGAATTTCCGGTCCGGGACGGCTCACGAAGCGACTGAAAATCGGGCGACATTTTAATGGCGCTCCGGCCGAGCCCGCCTCGGGCCTGCATGTCGAAGACCATGGGATCGTCGTGCCGCGCCGGTTGATTGCTGCGAGTCCCAGGGTGGGCGTCGATTATGCCGGCCCCCTGTGGGCCGCCAAGCCATGGCGTTTCAGCTTTGATCCCACGCAACTAAAACGATAAGCGGGTGGACAACGAGGCCCTCTATTTTGCGCCCGCCTGATATTTGCTGAGCAGCAGAATGGCCGAGCCGAAATTGAGCTTCAACTGCATCTTGACCGGTAGCCGGCTGTCATCCTGGGCGATCCACACCCGGATTTCCCCGCCATTCTTGAACATGCCGATGGGATTTTTTTCCATGCGTGGAATCAGGACGAGAGTTTGAAAGGTGCCGCGAGGCGTCCAGACCTCCTCATAATGGTCGGCATAGATGGCGAGCGGATAAAAATCGCGGCCAAATTGCACGAGGACGTCACGCTTTTCTCCGGGTTTCAAATTCCAGTCGCGGGTTTGCACGAGCGCGCTGATGAGGTCAACGGGATCGCCCGCGGGAATCGGAAACTCGGCGCTCCGTTCGGGGCGCACCCGGTCGGTGTAATGCGCCGTTCCACTGGCGTAATCCAGGGCGAGCTCGGTGTCCGTGGCGTGCTTGGGGTCGGCCCCGCTTTCCTTGACGGATTGCATCCGACCGGTGGCGCGGTCGATGACCACTTCGGCGTGATTGTCGAAGGCGTACAGACTGCGCACGATGCCCCGTGATTTGGTGTCGGTGGTGATGCGGACCAAATCATTGGCCGTTTTGTCGTCATGGGCCGCGATGGTGATTTCGCCGGCGTGGCTGAAAATCGCGAAGCCCACCTTGTAGCTGAAGGTTTCCCCGTCGCGAAAGGCGGTGAACGGTGCGGCGGAAAGTGGATGGGCGGCAAACATGGCCAGAAGGAAGAGGAGGCGTTTCACGATGGAATGGTTGAAGCGAATGTCTTGTAGAGCCGGGGACTACAAGGAAAGTTCCAATTGATTGCCCTGTCCGACGGCCCACGCTTCCACGCCGCGCTGGCGCAGCGTCAGGGCAAACTCCTTGGCGAATCCGTGCAGAGTGTAGACGACCTTGGGTTGGACGAGTTCGACGAAGGCAAGGAGGTCGTTGAAATCGGCGTGATCGGACAACGGGAATGCTGCGTCGCAGCCGTATTGATATTTTGTACCGCTGTCGATCGCCCAGCCCGTGACTGCGGCCGTGCGCCTCGGGTGGATCCAGTCGAGCTGCGGCGAGCGGTGCGGCATGATGACGACATGCCCGGCATGGCGTGCCGGCTCAAACTCGGCGTAGGGCGGCATTTTCTGGCCAAGCTCTTCGTAGACTTGGGTCATCCGATGGGCGGCCGGCGCCAGCATGATCGGCAGTCCGGCTTGGCCGAGCAGTTGCACAAGTTCCTGCGTTTTTCCCAAGGCGTAGGCGTAGAGTACGGGCGTGATGTTCTCGGCGAGGGCCTGCCGGCAAAACGCAACGATGTCGGCGTGGATCCGCTCCGTCGGCGGCATCACGTAGCGCGGCAGACCAAAGGTGGTTTCCATGATGAGCACGTCGGCGCGCGGCGTGGCGCAGCGCTCGGCGGCGAGACCAGGCCGCAGTTTGAAATCTCCCGTGTAGAGCAGTGTGCCGTGTTCGGTGGCCGCGTGGAATTGCGCCGATCCGAGAATGTGTCCGGCGGGATGCAGCGCGACCTCGCAGCCAAACGCCAGCGCGTGTTTCTCGCCGTAGCGCAGGGTGGTCACCTGCCTCCGTCCGCCCAGTCGTTCGTGCATCAATCTCGCCGTGGCCGGCGTGCAAAGCGATTCCCGGTGGCGGGCGATATGATCGGAGTGTGCGTGGGAAACAAATGAGCGCGGCGTGCCATGCTGGCAATCCAGCCACCAGCCGAGTTGCGGGAGCCAGACTCCCTTTTTATAGCTCACTTCCCAAGACATGGCTGAGGACCCTAGGCGGGCACCCGCTGCGGTCAAACGTCCGGCTTGCCAAAATAATTCCGGCGCACCAGCCGCCACGCCGTGACGAAGAATGCGGTGAGCGGCACGGCGAGCATCATGCCGAGGATGCCGCCGAGCGCCTTGCCCCAGAAAAACACCGCCACGATGATGGCGACCGGGTGCAGGCCGGTTTGCTTGCCCATGATGCGCGGCGTGAGGAACCAGCCTTCGATCGCCTGCACGGCCAAAAAGACGCCGATGCAAATGCCGACAAGGGTCAGGCCGCCGCCGTCGGGTTGCAGGAACGCCAGCGGCAGGGCCACACTCATGCCGAGAATGGAGCCGAGGTAGGGCACGATGTTCAACAGGCCGGTCAGCAGGCCGATCGCCAGACCGAATTTTAATCCGCCGACGGTAAACCCCGTGGCCAGCAGCACGCCCATGATGAAACCGATCAGCAACTGGCCGCGGAAGAAAGCGACCAGTATCCCGAGAAATTCACGGGTGAGAAAAACCACGTCGTCGCGATATTCCTTTTTCAGGAAAGGCAGATGTTCCGGCAGGGCATGCGTCGGATCGTCGTCCGAGAGCAAAAAGAAAAACAAATACACCGGGATGACCGCGAGCGAGGCCACGAGACCGAAAAGCCCAAAAACACCCGCCCCCGCCGACTTCAACGTCGGCGCCAGGTGCCCGAGCAGATCCTGCGCCTGTTGCGCCAGACCATCGAGCGCGGCTTTGACCGCCGGGTTGTCGAGGTAACGGCGGGCGACAGCCAGCCAGTCCGGGAAATGTTGTTCGCTATAGGCAACCGTCTTTTGCCACAGGGTCGGCAGGTAGGCGATGAAGTCGAGTACTTGGGAAATGACCGCGGGGGCAAAGGTGAAAAGCAAGGCGGTGACCAGCAGCAGAAACACGGCATAGAGCAGCAACACGGCGACGGGCCGTTTCAGCTTCAGCCGTTTTTCAAAAACCGTGACCACCGGGCGCATCACGAGCGCCATGATGCCCGCGACCGCCAGCGGCCAGATGACACTGGAAAAGGCGCCGATGAAACGCGCCGCGCCCGACAGCAGAACGATAACAAGCCCGGCGATGGCACAGATGGCGGCAAATCCGAGGGCGAAGCCCACCAGCTTGCGCTGGGCGGGCGTGAGGAGCGGGGTGGACTCGGCGGACATGGTGGCAGGGAAGAGGGGAGTCGGTTCACAGGCAAGCCCGCAGAGGTGTAACCACTAATCCACACTAATATGACACTAATATTATTCCGCTAAGCCCCAGTCATGATTAGTGATTCATTAGTGTGGATTAGTGGTTAAAAATAACCTCTCCCCTTGACAAACTAGGGGAGCATGGTTCTCTCCTAGCCAATCTAGGCAAGACCATGACAAACAACAAAGCTGATCTCCTGCAGGGCACCCTTGACCTGCTCATTTTAAAATCGCTCCAGAACGAGCCCATGCACGGTTTCGGCATCGCCGTCCGCATCGGGCAGATGTCGCAGGACATGCTGACAGTCGAGCAAGGCTCGCTCTATCCCGCGCTCTACCGGCTGGAGGAGCAGGGCTGGATCAAGGCGGAGTGGGGCGTCTCCGACAACAACCGGAAGGCGAAATTCTACTCGCTCACCGCCACCGGCCGGAAACAGCTTCAGGCCGAGGAGCAAAGCTGGGCCAAGCTCTCGACGGCCATCAATCTCGTGCTGGGGAATGCGTGAACAAAGAAAGCCGATTCATTTCACAGGAGGAAACAGAGATTCAGAATAAATTCTTCTGGTTTTGACCCTCCGTTCTCTCCGTTACCTTCTGTAAAATATTCAGCCCATGCGAATCTGGTCAAAGTTCAGGTCGCTTTTGTTAAAGTCGAAACTCGAAGCCGAGATGGACGAGGAGATGCGGCATCACATCGAATTGCAGACGGAGCTTAATGTGAAGGCGGACATGAAACCGAACGAGGCGCGCTTCGCTGCACTCCGCCAGTTCGGTAACGTGGCGAGTTTGCAGGAGCAGGCGAGAGAGGCGCGCGGGTGGTTGTGGCTGGAGCAGATGTGGCAGGATTTGTGTTACGCCGCGCGTGCATTGCGAAAGACACCGAGCTTCACGACGACTGCCGTGCTCACGCTGGCCCTGGGCATCGGGGTGAACGCGGCGCTGTTCACGATCTACAACGCCATGGCGCTCCGCTCACTGCCAGCGCGTGCGCCGGACGAGCTTCTTTCCGTGCGCGGCCTCCGTGACCGCAAAGCCCAGCGCAACGATACCCGTTTCACCTACGCCGAATATCTCGACTATCGCGATTCCAACCACGTGTTCTCAGGATTGGCGGCGCACATTGCGGGAATGCGGCTGGCTTCGTTGGAAACTCCTGAGGCGGGGCAAGCAGCGGCGCCGGCGGCAAGCGATGGCCGGCCGTCGGGCAGCGTCATCATCAAGAACGTCACGGAAAATTATTTTTCCGTCGTCGGCGCCGACTTGATGCTGGGGCGTTCGTTTCTGCCGGAGGAAATGCAGGTTTCCTCGCCGACGGTGATCGTTCTCAGTCATCGCTTTTGGGAGCGATACTGGCAACGCGATCCGAATGTGCTCGGCAAAATCCAGCGCTTAAGCGGGCGCGCCTATACGGTCGTCGGCGTGACGGGACCGGAATTTCTGGGCGACTCCCCGGTTCCACCTGCCGGCTGGATGCCGGTAACCCCCGGTCCACGCGCCGACGATCTGGTGCTGGTCGGGCGGCTGAAGGTCGGAGTTACGCCTGCTCAGGCCAAGGCCGATCTCGACGTGATCGCGCAGCAGCGCGCCGAAGCTTATCCGCGCGAGGGCAGCAAGACGACGGTCGAGCTCGAGCCCGCGATGCGCTGGCTGAGTTTCCAGCTCGACGCGATGTTTCTCGTCGCGATGTCGCCGGTGCTGCTCGGATTCGGCATGGTGCTGATGCTGGCCTGCACCAACGTCACCAACCTCCTGCTCGCGCGCGGGGTGACCCGCCAGCAGGAGATCGGCGTGCGGCTGACGCTCGGCGCGAGTCGCGGTCGGATCATCCGGCAGTTGCTCACGGAGAATCTTTTGTTGTGCGCGATGGGCGCCGTGGCCGGCCTCGTGCTCGCATTGTGGGCGCTCCAAATCCTCCGGCCGCTGGTGCTTTCGTTTTCTCCCGCGGAGTGGGCACCAATGACCGAAATGTGGCAAATGTTGAGCCTGGGACCAGACGGGCGGGTCATCGCGTGCATGGTGGTGCTGACGCTGATCGCGGCGATTGCCGCCGGCCTGGCACCCGCCCTGCACGCCTCGCGCACAAACCTGGTCTCGACCTTGAAGGACGAAGGTTCGGCCTTTGGCCGGCGGCTCCGCCAGTCGCGTCTGCGTAATTTTCTTGTCGTGGCGCAGGTGGCCGTCTGCCTCGTGATGTTGTCATGCGCCGGCTTACTCGTGCGCCACATGCTCCGCCTGCGCTCGGAAGATCTCGGCTTCGAGACGAAATCCGTGGTGGACGTGGAAGCGAGGTGGGCCAACCCGTCCTCGTCGGACGCGAAGCAGGCGTGGATTCGTGAATTCATGACCCAAGCGCGGTCGAGGCCGGACGTCGCCGCCATCTCCGCCACCAACGGCTGGCCGATGCCGGGGCAGATGGACGAAATGCGTCGGGTGAAGGATCCTTCCGTCAGCGACGCGACATCGCTGGCGATCGAAACGCGGCACTATCGGGCCTCAGCGGGGTTTCTCGAAACGTTCGGGATCGCGGTCCGTGGCCGCGGCTTCACGCCGCAGGAAGACTCGGATCCGCAAGCGCGCGTGATCGTCATCAGTGAAACGCTAGCCCGCCGCCTCTGGTCGGGCGCAGAGCCGCTTGGTCGCGTGCTCGCGATTGCCGCCGCGCCCGGCAGCGAGGCGTTTGTGGAATATCGCGTCGTGGGCGTGGCCCGTGACGTGATGGATGATCTCAAGCGCCCCCGTCCTGAAGTCGCCTATCTGCCGCTCGCGACCGAAGGTGGTGCGATCTCGGGCCTGTTTTTGCGCCCGCGCGGCGAGGCGGCGACCTCGTTCGCGGCGATTGCGAGTTCGGTCGAAGGATCAGGAGTAAAACTTAATTTCCATAGGTGGACGGCTACGCAGGTGCAGGAGCGATTGCTGCCTTATCTCGGGCTGGCGGCTTTGAGCGGCGCGCTCGGCGGACTGGCCCTGCTGATGGCATGCGTAGGACTCTACGGCGTGATGTCGTTTTCCGTGCGTCAACGCACCCGCGAGATCGGGATTCACGCGGCGCTGGGGGCAAATGCCGGGCGAATCGTACGCATGTTTCTGCGCCAAGGCCTGCGCCTCGTGGCTTGGGGTGTGGCAATCGGGCTGGGCGGAAGCGCACTGTTTTTCGTCCTACTCTCGAAATTCTGGTTTGGCCTCGCGCTGCGTCTTGATGCCTTGGCGCTAGGCGTGGTGACCTTGTTGCTCGTAGCCGTCGCCCTGTTCGTGATGTGGCTCCCCGCCCGCCGCGCGGCGAAGGTTGATCCGATGGTGGCGCTGCGGGCGGAGTGAAATTTATGAGCCTCTTCAAAAAACTTTGCTCATTCTTCCGAAAGGAAAAACTCGAAACCGAGATGGCCGAGGAGATGCGGCATCATGTCGAGCTGCAGACCGAGCTGAATATCAAAGCCGGCATGAAGCCTGACGAGGCCCGCTACGCTGCGCTCCGCCAATTCGGAAATGTGGCGTCGCTTCAGGAGCAGGCGAGGGCAGTGCATGGGTGGGTTTGGTTGGAGCAGCTTGGAAAAAATCTGCGTTTCGCGGTGCGTTCCTTGCGAAGAACCCCGGGATTCACCACCACGGCTGTGCTCACTCTCATCCTTGGTATCGGTGCATCGACTGCTATTTTTTCCGTGGTCCATGCTCTGCTGCTTTCACCGCTCCAATATCACGAGGCCGGTCAGCTCGTGCAGGTGCAGTCCCGGCATAAGGAACAAGGCGGTACCGGCCTCGCTCCCGCGACCTTTGGCGATGTTGTCGCAGGCAATGCTTCTTTCGCCGCGCTTGCTGCCCAGTATTACTACTACGTCAATCTCTCCGGAGCCGACACTCCGGCACTCCTGAACAGTGCCGAGGTCTCGGCGGATTATTTCAAACTCTTTGGGGTTGCTCCGCTGAGGGGACGGACTTGGAACGCTGACGATCTCAAGCCCGGAGCGGTCCCTGTCGTCGTGCTCGGCCATGCGCTTTGGCTCAGCCAGTTCAACGCCCGTGATTCGGTCGTCGGCGGGCAGATCATGCTCGACGATGTCGCCCACGCCGTCATTGGCGTCATGCCCGCTTCGTTCAAAGATCCCTCGGAAATTGCACAACTCTGGCGTCCGATGAGCGCCGGCGCCGATAACTTGCTGGATCGCAGTTCGCGTTACTGGACGGTTTTCGGCCGGCTCAAACCGGGCGTTGCCCAGGAGCAGGCCAATGCCGAACTGGCGACCCTCGGGAGACAATTGGAGCAGTCCCATCCCAAGAACTACGCAGGCTGGACGCTCGAGGCCGTCGATCTGCGCAGCCTCGTGGTCGGTGATTACCACACCGGACTGTTGGTCGTGCTTGGTGCCGTGGGCTGCGTCATGCTCATCACCTGCGCGAATGTCACCGGTCTTTCCCTTGTCCGCGCCATGGCGCGTCGCAAGGAGCTGGCCATCCGTACCGCGCTCGGCTCTTCGCGTGAACAACTTGTCTGGCTGCTTCTCACCGAGAACCTGCTGCTCGGTATTCTCGGCGGCGGCGGCGGTATGTTGCTCGCCCGCTGGGGCGTGGATGCGCTGCTTGCCAGTCTTCCTGCCGGTTGGCTGCCGCGGGCCGATGAGATTGCGCTCAATCTGCCCGTGCTCGCCGCCAGTCTCGCGCTTGCTGTCCTTACCGGTGTGGCGTCCGGCCTTGCCCCCGGCTTTACCGCCTCGCGCATCGATGCCAACGATGCCCTGAAGGATTGCACGCGTGGGTCGTCCGGCCCCTCTGCCCGCCGGTTGCGCGCTGCGCTCATCGTCGCCGAGATTGCGCTGGCGCTTATGTTGCTTGCCGGCACCGGCCTTCTCGGGCGCAGTTTTCTCGGCTTGATGCGCAAAAAAACCGGGCTCGATGCCGGACGGGTGCTTTCGCTGACTGTTTCGCTTTCCGCCAAACGCTATGCGGGGCCCGCGCAATGCTGGGATTTCTTTTCGCGGGCACAAACCGAGGTCGCTGCCGTGCCGGGAGTCGAAGCCGCCGGTTTCACTCAGACTTCGCCTTTTCGCTGGGGCATTCCCGTTTCCTTTGCTCCGGTCCGCGCCGGCAATGCCGCTGACCTCACCGGCCTGCCGCAAGCCTTCACCGATTCGGTCAGCGTGGATTATTTCAAGGCTCTTGGCATTCCGCTGCGGGCTGGTCGTACGTTCACTCCCGCCGATGACTACAGGGCTCCGTCGATGGTGATTCTCAGCGAGACCACCGCCCGCCGCTACTTCGGCACGGAAAATCCGCTCGGCCGTTTTATCATGTTGGGCGCCGACCCGCAGGCGCGCTTTGAAATCGTCGGCGTGGTGGGCGATGTCCGCCGTTCCGGTCTCACCGCAGACATCCCGCTGCAGGTTTACCGTCCGCTCGCACAGCGCACGCCCGCTTTCGCCACACTGATGGTCCGGACTTCGCTGCCGCCCGCGACACTCGCAAAATCCGTGCAGGCGGCGCTCTGGCGCGTCGACGCGGATACCCCGGTCTCGGATGTCGCCACGATGGACTCTTTTGTCAGCCGCAGCGTGGCGCAGCCCCGGCTCTACCTCATTCTCTTCAGTCTTTTCGCCGGCTTCGCACTTCTGCTGGCCAGCGTCGGCATCTACGGCCTGATCGCCTACAGCGTGGGGCAGCGCACGCGCGAATTCGTTATTCGCGTCTCGCTGGGCGCCAGACCGGGCGAGGTTCTGGCCCTTGTGCTGCGTGAAGGAGCGATCCTGATTGCGCTTGGCCTGTTCTTGGGACTCGCGGGTTCTTTCGCGGCAGTCCGATTGTTGCAGAACATGGTCTTTGAAACCTCCCTGCATGATCCGCTGGTTTTTCTCACCGTGCCATTCGCGCTGGCTGCTGTCTCCGTCCTCGCCTGCTGGCTGCCGGCGCGGCGTGCGGCGAAGGTCGATCCGATGATTGCGCTGCGAGCGGAGTGACTGGGTGGTAGCGAGCATCGAGTAGCGGGTGGTGAGTAGCCTGAATATTTATAGCTGAAGATTTCCGATCCATTTCACAGAGGGCACGGAGGCTGACACAGAGTGAGAAGGAGTTTCGCTCTGTGAACTCTGTGCTCCTCTTTCTATCTCTGTGTCTCAAAATCTTTTCTTGGTATCAGGGTGAAATATCCCGGGTAAGGGTAGACGATAGATCGAGCACGCTTTCCTATTGACGTTCTGAAGGAGGAGTCTCTTTCTTCTCATTACGAACATCTGAAGGAGCTGAAACTATGGACAAAGAAAAATCTGAATTACTCCAGGGCACGCTCGACATGCTGATCCTGAAAGCACTCCAACTCGAACCGATGCACGGCTTCGGTTTGTCGCAACGCCTCCGGCAAATGTCGGCCGAGGTTTTCCAGGTGGAGATGGGCTCGCTCTATCCCGCACTGGTCCGTTTGGGGAAACAGGGCTGGATCACAGGGGAGTGGGGCGTCTCCGACAGCAACCGCAAGGCGCGCTATTACTCGGTGACGCCTGCCGGGAAAAAACAACTCGAAGAGGAGAAGGCGCAGTGGGCGCTCCTTTCAGGAACGATCAATGCGATGCTGAAGGTAACGTGAGTGGGATTAGCATGAACGAAATTAACCACAGATGACACAGATGAACACGGATCAAGACAATGAAGGCAATGGGTGCTCACGTTTCGCAACGATCGGGTCGCGCTGGATTCGGCTTTTAAATGCGGATTTTTTTGATTCATCCGTGTCCATCCGAGGAATCCGTGGTTTCAACTGCATCCGTTCGATTGAGCTGAGCTGCGAGTAGATCTTATCCGGACAAACATTATCAGCATGAGCTGGCTTTCTACCTCCGCTTTTTATGTGAAGTCGCTTTTCCAGCGACGGAAACTGGATGCGCAGTTGACCGAGGAAATCCAGTCGCACGTGGCAATGGCGACGGAGGCGAATGTCGCGGCGGGAATGTCGCCCGAGGAGGCGCGTTACGCGGCATTGCGGGAGTTCGGAAATGTGGCAAGTGTGCAGGAACAGACGCGCGATGAGCACGGTTGGTTGTGGTTGGAGCAATGGCTTCGCGATTTGCGGTTTTCGGTCCGTTCCCTCTGGCGGGCGAAGGGTTTCAGCCTGACGGTGCTCGCTACGCTCGCGCTCTGCCTCGGGCCGAACACGGCAATTTTGTCTGTGCTTTACGCGCTGGTTTATAAACCGCTGCCTTTTCACGAGCCGGAACGTCTGGTCTCGATCACCAATGTCGCGGACAAGAACGGGGGAGCAAAACGGCCTTCCAGCGTGGCGCAGTATTTGGATTTCAAAGCGCACGCTGATCGGTTTGAAGGATTTGGTTATTATACCGCGACAAACGTTACCATTGGGGAAGAGGACACTCCGGTCCGAGGGCCGTGTTTGCAGATGGGGGGAGAACTTATTTCGACCTTGGGGGTGCAGCCGCTGCTCGGTCGGGGTTTTTTGCCGGATGAACAGGTGCCGGGCCAGGATCACGTGGTGCTGCTGAGCCATGGGGCATGGGTGAAGCGTTACCATGCCGACGAAACCGTGATCGGACGGAAGATCCGGGTGGACTCCGAGTTGTATACGGTCGTGGGAGTGGCGCCAGAAGTCTTCGAACAACTCTTCGTGGATGTGGAGTTGTTCAAACCTTATATGGTCGGGCCGAACGAGGGCGACCCGCTGGCGCGGTATGCGGGCAGCGTGAGGCTCGTCGGCCGGTTGAAACCGGGTATGAGCATCGACGCCGGGCGCGCGCAATTGGCGGTGCTGGAAAAAGCGTTCTACGACAGTGGAGCGACGCTGCAGGCCCGCACCTTTCTGGATGCCGGCGGTTATCGCATCGGTGTAAGCGACGCGCGGGAGGAACTGTCCGAGCCGATCAAGGCCCCGCTGCTGCTGTTGCAGGGCGGTGCAGTGCTGGTGCTGTTGATTGGCTGTGTGAACGTGGCGAGCCTGCTGCTTGCCCGGACGAACGCCAAGCGGCCCGAGTTGGCGATCCGCCAGGCGCTGGGTGCGGGGCGCACGGTGTTGCTCCGTCAAATGCTGGCCGAAAGTTTTTGGCTGGTCAGTCTGGCCGGTGTGATCGGGATCTGCCTCGCTCTCGGAATGCTCCGGTTCATGAATCGCTACGAGAGCATGGTTGTCCGACATGTGCCTCCGGTGGAGATGAATTGGCATGTGCTGGCGATGGTGGGCGCGATTGTCGGGGTGATTGTGCTGACCATGGCAGTCGTACCCTTTGTGCTGCTCTGGCGCTCAGAGTTGAAAATAGGGGAGACGCCGCGGGCGTCGACCGGTCAACGCGGACGCCGTGCGCTCAATGCGCTGGTCGTCGGTCAGGTGGCGCTTGCACTGGTGCTGCTGATCAGCGCCGGGTTGTTGATCCACAGTTTCGCACGGGTGATGGCGGTGAAGCCCGGTTTCGACGCGGAGCGGATCGTGCAGGGGCGGGTCAACCTGCCGTACAGCAAATACAAGGACCCCAAGGACAACGTCGGTCTGCAACAGCGGCTGCTGGCGGCAATGAAGGAAATTCCCGGCGTGGAGGCGGCCAGCCTGACGACGGAATTTGGCGTGGCGGAAAAATATCGGACCGCGCCGTTTCTCCTGCATGGCAACAATGCGGTAGCGGGAGACGCGCAGGCGCTCGTCAATATCAACAGCGTTTCCCCGGATTATTTCGCGACGATGGGCATACGCCTCCGCGATGGACGGGTTTTCCGGGACGACGATGAGTTCAGGAAGAGTCCGGTGGCGATTGTCGACCAGGCGTTCGCCGAACGTTATTTTCCGGGTCGTGACGTGGTGGGGCAGGAACTGGTGCTCGGCACCAACCCACCCAAGGACGGCCAGCCTTGGATCAGGATCATCGGGGTAGTCGCCCGCGCCAATCTTGCCGGCCTCGAAGGCCGCGATGGCTGGCCCTTCCTTTATATTCCATTCAACCAGCAACCGAGCCTTGGGTTCAGCTTCCTGGTGCGTTCATCGCGCTCGGAGACCGACGTGGTGAACGAGATGCGGGCGCGGGTGCGCGCCGTTGATCCCGCGCTGCCGGTTTACGCGACCGGCACCCTTGCCGCCGGGCTTGATGGCATGCTTGGCAATCGCCGCGCGATTATGTTTCTGCTGGGGCTGTTCGCCGTGCTGGCCTTGTTGCTCGCGACGGTGGGACTCTACGGTGTGCTCAATTACGACGTGTCGCAACGCACGCGGGAAATCGGCATCCGGGGCGCGATTGGCGCCACGCGTGCGCAGATCGTGCAGATGATTTTGCGGCAAGGATTGACGAAGGCGGGACTGGGATTGGCGGTTGGCCTGACTGGCGCATTTTTCTTCACCCGCCTATTGCGGAAAATGCTTTTCGAGATCAGCCCGACTGACCCACTGGCGTACGCCGCCGTCACGGCGCTGCTGTTGTTCGTGGCGTTGGCGGCGAGTTGGCTGCCCGCCAGGCGTGCCGCCAAAGTCGACCCGGTCATTGCGCTTCGTGCCGAATAGCGAAGGGGTGTGAACCCGGCAGAAAATTTCCTATGAAACCCAAAACCATGATCCGATCACTTGTCTTCGCGGTCGCTTTGCTGGTGGGGAGCGCCCTCCTGTTGCCTGCGGCTGAGCCAGCCAAAGAAGTTGCTTCACTTTCTGAGAAACTCATCACTGCGGTCGCCAAGTCAGATTTCGATATTTGGGCCGAGGATTGGGGTGAACCGTTTAAGAAGACTCTGAAAAAAGAGCCGTTTACCAAGACCTGCGCCCTGTATGCGGTGCGGTTCCAAGCTGGCTATGAGATTTCCTATTTGGGCAACCTGCAGCAACAAGGCGCGCACGTGACGCTGTGGAAGGTGAGTTTCAAAGATCACAGCGACGACGCACTCGTTACCCTGGTGATGAAGGAAGGAAAAGTTGCAGGTTTCTGGATTAAATAAGGAAAGCCGGTTGAGGGCTGATGGCATGCGGGACGGAGTAGTCGGCATTTATTCCAATATACGCATCGCCACGTCTCCAAGATTGATCCGGGGCGGTTGATCCGTTCAGAGTGGAGCAATGAACGCCCGCACTACGATCAAGCTTCTGGCTGCTGTCTGCCTTGCGCAGGCGGTGATCATCGGTTTTTTGCTGTGGCAGAAATCGGCCGTGCCGCTTGACCCGGCTCAGGTTGAATCAGTTCCCACCGTTTCCAAAAAAGCCGGAGCGGAAGACTCAAAGGCGATCGCGGCTGCAGCCATCGAGATCGCGAAGGCTCAGATTGACCTGACGAAGAAGAATGCGGCGTTGGAAACCGGCTTGGCTGAGGTCACCCAAGAGTTGGATAAACGGAAATCGGAAATCTCCTTCTCCTATGGATCGGTCCGGGAATCCGGCCGGTTTGTGGGGATGACTTTCCGCAAGATGTTCGAGACCGCCGCGGCCAAGGAGGAGGCTGAGGCGCAGGCACGCGCGGCCGACAACCAGCTCAACGTTCTCTCCCTCGGGCCGTTCATCCAGGATGCGGAGGTGATGGAGTCCGATCCGGAAATCTTTGCGCAGTTTCAGACCCCCTTGATCAGCGAGGTTCTCGGATTGCCGGCCGAACGGACGGCGGAGGTGGAAAAACTGCTGGGTGAAATGAAGGCGAAATCCATGAAGCTGGAGGCGGGCTCGCCCGAGTGGGTCGGTCTGAACGACACGGCGCTCAACAAAATCACCGCACTGTTGCCCGAGGATCAGAAATCCGCGCTGAAGCCGCAGATCAGTTTTCTCCAGCAGTACGGTGTGCTGATGATTCCGGCCTATGCCATTTTGCGAACGCCGGCGCCGACGGTGGCAGAGCCGTCCCGGTCGGAACATTGAGCGGGCAACGACCAATGCGGGCTTGTCAGTCTGCCGCCCACGCGTTCTAAACTGGATGAATCACCCCCATGCCTCCGCTGGACACCGAGCAGACCCGTTGGTTTATCGAGGAAGTGCATCCGCATGAACCTGCGCTGCGCGCGTATCTGCGCAGTTCTTTCCCGACGTTGCAGGACATCGACGATCTGGTGCAGGAGGCTTACGCCCGGCTGATCCGCGCGCGTCGTGCCGGCCAGGTCGGCCATCCCCGGGCCTATCTTTTCACCACGGCGCGCAATGCCGCGTATGATCTTTTCCGGCGGAGCAAGATTGTTTCCATCGAGGGCTTAGCTGATTTCGAGGGCCTGTCCGTCTCAGTAGAAGGCCCCGATGCGGCCGAAAAGGCCAACCATGACCAAGAACTCGAAATCCTCCAAAAGGCGATCAACGCCCTGCCGGATCGCTGCCGGCAAGTTTTCACGATGCGCAGAATCCAGGATCTTTCGCACCGGGAGATCGCGCAAGCCCTGGGGATTTCCGAGCACACGGTTAACGCGCAACTGGCCATCGGCATGTTGCGCTGCCGTCAGTATCTTCGCGCCCACGGCCTTTTGAAAGGAACTCCCCATGCCGTCGAACATTCATAACATCGGGGAAGACGACGGCGCCACGACCGTCATCGCGCAACAGGCATCCGAGTGGTTCGCCCTGCTTGACGCCGGACTGACCGTGCGGCAGCAGGAGGAATTTACGCGCTGGTTGCAGGCGGACGAGCGGCACGCCCAGATTTTTGGCGAACTGGAAGAGACATGGAGCCGGTTGGGCAAGCTGCGCGAGATTGGCCCGGTGGCGACGGTCCCGCCTGAGCGGTCGCCGGGTCGCCAGAAAGTGATCTGGCTGTCGGGAGCCCTGGCGGCATCGGCTGCGGCGGTATTGGCCGCCCTTGCCTGGTGGCCGGCGGCGGAACCAACCCCGGCACCGTTTGCCACCGTCGCTTCCACGGATATCGGCATGATGCGGCGGTTGGAACTGCCCGATGGCTCCGTGGTCAGGCTCAACACGGACAGTGCGGTCACGGTGCGATTTACGGCGACCGAGCGACAGGTGAAGCTGGTGCGCGGCGAGGCCCATTTCCAAGTAGCCAAGAATCCCGCCCGCCCGTTTGTGGTCAGCATTGGCCAGGTGGCGGTGCGTGCGGTCGGGACGGCGTTTGACATCCGCATGCGGCCGGAGGCAGTCGAGGTGCTGGTCACTGAAGGCAAGGTGCGGGTGGATGATGCGGCCCGGGGCAAAACCCTGCTGGCGACGGTGTCGGCCAACGAGACACCGCTGCTCAAGGCGGGAGAGCGCGCTTTGATCGCAATGGAAACGGTACCCGGGCCGGCGGCAGTGAAGGCGGTGCCGCCGGAGGAAATCGGCCAGACGCTGGCGTGGGAGGAAGGCCGGCTGGAGTTTGTGGCCACGCCGCTGGCCGAGATTGTGGCGGAATTCAACCGTTACAACCGGCACAAGCTGGTGATCGCCGATGCGCGGCTGGCGGCCCGGCCTTTTGGCGGCACCTTTGCCATGGGTGATTCCGACGAGCTCGTCCGTTTGCTTGAGGCTGATTTCGGGGCCAGGGCGGAGCGAGGGGAAACAGAGACGACATTACGGCTTGCGCCGTAGCCCGTTGGCCACCGCCCGGCACGGTCGGCGCAGGGGCTGATAAATAACCAAAGATTCAGTTAGAGCGTTCCGGTGCTCCGTTCGTCTTGTACATAGCGCAATCTTTGACGGCTTGCGCCGGTTGCCGCCATTTCCGGCAACCTCTACCCCGCCAACCCTCAGACTACATGCACCTCAAACCACGCCATCGAAATATCCTCGCAGCCGTGTTCGCCACGGTTTGTTTTCTCACCGGACAAGCCCAAAACCAGCCCGCGGCTCCTGCTGCTCCCGCGCCGGAAACCGCCCCGGATCAGACGGTGAAACTGCCCGCTTTCACCGTATCGACCGAAAAAGACACCAGCCTCATCGGTTCCGAAGCGCTGAGCACCACGCGCAGCGGTGTGGAACTGAGCGATCTTGCGCAGTCCGTGGTGGTCGTGAACCGGCAGTTTTTCAATTCGGTGAGCCCGACCATCATGGCCAAGATGTTGAGTTATGTGGGCGGGGCCCAGACCGGCACCATCAACTGGTCCGTGGACCGCTATATGATCCGCGGTTTCGTGGGCGAGGGCGACTATGTGGACGGGTTTCGCACATTCACCGACAAAAACACCGACCAGAATCTCATCGACCACGCCGAAATCATCAAGGGCCCGTCCGCCATCTTTATCGCCAATTCGACCAACACGGTCGGCGGTGTGATCAACAAGATTTCCAAAAGTCCCACCAGCTATGACGTGGGTACGCTTACGGTGCAGGTCGGTCAATTCGACGCGAACCGTTCCGATCTCGATATCGGCGGCCCGATCACGGCGGACAAGAAGCTCGCCTATCGGTTTCTGGTCTCGGGACAGGACTCGAAGGGTTGGTACGACCACACATACGAGAAGCGTTTCGCCGTGCTGCCGATGCTGAGCTACACGTTCAACGATACCACGCAAATGTGGCTAAAGTTTGAAACCTTCACGAGCCACTATTCCTCCTATAACGGCATTCCCTTGGATGGCCGCACCAACGCCATTGCCGCCGTCCCCTATGACACCAACTTTGACGGTGAGCCTTTCCCGAACAACTGGCGCCGCGACCACTATTATCGTGTTTGGGGCCAGTTTACCACCCGTCCGGCGGACTGGATCGCGATCCGGTTGGCCGCGTTCGACTCAAAGGACGTCCAACAGCGGGTGGAATCCATCCTCGCCACCGTCAACACCACGCAGGTGATCAACGGGGTCAACGTTTCGGTTCCCGGCTATCAGATTCCCACCAGCTACACACCCGGCACGACGCTCAGCCGCGGGACCACCGCGATCAATGCCGACACCCAGGCGCGGCGCGAGCTGCAGAACGACTATGTGCTGACTTTCCACACCGGTCCCGCCAGTCACACGCTCCTGCTCGGCGCCGCGCTCGTCGATTATCCGGAGGATACCCAGACCTACAGCAACGGTGGCACGAGCACGGCGACCAGCAGCCCGATGGATCCGTTCAACCCGCAATTCCCCGGCACCGTTTCGGTTAATTTCAACCAGCCGCCGGTGACGAACAACCATGTCAGCCAGAATTTCGCCAAGGTCTTCGCGCTCGAGACGGTGAGTTTTCTGAAGGACAGTCTCATCGCCAACTTCGGCGCCACCCGCAGCCGGTACGAAAGCTCCCGCGTGCAGAATAATTTCAACCAGGTCACGGGCCTGGCGACAGCCGACAGCAACATCTTTCAGGATGCGGTCGCCTACAAAAACATTGTGCAATACGGCCTGGTATACAAGCCGGTGCCCAATGTTTCCGTCTTCTACGGGGACTCACGGAATTTCGCGTTCACCGGCTTCGGCATCAGACCCGATGGCACGAACGGGTTGCTGCCTCCAGGCGAGGGCCGGCAGAAGGAATTCGGCATCAAGTCCACCTGGCTGGACAAACGCCTGACCTTTAACACCGCGTATTTTGATGTCGTCCAGTTCAACAACATTGTGAACGCCTTTCCGCAGACGAACCCGCCTTCCAACATAGTCGTCGGCGGCGAAACCTCGCGCGGCTTTGACGGCGATCTCACGTTCGCCCTGAATAAAAACATCGACGTGATCGGATCTTTCGCGGCATTCAAGGCTCATATTGATCTCGCCGCCCCGTGGAACCAGATCGTCCAGCCGGGCGACGGCAAGGTGCACTCGACCATTCCCGTCAACAATATTGCCGAGCACACCCTTGGACTCTGGACCCGCTACAAGTTCAGGGAGGCTGAACTGAAGGGTCTCTCCGTGAGCGTCGGCGCCAGTTACCTTGGCAAGCGCGCCATTGACGACAACTCCGGAAGCCAGGTGTTTTTCGGCTATCTGCCGCCGCGGACACTCGTCGATCTGAGCATCGGTTATGAAACCAAGTCTTTCATCTACCAGCTCAACGTCGATAATCTCCTGAACAAAAAATATATCTACGCTTCCCGCAGCAACCTTGTGCAGGTCCCGGGCACGCCTACGGATGTGAGATTGTCCGTCACCTACAAGTTCTTCTGACCGGAACTTTCACCGATTGCAGTGTTTGGTTTGAAACAGCCCGCCGCGCCTCAAGGTGCCGGCGGGCTTCGTCTTTTCCGCGGACGCACCGCTTTGACTGTCCACCCCGCCGCGGGCGACTTGGGCCTTGTCACCGCAAGGGACCTGCTTACCAAGTGATGTTGACTTTCGTGAACCCGAAGCAGCCGGTTTGACCAACCGGCGTGCCAATGGACAAACCTTTGATTAATTTCCGCGCCAGCGTTTTTTGTCTGCAGCAGTTCGGCGCACTGTTCGCCGTGTTTTGCGTTGCCGTGCTGCCTGCGCCTGGCGCTGAAAGTCCCAGGAAAATTTTCAATGTGCCGGCGGGCGAGGCGCTCACAACGTTGAAACTGTTTTCCACGCAGGCGGGCGGACGGCTGCTTTATCCGGCCGATGCGGTTGCGGGAGTGCGCACCCGGGAGGTCCGGGGCGAACTCGCGCCCCGCGCCGCCCTTGGCCTCATGCTGGCGGGTACGGGTCTCGAGGTGGTGCAGGACGAGCGCAACGGCGCGCTTGCGATCCGCCGCGAATCGCCTCCGCTTGCGGCGAAAAAAACCATCCCGGCGCAAGCGCAGGCACCGGCGGACGGAGCGGCGGACGCCTCAGAGGAACCGGTCCGGTTGCCCACGTTCACGATTCGTTCGGAAAAAGACACCGGCTACCTGGGCCGGCAGGCGTTGAGCACGACGCGCACCGGCGCCTCGGTGGCGGATCTCTCGCAGTCCGTCGTCGTGCTCAACCGGTCATTTTTCAACGACATCAATCCCACGATCATGGCCAAGGCGCTTGCTTATATTGGCGGGGCGCAGACCGGCACCATCAACTGGTCCGTGGACCGTTACATGATCCGCGGTTTCGTGGGCGAGGGCGACTACGTGGACGGGTTTCGCACGCAGACAGACCGGAACACCGACCTGAATCTCATCGACCACGTCGAGATCATCAAGGGACCGGCGGCCATTTTCATCGCCAACCAGAGCAACACCGTCGGCGGCGTGATCAACAAAGTCTCCAAAAGCCCCACGACGACGCCGGTGGGCACATTCACCGTGCAGCTCGGCTTGTGGGATGGCAACCGGGCCGATCTCGACGTGGGCGGGCCCGTTGCTCCCGGCAGCAAGCTCCTCTGGCGGTTGCTGCTCGCCGGGCAGGATTCGAAAAGCTACTATGATCTCACATACGAGAAGCGCCATTCGGTCCTGCCGATGCTCGCCTATCGCTTCAGCCCCGACACCGAGGCCTGGATCAAATTTGAGAGCTTCGACAGCCACTACTCCTCCTACAACGGCATTCCGCTCGACGGACGGACCAACCAGATCGCGGCGGTTCCGATCGGGACCAATTTCAACGAAGACGTTCCGCTCAACTGGCGCACCGACTGGTTTACGCGCCTGTGGGGCCAGTTCACCTCACATCCGACGGATTTTCTCGCGGTGCGCCTGGCCGCCTTCGATTCGAGTGATACGCAGCGGCGGGTCGAATCCATCCTGAGCCCGTCGGGCGCGACCACGCCCACGCTCCAGCCCGACGGCTCGTACGCCTTCACCCCTTACCCGCAGTATGTGATCCCGCCGAATTACACCGGCGGTCAGATCATTCCGCGCACCGTCACCTCGATCAACAGCGATTACCAGCCGCGCCGTGAGCTGCAGAACGACTATGTCTTCAGTTTCACCACCGGCCCGGCCGGTCACACGCTGCTCCTCGGCGCCGACATCATCGATTATCCGCAAACCACGCGCACATATTCCAGCAGCGCCAACAGCACGGCGGTCACCAGCGGCATCGATCCGTTCGACCCGGTGCATCCGGGCACCGTCGCGATTGATCTCACCCAGCCGCCGGCCAACACGCTTGATCGCCGCCAGAAGTTTGGAAAAATCTATGCGCTCGAGACGGTGAATTTCCTGAGCAACCGCGTGATCGCGTCGTTTGGCGCGACGCGCAACCGCTATGCGCTGTCCTCGACCTCGGTCTCCTACAACGAGAACACCGGGGTAATGGAGGCGCCTTCGGTCGTGCCCGAAACTTTGCTTTATAAAAACCTGTTCCAATATGGCCTGGTCTTGAAGCCGCTGCCGGGCGTCTCGGTGTTTTATGGTTACAACCAGAATTTTTCCGCCAACGGCATTCAGTTCGGCCAGTTTCTGCCGCCGCAGGACGGCCGGCAGCAGGAGGCCGGCATCAAAAGCGAGTGGCTGGATGGCAGGGTGCGGGCGAGCGTGGCTCATTTCGAGGTCCTGCAGCTCAACAACGCGGTGAACATCTTTCCGCAGACGACCCCGCCGTCGAACGTCCTCGTGCCCGGCACGGTCTCGCGCGGCTGGGACGGCGATTTTGCGGTTTCGCTCGGCCCCCACCTCGACCTGATCGGCTCCTTCGCCTGGATGTCCGCCTGCGTGCCGCTGCCCGCCCCGTGGAATCTGGCCCCGCAGCCCTTCGACGGAAAAATCTACCGCGAGATTCCCGTCAACAATGTTTCGGAACGCAACTTTGCCGTTTGGGCGCGCTACAAATTCACCGGCGCCAGGTTCAAGGGGCTCGCGGTCGGCGCGGGGGTGAGCTGTCTCGCGAAGCGTGCCATCACCGACAATGCCAACATGATTTTTTACGGCTACATTCCCGGCCGCAACCTGGTCGATGCGGTGATCACCTATGAGAAAGGCCGCTGCAAATTCCAGGTGAACGTTGACAACGTTTTTGACCGGAGCTACCTCTACTCCTCCCGCAGCAACCAGGTGATCATCCCCGGCACGCCCACCAATGTGCGCGCGTCCATCACCCTGAAATTATAGCCGGGCAAAGGTTTTCTTTCCCAAAACATCCCTCCCTTCCTTCACCATGTCCGAAACTTTCTACGTCATTCCCGAGGAGCAGCACACCGCGCTCATCGCCTCCGTCTACCGGAAACGCGGCTTCACCGGCCAGGAGGCTGCGGCCGGCGCCCGCCTCAGCACCGAGGCCACGCGTCACGGCATCCGCACGCACAACGGCCTCAAGGCGCTGCACCTCGACCACGTCCTCGGCTCGGCCGTCGGCGGCTGCGTGCCCAAGGCGAAAATCGAAAAAATCCCGACGCGTTTCCGCGGCGCGCAGGTTTGGAATGCCAACAAGAAACACGGCCAGGCCACCGGTTACGCCGCGATCGAGACCGCGATCAAGCTCGCCGACAAATATGGCGTCGGCATGGTTTCCGTCGACAACGCTTTCCATTATCTCTGGGGCGGCGGCTATGTGATGGAGGCCGCCAAGCGCGGCTATGTGGCCTACACCAATTGCACCGCGGCGGTGGCCGAGGTCGTGCCCTTCGGCGGCAAGTTTCCCACGCTTGGCACCAACCCGCACTCGTGGGGCTTTCCCACGACCACCGCCCTCGGCTACCCCATCGTGATCGACTGGGCGACCTCCGTCGTCGCGATGGGCCGCATCCAGCAGCTCGCGCGCGAGGGCAAACCGATTCCGCCCGGCGCCGCCGTCGATGCCAACGCCCAACCCACCACCGACCCGGCCAAGGTGCAATACCTCCTGCCGTTCGGCGCGCACAAAGGCTACGGCCTTTCGCTGGTGAACGAGATTGTCAGTGCGCTGATCGGCGGTTCGCTGCCCACGCTCCGCAACCGCTGGAACCAGCCGACCGACGACAAACGCACCTGCGCCTTTTTCTTCCAGGTCTGGCACCCCGACGCGATGAACGCCGGCGCCTTCGCGAAAGGCCGCAACCAGATGGAGAATGTGAAGGCCGTCATCGCCGACATCCTCGGTCACGGCAACGAGGCCTGCCTGCTGCCCGGCCAGCCCGAGGCGCAGGCCGCGGCGCGCTGTGCGAAAAACGGCGGGCTCCTTTTCTCCGAGGCGGAGGTCCGCGCCTTCGAGGAATATGCCGCCGAAGTGCGCATGCGCCCGTGGAAACTTTCCGACCTCAAGGTCGCGACCTGATCCAACGAGGTTGATTTTGCCAATACGACGTGGCTGACGACAAGTGTCGGCCGCCAAACCCGCAAAACGATTCGTGCCAGGCGGCTTTACCCGTCGGTTTTTTTCGCGAGCAGTTGGCCGATGCGCTCGATCTCTTTTGCCGGCAGCGGGCCGAGTTTGTTCAACAGGAGCAGGTAGTCGGTGAGCAAAAGCTTTTCATTTTCGTCCAGGTGCACGCGATAGCCGGGCATGCCGATGGCCTGGCGGTCGAAAAACCTTTTGGCCAGCGGTCCGGTCATGCCTGACTCGATGGCCCGGCCCCGCCCCTGGTCGATCCAATGGAGAATTTCCGTCCGATCTCCATCCGCGGTGAGTTCGCGGAACTCGCGCCCATAGAAGCCGGGAATCGTCCCTTTGAACGAAGCCGGGTTGGCGACGCCGCCCTGGCCGAACTCACCATGACATTGGTAGCAGCCATGCTGGCGCGACAAACGGTCGCCCAGGACCAGCAGTTGATCGGCCGGCAGTTGGCTGATTGCGGCGGCATCGATGGGAGGAGTTTCCCGTTCCGAATTTCTGTGGCCTTGGGTGAGCCGCAGTCCCTCGGCCAGCACCCAGGCGGCAATCGAGTCGATCTCCCCGGGGGACAAATGATTTTCGAATGCCGGCATCTGGATGAGCAGTTGTTTGTGCTTCTCGGCCCCGCGGGCGGGTACGCCGTGGGTGATCCAGTCGATGACGACGTCCGCGCTATCCACGCCGTCTTCCCACACCGTGGGAATGGGTTTTGCTTTCCAGTCCCCCGGGGAAGTCTGCCGCAGATTGAAACGCTCTTCCGACTCACTGCGACCGTGGCAGGCGAAGCAACCGCTCGCGACCGCCAGTTTTTCCCCGCGCGCCACCGGCGAGAGCTCAGGCTGTTTTTCGAACCAGTAGAAAACCACGGCCCCTGCGCCAATAACCGCGATCAAACCAAGGATCAGGGGCAGGATTTTGCCCGAGGACGGTTTTTCTGGAAAATTGTTTTCTGCCACAGGGTGCTCTGGGGAGAGAGACGGGTTCACGGGGAAATGCAGAGGCGACGGACAACCTGAGACAAGACTTTATGGGAGTCTATGTTTTGTTTCGGCACTGACTCGGTAAGATGACGGGTGTCCAGAAACCCCGCGTTGCTGGGCCGCCGACGGAGGATCAATCCGTCCTGGCTATCGGCAAATAAAAGCGACCCATACCCAGCGCGAGCAGCGCCAGCACGAACCAGCCGCTGATCGCACCGCCGCCGCCGGCTGGTGTTGGGGCGGGAGCGGGCGCCGGAGCGGAACCGACGGTGAGCGTGGCCTTGTTGCTCGTGACGCTGCCGAGGGAGTTCGTGACGACGACAGTGTAGTCACCAGCATCGGTGCTGCGGGCATTCGTGAAACTCAGCGTGTTGCTGGTGGCGCCACTGAACGGACTGCCGTTGAAATACCACTGGTAGGTTGGATCAGGCAAACCACCGGCAGTCACGGAAAGTTGCACACTGCCACCGGACGCCACGGTCAGGCTCTGTGGTTGGGTGTTTATCACCGGCATTCCCGCGAGCTGGCCTTTGCGGATGTTTTGATTGTATCCGCTCGCCACGTAGAGATTGCCGGCTTGATCCACGGCCACGCCACTGGCATCGTAGAATCGCGCGGTGCTGCCGGTGCCGTCATTGTAAGCGCTCAAACCGGCAATACCGCCCAAGGTTGTGACCACACCTGCGGGGGTGATTTTGCGCATTACGCTGCCATTCTGATCGGAAACGTAGACAGTCCCGGTGGCATCCGCGGCGATGCCCCCGGGAAGCTCAAAGCGTGCGGCACTGCCCGTGGCATCAACCGCACCTGGTTCACCCGCGGAACCGGCGAGTGTGGTGACGACTCCGGCCGGCGTGATCTTTCTGATCGTGTAATTAACCCGCTCGGCGACGTAGACATTGCCGGCGCGATCGACCGCGATGGCTTGCGGACCATGAAACTGTGCGGCAGTGCCCGTGCCGTCGGCCCAACCTGGGTTACCAGCGGAGCCAGCGAGCGTCGTGACGACGCCATCGGGCGTGACTTTGGCGATTCTTGAGTTGCCGTAGTCCGCGACGTAGACGTTGCCTGTGGAGTCAACCGCAACACTCGTGGGGTCATAAAATGGCGTGAGCACGGATGAGGGACCTACAGGAAAAGGCGGCGCTGAAGCATCGCCGGCGAGGGTGGTGACGGCGCCCGCCGGTGTGATTTTCCTGATCGTATTGTTATTGGTATCGGCGACATAGACCATACCGGCGGCGTCCACCGCGATGCCGGCAGGCCCCGCAAACCGTGCGACACTGCCGGTGCCGTCAGCCGAGCCAGCGTCTCCGAATGAGCCGCCACTGCCGGTTGTGCCGTTGATCCCAGCCAAGCCGGCGAGAGTGGTGACAGCTCCGGATGCCGTGATCTTCCGGATCGTGCAGTTGTATAAATCCGCCACATAGACATTGCCCGCACCATCCACTGCGACTCCCTTGGGGTTGTAAAAGCGTGCGGCGGTGCCGGTGCTGTCGGTGGCGCCGGCGCCATAGGCGGAACCGGCGAGGGTCGTGACCACTCCGGCTGGCGTGACTTTTCTGATCGTGTCATGCACGGAGTCCGCGACAAAAACATTTCCAGTGGCATCCACCACGAGGCCCAAGGGGAGGTCAAAGCGGGCAGCGCTGCCGGTGCCATCAGCAAAGCCGTAGATCCCATCTGAGCCGGCGATCGTGGTGACGATCCCGGAGGCAGTGATTTTCCGGATCGTGCTGGAGCCGGTCACGTAGAGATTCCCAGCAGCATCCGCCGCAATGCGATTGGCGGAGCCGGCAAGGGTGGTGACGACGCCGGCCGGGGTGATTTTCCGGATCGTGGAGGTGTCCGTGATGTAGACATTGCCTGCGGCGTCGGTGGCTGCACCGCGGGGAAAGGTAAACCGTGCGGCGCTGCCGGTACCATCGGTCGAGCCATAATCAAAGCTGGAGCCGGAACCGGCGAAGGTGGTGACGGCTCCGCCCGAGGTGATTTTCCGGATCGAATGATTGTCGGTATCCGCCACGTAGATGATGCCTGCGGCGTCCACCGCTATGCCTGACGGACTTGAAAATCGCGCGGCGCTGCCTGTGCCGTCAATCAAAGTCTGGGGGCGGGGATCATAGATCGCGGAGCCGGCGACGGTGGTGACGATTCCTGCGGGTGTGATTTTCCTGATGGTGTTGTTTCCGGTGTCCGCGACGTAGAGGTTGCCGGTGGCATCCGAGGCAATACCCTCGGGATGATCGAACCGCGCCGCTGTGCCCGTGCCGTCCAGAGAGTCGATGTTTCCGGCGGAGCCGGCGAAAGTGGTGACCACGCCGGCCGGGGTGATTTTCCGAATGGTGCTGTTTTCCGTATCAGTCACGTAGGTATTGCCCGCAGCGTCCAACGCGACGCTTGAAGGAGACCGAAAGCGGGCGGCGCCGCCGGTTCCGTCAGCGTCACCCGGGCCGCCAGCCGGGCCGGCAAATGTGGAAAAATAATACGGCGTTGCATAGTTGGATTGAGCCGCCGCAGTGACCGAAAGTCCCAAAGCGAGGATGAGGATAAATTTCATGATTCTTAATTGGTTGTGATTGGGTGCGTGATGGGGTTGTTCACAGATACGACCATCCGCCCGGGAAAAGCCGCTACTTGCTGCGGAAATACAATGCGCGTGAGCGCGCTGCGCCCAAGCCGAGCAGCGCCAGCACGAACCAGCCGCTGATCGCACCGCCGCCGCCGGCTGGTGTTGGGGCGGGAGCGGGCGCCGGAGCAGAACCGACGGTGAGCGTGGCCTTGTTGCTCGTGACGCTGCCGAGGGAGTTCGTGACGATGACGGTGTAGTCGCCGGCGTCGGCACCGCGCACGTTGACAAGGCCTAGGCTGGTGCCGGTGGCGCCACTGAGAGCGGTGCTGCCAAAGAACCATTGATAAGTCGGAGCGGGCGTGCTGATGGCGGCCACGGTAAATTGCGCCGTGCTACCGCTTGCTGCGATTTGGTTTTGTGGTTGCGTTGTGATCTTCGGGCCGGTGCCGAGATATTGCCCCTTGCGGATCGTGGTCCCCGCTGCATCCGCGACATAAAGATTGTCCCGCTCGTCCACGGCGAGGGACGTCGATTGAAAAAAGAGCGCTTGGTTGCCGTTGCCGTCGAGACTGCCGGCAAACCAAGAAGCGCCTCCGATCACGACCGGATCACCGTTGGCGGTGATTTGCCTCACGGTGTTGTCGGGGTAGAGCACAAAGAATGTCCCATGGCTGTCCACCGCGAGACTTTGCGGTGACATCTCCGCCTGAATTCCGCCCAGCCCCGTTGCGAGCACGAGATTTCGGCTGATGGTGCTGACTGAGCCGGCCGTGGTAATCTGGCGCAGGTGGCAAACGCTGCCGGTTAAGTTTGCGCCCGGTTTGTAGTCGAGGATGTAGAAATTGCCTTGGCGGCGGTCCGCCGTGGCTGCGATGATCTGGCTGAAATGCGCGGCGTCGCCGTTTCCGTCAATGATCCCGTCGCCATTGGTGTTGCCGGCTAGTACGACCCAACCGCTGGGAGTCAAAAGATGTATCAGGCCGTCTGTCATGATCAGGTTGCCGGTGGCATTGGACACCAGGCCCGCATTGAAAGCCCACTGGGTGTAAGGGGGAATCGCCGTGGAATTCCCATCGGCCGCGAATTTTGATATTTTGTAGCCGCTCGAGGGCTCGTAGGTCGCGTAGTAGACATTGCCGCTGCCGTCGGTGGTCAAGGCCGCAACGAAGGTTGACGTCACGAGATTGGGCTCGGCAATGGTGCTATGACTGAGAGTGCCGGTTGGCGTGATCTTGATCAGACTCACTCCGCTGCCCCCGTGATTATCGTAGATATGTTGCTGGATCTGATCTGCACCCCAGAGATTGCCGGCTGAATCGAAGGCGAGATCCCCGGCACCCGACAGGCGCGCAGCCGACCCCGTGCCGTCAACGCCACGATTTGACCAGGCGGTGCCCGCATAGGTGCTCCCATTTTTCAAAATCACGTCATCCGAGGTGCGCGTGTAATAGAGGTTGCCCGACGGATCACGGGCCAGGCCGAGCGGTTGGTCCGGCCAGCCTGCGCTTGATATGACACCGCCTCCACCTCCAGTGAATCCAGCGGGTCCGATCGAGTAGTCAGGATACAGGGTGCCGTAATAGACATCCACCGCGGCGAAAAAAGAAACAATACCGCTGGCGTCTACGCTCATTGGTCCGATCGACCGTCCACGATAGCCCGGGTCTGCCCATTCGCTTGGGTTTGCCGCGAAGGAGAGCCCGCCCGCCACATCCATTTTCACCACGCCAAGCACGGAGGAGGAAAACCAAGGCAGGGGCGAGGGCGAGATGCCCGCTGAAAAATAAATCTGTCCCGTCGAATCGACAGCCACGCTGCTACCCGCGCCGATCGTGTAAACCTGGCCATCGCTGCCGATGATCTGCCCTTGCGTTAAGAGGGTCGAGACTGTGCCTCCGGAAATTTTTCTGATACCATGATCCGCCACATAGACGCTGCCTGTCGTGTCGACCGACAGTTGCGAAATCACGTCGAACAAAGCCAAGGACGCCGGTCCGTCGGCGGTGCCTTTGATTCCCGATTGTCCCGCCACCGTTGTCACGATTCCGGTCGGTGTGATTTTGCGGATTGTGTAGTTGCCGGTATCAGCGACATAGACATTGCCGACGCGATCGACCGCCACTCCTTGCGGATAATTGAAGCGAGCATTTGGTCCCGCGCCGTCGGAATTACCCATCTGTCCGGCTTTGCCAGCCAGGGTTGAGACAAGGCCGGCCGGAGTGATCTTCCTGATCGTGTGATTGCCCGTGTCGGCGACAAAGAGATTGCCGGTCAGATCCATCGCGAGTCCGTGGGGGTTGTTGAACCTGGCATCGGCGGCGGGGCCATCCTCCACGCCAAGGCTCGCCCGGCCGACAAGAGTGATCCAGCGGTAGACGGGCGCCGGATCGGTCGATTGTGCCAGGGCACCTATGCTGAGGCAGGTGATAAAGGCTGCGTGACGAAGACAGAAGGGCCGTAGCCCAGAGGGAAACAATGCCGGCATAACCTTACCGACCGTCCGCGCCGCAAAACCCTCTATTCAGGCCAAGAAAACCTTTAATTGATGCCAGTCCTCGGTTCGCGTTTGGTGCCGCGCATTGGTTTCCAGCCGATTGACTTTCGTTGCGGGCAACGCGTGCCAACTGCTCAGGCGTTCGCCAGCGTGTTCGCCGTGTTCAGATGCTCGTTGCCAGTGTATTTCGTCGATTGCTCGTCCGCGTGATAGCTGGAACGGACGAGCGGACCCGATTCCACGACACCGAAGCCGATGCTGAGCGCGTAATTTTTCAAATGCTTGAATTCCTCGGGTGGGGCCCAGCGGTCGATCTTCCAATGTTGCGGCGTGGGTTGGAGGTATTGGCCGATGGTGAGGATGTCGATTTTGTCGGTGGCGAGATCGCGCAGGCATTGCTCGACCTCGGCGGTGGTTTCGCCGACGCCGAGCATGAGCCCGGTCTTCGTCGTGAAGCCACGGCTCTTGGCGTGACGGAGCACGCTGCGGCTGCGATCATAGCGGGCCTGCACGCGCAACGGGCGTTGGAGGCGCTCGATGGTTTCGACGTTGTGATTGAAAATGTCGGGCTTGGCGTCGAGTACAATGTCCACTTGGTCGAGGTTGCCCTTGAAATCCGGCACGAGCACCTCGATGGCGCAGGTGGGATTTTTGTACTTTGAAGCGCGGATGGTCGCAGCCCAGACACTGGCCCCGCCGTCCTTCAAATCGTCGCGGGCAACAGAGGTGATCACGCAATATTTCAGGCCCATCTTTTGGATGGCGTCGGCCACGCGGGCGGGTTCGCCGAGGTCGATCTCGGTGGGACGGCCGTTCTGGATCGCGCAAAAATTACAGGAACGCGTGCAGATGTTGCCGAGAATCATGACGGTGGCGGTGCCGCGCGACCAGCATTCGCCGATGTTTGGGCACTGCGCGCTCTGGCAGACCGTATGCAGCTTGTTGTCCTCCACCAGCCGGCGGGTGGCCTGGTAGGCCGGGCCGGAGGGCAGCTTGGCGCGAAGCCAGTCGGGTTTGCGGAGTGCGGTCATGTGAGGGAGGGACGGTGAAAGAAACTAGCCGCTAGTTCACGCTAATTTTCGCTAATATAAAACCTACGCATGAGATTGATCCGGATCATTAGCGGAGATTAGCGCGGATGAGCGATTTGCGGAACAATAGATCCAAAAAATGCATCTTTTACCGCGGATTTCGCGGATGGGCAGGGATAAATCAGACGAACTTCAATGGGGCATTGGAACATGATGCCTCTGATGGTGGGTTGGATGGTATCGGAAAACCAATACTCGGGTTTTTATCCGTGTTCATCTGTACTATCTGCGGTTCACTCCGGCCGAATTGATACGGCTTTGTTTCGCATTTGGGTGCATCGATCCGCGGCAATTCGCGTTATCCGCGGGGAATATGTTTGGGCGCATTTCATCCGGCTTGCCGCCGGACCGAACTCCCGGTCCACTGGCTGAAATCCGAACATGATTCTCGCCTTGGAAAGTTCCTGTGATGAAACCGCCGTCGCACTCTTCGACCCGACGCGCGGCTTGGTAGGCGAGTGGGTGAACAGCCAGATTCAGTTGCACGAAACTTACGGCGGTGTGGTGCCCGATCTCGCCAGTCGCGAACACTTGCAGCATTTCGGTCCGTTGCTGCAGCGCGCTTTCGCCGTCGCTCCGTCCGCGAGTATCACCAAAATTGCCGTGACGTATGGGCCAGGTCTCGCGGCCTGTCTGGCGATGGGGTTGTCCGCCGCGAAGAGCCTCGCGCTTTCCTGGAGCGTGCCCGTGGTGGGCGTGAATCATCTGCGCGCGCACGCCTTCTCGCCGTTTATTCCGCTGCACGAGTCCGATCCGGCGCAGTTCGACGCAGCGCTGGCGAAACTCCTGCCGCACCTCGGGCTGCTCGTTTCTGGCGGCAACACGGCACTGTTCTCCATCGACGAATCCCGTCGTATCCGGTTGCTCTCATCGACGCTCGATGATGCGGCGGGCGAGGCGCTCGACAAAGGCGCCAAACTCATGGGGCTCGGCTATCCCGGCGGCCCGCACGTCGAGAAACTCGCGCGCACCGGCAGCCCGACTGCTTACGATTTCCCCAAGGCGATGGCGCAGCGTTCGTCGTTGGATTTCAGTTTTTCCGGCTTGAAGACCAGTCTCCGCTACCAGCTCGAAAAAATGCAGCCTGGAGAAATCGAGCAAAAGAAACCGGATCTCTGCGCCAGTTATCAGGCGGCCGTCATCCACGCACTGACCCGCAAGACGCAGCTCGCACTCGAACGTGGCGATTATCGCAGCCTCGGACTCTCCGGTGGTGTGGCCAATAATCAGGTTTTGCAGTCGGAACTGGAGAAAATCGCCCGCCGCGCCAGCCAGCCCTTTCTGCGCGCGCAAGCCAAGCACACCGGCGACAACGCCGGCATGATCGCCTTCGCCGCCTGGGCCGAGCGCGAAGCCGGCGGCGTCAAGTGCGACAGCCTTGGCGGCGTGAGCGAAACCGGCTACGCGCTGCAAATCGCCCCGAGTTTGCCGCTGGCCTTGGGGTAGGGCGCGACCGCGCCGAGTGCAAAGCCTACGCCGCCGTTGGGCGGACGTTCTCCCGACCGGCCGCAGCTATCGTTTCATTTCGTGCGGAAGATTATCCAACACTGGCGACTGGACATCTGGCTCCTGAGGTAGTTATTTGCCCGCCTCGCACTGCCCCATATGTCCCCTCGCTTTTTTTCCTATGCCGGCTCGAAAGCGCTGCTGGCCGAGCCGTCCTCATCATGAAAATCGCCGACGTCCTGCAAAAGACCAAGAACGCCTACGCCCTTGATTTGTTCTCGGCTGCCACCATCGCATTCGTCGAAGCTCAGCTTTACGAGCGTGGCGATAAGGTCTACCTCCGTTGTCAGGTGCGCGGCAAAGATTTCGTCGCCAAACCCGAGGAGATCGTCCGCCAGCTTTGGATCCACCGGCTCCTAGCCTACTACAAATATCCGGTCTCACGTCTCCACGTCGAATATCCCATTACCTTTGGTCGCGACACCTCCAAACGCGCCGACATTGTGGTGGCCGACGCCGACCGCCCGACAGTCCCCTACATCATCGTCGAAGTGAAGCAGCCCACCGCCAAGGGCGGAAAGGAGCAGCTCAAATCCTACGGACATGCCACCGGTGCGCCTCTCGCGGTTTGGAGCAATGGTCGCGAGGCTATCATCTGGCACCGCAAGAATCCCAATTATTTCGTCGAAATCCCGGTTCTGCCGTTGGTCACCCAGACAATTCACGATGTGGCCGACCAACCGTGGACCATGGCCACCCTCGTCGAGAAGGAGAAGGAGCGCGAGAAGCTCGGTCTCTCCGCCCGCTCCCTCAAGCAGCGCATCCTCGACATGGAGGACGAGGTGCTCGCCAACGCCGGCGTCGATGTCTTCGAGGAAGTCTTCAAGCTGATCTTCACGAAACTCTACGACGAGCTTTCCTGCTACCGCGGCGACTATCCGCACATCCGCTTTCGCAACACCAACACCGCTTCCCAGCTCAAGGCCAACCTTCAGAAACTTTTCGACGAGGCCAAGGAGAAGTGGGAGGGCGTTTTCACCCCTGACGAGAAGCTCCGGCTCACGCCCGACCACCTCGCCGTTTGCGTCGGCTCGCTGGAGGAGTACAAGCTGTTCAACAGCAATCTCGACATCGTCGACGACGCTTTCGAATACCTCGTCAACAAGTCGTCCAAGGGTGAGAAGGGCCAGTATTTCACCCCACGCTGGGTCATCGACCTCTGCGTCCAGATGCTCAATCCCAAGGAGGACGAGACGCTCATCGACACCGCCTGCGGTTCTGCCGGTTTCACGATGCACGCCATCTTCAAGGTGTGGGAGGAGATCCTGCGCGACGAGGGTCTCACCGCCTTGCACCTTTTTACCCTCGAAAAGAAACCCCGCCGCTGCGAACGCTACGTGCAGGACAAGGTCTTCGCCATCGACTTCGACGAAAAGTCCGTCCGTGTTGCCCGCTGCCTCAACCTCATCGCCGGTGACGGCCAGACCAACGTCCTTCACCTCAACACACTCGACTATAACCGCTGGAACGAGACGGTGAAGGAGGAAGCCTGGCTGGATACCTATGGTGAAGGCTGGAAAAAGCTCCGCCGCCTCCGCGCCACCAAGGACGACAATCGCGCCTTCGGGTTCGATGTGCTGATGGCCAATCCGCCCTTCGCGGGCGACATCAAGCAGACCGACATGCTCTCGGCCTACGATCTCGCGCATAAGCGAGCCAAGGATGGTGGCCAGGGCAAACTTGAGTCTGCTGTTGGCCGAGATCTGTTATTTATCGAACGCAATCTCGACTTCTTGAAGCCCGGTGGTCGCATGGCCGTGGTCCTGCCGCAAGGCCGGTTCAACAATTCGTCCGATGAGCGCGTGCGCCGCTATATCTCGGAGCGTTGCCGTATCCTCGCGGTCGTCGGCGTGCATCCCGACACCTTCAGGCCGCATACCGGTACCAAGACCTCCGTGCTCTTTGTCCAGAAGTGGAACGACGATTCCTCTGCCGGCCCACTCTGTCCGAAGGAGGAAGACTACAACATCTTCTTCGCCACCCAGCGGCTGCCCTCGAAGGACACCAGTGGCGACAAGTTGGTCGCTCTCAAACCCGACGGATCACCTGTCCGCGATGTCCACGGACACTGGGTCGTGCAGCACGATTTTTTCAGCGTCAAACTTGACGACGGAACCGAGACTCCACCGGGCATAGCCGAAGCCTTCGCCGAGTTTGCGAAGAAGGAGAAATTCAGTTTTTTCTGAGTAGCCCCTTCGACAACGCGAAATACAAGGCGCTGTTGAAGGGGCTAAACGCACGAGAGGCCCTTTTTTCCGAGCAAGGCATAGCACGGATTGATGCGGAGTATGCTGCGCATCCAGCGATCCCAGAGTTGAAAAGGATTCTTACGACGAGGAAATGGAAACCGCTTGGTAAAATCGTCTCCATGCTGACTTCCGGGCATACTCCCTATCATCACGATGTTTCGCAGGGAGAGGTTGGCTTCATCACCATCGAGTCGGTTGATGCGTTACAGTTCCATCCGGAGAAACTGCGTGGGATCACTCGTGAACATTACGATACAGAGTTTTCCAAAAAGCGCGTCCAGCAAGGTAGCGTCATTTGCACTATCAAACGGCGAATCTGCAAAGCCTATGCTTTCATTGATAAACCCAGCGAGCCGCTGGCGATAAATCAAGATGTTGCCCTGATTCAAACCCATCCAGAAGTTCGTCCAGCTTACCTTGCGACATATCTTTCATGCAGAATCGGACAATTATTCGCTGATCGCCAAAAGACCGAGCAGATGAATCCGTATATCAGCGTCGAGAATCTCTCGACGCTGCCGGTAGTATTCACGTCAGAAAATTTCCAAGATCGAATTACGGCAGAGAATCTGCAAGCGCAACAGATCGAAAACCAAGCAGTAGTGTTTCTTAAGACGGCCGAGCAGGCTCTCTTGAACGCCCTAGGACTTGAAAACTGGCAGCCGCCCGAACCGCTGACTTACACCCGCAGCGCCGCCGACGTGTTCGCGGTAAATAGGTTTGATTCGGAGTACTTCGCACCACGTGTCGACGATCTGCTCCGTCATCTCTGCCCCGGCGGGCAGACGGTAGGCTCAGTTGCCCCGGCCCGTTGCGAAAATTTCATACCGAGCGGACTGGGGGAATTCGATTACCTTGAAATCGGCTCCGTCCGGGTCGACGGCACCATCACCAGCGAGCGACTACTCAAGGCTGATGCGCCCAGTCGCGCGACTTGGATTGTCAAAGCCGGCGATGTCGTCACCTCCACCGTCCGCCCGCTCCGCCGCCTCAGCGCGCTCATCACTCCCGAGCAAGATGGTTTCGTTGCCTCGTCCGGTTTTATTGTCCTTCAGCCGCAATCTGTTCCCGCCGAGGTGTTGCTGACCTATCTCCGCCTGCCACCCGTCTGCGAACTGATGGACCTGCATACGAGCGCCAGTCTTTATCCCGCCATCTCCGAGCGCGACCTGCTGAAGCTCCCGTTTCCCAAGGTATCCACGAAGACCTGTGATGCCATCGTTGCCGCGGTCCGTTCCGCCCACACGGCCCGGCGCGAAGCACAATCACTGCTCGCCCGCGCCCAACGCGCCGTCGAGATCGCCATCGAGGATTCCGAGAAAGCCGCGTTGAAATATATCCAAGGAGGAGCCCATGACTGATTCCCTCAAAGATCGTCTCTTTCACGAAGTCCTGCCCGCACTGGGCAAGGATGCGGCCTATTTTTCATTCGCCCGGATCAAGGCGGCGGTTGCGGCAAAGAAGCTCGGCATCGCCGACGCGACGCTGAAGGTCTATCTCAACGAGGCACTCCGGAAGCGGGTGGTGGGCGATGCCGGTCGAGGCTGGTATTCTCGGTTGAGCAAGCCGCTCGCGTTCGATCCCCGGCCGCTGCGGAAGCTCATCCGCGCGATCACGAAGGCCATGCCGCTGCTCGATTTCTCTGCGTGGAGCACTGTCCAACTCAATCCCTGGATGCACCACCTGCTGGCCCAGCCGGTTCATCTTCTGTACGTGCCGCGTGAAACCCTCGACGACGTCGGCGACACCCTGCGTATCCAAGGTTGGGAGGTAGCCGTCAACCCCGGCATCAGCGAAGCGTCCAAGGCGGTTGTGCCGGGTGAGAAAATGGTCGTTCTTCGTCCCGCTCATTCCAAGCAGTCCCAGCCTCAGGATCACCAGGCTGCGCCTGAGCAGGTCTTGGTCGATCTGTTGGTGGAGACCGAAGCCTTGGGGCTTATGGATACGTCCGAAGCCAAGACGGTTTTCGTGGATGTAACGAATTCAGGATTGGTGAATATCTCTGAAACGAAACGTTTTGCGGAGTTCAGGAAGCTCAAATGGAAAGAGGTGTGGGTGATTAACTAACGCCAATAAAATAAAAAAAGTGGCGTTAGTTAATTCTATTAAAAGCGATGTTTCCGGACTCCATTTATGCGCGGGATTGGGCGGAACAAACGCGAAGAAAATTGGGTAACTGCGATCCCGGCTTGCTCGAAAAATGTGTGCGGGCGTTGACGCTCCTGGGGCATCTTGCCGACAGCGGACTGCCCTTCCTGTTCAAAGGGGGAACGAGTATTTTGCTTCATCTGCATGAAATCCGACGGCTTTCGATCGACATCGATATCGTCTCGCCGGTCGCGAACCGTGAACTGGAGCGTGTTGTCGCCCGGATCGGACAAACCGTGCCATTCATCCGCGCCGAAGAAAACATCCGCGGCGCGACGGCGGGCCGGGCACCCTTGCCGCAGCGCCGGCATTTCAAATTCTGGTTTCCCAACGAGCGGAATCGGACGGGCGAAGACTTCATCCTGCTGGATGTGGTGCAGGAGGAGCACTGTCCGCACCACACGATCAAGCTGCCGATCCGCACCTCCTTTGTCATCCCGGACCGCGAGATTGTGGTCACCGTGCCGACGGTTGACAGTCTGCTGGGCGATAAACTCACCGCTTTTGCTCCCACCACCACCGGGGTGCATTTGCGTGCCGAGGGAGGGGATGTCGGCGAGATCATGCAGGTGGCCAAACAGCTTTTCGATGTCGGCGTCCTGTTCGAGCATGCGACAGACTTCGCGCAGGTGGCCCAGGTTTATGCCGGTGTACAAGCCCAGGAATCCGGTTACCGTGCAAACCGCCATAGTCGCGACGCGACTTTGGCCGACACCTTGAATGCCTGTCTCGGCCTGACCGGGTCGCGGGTGAAATCCGCTCCTGCGGCTTTCACCGACACACCTCTGTTGCTGGATGGCTTCACGCGGTTGACCAGCCACCTGACCCAACCCCGCCTCGACGACAAAGGCCGGCGCATCCTGGCCGCCCGAGCAGGTGTCTTGGCCGCGCATCTCCGTGCCGGCCGGTCTTACGACTTTGCCACGGCGCGCTACACCGGCAGCCCGGAACAAATCGCCGCAATGCGCTCCGCCACGCTCAACGGCACTCCGCACGCGTGGCTCGACAGATTGAAAGCGGCTAATCCCGAAGCTTACCACTATTGGCTAATGGCGCTAAGGTGACGGGTGCTGCAGGAGTGGCTTCGCTTGAGCGAAGCGAAAGCGTGGCCACGTTGTCGCAATGCTCCAACGTGGCTACGTTCCGTCCGCGGCCTGTCGGGAGACGGCCCGCCAATTCACCGTTTCAATTTTGCCCGCAGATACGGAGCGGTCGGGCTTTTCTTCACCTTGAGCAAGCCGGCGAGTTCGCCCTGATAGAGAATTTCACCGCCGTTCGGGCCGCCGCCGGGCCCGAGTTCGATCACGTAGTCGGCTTCGGCGAGGAGGTCGAGATGGTGCTCGATGACGACCACCGTGTGTCCCTGATCGACGAGACTGTGCAGGACCTTGATGAGTTTCTCGCAGTCGCTGAGGTGGAGGCCAATCGTGGGTTCCTCTAGCAGGTACAGGTTGCGGATCTGAATATTACGTGAGCGCTCCTGATAACTTTGCAGGCCCTTGGTCAGCTCGGTGACGAGCTTGAGCCGCTGGGCTTCGCCGCCGGAGAGGGTGGGGCTGCTCTGACCAAGCGTGAGATAGCCGAGTCCGCAATCGACCATCAGCTTGCAGACTTGGGAGAGCTGCGAATGGAAATCAAAAAACACGGCGGCTTCGTCGAAAGTGAGCTGAAGGACCTGCCCGATGGTTTTACTTTTCCAGGTGATGTCGGCGAGATCGGGACCGTAGCGTGAACCGCCGCAACCGTCGCAGGGCAGGTAGGAATCGGCCATGAACGCCATCTCGAGTTTGATGCGACCGGCACCAGAGCAGGTTTCGCAACGGCCACCGGCGGTGTTGAATGAGAAACGGCTGGCGCTGTAACCGCGCATCTTGGACTCGGGCAGCGAGGCGAAGAACTGGCGGATGAGATCGAAGATGCCGAGATAGGTCGCAGGAGTTGATCGCGGAGTTTTGCCGATGGGAGCCTGATCGACTTCGATGACGGCTTTGAAGCTGTTCGCTCCGCGTAATTCGGCGAACGGTACGCCCTCGATCTCAGAGTCAATGTTCGTATGTCGAACAAAGTCTTTGCCGGTCAGTTTGGCTTTCTTCTGTTTTATGGCGCAGGTGACTGCTGGATGCAACACGTCGCGGAAGAGCGTGGACTTGCCCGCACCACTCGGGCCGCAGGCCATGATCAAGCGGCCGAGAGGCAGACGGAGCGATTGATCATGGAGATTGCGGTAGTTGATTTCAGTCAGCTCCAGCCATTCGATATTTTTTGGGTTTTGTTTTTTGGCTTTTGGGATTTCCCGATACGTTCCCCGTAGCGGATGTGTGATGCCTTTTTCGAGATAGATGCCCGTGAGTGAAGCGGCGTTTTTCTTGAGATTGGCGGGAGTGTCGTTGGCGAGCACCGCGCCGCCATGGACGCCAGCTCCTGGTCCGAGATCAATGATCCTGTCGGCGCGCTCCATCAAACCGTCGTCGTGTTCGACGACGAGCAGGGTATTGCCCTTCTCGCGGAGCGATTGGAGGGTATCGATCAGTCGGTCGTTGTCGCGGGCATGCAGGCCGATCGAGGGTTCGTCTAGGACGTAGAGCACGCCGGAGAGATTCGAGCCGAGCTGCGCGGCGAGACGGATGCGCTGGGCTTCACCGCCGGAGAGCGTTTCGGTGGGACGGTCGAGCGAAAGATAGTCGAGACCGACATGCGCAAGGAAACGCAGACGCTCCGCGATCTGGGGCACGATGTCCTGCGTGATCATCTTCGTGCGGGTGTCGAGCTGCAGACCGTGCAACGCGGCCAACAAGGGATCAGGCGTGAGTCGCAGGAGAGCGGGCAGGGTGAGTGGCTCGCCGCGCTTGAGCGGGAGTTTCACCGCGCGGGCAATGCGGTTCAGGCGTTCGCCGTGGCAGGTGGGGCAGAGTTTGCCGTGGGAGGACGGCTCGTCGGGATCGAAGGCGCGGAGGGCGTCGGCGACTTCGTCGGACATTTCCTCGTCTTCATCCGGTTTCAACATCCAGTCGTAAATGCGGCCGTGTCCGCGGCAGGTGGGACACCAACCTTTGGGTGAGTTGAAGGAGAAATGTTTCGGGTCGAGTTCGGGGAAGGATTCGCCGGAGGCGACGTCGGTGCGGGTGGTGGAGAACCAGGAGAGGACTTTGCCGTCGGGCGTGAGGAGGAAGCAGGCGCCTTTGCCGAGATGAAGGGCTGTTTCGAGAGTTGATTTATCGCGGCGTAAAGCCGCTCCTACAGTTTTTCCCGGCGCTGTCTTCAAATCGGTGACGACGACTTCAACATCGTGCTCCTTGTAGCGGTCGAGCTTTTGGAAATTTTCTACGCGCAGCAGCTTGCCGTCGGCGCGCATCAGTTCGTAGCCCTGTTTCTCGATCCATTTTGCGATCGGCTCATGGTGGCCCTTGCGTCCGCGGATAAGCGGGGCGCAGAGATAAATGTGTTTCGCTTTTTTCGCGGCGGGCGTGGCGAGGACTCTTGCCAGGAGCTGCTTGAGCTGACTCGGTGAGAGCGGCGTGACCTCCCGACCGGTTTCGGGATGATGCTGGATGCCGGCACGGGCGTAGAGGAGGCGGAGGTATTGGGCGACCTCGGTTATGGTGGCGACGGTTGATTTGCGGGAGCCGCGGGTGACGCGTTGCTCGATAGCGACGGTGGGCGGAATGCCGGTGAGTCGGTCGATGTCGGGGCGAGGGAGCTGCTCGACGAATTGCCGGGCGTAGGGTGACATCGATTCCATGAACCGGCGCTGGCCCTCCGCAAAGATGATGTCGAAAGCGAGGGTGGATTTGCCCGAACCGGAAACCCCCGTGACGACCGTGAGCTGCCGGTGCGGAATCGTGAGGGAGATATTTTTAAGATTATTCTCCCGGGCACCGATGACGCTGAGTTCATTGGCGGTTATGCTGAGACTGGTTTTGTAGGGTGCGGCATCTTCCGCGGCAAGGAGAGCAGTTTCGCCGGAGGAAAGGGCGGCGCGGAGAAAAGGAGAAGTGGCGGTGTCGGCGCGGGCAAGATCTTCGAGTGTGCCTTCGGCGACGATCTGGCCGCCGTCGGAACCCGCTTCGGGTCCCACTTCCAGAATCCAATCGGCAGATTTCAGGACGTCGAGGTTGTGCTCGATGACGATGATGCTGTGTCCGCAGTCGACGATGCGCTGGAGGACTTCGAGCAGCCGTTTCACATCGTGGCGGTGCAGGCCGGTGGTGGGCTCGTCCAACAGGAGCAAGGCTCCTGCCGGGGTCTGGGATTTTGGGTCCAGGGGCTGGGCGCTGAGATTTGGATTTTGAGATTTGGGGTTTTCCGACGTGTAGTCGCTGAGGTAGCGAACGAGTTTCAGTCGCTGCGATTCGCCGCCGGAGAGGGTGTTGAGGGGCTGACCGAGCGGTAGATATCCGAGTCCGACAGCATCTAGGGCAGCGAAGCGCTGGTGGATCTTTGGCTCGGTGGCGAAGAAAGTGAGCGCTTCCGTAACCGTGGTCGCGAGCAGGTCGGAGATGGATTTGCCCTGCCACTGGATGGCGAGAACCTCGGGCTTGAAGCGGCGGCCTTCGCAGATGGGGCAGGGCACGAACACATCGGAGAGAAATTGCATTTCCACGCGTTCGCTGCCCATGCCCTGACAGTGATCGCAACGGCCCTCGCCGCTGTTGAAGGAAAAGCTGGAGGAATTGAAACCGGCTTCCTGTGCGGTCGGGGTGGCGGCGTAGAGATCGCGGATGAGTTCCCATGCTTCGCAATAGAGTGCGGGGTTCGAGCGCGGCGTGCGGCTGAGAGGCGATTGATCGACGAGCACGACCTCGGAAAAGAGGATGTCGGAGGTGATGCTGCCAATGGAAGCGGGATCTTCGGCGAGTTGGTTGCGCTGGCTCAGCAGGCCTTGGTAGATGACGTTGTCGAGGAGGGTGGATTTGCCGGAGCCGGAAACGCCGGAGAGACAGACGAGGTGCTGGAGCGGGAGGCGGAACGAAAGATCGCGGATGTTGTGTTTGGTGGCGTGGGTGAAGGTGAGCCAGGATGTCTTGGTGGGTGGCGCGCTTGTCGCGCCACGTTGCGAGGCAAGCGCGCCACCTACGGATCGGCGAACCTTCGGTGTTTCCACTTGCTCGCGTCCGGAGAAATAGGCGCCGGTGATGCTCTTGGTTGAGCGCAGCATGCCATTGAGGTCGCCTTGGAAAACAATTTCGCCGCCGCGGGCGCCCGGTTCAGGGCCGACTTCGATCACATGGTCGGCGGAGCGGATCATCGCTTCGTCGTGTTCGACCACGACCACGGTATTGCCGGCGTCGGTGAGCGTGCGGATGATGCCGACGAGGCGATTCAGGTCGCGTGGATGCAGGCCGACGGAGGGCTCATCGAGGACGAAGAGCGTATCGACGAGCGAAGTACCGAGGCACGAGGTGAGATTGACGCGCTGCACTTCACCGCCGGAAAGTGTGCGGGAGGTACGGTCGAGGGTCAGGTAGCCGAGTCCGACTTGTTCGAGGTAGCGCAGACGCGTGACAATGGAATCGTAGGCGAGATCGCGTTGGTGGATGGAGTTGGCCGCATTGTCGCGAGCACGTTCGTTGCCGTGAGCTGCAATCAAAGCCAGCAATTCGCCGACCGGGAGCTGATAAAGTTGCGGCAGGGTATGGCCGCGCCATTTCCAGCAGAGGGCCTCGGGTTGGAGTCGCGTGCCGTTGCACTCGGGACAGACGTTGTAGGTACGGTAGCGCGAGAGGAAGACACGCACGTGCATCTTGTAGGTCTTGGTCTCAAGGTAGCGGAAAAATCCTTTCAGCCCATACCAATATTCCGGCCAGGCTTTGTCTTCTCCATTGTAGCCAGGGGAACCTTCGATGATGAAATCTTTGTGTTCAGCGGAGAGTTGGGCGAAAGGAACGTTGGTGGGGATACCCTGCTTTTTCGTGAACTTGAGCAGATCGCGTTTCGATTCGCCGTAGATCTCGCCTTCCCACGGTTTGATGACGCCGTCGTTGATGGAGAGATTGTGGTCGGGCAGGGCGAGGCGGTAATCGATGTCGATCACCCGGCCAAAGCCGCGGCATTTTGGGCAGGCGCCGAGCGGGGAGTTGAAGGAGAAGAGCCCGGGCGTGGCCGGACGGAAAGTGCGGCCGGTCCTGGGCGAATGGAGTCCGCGGGAATAGTGGCCGGCACCGCTGAAATGATCAGCATTGAAGAGGTGAACTTCGCCTTTGCCAAAATGCAGCGCGGTTTCGGCGGCTTCGAGAAAACGCGACTGGTTTTCCGTGGCGATGCGGAGGCGGTCCTGGATGACGAAGAGGGATGAAGTAGCGGGTAGAGCAAGCAGCTCGTCGATTTTGTGGAGTGCCAGATCGCTCGGCTCGCCCAGCGGTCGAGCCCTACCTTCTGAAAGTAGCACGCGCGTGTAGCCCTGGCCCTTGATGCTGATGAGGATTTCGGTCCAAGACAGATTTTCCGGTTTCGTGATCCGGAAACAGAGCAGCAGCGTGGCGGCAGGATGGGCGGCGTGGGTTTTGGTCCAGATGGTGAGCGGAGTGTCGTCCTCGACTTTCTCACCGGTGGCGGGATCAAAGCATTCGGCGACGTGGCTGAACCAGACTTTGGCGAAGTCTGTGAGCTCGGTCATCGTGCCGACAGTCGAGCGCGAGGTCTTGACCGTGTTGGTCTGGTCGATGGCGATGGACGGCCGGATGTTTTCGATCGAGTCGACCTTGGGTTTGTCAAGCAGCTCAAGAAACTGGCGGGTGTAGGCCGAGAAAGTCTCGACGTAACGGCGCTGGCCCTCGGCGTGCAGGGTGTCGAAGACGAGCGAGGATTTGCCCGCCCCGCTCAGGCCGGTGACGACGATGAATTTGCCCAGCGGCAGGTCGAGGTCGAAGCCTTTGAGGTTGTTCTGGCGCACTCCGCGGAGGCGGATGCATTCAGGGGCGGCGGAGGAGGTGAATGGCACGGCAAGCACGAATGGACGGGAAATCCCAGAAAGCAAACCGGAGGACGATTGCGCCGGAATCTGCTGACATGATGGTGTCAGGAGGCGCCATCGTTCGATAGGATTCACTTATCGTCCGGCGATCTGGGTGAAGAGGGACAGGTGGGCTTGGATCTGGCGTTCGGCGGTAAAGTTATCGCGAGCGTGGCGCCGGGCGGTTTCGCTGAAGGTTTTTCTCAGACTGGGCGCCCGGATGAGCTTGTCGAGCGAAGCAACAAAGGAGTCCTGGTCGCCGTTCCTGATGAGGTAGCCGGATTGGCCGGGCGCAAAACATTCGCCGACGCCGACGATGTCGTAGGCGACGGCGGGCAGGCCGTGCAGTTGCGCTTCGATCAGGAAATTCGAGAGAGATTCGCTTTGGGAAGCCAGCAGCGCGAGATCGGCCGCGAGGTAGAGCGGGGTGGGGTCGGGTTGGTAGCCGAGGAATCGCACGCGGCCGCCGAGGCCGAGATCATGCGCGAGTCGCTCGCATTTTTTCCGGGTGGAGCCGTCGCCGGCGAGCCAGAGCTGCCAGTCGAGATAGCCCGGGAGTTTGGCACAGAGTTCGATCAGCTCGCGCTGATTTTTCAGCCGGCGAAACATGGCGACATTCAGCATCACCACGGTGTTGGGATTGGCGCCGTAGAATTTTCTCAGGGCGGTGTTGCGGGCGCCTTCGGCGTCGTGGGATCGCAGCGCGGGGTTGTGGATGACGGTGATCTTGGGCGAGGGCAGATTGTGCTGGTCGGTGAGGACGCGCTTGGCGACATGACTGTTGGCGATGATATGCCGGCAGAGACCCAGCGAACGCACGAAAAGCCAGGGGAGGGTCTTGCCGGTGCGCATGGTGCAGACGACGGCGGCGCGGGGCAGGCGCTTCTGGACGAAACCGGCGTAGCAATTCGCCATGCGGCCCATGCAGAGCACGAGATCGGGCGCGGCTTCCTCGGCGGCGCGCAGGAGATTTGGGGCAAACCAGTCCAGATGGCAGTCGAAGGGCTGGAGCGACTTGAAGGCGAAGGGCTGGTTTTCGGCGTCATCGCCCAGAGCCCCACGGGGACGGAAGGTCAGCAAGGTGACCTCGTGGCCGGCCCGGGCTGCCGCGGCGCCAAGGAAAACGGCTTGTCGTTCGGTGCCGCCACTGCGGAGATAGTCCTGGATGATGAGAATTTTCATTGCTCCGCGAAGAGGTGCGGCAACATTTATCAATCCATGAAAAATCCGTTCGTCAATCTGCTCGTGCGTTGGATGGTGCTGGCGTTGGGGGTGATGCTAAGCACCAAGTTGGTGCACGGGATCCACTACGACAGCGGCACGACGCTCGCTGTCGTCGTGCTGTTGCTAAGTTTGTTTAATGCCGTGCTGAAGCCATTGCTGATGCTGTTCACGCTGCCTTTTATTTTGCTCTCACTGGGGATTGGCATCTGGTTCATCAACGCCCTGATCTTTTATTTCACCGGCCGGCTCGTGGCGGGCTTCCAGGTGGACAGTTTCGGCTCAGCCCTCTGGGGCGCCCTGATCGTGAGTCTGACGAACATGATTCTGACCAGAATGCTGATCGGGTCTCCTGCGCCCACGAGACCCAGCCCGCCACGGCGCGAGACGAAGAAGGACGATGTGATTGATGTTTGATCCGGAGGTTTCTTGGGCCGGATCATCATCCGAAATCAATACCTAGCCAGCGTCGGGTCGATCAGTTCGGCCCAGGTATCGATGCCACCGGCGACATTGCTGACCTGCGTGAAACCGTTGGCCCGGAGAAACTGGGTGACGCGCAGGCTGCGACCGCCATGGTGGCAATGCACGAGAATCAACCGGTCACGCGGCAGATCGCCGAGGTGCGCGGGAATCTGTTGCATGGGAATATGGCGGCTGCCGGCGATGGCGCAGGTCGCGACTTCGTGCGGCTCGCGCACATCCAGGAGCAAAGCCCCGGCGCGAAACTGCGCGGCTGCGGTCATGACATCGATTTCCATGGGGGTTTCCATGTGACAATGGTGGAAATATTGCCTCAATGGTCAAAGGTATTGCCCAGTTCACGGTTGACCCGCGGCGTGCCGGCCAAATCGTTGGGCCCATGTCGGAACGATTTGTTGTCATCATGGCCGGTGGTCGCGGAGAGCGATTCTGGCCGCAAAGCCGCGAAGCCACGCCCAAGCACCTACTGCCGATCGTCGGGGACAAGTCCATGCTGGCCCAGACCGTGGACCGGGTGGCCGGGGTTGTGCCACGGGAGAATATCTGCGTACTGACGACACGTGCCCAGTTCGAGGGATGTCGGGCGGCATGCCCGGGCCTACCTCCGGAAAATATCGTGGCTGAGTGGGTGGGGCGTGATACGGCCGCAGCGACGGGCGTGGCCATGCTGATGGTCAAACGCAAGAGTCCCAATGCGACACTGGCGATGCTGCCGGCGGATCATGTAATTTACGACATCAAGGAGTACAAAGCCGTGTTGACGGCGGCATTCGAGGCGGCGGAAGCGGCGGAAGTACTCGTCACGCTCGGCATCAAGCCCGCCGGGCCGGAAACGGGTTTCGGCTATATCCAGCAGGCTGGCCTTTGGCGCAAGGTTAACGGGCGCGACGTGATGGCCGTTAAGCGTTTTGTCGAGAAGCCCGACCTGAAGACGGCCGAGGGTTATGTGGCCACGGGGGAATACTTTTGGAACGCCGGCATGTTCGTCTGGCGGGTGCCGGTCGTGGAAGCCGCCTTCCGTACCCATGCCCCTGAGCTCTACGCCGGGTTGCAGAAAATTGAGGCAGCTGTGAAGTCGCCGGCAGATTGGGATGCCGCGTTGGAGAAGATTCATCCAACATTGCCCAAGATTTCTGTGGACTACGCGTTGATGGAAAAGTCCACTAACGTTGTGGTGGTGCCCGCGACTTTCGACTGGGACGACGTCGGGTCCTGGCCGGCTCTCGCCAAGCATTTCACTCCGGACCGCGAAGGCAATGTATTGCGTGGCCATGCAATGGTTGAAAATGGCACGCATAATATCGTCGTCTCCACCGACGGTCACCTAGTCAGTGTGATCGGTGTGAGCGACCTAGTCGTAGTGCACACGCCTGGTGCGACTTTGGTCTGCCCGAAGAACCGGGCTCAGGAAATCAAGATGCTGCTTGAACGGATCAAGCAGGATCCAGACAAGAAACACTTCCTATAAGCGCATGCGTTGCCTCGGCATCGACTACGGCACGAAACGAATCGGCCTCAGCCAGGGCGACGAGATCGGCGTGGCGACCCCGTTGCCGGCGCTGACTGACGGGCTGAGTGAGGCGAGCTGGCAAAAGCTGGGCGAAATTATCAGGCAGCGGCGGATCACCGATCTGGTGGTCGGTTATCCCTACAACATGGATGGTTCGGTGGGCTTCAAGGCGAAGGAGGTCGATGCGTTTGCGGCGCAGTTGAAGGAAAAATTTGGTTTACCGGTGCATTTGGTGGACGAGACCCTCACGAGCTACGAGGCCGAGTCGACCATCGCGAAAAAATCCCGGCGCGACGTGCGCGACAGCGGGCTCATCGACTCGCGCGCCGCGTGTCTGATCCTGCAGGATTTTCTGGATCAGAAAATGCCACCACCACTCATGGGCCAGGATAGTTGACAACGGAAAGATGGGAATCGGCTTCCGACTGCGCCAAGCATTTTCTCCGCAGATCTCGCGGATCAAGGCACGGATGAAAGGCAATTCAGATCGAAGCTTTGTTTTATCCGCGAGAATCAGCGTTATCCGCGGGAGAATTCGTTGATCCGATCAGAGTGTCTCGTGACGGAGACGAAGGTGGCGAAGGTCCGAACGGGAAGGGACCCTCCACTTAACCACTGATTACGCGGATGGACACGGACGAAGAAGGAATCTATCCGTGATGATCCGTGAAATCCGTGGTGAAAAAAACTCCTCCTGCTCCCGCCCGCTGGAAATGCGTTTGCGCTTACGATGGCGGATCGTTTGATGGTTGGCAAAGTCAGTCGAGCGGCAACGCGCTGCAGGATGTGATCGAGCGCCAGCTCATGAAGGTTTTCAAAGTTGATATCCGCACGCACAGTAGCGGTCGGACGGATTCGGGGGTCCACGCTTTGGGGCAGGTGTTTCACTTTGACGCGGTCTGGCCGCATGGGGCGGACAAACTCCGGCTCGCGTTGCAGACCGGTCTGCCGCGGACCATCCAGATCAAGAGCGTGCGTCCGGCGAAGCCGGATTTTCATGCGCGCTTCCAGGCCAAGGGGAAAATCTACCGTTACCGGATATTTCTGGGCGCGGCCGATCCGTTCACGGCGCCGTGGTGCTGGTCGGTCCGGGGCGAACTGAACTGGCCGGCGATGGAGGCAGCGGCGAAAATCCTGAAGGGGAAGCACGATTTTTGGGCGTTTTCGGGAGAGAACGACCGGACCTATGCGACGACGGTCCGGCATGTGCGCCGGCTGGATATCACCCGCAAGGGACGCAACGTGGCGTTCACCTTCGAGGCCGATGGATTTCTCTACAAGATGGTGCGTAGTCTCACTGGCGCGCTCGTGAACGTCGGTCTGGGCAAGCTGACTCTGCGCGAAGTGGAGGAATTGCTGAAAACGCGTAAACGGATTCCCGCTGTACTGACCGCCCCGCCTCAGGGACTGTTTTTGGTGAAGGTGTTTTATTCCCTTTGGGTCTAATACCCCGGGGCTTGCCCCGGCTTGGTTGGTTGGGATGATGAGGAATGGAAAGTCGATACATCCACAAGCCGCACAATGTTTCGGTGCTGATGTATCACTTGGTG